>ERZ791746.1-NODE-1-length-512935-cov-8.604350_pt1 | contig 512935 bp, 503 predicted proteins | sample MGYA00510038_ERZ791746 | MGnify/ENA primary metagenome ERZ791746 (study PRJEB30046, sample SAMN00792018) | human gut metagenome | study: EMG produced TPA metagenomics assembly of the A metagenome-wide association study of gut microbiota in type 2...
AAAGGATAAGTGCATAACCATCATTTCTACTGGCTATACACTTATTATACGAGGACTTCTATTATGAAACTTAAAGATGTAAAAAAACAGTCGGCAAAAATGCTGGCAAGTGTGTCATTAAAACTTGGCAAAATATCAGCCGACAGTGCGTGTTGTTATATTTATCATCAGCCGAAAATGCCGGAGGAACTGAAAAATATGAAACAGTCTTAATATGAAACAACTTTCGGAAAAGATAACAAAATATATTATAAAAACTGGTGCTGTTTCTCCGGAATTATATGTAGTATATCAATATGGCTTTCAGATTGGACTTGAGATGCTATGCTGTTTTGCAACTTGTTTTGGCATAGCAATATATATGCATATGATTCCGGAATTTGTAGTATTTACTGGGATTTTTATATTATTGAGGACATATGCAGGGGGTGTACACCTTAATAGCTTTGGTGCATGCTATATATGTTCAGTTGCTGTACAGACACTAGTAATGTATTTTAACAACAAATACAAATTTACAGTAAGTATAGCGTGGGTTCTTATACTAATGAGTGCAATACTTATATTAAAAGCTGCACCAGTGGAGAGTATTAATCGAGAACTTAACAATACTGAAAAAGAACATTGCAAAAAAGTAACTATGAAAATTTTAACCGGAGTTATTGCATTTGCCATCTGTTGTACAGTTGGTTTAATACAGGATATGCTTTCTTTGATTGCATTGACTAGCTTTATAATTTTAATTTCTCAGTATGTTGGTATTTTGAAATATAAAATTGAAAATAGTAAGAATAAGCGGAGATGATAAAATTATTATTTCCGCTTTTTTATTACATAGAAAGAAGGGAGAAGATTACTTTTTGAATAATAGATTATTTATATAAAAACGTCCAATGGATTTCAATCCGTAAGGACGTTTTTTATATATTACGAAAACTTTTTATAGAGTTTTTCTTTTAAACCCGAACAATGGGAAGTTCTCAATCGGGATAAGGTGAAAGGGAAAAAGACCTTTGCTCATATCTTGTGGTCGGGAAGGAGGTGAACACTATGGAGCAATCTTCTTCCTATGATGAGAAAACAGTCAGGCATCAATTTGATCGAAAATATAATTAGCATTGAAAGGCGAAGTGGTGGATTATGAAAGACATTTGGCATATCTTAGAAAACATGAAGTTCTGTTTTCAGAATTATCGGAACGGGAAATAGATGCACATAAGGACTCCTCCCGCAAAGAGGTATCAAGATTTTTCCAGGTGGAGCCATAAGGACTCCTCCCGCAAAGAGCGTGGGTCCCTCCTCATGACATTTGACAAACTACCCCGGTATGTGTAAAATAAATGTATTGTGAAAAAATATGAAAAATGAAGAGGCGAAGACATGGCAGAAGTATACAACCACAAAGTGGTAGAGAAAAAGTGGCAGAAAGTCTGGGATGATGAAAAGGCTTTTGCTGCAACCAATGATTATTCCAAACCGAAATATTATGCGTTGGTTGAATTCCCATATCCATCCGGACAGGGACTTCACGTTGGTCATCCGAGACCATATACAGCATTGGATATTGTAGCCCGTAAGAGAAGAATGCAGGGATATAATGTGTTATATCCGATGGGATGGGATGCATTTGGACTTCCGACAGAAAACTATGCAATTAAAAATAAAATCCATCCAAAAATTGTAACTGAGAATAATGTAAAGCATTTTAAGGATCAGTTACACTCTCTGGGATATTCTTTTGACTGGGATCGTGAGATTAATACAACAGATCCAAAGTACTATAAATGGACACAGTGGATTTTCCTGAAAATGTTCAAGGCCGGTCTTGCATACAAAAAAGAGATGCCGATCAACTGGTGTACTTCCTGTAAGGTAGGTCTTGCAAACGAGGAAGTTGTAAACGGTGTATGTGAGCGGTGTGGCGCTCCGGTTGTCCGCAAGGTAAAGAGCGAGTGGATGTTAAAGATTACCGATTATGCGGATAAGCTGATCGAAGGACTGAATGATGTAGACTACATTGAACGTGTCAAGGTTTCACAGAAAAACTGGATCGGACGTTCTACAGGTGCCGAGGTTGATTTTCAGATCAAAGATACAGAAGACAAGCTGCGTATTTACACCACACGCTGCGATACATTGTTTGGTGTTACCTATATGGTTGTTTCACCAGAGCATCCATATCTGGATAAGTACAAGGATCAGATTAAAAACTGGGAGGAAATCGTTGCATACCGCGAGCAGGCTTCCAGAAAGTCTGATTTTGAGCGGGCGGAGCTTGCAAAAGACAAGACTGGTGTGGCAATTGACGGTCTGACTGCAATCAATCCGGTCAACGGAAAAGAAGTTCCGATCTGGGTATCTGATTATGTACTGATGAGCTATGGTACCGGTGCGATCATGGCAGTTCCGGCACATGATGAGAGAGACTGGGAGTTTGCAAAGAAATTTCATCTTCCGATCATTCAGGTAGTTGCAAAGAACGGAGAAGAAGTGGATGTCAATGAGGCTGCTTTTACCGATGTAGCGACGGGTGTGCTGATCAACTCCGACTTCTTAAACGGCCTGGAAGTAAAAGATGCAAAGGAAAAGATGATCAAATTCCTGGAAGAAAAAGGAATTGGTCAGGCAAAGACAAATTATAAATTAAGAGACTGGGTATTCTCCCGTCAGCGTTACTGGGGGGAGCCGATTCCGATTGTTCACTGCGATAAATGTGGGTATGTGCCGATCGATGAGAGCGAGCTGCCACTGCTTCTTCCGGAAGTAGAAAGTTATATGCCGACAGACAACGGAGAATCTCCGCTTGCAGCAATGACCGACTGGGTAAATACAACCTGTCCATGCTGTGGTGGTCCTGCAAAGCGTGAGACCGATACAATGCCGCAGTGGGCCGGATCTTCCTGGTATTTCCTGCGTTATACCGATCCGCACAATGACAAGGCACTGGCAAGTCCGGAAGCACTTAAATACTGGCTGCCGGTCGACTGGTACAATGGCGGTATGGAGCACACAACCCTGCATCTGCTGTATTCCAGATTCTGGCATAAATTCCTGTATGACCAGGGCGTTGTTCCGACTCCGGAACCATACCAGAAGCGTACTTCCCATGGCATGATTCTCGGTGAAAACGGAGAGAAGATGTCAAAGTCCAGAGGAAATGTAGTCAATCCGGACGATATTGTGCAGGAGTATGGTGCAGATACCCTGCGTACGTATGAAATGTTCATCGGGGCGTTTGATCTGGCTGCATCCTGGTCGGAAGATGGAGTAAAGGGATGCCGTAGATTCTTAGACCGTGTCTGGAAATTGCAGGATCTTATGACTGATGAGGAGGGATACTCCAAGGATCTTGAGACCAAGATGCATCAGACAATTAAGAAGGTTTCCAATGACTTTGAAAACCTCAAGTACAATACGGCGATTGCTGCCATGATGACACTTTTGAATGATTTTTATAAAAAAGGCTCTATCACCAGGGGAGAGTTAAAGACACTGATCATTCTGCTGAATCCGGTTGCTCCGCATATTACAGAAGAAATGTGGCAGATTATCGGATGCGAGGGAAGAGTATATCAGCAGACATGGCCGGAGTTCGATGAGGCAAAGACGGTGGAATCTTCCGTGGAGATTGCTGTTCAGATCAATGGTAAGGTAAAGGGAACGCTTGGTATCCAGAAAGATGATCCGAAGGATCAGGTAATTGCAAAGGCAAAAGAAGTCATTGCCGATAAACTGACCGGAAATATCATCAAAGAGATTTATGTACCGGGAAGACTGGTAAACATTGTAATGAAATAAAATATTTTCTGCCTGAAAAAACAGCAGACAGAAGGGGTTTTAAGGGAAAGGCACCCTGCGCACAAGGCGCAGGGTGTTTTGCATAATAAAAAGGAAAAACACAGATACTGTAAAAAAGGAGGTCTTTGATGTGAAACTCTCATATCTTTCTTATTTTTTTACATATGAAACCCATATTCCGGATGGCATTGGATTTGCGTTGTTCGGTCCATGGCATCTGTTGTGGCTTTCGGTTATTTTTGCCATATGCGTCAGATATGTATGGATTTATAAAAAAGGGGATGAAAGAAAAAAACGCCGGATGGATGGTCTGACGGCATGCTCCCTTGTGGTGTGGATTGTCGTGAGAGCAATTTATATTGGGGTGATCCATGAAGCGTTTTTATATGAACTCCCGTTTCATCTGTGCAGCATGGCTGGAATTTTGTGTGCCGTTCATTGTCTGACGAAATGGAAATGGCTGGGGCAGGTGCTGTATACCATCTGTCTCCCGGGAACAGTGCTGGCACTTTTATTTCCAAACTGGAACTTTTATCCGGTCATTCATTTCATTACACTGGAAGGCTTTTTGTTTCATATGGGAATTGTACTGTATGTGGCAGGAAAACTTGCATCCCATGAAATTCGACCGGATTTTGCAAAACTCTGGCAGGTGGTGTTATTTCTGACTGCGGTTGTGATACCGATTTACTGGTTTGATAAAAGATATGATGTGAATTATATGTTTGTGAACTGGCCATCCGCCGGATCTCCGCTTGTCTGGCTGGCAGACAGGCTGGGAAATCCGGGGTATCTTACAGGATATGCGGCACTTGTATTTCTGTGCATGCTTTTGATGGATGCGGGCTATCTTACGGTTGCCGGAAGGAGAAAACAAAAGTTATTTTTTTAACATATGGGGAGGCCGGGACGGGTCGCTGCCACGCAATTTCTGCATGCCGCGCTGAATGGCATCTTTGGAATCTTTCCAGCTGGCATCTTTGTTTTTGTAATCATATTTTTCAATAAACCATGCAACGTCTTCATAGACGCGGTGGAAATTTTCCTTCATCAGAGGAAGGACGGTGGCATAGAATTCTTTTTTCTCTTCACCGGAAAGCTGTTCGTCGGCACCTTCGCAGAGAACTTTAAAGTGATCGAGGCAGAATCCTTTGGTATTTGCCACCTGTGCACGGAAATCCACATCTTTTTTGTACATGGAAAAGAAGGTTTTCATGTAAGCCTGAAAGGTATTTTTTACACTGTTACAGATGAAACAGGTGGATTCCCGCCGGTTGATCCACTCGACAATGGAATTGGAAGAACCATCTGTTTTTTTGCTGAACAGACTGCTGCGTTTTGCAGCAGCGTCCGGACGGAAGGTTTTCCAGACATGATCCATTTCCTCTTCGTGACGTTTCATCAGTGTTTTTAAAATCCAGGCATTGCCGAGCGAATTTCCATAATCAAACATTTTTTTGAAATGTGCGCGGCAGAATCCTTCCCGGTCTGTCATGTCGCGGATATCGGCTTCCATGTAGGAGGCACCATGTCCGAGAACGAAATCCATCATGTGTTCTTCGGTTTTTTGTTCAATATAGCAGAATGGACATTCTCCGGCATTTGCCATGGCATCTGAAATTGGGATGGTGTGAAGCTGTTCTTTCATAGTGTTTCCTCCGGTCTGTAAGCGCGGTAAAAGTCAATAAAGGTCTGTAAGGATTTGGATGGCTTTAAGTTTTCCTTGTATGCAAAGCCGATTTCCCGTTTGTGGATCGGGATGCCGAGCGGAATTTCCACGAGAGATCCCTCTTGGAGTTCCCGTGTGACAAAACTTTTGATGACACAGGCAACGCCGACACCGATCTTTGCGAAATCAATTAACAGATCCATGTTCGAGATATCAATGGATTCCGCTACGGAAATATGATTGTCCTGCAGATAATCGTCAATATACTGCCGCGTCATGTTATGCTTATCCAAAAGCATAAGTGTGGAATTGCCAAGGATGGAATCTCTGGTAATCCCTCTTTTTTTCAGATTTGAGAGATAGTCCGGATTGGCTACAAAAATGTCTTCAATGTTGTCCAAATAGTAAAAATTGATGTTTTTGAGATTATCCGGCTTTCCAATCAGACCGATGTCAATTTTATTTTCATCCAGCAGATCAAGCGTTTCGTTGGTCGACTGACAGTTGATGGAAATACTGATATGCGGATTCTGCCGTATGAATTCTTTCAGATAGGGCAGAAGCACAAATTTGCAGAGTGTGGAACTGACACCGATCTGCAGGTGACCGACACCAAGATCGATGGAGCGTTTTAATTTGTCTTCCCCAAGTGTCAGTGTTTCAAAGGCTTCCTTTACATGTCCATAAAGTAACTGGCCCTCGTCCGTCAGTACAACGCCGCGGGAACTGCGGGAAAACAGTTTGCATCCTAAATTTTCTTCCAGTTTCTGAATGGATTTGCTGATGGCAGGCTGGCTGATGTAGAGTTCTTTGGCTGCCTTGGAAATATTTCCGGCATTGGCAACCGTATAAAAAATCCAGTAAGAAGATAAATTCTGATTCATTATTGCCTCCGTTTATTATAATAAGTTATTATATCATAAAATATAGTTATGGTAAATATGTTTATTATGTATTAGGATTATGAAATAATCTGTGCTAAAATCATAGTAGTTTAAGATATTAAAGGAGGAATTATCCATGGGAATGACAATGACTCAGAAGATTCTTGCAGCACATGCAGGCCTGCCTTCTGTCAGCGCCGGACAGCTGATCGAGGCAGACCTGGATCTGGTTCTGGGCAATGATATTACTTCTCCGGTTGCAATTCATGAAATCGGAAAAATGAATGTAGAGGGTGTATTTCACAAAGATAAAATCGCACTTGTGATGGATCACTTTGCTCCAAATAAGGACATTAAATCCGCAGAGCATTGCAAATGCGTACGTGAGTTTGCCTGCAAAAATGATATTACAAACTATTTTGATGTAGGTGAGATGGGAATAGAGCATGCACTCCTTCCGGAAAAAGGACTTACGGTTGCGGGAGATGTGATTATCGGTGCAGATTCCCATACATGTACATACGGTGCACTTGGTGCATTTTCTACTGGTGTGGGAAGTACAGATATGGCAGCCGGCATGGCTACCGGAAAAGCATGGTTTAAAGTACCGTCTGCAATCAAATTTAATATTGTAGGAAAGCCGGACAAATGGATCAGCGGAAAAGATGTGATTCTTCATATCATCGGAATGATCGGTGTGGATGGAGCCCTTTATAAATCCATGGAATTTGTTGGGGAAGGAATCAAATACCTTTCCATGGATGACCGTTTTACCATCGCAAACATGGCAATTGAGGCCGGTGGAAAGAACGGTATTTTCCCGGTAGACGATCTGACCCGTGCATACATGAAAGAACATTCCAAGAGACCGTTCGTAGAATATGAAGCAGATGCGGATGCAGAGTATGACGAAGAATATACGATTGATCTTTCAACTTTAAAGTCAACCGTTTCATTCCCACATCTGCCGGATAACACACGTACGATTGATGAAGTGGGCGATGTGAAAATTGATCAGGTTGTGATTGGTTCCTGCACAAACGGACGTATGGAAGATCTTCGTACAGCTGCAGAAATCTTAAAAGGAAAGAAAGTAGCCAAAGGACTCCGCGTGATTGTAATCCCGGCAACCCAGCAGATTTATCTGGATGCCATGGAAGAGGGACTTCTTAAGATCTTTATCGAAGCAGGTGCAATCGTAAGTACACCGACCTGTGGACCGTGTCTTGGTGGATATATGGGAGTACTTGCAGAAGGCGAGCGCTGTGTATCCACAACAAACCGTAACTTTGTCGGACGTATGGGACATGTAGATTCGGAAGTATATCTTGCAAGCCCGGCGGTTGCAGCGGCAAGTGCCATCACCGGAAAGATTTCAGGCCCGGCGGAAGTAATGTAGAAGATGCCGGAGAAAAAGGAGGTCAGATAAGAAATGAAAGCAGCACATGGTAGTGTATTTAAATATGGCGATAACGTAGATACGGATGTTATCATTCCGGCAAGATATTTGAATTCTTCCGATCCGAAAGAACTTGCCACACACTGTATGGAAGATATCGATAAAGATTTCGTAAAAAATGTACATGTGGGAGATATTATTGTAGCTAATAAAAACTTTGGATGTGGTTCTTCCCGTGAGCATGCACCGATTTCCATCAAGGCATCCGGTGTCAGCTGTGTCATTGCTGAGACATTTGCCAGAATCTTTTACCGGAATGCCATCAATATCGGTTTGCCGATCATTGAGTGCCCACAGGCCGCAAAGGAAATACAGGCAGGGGATGAGGTGGAAGTAGATTTTGATTCCGGAATCATCACAGATGTGACAACCGGAAAGAAATTCCAGGGACAGGCATTTCCACCATTTATGCAGAAGATTATTGACTGCGAAGGTCTTGTCAATTATATCAACCAGAAATAATAAAAAGATGTCAGAGAGGACTTCCCTTATTTGCGGGGAAGTCCTTTTAGGTAAGAAAGATATGTAGGAGAAAGGGAAATCTGCTGGTAAATATCGGCATAGGACGAAGCAGACAGCTCCTCGATATAGTTTTCCGGAAAATTTTTTGATATGCCGGCCTGATGCGCCAAATCTACGGCTTTGTTATAGGCAATTGCCGCATCAATCGCATTTGTGTAATTACCGACAGTGATGTTGCCGTGGATATGGATACGTACTTTATAGTGTTCGGTTCTGTTTTTGTCGATGCGTTCGACACCAAAATACGGATTGATGATTTTGAGGTTTGAGTAGCGGAAATCATTTTCATCGCCGTTGACAAAACAAAAATCCCTGCCGTTTACCGCATGGGTTTTGATGCCGTAGCGGCCGAGAAGCGTAAGCTGCATTCCATAGTGATTGACATACAGATGTCCCTGGCGCGTCAGAATCCGGTGGCTGCTGTAATAGAAGAGGTCATCAATGTCAAATTTTAACTCCCGGTGAATACTCAGATAATAACTGAAATAATTTTTGCGCAGATAAATGGGGGTAGGAATATACATATGATTATCCCGGAAATTGATCAGCGAAACAATTTTTTCAAAGGCAAGCTGGTTGGTCCGGTAAAATGCCTCATCGATGGTTTCTGTACCGGATAACAGCTCGCAGGCGGCAGTGTATGCCTGATGTGCCTGAACTTCCGTGGGGAAGCTTCCAAGGCTGATATGACGGCCTTTGTGCGTAATATTGGAGCGATAGTATACGGTTTTGTCTTTTTTTGTCGCAAGATATACGCCGGTTAACATAAATTCTCCTTTCGCCCTGACAGGTTATTTTAGTAGTATAACATAGGAAATTCATTGACACCACCCACTTTTTTACCTATAATGTACGAGAAACGTTATGATTAAATTTTTGTAAAATGAGGAAGAAAAAATGGAATTAATGTATTCAAGCACCAGAAATGATAAAGTAAAACTGACTGCGTCCCAGGCAATTTTAAAGGGTCTGGCAGATGATGGAGGACTTTTTGTACCGGAGCGTATCCCGGCACTGGATGTCCCAATGGATACACTTGCAGATATGTCCTATCAGGAGACTGCTTATGAAGTCATGAGCCGTTTCTTTACGGATTTTACAGAAGATGAGTTAAAGGATTGTATCAAAAAAGCATACGACAGCAAATTTGATACGCCGGAGATTGCACCGCTGGTAGATGCGGACGGTGCTTATTATCTGGAACTGTTCCATGGCCCGACAATTGCATTTAAGGATATGGCACTTTCCATTCTGCCACATCTTTTGATTACCTCTGCAAGAAAAAATCAGGTGAAAAATGATATTGTTATTTTAACAGCGACATCCGGAGATACTGGAAAAGCTGCCCTTGCAGGATTTGCAGATGTGGAAGGCACAAAGATTGTTGTATTTTATCCGAAGAACGGTGTCAGCCCGATCCAGGAAAAGCAGATGATCACACAGAAAGGTGCAAATACCTGTGTGGTTGGAATCCACGGAAACTTTGATCAGGCACAGACCGGTGTGAAGAAGATGTTTAATGATACTGCACTTGAAGCAGAACTTGATGTTGCAGGTTATCAGTTCTCATCTGCAAATTCCATCAATATCGGACGTCTGATTCCTCAGGTGGCATATTATGTATATGCATATGCAAAATTATATAAAAATGGTGCAATTGCAAAAGATGAAAAGATCAACGTTGTTGTTCCAACCGGAAATTTCGGAAATATCCTTGCTGCTTTTTATGCAAAGAATATGGGACTTCCAATTGCAAAACTGATCTGTGCATCCAATGAGAACAAAGTATTGTATGATTTCTTCTCCACCGGAACATACGACAGAAACCGTGATTTCATTCTTACAAGTTCTCCATCCATGGATATTCTGATTTCTTCCAATCTGGAGCGTCTGATTTACCGTATTGCCGGAAACGACGCAGAAAAGAATACAAAGATGATGGAAGAACTTTCCACAGACGGAAAATATGCAATCACGGACGAGATGCGTGCACAGCTTGCTGATTTCTACGGAAATTATACAAGCGAGGAAGAGACTGCAAAGACCATCAAAAAATTATATGAGGATACCGGATATATCATTGATACCCATACAGCGGTTGCCGCAGGTGTATACGATAAGTATAAGAAGGATACCGGGGATACCGAGACAAAGACCGTGATTGCCAGCACGGCAAGTCCGTTTAAGTTTACCCGAAGCGTTATGGATGCGATTGATCCGAAATACGATGCTATGGGTGACTTTGAGCTGGTAGATGAGCTTTCCAGAATCGGAAATGTCAAAGTCCCACAGGCGATCGAAGAGATCCGTACCGCACCGGTACTTCATGATACGGTATGTGAAGTGGAAGAAATGCCACAGGTTGTTAAAAAATTCCTTGGTGTTTAAAATACATATGAAAAGAGGACAAAGATTATGAAAAAGAAATTGATTTCGCTTTTACTTGTTTCTGCCATGGCAGCTGCAACAGCAGGCTGCGGTTCATCCGTACCTGCCAACAGTGTGAACTCCAGAGATGATCTTCCGGGTAAAAAAATCGGAGTACAGCTCGGTACAACCGGAGATTCGGATGCCACAGAGTATGAAAAGAATGATGGCAGTACGGTAGAACGTTACAATAAAGGCGCAGATGCCATTCAGGCATTAAAAACAGGAAAGATTGACTGTGTGATCATTGATCAGCAACCGGCAGAAGCTTTTGTTGAAAAAAATGATGATTTAAAGATTTTATCCGATACGTTTGATCCGGAAGAGTATGCCATCTGTATTGCCAAAGGCAATTCGGATCTGACCGATAAATTTAACAGTGCGATTGAAGAACTGCAAAAGGACGGAACCATTGATTCCATCACCAGCAATTATATCGGGGATGAGGTTGGAAAGCATCCATATGAGACACCGGACGGAACCGAGTATCCAAACGGAACACTTACTATGGCAACTAATGCGCAGTTTGAGCCATACGAATATTATGACGGAGATCAGATTGTAGGAATTGATGCAGATATTGCAAAAGCAATCTGTGATAAACTCGGATATGAGCTGAAGATTGAAGATATGGAGTTTGATGCGATCATCGCAGCGGTATCTTCCGGAAAAGCTGATTTTGGTGCTGCCGGAATCACGGTAACTGAGGATCGTAAGAAAAATATTGACTTTACGGATACCTATACAAAGGCTTGTCAGGTAATCGTTGTAAGAAACAAATAATTTGTTTCGGAGGATAAACAGTGAGTGATTTTATTGCAAAATTTCAACAGGATTTTATAGAGAGCGACCGTTATCTGTATCTGCTGCGCGGGCTGGGGAATACATTGCTGATTGCAGCCCTTGCGGTTATTCTGGGAATTGTTCTTGGATTTCTGGTTGCAATCATCCGGTCTACACATGACAAGCATGGCGGACTGAATATCCTGAATTTTATCTGTAAAGTGTATCTGACCATATGGCGGGGAACCCCGACGATGGTGCAGCTGCTGATCATGTATTATATTATTCTCGTTGCACTGGATAATAAGATTCTGGTTGCAGTGATTGCGTTCGGATTGAATTCGGCGGCTTATGTGGCAGAGATTGTCCGTTCCGGAATTATGTCTGTGGACGAAGGACAGTTTGAGGCCGGACGAAGTCTTGGGTTGAATTACACCCAGACCATGCGGCTGATCATTCTTCCTCAGGCATTTAAAAATGTCCTTCCGGCACTGGCAAATGAATTTATTACACTTTTGAAAGAGACATCCATCAGTGGATACATTGCAATTCCGGATCTGACAAAAGGCGGTGACATTATCCGAAGCCAGACATATGATGCGTTTCTTCCGTTATTCGGCGTTGCGGTCATTTATCTGGTACTGGTAATGATCCTTACGGCAGGAGTACACAAACTGGAAACGAGGTTGCGGACAAATGAGCGATAACAAAAATGTATTGATCGAAGTGAGAGATCTTTGTAAATCTTTTGACCATGTTAATGTATTAAACGGAATATCAACAACGATTTCGCAGGGAGAGGTTGTTGCAATTATCGGACCGTCGGGATGCGGAAAATCTACGTTTCTGCGATCCATGAATCTTCTGGAAAAACCAACCTCCGGTTCCATTCTTTTTGAGGGAACGGATATTACGGATTCTTCCGTTGACATCAATAAAATGCGTCAGAAAATCGGAATGGTGTTTCAGCAGTTTAATCTCTTTCCCAACCATACCGTAAAAGGGAATATCATGCTTGCCCCGGTACAGACCGGGCTCATGACAAAAGAAGAGGCTTCGAAACGTGCAGATGAACTGCTGGTACGCGTAGGGCTTTCGGATAAAGCGGATGTCTATCCTGCAATGCTTTCCGGAGGACAAAAGCAGCGTATTGCGATTGCGCGTGCACTTGCCATGAATCCGGATGTGATGCTGTTTGATGAGCCGACTTCTGCACTTGATCCGGAAATGGTAGGAGAAGTACTTGAGATTATGAAAGAACTTGCCAGAGATGGAATGACGATGGTGGTTGTCACACATGAGATGGGATTTGCCAGGGAAGTGGCAAGCCGTGTAATGTTCATCAATGAAGGACAGATTCAGGAGGAGAATACACCGAAGGAATTTTTCTCCCACCCGGAAAATCCTCGTTTGTGCGAGTTCCTTTCTAAAGTATTATAGTGGAAACATAAAAAAACGTCTGCCTTGTGGCAGACGTTTTTTTATGGCATTTTACTTTAAGGAAAATCCTATTTTATTCTTTAATGGAAACACGTTCCATATAAAAATCAATCGTTCCAAACGTATACAGAACCGGGATATGCAAGGTGCGTCCTGAAAACTGAATCGGGGAAACGGTAATATGCTCTGGAGCACCGAGTGTTAACTCTGTGTTAGAGGTGTTTGATACATTTACAATGAATAATCCGTTCTGCAGATTCACAAAATCCTCCAGAGAAGCCTGAACGTATTCATCGTAAGAATGGAACTGCTCATGGACATAGCGGGTAGCAAAGGAAATCGCCGTGTCCAGATCCATGGAAATATAGGTGTTAATTGCATAGTCACCATGAATTTCCTGCTTTACACAACAGGCAATGGAAGCCTCTGTGACTTCTTCCACGGAAAGCGGTGTGTAATCGGAACCGATAAAACGGATAAAATCGTTAAATAAAAGCTCGATAAACATATGTCCTTTTTCCGAAAGAGCAGCGTCGGTTGATGAAAAAAAGTTTTCAAACAATTGCTGGATATTTTTCCGGCGCTCGATAAGGCTTTCTTCATCTTCCATGCCGTTTTTGGAGCGGTAATCCTGTATGATCTGTTCGAAATCGGTGTTTGTCAGAACTCCTTCATCCAAAAGAACCTGTCCAAGAGAAAGGAAGGCAGGGGTCTGCTGTTTTAACAGTTCTTCCACCTGGGCTTCGGTCAGGTATCCGAGCTGAATCGCCAGCTCACCGAAACGATTGTCCTGGTGGGTCTGGTGAATGACAACATCATCTACCTGGGCTGCATTCATGTATCCGGCATGAAGGGCAAGGGTACCGAGTTTCATATGCTGATCTGCTTCCTGACGCATCGCTGAAAACAGCTGATCACGGGTAACATATCCGTTGGCAAGCAGATAATTTCCAAAAAATTGTGTATACATAACGATTATCTCCCTTCCAGGAAGCGCTTAACGACAGCAAGCACCTGTTCCTTGTCCAGTGGCTTTTGAATGAAATCTTTTGCGCCCGCTTCCAGTGCATTTTTCAGCTGGGACTGTGTTCCGACAGAAGAAGCGATAATGATTGTAGCTTCCGGATCAAATTCCATAATATCACGGATGGCATCATTGCCGTCTTTTTTTGGCATAACAATGTCAAGAAATACCAGATCCGGATGTACTTCTTTATATTTGTCAATTGCACTCTGTCCATCGGTGGCTTCCACGAATACCGGAGTGCCGAGAGTGGAAATGATGTCCTTTAACTGTTTACGTGCAAGAATCGAATCGTCAGTAATTAAAATTGTAGTGTCCTCAATGCGCATATACATTCTCCTTTTTGTTACATATTAAGTATATTTTACTATAAATGTATAAAATAATCAATGAAATTTGACTATTTTTGCCGATGGTAAAAAGTTTTTTCGTGTGTGATACTATAAAACAGGAGGAAAAATCATGAAAACAATTTTACTTATGGATATTGTGATCGTTTTTGTAGGCATTTATCTGGCTGTTTCTGCTGCAAAAATGAAAAAAAGCGGACAGATCAGTGACCTGGTTGTCCCGAAAGAAGAAATTAAGAAGTGTAAAGATCCCGAGGCGTATATCCGGGGAATAACACCGTGGCTGTATGGATTTGCGGCGGTAGCGGTTGTTGTGGGAGCAATCGGAATTTTATGTGATACTAAGGTGATTACGCTCGGACGCATCTGGACATATGTGGAACTTGGTGCATTTTTGGCAGCATTGTTTGCATTTGTAAGCGGAATGCGTAAAATAAAAGACAAATTTTTTCCTTAAAGCAGTATGCGGAAATGGAAAAAAGTACATAGAATCAGACCTTGAAATTCAGGTAAAAATAAAGTATAATAAGTGCAGTACAAAAGAGAAAGTTGCCGGATGCGGTATCGCATAAAAGACGGCAGAAAGAGATGCCTGAAATGTACGACAACTCTTGCTATTTAGAACCTACATTTACTTTAAACGGGATTCCTATATGATTTTTCTGGATGTCAGGCCGCCACAGTCAGCGGAAGACAGAAGGGAAACTGCGGTCGCCCACCTAGCATTGGCTAGGAGTCTAAATTGCAGGAACCGGCATTTTGGGTAACATACCAAAGAAAAAGTATTTAATATTAAGATACCAAAGAATTTATTATATACCAAAGAATGTTACAGCGTACAAAAGAGAAGGGGAGCTGCCGGAGAACGGTGGCTCCTTATTTTGTGTCAATGACAGATGAATTAATAAAAACGGAGAGTGCTTCATGAAAAAAAGAGACAAAATGAAGATGATGGGGATTCTGATTCTGCTGCTTGCGGTAATTACCGTTGCGATCACTTTAATTCTGGTATCCCGTCTTTCCAAAACGGCAGGGAAAGATCAAAAAGAAGAAACATTTGACCGTTCCGTTTCCGGGATGCTCAGCAATGCATATATCTTAAAGAGTGAAGAAAAGGATATTATTGTATTATATCGGGGAGAAACCTATTTGGCGGAGGGAAAGCCGGAGAAAAAATATACGGGGGTTGCGGATATTGAACTGACGAAGGGAAAGGTTACTAAAATTTATGCGAAACCTTCAACGATCAAGGGGGTTCTGACAAGTTACTCCTCAAAAAGTGTTCAGATAGAGGGATATGAACCGCTTTCGGCAGAAAAAGATCTGCCGGTGTATCTTGTGGCAAGTTCCGGACATGCAAAAATTCCTGTCCGTCAGGGAAAGATTTCAGATCTTGTTGTAGGAAATTCCAAAGTGGAACTGGTTGTTGCAGAGCAGAAAGCCTGTGCACTTGTAAGCTATCAGGAGGACATGGCAGAAAAGGTTCGTGTGCTGCTCAAAAACGGAAAAGAAAATACATATGCCAGTCTTTTTGTTTGCAGCGGGGATGCCTATACCGTGGATGGAAATAAAGGGAAGAAGGACACCGTAACCGATGCAGAAAAACTTCTGAAGGGGGAAAAAACGGGAAAAGAGATAAAAATTTCTCCGGATACCGGTGGCCTTTTGTATCGATGTGATAAAAACGGAAACCCGTATGGTTCCGGGTACGAGGGAGATCTGATTTTCCGGAAGGAAAAAAAGGGATATGTCCTGATCAATGAAATTCCGATGGAAGATTATATTCGTTATGTTCTGCCTTCTGAAATGCCATTATCTTTTTCCTATGAAGCCTTAAAAGCACAGGCGGTATGTGCGCGCACATTTACATACGGGCAGATGAAAAACGATACTTATGCCCAATACGGGGCAAATCTGGATGATTCCATTGCCTATCAGGCCTATCATGCAACAACTTCCTATGAAGTGACAGATCAGGCTGTGGCGGATACCGCAGGTATGGTGATGACGTACAAAGGAAAACTTGCGGACTGTTATTATTATTCCACTTCCCCGGGATATTCTGAAAATCTGGAAGTATGGAATGCCGCATCTCCGGGATATCTGCTGGCGGAAAACCATACCAGGGAAAAGACAAAAGATCTGTCTTCGGATAAAGCCTTTCATAAATTTATTACAGCAAAAGCGGATGCCTATGATGAAAATTCCCCGTATTTCCGATGGACGGCTACCCTGTCGGCAAAGCTGGGCATGGATGAAACATATGGAAAACTGAAAAAACTGAAAGTCAATAAACGAAGCACTTCCGGATATGTACTGTCTCTTACCATGGTTTTTGAAAAAGGAGAGCGGACGATCGAAAAGGAAAATGAAATCCGGTATGCACTCGGAAAGTATCTGCTGGATCTTGATCTTGCAGACGGAACCAATAAACATCGTGCCTCTTCCGTCCCGAGTGCGTGCTTTGAAATAAAAAGTCAGAAAAAAAGAACCATCGTGCTGACCGGAGGCGGATTCGGGCATGGAATCGGAATGAGCCAGTACGGTGCGGACGCCATGGGGAAAGAAGGAAAGAAATGGCAGGAAATTCTCGGATTTTATTTTAAGGATGTTACATTTACCAATGTCTTTGATCTTGACACATAAAAGGAGACTGTGGTAAAATGACAAATGTGTAAAAAGCAATGAATGTGTCAGTAGCATCTGAACGACATACAGAGAGAGGAAGTCATCGGCTGTAAGCTTCCTTATGATATGCCAGCATGTGAATTTTCCCACAGGAGCTGCGCAGGTGAACACAAGGATTTTTAGCCTGCGACGGTCACTGCACGTTAAGCAGAATGAGAGTCCATATAGATACAGGATATGGGAATCTGGGTGGTAACGCGGAATTTTTCGTCCCTGATATGCAATTATGCATAGCAGGGATTTTTTTATGCCAGAAAACAGTTCCGGTTCCACAGTAGAAAATTGCGTAAAAACAATTATTATGAAAGAAAATATGTAAAAGGAGAGTACCATGAAAGAAAAATTGCAGAAAATCAGAGAAAATGCAATAGCACAGATTGAAAATTCTGACGGACTTGCAAAACTCAACGATGTGCGTGTCGCCGTTCTTGGAAAGAAAGGGGAACTCACCGCCGTATTAAAGAGTATGAAAGAGGTTGCACCGGAGGATCGCCCGAAGGTGGGACAGTGGGTAAATGAGACCCGTCAGGAAATTGAAAATAAACTCGATGAGATGAAGAAAAAACTCGAGGCTGCGGAGCTTGAACATCGTCTGGAAAATGAAGTGATTGACGTTACCCTTCCGGCAAAGAAAAACCGTGTGGGACACAGCCATCCGAATACCATGGTACTTGAAGAGGTAGAGCGTATTTTTACCGGTATGGGATATGAAGTTGTAGAAGGACCGGAAGTGGAATACGATTATTACAACTTTGAAGCATTAAATATTCCGGCAAACCATCCGGCAAAAGATGAGCAGGATACCTTCTACATCAATGATAAAATCCTGCTGCGTACACAGACTTCACCGGTTCAGGTGCGTGTGATGGAGCAGAAGAAACCTCCGATCCGTATGATCGCACCGGGACGTGTGTTCCGTGCGGATGAAGTGGATGCGACCCATTCGCCTTCTTTCCATCAGATTGAGGGAATGGTCATTGACAAGGGAATCACGTTTTCTAACTTAAAGGGAACACTGACCCAGTTTGTACAGAAGCTGTTTGGAAAAGAAACAAAAGTAAAATTCCGTCCGCATCATTTCCCATTTACGGAGCCATCGGCCGAGATGGATGTTTCCTGTTTTAAATGTGGCGGAAAAGGATGCCGTTTCTGCAAAGGTGAGGGATGGATCGAAATCCTTGGCTGTGGAATGGTACATCCAAGAGTGCTTCGTATGAGCGGTATTGATCCGGAAGAATATTCCGGCTTTGCATTTGGTATCGGTCTGGAGCGTATTACCCTGTTGAAATATGAGATTGACGATATGCGTCTGCTGTATGAGAATGACGATCGTTTCTTAAAACAGTTCTAGGAGGAGAAAAAGAATGAATACATCATTAAAATGGATCAAAGCTTTAGTTCCGGGACTTGACTGCGGCGTGCAGGAGTATGTCGATGCCATGACACTTTCCGGATCAAAAGTTGAGGGATATGAGCAGCTCGATGCAGATCTTGACAAGATCGTCGTCGGACAGGTTACAAAGATTGAAAAACACCCGGATGCCGACAAACTTGTCATCTGCCAGGTAAACGTTGGAAGCGAAACGCTGCAGATTGTGACCGGTGCACCAAACGTATTTGAAGGGGCAAAAGTTCCGGTTGTTTTAGATGGCGGACGTGTCGCAGGAGGACACGATGGAACAAAAACTCCTGGTGGAATCAAAATTAAAAAAGGAAAGCTTCGCGGGGTTGAGTCTTCTGGCATGATGTGCTCGATTGAGGAACTCGGTTCGAACCGTGAAATGTTCCCGGACGCACCGGAGAACGGACTGTATATCTTTGACGAGGATGCACCTGTCGGAGAAAATGCGGTTGCTTATTTAGGACTGGATGACAGCGTTGTCGAATATGAGATTACATCCAACCGTGTAGACTGTTTTTCCGTACTCGGCATTGCGCGTGAGGCAGCAGCCACGTTCCATAAGGAATTTGTACCTCCTGTCGTAACAGAAACCGGAAATAACGAAGATGTCAATGATTACATCAAAGTATCGGTAAAGGATCAGGATCTTTGCAGCCGTTACACGGCAAGAGTTGTAAAGAATATTAAGTTTGCCCCATCTCCGAAGTGGATGCAGGAACGTCTTCGTGCACATGGAATCCGTCCGATCAATAATCTTGTAGATATTACGAATTATGTGATGGAAGAATACGGACAGCCGATGCACGCCTATGATCTGGATACGATTGAAGGAAAAGAGATTATTGTCCGCCGTGCAGCTGCAGGTGAAAAATTTGTGACGCTGGACGGACAGGAACGTCAGCTGGATGAAAATGTACTGATGATCTGTGATGCAAAAAAAGCAGTAGGCATTGCCGGTATCATGGGTGGAGAAAATTCCATGATTACCGACCATGTAACAACCATGTTATTTGAGGCAGCATGCTTTGATGGAACCAATATCCGCAAATCCGGAAAGCGCATCGGACTTCGTACCGATGCTTCGGCTAAGTTTGAAAAAGGCTTAGATCCAAATCTTGCCATGGAAGCGATGAACCGTGCCTGCCAGCTGGTAGAAGAGTTAGGCGTCGGCGAGGTTGTAGGTGGAGCCGTTGACATTTATCCTGTGAAGCGTGAGGGCGTAAAGATTCCGTTCGAACCGGACAAGTACAATAAGCTTTTGGGAACGGATATTCCGGCCGGGGATATGATCGGATATTTCAAAAAAATAGATCTGGGATATGACGAAGCAACGAATGAGATTCTTGTTCCGTCCTGGAGACAGGATCTGCTTTGTGACGCAGATATGGCAGAGGAAGTAGCACGTTTCTACGGCTATGACAAGATCGGAACTTCTCTTCCGAGCGGAGAATCCACTGCCGGAGGAAAGAGCTTTAAGCTGCGTATGGAAGAAAAGGCACGTGAGATTGCAGAGTTCTGTGGTTTTTCACAGGCAATGACTTATTCTTTCGAGAGTCCGAAAGTATTTGACAAATTACTGATTCCGGAGGATTCCAAGTGGCGTAAAACGGTTGTGATTTCCAATCCGCTTGGGGAAGATTATTCCATTATGCGTACGCTGCCATTGAACGGAATGCTGACTTCCCTGTCTACGAACTTTGGACGCAGAAACAAAGATGTACGCCTGTACGAGATGGGAAATATCTATCTGCCGAAGCAGCTTCCGTTGACGGAACTTCCGGAAGAACGTATGCAGCTGACTTTTGGTATGTACGGAGACGGTGATTTCTTTACCATGAAGGGTGTGATCGAGGAACTCTTATACCAGACAGGTCTTCGCAAGAAGGCGCAGTATGATCCACATGCCGAGCTTCCGTTCCTGCACCCGGGACGCAAGGCGGCTATCGTATATGAGGGAGCTGTGATCGGATATCTCGGAGAGGTACATCCAACGGTTGCTGCAAATTATGCCATCAAAGAGCGCGTATATATTGCAGTGATTGATATGCCGGAGATTGTATCCCGTGCATCCTTTGATTACAAATATGAGGGAATTACCAACTTCCCGGTTTCTTCCCGTGACTTGTCCATGGTTGTTCCAAAGAATATTCTGGTAGGTGATATCGAGAAAGTATTCGAGGAAAACGGTGGTAAGTATCTGGAAAATTATGAGTTATTTGATGTATACGAAGGAGAGCAGATTGAAAAAGGCTTTAAGTCTGTCGCATACTCTCTGAAGTTCCGCGGAAAAGATAAGAATCTGGAAGAGAGCGATATTACGGGTGCTATGGATAAAATCTTAAGCGGACTGAAAAATATCGGAATCCAGTTGAGAGGTTAATCATGACAGAAGGAATGAATGTAAAAGATTATGACTATGATCTGCCGGAGGAACTGATCGCTCAGGACCCTCTGGAGGATCGTTCCAGCTCCCGGCTGATGGTGCTTGACCGTCAGACCGGGGACGTGGAACACCGGCATTTTACGGATATTCTGGAATATCTTCACCCGGGTGATTGTCTGGTGATCAACAACACAAAGGTGATTCCGGCACGTCTGTTCGGAGTGAAAGAGGACACACAGGCAAAAATCGAAGTACTTTTGTTAAAACGCAAGGAAAATGATATCTGGGAGACACTCGTAAAACCGGGGAAAAAAGCAAAACCGGGCACAAAACTTGTGTTCGGAGACGGGCTTCTGACGGCAGAAGTCGTGGATGTAGTAGAAGAAGGAAACCGTCTGATTCAGTTCCATTATGACGGAATTTTTGAAGAGATTCTGGATCAGCTGGGACAGATGCCGCTGCCGCCATATATTACGCATCAGCTGAAAGATAAAAACCGCTATCAGACCGTATATGCAAAGTATGACGGATCTGCCGCTGCCCCGACAGCAGGGCTTCATTTTACGAAAGAACTGCTGCAGAAAGTAAAGGATATGGGAGTCGATATCGCAGAAGTAACCCTGCATGTCGGACTTGGCACGTTCCGTCCGGTAAAAGTAGAAAATGTACTGGATCACCATATGCACTCAGAGTTTTATATGGTGTCACAGGAAGCTGCGGATAAGATCAACCGTGCGAAGGAAAGCGGACACCGGGTGATTGCGGTCGGCACCACCAGTACGCGTACGCTGGAAGCCGCCGCAGATGAAAACGGACGGCTGCATGCGACCAGCGGCTGGACGGAAATCTTTATTTATCCGGGGTATCAGTTTAAAGTGATTGATGCCCTGATTACCAACTTCCATCTGCCACAGTCAACGCTTGTGATGCTGGTATCGGCACTCGCAGGACGGGCGCATGTGCTTCATGCGTATGAGATCGCTGTAAAAGAAAGATATCGTTTCTTTAGCTTTGGCGATGCTATGCTGATTAAATAAAGAATCACAAAAGAACTGTTACAAACAGGAAAAGAAAAATTCATTTCCTGCTTTGTGACAGTTCTTTTTATGAACATACGACCTGGTTTTTTCCGGAACGCTTTCCTTTATAGAGCTGTTTGTCTACAAAATCAAGCCACTCTTTTGCCGACTGACCGGAAGTGTATTTTCCGGCACCGATGGTTACGGTATAGCGGAAACTTTCTCTTGATGTCCGCACACAGTTGGAACTGATTGCGCTGCGGAGTTCTTCAAGGATATCTTTTGGAATTTCACCCGAACGGCATTTCCCCAGAAGAAGAAATTCTTCACCGCCCCAGCGGCAGTATTTAAATCCATGTTTCTGTGCCTGCAGGATGATGGTTTTTGCAAGAATTTTTAATGCGTCATCCCCGGTGTTGTGTCCGTAGGTATCGTTGATGTTTTTGAAATTGTCAATATCGATCATGGCAAGATAGTAATCCTTTTGTCCATTTTCGATAAAAAGTTTTTGAATTTCGTCCATCATAAAAAAACGGTTCGGAATACCTGTCAGGGCATCGTATTCTGCTTTTTTGGTAAGTTTTTCTTCCTCATGAACCATATACCGGAGTAAGAAAAGCATGGAAGTAATGATCAGCAGGAGTACAAAAATTACGATTACGACTGCCATGGTACCAGTTTCCGCCAGGGAAAGGGGATAAAAAGGTGAAATCCGGTTTCCCGCCACGTATAAGGCAACGATGGCAACGGAGTAAAGACTGCTCAGAATCAACACGGGTGTTATGGATTTCTTCTTGTCCGGAAGGATACATTCTATAATAAAGAAAAACAAAATCACGCCGAACAGACATAACTGAAAATTGCAGCCAAGCCCCACGCAAAGTGTCGCAGCCGACATATGTAGGAGAATTTCAATGGAAGCGAGGTAGACATACAAATGTATTTTGAATTTTTGCAGCATAAAAAAAGCCAGTGTGTAAAAAAGGATGCTTCCTAAATTAAAATAAACCATAAAGTTGATTTTTAAATTTGCAAATAAAAGAAGAAATCCAATATGTACAACCAAAAATACCTTGTTAATGAAAGAAAGATATTTATATTCAATTTTTTCTGAAATAGAATGATCTGTCATTGTATGTAACCCCATAATTTTTTATAAACGTTTTCGCATAATTCAACCCAAAGCTATTCTTTTATATTAGCATTTGTTTACATATATCGCAATAATTTTTCCTAAAAAACAATTGTTAACCTATATAAATATAAAGTTGACAATAAAAAGACATGCGTGTATACTTAACACATTGAATTTACATGGAAAGGAAGATAAAAAATGAATGACACTGTAAGCGCGACACCAAAGAAAATGTCGGTAAAAACCATTGCTGTGATCGGTGTTCTCACAGCTGTAACCTGTATTTTGGCACCATTGTCCATCCCGATTGGAGATGTTCCGATTTCTCTTACCAATCTGGTGATTTATTTCGGACTTTATATTTTAGGCACCCGGAGGGAGACGGTCAGCTATATTGTTTACCTTCTGATCGGACTGGTTGGCGTTCCGGTATTTTCCGGTTTTACAGCAGGTCCGGCAAAAATGTTCGGACCGACAGGCGGCTATCTGATCGGGTTTATTCCGATGGCTGTGATCGCCGGAATTTTTATTGAAAAGTCCGGACGGAAACTGGTATTGGGCATGATCGGCATGATTCTCGGAACTGCTGTTTGCTATATCTTTGGAACGGTATGGTATGTACTGGTAATGAAAACCTCTGTACAGGCGGCGTTGACAATGTGCGTCTATCCGTTTATTGTATTTGACATTATCAAAATGGTTCTTGCTGCATTGATCGGACCGCAGATTCACGGACGTCTGGTGCAGGCGGGACTTTTATAAAATCATTACTTTTTATTGGATATTCCGGGAAGGGGCCCGGAATATCCCTTTTTTTACTTGTAATGTGTTTCTGAATGTAATAAAATAATATTTATATTATCGTTTGAAAAGGTATAAGGGGATGGAAAATGGAAGAAAAAAGGAAAAATAAAAGACTGGATCTGGATGTCAATGTACAGTTGGAGCGTCTGGATGAAGACGGGGTCACAACTTTAAAATTTGTGCATGTGGATGTAACAGATATTTCAAAAAGCGGAATTGGATTTGACTGTAAAAAGAAACTGGAAATGAATTCCTATTATGATGCAAAGATCCAGATATGGACAAAAGAAGTGGTGGATGCAGTCATTCAGATTGTCCGCAGCGAAGAAAAGCCGGACGGATTTCATTATGGCGGTGTGTTTATCGGAATGACGGATACCGATGCATTAAAGATTGATATCTATCAGATTTTTAACGAACTGTAAAATAAGGCGGGAAAAACTATGATCTTACAGGATACTTATGAGGTAAAAAAAGCAGACATAATTCCGGTTGAGGTTTCGGTTCCAGGATCGAAGAGCATTACAAACCGGGCACTTCTGATTGCAGCACTTGCAAACGGAAAGAGTGTTCTTAAAGGGGTTCTTTTTTCGGATGACAGCAGGCATTTCCTGCAGGCTTTGCAGGACCTGGGCTTTGTGGTGGAAATTGATGAGCCGCATGCGGTTGTCTCCATTGAAGGAAAAGGGGGCAGGGTTCCAAAGACAAAAGCTTCCGTTGATGTGGGAAGTGCAGGAACTGCTGCCCGTTTTCTGACGGCATACCTTGGTCTGTGTGAGGGAGAATATCATATGAACTCTTCCGAGCAGATGAAAAAGCGCCCGATGGAAGAATTGCTGCAGGCACTACAAGACCTTGGGGCGGAAGTTACTTATAAGGAAGCATCAGGACATTTCCCATTTGTGATCGGAAACAGTGGTGTGAATAGACACGAAGTAACCATTGATGTTGAAAAAAGCAGTCAGTTTCTGAGTGCGCTTTTGATCTCTTCCGTGCTGTTTCAGAAAGAATTCCGGATTCACGTCAAAGGGCATCATGGAATGGCTTATGTAGAGATGACGATTGCCATGATGAAGCAGTTTGGTGTGGAAGTACAACGACCTGCATCCGATACTTTTGTGATTGCGGAACATGCAGCATATCAGGCAAGAGAGTATCAGATTGAACCGGATGTTTCGGCAGCTTCTTATTTTTATGCGATGTGCCCGGTTGTCGGCGTTCCTGCAAAGGTCTGTCATGTACACTGGGAAAGCTTACAGGGAGATACTTCTTTTTTACATGTGCTGGAACAGATGGGATGCCGGACAGAGGAAGAACCGGATGGAATCCGGATGTATCCGCCAACGGAAGGATTCCTGGGAGGGGTATTTGACTTTTCTGCATTTTCAGATCAGGCTCTGACACTGGCGGCAATTGCGTGTTTTGCCAGTGAAACCGTGGAGATTACCGGAATCGGACATATCCGTTATCAGGAATGTGACCGTTTTGCCGCGATTCTTACCAATCTGAAGGCAATGGGAATCGCATGCGAGCAGCTGGATGAGAACCGTATTGTGATTCATCCGGGAAAACCGCATGGATGTAAAATAAAAACGTTCGAGGATCACCGGGTTGCGATGGCTTTTGCAATTCCGGGACTTGTGACAGACGGTATTGTGATTGAAAATCCTTCCTGCTGCAGGAAGACGTTTGAAAACTATTTTGAAATACTCGATACCTTGTGCAAATAAAAATACAGGCTCCGGAAATTATCCGGAGCCTGTATTTTTTATGGGAAAACCATTTATGTTTTACCGTTCGTGAACCATATAGCCATTGTCGGTAAGCAGACGTTTGGCACGGGTCAGAGTCTGTTTGTCAGGAAACGCGAGCTGAAGAACACCTTCTTCAAATTCCCGGTTATTTACAATACCGATGTTTTTGATGCTGATATGGTATTGTGCGAGCAGCCCGGCAACAGCAGCAATACCGCCGGTTTCATCGACCAGATCCACAAAACATTCATAATATACCGTAGGGGATTTGACACTTGGCAGTGTGATGGAATCCCGGTAGTCTTTTGCCTGCTGAAAGAAGGAAAGCAGTGCCTGTTCATTGGAACTGTCAATGTATCCGCGAAGCTGCGTCAGAAGGGCAAGGTACTGATCCATCAGTGAAAGAAGCGGTTCCCGGTTGGAAGCACAGATATTCTGCCACATCACAGGCGAAGAAGATGCAATTCTTGTGATATCCTTAAATCCCCCGGCGGCAATGGTTTTCATGGTTTCTTTGTCATCATCGATCTGGTGGACCAGATTGACCAGCGAATATGCGATCATGTGCGGCAGATGGCTGATGGCTGCCGTAGAGTAATCGTGTATTTTATAATCCAAAATCAGTGGAATTGCTCCAAGCGACAATACAAAATCACGAAATTCCGAAATTTCTTCCTTTGGAGTCAGGGCGGTCGGGGTGATAATATAGTATGCATTTTCCAAAAGCGTATTGGTGGCACTTAATATGCCTGTTTTTTCGGAACCGGTCATGGGATGCCCGCCGATAAAATTGGCCTCCATGCCAAGACGTATCACTTCTTCATGAATTTCCGTTTTTGTGCTTCCAACGTCTGTGATATAACAGTCGCTGCGGATAATATCTTTTAACTGACGCAGATATGCGAGGTTCCGTTGAACCGGGGCACATAAAAAAATATAATCACAGTCAGAAAAAGCAGACAGTGGTAACAGATCATTGTTTTCGATCAGCCCCTCACGGTACGCTTCTTCGATGGTTTCTTTATGATGTGCCGTGGCATAAATTTTGATGTCCGGCTGATTGGATTTCATTTTTTTGGCGATCGAACCTCCAATCAGACCCAGTCCGATAAAACCGATTGTTTGAAAAGCCATAAGTTTATTTCCTTTATATTACGTAATTGATGTGTTTATTGTACTATAGAATGGCAGGAGTGTCAAAAGAGGAATGTGTGACAGCACTTGCAACAATTGTCCGTTCGTGTGATAATAAAAAGGCGAAAGGAAACAGAAAGAGGAATTTTTATGAATTTACTTACCGTTGATCATATTACAAAAGTTTATACACAGCGTGAGTTGTTTCACGATGCATCGTTTTATCTGCAGGATGGGGAAAAAGTCGGAATCATAGGCATCAATGGAACCGGAAAATCCACGCTGTTAAAAATTATGGCAGGACTCGAAGAACCGGATGCCGGAAATGTCGTACGGGCCAATCATCTTGTGATTCGCTATCTGCCGCAGATGCCGGAATTTGACCCGCAAAAAGGAGCACTTGAGAATGTACTTTCTTATGCGCAGATTGGAAGTGTGCATCAGCAGGAAGACCGGGAAGAACATGAAAAATGGAATCTGGAAAGCAATGCCAAATCCATGATGACGCGGCTTGGCATATACAATTTCGATGAACCGGTGGGACATTTGTCCGGCGGACAGCGGAAACGACTGGCTCTTGTTGCAGTGCTCCTTACTCCGTGTGATGTACTGCTTTTGGATGAGCCGACGAACCATCTGGATGCCGAAATGGCAGAGTGGCTGGAAAATTATCTGAAAAATTACCGGGGAGCAATGGTTATGGTGACACATGACCGGTATTTTCTGGACAGTGTATGCAACCGGATTGTGGAAGTTGATAAAGGACAGATTTACAGCTATGAGACAAACTATTCCGGATATCTTGCGGTCAAACAGGAGAGGGAAGACATTGCCTGGGCAGGCGAACGGAAAAGACAGTCCATTCTGCGCAAGGAAATCGAATGGATGCAGCGCGGGGCAAGGGCGCGTTCCACCAAACAGAAAGCACATATCCAGCGCTATGAGGCCTTGCGGGATCAAAAAAAGCCGGATGTTGATAAAAAGATCGAAATCGGTTCGGTGTCCTCCCGTATGGGAAAAACAACCGTGGAATTATCACATATCACAAAAACATATGGAGATCATGTACTGATTTCTGATTTTTCCTATATTTTCTTAAAAAATGACCGGATTGGTTTTGTCGGGAAAAACGGATGCGGCAAGACAACACTTATGAAAATTATTGATGGCAGAATTTTGCCGGATGCTGGGGAAGTAACCATTGGACAGACGATAAAAATCGGATATTACACACAGGAGATCGAACAGGATGAGAATGCGGGAATTGCATATATGGACCCAAAGCTTCGCGTGATTGATTATATCAAAAATACAGCAGAATATGTACGCACAGAAGATGGACTGGTTTCGGCATCCGCAATGCTCGATAAGTTTTTGTTTCCACCGGAAGAACAGTATGGACAGATCAAAAAACTGTCCGGCGGAGAAAAGCGCAGACTGAATCTGCTGCGGGTCCTTATGGAAGCTCCCAATGTACTGATTCTTGATGAACCAACCAACGATCTTGATATCACGACACTGACCATTCTTGAAGATTATCTGGATCATTATGACGGTATTGTGATTACGGTATCGCATGACCGTTATTTTCTGGACCGTGTGGTGCACAGAATCTTTGCTTTTGAGGGGAACGGAAAGCTCTGCCAGTATGAGGGCGGATATACGGACTACCACAGACGGGCCGAAGAGGAAGGAAAATTTGTAGATACTGCAGGCGATTCGTTCCGTAAAAATGAAGAGACGGCAAATGTACAGGAAAAACAGGCGACAGAAGACTCACGTTCTACATGGAAACATGAAAATAAATTAAAATTTTCATATAAAGAACAGAAAGAATATGAAACCATTGAGGACGACATTGCAGCTTTGGAAACACGGCTGGGAGAGATTGACGGGGAGATGGCATCCTGCGCACGGGATTTTGTGAAGCTGAATGAACTGACAGAAGAAAAAACGCAGCTGGAAACACAATTGGAAGAAAAAATGGATCGCTGGACGTATCTGGAAGAACTTGCGGCAAAAATACTTCAACAAAATGCATAAAAAGGTTGTAAAACTTTCTGAAAATTAGTAGAATATAACCATAAAAGAGTAAATATTCTAAAAAAGGAGGGTTTTACTATGAACGTATATACGACAGACAGAATTCGTAATGTGGTTCTCCTGGGGCATGGAGGATGCGGCAAAACTTCCCTGGTGGAAGCCATGGCATATCTGGCAGGTCTGACGACACGTATGGGGACGGTCGCAGATAAAAATACCATCAGTGATTTTGATAAGGAGGAGACGAAACGCCAGTTTTCGATCCATACTTCTGTGGTCGCGATCCCGTGGAAAGACAACAAAATTAATGTTTTGGATACCCCAGGCTATTTTGATTTTGTCGGGGAAGTCGAAGAGGCAGTTTCCGCAGCGGATGCAGCAATTATCGTTATTTCCGGAAAAGCGGGAATCGAGACAGGCACGCGGCGCGCCTGGGAAATCTGTGAAAAAAATCATCTTCCACGTATGATCTTTGTGACAGATATGGATATTGACAATGCAAGTTACCGTCAGGTAGTGGAAGATCTGCAGGCTCTTTACGGAAAGAAAATTGCACCGTTTCATCTGCCGGTCCGGGAGGAGGGCCAGTTTGTCGGATATGTCAATGTTATCCAGCAGAAAGCAAAGCGATGGATCGATGAGGGAACCGTTGAAAAATTTGAAGTTCCGGAATATTCCCAAAAGAATCTTAATCTGTGCAGGGAAGCTTTGTTAGAAGCTGTGGCAGAAACCAGCGAGGAGTTTATGGACCGTTATTTTAACGGAGATGAATTCTCCGAGGACGAAATTCGTCAGGCGCTCAGGGTAAATGTCATGGATGGTTCTATCGTTCCGGTTCTTATGGGATCGAATCCGCTTGCCCGCGGGATGTATACGCTGATGGCAGATATTGTTAAATATTTTCCGAGCCCGGACAAACGGACCTGCGCAGGCATCAATACGACAAACAACGAGGTGTATCCGGCGGACTATGATTTCGCAAAACCGAAGAGTGCGTATATTTTTAAGACAATTGTAGATCCTTACATTGGAAAGTATTCTCTGATCAAAGTAAATTCCGGTGTGCTTAAGACGGATGATGTCTTATTTAATTATCACAGGGATTGTGACGAAAAGATTGGAAAGCTGTACGTTCTGCGCGGAAATAAAACAGAGGAAGTAAAAGAACTTCATGCGGGGGATATCGGAGCACTGGCAAAGCTGTCCCAGTCCCAGACAACGGATTCCCTGTCCGTACGGAATAATCCGGTTGCCTATCTTCGCACGAATTTCTCAAAACCGTACGTATCTATGCGCTACAAAGCAAAAAACAAAGGGGATGTGGATAAGATTTCCCAGTCGCTGCAAAAAATTCTGATGGAAGATCAGACGCTGCGTGTGGTAAATGACAGTGAAAATCGTCAGACTCTGTTATATGGCATGGGTGAGCAGCAGCTTGAAATTGTTCAGAGTATGCTGCTTGAAAAGTATAAAGTAGAAATTGAACTGATGCGTCCAAAGGTCGCTTTCCGCGAAACCATACGTGGAAAATCAGATGTTGAATACAAATATAAAAAACAGTCCGGTGGACATGGACAGTACGGCCATGTTAAAATGAAATTTGAGCCGAGCGGGGATTTAGAGATCCCTTATGTATTTGAACAGTGTGTTGTGGGTGGAGCCGTTCCGAAAAATTATTTTCCAGCAGTGGAAAAAGGAATTGCAGAAGCTGTTTTGAAAGGACCGCTTGCGGCCTACCCGGTAATCGGAGTGAAAGCGGTACTCTATGATGGCTCCTATCATCCGGTGGATTCCTCCGAGATGGCATTTAAAGTAGCCGCCAAACAGGCATTTAAGAAAGGATTTTTAGATGCGAAGCCGGTATTGTTAGAGCCGATTGCCTCTGTAAAGATCATTACTCCGGAGGAATATACCGGTGAAATCATGGGAGATCTGAATAAACGCAGAGGTCGTGTGATGAATATGAATGCAGAAAACGGGTATCAGGAGATCGATGCGGATCTTCCATATCTTGAACTGTATGGATATAATACACAGCTTCGGTCAATGACCAGCGGAAGCGGAACATTTTCTTATGAATTTGCCCGGTATGAACAAGCACCTGAGGATGTGGCAGCAAGAGAAATAGAAGAGAGGGCAGGCAAAGTTGTGGAGACAGAAGAATAGTACAGTGTTTGCTGTATTATTGATTGCAATAACCTTAAATTTTATCGTGACACCGACATATGCAAAAAACACAGAACTCGAAGGGGAGAATTATGCCCCTTCGAGTTCTTCCTTTCAAAAACCTGCAAATGTTCACACAAAGAACGATACGGTTACCGTGGGGTATTTTCTGGGAGGCGGCATACAGAATTCTTTCAATAAAGAATCGTACCCGGCATTCAGCGGGGACCAGCCGCTGTATACGCCATACCGGAGTGGATTCCGGTTTCTCGGATGGTACTCCGATGCCGCGCTTCACAAACAGATAAAGACCATTCCCACGGATCGTAAGGATCATTACATTCTTTATGCCAAATGGACCGCAAAGATTAATAATTATTACAATGTAGAATATTATAACTATCACAAAAGAGGGAGCCGGTTCGACAAAAATCTGGTTCTGTTGAAAGATCTTGATTACAGCTTTTACAATGAAATTGATATTCCGGGCATGCCGGATACCCGGGAGGAGGATGTGTTAAAAAAATATATTTTCAGTGCATCCCAGTGCCCGCAGGGGATTTGTCTGACCGACGAATTTGTGCTGATCACTTCTTATTCCACGGAAGATGACTGTATGGGAGAGCTTATGGTGTTTGACCGGGAAACCGGAGAATATATGGTCACACTGGGAATGGATGAAAACAGCCATCTGGGAGGAATTGCGTTTGACGGTGACAATGTATGGGTGTGCAATTCCTATGAAAACTGTGTGGAGCGGATCTCCTACGATTTTATTGAACTGATGGCCTATCAGAATACCGGAGATGTCGTGGATGCAAGAGATGTAGTGGATGAGTTTCCGGTCAAAAATACGCCTTCCTGTATTACCTGGTATGGCGGAAGATTGTGGATTGCAACGCATACACTTCTGGTGAATTCACGAATGGTGGCATATTATCTGGATAAAAAGACGGACAAACTGATTGCCCTCAGTGATTATAAAATTCCGCAAAAGGTGCAGGGAGTTACGTTCGATGATTCCGGAAACGTATATCTGAGCACTTCCTACGGAAGAAACCAGTCTTCCTATTTATACTGTTACGACTCTGTCACGGCACTCGCAACCCGGCCGAAACATCCGAGAAAGAAAGTGGAAATGCCTCCGGCATCGGAAGAACTCGATGTAAGTGACAATACCTTATATATTCTGTTTGAATCGGCAGGAGAAAAATATTATGAGGGAACCGACGGGAAAGGCAAAAGCCTGTTCCCGCTGGATAAAATTTTAAAAATCCCGATCAGGGAGCTGGATGTGAACGGTTCATCGACATCAGGGACATGATCTTTTTCATTTGCGTCTGACTCTCAGGCGGAAGGTCTTTGGACAGCAGATCACACAACAGTTCGATTTCAGGCTTTGTGAAATCAATATGGTTTTCCTTTGCCTGCCTCATATTTGAGAGAAGAAACGGCATGGCATCTTTCATGTTTAAAGGTTTTTCTTTCTGTGCAAAGGAGAGCAGAAATTGCAATTTTTCCGGACTTAAATTGGCAAACGCCGGATTGTTCAAAAGATTGGAATCCATTCAAAAACCTCCTGCGGATTTATGGATTGTGAAACAGATCCTGATTTTCCATAATACAAAACAGAGTCTGCAATGTATCAATCATTTCCTGTTCTTTTGGGGTACAATATTTACGGACTGCACTAAGCATTGCATCCCGCCGTTTGGTACCGGCAGGCAGAGAACAGGCAGCCATGCTGTTCTCCTGTCTGGAGAAAGCTGCTGTGGCATTTTTCCATTCCATCAGCTGGATCAGCATGGCAAGCGGCTTTTGTGTCGGAACGTCTAAATATGGTACGATGGACTTTAAGATCTGCGTATTTCTCGTCTGGATCAGATCGTCATACGTGATGGATTTATTTTCATCCATGGATCACACATCCTATATAATTTTTCTATTATTTTATGAGAGAATGCCTGTCTGTATGAATACAATAAAAGAAAAAGGAAAAAATAGATGCATGAGAGACTGATTATTGATGGAAACAGTGTTTATGAAGTGGATGAAGAATGCCTGAAACGACGGAATGTTCCCACGGAATGCAGGGTAAAAGAGGCTGTGGAACGTCAGATCCAGAAAGAAAAAGCCACAAAAGAAGGATAGCATTTTATATGCAAAAAGGGATGCAGATACTGCATCCCTTTTTGGTTGTGCACCTTGCTGCACACGTTTCTAACACAAATATTAGAAGATTCCGCCGCATCCGTTTCCGCCGCCATTGCATCCGCCACAGAATAACAGAAGAAGAATCAGCCAGCAGCAGTCGTTTCCGCCGCCACTGCATCCGCATCCGTTGTTGTTTCCGCAGAAAGATCCATTTCCACAGCAGGAGAGAAGAAGAATGATCCAGATAATAGAATTGCATCCACATCCGTTATCTGTTGAACATCCACAGTTTGTAGCAGTTAAATCACTCATAAGTGACCTCCAAATAAATATATTTACAGTATAGTGTATGAGACGGCAGCAAAAGGGTTCCATATTTTTCTAAAAAAATTCATTGACTTTCACATAGTAAATAGATAAAATGATTTTATAACGTAATAATTGTATACAATTATTCATGTATGAAAAGGAGTAGTCAGCACATGAGAGAAGTAGTAATGAATGACAAATCAAACCTGTTGCAGCTCGAAGAACATTTTTATCAGCTGGTAGATGTGGATGAACCGAATACATTCCGGAACCTTTTTCCCTATGAGGAGATTCCGAAGATTGCGTTTAATGATCGTATTGTTCCGCATAATATGCCGGATGAAATCTGGATTACAGATACCACATTCCGTGATGGGCAGCAGTCCCGTGCTCCGTATACCACCGAACAGATCGTGACGATTTATGATTACTTACATAAACTTGGCGGTCCGAAGGGAAAGATTCGTCAGAGTGAATTCTTCTTATATAGTAAGAAAGACCGCGACGCGGTATATAAATGTATGGAACGTGGCTATCAGTTTCCAGAAGTCACTTCCTGGATTCGTGCCAGCAAACAGGACTTTCAGCTGGTCAAAGACCTGGGTCTCCGCGAGACGGGCATTCTTGTCAGCTGTTCTGACTACCATATTTTCTATAAAATGAAAATGACAAGACGGGAGGTTATGAATCTGTACCTGAGCGTGATCCGCGACTGTTTAGAGACCGGCATCAGTCCGCGCTGTCATCTTGAGGATATCACACGTTCCGATATTTACGGATTTGTAATTCCGTTCTGTGTGGAACTGATGAAACTGCAGGATGAGTACAAGATTCCGATCAAGGTACGTGCCTGCGATACGATGGGATATGGGGTAAACTTCCCTGGTGCCGTAATTCCACGAAGTGTGCCGGGAATCATTTACGGTCTGACAACACATGCCGGAGTTCCTTCTTCCCAGATTGAGTGGCATGGACACAATGATTTTTACAAAGCAGTCAACAATTCCACCACTGCATGGCTGTACGGAGCAAGTGGTGTCAACTGTTCTTTGTTTGGAATCGGAGAGCGTACCGGTAATACGCCTCTGGAAGCCATGGTATTTGAGTATGCCCAGCTGCGCGGCACTCTCGACGGTATGGATACGACCGTGATCACAGAACTTTCCGAATATTATGAAAAAGAACTGGGATACAAACAGCCGCCGCAGACGCCGTTTGTCGGAAGTAACTTTAATGTGACAAGAGCCGGTATTCACGCAGACGGATTACTGAAAAACGAGGAAATCTATAACATTTTCGATACCGGAAAATTTTTAAACCGTCCACCTCTGGTAGCAGTATCAAATACCTCAGGTCTTGCAGGAATTGCCCACTGGATCAACAATTATTATCATTTGCCGGATGACCGGAAAGTGGACAAAAACTCAGAACTTGTACACCGGATCAAAGACTGGGTAGACACACAATACGATGACGGACGCGTAACCGTTATGACGGATCAGGAGCTTGTTGTAGAAATTACTTCCGTTTGTAAAGAGCTTGGTATTGTGTTATAGGCAAAAATTCGATATTATATAAGGTGAAATTATGGCAGAAGATCATTATTCATTAAGTGCCAAAGTTTTTCATTCCATTCGGGAAGATATTTTAAATGGAAAATATCAGGCGAATGAGGAACTGAAGGAAAAGAATATTGGCGACGATCTCGGGGTGAGCCGGACTCCCGTCCGGGAAGCACTCCGGCAGCTGGAGCTGGAAGGGCTGGTACATATCATTCCAAACAAGGGAGCGTTTGTAGAAGGGGTTACCCTTCAGGATGTCAAAGATATCTATGAGATACGGACGCTTTTAGAGGGATTATGCGCCCGGTGGGCAGCGGAGCGGATCACGCAGGAACAGTTGGAGGAACTGGAAGAAATCGTATTTTTATCCGATTTTCACTATTCCAAAGAAAACTGGGATCAGATACTGGAACTGGATAACCGTTTCCACGAAATGGTATATGAAGCATGCGCAAGCAAAGAACTGACACGTGTGCTTCGGGACTATCATCATTATCTGCAGCGCATCCGTCGGATCACACTGGAAGAGAAAGCACGGGCTCATGCGTCGATCAATGAACACCGGGCAATTGCCGAGGCATTAAAGGCAAGGGATGCCCGGACAGCGGAGGAGTGTGCCAGACTCCATATCCGCAATACGATATCCAACATGGATAAAATCGGTTGGGAAAATCTGATGAAATAAAATAAAGGAGAATGAAGCGATGAGCAAGATTACAATGACAACACCACTGGTAGAGATGGACGGAGATGAAATGACAAGAATTCTCTGGAAAATGATCAAGGATGAGCTGTTACTTCCGTTTATTGATCTGAAAACAGAGTATTATGATCTGGGACTGGAAGAGCGTAACCGGACAAACGATCAGGTAACGGTTGATTCTGCAAATGCAACAAAGAAATACGGTGTTGCTGTAAAATGCGCAACGATCACTCCGAATGCCGCAAGAATGACAGAATATAATTTAAAAGAGATGTGGAAGAGTCCGAACGGAACCATCCGTGCCATGCTTGACGGAACGGTATTCCGTGCGCCGATTGTCGTAAAGGGAATTGAGCCAAATGTTAAGACCTGGGAAAAGCCGATCACGATTGCAAGACATGCGTATGGCGATGTGTATAAGGCATCAGAAATGAAGGTTCCGGGACCTGGTAAGGCTGAGCTGGTATTTACTGCAGAGGATGGAACCATCGTGCGTGAACTGATCCATAATTTTACCGGGGCCGGTGTATTACAGGGACAGCATAACCTGGACGATTCCATTGAAAGCTTTGCACACAGCTGCTTTAAATATGCACTGGATACAAAACAGGATCTGTGGTTTGCAACAAAGGATACCATTTCCAAAAAGTATGACCATACCTTTAAGGATATTTTCCAGGATGTATTTGAGAAGAATTACAAGGATGCATTTGAAAAAGCCGGAATTGAGTATTTTTATACTTTGATCGATGATGCGGTTGCACGTGTTATGAAGTCAAAAGGCGGATTTATCTGGGCATGCAAAAACTATGACGGTGATGTTATGAGTGATATGATCAGTTCTGCATTCGGCTCTCTTGCCATGATGACTTCCGTACTTGTATCCCCGCATGGATATTATGAGTATGAAGCTGCACACGGAACCGTTCAGAGACATTATTATAAGCATCTGAAGGGTGAAGAAACTTCCACAAACTCCGTCGCAACCATTTTTGCATGGACAGGAGCACTCAGAAAGCGCGGAGAACTGGATAAAAATCAGGCACTCTGTGATTTTGCGGATAAACTGGAAGCAGCATGCTTAAAGACCATTGAGTCCGGAAAGATGACAAAGGATCTTGCTTTGATTACGACCATTGAAAATCCGGTGGTATTAAACAGTGAGAATTTTATTAAGGCAATTCGGACAGAACTAGAAGCTTCTCTTTCATAAATAAAAGGATTGGAGGATGAAATTGTGGAAAAGGAAATCTCACAAGCTGTCATCCGTCGTATGCCAAGATATTACCGTTATCTGGGAGAATTGCTGGAGGAAGGCGTTGAGCGCATTTCCTCCAATGATCTGAGTCACCGGATGATGGTGACGGCCTCTCAGATTCGCCAGGATTTGAATAATTTTGGCGGATTTGGACAACAGGGTTACGGATATAATGTGAAATACCTGTATGATGAGATCGGAAAAATACTGGGGTTAAATGAGACCCATAATATTATCATGATCGGTGCCGGAAATCTTGGTCAGGCAATTACAAATTATGTAAAATTTGAACGGTTTGGTTTTATCATTACTGCGTTGTTTGATGTAAAACCATCTTTAAAAGGACAGACCGTTCGTGATATTCCGATTTATATGATGGATGAACTGGATGATTACTGCAAAAAAAATAAAGTAGATATTGCAGCCTTAACACTCCCGAAAGAAAAGGCAGAAGATACTGCGCAGCATCTTGTGAATCTGGGAATCCGTGCCATCTGGAATTTTGCCCATGTGGATCTGGATTTAAGTGATAAAAGTGTGGTTGTCGAAAATGTTCATTTGTCGGACAGTCTGATGCAGTTATCATATAATATCGTGAAGAACTCCAAGTAGCACACAAAGAGGTGATACGATGAAGGATGATGAAGAATTTAAAAAAGCGCTGGCAGACAAACAGGTGCCGATTCTTGTACTTGATGAGAAGTGGCATCGGCTTTTTGCTGTGCATGGCAAGCCGGACGAAATTCATGAAACGGAAAACGAGCTGAATGCTTTGCTTGCCAGACAGGGAAAACTGAATGAAGAGTTAAAACAGCTGAAAAAAGTAAAAAAGCAGCTGATGGAAAGCATTGTCGCAAACATGGACGGAACTACATCCGAAGATATGGATGCACAGCGGGAAAAAAAGCTGGATGAAGATAAACGTCTGATTGATGAAACCAATCAGAAAATGGAAGAAAATGAGGACGAACTGCTGGAAATTCCACGTCGGATCCGTGATGTCAACCGGAAACTGATGCTTCAGAGCATGGGATATTTTTACGAAAAAATACGTGTCAATAAAAAGGAATCCGATGATATTGATGCCTGGATCAATCAGGTTCGTGTGGATTTAAAGAAAAATATCATCCGTAAGCAGAACCGGGATATCAACAATCGTGAGATTTATGCGTATCTGCACGATATATTCGGGCCATCCACTCTGGATCTGTTCGATATTCACTATGAAGATGAAGATGTGGAAGAGGACAGCGCACAAAATAAACAAAACGATACGAAAGAATCACAAAAGGAAGAGGAGAGTTAGAAATCTTGCGTTATCTTGTATCGGGAAAAGAAATGAAGCTTCTGGATCAGAATACATCGCAGGTGTTTCATGTACCGGAACTGGTATTGATGGAACAGGCATCGATGGCTTTTGTGCAGAAGCTTTTAGTGCTTAAACAAAATAAATTATCGACAGCATTAATAGCCTGTGGAAGCGGAAATAACGGAGGGGACGGACTTGCCATTGCCCGACTTTTGCGGGAACAGGGGGTTTTTGTGTCCGTATGGCCGGCAGGAGAGGAAGAAGGGCACCGGACCAGTCCATCCTATGACACCCAGAAACAGATCTGCAGTGCCTACCGCATTCCGGTCGTGCAAAAGGAGAAAGTTTCCGCGGGGGAGGCATCCTATGATGTGGTCATTGATGCCATGTTTGGAACCGGTCTGTCCCGGGAAATATCCGGAGCACTTGCAAACGATATTGACGTGCTCAATCAATTGTCTGGATGGAAAGTTGCCGTGGATATTGCTTCCGGAATCAGTTCCGATGATGGGGCAGTACTTGGCACGGCTTTTCGGGCAGATGACACAATTACATTTTCATTCGGGAAAAAGGGACAGTATCTGTGGCCGGGCAATGAATACTGCGGAAAGGTACATGTGGTTTCCATGGGAATTACACAGGAAAGCTGGCTGGATGATAAGCCGCATACGGCTGTTCTGGAACCGGAAGATTTAAAAAAACTTCCCTCCCGTATGGCACATACCAATAAAGGCTCGTATGGGAAGTTGCTAATTATTGCCGGAAGTGTTAATATGTCCGGAGCGGCATGCTTTTGTGCAAAAGCTGCATATCGTATGGGAAGTGGCCTGGTGCGGGTATGCACCTGTGAACAAAACCGGCTGATTCTGCAGACAAAGGTTCCGGAAGCTGTTCTTGTCACCGGGCAGGAAAACGAGGAAGAAACTTTGCTGGCAGAACAGCTGCAGTGGGCGGATGCCGTAGTATTTGGTCCGGGAATCGGAACCGGACAGCGTGCACGCCGCATGACATCCACCGTTCTGGCACAATGCCGCGTTCCACTGGTTTTGGACGCCGATGCGTTAAATATCATTGCGGATCAGCCAGAACTTTTAGAACAGGCAAAGACGGACATTATTCTGACACCGCATCCCGGAGAAATGTCCCGGCTGACCAAAAAACCGGTTTCTGAAATTCTGACCACACTGGAGCAATCTGCCGAAACCTTTGCGAAGCGTTTCCATGTGATTTGTGTATTAAAAGATTTTCATACGGTTACTGCCGTTTCGGATGGCATGACGTATGTAAATTTATCGGGAAATAATGGAATGGCAACGGCCGGAAGCGGAGATGTGCTGGCAGGTGTGATCGGTTCCCTTCTTGCCCAGGGAATGAAAGCAGAGGAAGCAGCACCTCTTGGGGTGTATGTGCACGGGCTGGCGGGAGATGCCGCAAAAGAAAAATGTGGAGTCCGGGGAATGATGGCTTCCGATATCATAGAAGGACTCAAAGAGGTAGAAAAATCATGAAAAAAAATCGTGTTTATGCAGGCATTGATTTAGATGCACTGCGCTATAATATGGAATCCATGCATAAAAATATTAAAGAAGGAACCAAAATTGCCGCCGTCATCAAGGCAGATGCTTACGGGCATGGGGCACTGACCGTAGCAAAAACAATCGAGGACCTTCCGTATGTATGGGGATTTGCCGTGGCAACTGCGGATGAAGCGGAGATGCTGATTGCGGATGGGCGAAAGAAACCGATTCTGATCCTTGGAATCAGTTTTCCGGAACATTATGAGCTCATAGTGGAAAAAGAAATACGTCCTGCAATCTGTGAATATGAGGCGGCAAAAGCTCTTTCGGATATCGCTGTCAGAAAAAATAAAACCTGTCATATCCATATTAAAATTGATACCGGAATGAGCCGGATCGGTCTGCAGGTTACCGAAGACAGTGCAGACCTGATTGCAGGGATTGCAAAACTTCCGAATATTGAGATCGAAGGAATTTTTACACATTTTGCCCAGGCAGATGAGTATGATAAAACCCCAACCCAAAAGCAGATTGCACTTTTTCAGAAGATGATAACAATGTTAGAGGAACGGAATGTTAAAATACCGATCCATCATTGCTCCAACAGTGCCGGAATTGTAGAGATCCCGGAAGCAAATATGGATATGGTAAGAGCCGGAATCACTCTTTATGGTATGTGGCCATCGGAGGAAGTGGCACACAATATTTCCCTTCATCCGGTGATGTCCTTAAAGAGCCATATCGCTTTTGTCAAGACACTGGGAAAAGGGCGTAAGATCAGTTATGGCGGTATCTATGAGACACCGTCAGAAAAAAGAATTGCAACCATTCCGGTCGGCTATGCGGATGGTTATGCAAGAGGGCTTTCCAATAAAGGCTATGTTCTTATTCACGGGAAGAAGGCTCCGATCTGCGGCAGAGTCTGCATGGACCAGTTTATGGTCGATGTGACCGAAATTCCGGAAGCAAAAGAAGGCGATCCGGTGACCCTTCTCGGAAAAGACGGCAGCGAATGTATCACGATGGAAGAGCTTGGCGAATTATCCGGTCGTTTCAATTATGAATTTGCATGTCTGATCACACCGCGTGTGCCAAGAATCTGTATACAGGAATCATAAGATTACACAGATGTCTCCTTTTTGAATAACATATAGTATGAAATCATCTTTTTGAATACATGTGAGAAATATGGAAATACTTTTAGTATCACAAAGTATGGGGTGAAAACGTATGTTGATTCAAAGAGGAGATGTTTATTATGCAGATCTGCGCCCGGTCGTGGGATCGGAACAGGGAGGCGTCCGGCCGGTTCTTATCATTCAGAACAATATCGGGAACCGGCACAGCCCGACCGTGATCTGTGCGGCGATTACTTCGCAGATGCATAAAGCAAAACTTCCTACACATGTCGAATTAAACTGTGACAAATACGATCTGGCAAAGGATTCTGTCGTTTTGCTGGAACAGTTGCGGACCATTGACAAAAAGCGGCTGAAAGATAAAGTATGTCATCTGGATCATCAGATTCTTTTGAAAATTGACAAAGCACTGGAGATCAGCCTGGAATTGTATACATAACTTGACGGAATACAGTTCCCATGGTATGATTTGGAGTATTATATACATTAAAGGAGAAACGAAATGGACGATAGTGCCAGTTCCGGCAGGACGAATATTTTAAAAAAAATTATAGGATTTTTAAACCCGTCTTCCCATGAGGATGATGTGACCGAAGAAGAGATTATTTCCATGGTAAATGAGGGACACGAACAGGGAGTTCTTCGTGCTTCGGAGGCAGAGATGATTCACAATATTTTTGAATTCGGTGACAAAGAAGCCAAAGATATTATGACACATCGAAAGAATCTGATTGCGATCGATGGGGAACTTTCCTATAATGATGCTGTTCCGTTCATCATTGAAAACAATAAGTCAAGATATCCGGTTTATCTGGAGGACATCGATAATATTATCGGTGTTTTACATATTAAAGACGCATTTGCTTTTGCGCAGAAAAATGAGGTATTCCGTACTTCCATCAAAGACATTAAGGGGCTGATCCGGGAGGTGGATTTTGTTCCGGAAACATTAAATATTCATACTCTTTTCCAGAAAATGCAGGCAAAAAAGAGCCATCTGGTCATAGTGGTAGATGAATATGGACAGACATCCGGTGCGGTAGCCATGGAGGATATCCTGGAAGAAATTGTCGGAAACATCGAGGATGAGCATGATGAGGAAGAACAGCTGATTCGCCAGAATACAGATGGAAGTTATACCATGAGCGGGTTCGCAAGTCTTTCGGACGTGGCGGAAACGTTACAGATTCCGGTAAATGATGATGATTTTGACACGCTCAACGGTTTTCTGGTTTCCCTGATGGAAAAAATTCCAAATGATGGTGAAACTGCTAGATTGCAGGCGTACGGATATGAATTTTCCATTCGGAAAGTGAAGGATAAAATGATCCGTGAGGTTCTTGTAAAAAAAGCAGATGCAAAGCATCAGCGGCCGGAGGATGACCCACTTGCGCGAAACGGCAAAGAATGATAGAATAAAATACAGGTAATGCTTCTGTACGAATGACATGAAGTATGGATGGTTACAGGATAGAATACAATTTAGAAAAGAGGATTTTAACAATGTCAGGACATTCCAAATTTGCGAATATCAAGCACAAAAAAGAAAAAAATGATGCAGCAAAGGGAAAGATCTTTACCATGATCGGTAGAGAAATTGCTGTTGCGGTAAAAGAGGGTGGTCCGGATCCGGCAAATAATTTCAAACTTGCACAGGTAATCGCAAAGGCAAAGTCAAACAATATGCCGAATGATACCATCGAGCGCGGTATCAAAAAAGCGGCAGGCGATGGAAACAGTGTTAATTACGAGACAACAACTTATGAGGGATATGGACCAAGCGGCACAGCAATTATTGTAAAGTGCCTGACGGATAATAAGAATCGTACAGCAGCCAATGTGCGTAATGCATTTACCAAGGGACAGGGAAGTATCGGTACACAGGGATGTGTATCCTATATGTTCGATGAAAAAGGACAGATTATCATTGACAAAGAAGAATGTGATATGGATGGTGATGATCTGATGATGCTTGCACTTGATGCAGGTGCAGAAGATTTTTCCGATGCGGATGACAGCTTTGAGATCACTACCGCTCCGGAAGATTTTGATGCGGTACATAAGGCACTTGAAGAGCAGAACATTCCGATGGCATCTGCGGAAGTAACCATGATTCCACAGACATATGTGACGCTGACCGATGAGGCTGATATTACAAATATCGGAAGAATTCTTGATTTCCTGGATGACGATGATGATGTTCAGGAAGTATATCACAACTGGGAAGAGTAAAATTACATACTGTAAAAATGCGTCATACGCAAAACAGGGTTTTAAATTAGGAGGCAGGTATGAAGAAAATCTTATTTGCAGCATCCGAATGTGTTCCTTTTATTAAAACAGGAGGACTTGCTGATGTATGTGGGGCTTTGCCTAAAACATTTGATCATAAGGATTGGGATGTGCGTGTTGTTATTCCGAATTACAGCTGTATTCCGGAAAAATACCGCAGTCAGTTTGAGTATGTGACCCATTTTTATATGGCATGCGGTTCTTATATTCCAAGTAAATATGTAGGGGTTTTACAATATAAACTGGATGGAGTCACCTATTATTTCATTGATAATCAGGAGTATTTTAACTGTTTCGTACCGTATGGAGATATGCGCTATGATATTGAAAAATTCACGTTCTTCGACAAAGCGGTATTGTCCATGCTTCCGCTGATCGGTTTCCGCCCGGATATCATTCACTGTCATGACTGGCAGGCCGGACTGATTCCTGTTTATTTAAAGAACGAATTTCAGGCGGATTCTTTCTTCTGGGGCATCCGGTCGATTATGACCATACATAATCTGAAGTTCCAGGGAATCTGGGATGTAAAAACCATGAAGGGACTTACGGGATTCTCAAGTGATCTGTTTGTTCCGGATAAGCTGGAATTTAATAAAGATGCAAATATGTTAAAGGGCGGACTTGTTTATGCAGATTATATTACTACCGTCAGCGATACCTATGCACAGGAAATTCAGACCGAATATTACGGTGAAGGATTAAATGGCTTGTTATCTGCACGTCATTTTGACATGCAGGGAATTGTAAACGGAATTGATTATACAACTTACAATCCGCAGACCGATTCCAAGATTTACATGAATTATGATGCGTCCAGTTTCCGGAAAAAGAAGTATGTGAACAAGGAACGGCTGCAGGAAGAACTTGGTTTGGAAGTAGATAAGAAGAAATACATGATCGGACTCATTTCCCGTCTGACCGATCAAAAGGGGCTGGATCTGATCAATGCCGTCATGGACGGACTGGTAGATGAATTTACCCAGCTGGTAGTCATCGGAACCGGGGAACCACAGTATGAGAATATGTTCCGGCACTACGCATGGAAATATCCGAACCGGGTTTCTGCAAATATCTGTTACTCTGATGATCTGGCACACAAGCTTTATGCGGCAGCGGATGCGTTCTTAATGCCTTCCCGCTTTGAGCCGTGTGGTCTGACACAGATGATTTCTTTCCGGTATGGAACCGTCCCGATTGTAAGAGAAACGGGAGGATTAAAAGACACGGTTCAGGCTTACAATGAATATGATAACAGTGGAGATGGATTCTCCTTTACAAATTACAACGCTGACGAAATGCTGCAGGTGATTAATTATTCCAAGCATATTTTCTATGACCGCAAGCGCCAGTGGAACCAGATGGTAGACCGTGGAATGGCAAATGATTTTTCATGGAATGCGTCAAAATTCCGCTATGAGGGACTGTATAATTATCTTCTCGGTGAATAAAACAGAAAATAATTCATAAGATAAGAACGGATACATTTGTATCCGTTCTTATTTTTATGAATGGCAAAGGTGAAAAAACAATGGGAGATACCAAAAAAGAAAATGATAACATTATTGAATTCGGACAGGCAATGTTACATGCAGACCGGAGAAATACAACCATTTATCTGTTATCAATTATCGGAGAAATTGAAGGACACGAATGTCTTCCGTCAACTTCAAAAACGACAAAATATGAACATGTCCTGCCGCGTCTGGCAGCGATTGAGGACGATGAGAGTGTAAATGGTGTTTTGTTATTGCTCAATACCATGGGTGGAGATGTGGAGAGCGGACTTGCGATTGCGGAAATGGTCGCGTCGCTTTCGAAACCTACCGTTTCTTTAGTGCTTGGTGGGAGCCATTCCATCGGTGTTCCGCTGGCCGTTTCCACAGATTACTCTTTTATTGTTCCGAGCGGAACCATGGTGATCCATCCGGTACGGATGAGTGGAACCGTGATCGGGGCAAAACAGACATATGATTACTTTAAACAGATGCAGGATCGGATTGCCGGATTCGTGGCTTCCCATTGTCACGTTTCGGAGGAACGGATGACAGAAATGATGATGAATACGCAGATGCTGACCAAGGATCTCGGCACGATTCTTGTCGGGAAACAGGCAGTGTCAGAAGGCATTATTGATGCTGTCGGGGGAATTTCGGATGCATTTGCAAAGCTGTATCAGCTGATAGGGGAAAATAGTTAAAAATAATTAAAAAAGCTGATGGGTGACATTCTGGTGTAAATATGATAAAATAAAAAGAGTTTTGTATGAAGGAGTGTGTCCAATGGCTGCGGGAAACCGTAAATCATCAAATAAAAGAAAAACACAGACAAAAAAAGAGCGTATGGCGGAAATAGAGAAAGCACAGGCATTTCGCGTGGAAGTAACGTTGTGGATTGTTGTTGCAGCTGCGCTGCTGCTTTTTATCAGTAATCTGGGATTCGGAGGAGCCGTTGGCAAAACCGTCAGCGGCTTTCTTTTTGGTATGTTCGGACTTATGGCATATGTTCTTCCGGTGCTGCTTCTTGTGGGCAGTTTTTTTGCGGTATCGAACCGTGGAAATAAGCTGGCAGCCGTAAAATTGATTGCGGCAATTGTATTTTTGGTCTTTTTATGTACATTTATGGGACTGGCCATGAATGGAAACGACCGGGTCCATCCACTTGACGCATATACATATTGTGCAGAACGGCATACCGGTGGCGGCATCATCGGCGGATGTCTGGCTTATTACATGTGTCAGGCATTTGGACTGATCGGGTCTTTTATTATTGACATTATCGTGCTGATCGTCTGTATGGTACTGATTACAGAGCGTTCGGCATTGCGTGGAATGCAAAAAGGCGGCAAAAAGGTCTATGAATCCGCAAAGGAAAGCAATGAAAAGTATCGGGAATACAGGGAATACCGTGCACAGGAGCGGAAAGAACGCCGCATGGATCATAAAGTGTCCGGAGTATCCATCGATACACGGATTGAAGAAAAAGGCAAAAAAAATAAAAAGAGAAAATCGGATGAAATGGGAGAACTGTCGGCACCTGCATTTGATATGATGCCGGATACCACAGTATCTCCGATGCCGGAAAAAATTTCTTCTCCGGCACCAGTGGCGGTTTTAGAAGAACCCGCGGCAGAAATACAGCCGGAGATTTCGGGGGATTTTATGCCGGATACTTTTCCACCGGAACCGTCGCAGGCGGCACCGGTTCCGGAACATATTCCAAAACCGGCAAAAGATGCATCAAAGCCGGCAGAAAAAACACAAAAAAAGAAAAACGAACAGGAAATCCAAAACGAAGTACAGAAAGTAGCACAGGAAATGGAGACGTCGGGTTTGGAACACAAACCGGACAAAGCATATGTTTTTCCATCCATAGATCTGTTGAAAAAGGGAGAAGGGAAAAAGTCTGCCAATACTGAACATCAGTTGCGGGAAACTGCGGATAAGCTGCAGCAGACGTTAAAGAACTTCGGGGTCAATGTCACCGTTACCAACATCAGCTGCGGACCGGCAGTGACAAGATATGAAATTCAGCCGGAAATGGGTGTGAAGGTGAGCAAGATTGTCGGGCTGACCGACGATATCAAACTCAATCTGGCAGCTGCGGATATCCGTATCGAGGCGCCGATTCCGGGAAAAGCAGCGGTAGGAATTGAAGTTCCGAACAAAGAAAATGTTATGGTTGCTTTCCGTGACCTGATCGAATCGCCGGAATTTCAGACGGCAAAGTCCAAGATCAGTTTTGCAGTTGGAAAAGATATTTCCGGGAAAACAAAAGTAACCGATATTGCAAAGATGCCGCATCTGCTGATCGCCGGTGCAACCGGCTCGGGTAAATCCGTCTGCATCAATACGATTATCATGAGTATTTTATATAAGGCGAGACCGGATGAAGTAAAGCTGATCATGATTGATCCGAAAGTAGTAGAGTTAAGTGTCTACAACGGAATTCCGCACCTGATGATTCCGGTTGTAACCGATCCGAAAAAAGCATCCGGTGCTTTGCACTGGGCAGTTGCGGAAATGACGGAACGATATGAAAAATTTGCGGAGGCAAATGTGCGCGAAATCAATGGATACAACGCAAAGGTAGATTCCATTGAAGTACCGGAAGGGCAGGAGCGCCCGCAAAAGATGCCACAGATTGTGATCATTGTGGACGAGCTTGCAGATCTTATGATGGTAGCTTCCAATGACGTGGAAGAGGCCATCTGCCGACTGGCACAGCTGGCACGAGCGGCGGGGATTCATCTGGTGATTGCAACCCAGCGTCCATCGGTGAATGTCATCACCGGTCTGATCAAAGCAAATATGCCGAGCCGGATTGCATTTTCGGTGACTTCGGGTACGGATTCCCGAACGATTCTGGATATGAATGGCGCAGAAAAGCTTCTTGGAAAAGGAGATATGCTGTTCCACCCGCAGGGGGCACCGAAACCGATTCGTGTACAGGGAGCATTTGTTTCCGATAAAGAAGTTTCCGATGTTGTGGAATTTATCAAAGAACAAAATGAAACTGCATCGTATAACGAAGAAATTGTACAGAAAGTGGACAGTATGCAGGCATCATCCGGCGGTACCACCGTGTCTATCTCCGATGCGGATGCGCAGGATGACGGCAGGGATGCATATTTTGATGAAGCAGCACAGATTATCGTAGATAAGGAAAAAGCATCCATAGGTATGCTGCAGAGATATTTAAAAGTGGGATTCAACCGTGCTGCCCGTATTATGGACCAGTTGGAAGAAGCTGGTATCGTTGGACCGGAGGAAGGAACGAAACCGCGGAAAGTTCTGATGACTTCCGAAGAATTACAGGCAGTAAAAGAGGATTTATAAAAAACATTTCAGGAGGAGAAAATTATGAAGACAGATATTCAAATTGCACAGGAAGCAACATTGCAGCCAATCAAAGAGGTAGCCGCAACAATTGGAATTGAAGAAGAAGATCTGGAATTGTACGGAAAGTACAAAGCGAAGATTTCCGATGAACTGATTGCACGAAGCCACAACAATCCGGACGGAAAACTGATTCTGGTGACCGCCATCAATCCAACACCAGCAGGAGAAGGAAAAACGACAGTCACCGTGGGATTGGGTCAGGCATTTGCAAAACTTGGAAAAAAAGCAATGATTGCGTTGCGTGAGCCTTCCCTTGGACCATGTTTCGGAATTAAAGGCGGTGCCGCAGGTGGTGGATATTCCCAGGTTGTTCCGATGGAGGATTTAAATCTTCATTTTACAGGGGATTTTCATGCAATTACTTCTGCAAATAATCTGCTGGCAGCTCTTTTGGACAACCATATCCAGCAGGGAAATACGCTTGGGATTGATCCAAGACAGGTGGTATGGAAACGCTGTCTGGATATGAATGACCGTGTCCTTCGTAATGTGGTTGTGGGACTTGGAAATAAAATGGACGGAATGGTGCGTGAGGATCATTTCGTAATCACGGTAGCATCCGAAATTATGGCGATTTTATGCCTTGCCGAAGATATGAAAGATTTAAAGAGACGTCTGGGACGGATTATCGTGGCATATACGTTTGACGGCAAGCCGGTAACTGCAGAAGATCTGCAAGCAGTTGGATCTATGGCAGCTCTGTTAAAAGATGCGTTAAAGCCGAATCTGATCCAGACACTGGAGCATACACCGGCGCTCGTTCACGGAGGACCATTTGCCAATATCGCACATGGATGTAACAGCGTGCGTGCTACCACAACTGCTTTAAAACTTGCCGATTATGTAATTACCGAGGCAGGATTCGGTGCGGATTTAGGTGCGGAAAAATTCTTTGATATCAAGTGCCGGAAGGCAGGGCTTCATCCGGATGCAGTGGTACTCGTTGCGACGATCCGTGCATTAAAATACAATGGCGGAGTTTTGAAGGATGAATTATCCAATGAAAACCTTGAGGCATTAAAGAAAGGAATTGTCAATCTGGAGAAACATATTGAAAACCTTCAGAAATTCGGTGTGCCGGTCGTTGTCACATTGAATGCATTTGTTTCGGATACAGAGGCAGAAACCGCTTATGTAGAACAGTTCTGCAAAGAGCATGACTGTGAATTTGCTCTGGCAAAAGTATGGGAAAAAGGCGGAGAGGGCGGAATTGCTCTGGCAAACAAAATTCTCGAGACACTTGAAAAGAAAGAAAGCCATTTCCATACTCTCTACAGTGATGATCTTGGACTGAAAGAAAAGATCGAGACGGTTGCAAAAGAAATTTACGGTGCCGATGGAGTTACCTATTCTCCGGCAGCGGAGCGGGAACTGAAACGAATTACGGATCTGGGTATGGCAAACTTCCCGGTATGTATGGCAAAGACACAGTATTCCCTGTCGGATGATGCGAAGAAACTCGGAAGACCGACCGGGTTTAAGATCAATGTCCGGGAAGTATATGTTTCTGCCGGTGCCGGCTTTGTCGTTGCTGTCAACGGTTCGATCATGACGCTTCCGGGTCTGCCAAAGAAACCGGCAGCTTACGGAATTGATGTCAATGATGACGGTGTAATCACAGGATTGTTCTAAGGAGATAAGGGCATGGCAAAGATCATAGATGGAAAGAAGATTTCAGCGGAAATCAAAGAAGAATTAAAGACAGAAGTTGCAGCATATGCGGCACAGGGGAAAACATGTGCACTTGCGGTCATTCAGGTGGGCGCAGATCCGGCATCCAGCGTATATGTCAGAAATAAAAAGAAAGCCTGTGCATATATTGGAATAGAGTCGCTTTCGTATGAACTTCCGGAAGAAACCACGGAAGAGGAACTGCTTGCATTGATTCAGAAACTAAATGACAATCCAGATGTTCATGGAATTCTGTGCCAGCTTCCACTCCCGAAACATATCTGCGAAGATCATGTGATCCAGGCAATTGATCCGCAAAAAGATGTCGATGGTTTTCACCCGCAGAATGTCGGTGCACTTGTGGTTGGGAAAAAAGGATTTGTCTCCTGCACGCCCGCCGGTATTATCCAGCTGTTAAAACGCAGCAATATTGAAATTGCCGGAAAGCACTGTGTGGTAATCGGAAGAAGCAACATTGTCGGAAAACCGATGGCGCTTCTGATGCTTCGGGAAAATGCAACGGTTACGATCTGTCATTCACGGACCGAAAATCTCAAAGAAATCTGCAAAGAGGCGGATATTCTGATTGTGGCCATTGGAAAACCACGTTATATCGGTGCCGATTATATCAAAGAAGGAGCGGTTGTCATCGATGTCGGAATTCACAGAAATGAAGAAAATAAGCTGTGCGGGGATGTCCGTTTCGAAGAGGCAGAGCAGATCGCTTCTTATATTACACCGGTTCCGGGTGGTGTTGGACCGATGACAATTGCGATGCTCATGCATAACTGTGTAGATGCCATGAAACTTTATTCATAAAACAGATAGGGGATAGATGATGAAGTGTATTTATTGCGGTGAGGAATTAAAAGAGGGGAGTCTGTACTGTCCAAAATGCGGGAAAGCCGTACAGATTGTGCCGGACTACAATATTTACGATGATGATTATCTGAATCAGGTTCTTACGGAAGAATCCCAAAAGATTTCAGGTTCCAGACCGGACAGAAATAAAAAACCGGCACCTGCAGAGACAAAACATCCGGGGAAAAAACACCTCGACCCACGCCAGAAAAAAATTATCTTCCTGGTTCTCGGAATCGTATGCGTGCTTATTTTTGCCCTGTTAATTCTTGGAGCAGCAATCCGTTCCAATCATGCCAATTCCTTCGATTACCAGGTGGGACTGGCAGAGAAAGCACAAAAAGCCGGAGATACCAAAAATGCAATTGCCTGCTATGAAAATGCATTGGCATTGGATAAAAACAGTATTGAAGTCCGGCTGGCTCTGGCAAAACTGTATACCGAAGAAAACGATTATGATTCGGCACTTGTTTTATATCAGGAAGTGATCCGTGCGGACAGGAAAAATCGTCAGGCATGCAAAGGACTGATTGCCATTTATGAGAAGCAGAACAATACCGATGCCATACTTTCTCTCTCCGAGGCTGTGGATGACAGTCTGAAAGATCTTTTCGCCGATTATCAGGTAGAGGGACCACAGTTCAGTTTAAAGAGCGGAAGTTTTGAAAATGCCCAGATACTACAGATGCTTTCCACAAAAGGCTATGAAATTTATTATACGGTAGACGGGTCAGATCCAAAAGAACGCGGATTGCGATACACAGAACCTGTGAAACTGGATGAAAATAATAAAACCTATACCGTAAAAGCGGTATGTAAAAACGAAAAGGGAGTTTACAGTGAGGTAACAGAAGCAAACTATAAAATTTCCATCCCGGCACCGGATGAACCGATTGTTTCTCCGGACGGTGGAGATTTCGGCGTGGAAACTTCCGTAACGATTACCGTTCCGAACGGCTGCAGTGCTTACTATACCTGGGACGGAAGTACGCCGACTGCTGCCAGTCATCTTTATACGCAGCCGATCAAAGTTCCGGAAGGAAACAATATTCTTTCGGTTGTGATCATTGATCATACGACGAGATTAAGTTCGGATGTATATAGAGGAAATTTTATTTATTATTCACAGGACTATACAGCAGAAGATGATATAGATGATCCTGCAGATAATGCAGAAGAATAAAATAATATAGAAATTGTTAAAAATCAAACAGGGAGTGTGATTGCCGATGCTTTATAACTGCATGGACATATCAACACTCCCTGTTGTGGAAGAGGTGGTTTAATCTTCCAGAAATTCAATCTCATCTTTTGCCATATGGCTGATTCTTGCAAGGGGATACACATCAAATCCCTGAGAAACCAGTTTTTCATGTCCCGGCTGAAATGCTTTTTCGATCAGGACGCCTACACCTGCAATGGTAGCGTGCGCTTTGCGGATCAGACGGATGGCTCCGGTAGCTGCTTCTCCGTTTGCCAGAAAATCATCAATGATCAGGACATGATCTTTTTCTGAGACAAACTTAGAAGAAAGCGTCAGTTCATAACTTGTTCCTTTGGTAAAGGAAGTGACCTCTGTCTGGAACAGATTGTCGTTTAAAATCTTAGAAGGCTGTTTTTTTAAGATAATCATAGGAAGACCCATGCACATAGCTGTCATAAGAGCCGGAGCAATGCCGGAACTTTCAATGGTTGCAACCTTTGTGATGCCCTGATCTTTGAAGTGTTCCGCAAAAGCTTCCCCGATGTGCTGCATCAGTACCGGATCTACCTGATGATTGATAAAACTGTCTACTTTTAAGATGTCTTCATTGACAGCAATTCCATCTTTTTTAATTCTTTCTTGTAATTCTTTCAATTTCGTTACCTCTCTTGTATTTGTTGATTACAGTATATCATTTTTCACTACAAATTTACAGAGAAATATAGTAAAATAACAACATGAAAATAACAATTATCTGCGTAGGCAAAATAAAGGAAAAATTTTATACGGAAGCCGTCAGGGAATATTCCAAACGGCTCAGCCGCTACTGTACGTTATCCATTACGGAGGTGGCGGATGAAAAGACAAAAGAACAGGCAAGCGAAACCGAAATTGCCATGGTCAAAGACCGGGAAGGGGAGCGTATTTTAAAATCCATCCGCCCGGACGGCTATGTGATTGCGCTGGCGATCGATGGAAAACAGCCGGATTCGATAGAACTTTCCCGTGAAATTGAAAAACTCGGGCTTGGCGGAGTCAGCCATATTTATTTTGTAATCGGAGGATCTCTTGGATTATCCGACAAGGTTCTTAAGCGGGCAGATGCACGACTCAGCTTTTCGAAGATGACATTCCCCCATCAGCTGATGCGTGTGATTCTGCTGGAACAGATTTATCGTTCTTACCGTATCATGCATCACGAACCATATCATAAATAAAGAAGAAAGGATCATTTGGTATGCAAAAAGCAATACGTCTGGTTACCCGGTTTTTAGCCAAATGCCAGAAAGACAAAATAAATGCTTATTCCGCACAGATCGCTTTTTTTATTATTTTATCCATCATTCCGTTTCTTATGGTGTTTTCTTCCATGCTTCAATATACCAGTATCACGGAGGATATGGTATTTGAAATCATAGAAAGAGTCATGCCGCAGTATGTTGCTCCGTTTCTGGTTACCCTTGTAAAAGAAATCTATACAAGATCCATGGGAATCATTTCGGTCACGGCAATTATTGCCATATGGTCTGCCGCAAAAGGCATTCAGTATATGGCAGATGGTCTGAATGCGGTTCACGAATTAAAAGAGACAAGAAACTGGTTTGTACTCCGATTCTGGGCGGTTATTTATACCATTGTTTTTCTGGTTGCGATTGTATTTACGCTTGTTGTGCTGGTTTTTGGAAACAGTCTGCGGCATTTAGCGGCAGATTATCTTCCGTTTATTGCACATCTCGTAAAAATAATAATCAAATTCCGGGGGCTTATCATGTTACTTCTTCTGATCCTGTTTTTTGACGTGATTTTTACCGCACTTCCGAATACAAAGCTTACCTTTAAAAGCCAGCTTCCTGGAGCCACGGCATGTGCAGCTGCATGGTATGTTTTTTCCTTCGGGCTTTCCATCTATGTTGATTATTTTAATGGATTTTCCATGTATGGAAGCCTGACAACCATTGCCCTGATCATGCTTTGGCTGTATTTTTGCATGTATATTATGATGATGGCCGTAGAATTTAATGTATTTTTGGAAGCGTACCGAAACGGATCCCTGAATTTAGAGACATAGGACGGGTTCGCTTTTCATATAGTGAAGTATGAAAAGCCATTCGAATCAAACCAGACACAAAATAAAACAGGAGCATCTCGTAGAACAAATGGAACTGCCAAAAGACATTTTCCTGGGGATGCCGCTTCTTTCCATGGAAGGAAACCGTACACTTTGTATCGTTAACCACCGTGGAATTATAAAATACTGTCCGGAGGTGATCGGAATTGCAACACAATCCTATCATATCCGGATCGTCGGAAGGAGTCTGTCCATCCGGAAATATTCGGCGGATCTTATCGAAATTTCCGGATATATGCAGGAGATCACATTTCTGCCATGATAGAAAGGTTTCTTCGATTCGTCAATGGCAGTCTTTTGGTTTGTGCATGCGGAAGCAACATTTCCCGTTTTTTAAATTTATGTGCACGTCACGAAATTATGTTCTGGAAGATACAGCCGGATTCTCCGACGCAGGTTTCTTTTTATATCCGGTTGCAGGATCTGTATGAACTGCGTCCATATCTGCGGAAAACAAAAACGAGAATCCACATCAGAAAAAGGATCGGCTTTCCGTTTTTCTGGCAGAAATACCGCGCAAGAAAACTTGGAATTTTTGTCCTTTTGTGTGTCATGGCAGGAGTCTGGGTGCTCAGTACGAGAATCTGGAGAATTGAAATCAAAGGGAATTCCTCTCTGGGAGAAGACGCCATTCTGGAATATTTAAGTGCACACAACGTTACCTATGGCATGCCGGCAAAGGAAATCGACAATGATGCACTGGAGCTGTCCCTGCGTCAGGACTTGGAACCGGTGATCTGGGCAAGTGTATACGAAACGGGAACCCGGCTGGTTGTACAGATACAGGAGAAAATTTCTTCTCACGAGGAAACGAAAGAAGCAGAGGGCACCTGTATGGATCTGGCGGCATCTGCGGATGCTACGATTGCATCGGTCATTACAAGGAGCGGGCTTGCCAAAGTGAAAAAGGGTGATAAAGTGAAAAAAGGCGATGTGCTGGTCTGTGGACGGCAGGAAATTCTGGATGATAACGGGGAAGTGCGGGAATACTATTATAAAAGCGCCGATGCCGATGTATATGGATATACGATGCATCCCTATGAGGACTGGATTTCTTCCAAAATGACAGAAAAAAAAGAAACCGGTAATAAACACAAACGATATTTTCTACAGGTTCTGAATTGGCGTCTGGTAACTCCAGCTTTGCATGCGGAGTATGCATCGGAGCGTTCTGTAACGGATACCCGGCAGTTTTGCCTGCAGGACAGTTTTTATCTTCCGGTTTATTTTGGAGAAATCACAACGTCTGAGCTGCAGGAAAAGACCGTTATGCTGACAAAAGAACAGGTAAAACAGCTTGCCTTGACACATTTTTCACAATTTCTTTCGGAATTGGAAGAAAATGGGGTGCGAATTGTCGACAAAAATGTTATGATTGAACAGATAGATAAAAACTATCATATCTATGGTCAGGTAAAGGGGTGTGAAAAAATCACAACTTTAGTACCAACCGAAATGAAACGAGAGGAACCTGTAAATGAGTCTGAATGAAGTATCGCTCCGGATACCAACGGAACATATGGCAAATGTCTTCGGACAGTTTGATGCCAATATCAAAAAAATAGAACGGACACTGGGTGTAACGGTTGTTGTGCGCGATGATCAGTTGAAAATTATCGGTACTCCATCTGCCGCAAGCGGCGCACAGGAAGTGTTTGAACAGTTGTATGAGCTTGCAAAACGGGGAAATGTTATCAGCGAACAGAATGTAAACTACGCACTTGCTCTTTTGCAGGAACACAAAGGGTCTGAGATGGTAGAGATTGATAAAGATGTGATCTGTCATACCATACAGGGAAAGCCGGTAAAGCCTAAAACACTCGGGCAGAAGGATTATGTAGATAATATCCGTAAAAAAATGATTGTTTTCGGGATGGGCCCTGCTGGAACCGGAAAAACATATCTGGCCATGGCCATGGCGATCACTGCGTTTAAGAATGAAGAAGTGGGACGCATCATTCTGACACGTCCGGCAATTGAAGCGGGAGAAAAACTCGGATTTCTTCCGGGAGATCTGCAGAGCAAAGTAGATCCGTATCTGCGCCCTTTATACGATGCCCTGTATCAGATTATGGGTGCGGAGTCATTTCAGAAAAATATGGAAAAAGGTCTGATTGAGGTTGCACCGCTGGCTTATATGCGTGGACGGACACTCGACAACGCATTTATTATTCTGGATGAGGCACAGAACACCACACCGGCACAGATGAAAATGTTTCTGACACGTATCGGCTTCGGCTCGAAAGCTGTGATTACCGGAGATGCCACGCAAAAAGATCTGGCCCCGGGAAGTAAATCCGGGCTGGATGTAGCACTTCGGGTTTTGAAAAATGTGGAAGAAATCGGAATCTGTAAATTAACAAGCAAAGATGTCGTCCGACATCCGCTGGTACAAAAGATTGTACAGGCTTATGATGATTATGAGTCCAGACAGAGCAGCCGGAGTGCGCGTAAGTCTGCCAGACAGGAGAAAAAATGAAACCCAAAGAGACAATAAACCTCTATCGCGTCATATCGCTTCTGGTGATCGCGCTTGTCACTTTTGGAGTGATGGGTGGATTAGGTGCCAAAAGCCACCTGTATCCGGATGAATGGCTCAGTATGTTTTTCCTGACCCTGATTTTTCTTCTGGTCTGCATTTTTGAACTGGAATATGAACGAAAGCAGAAAGGAATATCGGCAAACACACAGACAACCTTTATCCGTCTTTCCGTTACCTATACGGTAAGTGGGGGATTGATCTATGCGATCAGTTATCTTCCGGAATTTTATCGTCCGGTGATGATCCCGGTGATTCTGCTCACCGCAGTGTCAAATTCCATGGTGGCGGTGTCTTTTGGATTGTTTTTTGATCTGGTGCTGGCACTGACTGTCGGGGGAAGTTTTTATGCCCTTGCTGCTTATATGATGCTTACAATGCTTGCTGCTGTACTGGCACAGGCATTAAAAGAAAAAAAATACCGTATGGGTGTATCCCTTCTGACTTTCTTTTTCAGTCTGATGATTCCGGAACTGTTTTCCTATTTATCAACGAAAGAAATGCAGAAATATTCGCTGCTTTATGCTTTTGGAACAGCATTCCTGACTTTTCTGACAGCAGCTTTTCTGTTTCACCGGCTGCTTCATGAAGCGGATCAGGAAATTGAAAACCATCTGCTGGATATCGTGTCCGAGGATTATTCGGAAGTAAAAGCCCTCAAGGATTTTTCCATGGTGGAATACCGCCACGCAGTGAAAGTTTCAGACATTGCCTGCCGCTGTGCAAAAGAAGTGGGATACCGGGCGAACTTATGTCTTGCCGGAGGTTTTTATTACCGTATGGGGCGCTGGATCGGGGAGCCATATATCAAAAATGCGGTCAATAAGGCAGAATCCTTATGTTTTCCGGCGGAGCTGATTTCCATTCTGGCAGAATACTATGGAGAAGAGCAGCTTCCATCTTCACCGGAATCCGCTCTGGTGCACATGGTGGATGCGGTTGTGATCCGTCTGGAAGCGATGGAACAAAATGTGGGACAAAGTGTCTGGAACCGTGATATTGTAATTTATCAGACCGTGAATGATTTTTCCTCAAGTGAAATTTATGACCATTCCGGAATGAGTATGAACCAGTTTTTAAAGATTCGTGAATTTCTTGCAAAGGAGGAATTACTTCGTTGAGTTTTTATTTAGAAGAAACATGTAACATACCGTTTGATTTTGCATATGCTAAGCTTGCAGAGGATGTGATTGCCTTTTGTCTGTCCCATGAGAATTTTCCTTATGAAGCAGAAGTCAATCTGACACTTACAGACAATGAAGAAATCCATCGGATCAATCTGGAATACCGCCAGATCGACCGTCCGACGGATGTTCTTTCTTTCCCGATGCTTTCTTATGAGAAAGCCGGAGATTTTTCTTTCCTGGAAGAAGAGAGTGAAGATGATTTTAATCCGGATACGGGAGAAGTCATGCTTGGCGATATTATTATATCGGTCGATAAAGTGTTAGAACAGGCACAAAGTTACGGACACAGTCCGAAGCGTGAATTTGCATTTCTGATTGTGCACAGTATGCTTCATCTGTTTGGCTATGACCACATTGATCCAAAAGATGCGGCCATCATGGAACCAAAACAAAAACAGATACTCGAAGAGATGCATATCGTAAGAGATTAAAGAATGGATGTGTTTTATGAAAAAGAGATGGAAAATGATAGGCGTTGTCTGTGCGATTGCCATTTTATCCGCCGGATGCAAAAGTAAAGAATCGGAAGCTCCCACACCTTCATCCACACAGGATGTACCTGCAGAAACTGCCGAAACAGAATATCAGCCGGAACCGGTGGAAACCCACGAAGGAGAAGTCCGAAGTTTCTATACTGGAGAGTGGATGGATGAAAAAAAAGCAAAGAATCGTCCGGTTGCCGTCATGACAGAAAACACGCACGTAACCCTTCCGCAGTATGGAATCGGAAATGCGGATATTATCTATGAATGTCCGGTGGAAGGCGGCATTACCCGGCTAATGACAATTTATCAGGATTATGCTTCCCTCAAAAAAGTGGGAAATGTGCGAAGCTGTCGTCTGTATTACGTATACTTTGCCAAAGAATTTGAGGCGGTTTATTTTCATGCAGGCGAAAGTAAATATGCACTTGATGTTTTAAATAGTTCATTCATTGACAATGTGGATGGAATTACGGGAAAAGGCGGAGCCTTTTATTACCGGGACAATAGCCGCAGGGCACCGCACAATCTGTATACAACCGGAGAAAATTTAGCCTCTGCCATGAAGACATACGGGTATGATACAAAGCTTCCGGAGAATTATACATCGCATTACCGTTTTGCAGCGGAAGATTCCCCGAATCTGCTGGAGCAGGGAGAGACTGCAAAAAAAGTATCCTTATACTATGTTGACGCAAAGCCCTGGTTTGTATACAATGAAACGGATGGTCTGTATTACCGCTATGAATTTGGTGATAAACAGATTGACGGTTCTACCGGAGAACAGCTTGCTGTGAAAAATATCATTTTACAGAATTGTTACAGCAGCCTGAAAGATTCCAAAAACGGAACGTTAGATATCGATTATCTTTCCGGTGGATCAGGAATGTACATCACAAACGGAAAAGCTGTCCCGATTACATGGAAAAGAGCATCCGCAAATGATATTACACATTATTATACACAGGATGGTCAGGAAATTATTTTAAATCCCGGAAAGACATGGGTAGAGATCGTCGAAAACAGCCGTGCATCCCAAAATAAAATCAGCGCGGAATAAAAGAAACAAAAGCATTGAGGTTAGAAGATGGGTAAATCAAAGAATAACGGAACAAATTTTCTGGTTCAGGGATCAATTCTTGCGGTCGCGTCAATTATAAGCAGAATCATCGGACTGGTGTATCGTATTCCATTGAACAATATTCTGGGCGATGTAGGAATCAGTTATTATGCCTGTGCATTTGACGTGTACAACGTGATTTTGATTATTTCATCCTACAGTCTGCCACAGGCAGTGTCAAAGACGGTTTCCGCGAAAGCGGCCAAAGGACAGTACCGGTCGGTATATCAGGTATTAAAAGGTGCACTTCTTTTTGCCCTGGTATCGGGAATTGTGGCATCGCTTGTTGTATTTTTCGGAGCAGAATTTTTTACCGGAACACTCTTAAAAACACCATACAGTGTGTTTGCACTTAAAATCTTAGGACCGGCACTGGTTGTTGTTGCGGTTCTTGGCGTTTTGCGTGGATTTTTCCAGGGACTTGGCACGATGATGCCAAGTGCCATTTCACAGATCATTGAACAGATTGTTAATGCCATCATCAGTGTATGGGCAGCTTATGTTCTGTATCGCTACGGAACAAAGATCGGAGCGGTTCTCGGGGATGCCGATCATTACGGGCCTGCATACGGTGCAGCCGGAGGCACATTGGGAACGAACCTTGGATCTGTCGCTGCGCTGATTTTTGTACTTTTCGTATTTTTTGCTTATATGCATGTCTTTAAGCGAAGAATGAAACGGGAAAAAGGCGTTAAGGTAGAGCCATTTGCCTATACCATGAAGATCCTCATTATCACAATTGTTCCGGTTCTTTTAAGTACAACTGTTTACAATATCAGCAGTATCATTGACCAGAGTATTTTCAAAAATGTTGCGTTATTGCAGGGATACTCTGAAAACAAGATCGATGTATGGTGGGGCGTTTTTTCTGGAAAATATAAACTGCTGATCAATGTTCCGATTTCCATTGCCTCCGCGATGGCTGCCTCCTCCGTACCGACACTTACGATGTCCTTTGCACAGAAAGATATGAAAAAAGTCAGGGAACAGATCAATTCTGCCATGCGTTTTATCATGGTGATTTCTTTCCCTTGTGCCATAGGACTTGCTGTATTGGGAGAGCCGATCTGTCGTCTGCTTTTCCCGGGAACGGCACAGACGGCACCTATGGCAGGTACCATGATGTGGGTTGGGGCAATGGCGGTTGTGTTTTATGCAATGTCTACGCTTTCAAACGGACTGCTGCAGGGCATTGACCGGTTAAAGATTCCGGTTATCAATGCAGCGGTTTCGCTTGTCGCTCATGTGATCGTACTGATTATACTGATGCTGTTTTTCCGCATGAATATCTATGCGGTCATTATCGCGAATATGTTCTTTGCGTTTTTAATGTGTATTATGAATGCGCTGGCAATACGAAAATACAGCGGCTATCATCAGGAAATTCACAAAACATTTATTGTGCCGGGAATTTCCTCGGTTATTATGGGAATTATTACCTATATCGTCTATCATGGCAGCTATGCGGTCTTAAAAATCAATGCGGTATCTGCCATGCTTGCAATTCTTGCAGCGGTTATCGTATATGCAGTTGTCTTACTGTTACTGCACGGACTGACCGAAGAGGAGATTAAAAAATTCCCGAAAGGAACTCTGATTGTCCGGGTTGCAAAAAAATTACATTTATTAAAGTAAATGGTATAAAACGGAAATAAAATGCAGATGCTACTGTTAGAAGGTGATGATATGAATCAAAAAACAGGCATCTGCATTCTTCTTTGTCTGGTTCTGCTGCTGGTCTTTGGCATCTGGTATCAGAAAAGAGGTGTAGAAAACACAAAAAATACCCAAGAACAATATGCATCCGAAACAGAGCACACCGTTTTGACCGGAACTCCTTACAAAGAAACGGAAAATGCCTATATTATCCGTACACAGGACAGCCGGCTGGTTGTTTTTTTACCGGATGGAAAAACCGTATATATGGAAACCGGGATTCGAAGTGAGAATTTAAGTCAAAAAATGCAGAAACAGGCGGAAAATGGCATTGGATTTGCAGATGAAGAGAGCCTTTTTGACTTTTTGGAAAGCTATTCGAGTTGAATATTTTATACCTATATGATAAAATATTTAACTGGTTTAACAGATAAAATGACAGGTGGACTATGGATAAGAAAAAATCAAAACAACAGGATGTGCTCGTGATTGGCGCCGGAGCTTCCGGCATGATGACCGCAATTACGGCCGCAAGACGTGGATTGTCCGTTACCGTCTTAGAACATATGGATAAGCCGGGGAAAAAAATTCTGGCAACCGGAAACGGAAAATGTAATTTTACAAATCTTAAGATGTCTCCCCGGTGTTATTACGGAGACCGCGGACTGGTACAGGAAATTTTAAAGCAGTTTACAGTGGAAGATACCCTTGCGTTTTTCCGGGAGATCGGCATCTGGCCAAAAGAAAAGAACGGATATGTATACCCAAACTCCGGACAGGCTTCTTCCGTTGCGGATGCGCTGTCCGCGGAAATGAAACGAAGCGGAGTTTCCCTGGTCACTTCCTGTGACATCCGGCAGTTTTGTGAGACAAAATACGGATTTGAGGTACGGACATCCATGGGAACGTATTGTTCCCACAATCTTGTTTTTGCAACAGGTCTTCGTGCTGCACCGAAATCCGGAAGCGATGGATCCATGATTTCGCTGATAAAATCGTTTGGGCACCGGTTTGAGCCGATTTTGCCGGCACTGTGTGGATTTGAGGCAGAAGGAATGGAATTTTCCAAAGTATCCGGAGTCCGCACGGACGCACTCCTGTCTTTGTACATAGATGGGCAGAAATGCAAACAGGAACGTGGAGAACTGCAGCTTGCAGATTACGGAATTTCGGGTATTCCGGTATTTCAGGTCAGCAGTCCGTCCTCGAAAGCACTGTATCAAAAAAAACAGGCAGAACTTACCATCAATTTTCTGCCGGATTTTTCCGAAGATATGATTGCGCAGGAACTGCAGCGCAGATTTTCACGGGATGCCGGGATACAGGATGCCGCAGAATCACTTCGTGGGCTTTTAAACCATAAACTGATTCCGGTTATACTTAAGGCAGCAGGCATTCCGGTTCATGAACACACAGAACGGATTTCCCAAAAACAGACCGAAACGCTCTGCAGACAGATACAGACATTTCCTGTCCGCTTAAAAAAGGTAAGGGATTTTTCTGCTGCACAGGTGTGCACTGGGGGAATCCACACAGAAGAAATCCACACAGATACGCTGGAATCACGGATTGTCCCGGGCATCTATTTCGTTGGTGAACTTTTGGATGTCGATGGAATCTGTGGGGGATATAATTTGCAATGGGCATGGTCCAGCGGACATGTCGCAGGAAGTAAAGTAGGTTCATAATGATTAAAATCAATCAGTTAAAGCTTCCAGTAGGACATTCCCAAAAAGATCTGGAAGATAAAATCAGAAAAACACTTCGTATTCCATCGAAAGAAACATTTCATTACGAGGTGATGCGGCGTTCCCTCGATGCACGGAAAAAGCCGTCATTGTTTTATGTATATTGCATCTATGTAACGATCCGTCAGGAAAACAGCATCGTAAAAAAACTGCATCAGCCTTCCGTCAGCCTTGTGACAGAAACCGGTTACCGTTTTTCGGAAATGGGGCAGGAGCGTTTAAACCGGCGTCCGGTGATTGTGGGAGCCGGTCCCTGTGGTCTTTTTGCAGCCTGGCAGCTGACACTTGCAGGATATGCGCCGCTTATTTTAGAGCGTGGAAAACAGGTAGAAGACCGCAGTGCGGACGTTGAACGCTTCTGGAAAACCGGTATTCTGCAGCCGGATTCCAATGTACAGTTTGGAGAAGGTGGGGCAGGAACCTTTTCCGATGGAAAATTAAACACGGTGGTGAAGGATCCGTCCGGAAGAAACCGTTATGTACTGGAAACATTCGTAAAATTTGGGGCACCATCGGACATTCTTTATGATGCAAAACCACATATCGGAACCGATATTCTGGCGAAGGTGATCAAAAATATGAGGGATTACCTGATCAAACACGGTGCGGAGTTTCGTTTTCAGACCTGCTTAAAAGACATTCAGATAAAAGAAAATGCACTGCAGGCACTTGTGACGGAGGATGATACGGTGATTCCGGCAGACGTTGCCATTCTTGCACTTGGACACAGTGCAAGGGATACCTTTATGATGCTGCATAGACACCAGCTTCCAATGGAAGCCAAAAATTTTGCCGTGGGATTCCGCGTGGAACATCCCCAGCAGATGATCGATGATGCCATGTACGGAAACGGAAAAAGAAACGCCCTGCGGCTTCCTGCCGCACCCTATAAGGTGACGTCCAATTTTCCAAACGGACGCGGGGTATATTCCTTTTGCATGTGTCCGGGCGGTTATGTCGTAAATGCTTCCTCCATGAAGGAAAAAACCTGTGTCAATGGTATGAGTTATTCGGGCAGAAGTGGGAAAAACGCAAATTCTGCCATTATTGTTTCGGTTTCCCCTGCCGATTACGGAGCACAGGATCCACTTGATGGCATGCACTTTCAGGAAACACTCGAACATAAAACGTATCAGCTGGGAAACGGAAAGATTCCGCAGCAGCTGTTTGGCGATTACCGGCAGAATATCGCAAGCCAAGGATATGGAGATTTTAATTCCCAGACAAAAGGGCAGACCTGCTTTGCAAATCTCAGAGGTCTGATGACAGAGGACATGGAACATTCCTTTTTGCTTGGAATGGAACATTTTTCGAACATTATTCCGCAGTTTGACCGGTCTGATGCGATTCTTTCCGGCATGGAAACACGCACCTCATCTCCGGTGCGGATCATGCGGGATACAAATGGAGAGAGCCGTGTGCACGGAATTTATCCGGGTGGAGAAGGCGCAGGATATGCGGGAGGCATTATGTCGGCAGCGATGGACGGTCTGCGTCTGGCTGATGATGTGATGAAACGTTATCATCCGGTTTATTAGAAAGAGAGAAAAAAGTGAAACAAGAAGTAACACCAATGATGCAGCATTATCTGCAGACAAAAGAAGAATACAAAGACTGTATCCTGTTTTACCGTCTGGGTGATTTTTATGAAATGTTTTTCGAGGATGCCAAAACAGTTTCAAAGGAACTCGAACTGACGCTGACAGGAAAAAGCTGTGGACTGGAAGAACGGGCGCCGATGTGCGGGGTTCCGTTTCATGCCGCAGACGGATATATCAACCGGCTGGTCAAAAAAGGATACAAAGTAGCAATCTGTGAACAGGTGGAAGATCCGAAACTGGCAAAAGGAATTGTCAAACGGGAAGTCATCCGTGTAGTCACTCCGGGAACAAACATTGATATGCAGTCGTTAGACGAGGCAAAAAACAATTATCTCATGTGTATCGTATATATCGGGGATAAATACGGCATTGCGACGACCGACGTTACGACCGGAGATTTCTTTGTAACGGAAGTGGACAGTGAACGAAAACTGTTGGACGAGCTGAATCGTTTCAGTCCGACAGAAATCATCTGCAACGAGCCGTTTTATATGAGCGGGGTAGATATCGATGATATGAAGGAGCGCATGGGAATTGCGGTATCCGCTCTGGATTCCTGGTATTTCGGGGATGATCTGGCAAAGGAAACGCTGTTGTCCCATTTTCATGTACAGAGTCTGGAAGGGCTGGGACTGATGGATTACGACTGTGGTGTGATTGCCTCCGCGGCATTACTGAAATATCTGTATGAAACACAAAAGAACACCCTTTCTAATATTCTGGAACTCCGTCCGTATTCCATCGGGAAATATATGATCATTGACAGTTCCTCCCGGAGAAATCTCGAACTGGTAGAGACCATGCGGGAAAAACAAAAGCGTGGTTCCCTGCTCTGGGTACTGGATAAGACAAAGACGGCAATGGGTGCCAGACTTCTGCGCTCTTACGTGGAACAGCCGCTGATCGACAAAACAGAGATATTAAAACGGCAGGAACTGATTACAAATTTAAATGATCAGGAGATCACCCGGGAAGAATTGCGGGAATATTTAGGACCAATATATGATCTGGAACGTCTGATTACCAGAATTACATACCAGACCGCCAATCCGCGGGATATGATTGCTTTTTGCAATTCTTTAGAAATGCTGCCTCCAATTAAAACACTGCTTGAGGATTTAAAGGGAGAGCTTGCCACCGGAATCCGGGAACATTTTGACTGTCTGGAAGATCTGTGTGCACTTTTGAAGTCTTCCATCAACGATGATCCTCCGATTTCCGTACGTGACGGCAACATCATAAAAACCGGATACAATGAGGAAGTGGACCGGCTGCGGAACGCATCAACGGATGGAAAGAAATGGCTGGCAGACTTAGAGGGCAAAGAACGCGAAAAGACTGGAATTAAGAACCTGCGTATCAAATACAACAAAGTGTTTGGATATTATCTGGAAGTGACCAATTCCTTTAAGGATCAGGTGCCGGATTACTATGTGAGAAAGCAGACACTGACCAATGCCGAGCGCTATATTACGCCGGAATTAAAAGAACTCGAAGATACGATTCTCGGTTCCCAGGATCGTCTGGTCGAATTAGAATACGATCTGTTCCGCCAGATCCGGGATACCATCGCGGATAATGTTGCACGTATTCAGGCAACCGCACGGGCAGTGGCGCAGATTGATGTGTTTGTTTCCCTGGCACTTGTGGCAGGACAGAATAATTACTGCAAACCAAAGATCAACGAATCCGGCGTGATTGATATCAAAGGCGGCCGTCATCCGGTTGTCGAAAAAATGATTGTCAATGATATGTTTATAGACAATGACACGTATCTGGACAATCACAATAACCGGATTTCCATCATTACCGGTCCGAATATGGCAGGAAAATCTACCTATATGCGCCAGAGCGCGCTGATCGTTCTGATGGCACAGATTGGAAGCTTTGTTCCGGCAGAATCTGCCAACATTGGAATTGTGGACCGGATTTTCACGCGTGTCGGGGCTTCAGATGATCTGGCAAGTGGGCAGAGTACCTTTATGGTAGAAATGAATGAAGTGGCAAATATTCTCCGCAATGCCACGGCGAATTCCCTTCTGATTCTGGATGAAATCGGACGCGGAACCAGTACCTTCGACGGACTCAGCATTGCCTGGGCGGTTGTCGAATATATCAGCAATCCCAAATTACTGGGAGCAAAAACACTGTTTGCCACACATTATCATGAACTGACGGAACTGGAAGGAAAATTAAACAGTGTCAATAATTATTGTATTGCGGTCAAGGAAAAAGGAGACGACATCGTCTTTTTGCGCAAGATTGTAAAGGGCGGCGCAGACAAAAGTTATGGAATACAGGTTGCTAAACTGGCAGGGATTCCGGAACTTGTGATTAACCGTGCAAAAGACATTGTCAACCAGCTTTCTGCAAACGATATTACGGAAACCGTGAAAAATATATCCGTGGAAGGACAAGCCTCCGGCAAAAAGAAAAAACCGCATCTCGATGAGGTGGATCTGACACAGATGTCATTGTTTGACACCGTAAAAGATGACGATATCATTCAGGAACTGCGGGACGTGGATATCAGCCACATGACCCCGATGGATGCACTCAATAAACTGTATGAACTTCAGAACAAAGTTAAAAACCGCTGGTAGGATATAAAAAAGGAAAAACGAATGAGCAAAATTGCGTTATTAAGTCAGGAGACAATTGATAAGATTGCAGCAGGAGAGGTCGTGGAACGCCCAAGCTCTGTGGTAAAGGAGCTTGTGGAAAACGCCATTGATGCAGGGGCATCCGCCATTACCGTGGAGATCAAAGAAGGGGGCATTTCCCTGATCCGCATCACGGACAATGGATGCGGAATTCCAAAAGAAGAAGTTCCACTGGCCTTTTTGCGGCATTCAACCAGCAAAATCCGCAGTGCAGAAGATCTGATGTGTGTACATTCTTTAGGATTCCGTGGGGAAGCACTCTCCAGCATTGCTGCTGTTTCCAGAGTGGAAATGATCACCAAACCAGCCGATGCCCTGACCGGCACCCGGTACGTGATCGAAGGCTCAAAAGAAATTGCAGACGAAGAAATCGGTGCTCCCGATGGCACAACATTTCTGGTCCGGGATCTGTTTTACAATACCCCTGCCAGACGCAAATTTTTAAAGACGGCACAGACAGAGGGCACCTACATCAGTGACATGCTGGAAAAACTTGCCCTGTCCCATCCGGATATTTCTTTTAAATATATCAACAACAACCAGACAAGACTGCACACTTCCGGAAACGGGAAAAAACGGGATCTCATTTACCATATTTACGGACGTGAGATTGCGGCGGCACTGTTAGAGGTAAACTACAAGGGAGAATATTTCTCCCTTTCCGGCTATATTGGAAAACCTGTGATTAACCGCGGAAACCGGAATTACGAAAACTATTTTATCAATGGACGCTACATCAAAAGTTCTCTGCTTTCCAGATCGATAGAAGAGGCTTATCATAATTTCCTGATGCAGCACCAGTATCCGTTTACAGTTTTGTATTTCACATTTCCGGGGGATACCCTTGATGTGAATGTACATCCGACAAAAATGGAACTGCGGTTTGGACACAATCAGGAAATTTACAAAGAATTGTGTGATGTTCTCTTCGGACTGCTTTCCCATAAGGAACTGATTCCGGAAGTTCCGGTAGATGAAGCAGAACATAAAAAAAAGAATCTTCCCCCGGCATACAAAGAACCGATTCCGGAACCATTTGAAAAGCGCAGAATCAATGAAATCCGACAGCAGCATCACCAGCCTCCGATTCCAGAAAAACCGGTTTCTCCTGTGGCTTCGCCTGTGCCATCAAAAAAAGCACCGGCATTTGAGCCGTATGTGCCACAGCATCCGGATAAAACCATGGTACGGGAATCCTTTGACCCGTTCCCAAAGCGGGAGGAAACAGCCTCTCCTGCAGATATTCCAAAAAAACAACCGGTTGGCGAACAGATGACGCTCGCCGCTGCTTCACCGGAATTTTTAACGGATGATGCCCGCAAAAAGCACCGCATCATCGGACAATTGTTTCAAACCTACTGGCTGATCGAATACGAGGATAAATTGTATATCATGGATCAGCATGCGGCACATGAAAAGGTACTTTTTGAACGGATGATGGCAAAATTAAAAGAAAAAGAATTTACATCCCAGGCAGTCAGCCCGCCCATTGTGCTGAGTCTGGATGCCCATGAGCAGGAAATGTTAGAGACGTATCTGCCGGAAATCAAAAAATTCGGGTATGAGATCGAAAATTTCGGTGGCAGAGAATATATGATCTCTGCAGTACCGGATAATCTGTACCATATTGACATGAAAGATCTGTTTATCGAAATGCTTGATGATTTTTCCAACCTGACCGGACGGCAGACACCGGAACTGATACTGGAAAAAGTAGCCACCATGTCCTGCAAGGCAGCGGTAAAGGGAAATCATAGACTGAGCCTGCCGGAAGTGGATGCACTCATGACGGAATTGCTGACGCTGGAAAATCCGTTTTGCTGTCCACACGGCCGGCCAACCATCATTTCCATGTCAAAATACGAAATAGAGAAAAAATTTAAGAGGATTGTTTCATGAAACCACTTGTCATTCTTGCAGGTCCCACAGCCGTCGGAAAAACGGCACTGTCAATAAAACTTGCGAAAAAAATAAACGGCGCCGTTATTTCCGCGGATTCGATGCAGGTATATAAACACATGGATATCGGTTCTGCAAAAGTTATGCCGGAAGAGATGGAGGGAATCCCCCATTATCTGATCGACGTGTTAGAGCCATCCGAAGAGTTTAATATTGTCCGTTTTCAGCAGATGGCAAAAGAGGCCCTGCAGCAGATCTATGCCGCCGGACAGATCCCGATTATCGCCGGCGGAACCGGATTTTACATCCAGTCCCTGTTGTACGACATAGACTTTTCCAAAGAGGAATCCGATACGGCATACCGTACAGAACTTACGGCATTTGCAAAAGAATACGGGGCGCATGCCCTGCATGAAAAATTAAAAGAAATTGATCCGGTTTCTTATGAAACCATTCATGAAAATAATATCAAACGGGTCATCCGTGCACTGGAATTTTACCATCAGAACCATACGCCGATTTCCGCACACAACGAAAAAGAACATCAGAAAACATCTCCGTATCGTTTTGCATATTTTGTACTGACGGACGAACGGGAAAAATTATACCGGCGCATTGATCAGCGCGTGGACTTAATGATGGAGCAGGGACTTCTTACAGAAGTAAAAACGCTGTATGATATGGGATGCCGCAAAGATATGGTTTCCATGCAGGGACTGGGATACAAAGAAATTTTAGATTATCTGGACGGCAGCTGCTCCCTTGAGGAAGCGGTGTATGTGATCAAACGGGAAACCAGACATTTTGCGAAACGGCAGCTTACCTGGTTCCGCCGGGAAAAGGATGTCATCTGGCTGGATAAATCCGAATTTAATGACCGCGAAGATCAGATGTTACAGAAAATGACGGATGTTTTACACGAGAAAGGAATCATACAATGAATCAGTTACTGGAAGAAAAATATAAAGAACTTGGAATTTCCGAGAAAGTTTATGCATTTGGCGAAAAAATCGAACAGGAATTAAAAGAGCGTTTTGAAAAGATTGATGCAAATGCGGAATACAATCAGATGAAAGTCATTGCAGCCATGCAGAAAAACCGTGTGAGTGCAGAATGTTTTAATATTTCGAGCGGATACGGATATAATGATATGGGAAGAGATACTTTAGAGCGGGTATATGCCGACTGTTTTGGCGGGGAAGATGCGCTGGTCCGTCCACAGATCACCTGTGGAACCCATGCACTTGCGCTCGCTCTGATGTCCAATCTGCGTCCGGGCGATGAGCTTCTTTCTCCGGTCGGAAAACCGTACGACACTCTGGAAGAAGTAATTGGCATCCGCCCATCCAAAGGTTCCCTTGCCGAATACGGAATCACTTATTCCCAGGTGGATCTGCTGCCGGACGGTTCATTTGATTACGATGGAATTCGAAATGCAATCCATGAAAACACCCGCCTGGTAACCATCCAGCGCTCCAAGGGATACCAGACACGTCCAACGCTGTCGGTCGAGCGGATCGGGGAACTGATCAAATTTATCAAAAATATCAAACCGGATGTCATCTGTATGGTTGACAATTGTTACGGAGAGTTTGTGGAAGACCGGGAGCCACTTGCAGTGGGAGCGGATATGATGGTCGGTTCCCTGATTAAAAACCCGGGAGGCGGCCTTGCTCCGATTGGCGGATACATTGTAGGGAAAAAGGAATGTGTGGAAAATGCGGCATATCGCCTGACTTCCCCTGGACTCGGAAAAGAAGTAGGAGCTTCGCTTGGTGTGATCCAGTCCTTTTATCAGGGCCTCTTTCTTGCACCGACCGTTGTAAGCGGTGCCTTAAAGGGAGCCATTTTTGCGGCAGATATTTATGAAAAACTGGGGTATAAAGTGGTTCCGGACAGTACAGAAAGCCGCCATGACATTATTCAGGCTGTGGAATTTCAAAACCGGGATGCCATGATTGCTTTCTGTGAAGGAATTCAGGCTGCTGCACCGGTAGACAGCTATGTCACTCCGGAACCATGGGCAATGCCCGGTTATGACTGTGATGTTATTATGGCAGCAGGTGCTTTCGTACAGGGTTCTTCCATCGAACTTTCCGCAGACGGTCCGGTGAAACCGCCATATGCCGTTTACTTTCAGGGAGGGCTGACATGGTACCATGCAAAGCTTGGAATTCTTATGTCTTTACAGAAACTTTATGAACGCAACCTTGTTAATATAGATGAACTGTGCTAAAATAATATGAGTTTTCATGTGGCTTCGGAAAAGTAGAAAGGAACCTGTTTTGAGTCACATTTCAATGAAAAACCTGCCGGAATCGGAACGTCCTTACGAACGTTTTCAGATTCTTGGAGCAGAGGCGCTGTCGGATGCAGAGCTTCTTGCAATTATATTAAAGACAGGAACAAAGGATTATACGGCTTTGGATCTTGCGCGTGATCTTTTGTCGGAGTGTCAGGGAAATCTTTTGAATCTGTACGAAATCGGATATGAACAGCTTTTAGAACGCAGGGGCATTGGCCCGGTCAAGGCAACACAGCTGAAAGCAATTGCGGAGCTTTCCAAGCGCATTGCCAGAACCGGACGCGGATATCATTTATCCATGAACTGTCCGTCTTCCATCGCCGATTATTATATGGAAGAACTCCGGCACCGCAGGGAAGAGGCCTTTATGGCAGCTTTCTTTGATTCCAAATGCAAATTTTTAGGAGACAGTGTGATCGCAACCGGGAGCATCAGTTATGCATATGTTCCCCCCATGGAACTGTTTCGCAAAGCACTGCTTCGAAATGCTGTTATGATCGTTATCCTGCACAATCATCCGAGTGGAGACCCAACTCCAAGCACAGAAGACAAAAAGCTTACCGAACAGATTCGGGCAGGCGCCTCGGTGTTGGGATTAACCCTTGCTGATCATATCGTAATCGGAGATCAGCAGTATTTCAGTTTTCGCGAAAATAAATTGTTATAACACAAGAAAAGGGAGAAGACAATGAGTAACAATATTTATGGTATTGACTTCGGTACATGTAATTTTAAAGTATTCAGTAAATCCAGTGGAAAAGTGGTATCTGAAAAAAACACCATTGCCATTATCAACAAAACGCAGATTTATGCGTATGGCGATGATGCCTATGCAATGTATGAAAAAGCACCGGAAAGCATCAACGTTACGTTTCCGGTTTCTACGGGAGTGATCGCAGATTACAATTTTCTGCAGACCATGATTTTTGATTATATTGAGAAAAAATTAAAAGGAAGAGTAAAGAATGCAGAATTTCTTGTCGCAGTACCAACAGACATTACCGATGTAGAAAAACGTGCATTCTTTGAACTTTTTTATAAAAGCAAATTTCGTCCGAAAAACGTTATGCTCTGTGAAAAACCACTTGCAGATGCCGTTGGACTTGGAATTGATGTAAATCAGCCTACCGGAGTCATGGTCGTGGATATGGGAGCAGACACGATCGAAATTTCTGTGATTTCTCTCGGAGGACTTGTACTCAGTGATCTGATGCATTTCGGGTCCAATCGTCTCGATGAGTCCATCATCAGCTATATCCGCAGGGAATTTAATCTGGTGATCGGAAAGAAAACCGCCAAAGCATTAAAAGAAGAGCTTGGAAGCGGACTTCCGGGAAGACAGGAAACGATGACCGTTGTTGGTCTGGATGTCGTAAGCGGTCTTCCGGTAGAACGTGAAATTACCGCAGAGGTTGTCTATGAAGCAATCAAAGCAAATCTTGAATCGATCTGTTCGTCTATCAAACTGATTCTGGAGAAAACACCACCGGAACTTGCCAGGGATATTATCTATGCAGGTATTTATATCACAGGCGGCGGATCAAAAATCAAAGATCTTGACCAGTTGTTTACACAGATTACAAATATTAAAGTAAATACCTGTGAGAATCCGGAAGAGAGCGCAGTCCGCGGTCTTTCAAAGATTGCTACGGACTCCAAATATAAACGGATTCCATTCAGCATGAAAAATACTACGTTAAAGTAAGAAACAAGGATTCGAGGATTTTATGAAAAAATTTCGCAGTTTTCGCAATAAGAAAAAGCATCTTTCAAGTAAATATATTTTGCTGATCCTTACCGGCGTGTGTATTGTTGCTCTGTTTACGAGTCTGGTATTTAATCTTTCCGGAGGTCCTTTAAATTCAGTTGCCGGATATGTATTTGTTCCGATGCAGAAGGGAATCAACAATGCCGGTTCCTGGATTTCAGGAAAAGCAAATGACTTTCAAACACTTGGAGAAGTTTTAAAAGAAAACAAAAAGCTTCAAAATCAGGTAGACGATCTGACCAATCAGTTAAACGTCACAAAGCTCGAACAATACGAACTGGACAATTACCGGGAACTTCTGGATCTGGATGATAAATATTCCGGATATCAGAAGGTCGCAGCAAATGTGATCGCCATGGACGGAACCAACTGGTTTTCAAGTTTTACGATTGACAAAGGTTCCAAAGAAGGCATCAAAAAAGGCATGAACGTCATTGCCGGAAGCGGTCTGGTCGGAATCGTCACAGACGTCGGTCCGAATTTTGCCAAGGTGCGAAGCATCATCGATGATTCCAGTAATGTAAGTTCCATGGTTCTGACCACAAAAGATAATTTCAATGTCGGTGGCAGCTTAAAGTCCATGAATCAGGATAAAGTGTTACCATTTACAGAACTCCGGGATGAAGATGATAAGGTAAAGGTCGGCGATCCGGTCGTGACTTCTTATGTGTCGGATCAGTATCAGGAAGGAATTCTGATTGGATACATTGCCTCCATTGAAAAAAATGCAAATAACCTGACAAAATCAGGAACCATTACGCCGGTCGTTGATTTTCAGCATCTGCGGGAGGTGCTTGTCATTACGACACTCAAAGACACCGGAGAAAAGGAACTGTCTTCCCAGAAGGCATCCGATACTCAGGCAGAAACACAGGACAATACCGAAACACAAAAATCACAGGAGTAGGAAATGCGTAGAAAAATTGTGCTTTTTATTATTATAGCAATCTGTTTTCTCTTACAGACAACCGTTTTTCGAGCTTTGACATTTGCCAATATCGGTCCGAATCTGCTGATTATTGTGGTGTCTTCTTTTGGACTCATGCGTGGGAAAAAAGAAGGGCTGTGGGTTGGATTCTTTTGTGGATTGCTTATCGACATATTTTTTGGGTTTTATCTCGGAGGATATGCTTTACTTTATATGTACATCGGTTACATCAACGGATTGTTCAAAAAAAGATTTTACCCGGATGATATTAAGCTTCCGATGATTCTGATCGGCTCGAGTGATATCGTAAATAACCTGATGATCTATATCATTATGTTTTTTATGCGCAGCCGGTTTTCTTTCTGGTATTATTTTACATCCATCATACTACCGGAATTTGTTTATACCATGGTGATAACCATCTTTTTGTATTTTATTCTTCTCAAGATTAATCAGAAACTTGAGGAACACGAGAAAAGGAGAGCTATAAAATTTGAGTTATGATATCAAAGATTTTCTGAAGAAATTTTTCAGTTCGCGCCTTTTTGTGCTTGCTGCGGTATTTATCGTATTTTTCGGAATTATCCTTGCAAGAATCTTTACCCTTCAGGTCGTCAACGGAAAGTCTTATCAGGAAAACTTTTCTTTAAAGATTCAGATGAAGCAGCCGATCAATGCGGCACGTGGAAATATATATGACAAAAACGGAAAGCTTCTGGCTTACAATGAACTTGCATATTCCATTTCCATCAATGACAGTACAACCTATTCAAGCACAAAAGAAAAAAACAAGGCTGTCAATGCAGAACTTGCAGAGATTCTTACGGTTTTAAAGAATAACGGTGAAACGCTGAATAATGATTTCAAAATTGACCGGAAAAAAGACGGTACATACAGCTTTAATGTATCCGGTTCCTCGCTGAACCGTTTTCGCGCAGATGTTTTCGGAAAAAGTTCTGCCGATGATCTCGAATACGACAAAGATACCGGAATCGATGAGGCAAATGCAACCGCAGAACAGATTATGGAATATCTGATGGGAAAAGATAACTTTGGCATCAGTCCGAAATACGATGGGGATCTGGCATACCGTATCGTCGTTGTCCGTTATGCCATGCTTGGAAACCGCTTCGCAAGATACAAAGAAGTAAAAATCGCAACCGATGTTTCGGACAAGACCGTTGCTTACGTGAATGAGCATATGGACACACTGAGCGGAATTTCGGTCAACGAAGATATGATCCGGAAATACAACTACAGTGAATATTTTTCATCGATCATCGGATACACCGGACCGATTTCGGAATCGGAGTATACGGCACTGCACAAAAAGAATAAAGATTATACCCAGAATGACACCGTCGGAAAAGCCGGGCTGGAGCAGTATTACGAGACCTATCTGCGTGGGAAAAACGGAGAGCAGAAATTTTATATTGATAATGTAGGAAGAATTTCCGAAATTATCAGCAGCACCGATTCCGTAGCCGGAGATGACCTGTATCTGAGTATCGACGCAGATCTGCAGAAAGCTACCTATCTGGCATTGCAGAATGAGATTGCGGCGATTGTGTATTCCAATATCAAATCGGGCGAAATTCCGATCAACGATGTGTATACAGCCCTGATTGGCAACAGCGTCATCAACACAGAACACTTTTCAAAAGCGAAAGCCTCTGACACCGAAAAAAATGTGTTAAGTGTTTTTAAATCCCGACAGAAGACAACGCTTGGAAAAATAAAACAGGAACTGACCAGTTCACCGGAAGCGTTGAATACAATGTCCGATGAAGTGCTGGATGAATTTACTTACATTATTTCCATGTTAAAAGACGATCAGGTACTCTTAAAAAATGAGATAGATACCAGTGATTCTGTTTACCAGAAATGGAAAAATCAGAAAATCAGCCCGAAAGAGTATTTAAGTTACTGTATCACACAGCACTGGATCGATATCAGCCAGCTGAATGTCGATGAAAAATATGCGGACTCAACAGAAGTATATGATGCATTATGCAAGTATATTCTAAAGAACATTAAGACAGATACGGAATTTTCCAAAATTATATACCAGTATATGATTACACGTGGCGAAATCTCCCCGCGTCAGCTCTGTCTGATTCTGTTCGATCAGGGAGTATTGGATTATGATGATGCAACCGTAAACAAATTGAAAAACGGATCGTTGTCTCCACGGGATTTTCTCATGAAAAAGATTTACAACATTGAGATTACGCCTGCACAGCTTGCACTTGAACCATGTACCGGTTCCTGTGTGGTGACGGATGAAAAAACAGGGGAAATTCGTGCCATGGTAAGTTATCCCGGATATGACAGCAACAAACTTGCCAATGGTGTGGATTCGGAATATTTTGCATCTCTGCAGCATGATAAATCTTCTCCGCTGCTCAATTATGCGACGCAGCAGAAGACCGCACCCGGTTCCACCTTTAAGCTGGTTTCCGCAACAGCCGGTCTGGCAGAAAACGTGATTACGACATCCGACCAGATCCGGTGTACCGGAATTTATAATGACATCAGTAACAAACCAAAATGCTGGATTTATCCGGGCAGTCACGGACTTGACAATGTTTCCGAGGCAATTCGGGATTCCTGTAACGTCTTTTTCTATACGGTCGGCAATCGGCTGGCACAGAAAAAAACAGGATCTTATAATGATGCCAACGGTATTGATCTGATTCAGAAATATGCACATATCTATGGCCTGGATCAAAAAACAGGACTGGAGATTTCGGAAAGCAAATCATCTGTTGCGACAAAATATCCGGTTATGGCTGCCATTGGACAGAGTGATAACAACTATACCACCGTTGCATTGTCCCGCTATGTAACAGCCGTGGCCTCCGGCAAAAAATATAATTATCAGCTGATGAATAAAATCGTGGATGCAGATGGAAAGACGGTCAAAAAATATAAGGCCGACTATGAAGATATTTCGGACACCTTAACAAGCAGCCAGTGGGATGCCATTCATTCCGGCATGCGCGAAGTGGTTTCCACCATGGACCGCTTCCAGGGATTTGATATTCCGGTTGCCGGAAAAACCGGTACGGCACAGCAGACCGGACATGCCAATCATGGTCTGTTTGTTGGTTATGCGCCATATGATGATCCGGAAATTACCATCGCAGTACGAATTGCCAACGGTTACAGTTCGCATAATGCGGCAACTGCGGCAAGAAATGTAATTTCATATTACTATAAAGAAACATCGATGAAAGATATCAAGGAAATGAAAGCAGCCGGTGCCAACGGTAACATAAGAAACTCTGTTGCCGATTAGTCACATAGATTACAATTTAAACTAACAGGAGGTTTATTTCATGGGTGAAGCAATTGTTTTCACTTCAGGAAAAGGCGGTGTTGGCAAGACTACAACAATTGCCAACATTGGCGCAGGACTTTCACGGTTAGATAAAAAAGTCATCATGCTTGATACAGACATGGGACTTCGGAATTTGGATGTTGTAATGGGAATGGAAGATCAGATCCAGTATAATCTGATCGACCTTCTCGAAAACAAATGCCGGTTAAAACAGGCATTGATCCGGGACAAGCGTTATCCGAATCTGTTTATGATTCCCGCAGCTCTCCGTTGCAGAAAGATTATGGATTATGAGAGTAAGCTGTATACGCTGATTTCCCATTTAAAACAGGAATTTGATTTCTGTCTGATTGACTGTCCGGCAGGAATCGAAGACGGGTTTCACTTTGCCGTATCTGCAGCAGATCGTGCAGTAGTTGTTACATCTCCGCATATTTCTGCTGTGCGGGATGCAGGAAGAGTCATCTGTCTGCTGGACGGTATGCGGCTTTCACAGATTGATCTGCTGATCAATGCCTACAATGCCCGTATGGTGCGAAAACACGATATGCTTTCGCAAAAAGATGTAGAAGATATTTTAGGACTTTCGGCAATCGGTGTAATTCCTGCCGATGAAAGAATTGTTGTAAGCCAGAATAAGGGAATACCTGTACTTTCCATGCACACAAAGGCCACCCGTGCATTTATGACCGCCGCAAGAGCATTCGCAAATCCACGTGTGATTCCGGTGGATCTGAATAAAGAAGATCCCTGCATCCGGCAGGGAAAAATATATCTGGGCGGAAAGGAATGTGAGTATGAAGGTTAATCGTTTTTCCCACAGACAGGACGGTTCCGGACCAATTGCCCGTGAACGTCTGAAATTAATGGCAGAATCCGCACCGTTTGAACATTCACCTGCTGCAGCAAGGCGAATGAAAAAGGAAATTTCAGATATTATTTCACGGTATTTTGAATTTTCTCCGGATGACTATGAGATAAGAGTTGTTTTGAAACAAAACAGGAAAAGAGCTTAAGATGTTAAAACAATACAAACTTAGAAATTATCATTTTCAATTGGTGATCAGCATACTGGTTTTAAATATCATCGGTATCCTGATCATTGGAAGTGCCAAACATTCTGTACAGAAAATGCAGATCTTAGGATGTATCATCGGTATGGTGGCGATGGTCATTGTATCCTTGATGGATTATTCCTTTATTCTGAGATTTACCTGGTTGTATTATATCGGAATCATTGTCCTGCTTGGTCTGGTTATGACAGGTATTGGTGACAGTGCCGGTGGAGCACAGCGCTGGATTGATTTTGGAGGTTTTCGTTTTCAGCCTTCTGAGCTGGCAAAAATCGTGCTGATTTTATTTTTCGCACGCTTTTTTTCCAAACATGCAGAGAACCTGAACACGGTAAAAACCATAGGTCTTTCTTTTGTCCTGATCGGAATTCCTCTGCTTTTGATTGTAAAGCAGCCGGATACTTCAACTTCCATCGCAATTGCATTAATTTTTATTAGCCTCTTGTTTATTGCCGGATTAAGTTATAAAATAGTATTAACCGTTTTGGGAATCTGTATTCCGACAGGATTGATAGGAATTACCGTTATACTTCGTATGGCACAATCATCGGGAGATTACCGTTTCGGTCGAATTATGGCATGGTTATATCCACAGGACCCCAGATGGTCGGATATCGCAGCACAGCAGCAAAATTCTATTATGGCAATTGGATCAGGCCAATTATGGGGGAAAGGCCTGAACAATTCTGCGGCCACATCCATGAAAAATGCGAATTATATCATTGAGCCACAGACAGATTTCATTTTCGCTGTTGCCGGTGAGGAACTCGGTTTTATAGGTACCATGGTAATTGTCCTTTTATTGCTGTTTATTGTGATAGAATGTATTCTGATCGCCCGGAAGGCAAAGGATCTCGCAGGAAGACTGATCTGTTGCGGCATGGCTGCACTGATTGGATTTCAGAGTATTTTTAATATTTTTGTTGCCACCGGTCTGATGCCGAATACAGGAATTCCGCTTCCATTTGTAAGTTACGGATTGACTTCTTTGCTTTCTTTGTATTTGGGAATGGGGTTTGTATTAAATGTTGGATTACAGCCGAAAAAATATTAGGGGGAATTGTTTAATGAATATTGGACTTGTAGCACATGACTCAAAAAAGAAATTAATGCAGAATTTCTGTATCGCATATCGTGGAATTCTGGCAAAAAACCAGTTGTTTGCAACCGGAACAACCGGACGTCTGATCGAGGAGGTTGCCAACCTCCAGATACATAAATATCTCGCAGGACATCTGGGAGGTTCCCAGCAGCTTGGTGCACAGATCGAGCACAATGAAATTGATCTCGTAATCTTTCTGCGTGATCCTCTGAAACCAAAGTCACATGAGCCGGATGTCAACAGCATTGTGCGGCTTTGTGATGAGCACAATATCCCGCTTGCAACCAATCTTGCCACAGCGGAGCTTTTGATTAAATCTTTGGATAGAGGAGACCTTGACTGGCGTGAAATGTACAAATAAAACTCATCATTTAAAAATAAAACTGCTATGTATTTCCTGCATAGCAGCTCTTTTTATGAACGGATGCGGAACAGGTAAGACTGCGGATATACAAAATCCATACTCCCTGACAGGAGATAATTCTTCCGTCAGCAGCCAGTTTTTTGCAAGAAATCTGTGTGTGACAGACGATATTAATTTTGGCACGGATCAGGTTCATGCAGATTATGCCGAAGGAGCTGGTGTTTTTGATCTGACAACCAAAGAAGTACTGTACAGCCAGAACCTTTTCGAAAAACTGTATCCGGCAAGTACCACAAAAATTCTGACAGCCTATATCATTATCCGTAACTGTGATCTGGATGATAAAGTAACCGTCAGTGCGGATGCCATTGCAAATATGGCGGATTCTTCCAAATGCGGACTTGCTGCCGGGGATGTACTTACTGTCCGGGATTTACTGTATGGACTGTTACTTGTCAGCGGAAATGATGCGGCAAATGTTCTTGCCGAATATTATTCCGGGTCAATTGATAAATTTGCAGAGGAAATGAATCGCGAAGCAAAAGCCCTAGGAGCAACACAGAGCCATTTTGTCAATGCAAACGGTCTGCCGGATGATGATCATTACACAACCGTTTACGATATGTACCTGATCTTTCAGGAAGCAATCCAGACACAGGATTTTATTGACATTATCCATACCAAAAGTTATGATGCTGCTTATCAGAATGCATCCGGTAATACCGTGACACAGACATGGGAAAGTACAAACCGGTATTTAAACGGTCAGACAACCGAACCGGAAGATATTACCGTAATCGGTGGAAAAACCGGTACCACAAACGCAGCGGGATACTGTCTTGTTTTGTATTCAAAGAATAAAAAAGGTGATGATATTGTCAGTATCGTTTACAAGGGAAAAACACGTTCTGATATGTATACGCTGATGAATCAGATTCTTTCCACGTTTGCGAATTAATGATTGTATTTCCTGTGCAAATATACTATAATTATGGTTATAAAGAACCGTTTTTTGTGACTTTTTATATTTGCAGGAGGAAGTGCCATGATTGAAATCATTTGTGGGGAAAAGGGAAAAGGAAAGACCAAGGAACTTTTAGAAAAAGTCAATCACACCGTCAGTACCGTTACCGGGAGTGTTGTTTATCTTGACAAAAGCCAGAAACATATGTATGAGTTAAACAATAAAGTCCGTCTGATCAATGTAGTGGATTATCCAATTACAAACTGTGATGAATTTTTAGGGTTTATCTGTGGGATTGTATCCCAGGATCACGATCTGGAAGAAATGTATCTGGACAGTTTTCTTACCATTGCATTCATTGAATCCGATCAGGACATGGTAAGGGCGATTGAAAAACTGGATATTATCAGCGAAAAATACAAAGTCCGTTTTATTTTAAGTGTTTCTAAAAACAAAGCGGATCTGCCGGAATATGCACAGGCGAAAGTAACGGTTTCGCTCTAAGAGATCCCGGTTTACGGAAGATGGGAGTGCTTCTTATTGAGAACACTCCCATCTTTTTTGTGTCTAATCTTCCAGAGAGGAACGGATTCTTCCATAAAAACTGATCAGATATAATCCGCTGAGTCCTACCAGCGCATATATGACACGCGTCAGCCAGGTTCCGTTTCCAAAGATAAAGGAAACCAGATTAAACTGGAAAAATCCAATCAGTCCCCAAACAATACATCCAATTACCGCTAATGTCAAAAGGCAGTTATCAAGCCATTTCATTTTTCTTACCTCCATTTTTTATCCATAGTATGGAACAAAAAATTAAAATTATACACATTTCTTCTGATGATTGTATTTGCAGTTTGAAAATGGTAAGATAGAAGTATCAATCAGAGAGGTGGACTTTTTTGGCACGCAAACAGAATGTTGTACGAATGCATCATGGTCTGAATTTAAATATCGGAATCGTGATTTTTGTAATTATAATTATCTATGTCATCTTTAACCTTATATCGTATCTGACTTCCAGCCCGGTTGCTGAATACGAAGTGGGGCAGGGAACCATTGCAACAAACCATGTTTATCACGGACTGATTCTGCGCGATGAGACGGTTGTCTATGCAGGACAGAGCGGTTATATCAATTACTATCTGAAAAACGGGGCAAAAGCCTCTGTCAATGACGTAGTCTATTCCATTGACACCAGCGGGGAACTTTCCCGACAGATTTCAGATGCCGCATCCACTGGCGACACCCTTGACCCCGAAACACTGAAAGAAGTTTCCTCCGAACTGGATGTTTTCCGGAATTCTTATGACTCCAACACGTTTTCTTCGGTTTATACATTCAAAAACGAACTCAATGCACAGCTGACACAGACCCTCAGTATGAATGCCCTCAGTTCTTTAAATGAAGATGTGAAAGCCGCTGTAGAAAACAATACGTTTTACAAAAAGAAGTCAGAAAAACCCGGAATTATCGTATATTACACGGACGGCTATGAAAGTGTCACCACAGACAACTTTACTGCCGATCAGTTTAACATGGCAGATTACAAAAGAAATTCTCTGGATGATCAGGAACAGGTCACGGCAAATACCCCTGCCTACAAACGGATTGACAGTGAAAAATGGAATATTCTGTTGCCGGTATCAGAGGATATGGCAAAACAGCTAAAAGATAATGAGTATATTAAAATCCGTTTCTGCAAGGATGATTTTACACTGACAGTTCCTTATTCCCTGACCAAAAAAGACGGAAGTTATTATGTAAACCTGAGTTTAAAAACGGCAATGATCCGTTATGTAAATGATCGTTTCGTCGATGTGGAACTTGTCGTATCTGAAAAAACCGGTCTGAAAATTCCGAATTCGGCCATTACAAAAAAACAGTTTTATACGGTTCCAAAAGAGTATTTTACACAGGGAGGCGATTCATCCGATCCCGGACTTATGATAGAAAACCATGCTGGAGATACCGGTTCGGTAACACTGGTTCAGCCAACGATATACTACGAAACGGATGATTTTTACTATATTGATGATGAAACCGTTTCTGCCGGCGATGTTGTGGTAAAAAACAATTCTTCCGGGACGTATACCATCGGCAGTGATGTGGACAAGCTCACCGGTGTTTATAATATCAACAAAGGATATGCCGTATTTAAACAAATTGATATTCTTGCACAAAACAATAAATATACCATCGTTGATACAGGCACTTCCTACGGAGTCGCCCTGTATGATCATATTGCTTTAGACGGCAGTAAAATAAAAGAAAACCAGCTGGTTGTAAAATAAAAGGAGTGTATACATGATGGATTTACAGGAAAACCTGCAACAGGTAGAAGCAAATATATGCAAGGCATGCGAAAACGCAGGAAGAAAACGCAGTGATGTGACATTGATCGCCGTCAGCAAAACCAAGCCAATCGAAATGCTTCAGACCGTATATGATCTGGGGGCACGTGATTTTGGAGAGAATAAAGTTCAGGAAATGTGTGAGAAAATGGAAGTTCTTCCTAAGAATATCCGCTGGCATATGATCGGACATCTGCAGACGAACAAAGTGAAATATATCGTTGGAAAGACAGAACTCATCCATTCGGTGGACAGTCTGCATCTGGCAAAAGAAATTGAAAAACAGGCTGCAAAACAAAATGTAACCGTCTCTATTCTGGTTGAGGTCAATATTGCAGAAGAGGAGAGTAAATTTGGTATTCATAAAGAAGAAACCCTTTCTCTTATCCGCCAGATTGCCGCTTTGCCGCATATCCAAATCCTTGGGCTGATGACGATTGCACCATTCGTGGAAAATCCGGAAGACAACCGCACTTACTTCCGGCAGATTCGCCAATTATCTGTTGACATTGACGCACAAAACATAGATAATGTACGTATGGATATTTTGTCCATGGGAATGACCGGAGATTATATGGTTGCAATTGAAGAAGGTGCAACCATGGTTCGCGTTGGAACCGGAATTTTCGGCGAAAGATATTATCAAAAATAAGGTGGTAAAAAATGAGTATTATTGATAAATTTCTCGATGTCATGCGTTTAAATGATGATGATTACGAATTTGATAACGAAGATTACGATTACGATGAAGAAGAGGATTATGAGGTAAAAGAAAAAAAACCTTCCCGCAGAGAACGCAAAAAAGAAGAGGAACAGCAGCAGACCGCAGCAACTTTTGATATTTCCGAAAAGCAGAGGCAGAAGCAGCAGAATAAAATTACACCAATCAACCGAAACCGCCGACAGGGACAACCGGGAATGGAAGTATGTGTGATCAAGCCAACTACCATTGAAGATGAGATTGAAATAACAGAAACCTTATTAAATGGACGTACCGTTGTAATCAACATGGAAGGACTCAGTGTAGATATTGCACAGCGGATCATCGATTTTACTTCCGGTGCTACCTTTGCCATGCATGGAAATCTACAGAAGATCTCCAATTACATCTTCCTTGCAACTCCAAATGGTGTTGACATTTCCGGAGATATTCAGGGACTTATGGAATCTTTTGATTTACCAGGATTAAATTAATGATATGAACGAACAGGAATTATGCCGGAAGCGTCTTTTGGATCTTTCCAGACAGGCGGACCGGAAAGGAATTGTATTATTCAGCGATTTTTTAAATTTAAATGAACAGAATATTTTTCATAGTCTGCAGAAGGAACTGTATACTACAGCAGAACTATCCGGTGGCTATGAGCAGGCAGAGCGTCAGATGGTTGCATTTATCCCTGATGCTCTTTGTTATGAATGGTCTTATCCGTTTGTTTGTATCCATGCGGTTCCCCAGTATCCAAAATATGCGGAAAAACTTACGCATCGCGATGTACTGGGGGCACTGATGCACCTTGGGCTGGACCGGAGTAAAATCGGGGATATTGTTCTGCTGGAAAATGACATTTATATCTTTTGTTCAGAGACCATCTCAGATTTTATTATGGATCAGTTTACGCAGATCCGCCATACCATGATCCGGAGTTCGATTATCGAAGATGTCAGTACCCTTAAAGTTCATCCCGTTTTTGAGGAACACGATGATATGGTTGCTTCTAACCGCATTGATGCCATTATTGCGCGGGCATATCATTTATCCCGGTCGGAAGCTGCCGCATATCTTACCGCTGAGAAAGTTTTCATTAATGGACGCTGCATTACAAACTGCAATCAATCCTGTGACAACGGAGATATTGTTTCGGTTCGCCAAAAAGGGCGTTTTGTTTTTGAAACCGACCAGTCTCTCAGCAAAAAAGGAAAACTTCGCGTCCGGTTTATGATTTATAAGTAAGGAGAGAACAATGAATCAGAGAAAGACAAAAAAATATATGGGATACAGCGGTCTGCTTGTTATTCTTTTAATTGCCATCGACCAGTTTACCAAATGGCTTGCCTATACCCATCTGTACCAGAAACCGGATGTGTCTGTGATTGATGGGGTATTCCAGTTAAAATATCTCGAGAATGACAGTGCTGCATTTAGTCTGGATCCGGTTTCTATTCTGCACCGGATTTTTCATTTTACTTATTTTGACAGCCATCCGGAAGCTTTTTTGATGGCAAAAATGATCTTTTTTGCCGTACTGACCATCGTTGTGCTTGTTTTACTGGCTATTGTGTATCAGCGAATTCCATTGAACCGCCGTTTTCTTCCGCTGAATATTATTTCAGTCGGAATCTTTGCAGGGGCGGCAGGAAACCTGATTGACCGTGTAATTCATCACTATGTCATTGATTTCTTTTATTTCAGCCTGATCAATTTCCCGGTTTTTAATGTTGCAGATATTTATGTAACACTTTCTGCAATCGCATTGATCATTGTTGTGCTTTTTTATTACAAGGAAGAAGATTTTTCTTTGATTTTCACTGGAAAACTGCAAGATGAAAAGGAGTCCTAAAACCGTGCAGGAAGAATCATTTGAAGTACAGTACACACAGGAAGGGGAGCGTCTGGATAAAGTTCTTTCCGAAATTTATCCGGATTTCTCCCGTTCTTTTTTTCAAAAACTTATCAAAAACAAACAAATTCAGGTAAACGGGGCAGTTCAAAAGGCCAGTTATCCGGTACATACAGAAGATCTCATACGTGTCACCATTCCGGATGCTGTCGAAACGACCATTGAACCGGAAAACATTCCGCTGGACATTCTGTATGAAGACGATGATGTTCTGATTGTGAACAAACCCAAAGGGATGGTCGTTCATCCATCGGCAGGACATTATTCCGGAACACTGGTAAATGCTATCATGTATCACTGCAAAGATTCATTAAGCGGTATCAACGGACAGATACGTCCGGGGATTGTTCATCGTATTGATATGGATACAACCGGTTCCCTGATTGTATGCAAAAATGATGAAAGTCACGTAAACATTGCAGAGCAGATCAAAGAACATACCGTCAACCGCATCTACGTTGGCATTGTCTGCGGAAATGTAACAGAAGATGAGGGAACCATCGAAGGCGCGATTGGAAGGCATCCGGTTGACCGCAAAAAAATGGCTGTCAATGAGAAAAACGGAAAACCGGCAATTACTCATTATAAAGTTCTTGAACGTTTTGGAAATTATACTTATATGCAGTTTCAACTGGAAACCGGACGAACTCACCAGATCCGTGTACACATGGCAAGCATCGGGCATCCGTTACTCGGAGATACTCTGTATTCCAGTGGCAGATCACCGTTCAAACATTTGCAGGGGCAGACGCTCCACGCAAAAACAATAGGATTCGTTCATCCAAAAAGTGGAGAATATATGGAATTTTCTGCTCCTTTGCCGGAATATTTTGATAATTTGCTAAAATTGTTGAAATCCAGGTCCTAAATGTTGTATAATATGTATATACTTTAAGAGATTACTTAAAGAATTTATGACATCGGAGGTAACGGGTATGGGCAATTATATTTATACAATCGGAAGAGAACTTGGAAGTGGTGGATACACCGTTGCAAAACTTTTAGCAGAACGTCTTGGAATCAAGTTATATGATAAAGAACTTTTGGCACAGGCAGCAAAAGATTCTGGTTTTTGCGAAGAAATTTTCGAAAATCATGATGAACGTCCAACCAACAGTTTTCTGTATTCCTTAGTAATGGATACATATACCGGCGGAAATTATTCTGCAGCACCGTTTTTGGATATGCCGCTTAATCACAAAGTATTTTTAGCACAATTTGATACCATAAAAAAGATTGCATCTGAGGAGTCCTGTGTAATTGTAGGCCGCTGTGCAGATTACGCACTGGCTTCTAATCCGGACTGTCTGAGCATCTTTGTACATGCAGATATGGACGATCGTATCAAGCGTGTCAGCAAACGTGAGGATGTCACGGAATCAAAAGCCAAAGATATGATCCAGAAAAGAGATAAGCAGCGTTCCAGCTATTATAATTATTACACCTGTAAGAAATGGGGAGACTCCAGAAGCTATGATCTGACACTTAACACAAGTAAGATCACACCGGAGGCGTGTGTCGACATTATTCTGGATTTTCGAAAGAAAATGGAACAGAAGAAATAAAGCAATTCAGCTCTGAAAAAAGGAACCGGTCTTAAGGTCCGGTTCCTTTTCTTGTATACTTTAAAAATCTATTGAAAATATTAAGAGGAATGAAATCCATGCGATTTGTAATACAACGTGTCACTGAAGCAACATGTGAAGTTGATCAAAAAATTACCGGACAGATAACAAACGGCTTTTGCGTCCTGATCGGAATTGCAGAAACCGATACCAAGAACATTGCCGATAAAATGATTCGAAAACTCCTTGGGATGCGCATCTTCGGTGATGAAAACGGAAAAACAAACCTGTCTTTACATGATATCGAAGGCTCCCTGTTATTAATATCACAGTTTACATTATATGCGGACTGCCGGAAGGGAAACCGTCCATCTTTTATCAAAGCCGGAAATCCGGAACTTGCAAACAATCTCTACGAATATATTATTGCAAAATGCAAAGAAGAAATTCCGGATGTACAAACCGGAATCTTTGGTGCAGATATGAAAATTTCTCTGGTAAACGACGGGCCTTTTACCATATTGCTGGATTCTGAAGATCTTGCATAATGGCTTGCAAAGGCATACGCGGAGTGATCTCCTGATTTTATCAGGAGAACTATTCGTTAAACTTAGGTTTTGCGAATAGTTGCATGGATGCCACTATTGCCGTTTCCGCGAACGCCTTGGAGTGCCTTTTGCATATTCAATTAATTTAGCACAAGTAAAGGAACCATTATATGAAACTACAACAATTATACAGTTATGTCCGCCAGGCAATCGACGATTACCAGATGATTGCAGATGGTGACCAGATTGCCGTCGGCATTTCCGGAGGAAAAGATTCTCTGACACTTTTATATGCATTATCCGGATTACGCAGATTTTATCCAAAGAAATTTGAATTGGCAGCTTTGACCGTTGATCTGGGATTTGATCATTATGATCTGTCCGAAATCCGGCAGCTTTGTAAAACGCTCGATGTCGAATACCATGTAATCAAAACCAAAATTGGCGAAATTGTTTTTGAAGAACGAAAAGAAAGTTCTCCATGCGCGCTATGTGCAAAAATGCGAAAAGGCGCATTAAATGACTATGCGAGGCAAATTGGATGCAATAAAGTTGCCTATGCGCATCACATGGACGATATCATAGAAACCATGTTTTTATCAATGTTTTATGAAGGACAGTTTTATTCGTTTGCCCCTGTCACCCATTTAGACCGCAGCGGAATCACTGTCATCCGGCCACTGATGTATGTTCCGGAAGCAAATGTCATCGGATTTCTTCATAAATATCATCTTCCCCTTGTGAAAAATCCGTGTCCGGCAGATGGGGAAACCAAACGTGAATATGTCAAACAACTTGTCCGGCAGATTAATTTAGAAAACCCCGGTGTCAAAAAACGCATTTTCCATGCAATATGCACCGGCAGAATAGAAGGGTGGAATATCAATGGAAAACAATGAAAAAGCATATTACGAAAAAGTAGATATTGATAATGAATTAAAACTGCGAAAGCAGCTTGCTGCTCTTCCACCCTACTGCAAACAGTATTTTATAGCAATCGAATCCAAAACCCAGTCACGGACAAGACTTGCCTATGCCTATGATCTTTCCTGTTTTTTCGATTATCTGCACGAAAACAACCCAATTTGCAAAAAAATGAGCATTACGGAGATTCCTCTGAGCATTCTGGAAAGCCTAAAACCCATGGATCTGGAAGAATATCTGTATAATTTAAAAGTATATGAAAAGGACGGTATGGCACATACCAACGAGGAACGGGGAATCAAGCGGAAACTCTCCTCTCTCCGCTCCTTTTATAAATATCTGTACAAAAATGAGTTTATACAGTCGAATCCAGCATCCAAAGTAAGTACCCCGAAAATCCACGACAAAAATATAATCAGGTTAGATGCGGATGAAGTTGCCAATCTGCTTGACGAGGTCGAATCTGGCGAAAATTTAACGAAAAAGCAGCAAATGTTCCATGACCGCACAAAAGTGCGTGATTTGGCCCTTCTGACGCTTATGCTGGGGACAGGAATCCGTGTCTCGGAATGTGTCGGCCTGGATCTGGATGATGTCGATTTAAAAAACAACGGAATCAAGATCCACCGGAAAGGTGGCGCAGAAGTTGTTGTATACTTCGGAGAGGAAGTCAGAAATGCCCTGTGCGGATATATGGAAGAACGAAAACTGATCACTCCGGTTTCCGGGGATGAAAACGCACTGTTTTTATCTATGCAGAAACGAAGAATCGGAGTCCGCGCAGTGGAAAATCTCGTAAAGAAATACGCAAAACTTGTTACAAACTTAAAGAATATTACCCCACATAAACTGCGAAGCACCTATGGCACCTCTCTTTACCGGGAAACAGGTGATATTTATCTGGTTGCAGATGTCCTTGGTCATAAAGATGTCAATACAACAAAAAAACATTATGCTGCCATTGAAGAGGACAGACGCCGCAGTGCCGCAAAATATGTTCATCTTCGTGAAGACGAAACGTAAAAATCTTTTTAAAAAGGTAAAAAAAGAGGTAAAAAATTTTTAGGAAAAATAAAATTCTATGAAAATATAAGGAGGACAAAAAGAAATGGACTTATTATGGAAAGAACGAAAAAGAATCTGGTGCGGACTTCCGCTTACCTTCACTGTGTACAGTTATGACAACGAAAGATTCTATGTAAAAAGCGGTTTTTTAAATCAGCGGCAGGATGAGGTCCGTCTGTACCGCATTCAGGATCTGACCGTGACCAGATCATTGTCTCAGCGGATTTTCGGAATGGGAACCATTCTTGTAAATTCTTCCGACAAAACCCTTGGCGATTTTGAAATTAAAAATATCAAAAATGTCATGGATGTAAAAGAACAGCTCTCTGCGCTGGTTGAAATACAGCGAGATCAAAAACGGGTATATACCAGAGAAAATATCTCCGGGGATTCCGAAGCCGATCATGATGATTATATGTAATCAGAATGTAAAATTTCCTGTATCCATTGAAAAAGGATACAGGAAATTTTTTACCTGTGTGCCTGCATTTCCTGTTGTATTTTTTCTTCAATCCGGATTTTTACCAGATCGGCAATCTCCTGCGTTTTCATTCCCTTATACTCTTCGTAACAGATCGGTTTTAAATAATGCACATATGTTGTGATCGGTCCGATATGAAAACTGTTAAACACCTTATACGAATCAATCAGTGCAATAGGAACGATCGGTGCATGTGATTTTAAAGCGATCTTAAAACTTCCTGCTTTGAAATCGCATACCTTATTTTTATTGTTAAACCGGTATCCGCCCTCTGGGAAAAGAATATACTTTTTTCCGGCAGCCACCTCTTTTGCCACCTGATTGATAATGGTGATTCCCTGCCTCGGATTATCTTTTTCCAGGCGCTTGGCCTGTACAAGATCACAGAACTCCCGTACAAGTATCGTATGTGACTTGCGTTTGTCCATCACAAAAGAACATGGAGACTTATGGGTATACATAATACCCAGCACATCATATTTGCCCTGATGGTTCGGATACATCATGTATCCTCCCTGCTTTGGCAGGTTTTCCGCACCGGTCTCCACAGTATTAATTTTTCCTGTCTTGTTCATCAGATAAATGGCATGCTGCACGAGCGAATAACGCTGTTCTTCCGTATAGCGCTGCGGATGATCTGCTTCTGCCCGCATTCTAGGAATCATATATGGTGCACGATGCAGATTCATAAATATAACATAAAATAATTTTAACATGGTACTTGTATCCCTTATTCGGTATTCAATCATATTTTAAAGGTTTGATATATATATTCTAGCAAATGATACGGATTTTCTGGTTCTGCGTGTCTTGAAATGACACAAATTTTCACTGATTTTTAGAGATTTTGCTGTATTCTCTCAAAATTGCTAAATTATTCTATAATTTCAAAAAGGAACTTAAATTGCCTGTGAGACATATTCTCAATCTAATTTCATTGATTGTGGTGAATCTAAAGTGTCAAGCTCCTTAAAATAATTGGCATCTTCATTGGTAGCATACATAGCTGACTTTATACGATATAAAATGTCATCAATAGACTTAATATCTGAAACCATATATTTCTCGTTCAAAAGCTCAATTAACTCTTTCTTTTGATTTTCTGTTAATTTTAATGACTGCGCAAATGTTACTAGAGCAAAGTCGGCTGTTTGCTTACTAATGCTATCCTGCTGAATGGCAATTGAATCAATCAGCAATGAAAGCGATGAGAAAGTATCTCTACCATAACTTGTAAAACTTATCTGCTGTAGCATAGAGAAAACTTCTACCTGATCAAAGTCAAGTTTCAAATTGCTGGTATAAAGATCCCGAATATACTGGTTACAATAATCAAGAAACTGACGATCAATATCTCCTTCGCGCACAATAAAAACATCTTTACATTTAAAGCCAATAACATCTATAGGCAAGGTTTTCATTCCACGCTGAACAAACAGCTTTACGGATACATTGCCATTCTCCCTGTTTATACTACCATAACTGTCTGCAATTACGGGAACCAAGCGATCTTTAGTATTTTTAATAAGACTATTTGTTTTAGCAACTCCCCTAATATTATCTTCATGAAACGATATGATCATTTCATCACCAAAAGAATTATCAGCCTTAATATATACAGATATACGATACATATTATCAACTACACAAATAAAGGATGCCTGCTTTTCTTGATCTTTTCGTCTTTCTATCATGTATGGTTGCAAATTGGATAAATATTCCTTAATATACTCAAGTGGAGATAACCCGCAATACTTGATATATTTAAACAAATGTAAATTTAAATTACTTCGATGCATTGTTTCATCTAGTTGCAAGCGATCAAGTTTTGCTAGTTTACGTAATTTCTTGCAGACCCCGACATAAGTAAGATCTACACCAATTTTTCTTGCCTCCTCCGCAGAGATTTCCCTCATTCCAAGTTCGTTTATTATCATTGTCTTCTCCTAATCAAATCATCCCTACAATATTATGCTACCCAAAAAGTCACTTTTTCTGTAGCAATATCACTAACATTATGGAAGATCGATCTCTTCTAATGAATTCACTGTCTCATGCTCAATGTCATAGAAATGTGGTTCATTTGTATAAGAATCATTATAAATACCCGTTGTTACAAAGTAACTTAATGGAATTTCAGCATTTCATGATGAGCTTATGGAAATTTTAAATACTATCTTTGCTATGGATGAATTTAAAGATGCGCTACCTAATCTATTTGAAAGATCAGCTAATGATAATCTTATTGCTCTTATCTTCTCAATCACAAAAGCAACTTTAACAACCAGTGATAGCATGGTTTAAAATTTTTTTCATGATTTTTCCGGTTTTTTCATTCTGACTTGCACGCTTATTTTTACCGGAATAACCGGAAAACCCCAAACACTTTTCCGAGAATCTTACAGTCCGGAACTATGATCGGATCCATCGCATCATTTTCCGGCTGCAGCCGGATATGCCCGCCTTCTTTGTAAAAAGTCTTGACCGTTGCGGAATCATCGACTAAAGCAACAACCATTTCCCCATTCTGTGCGGTACTGCAGCGCTCCACAATGATATTGTCCCCGTCAAAAATACCTGCATTGATCATGCTCTCGCCCTTTACCTTCAGCATAAAGGACTCTGCATTTGGCATATACTCTGCAGGAATCGGGAAATAGGCATCAATATTCTCAACGGCAAGCATCGGCTGACCGGCGGCTACCTGCCCGATCATAGGGACATTCACCACTTCACGCCGTGTCAGATTGAAGTTATCATCCACGATTTCGATTGCACGCGGCTTTGTCGGATCACGACGGATATATCCGTTTTTCTCAAGTGTCTCCAGGTGGGAATGGACGGATGATGTGGACTTTAAATGGACCGCTTCACAAATGTCACGGACTGTTGGCGGATATCCTTTGTTTAAGATTTCTTTTTTTATATATTCCAGAATTTCTCTCTGTTTATCTGAGATTTTTCCATATGCCATAATGCGTTACCTCCGGGCGTATTTCTTTATGATCTTAGTTTATCATACTACAACATAGAACGCAAACGTATATTCCGAAAATTTGTTCGTATTTTCTATTGACAAACACATGTTCGCGTATTATATTTATCTTATCCAAACAAATGTTCGATTTCAGATAAAACAGGAGGAATTTATTATGAAAAGGGTATATAATGAAAAAATCTCACCTCGTGCAAATGAAAGTCTCACCCGAAGAGAACATACCGTTCAGACCCAGAAACGCGTGATTGTTCTGGTCTGTGTTCTTGTCATCTTCGCCGTTATTCTGATTGGAAACAGTATTATTACATTTGCCGGTTCCAGAGCCGAACAGCCGGTTCATAAATATTACGCAAGTGTCCAATTACAAAAGGGAGATTCTTTGTGGTCTCTTGCCGATCAATATGCTGCCTCTGACTGTACCTCCCGTGCGCAGTTTATCGATGAGGTGTGCGAACTGAACGGAATCTCGGAAGATAATACACTGCACAGCGGCGAGTATCTCGTAGTTTCCTATTACTCTCCGGATTACTCTCCGGAAATTCGGTAGCTAATTATCTGTTCTATTAATATTTATAACCTGCTATATTATTTTGTCACAAAAAAAGAGAATAACCTTCTTCCCTTTCATATCCGTAGGAAAGAAGTTATTCTCTCACTTTTCATTTATAATCACTCTTTATAATCAATCATGTCTGTTACACAAAATACCTGTTGGAATTACATCTCAATGATCTTTCCATCTCTCCAGATGCGTTCGAGATCATAGAACAGACGGTCTTCTTTAGAAAACAGATGCACAATGATATCCTCATAGTCCATCAGAATCCATGTCGACTTATTATTTCCTTCAATCTGCTTTGCATGCAGCCCTGCTTTGTATAATGCTTCATCTACAGCATCCTGCATTGCAGTCAGCTGATTCTGGTTGTTTCCGTTTGCAATAATAAAATAATCGGCGATAGAGGAAACTCCTGTAATATCAATAACGGTTACATCCTCTGCCTTTTTATCTCTGAGCGCTTCTACGGCGGTCTTTACGATTTCTAATGTTTCCATGGCTGATCCTTTCCATACGGTTCATAAAATTGATAGGTTAACTGGGTCGTTGGGTCTACACTGCCTTTTCTCCCGCTTAAATAATGCAGAGTATCATATAAGATTTCTGCCATACACTGATTCAGATCCGAAAAGGCAATCTGTCTTATGATCGAAAGATGGGGAGCTTCACATCTTAAAGGTTCAATATAATCGGCAATGTAGATAATCTTATCCAATGTATTCATATCCGGCTCTCCGGTTGTATGCACCTTGATGGCATGAAGGATCTGCGGGTCCTTTACTCCATATGCTTCCTCTGCCAAAACCATACCTGCTTTTGCATGGAGAAGTCCTGGATTTTCACGCTCTACTTTAGAAATCAGGATATCGTTTTTTTCACAGAGAGAAATCTTTTTCTCTGTCGGGAGGCATTTGGCGCAATCATGCAGAAGTCCTGCGATCATCGCCTTCTCATAATCATATCCATATGCCATGGCAAGGCTTCCTGCCGTATACATGACCCCAAGCGTATGCTCATAGCGGTTTTTATCCAGTTCTTTTTTCAATCTCTTTTGTATTTCTTCTCGTTCCATACGTTTTGCTCCACTTCTTTACGATTGATACAGATGATGCCTGCGAATATACGCAGATACTTCTTCCGGAAACGCATGTTCCGGATGTTCTCCTCTCATCAGTGCCTGGCGGATCTTTGTGGAAGACATCAAAAAACGTTCACAGGGAACGATCCGGATATCACAGGGAAATTGTTCCTGCAACAAACGGATCTTCTTCTCCAGTGCAGCGATGGTAAAAAGATCCCTCGGGATCACCAGAATCGTAGCCAGTTTGGCAATTCGTTCCGGTTGTTTCCATTGTTCAAAATAGTCCAGAGAATCTCCACCCATAATAAAGAAGAAACGATGCATCGGAAACTGTTCCGACAATTTCTCCATGGTGCGGTATGTGTAGCTTCTCTCGGCACTGTCAAGCTCCAACCGGCTGACCGTCATCCAGGGATACGGCTGTGCGGCCAGTTTACACATTTGAAACCGGTCTTTGGCGTCGGTCATCCCATGCTCATCCTTATTTGGAGAGTGTCCGGCGGGAATAAGCCATACCTGATCCAGTGCATAAGATTCGTATGCACATTTTGCCATATGAAGATGTCCGTTATGAATTGGATCAAAAGACCCTCCTAATATTCCGATATTCATGTGTCTTATTCCGGAAGTTTAATCTTTGGATTCTTCTTTGCCTTGCGGTAAAAGATCATTTTCTTTCCGATTACTTTTACGACATTGGAATGTGTACGCTCTGCAATGACAGAAGCGATCTCCTTCGGATCATCAATACAGTTTTTTAATACAGAGACTTTAATCAGTTCTCTCTTTTCCAATGCGGCATCAAGTGCTTCAATGATCTCCGGTGTCAGAGATGCTTTTCCAATCTGAAAGATCGGATCTATATTGTTGGCAAGGCTTCCCAGATAGGCGCGCTGTCTGCTGTTCATAGCGTTTCCTCCTGTTACTTATAATAATCAAATTCGTTATAATACATACGGACAGTATCTCCATCCTGTATGCCCTGTTCTTCCAGTTCCTTTAAGATGCCCTGTTCCCGAAGGAATTTCTGGAAGAATAAAAATCCTTTTTCGGAATCCATGTTTGTATATCCAAGCATTTTTTCAATCTTTGGACCCTCTACAACAAAGGCACCGTCTTCTGCACGGGTAATTGTATATGGTTCATCCTTAAAGAAGCCAAGTGCCGGATCAAATTCCTGCTCATAGACAACGGCTTCCTTCGGACATTTTGCCAAAAGTTCACGTACATGAAACAGTAATTCCCGAACACCCTGACCGCTCACCGCAGAAATCGGATACACTTTAATGCCTTCTTTTTCCTCAAATTCTGCACGAAGCGCAGAAATAATTTCGTTTTCATTGCCATAAATTGCATCAATCTTGTTTGCTGCAATTACCTGTGGTTTCTTCAACAAGTCCGGATTATATGCATCCAGTTCCCGGTTAATGGCATGAATATCCGCAATTGGATCACGTCCTTCGGTTCCGGCCGCATCCACAATATGGATAATGACTTTGGTTCTTTCAATATGTCGGAGAAATTCATGTCCCAGACCGACACCATCGGAAGCACCTTCAATCAGTCCCGGAATATCCGCAATCACAAAACCGTTTCCGTCTTCCATGTCAACAACACCCAGATTTGGCTGTAATGTCGTAAAATGGTAATTGGCGATCTTTGGCTGTGCATTGGTCACACGCGATAAAAAGGTGGATTTTCCGACATTCGGGAAACCAACCAGTCCCACATCCGCGATCACTTTAAGTTCCAGCTGAACTTCAATCTCGATGGCTTCCTGTCCCGGCTGCGCATATTTTGGAGCCTGCATGGTGGAAGTTGCAAAGTGCTGATTGCCAAGTCCTCCACGGCCGCCATGCAAAATGACAGAACGCTTATTTTCCCCTGACATATCGGCAATTACTTTTCCGGATGCCGCATCTCTTATAATTGTTCCCTCCGGAACTTTTAATATCAGATCTGCACCATTTTTTCCATGGCAGTTTTTCTTGCCACCTTCTTCGCCCGGTTCTGCTGCGAATTTTCGTCTGTGCCGATAGTCTGCAAGCGTATTGATTCCCTCGTCTACTAAGAAAATGACATCTCCGCCTTTTCCTCCATCGCCACCGTCCGGACCACCGTTCGGCACATATTTTTCACGACGGAAGGACACATGTCCGTCTCCGCCTTTTCCTGATTTGATAATAATTTTTGCACGGTCTGCAAACATAATCTCTCTCCTACATAACGATAAAACCCCGGCTCAAAAAGTCGGGGTTTTGTAAACTACTCGTTGTCTACTGGATATACAGAAGCCTGCTTCTTATCTCTTCCTACTCTCTCGAAACGAAGAACACCATCTACTTTAGCAAATAATGTGTCGTCTCCACCGATACCAACATTCACACCTGGATGAATTCTTGTACCACGCTGTCTATAGAGAATATTGCCAGCCTTTACGAACTGTCCGTCTGCTCTCTTTGCTCCTAATCTCTTGGACTCGGAATCACGGCCGTTCTTTGTAGAACCAACTCCCTTTTTATGAGCAAAAAACTGAAGGTTCATATTCAACATGTCCTACACCTCCTTGAAATCAAGAATGATATACTCATTCCCATAATCATTTTGTATTCCTTGTAAGCCCAGAACCATGGACTTCATCAGAAGCTGTGTATCATGACCGGCTTTCTGATCAAGTCTGAAATCAATCAGCCCGGATGTCTCTTCTGTATCAATATGATAAGAATCCTCTGTGAAAGCCTCTATGGAATTGATCGTATTGATCACAAGTGCCGAAACACCTGCGCAGATAATATCACTTCCTGCTTCCGCATATCCGGAATGACCGATGCAGTGAAATCCCACTGCATCTTCATGATCCTGTAAAATCGTTATAGTAATCATATAACAATTCCTATCGATTATCCATTAATCTTTTCAATCTTAACCTGGGTGAACGACTGTCTGTGTCCGTTCTTCTTGTGATAACCGGTTTTTCTCTTGTACTTGTAAACGATTACTTTCTTTGCTCTGCCTTCTTTGATGACAGAAGCTTCAACAGTTGCTCCGGCTACTGTTGGGTTTCCAACCTTCATATCGTCTCCGGATACTGCTAATACCTGATCAAAAGTAACCTTCTCACCAGCATCAACTCCAAGCTTTTCAATGGTAATGATATCGCCTTCGGATACTTTGTACTGTTTACCACCTGTTGCTATAATTGCGTACATATGGCACCTCCTATTTATCATTACTCGCCAGTTACGGTGTTGCCAATAAGCAAACTTTTACCTCACTGTGCGGCATACTAGTGTATAATAGCACATGACCACCTGTTCGTCAAGCTGTTTATGATAAAATTTCACGCAAAGATTTGTATACTTTTTTCCGGGTCAGTTCCACCAGACCAAGTCTGGTAATATCGATAAAATTTGCGGGAACCGAATCTTTTTGTAATTCCTCCCGAATAACGGAAATCAGCTTCTGCTGCTGTTCTTTCTTTTTCAGATTGATGAAATCCACGAGGATCATCCCTGAAATGTTGCGCAGACGAAGCTGCCGTGCAATCTCTTTTGCCGCTTCAACATTGATCGCAAATAAAGCCTCTTCCCGGCGGGACCGGTTTTTTCCGCTGTTGACATCAATGACCGTCAGGGTTTCAAGAGATTCAATGATAATATTGGCTCCGGAATCAAGCCATACTTTGGAAGAAAGCAGTTCCTGCATATTGCCCCGCAGATGATATAAAGTCGAAAGACTGACCGCATCATCCCGGTAAAGCTGCACTTTCTTTTCTTCCACAAGATGGGGAAGGTATGCACAGATCTCCTGATACAGATCCTGACCATCCGTAAGAACCAGATCTGTTTTTTCAAAATTTTCTGCTTTTAACCGCGCCAGATAGCCGGGGAGATTCCGGTACACCAGATCTCCGGCATTCTGATGTGTACCGGTCTTCTTTAAAGCCCGGTATTCTTTCTGCACCAGCTCGATATCTTCGCATAATTCGGTTTCCGGAACCGCCCCTGCATTGGTTCTGAATACCAGCCCGTACCCTTCTGCTTCATGATCCTTACACGTGTTCTCTAAAAGAGCCGACAGTCTTTTTGATTCCTCCTGGGATAATTTTTTAGAAACGCCAAGACAGGTATTCTCTGTCGAAAGGAAACAGTAATGTCCATGCACTACAAGCTTGGTGCTTACGACCGGATCTTTGGTTTTTACCGCATCTTTTACAACCTGCACCAGCAACTCATCGCCTTCACAGAGCGCTTCTTTTTTGGATAATTTTCTGGTATACACCGGGTTTTTCACATCATGCAGCGGAAGATAGCATTTCTGTCCATCCGCAATGCGCACAAAAGCGGCATGAATATTGGGCACAATCTTCTCTACATATCCTACATAAATATGATCCAGCAGAGTATTTTCTTCCGGTTCAAAAACCTGAAGTTCCTGCAGCTTCCGGTTCTCATCCAAAACCAGATAAGCAAGATACTCTGTCTGATGATGTTCCAGTTTTGTGACAACGATCCGATTCATTTAAACAATTTCCTCTCCCATGCCGGAAAGCCCAACCAGCTGCCCCTGTTCATCCCTCGCATAAACTTCGAGCCGGTGGATCTGGATTGCGGATTCGCAGTATTCCAGTCCGCAAAGCTGATAAACCGATGAAAGTACCAGTTCCGGTTTGATATTATCCACACTGCCCGTAGAAACCTGCAGGAAAAATGCCGGGCGTCCCTGCTCCTCTTCAACGGAAAACGCGTATACCAATGGTTTTAGGTCCACTTCCCGTTCACTTTTTTTCGTCTTTTTGATAATGGTAAACTGTGGGCTGTCCAAAAACCGTTCTTTGACGATTCTTTTCCATTCTTCCGTTGAAAACGGACTTTCGTACCCTTCTTTATAGCTCAGCCGGTAATCCGCTGCTGCCACAATTGACATCGCGGTTTTCGCTTTATCCGGCAGTTTCACATAGGAAGTAACCTCCACACCATCTACCATGGTTTCATTCAGTGCAGCGACTGCCTCCTTAGATGTCATGGATTCATTGACTTCAATATCAAAATATTCGCCATCGCTTGTGATTCCGACTCCAAGCGGCGCCGCAAAGGACATAATCTGATGCGGAGAATATCCTTCCGAATAACGGATATCAATCTTTGCACGCCGGACCGCTTTCTGAAAATAGCGCATCATATCCAGGTGTCCGATGAATTTCATGACACCCCATTTTCGAAATTTAATTCTGATTTTCAAAGCAGACACCTCCTCCAAATTGTCTTGCACCACATCCGGAGCAGCGCATCCGGCAGTTTGGTGTCACCGTCTCACTGAGCGCGGTTTTCCATTCACGCAGCATAAATGCCTTTGTCACACCGACATCAATAAAATCCCACGGGAAAATTTCATCGTCGCTTCGTGCTCTCTTGGTATAAAAATCAATATCAATGCCACATGCAGCAAATGCCTCCAGCCACAGATCATAGTGAAAGAATTCCGACCACGCATCGAAAAATCCGCCGTGTTCATACACATAAAGAATAGCTTTTGAAATCTTACGGTCTCCGCGCGCAAGGATTCCTTCCAATACCGTCACATCGGCTTCATGCCAGTTGTAACGGATACTCTTGTGGTTTAACTGTTCCTTTACATGATCATTGACAATCTTTGCACGCGCCAGATAATCTGATGGGTCTAACATGGTAGCCCACTGGAACGGGGTAAAAGGTTTCGGTACAAAAAAGGAAGTACTGATCGTAATCTGGCATTTTCCGTTTCTCTGTTCCTTTGGCACGGTGTCATAATACAAAGCGGCAATCTCGTTTGCCAGTTCCGGGATCGCCCGCATATCTTCTTCTGTTTCCGTTGGAAGTCCAAGCATAAAATAAAGTTTGACCTTATTCCAGCCGCCGACAAACGCATCATGGGAACCGGTCAGAATATTGTCAACCGTCAGACCTTTATTGATGACATTTCGCAGTCTCTGGGAACCTGCCTCCGGGGCAAATGTCAGACTGCTTTTTTTGATGTCCTGCACTTTCTGCATAATATCAAGGGAAAAGGCATCAATACGAAGGGATGGCAGGGAAATATTGACATGTTTTTTGTCACACTCCTCAATCAGGAAATTGATCAGTTCCTCCAGATCGGAATAATCCGATGAACTGAGAGAACTTAAGGAAATCTCTTCATAGCCGGTCGATGCAAGCATGGTTTGTGCAAGTTCTTTCAGTCGTTTTACGCCCTTTTCCCGGTTTGGCCGGTAAATCATGCCGGCCTGACAGAAACGGCATCCGCGGATACAGCCCCTCTGTATTTCAAGCACCACGCGATCCTGTGTTGCTTTGATAAATGGAACCACCGGTTTTTCCGGATAAACCGAGCCGGTCAGATCCATATCCACCTGCTTTTTGATGGTTGCCGGAATATCATCATAAACAGGAGTAAATGCCGCTATCGTGCCATCTTCTTTGTAACGGACTTCATACAGCGACGGGACATAAATGCCCTCTATTTTTGCCGCCTCATGCAGAAATGCCTTTCTTGAATACTGTCCGGATGCCCGCATCGACTTATAGAGATTTAAAAATGTATCATACTGTGTCTCCCCTTCTCCAATATAAAAACAATCAAAAAAGTCTGCAATCGGTTCCGGATTATAAGAACATGGTCCTCCACCTAAAATAATCGGGTCTTCGTCCCCACGGTCAGCCGAAAGAAGCGGAATCTGTGCCAGATCCAGAATCTGTAAAATATTGGTGTAGCACATCTCATACTGCAGAGTCAGACCGACAAAATCAAAGTTTTTGATCGGTTCCTGGGACTCAAGTCCGAACAGCGGAATATTCTGCTCCTTCATAATTTTATGCAGATCCGGCCATGGGGAATAGACACGTTCACACCAGGTGTCCTCTCTGCGGTTAAACATGTCGTATAGGATCTGAATTCCAAGATGTGACATACCAATTTCGTATACATCAGGAAAACACATCGCAAAACGAATCTGCGATGTGTCATCTTTTACTACAGAATTCAGCTCATTACCGATATAGCGTGCAGGTTTTTCAATCTGCATCAGAATCTCGTCACTTAAAGCTAGTTTTCTCATAGATACCTCTTAACATTTATTTTTTATCGCTGGGCAAGTTCATTGGCAATCTCTTCCCAGGTAATGCCTTTTTCCACCATAAGCACCATACAGTGATACAGAAAATCGGAAATCTCGTATTTGATGTTTTCCGGTTCCGGATTTTTCGCTGCAATTACAATTTCCGTACACTCTTCCCCAAGTTTCTGCAAAATTTTATCGGTTCCTTTCCCAAACAGATAATTGGTATAGGAACCATCCTGCGGATGTGCTTTACGTTCCTTGATAATATCATACACGCTCTCAAGTACCTTCAGCGGATTTTTCTCAACATACTCTTTTTGTACGATGCTATTGAAAAAACAGGTACGGTTTCCGGTGTGACAGGCAGCCCCTACCTGGGAGACTTTTGCCAGAATCGTATCAAAGTCGCAGTCAGCCGTCAGGGATTTCACATACTGGAAATGCCCGGAAGTCAGGCCTTTGGTCCAGAGTTCATCACGGCTTCTGCTCCAGTAAGTCATTTTCCCGAGATTAATTGTCGTATCAAACGCCTCTTTGTTCATGTATGCAAGCATCAGCACTTCATCTGTACGGTAATCCTGCACAATGACCGGAACCATTCCGTCCGAATTCAGTTTCAGATCCTCCCAGGACAGATCCGGTGCAAAATTATACATATTGATGCCTTCCTGAAGCAGAGAAGACTTTAACTTCATAATATCCGTTGAAGTATCATTGATGAACGGACCCGCAATTCCTCGGATTTTTTCCCGCTTCAGCAGCCTTACGATCTCGTCAAAATTATAATCCGGAAGTTCCACCACATACGGAATGTTGGTCAGATTTTCCAGTGCATCCAGAATTTCCGGATTTAACACCAGTGCTTCATGGAATGTATTTTCAATCGAATCCTGATTCTTAAAAATAAAATCCACATTGTTGATAGAGAGCAGAATCCGGTCTTTGCCAAAACGTGCACTGGCTTCCTCCGCCAGTCCGATGCTCGAAGGCTTAGAAGCATTTAAAATCACCTGCAGGCATCCCGCAAACAAAAGTTTTTTGATGTCTTCCAGACGGTTAATGTTTCCTCCTGCGCATACTTTAATATCAATGTTGCGATTGATGTTTCGAATCGTATTGACATTCTTTTCATGCTCATCATCGCTGGTAGACAGGTCAAAAATAATGATCTTGTCAACTCCACTGTCGTTGTATAACTGGCACAGTCGATAAACATTCGCATCTACCGGCGTAAAATCGGTCATGGATCTTACTGCATGACCATCTTTTAAATAAAGCGTCGCGACAATGTTTTTTTGTTTCATGTATTACAAACTTCCTTTCGTTGACAGAATTCCTTTTACTCTCGGATCATGGGAAACCGCTTCATCCAAAGCTCTGGCAAATGCCTTAAACATCGCTTCTGCCATATGATGATTATTTCCGGGGCTTAACACCTTAATGTGCAGATTCATGCCCGCACTGTAGGAGACCGCATAGAAAAATTCACGGATCATTTCGGTATCAAGTGTTCCCAGACGCTCCGTAGTAAATTCGCCGTCAAATACAAGATATGGACGTCCGGATAGATCTACCGCACACAAAACAAGTGTCTCATCCATCGGAAGGATACAGCTTCCAAATCGTTTGATTCCGCTTTTGTCCCCCAATGCCTTTTTGATCGCATCTCCAAGTACGATTCCGCAGTCTTCGATCGTATGATGGCTGTCGACCTGAAGATCTCCATCACATTCCATATGCAGATCGAAGAAACCGTGCTTGGAAAATCCCTCCAGCATATGATCAAAAAATCCAATGCCTGTCTCAATATGGGAAATACCGCTTCCATCCAGATTTAAAGTCACCTGAATGTCCGTCTCTTTTGTTTTGCGTGTTGTGCTGATCTGTCTTTTTTCCATAATCTGCTCCTTTTAGACTTTCTTTCCCATATACTACTCAAACCGAACGCGGATGGAGTTTGCATGTGCGGTCAGTTTCTCACATTCTGCAAACTGCTCAATATCTTTATGTACTTTTTCAAGCGCTTCCCGTGAGTAAGAAATAATGCTGGACTTTTTAATAAAATCATCCACGGAAAGTGCGGAAAAGAACTTGGCCGTTCCGTTTGTCGGAAGAACATGGTTTGGTCCGGCAAAGTAATCGCCAAGCGGCTCGGAGGAATACTCTCCGATAAAGATAGCACCGGCATTGCGGATCTTTGTCATTACGTGGAACGGATCTGCTGTGACGATTTCCATATGTTCGGATGCAATCGCATTTACGGTATCAATTGCTTCTTCCATATTATCTGCCACAAGAATATATCCGTAATTGTCCAGGGACTTCTGGATGATCTCTTTTCTGGAAAGTTCTGCGACAAACTGATCAATCTCTGCAGATACTTCTTCTGCAAGTTTCTGGCTTGTGGTGATCAGAATTGCAGATGCCATCTCATCATGTTCTGCCTGGGATAACAGATCCGCTGCAACATAGCGTGGATTTGCAGTCTCATCCGCAAGCACTAAAATCTCACTCGGTCCTGCAATGGAATCAATGCTGACATAACCAAACACTGCTTTTTTGGCAAGTGCGACATAAATATTTCCCGGTCCGACAATCTTGTCAACCTTTGGCACACTTTCGGTTCCAAATGCCATGGCAGCAATTGCCTGTGCTCCACCGACTTTATAGATCTCATCAACTCCGGCTTCTTTGGCTGCAACCAGAGTAGAAGGATATACTTTTCCATCTTTGCCTGGTGGCGTACACATTACAATACGGTCTACTCCCGCAACTTTTGCCGGAAGAACATTCATCAGTACGGAAGAAGGATACACGGCCTTTCCGCCCGGAACATAGACACCAACCGTCGCAAGTGCGGTAACTTTCTGTCCAAGAATGATACCGTCCTCTGTCGTAAACCAGGAATTCTGTACCTGTTTTTCATGATATTTTTTGATATTTACAAGAGACTTGCGGATCACTGCAAGCAATGTCGTGTCAACCTGTTCATAGGCCTCGGCAATCTCTTCTTCTGTTACAAGAATATTGCCGGCATTGATGTCCGCGCCGTCAAACTGCTTGGTATAATTAAAAACTGCCTGATCGCGGTTATTTCGCACTTCTTCAATAATGGCGTTTACACGGCCTTCAAACTCACCGTAATTATTCGGGCTTCTTTTTAAGAGATTCTGCAGAATATCTTTTCTGGTATCCTCTGTAAGTTTTAAAATTCTCATGATGTCCCTCCTAAATGACTTTTTTCAAATCGCGGATCAGTTTTGTGATTCGTTCATTTTCCATTTTCATACTTACCTGGTTTACGACCACGCGTGCAGAAAGCGGACAAACTTCCTCTAACACCGTCAGCCCGTTTTCACGCAAGGTCGTACCTGTCTCTACTATATCACAGATTACCTCTGATAGTCCAACGATCGGTGCAAGTTCGATGGAACCATTCAGCTTGATAATCTCAACCGTCTGATGTTTTTTGTTATAAAAATAATCTTTGGCAATCCGCGGATACTTGGTTGCCACACGGATCTGTTCATGATGCTGCAAAAGTTCCGCAGCACTTTCCGGTCCACAGATGCACATTTTGCATTTTCCGAATCCAAGATCCAGCACTTCATAAATATTTCTCGACTCTTCTAAAATCGTGTCTTTTCCGACAATTCCAATATCGGCTGCACCATACTCTACATATGTAGGCACATCCGGTCCCTTGGCAAGAAAAAACCGAAGTCCAAGTTCCTCATTGACAAAGATCAGTTTACGGGTATCCGGATCACGGATCTCATCACAGGTGATTCCTATTTTTTCAAACAGTTCGAGTGTCTTTTTTGCCAGACGTCCCTTTCCCAGTGCAAACGTCAGATATCTCTTTTCTTCCATGATCTCCTCCTATGCTTCCTCTATAAATTCTACTTTTGAAACGTGATCCTTCATGGCATAGCTCAGATAATCATCTTTGCTCCGGCCTTCCTGCATCTGGATCAGAGAAACCGAAATTCCCTGAGCGCGAAGTTCTTTCGCTTTTTCTACTGCTTCCGCAATCTTATTTTCCGCGTAAACGATCATCTGATTTTTCTCTTCGGACGGAAGTGTGATCTTTTGTCTGGAAAGAGCGGAAAGAAGCTGGTCCACAACAATGGCAAAACCAATGGCCGGTGCTTTTCTTCCGAAATATGTAAGCAGCCTGTCATAGCGTCCTCCCTTTACCACAGGTTCTCCTGTTCCAAATGTATATCCTGCAAAAATAATACCGGTATAATAATGGTAATTGCTGATGATTCCGAGTTCAAACGAAACGTATTTTTCAATTCCGTATAACCGCAGAAACGATCCGAGTTTTTCCAGATCAGTAATTGCGGAAAGAATGTTCGGGTAATCCGAAGCAAGAGACTTTGCCTCAGCAAGTTCTTCTACCTGTGTCTCAAAACTTCCGAGAAGGGAAAACAGTTTCTTTAACGTGTCATTTAAATGCATTCCCTCTACCATTTCTTCCACACCGAAATAATTTTTATTGGCAAGCAGTTCTCTTAATTCCTGCTGCTGTTCCTCATCAAGTCCTGCCGCCTCTGCCAGCCCGCGGAAAAACTGTGCATGTCCCACCGAGATCTGAAATTCTTTCAGTCCGCTCGAAAGAAGGGACTCCACTACCATGGCAAGTATTTCTGCGTCAGCAGCAACCGTTCCGTCTCCGATCAGCTCCGCACCGCACTGTGTCGTTTCCTTTAAGCGTCCCTGATACGCGTTGGAATTGATAAACGTGTTTCCCATATAACAAAGTTTTACCGGCATATCATCCTCGGTATAGTACTTTGCAGCACTTCTTGCAATAGATGGAGTAAAATCCGGACGAAGTACCAGCGTGCTTCCGTCCTTGTCAAAAAACTTATACAGATCTTTGGATGGTGTTGTACCGATTTCTTTTCCAAAAATATTAAAAAATTCAAACGTTGGTGTCTGAATATCACGATATCCATATTGACGCAATACATCGTGTAATCTCTCCTGCAACAGTAGTTTCTGTTTGCACTCTCCGTTATAAATATCCCGGACTCCGTCCGGCGTATGTAACATCTGGTCTGTCATAATCGAACCTCTCGCTTTACTATTTTAAAGTGATACCGTGATAATTTGGTAGCACATGAAACAACGCTATTATAAGAAATATTCCAAAGATTGTCAATCCCTGTCCTCTAAATCCTTCTGGAGAACCTGAAGATAGGGAATCAGTACCCCTGATACCTTTGGCAGAAAATAGGCCGGATTCAGCTCCTCATACCGAAAGCTTTTCCGTCCACCATCCAGAGCCCGGTTCCAGAACTTCTCCAGATCGGAAAAACGCAGATAATAAAATTCCTCCCTGTGCGTAAAAGATATCAGAAGAAACGCTATTCCCTCCTGCTTTTCAAACTGCTCCATAAAAGCCACCTGATGCGGATGAACATTGGCAAGCGGAAAGGTGTCGGTGTTGCATTCTTTTGCATCGAAACACACCGGAATTCCCTGTACAGCTCCAATATAATCCACGGTACTTTTCTGTTCAAAATAGGCAAGTGTGATGTGTCTGGTTTCTTTATCAATATTAATAGGAGTAATCGGTGTCGGGATCTTCTGGATCAGCGCCAGACCGTTGTGTGCATATTTTTCGTTTGTACGGTTTAAAAGATCCTCCAGTGTTGATCCGCGCAGTCCCCTTGAATTCCAGGTCGGCATCTGCTATCCACGCTCCTTTTCCATAATTTCTTTAAATATTTCGGGCATCGGAGCAGTAAAAACTCTTCCGTCCGGAAATTCCAGACGATACGCATGAAGCAGCTGATGATCCACATGAAAGGTACCATAAAATTTGTGATTCACTGACGGGTCCCCATACTTGCGATCTCCGATAACCGGATGACCGACAGATGCCAGATGTGCACGAATCTGATGTGTTTTTCCGGTAATCAGGCAGATTTCCAACAGACTGCATGTTCCTTTCGCCTGTACGGACGTATAAGAAGTCTCAATCCGTACAGCATCTTTTTGTTCCTGTGTCAGAATCTTTACCTGATTGGTATGTTCGTCTTTGATAAGCCATCCGGACAGATGTACCGGTTTTGTAACGTTCCCGGATACAATGGCACGGTAAAATTTATGAATGGTACGTTCCCGCAGCCCCTCGGAAAGCATCTGTGCGCCGGCAAGCGTTTTGCCCATCAGAAGAAGTCCTGTCGTATTGCGGTCCAGCCGGTTGCACACTGACGGACGAAACGTGCCGAATGTCTCCAGAGAAAGTGCCCCGCTCCGGATCAGATAGCCGAGCAGATATTCATTGGCAGACAGATCCTGTTCTTTTGCTTTCTGGGAAAGCATATTGTATGGCTTATCCGCGATGAGAATATCCGTATCTTCATAAATGATGGAAAGCCCCTTCATTGGCAGACGCTGCAGCATGTGAAACTCTTCCTGCAGTTTTTTTGTATCCTGCATAAATTTATGCAGTGTTTCATCACTGAAAAACACCGCTACCTGCGCGCCTTTTTGCAGCGTCTCCTTCCCGGTCGCTTTTTTTCCGTCCAAAGTAATATTCTTTTTTCGAAGCATCTTATATAAAAAACTGACCGATGCATTGGGCAGCAGTTTTTTTAAATATTTATCAAACCGCTGGTTGGCATCATTCGTGCCGATGGTAAATGTTTTCATAACGTTTCCTACTTCTTTTTATGGATGTTGCGGATGGTTTTCTTTTTGTGTTTTGCGGTCACCATCTTTCCGGCAGCAGCCTTGCCTGCCGGTGCCTTCTTTCCCTGTCTGGATGACCGGTAGGAAGTACCCGCGTCTTTTTTCGGCCGGCGTGGACGGATCAGACATTTGGAATCAAATCCGATCAGATCCTGACGTCCTGCTTTGATTAATGCTTCATGTACCAGATCGTAATTTTTCGGGTTGCGATACTGGATCAGTGCACGCTGCATGGCTTTTTCATGCGGATTGGTTGCCACATATACAGGTTCCATCGTCCGCGGGTCCAGTCCTGTATAATACATGCAGGTAGAAATCGTTGACGGTGTCGGATAAAAATCCTGTACCTGTTCCGGCATGTAACCTAAATCCCGCAGATACTCTGCCAGTTCAACCGCTTCTTTCAGCGTCGATCCCGGATGGGAAGACATCAGATACGGCACAAGATACTGCTCTTTTCCGATTTTTTTATTCATATCTTTATACGCTTTTACAAAACTGTTATATACTTCCACACTTGGCTTTCCCAGTTTCTGTAAAACGGTATTGCTGATATGTTCCGGTGCCACCTTCAACTGCCCGCTCACATGATGCTCGCACAGTTCCCGCAAAAATGTACGATCCTTATCATACATCAGATAGTCAAAACGGATACCCGAACGGATAAATACTTTTTTCACACCCGGAAGCACCCGCAGCTTTTTCAGCAGGGCAATGTAATCCTTATGGTCTACCTCCAGATTCTTACATGGTTTTGGGAACAGGCACTGTTTCGTCGGACAGGCTCCCTTCGTCATCTGCTTTTTGCATGCCGGTGCACGGAAATTCGCCGTAGGTCCCCCGACATCATGGATATACCCTTTGAAGTCCGGTTCCTGAATGATCTGTTTTGCCTCGTCAATGATCGACTCATGGCTTCTCGTCTGGATAATTCTGCCCTGATGAAACGTCAGCGCACAGAAACTGCATCCTCCAAAACATCCGCGGTTGCTGATCAGGGAAAACTTAATCTCCCGGATCGCAGGAACCCCTCCGTCTTTTTCATATGACGGATGATAATTCCGCATATACGGAAGTGCATAGACTTCATCCATTTCCGTCTGTGTCAATGGCTTTGCCGGTGGATTCTGCACAACAAATGTGGTTCCACCGTAAGGCTCAAACAGGCGCTTTCCGGAAAATGGATCTGTATTACAGTACTGCTTATAAAAACTCTGCGCAAACGAACGCTTATTTTCTTTGATCTCATCATAATCCGGTAACTCGATGGCGTCATAGATCAGATCACGGTTTTTTGTTTTAAATACGGTTCCGTCAATAAAGGTAATATCATGCACATCGATTCCGGCATTCAATGCATCTGCGATTTCAATGATACTGTGTTCTCCCATTCCATAAGAAATCAGATCTGCACCGGAATCAAGCAGGATCGAACGTTTCACCTTGTTGGACCAGTAATCATAATGTGCCAGACGGCGCAGACTGGCTTCAATTCCACCGATAATGATCGGGGTCTTCTTGTATGTATGCCGGATCAGATTACAGTACACCACGGTAGCATAATCCGGTCGCTTTCCCATTACGCCTCCCGGGGTATAGGAATCGGTTGCACGGCGTTTTTTGGATACCGAATAATGATTTACCATAGAATCCATATTTCCGGCAGAAACCAAAAAGCCAAGTCTTGGAACGCCAAGCACGGAAATAGAAGCATCATCCTTCCAGTCCGGCTGCGCAATGATGCCCACCGTATAGCCATGTGCCTCCAGCAGTCTGGCAATGATTGCATGACCAAAAGACGGATGATCTACATATGCGTCTCCGCACACATATACAAAATCCAGCTGTTTAATCCCGCGTTCCTGCATATCCTGTTTTGAAATCGGCAGATACCCTTCGTACATAATTTTATACTCCTGATGATTGTTTATTTTCCGCTTCTTTTTTCAGGGAAGCCAGTTCCTGTTCCGTAAGTTTACGGTAAGTTGCCTTTTCTAATGTTCCAAGTGTAAGTGTTCCCATGGAGATCCGTTTCAGATATGTCACCTTACATCCAACCGACGCAAACATACGCTTCACCTGGTGAAATCTGCCTTCCGAAATCGTAAGTTCCGCCTCACGGTCCCCAAGGATTTTGAGATCTGCCGGAAGTGTGCGCTTCTCATCGCCGATGTCCACGCCCTCTGCAAATTGTCCTGCCGTCGTATCCGGAATTTTCTGATCTACCTGTACAAAATACGTTTTTTTGACATAATAAGCCGGTGACAGCAGGCGATGCGTGAGTTCTCCGTCATTTGTAATCAGCAAAAAACCTTCCGTATCCTTATCCAGTCTTCCGACCGGTGCAAACTCTTTTCGCATGGACTCCGGGAAGAAATCCATAACCGTCCGGTTTAACCGGTCACATCTTGCCGTCACACAGCCCGCCGGTTTATGAAAGAGATAATAGGAATACTTCTCATAAATCACCGGACGATGATCAAACAGAATCTGATCCTGTTCCGGATCAACCTTAAGATCCGGTTTCTTTGCCACCGCATCATTTACCGTAATTCGTCCCTCGCGGATTCGTTTTTTCACATCGGTGCGTGTGCCGACGCCGGAATCCGCCAGGAATTTGTCCAGGCGAATCATACGTTTGCCTGCTGCAGAAATGCAACAAGGAAATCCCATACTCTTGCGGTAGAAGAAATGGATAAATGCTCTTTTGGCGTGTGAATGTCAAAATTGTCCGGTCCGAAAGAAACGCAGTCGAGATCCGGAATTTTTTCAGAAAGAAGGCCACACTCCAGCCCTGCATGAATCGTGGAAAATACAGGTTTTTTATGAAACAGCTCTTCGTATACTTTTTCTACCTGCGGACGCAGCGCAGAATCCGTGCGATACTCCCACGCCGGATAATCACCTTCCACTTCTGCTTCTCCTCCAAGCATCTCCACAAGCATCGTAACACGTGCACACAGATCTTCTTTGCGGGTTTTTACACTGCTTCGGATCGAAGTAAGCGATGTCAAGGCATCTTCTTTTAATTCCAGAATTCCAAGATTTAAGGAAGTTTCTACCTGACCGTTTAACAGCTGGCTCATATGCTGAATTCCGTTTGGCACATTGCGCAGATAAAAAATGACACGGCTTACCGAATGATAATCTAATATTTCCGCTTCAGCATTGCCCTGTTCTTCTATCAGCACCTGCACGCCCGGATCTGTTTCCACCAGTTCTTTTTTTAATATTTCATTCAGTTCTTTTACATATTCACAGACAATCTGCGTATTTTCTGCCGGAATCAGGATTTCTGCCTCACATTCTCTTGGAATTGCATTGTCCTTTAACCCACCATGCAAAGTGAGAATTCCAAACGGGGAACGAGAAAAGATTCCATACAGCAGGCGTCCCATCAAAAGATCTGCATTTCCATGTTCTTTATCGATCTCACTGCCGGAATGTCCGCCGGAAAGCCCGGTCACAATAAGAGAAAGTTTCTTTCCCGTCTGTCTGACACGGGTTACGGGAATGGAAACATTTAATGCCATACCGCCCGCACAGCCGGTCAGGAAAATTCCCTCTTCATCACTGTCAATATTTAACATGGTATGTCCGGTCAGCATAGACAGATCCATGACAGCCGCCCCCAGCATTCCGATTTCTTCATCCACGGTAATCACGACTTCTAATTTCGGATGGGAAATTTCATCTGATTCCAAAATTGCCAGCGCATATGCCACTGCAATTCCGTCATCTCCGCCAAGCGTTGTCCCTTCTGCCTTCAGGAAATCTCCATCTACATACAGGCGCAGCCCTTCTTTATCCATGTCAAGATTACAGTCTTTTTCTTTTTCACAGACCATATCCATGTGTCCCTGAATGATGATCGCCGGAGCCTTTTCATAACCTTTGGATGCTTCCTTGACAAGAACCACATTGTTTGCTTCATCCTGATACCAGGTCAGTGCGTGTTCTTTTGCAAATTTTACCAGATAATCACTGATCGCTTTGGTGTTTCCCGATCCATGTGGAATTGCTGCGATCTGCTTGAAATAATAAAATACCCTTTCCGGATATAAATGCTCTAATGTACTCATATACTCCTCCTGTCTCACATAAACTGTATCATGAAAAAATTTGTATTTACTCTTCTCTGTTGCATACTATTTTTGTTTTTTATCTGTTTCCCCCACGCAGCAGTCTCGGCATCAAAACAAGGGCTGCAGCTGTGGTTTACACAGATTCTTCCGACACTGCTCCCTTTTTGTGTCCTCTCGTATGTCATTCTGCGCAGTGAAATTCTTCCGAAAAAATTTTCTGCCTGCTACATCGTACTGTGTGGTTTTTTGTTTGGATTTCCCATCGGCTGCAAACTGACTGCCGACTTTTACAGCAGTAACTATATCTCCCGGGAAAAAGCCTCTGCCTTATGCTGCTTTACAAACAACTTAAGTCCCGTATTTGTCATAACCGCCATTCAGGAAATTTTGCAGCTTCCGTTATCTCCTGTATACGTTTTTCTGATCTATGGCATTCCGTTTTTGTATGGAATGAGTATGCTGTTATTATATCACAGAACCCCTTCTTCTACACAAAAAGAAACGGCATCAAGATTTCATATGGATATGCAAATCATTGATGCCGGCATCATTCACGGATTTGAAACCCTGATCAAAATATGCGGCTATATCATCCTGTTTTCCATTTTCTGCGAAATGCTGCAGACGCTGCCGTTTCCGGCGCATTGGTTTTCGCTGGCCGCCACCGGATTCTTAGAAGTTACAAACGGTGTTGCGCTGCTTTCCACCTCTGCCTGCACCAGACAGATAAAATCTCTTCTGGCAGTGTTATTCCTGTCATGGGGAGGATTGTCCGGCATTTTTCAGGTCTCTTCCATCCTTCACCAGACCGGCCTCTCGCTCCGGAACTATGTATTACAGAAAATAATCCTCTTACTGTTAACCGTTGGATGCTGTATTCCTTTACTCTTCCTGGGCATCCTCATCTGAAGCTGAAATATTGGTAATCTGCGGCTCCTCTGCAGACTCTGCTGCCTGTCCGGCAGAAGCGGCTGCCTCCTCTGCTGCTTCTGTCTGTGGAAACAGCTGTGCCCGGTTCTTTGTCACTACATCAAGGAAACCCTGCAGTGAAGAAATCAGACTGTCATACCGCGCCTGAGAAGTCTCGATGGAATTAGACAAAACCTCCTCGATCTCATGCAGCTGGTCATCCGCATATCCCATGGCACTGACACGCAGACTGTTTGCCTCATTGGTAGCATTGTCTAAAATTTCCTGGGCCTGCTTGGTTGCAATCATAACAACTTCATTTGCCTGTGCATATGCCTGCTGCATAATCTGATGCTCGCTGACAAGTTCGTTGGTCTGCACCTGTGCCTGTGCAATGATCTGATCTGCCTTCGCCTGTGCATCTGCTAAAATTGCTTCCTTATTGCTGATAATCTTCTGATAACGCTTTACTTCTTCCGGTGTTTTGGCGCGAAGTTCCGCAATAAGTTCTTCTAATTCTTCTTTGTTGACAATAATCTTTGTACTTGAGAGCGGCTGGAATTTACAGCCATCAATATACTCTTCGATTTCCTCAATAATCTGTTCCATCTTACTGCTCATAGTGAAAATCTCTCCTATCTGTTCTCATATTTCTTATAAATCCGTTCAATAAAACGTTCCGGTACAAAGTTGGAAATATCTCCACCGTAGGACGCAAATTCCTTGACAATTGTCGAACTTAAATAGGAATAAGAAAGATCACTTGTCAGGAAAATGGTTTCAATATTAGAATCCTGCACATGGTTCGCCTGTGCGATCTGCAGCTCGTACTCAAAATCTGTCACTGCACGAAGCCCACGCACGATAATGGTAGCATCTATTTTATTCATAAACTCTACCAGCAGACCTTCAAAGGACGCCACCGTAACGTTTGGAATATCCTTTGTCATTTCTTCTATCATACTAACACGTTCTTCTAAAGAAAACAACGAATTTTTTGCGCTGTTGTTGAGCACTCCGACGACCAGCTCATCCACAATTCTTGAAGCACGGTTGATGATGTCCATATGTCCGAATGTCAGTGGATCAAAACTTCCCGGATAAATTGCTTTTTTCATGTTTGTTATACCCTCTTCTGTTGAATAAAGACATGCATGTTTGTCTTATATTTTTTGAACTTTATCACGGAAAATCCCAGCTCATCCAGATAAGAAAAATCCGTATCCAGCGATGCTTCCACAATAATCATGGTGTCAGGTTTCAACACACTTGATTTTGAAAGGAAACGCAGCACATCTTCTTCAAGTCCCTGCCGGTATGGCGGGTCCATAAAAATAATATCAAATGTATATTTTCCCTCCAGACTGCTGATTCCGCTGATCACATCCGTGGTAAGCAGTCTGGATTCCTTCGTAAATTTTGTGAATGCAATATTATCTTCAATGCATTTGGCCGCTTTCCGGTTATTCTCAATAAAAACCGCATACAAAGCTCCGCGGCTGATTGCTTCTAACCCGATCTGACCGCTGCCCGCAAACAGATCCAGGAAATAACATCCCGGCACATCATTCTGCAGCATATTAAATAATGTCTCTTTGATCTTGTCTGTTGTCGGGCGCGTTTCCAGCCCCTCAATTGTTTTCAGCGGCAGGCTGCGCGCTGTTCCTGCTATGATTCGCATAAGGTTCCTCCATATGTTTTGATGATACACCGCTCCAGAAATGCAATGGCATATGCCGCAGCCGCATGTCTTATTTCACTTCTTGTACCGGTAAAATGTTCTGTCCCGGAAAATATCTTTCCCTGCACAAAACATCCAAAACAGACCGTTCCCACCGGAGTCTTTAAAGTTCCTCCCCCGGGTCCGGCAACCCCCGTTGTAGCCACCGCACATCCCGCGTGTGCCTGTTTTGCAGCACCTTCCGCCATCTCCCGTGCGGTCTGTTCACTCACGACACCATAATCGGAAATGGTCTCCGGCAATACTCCCAGTATCTTTTCTTTTGCTTCGGGAGCATAAGTGATATATCCCTCTTTAAAATAATCGGAAATTCCCGGAATATCTACCAGTGCAGACGCTACCAGTCCTCCGGTACAGCTCTCGGCTGTCGTCACCAGCAGCTGGTGTTCTGCCAGAAGTCTGTCAATTTTCATTAGTTCTGATCCTTTAATACTTCTTTGTTTTTTGCGATATAATCAATCAGAGATACGACGGTAAGTACCAGGGAAATATAAATAAATACCGTTCCGAGTACTGTAAATACCGTATTTTGAATATTCAGTACCAGAAGAATCACGGTGACCATCTGGGATGCGGTTTTAAACTTGCCCCAGTAGCTTGCAGCGATCACTACACCATTGTCTGCAGCAATCAGACGGAATCCGCTGATAATAAACTCGCGGGAAATAATCACAATAACAATCCATGCCGGAATTCTGTCAAGTGCAATCAAACAGATCAGTGCAGAGCAGACCAGAAGCTTGTCTGCCAGCGGGTCCATAAACTTCCCGAAATTTGTAACAAGATTGTACTTTCTTGCAATTTTTCCATCCAGAAAATCCGTCAGGCTTGCGACAATAAAAATAACAAGCGCAATGTAATTTCCGTATCCTTCAAAGTATGGAGCTAACAGGAAAAATACAAAAAACGGAATAAGAATCACACGGAAAGTCGTTAATTTATTTGGTAAATTCATAATTGTTCCTCCTATTTTACGATCGTAGCGATCAGGTCATATTCATATGCACCGGTAACTTCCACCTTCACAATATCTCCGGTTAAAAGTTCTTCGTCTGTATTGATAAAAATATATCCGTCTACATTTGGCGCATCCCGGTAGGTTCTGCCGACGTAGGTATTGTTTTCATCCGCAACCTGTCCTTCGATAAACGCATACAAAACCGTACCTTTCATGGCTTCATTCTTGTCAAAAATCACTTCTTCCTGAAGTTCCATGACGTCTGCCTGCCATTCCTCTTTTTGTTCCTGCGGCACCTGATCCGGCATTTCCGCTGCCGGTGTTCCTTCCTCCGCGGAATAAGTAAACGCTCCGAGACGGTCAAATTCCATATCATTGACAAACTGCATCAGTTCTTCGTGCTGCTCTTTTGTCTCCCCCGGGAATCCGCAGATCAAAGAGGTCCGCAAAGTGATATCCGGGACACGTTTTCTCAAATAATGGATTCTCTCGATCAGTTCCTTTTTATTTGTTTTTCTTCCCATGCGCTGCAAAATTGTATCGTTGCAGTGCTGGACCGGCATGTCCAGATAGTGACAGACCTTTTTATCCTTAATCATGGAATCGATCAGTTCCTCATAGATTTCCTCCGGATAACAGTACATAATACGAATCCAGGACAGACCGGAAATCCCGTTCAGGCGGTCTAACAATTCATGCAGGCATTTTTTCCCATACAGATCCACACCGTAAAGCGTTGTCTCCTGCGCAACAAGGATCAGTTCCTTTACGCCTCCTGCAACCAGTTCTTCTGCTGACGTAACCAGCTCGTCCATCGGAACACTGCGGTAACGTCCGCGCACAGACGGGATCACACAGTAGGTGCAGTTTTTGTTGCATCCCTCTGCAATTTTCAGATATGCATAATGTCCACCTGTCGTAACCGTCCGTTTGGTCGACAGCTGCGGCAGTCCGCTGAGCGTATGAAAATTTTTATAAAATTTATGCTGCAGGGTCTCCTCGAGTGCCTCTACAATGGAATCATAGGAATTGGTTCCTAAAATAGCATCTACTTCCGGTATTTCTTTTTTCACTTCATCCTGATAACGCTGTGTCAGGCAGCCGGTGACAATGAGTGATTTACAGCAGCCTGTTTTTTTCTGCTCTGCCATTTCCAGAATGGTGTTAATGCTTTCTTCTTTTGCATCGCCGATAAAACAGCAGCTGTTGACAATAATGATATCCGCTTCCGTTTCATCATCCGTCAGTTCAATTCCATGACTGGTAAGCATACCGATCATGTACTCGGAATCTACCAGATTTTTGTCACATCCGAGTGAAACAAATAATAATTTCATATAACCTCTCACTTGAAAAAGGGAATGACAGTTGTCACTCCCTTTTGGTATTTCTTAGTTTTCGTCCTCTCCAGGTACAATCTTTACTTCTCCGCGGTATAACTCTTCCACGGCAATGGAAAGCGGCTTGTTGCAGACCGGATCATCAATCAGTGGTTTTGCTCCGGCAATGATCTGTCTTGCACGCTTTGCTGTGGCAAGAACGATGGAGTAACGGCTGTTTACCACCGGTTCTTCACCGATTTCGCCCTCGTCATTTACAACTTTCATTAATTCAACATAAGATGGATGTATCATATTCATTCTCCTTTCGAAAAGCTTTTGAGATTTTCTCTCATTTGATTAATAAAATCTATATTAGCAGATACCCGATACTCCTGATCCCTTCCGGTATTTTGTGACTGCTCATCACAGATCAGCTGATCAATCAAAGCCGATGCGTGATCCACCGTATCGTTTACCACTAAATAATCATAATTTTCAATTCCTTCGGATTCCTCACATGCACGTGCAAGCCGTGCCGCAATGACCTCCGGAGTCTCTGTACCGCGTCCGACCAGACGGTCACGCAGTGTCCCGGCATCCGGTGCCGTAACAAACATCAGGACAGCATCTTTTATTTTTTCTTTTACTTTTAATGCTCCCTGTATCTCAATCTCTAAAATTACATTCTTTCCGAGATTTAAATTTTCCTCCACATAAGAACGAGGAGTTCCATAAGAGTGGCTGACATATTTTGCATATTCTAAAAAATCATCCTTCTGAATCATGGAATCAAACGTTTCGTCCGTCACAAAAAAATAATCCACACCATCTTTTTCTCCCGGCCTCGGATCTCTGGTAGTTGCGGAAACCGACAGTGCATACCTGTCCGGATGTGCTGCCAGCAGTGCTTTCATCAGAGTTCCTTTGCCCGCTCCGGAAAATCCGGAAATAACAACTAACTTTCCTTTCTGTTCCATAACGCGCTTCCTTTATTCTATATTTTGGATCTGTTCGCGGATCTTTTCGATTCCGGTCTTCAGATTAATTCCCACATCTGAAATTTCAATATTATTTGCCTTTGAGAGAATCGTATTTGCTTCACGGTTCATCTCCTGTGCAATAAAATCGAGTTTGCGTCCTACCGGACCTCCCTCTGAAAGTGTCTCCTTCATCGAGGTAATATGGCTGCGCAGACGCACGGTTTCTTCATCCACACACACCTTGTCTGCATAGATCGTAACCTCTGTCGCAATTCTTCCCTCATCGATCTGGGTATCTCCCAAAAGTTCCTGGATCTTTTCCGTCAGATGGCTGCGGTATTCCTGCATAATCTGCGGAGAACGCTCCTCAATGAAATCCACTCCGGCAAGCAGGTCATCTAACTTCTCACAGAGATCCTTCTTTAAGTTCTCGCCTTCCCGGATACGGGTCTCAACAAATTGTTCACATGCTCCGCAGATTGCCTTCTGCAATCCATTCCAGAGCTCTTCTTCGTCCATTTCCTGTTCTTCCATAACAAAGACATCCGGATAACGGGACAGTGTGCTTACCCGCACATCATTTTCCAGATGGAATGTTTCTGCCATGGCATTCAGATATTTTAAATACTCACCGGCAAGTCCCTCATTATACTTAAGTGCATAATTGTCCTCCGTATAGTCCTCATAGGAAATATACAGATCCACTTTGCCTCGTTCAATATATTTTTTTAACAGACTGCGGATCGCACTCTCAAAAAAATTTAACTTTTTCGGCATCTTCATGTTTACATCAAGATACCGGTGATTTACGGATTTCAGTTCCACGGTAAATTTGCGTTTTTCATCTGCAATCTCACAGCGCCCAAATCCGGTCATGCTTTTAATCATTTTACTTTCTCCCAAATATCATGCACATATCTATGCATAGATAAATGTATTATAATGCTTCTTTGCCGTTTCGTCAAATGTTCTTGCAAAAAATGTATACAAAAGATATCCACTTTCTGCATATAGACAAAAGACGTGGAAATTACTATAATGATTCATGAGTTTGAAAAACACTATAATCATGAACAGGAGAATTTCCATGGCTTTTGACGGAATCGTAATCGCAGGTTTAGTCCATGAACTGAACCAGACGATTTTAAATACAAAAATCAGTAAAATTGCGCAGCCCGAAAATGACGAGCTGCTTTTGACATGCAAAGGAAGCAGCGGACAGTTCCGTGTATCCATTTCAGCAAACGCTTCCCTTCCTTTTTTATATCTGACGGACACCAACAAGACAAGTCCCCTGCAGGCGCCTACATTTTGTATGGTTTTACGCAAACATATCGCAAACGGGCGGATCATAAGCATTACCCAGCCCCATATGGAACGCATCATCCATCTGAAGATTGAACACCTGAATGAAATGGGGGATATCTGTCATAAGACCCTTGTCATTGAACTGATGGGAAAACATTCCAATATTATCTTTTGCGATGAGGACGGCACCATGATCGACAGCATCAAGCATGTCTCTTCTGCCGTAAGTTCCCTGCGCGAAGTGCTTCCGGGCCGCCCGTATTTTATTCCTGCCACACAGGAGGACAAATTCAATGCCATGACTATGGATGCCACACAGATCTGCGATGCCATTAAGGCAAAACCGATGTCCATCTGCAAAGCGATCTATACATCATTTACCGGTGTCAGTCCGCTTGTTGCATCCGAACTGGCATACCGGGCCGGGATGGATGCAGATCAGTCTCTTTTGGCCTGTACCGATGATGAAATCCACCATCTTGCAAACCACATTGCATGGTTTTTTGATGAAATCCGCCACAACGAATTTCATCCGGTGATCGTAAGAAAAGACAAACGGCCGATCGAATTTTCTGCCATTGAACTGACCATGTATCAGGATTATGAGATGGAACATATGGAAAGCATCTCGCAGATGCTCGAAGTTTTCTATGCAGAGCGCAATATTTACAACCGTATCCACCAGAAATCCGCAGACCTGCGAAAAATCGTCACAACTGCGTTAGAGCGCAACCAGAAAAAATACCAGTTACAGCAAAAACAGCAGAAAGATGCCGAAAAACGGGAAAAATATAAACTGTACGGAGAACTGATCAATGTATACGGTTACAATCTGCAGGACCAGGCAAAAGAACTGGTCTGTGAAAATTTTTATGACAACAATAAAGAAATCCGTATCCCGTTAGATCCGCAAAAGACCGCACGTGAAAATTCCCAAAAATACTTTGATAAATACGGAAAACTGAAACGGACTTCCGAAGCTCTTGAAGTCCAGCTTGCGGAAACCAAAGCGCAGATTGACCATCTGGAGTCCATCCAGAATTCTTTGAACATTGCACTCTCCGCCGATGATCTGGTGCAGATCAAAGAGGAATTGATGGAATACGGTTTTATCAAAAAACACAAAAACGGCAAAAAACAGAAAATCAAAAGCAAACCTTTCCATTATATTTCATCCGACGGCTATGACATGTACGTCGGCAAAAATAACTATCAGAATGATGAACTGACCTTTAAATTTGCAACCGGAAATGACTGGTGGTTTCACGCCAAAAAAATGCCGGGTTCCCATGTAATTGTAAAAAACAAAGGGGGAGAAATGCCGGACCGCGTATTTGAAGAGGCCGGAAAACTTGCCGGTTACTATTCCAGCGGACGTGACAGTGACAAACTTGAAATTGATTATCTTCAGAAAAAAAATGTAAAAAAACCGGCCGGAAGTGCACCCGGATTTGTCGTATACTATACGAACTACTCTCTCACGATTCATCCGGACATCAGCGGCCTGACACTGGTGGAATCATCCAATACATAAGTTTCCAGCATAGGCTTTCTGCTTAGCGCATATACTAGAATCGTACCACAAAGTACAACCGCAAAGGAGGAAGAAAAGCATGGCAGACAGAAGTACAAAAAAATCATTGGAACGTTTTAAGTATGAAGTTGCAGATGAGCTTGGAGTCCCACTTAGCAACGGATACAACGGTGATCTTACCGCAAAACAGAATGGATCTATCGGCGGTTACATGGTCAAAAAAATGATCGAAGCACAGGAAAGACAGATGGCTGGCAAAGGAGAAAACATCCAGTAACCCACTTGTCCCAATGTACAAAAGAAAAAAGCAGGTCTCTGTCACGGAGACCTGCTTATTCTTTTACCGGAATCTACAAATTCATTTTTGAAAGCTGTTCTTCCTGAAACTGCATCATTTTCTTTTGCAGAATGTGATGTCCGGGTTCTGTCAGTTCCGGGTCTTCCTCAAGAATTGTTTTTACTTCTTCCGAAGCCTCCTGCAGCACCGCCGCATCCTGGTAAATATCCGCCAGCGCAAATACCAGATCTCCACTCTGCCGGATACCGAAAAAATCTCCCGGTCCGCGTAATTTCAAATCCTCACTCGCAATAAAAAAGCCGTCGTTTGATTTATTTAATATTTCCAGACGTTTTTTTGCCGTCTTGGCCGAAGAGGCATTGATCATAATACAATAAGACTGTGCATCTCCTCTTCCCACACGTCCACGCAGCTGATGCAGCTGTGCTAAGCCAAATCGGTCCGCATTCTCGATCAGCATCACGGTTGCATTCGGTACATTGACCCCCACTTCCACTACCGTGGTGGATACAAGCACCTGAATTTTATTTTCCGCAAATTCCTGCATAATTTCATTTTTCTTACTGCTCTTCATCTTTCCGTGAAGCACGCCCACCTGGATGCCGGATGGCAGTTCCTCCATAAGCGTTTTCGAGTAATCAATTACATTTTCTCCCTGTGTCCCTTCGCTTGCCTCCACAAGCGGACAGATCACATATGCCTGATGTCCTTTTTTCACCTCATCTGCAACAAACGCATATGCTTTCGGCCGGTATGCCGTATTAACCACACAGTTTTTGATCGGAAGCCGTCTTGCCGGCACCTCATCCACAACCGAAATATCCATATCTCCGTAGATAATGATCGCAAGGGTTCGCGGAATCGGTGTTGCACTCATAACAAGAATATGCGGCATATCCCCTTTTTGCGCAAACTCCTCTCTCTGCCGCACGCCAAAACGATGCTGCTCATCTGTGATCACAAGCGCAAGATTTGCATATGCCGGTTTTTCCTGAATCAGCGCATGCGTTCCTACAATCAGGGCATTCTCATACAGTTCTAACCGTTCATACGCACTGCGTTTTTGTTTTGCCGTCATGGACCCCGTCAGAAGGATTACCGGAAAATGCAGTCCAAACTGCTCACAGAGTTTCTGGAATGTTTCATAATGCTGCTGTGCAAGTACTTCCGTCGGTGCCATGATGGCAGACTGATATCCATTCTGTGCGCACCACGCCATTGCCAGAAAAGCCAGAATCGTTTTACCGGAACCCACGTCTCCCTGAATCAGACGCTGCATGGCATACGGTCCCTGCATATTTTCCGTCACATCATGCAATGCTCGTCTTTGTGCTCCCGTCAGTTCATACGGAAGCTTCTGAATCAGATCTTCCACGAACTCCGGATGTTCCATCACAAACCGGTTTTCCTGTCTGGTTCTCTTTTCTTTCTGGTACTGCATGCCCATGATAAATAAAAAGAACTCATCAAAAACCAACCGCTTTCTCGCCTCGATCAAACATTCCATCGTATCCGGAAAGTGGATCTGTTTGACCGCATAATTATACTCACACAGTTTTCTGCGCGTACGAATTTCTCCCGGAAGAAAATCCGTAAGCAGTTCTTCCTCATCCAATGCCTGCCGCATCGTTTTTATCATGAGATTGTTGGTGATCCCGCTGGTCAGCGTATACACCGGAAGAAAACAGTTTTCGATTTCCTGATAGGCCTCCGGCGTATACACCACCGGCTGTTCCATCACAAATTTGCCATCCTTAATGTGAACATTTCCGTAAAAAACAAAATATTTGCCATGTGTCAATGTATTCCGTATATAAGGCATCCGATACCAGATCAGCTGGATCTGATGTCCAGGGCTTCCAATCACAAGAAGTGTCACCTGCATATGTCTTCCACTTCTCGTTACCGGTGTACGCTCAATCCGTGCAACAATCGCAAGCTTATCCTCTGTCTGCATATGTTCCGCTGTCATCTCATCGATCGGCACCGGATGGGGATACTGTATATAATTTCTGGGAAAATGAAGGAGTATATCACCTACGGTGTATACTCCCATTTTTTCGAATAATTTTTTTGTTTTTTCACCAATGCCTTTGATTTCCGTGATTGATGAATCCTGACGCATATCTGCTCCTTATTCGTTTCTGTGCTGCATAAATAGTAACTTTTATTCTACAGAAATAACAAAATAGTAAATCGGCTGACCACCACAGTTGATCTCTACCTCAACATCCGGATACTTTTCTTCGATCATTTTTCCGATTTCCTGTGCATGCTCTTCTGTCTCATCCGCACCATAATAAATGCTGACAATTGCAGAATCCTCATCTACCATCGCATCAATCATCTTCATGGTTGTCTCTTTCAGATCCGTGCCGACCGCAAGAATTGCCTTATCGCCAATTCCCATATAGTCATTCTGTCTGATCTGCATGCCATCAATTTCAGTGTCACGAACCGCATAGGTCACCTGACCGGTCTTTACACTGTCGAGTTCTGCCAGCATGGCTTCCTTATTTTCCTCCGCAGTATAATCCGGGATATAATTTACCAGAGCCACAATTCCCTGTGGAATTGTCTTGGTCGGAAGTACAATAATATCTTTATCCTCTGTCAGCTCCGCTGCCTGATTTGCCGCCATAATGATATTTTTATTGTTTGGCAGAATAAAGATATGATCTGCATTTACATGATCAATCGCTGCAAGCATGTCTTCTGTGCTTGGATTCATGGTCTGTCCACCCTCGATCAGATAGTCTGCTCCCAGTCCGCGGAAAATCTCATTCATTCCCTCACCGATGGAAACGGCAATAAATCCCATTGGCTTGCGGGGTTTCTCTTTCTCTGCCTCCTGCTCCTTCTGCTGGGCAGCCGCTTTTTCGGCATCCTTAATCAGCTTTTCCTGATGTTCCTCACGCATATTGTCGATCTTGATCTTTGTAAGAGAACCATGGGTCAGTGCCTTTTGAATGGCAAGTCCCGGATCGTTGGTATGTACGTGAGTCTTTACAACCTCATCGTCTGCTACCACAACAATCGAATCTCCGATAGATTCCAGATAAGATTTGTATTCCTTTTCTTCTTTTTCAGACAATGGACGTGTTAATACAATAATAAACTCCGTGCAGTAACCATATTTAATCTCCTGCTCAGCCGGCTCTGAAACTTTTGCCGTGCCTGCAGATGCCGGAGTCTCCTCAATGGAATAATCAATTTCTTTTCCGAGAAGGGAATCATAGGCTCCCTTTAACACCTGAACCAGTCCCTGTCCGCCGGAATCCACTACCCCTGCCTGCTTTAAGACCGGAAGCATTTCCGGAGTCTGACTTAAAACATACTCCGCATGTTTGATCACTTCATCGCAGAAATAAACCAGATCCTCTGTCTCCTGTGCCAGATCAAGCGCTTTGTCTGCCGCACCCTTTGCAACGGTAAGAATCGTTCCCTCTTTTGGCTTCATAACTGCTTTGTATGCTGTTTCTACCGCTTTCTGGAATGCATCACATAAAACAGAAACATCTACCTCATCATACTCTTTGATAACTTTACAGAAACCGCGGAACAGCTGGGATAAAATAACGCCGGAATTACCTCTTGCCCCACGAAGGGAACCGGAAGAAATTGCTTTTGCAAGTTCTTTCATTGTCGGATTGGACAACGCACCGACTTCACGTGCTGCTGACATGATCGTCATTGACATGTTTGTACCGGTATCTCCATCCGGAACCGGGAAAACATTCAGTTCATTGATCCATTCCTTTTTTGCATCCAGATTCTTTGCACCTGCAAGGAACATTCTGGACAAACTCTCCGTATTGATACTTGTAATCTCCAATTTCTTATCCTCCCTAGTCAATCACGCGGACGCCTTCGACGTAGATATTGATCTTATTGATCTTCATGCCCGTAAATGACTCCACTTTATACTTTACAGTCTCGATCAGGTTGTCAGAAACTGTGCAAATGCTTACGCCGTAAGCGACAATCACATGAAAATCAATATTGATCAGATTTTCATCTTCAATTGTGACACTGATACCATGTGTCAGATAATCCCTTTTCAGCAGCTTCACCAGTCCGTCTTTCATATTAACAGCTGCCATACCGACAATACCAAAACATTCTACCGCAACAGAACCTGCGTAAGTGGCAATGACATCGTCTTCCACCAAAACCTTTCCATATTGGGTATCTATCTGTCCCTTCATACTTGTACCTCCAATATTCGTAAACCATCTCATAGGTATTACATCATAGTTACTCGTATTATAACCATTTTTCCTGCAAATGTAAACCAAATGTAATTTATTTCATTTTTTTATAAGTTTTTCTTGCATTTACAGAAGGAATCTGTTAATATATCTTATGTTGTGAGCTTGAAAAAGCTTAGTGAAATGCAAGGAGGTGCAAAATCATGGCAAAGTGTGCAATTTGTGAAAAGGGTGTACATTACGGAAATAATGTCAGCCATTCTCATAGAAGATCTAATAGAGTTTGGAAATCAAACATCAAACGTGTAAGTTGTAAGGTAAACGGAGTACCACAGAAGTTATATGTTTGTGCTTCCTGCCTTAGATCCGGAAAAGTTGAGAGAGCTTAGTAAGCAAATATAAGGACCGTTGTATGACGGTTCTTTTTTTGTGCCGCAATCAGCAGGAAAACAACAGATAGGAAACAAGCATGGTTCCGGCAATCAGCAGAACCCCCAGCAGCCCGCCACCTACAAAAAACATGATCAGCATTCCGATTCCCATCCAGAACAATGTATATCCCCATACCCGTTTCATTTTTTCCACCAAAAAAGCATATATCATTTCTAATATATGCTCTCCCGGTTTTATATGATTCTGTTTTTTCTATTCATTGTCCGTATCATCCGAAACAACATCGTCAATGATATCATCCGTATCTTTTCCGGATGTAAATTTATTGATAAAATCCGGAACCATGTCAAGGATCTTTGTCATTCCATCCTGATTTTTGATATTCACAAGTTTTGTTACTCCATTCTGGATGACAAGAACCGCACTCGGATTGATTTTTCCACCCATACCTCCGGCACCATTATTTTTCTTTTCCTGTGAAAACGCTCCTGCCGCAACACCAAAAGATACATCTACCAGAGGAAGAATAATCGTATCTCCGATATGAATTGCATCTCCTACTACGGTCTTTGTTGTGATAAAGCTGTCCATTCCTTTAAATAAGGATTCTACTGTATTATTAAAACTGTTATCTGCCATGGTAAAACCTCCTTACCCATTCTACTTCATATGCTTAAATCTATTATATAGTCTCCGGCAATTCTTATCAAGAATTATTCGCAGTGCCAGAGCAAGAATCTGAACTCCGAAAATCCTGCCGCGTACTGTAAAATCTGCTTCTGCATAAAATTCTTCTGCCGTAAAATCCGGAATAATATTCCAGTGATTCCGGTATCCGACCGGAAATATTGCAAGAATACCAAGCACCTGCCCGGTAGTATCCGGCGATCCGGTAGAATATTTCAGCCAAAGCTTCAGCCGTTTCGGCAAAGCTGCAACAACCAGATGTTCCAGCTGTTTCCAGATATTAGAAAACGCTTTTTTATTTTTCTCGTCATTGAAAAAACGATACCATTTCCGGCACGTTCGCGTTCCTTTTTTCCAGAATGTCTGTATATTCCTCAAAAAATAAAGAATCTTTTGCAAAATATTCCGGATCTTTTCCGGGAACTTCCGGATAAAACCTGCAATCCTGCCCGGAAAAAATGTTTTCTTTTTTTTATCCGGATGACAGAGAATTGTCTCCTCCGGATCTGTCAATTGCTGCGCAGATGTTTGGGATGTATTTTCCATTGCCGTAAGAGACGGTGCCACTTCAGTCTCCCGGTCTTTTGTCCCTTCCTGCGGAGAGTCTTCCTGCACCGGCTTTTTAAAATCCGCGGAATCTTCTTTTTCTTTCTGCAGATGCAGTTCCTTTCGAAATCCAAAAATCCGCACATACGTGTGGAATCCCTCTTCCGCGGTATCTGCACAGAGCCCCAGCAGACGGCCAAGCCACCAAATCCGGACCTGCAGTTGCAGATTTTTTTCATGGTAGGAACCTTTCACACGATACACGAATGGACAAAATAATGCCAAAAGAGCAATGACAACAATCAGTCCTAAAATCACCAGCAAAACAATTCCTATGATTTTCAGAATCAGAAGGAAAACACTCATACCTGTCTCCTCCGTTTCCGGCCCCGTAAATAAGATTTTACATCCACATCCCCTGTATTCTGATATACTTCCTCTATAATACTGCGCACCAGCTCCAGAGCTTCCGCATAACCTTTTGCCAGACCGATGATCTGCATTTGTTTTTTCCCCGGATAAGATTTCTGCATCAGTTCCCACGCCGGTATAATATCCAGCAGATTCTGCCGGTTGGATGCAAACGCAATCACATAGATAGAGACTGTTCCTGCATGATGGTTAATCTTCCACTTTATTCGATTGACTTTGCCTTCAATGGAATCGCCGACATAAAGATCCTCATACCATTTCATGCAGATTATCCTTTCTAAAAATACTTATGTGTTCCCCATAAGTTACTTTTTTTCAGATCCAGATACTCATTATAAGCTTTCTCCAAAATCTGTTTTTCATTCGAAAATTTCAACAAATGATATGCTTCATGGTATTTATAATACCCGGAATCTGTAAAATATTCTTCTCTTTGCGGCTTACTATAATAACTTTCGCCCATCATCAGATACCAGTGAACCGATTTCTCGACCGTATCCTCAGGAATGGTAAATGAATACTGGCTTTTTCCCACATACTGAATAATGGTTGCAGTTGCTCCGGTTTCTTCCAAAACCTCGCGAATTGCCGTATCCTTATACTCTTCTCCCTGCTCCACAGTTCCTTTTGGCAATACCCAGCCTTCATATCTGTTTCTGTAATTCTTGTACAAAAGCAGAATCTTGCCACGAAAGATTACCACTCCGCCACAGCTTATTGCTTCAATCATTGCAATCCTCCCGTGTGCGAAAACTGCACATATATGTGCAAACATTCATTATTTTCATAGCAAGTATATCATCTGTTAAAATATACGTCAAATACGTTCTTTGCAACTGGAACCGCGTACGTACTGCCCGCACCACTGTTCTCCACAACGACTGCGATTGCGATATCTTTATAGCCATCCTTCTTTGCATATCCCACAAACCAGGCATTTGTCTGATCCGACGTGTCCGATACCTGCGCCGTTCCTGTTTTGCCGGAAGCTTCATAAGACTGTCCGGATAATTTTCTTCCCGTTCCATCTGTAACAACTGCACGCATATACTGCTGTAACAAACCGGCTTCCGTCTCCGTCATCAGTGTCGCATAAGTTTTCGGTTTATTGCTGCTTACTTCAACCCCGGAACCATTTTGTATATGATCCACCAGATACGGACGCATCAGAATTCCATCATGATCCACGGCACTTGCTATCAGCGCCATATGCAGTGGCGAAACCAGTGTTTTTCCCTGACCGATTCCCGTTTCCATCGCCATTGCATTGCTGTCATTTTTATTTAAAGAAAAACTGCTTTTCCCGGACTCAAAAGCAATCGGAAGATTTTGATTAAACAGCATGCTGTCACAGGTCTGTTTAAATTTTTCCCGGTTCAGTGACAGTGAAATATTGGCAAACGAAGAATTGCAGGAATTAGAAAAGGAACTCTTTAATGTTTCCTGACCGTGATGCTTATTTCCCGCACAGTGAATGGTCTGCCCGTCAACCGAAATGGAACCACTGCAGTCAAACGCATACTGGTCATAGGCAGAAGGATTCTCACGATAATACTCCAGGGTCGTTAAGATCTTAAACACCGATCCCGGCGCATATTTTCCCTGCGTGGCGCGATTGTAAAGCACCGTGCTTCCCTCCGCCGTCAGACTGCTCCAGTCCTTTTTTACCGTATTGGGATCATAGTCCGGTTTTGACACCATTGCAATGATTTTTCCGGTATCCGGTTCCATAACAATCACAGCTCCCTGATAATTTCCAAGAGATTTGTATGCCACCTGCTGAATCTGTGCATCCAGCGTCGTGACAACCGTATCCCCCTGTGCCTTCTTATCTGAAATATCATCTGCGATTCTCTTAAGGAAAAACTCATGGGAACGCAACAAAGAAAAATTTTCCTGGTTTTCCAGTCCCGCTTTTCCATTCACCGCATAACCAACTGCATGGGCAAACATGCGTCCCTGCGGATAGCTTCTGGTCTGTGTTCCGTCTGCGGATACTTTTGTTGTGGCAAGTACTTTGCCGTCTGCAGATACAATATCCCCACGGATCACATGATCCGAAAACAGATCCTGCAGGGAATTATACGGACTGTTGATAAACGATTCACTCTTACATACCTGAAAATAGACAAAATAAATCATCATAGACAGAAACACTGCCAGGAACAGATACATAATAACAAGAAATTCTTTATTACTTTTCTTTGTCTTTTTCTTTTTTCTTCTCATTCTTTTCTGCCTCTTCTTCGTTTCTGTTCTTTTTTCTGCGTCCGGCCGTCAAACTGCATGATGTATAGTCCCTGTATAATGCCAAACACAATCATAGTCGATAACAGAGAACTGCCTCCATAGCTGACCAGTGGAAGTGTCACTCCGGTTGACGGAATAAATTTGATGACCCCGCCGATGGTCAGAAACACCTGCAAAGCATACAGTGTTCCAAGTCCGACCGCTGTCAGACGATAATAATTGTCCCGAAGTTTCATGGCAACATTCATGATCATAAAAAAGCAGCTGACACAGACCATGATCAGACACAGTGCAAAGACTCCCCCGAGTTCTTCCGAGATTGCCGCAAAAACAAAATCCTTTGTCACGACCGGTATTTTTTCCGGCAGTCCCTGTCCCAGACCAAGTCCAAACCAGCCTCCGGTACCGATTGCAAACAGAGACTGGCATACCTGATACCCCGCCCCGTCAATGACTGCAAGCGGATTCGACCATGCCTGCACACGTGCCTGTACATGGTCAAACAGCCGGTACCCAAGCAGACTCGCCACGATCATTGCCAGTATTCCACCTCCGAAATACACAAATCTGCGCGTCGCCACATAAACCATAACCAGGTAGGTAAAAAAATACAAAAGGGCTCCGCCGAGATCTTTGGATGCTACCAGCATCAGAACAAAAACAGCCGAAAAAATGCTTGTCACCATGACCTGATGAAAATCCTGGCGCTGGTACAGCATGGATGCAATAAACATGACAAAAATAATTTTTACAAACTCCGAAGGCTGGATGGTCAAAGGACCGATCGACAGGGACAGTTTGGCCCCATAGCTTGTCTGTCCGGCAACCGCAACAACGCCCAGTGCACCGACACCTACGATCACATACACCCATGTCAGTTTACGGAACAGCGTCATATTCTGCAAGACCATGGGAATCAGCAGGGAAATCACAAAACCCGCGCACACAAAGATAAACTGCCGGAATGCCTTTTCAAAAGAAATACGTGTCAGGATAACAAATCCAATCGTAAGTAACATACACATATTATTGAGAACCAGCTCGGATGCATGCTTGTAAAACAGATGATATGTTCCGATGATTGCCGCAATGATAATCACCTGCATGAGATAAAATCCGATCAGCTGAAAATTTTTTGTTGTAATATACAAAACAAGAAAGGCATCAAAATGAAAAAGAAACAACAGTGTTCGCTGTACATGGTAAATATGTTTTTGTTCTTCTTCCTCTCCCTCGAATTTAAACACATGAAAGCACTCAAATGTATAAACAAGGAACAAAAAGATCATCAGATATTTTGAAGCCTGAACAATCAGATGGATCATTATTCCACTCCTCTTTTATAGTGTCCGTTGGTATAACGGTTTTCCCATTCTTTCGGATACTGTCTGCGGCTGCCGTCTGCAAACTCTTCATATAATTTCAGAATTGCTTTGGTTTCTTTTGCAGATTCCATGGTAAAATCCATCCGGAAATCACGGATGCCTGCTTTTTTTAATTCCTCTAAATTGGAAAATAATAAAACCGGCAGGGAATTATAAACAACATTATAGCAGTACGTGCAGAAATTTTTTACCGGAAACTGTACCTGATACCGGTCTTTCAGATAAGAAAGCCCCCGTTTTTTATCACAGCCCCTGGTATTGGCATGTACGCACTGTGCACTTGTCATAAGCGGATAATATCCGTAAATCATCATCATACTTTCTTCGTTATATCTCCGTTTTATTTCGCTGCGGTTTAGTTCCAGCGGAACCGTATTTTTTGTCACTCCCTGCCCGGCAAATGCACGGACCGCCTGATCGTTATAGCAATACAGATTGTGATCCGTTATGATTTCACTTCCCAAAAATGTTTCCTTTGCCAATGCCAGCTCTTCATAATTTCTCACAAGGACTCCGGCAAATCCCATTCTTTTTATATCCGGAAGTATCTGCCGCACCCATTCTGCCGTTCCGGCACGGAAGATACGCGGCATCACCAGATAAACCTCTTTATCCTTTTGCATAACAGCATTTGCATCTTCTTTTAATTCTTCCATAATTGTGCTTCGGTCATAAGCTTCCATATCCAGACAGACAGAAGTGACACAGGAACTTTCCAGAACCGGTGCAAGCTGTCTGCGCTCCCCGGTCACTGCAAAAACACGTTCCTTTCTTTTTTCCCGTTTCTCACATGCCTCCGGAAATTTTTCCTCTGCCTTCCTCTGCGGATGCTCCTGTCTCTGGTAAGGTTTCAGCATCTTTTTTTGCAGTTCTGCCAATGCCTCCCTACGCAGCTGATTGAGTGCTCCGTTTGGAAGAAACACTCCGTCCTCTATTTTTATGGACAACTCTTCCATAACAAACGGGGTATCTCCCGTCTTTTCCATACGGCTTTTTACGTCTTCTGCCAGAAGAGGTTTCTTTTGCGCCTGCATAACTTCCATGCTGGAAATCTCCACAGACACCGTTTGCGTCTTTACCCGGTAATATGCAGCCTGTCCCTGATGCAAAACCAGTTCTCCCATGACAGGGATTTTGGCAGCACCATTTTCATAGGTTCTTAAAATTTGCTGCTGCAGGGCTTCATTCGTTTTTTCGTAATTTGGCTTTGTAAACGTCACCATATCAGAACCATTGTGCCTGTGGTAATATCCGTCGGTAAATCCACAGCGGTTTCCCAGTGCAAGCACTGCCCGGTAATCTTCTTCCGAAACCTGTGTCTCCTGTCCCGATAAAAAGAGGTCGATATATTTGCGGTAATAAGAAACCACACCAGCAGCATACGGGATCTGTTTCATGCGTCCCTCAATTTTCAAGGAATAGACTCCTGCATCTGCCAGCCCACGCAGATCCTTTATTCCACACATATCCTTGAGGCTTAAGACATAAGCATCTTTTTTGTATTCCCTGTGCTTTTCATCCAGCACTGCGTAAGGGAGCCTGCATGGCTGCGCACATCTGCCGCGGTTTCCGCTTCTTCCTCCAAGCATACTGCTAAACAGACACTGTCCGGAATAACAGTAACACAGCGCCCCGTGTACAAATGCTTCCAGTTCCATACCGGTCTCTTCACGGATCCGTTTCATTTCATTCAGGGAAAGTTCCCGTGCCATGACCATACGGGTCACTCCGTATCCTGAAAAAAGCCGGGCCGCCTCCACACCGGTGACTGTCATCTGCGTACTTGTATGAATCGCAAGATCCGGAAATCTCTCGTGGATCGCTGTCAGGACCCCAAAATCCTGTACAAGTACCGCATCCAGTCCATGTTCATAAAACGGCTGCAGATACGCACAGACCTGTTCGATCTCACTGTTTTTTAAAAGCGTATTGACCGTAAGATAAACCCTGCGTCCATACAAATGTGCATAGTCCAGTGCTTCTAGTAATTCTTCATCAGAAAAATTATCTGCATATGCGCGGGCTCCAAATTTGCTTCCCCCCACGTAAACGGCATCTGCACCGGCCGCGACAACCGCCTTAAAAATGGCTAACGATCCAGCCGGTGCAAGCAGTTCAAATGTATTTTGTTGTGTCGTATGATTGTTTTCTTTCATATTCTTTCCTTATGATGAAAAAACACAAAGGAATACCTTCCTTTGTGTTTCGAAACCTCTTATTTTTTCTTTGTGTTCTCTTTTTCAGACTCTTTCGGGCTGTCTTTTCCATCCAGAAGCTTGTCCTCAAGTGCTGCCTCTAACCGCGCCTTGTTCAGGAGAAGTTCTTTATTGTCCCGTTCCAGTTTCTTCAATGATTCTTCTGCCGTCTCCGTCTTTACCTGATTAGAGATCAGATCGTGCTTTAAATCGTAAATTTCTTTTTCTTTATTTTCAAGGTCCCGTTCTAATTTTTCCACCTGATCCTTTGCTTTAAAATAATCATCCGCAATATTCAGCTGGATCAGTGTATTTTTCATATTGAGAGGAATGTGCCGGTATTCTTCAATGGAAGTAAACTCATTGATCTTTCCGTTAATATAAGAAGCTACTTTCTGGAGATATTCCTCTCCTTCATAGCCGCTTAACGTATATACCTTTCCATCAATTACCACTTCCGCACTTGTCTTTGCTGACATAACCTATCCTCCCGTTTTGGACCATCCTCTTTGCTGTCATACTTTTTATTATAATATTCCGCAGTAGGAAAAGCAACCTCTTATTCGGATTTTGGTGTCCTCCCGAAATGTTCATAGGCAAATGCCGTTGCAACGCGCCCCTTCGGTGTCCGGTTGATGAAATCATTTTTGACCAGATACGGTTCATAAACATCTTCGATGGTTCCGGAATCCTCACCAAGCGAAGCTGCCAGCGTATCAAGTCCCACCGGACCGCCGTCAAACTTGTCGATAATTGTCAAGATAATGTTCCTGTCGTTCTGATCCAGTCCCATCTTATCTACCTCAAGCAGATCCAATGCAAACGCCGCCACCTCATAGGTAATCTTCCCGTCATACTTTACCTGGGCAAAATCACGCACCCGCTTGAGCAGACGGTTTGCCAGACGGGGAGTTCCCCTGGAACGGCGGGCAAGCTCGTAAGCGCCTTTTTCATCAATTTCCACATCCAGTACCTGTGCCGACTGCAAAATAATCGTGCGAAGTTCCTCCACCGTATAATATTCCATGTGGCTGACGACACCAAAACGGTCGCGAAGCGGTGCCGAAAGCATTCCGGCCCGTGTCGTAGCCCCGACAAGCGTAAACTTCGGAAGATTCAGCCGGATGGAACGGGCGGATTCTCCTTTTCCGATCATCACGTCAATCACATAATCTTCCATTGCCGGATACAGTACTTCCTCCACCTGACGGTTCAGCCGGTGAATTTCGTCCACAAACAAAATGTCACCTTCTGCAAGGTTATTCAGGATCGCCGCCATCTCTCCCGGTTTTGCAATTGCAGGTCCCGAGGTCACTTTCAGGTGGGTACCCATCTCATTTGCAATGATCCCTGCAAGCGTTGTCTTTCCAAGTCCCGGTGGTCCATAAAACAGTACATGGTCCAAAGACTCCTGCCGGGCTTTTGCCGCCTCAATGTAGACTTTCATATTTGATTTTATTTTTTCCTGTCCAATGTAATCCTCCAGCCTCTGCGGACGAAGGGACGATTCAATCTTATAATCTTCTTCCTGCAGCTGCGTGGAAATCACGCGTTTTTCCATACCAAATCTTCTTTCTCGAAACTACAACAACGACATATGTTTCAGTGCTGCCTTCAGCACTGCTTCCACATCCATTTCTTCTGTGATCTCCACCGCGGATACAGCCTTTAAACTTTCCGCCGAGGAATATCCCAGTGCCGTAAGTGCCATAACCGCATCATTTCTGACCTGACCATTTCCGGAAATCTTTAAAGTCTGTACATGCTCACTCTTCTTTTCAAAAGCATCTTCCAAAGACATCTTATCTTTTAATTCCAAAATCACACGCTGGGCTGTCTTGGCTCCTACTCCCGGAGCTTTCGAGATTGCCTTGGAATCTCCCGACAATACCGCAAACCGCAGATCATCTGCACTGAGCGCAGAAAGAATTGCAAGTCCTCCCTTTGGACCAATTCCGCTGACAGAAATCAGAAGTTTGAAAAGCTCCAGATCGTCTTTGGTCAGAAATCCATAGAGAATCATGGCATCCTCGCGCAGATACAGATACGTATACACTTTAATCTCCTCACCGACTGCCGGAAGATACTCAAACGTCTGTCCGGAAATAAATACCTGATATCCGATTCCCCCGGTCTCTATCACAATATGATCCGGATTGGTTTCTGCAAGCTCACCTTTGATATATGCGTACATAAAACATTCTCCTCATTTTCGTTCGTTCACGGTATTTATCATAACACAGCAGATACAATTATGCAAACAGATGTTCTACTCGTGATATTTTTCTGTCAGAAAACGCAGACGCACGATCAGTTCCTGTGCAAGAAGCCCGATCAGAAATCCCGTAAGAAGTCCGGCAATCAGAAGTACCGGAAAATAATACAACACATAATGGCTGGACACAACAAGCGCCGCTATAAGGATCTGCCCGATGTTATGAGCAATTCCTCCGGCCACACTGACGGAAATACAGCCCAGGTGGTTTCCTTTTTTTAAGAGTGCCATCACAAGAAAACTGAGGATTCCCCCGCCTAAGGAATACAAAATTCCGATCAGATTGCCAAACAAAATTCCGACAAGGAAAATTCTTATGACAGAGACACAAAATGCCTCCTTCGTTCCAATCGAATACAGCATTAAAACAACCACAATATTCGTCAGTCCGAGTTTTACTCCCGGAATTCCGAAATCAAAGGGAATCAGCATCTCTATATAACTGCAGATCATGGCAAGTGCAAGAAACACTCCCATAAACGCCGGTTTTCTCCAAAGCTGTTTACTGTGCAAATCCATCCATCCCTTCTTTTTTCGAATTCGTTACGGTCACTACCACACGATTCGGCAGACAGACAATGCTTTCATTTTCCGCGGAAATCGCTTTCTGATGCACACACAGTTTGTCCGGACAGTCCGCTTCTTTCATATCTGCTTTTCCATCGCGGATCACCAGAACATTCGTGGTTTTTCCTTTGGAATTTTTAATTTTTACAGTCTGCGGCTGTGACAGGGAATAGGTTCCATACACTTCTCCCTCTCTCGTCACCACCACCAAAGCTCCCTGTTTCCCTCCGGCAAAATACCAGACGCCCAGTACAATAAGACAGATACCAAGAAGCGCACCGATAAAAATCACATCTTTTTTGCCAAATTTTCTATGCATTCTCTGCGATCTCTCCCAGATAATAAAAACCTTTACATTCCGTAAGTTTTACCATAAACAGTTTTCCAATCATATCCGGGGTTCCCGGAAAATGCACCACCGAATTGTTTGAAAGCCGTCCGGTAATCAGGGAAGCATCCTGCGTATTCTGTTCCTCTGCCAGTACTTCCATCACTTTTCCTTCCAGTGCCATGGCTTTCTTTGCGCTGATCTGCTGTACTTCCTTTAACAACAGATCAAAATGCCGTTTCACTTCGGCCGGATCGCACTGATCTTCCATGGCTGCGGCCGGTGTGCCGGTCCGCTTGGAATATATAAACGTAAACGCACTGTCATATTCCACCTGTTTTACCACTTCAAGCGTTTCCTGGAAATCTTCTTCTGTCTCTCCAGGGAATCCGACAATAATATCGGTCGTCAGCGCAATATCCGGAATTGCCTCCCGAAGTTTCTTTACAATCGTCAGATACTGTTCTTTATCATAATGCCGGTTCATGATTTTTAAAATCCGTGAGCTTCCGGACTGCAGCGGCAGATGCATATGCTTGCATACCTTATCACATTCCTTCATGGCAAGGATCAGATCATCCGACAGATCCTTCGGATGAGAAGTCATAAACCGGATTCTCTTTAATCCCTCGATCTTGTTTACTTCCCGGAGAAGCTCTGCAAACGTAACTGGCTGCTCTAAATTTTTCCCGTAAGAATTAACATTCTGTCCAAGCAGCATGACTTCACACACACCATCTGCCACCAGTCCTTCAATCTCACGGATGATATCTTTTGGTTCGCGGCTGCGCTCGCGGCCCCTGACATAAGGAACGATACAGTAACTGCAGAAATTATTACATCCGAACATGATATTGACACCGGATTTAAAAGAAAACTTCCGCCGGATTGGAAGATCTTCCACGATTTTATCCGTATCCTTCCATATATCAATGATCATGGAATCCGATTCCATACGATTGCATAAAAGCTCCGCAAATTTATAAATATTATGTGTCCCAAATACCAGATCCACAAAACGGTAGGATTTGCGGATCTTCTCCACTACCGTCGGCTCCTGCATCATACAGCCACAGAGTGCTATCATCATATGCGGATTTTTCTTTTTAAAGTTTGACAGATACCCCAGGCGTCCATACACCTTATTGTTTGCATTTTCACGCACCGTACAGGTATTGTAAATCACAAAATCCGCGTGCTCATCCTCTGTCTCCACATAACCGATGTCCGTCAGGATTCCTAAAAGTTTCTCCGAGTCCCTCGCATTCATCTGACACCCAAACGTATGGACACAGCAGGTCAGTTTGCGCCCCGCTTCTTTTTCCTTTTGTGCCACATACTGTCTGGCTTTTTCTATGTATTCGTACTGCCGTCTGGTTTCTTCTTCCCCGGTTAATCCATTTATTTCTAAATCTCTCATAATCCTCTTATTTTCCTGCTCTTCTTTTATGGACGAACCTGACCGTTTCCATAAATAATATATTTATAACTGGTAAGTGCCTCAAGCCCCATCGGACCTCTGGCATGTAATTTCTGTGTGCTGATTCCGATCTCTGCGCCAAGACCAAATTCATTTCCATCGGAAAAACGGGTGGATGCATTCACATAGACACAGGCGGAATCAATTTCATTTAAAAATCTCTGTGCCACATCATAATTTTTGGTTATAATCGCCTCGGAATGGGAGGTATTGTACTTATTGATATGTGCGATTGCCTCGTCCAGGCTGTCTACAATCTTTACCGACATAATATAATCCAGATACTCCGTTCCCCAGTCTTCTTCTGTCGCATCTTTTACCAGTGGCTGATCCGGTCCCAGACATTCGACGGCATAGGAATCACCGCGCATCTCCACATCATACTCTTTTAATGCTGCATACAGCTTTGGAAGAAACTCTTTTGCAATTGCCCGGTGCACCACAATGGATTCGCAGGCATTGCATACACCGATCCGCTGTGTCTTTGCATTTTTAATGATATTGACCGCCATCTCCTGATCAGCAAACTGATCCACATAAACATGACAGTTTCCGGTTCCGGTTTCAATAACCGGAATCGTCGCATTATTTACCACACTCTGGATCAGTCCCCTGCCGCCTCTTGGAATCAGCAGATCCACATAATCCTTCATTTTCATAAACGCATTGGTGGTTTCCCGATCTGTGCTCTCGATCAGACTGAGTGCCCCTTTTGGAATATTCATCCTGCGAAGTGCCTCCTGCATGGCAGAAACAATCGCAATGTTCGAATGGATGGCATCACTTCCACCCTTTAAAATTGCACAGTTTCCGGACTTAAAACACAGACCGAACGCATCGGAAGTAACATTCGGGCGGGCCTCAAAGATAATGCCAACGACACCGATGGCTACACGCACTTTTCCAATGATCAGTCCGTTCGGGCGTTTTCGCATGGACATCACTTCCCCGATGGGATCTTCCAGTTTCGCCACCTGCCGGAGTCCGTCTGCCATTCCAAGAAGACGGTCATGATCCAGCTTCAGGCGGTCTAAAAGTCCCTGTGGCATATTGCGCTCACGTCCCCGCTCCATATCTATTGCATTGGCCTCTAAAATTTCCTGCTCATGTGCCATAAGCGCGTCCGCAGCCAGTTCGAGTGTTCTGTTTTTTGTATCGGTATCCAGCATTCCAACCCTGATCCGGTCTTCATGTGCCTGCCGGCACAGTTCCTGCAGTTTTGCATCCATTGTCATTCTCCTCCTGTTGTCCGTTTCGGACGATACCATTGTTGTTCTGTGATCACATCATCCATAGGATGATCATGTATTTCCGTTGGAATTCTTTTGACGATCTGTTCTCCAAACGCAATTCCTGTCCTGTGCAGATTTTCTTTCTGCTTCAGGTAACGATCGTAAAATCCTCCTCCGTATCCGAGCCGCATCCCCTTTTCGTCGAATGCAACACCGGGGACAAGAATCCATGCCTCCCCATTCTCTGCAAAAGAAGAAAGCGGATATTGTTTGACATCCGGTTCCGGGACAGAAAACATTCCCTTTTTTAACTGTCCGGAATCCTCAATCCGGTAAAACTCCATTTCCTTCCCACACACCTTCGGGAAAAAAATCTGTTTTCTGTCCCGAAGTGCCTGATCGCAGAAAAGCTGCAATTCGACTTCGCTTCTAATCGCGGCATAAACCAGAATTTTCTGAAATCTGGCATACTCCGGTGCCGACAGCAGCCGCTCACAGATTTTTGCGCTCTTCTGCCGCCTCTCCTGCGGAGAAATCCGGTCTCTCTTTTCCTTCATCCGTTTACGAAGTTCTTGTTTTTGATCCATATTTTTCTCCAAGATTTTCCACAGATCCATCTGCATTCATCATGTCAATATTGTTAAGCTGATTGCGCAGATTTGCCTTTACCGAAGCGACATATTCCTGACGCAGCAGTGCCTGTTCCTTCTTTTCTTCTTCGCTCAATCCTTCTGCTTTGGATTTTTTGTATAATTCATTGATGCGTGCAATTTTTTCGTTTGTCATCAGCCTATTGTCTCCATAATATAATTTGCAAGGTTAAAGTTTGCATTTTCATTAGCCGTAAATAACGTTCCCACATAATCATTTTCGAAAATATCCTGCAGGATGCGGACATCCCCGCCATTTGCAATGATCATATCCGTTCCGGATAATGTTGCAATCTTTGCTGCGGCAAGTTTTGTCGCCATCCCGCCGGTTCCGACATTGCTGCCGGTAGATTCTTTAGCCATTCCATAAATGTTTTCATCAATAGCATCTACGACTTTAAGCAGCCTTGCCTCCGGGTTTTTGTGCGGATCATCCGTATAAAGTCCGTCAATATCGGAAAGCAGGATCAAAAGATCTGCCCCCACCATGGAAGCGACCAGTGCCGACAGCGTATCATTGTCACCAAACTGCATCTCATAGGTACTGACCGTATCGTTCTCATTCACGACCGGAACCACCCCGAGATGGAACAGTTCGTCAAATGTATTCTTTGCATTCGCACGGGATACCGGATTTACCATTGTATTTTTTGTCAGCAGAATCTGCCCTGCGGTCTGTGAATATTCCGCAAACAGTTTCTGGTAAACCATCATCAGTTTTGCCTGTCCCACAGCCGCACATGCCTGCTTTACCGATGTCTCGGACGGACGTTCCTTCACGCCCATGGCAGCCCTTCCCACGGCAATCGCACCGGAACTTACCAGACAGACATCCATTCCCTGATTGTGCAGATCACTCAGCTGCCTGACCAGGTGTTCCATTTTGGCAAGATTTAAACGGCCGGTCTCTGCGTGCGTCAGAGAGGAAGAACCGATTTTGATCACGATACGTTTATAATTCAGTTTACTGTCCATTGTACTTTATTCCTCGATTTTCTTTACTTATGCATACCTTTAAATACTTTACCATATCTTCCGAAAAAAAACAACAAAGCTTGCCGCCTGCCATAAAATGGAGTATATTAATCTGTATAAAATTTTACGGAGAGGATTTTTATGAAACAACAAAAATACATCAGATACATTCTGTTTCCCACAACGCTTCTTTGCCTTATTGCATCACTTTTTTGTGGCTGCTCTGCCAATTCCGGGAAAATATCCAAAACGGGATTTTATTTTGATACGATGATCACGGTTACCCTCTATGGAACCCGTGATGAAAAGATATTGGATGATTGCTTTTCCCTGGCAGGAAACTACGAAAAGAAACTTTCAAACACCATCACAGATAGTGAAGTTTCAAAGATTAACGAGGCAAACGGCCAGTTTGTGACAGTCAGCAGCGATACCCTCTCCCTGATCAAAGATGGTATCCGGTATGGAAAAATCAGTGATGGAACATTTGATATTACCATCGGTACCCTCTCGGATCTGTGGAATTTTTCAGAGATTGCAGAAACCGCAAAATCCGATGATAACGAAGTCGATGCATCGGTTGTCCCTTCCCCGGAACAAATTGAAGCGGCACTGGCACATGTCAACTATAAAAATATTGAGATCAAAGGAAATCAGGTGCGGTTGAAAGATCCGCAGGCCAAAATTGACCTTGGCGGAATTGCGAAAGGTTTCATTGCGGATGAAATGCGAAGTTTCCTGAACAAAAAAGGAATCACCTCCGGCGTGATCAGCCTTGGGGGAAATGTCCTGACTCTTGGGAAAAAGGCAGATCACTCTTCCTATACCATTGGTATCCAGAAACCATTTTCCGAAACCGGTACGTCACTTGGCACCTTAAACGTATCCGATGCTTCGGTTGTTTCTTCCGGTATTTATGAGCGCTATTACCGGGTCAACGGCAAACTGTATCACCATATTTTAGACACCTCGACCGGATATCCGGTCGAGAACCATCTCTATCAGGTAACCATCATCAGTGACATCTCCATGGACGGGGATGCACTCAGCACAACCTGTTTTTCCCTCGGATTAAAAAAGGGAATGCAGCTGGTGGAACAGACCGATGGCGTAGAAGCCATCTTTGTCTCCGATGACGGAACAATTACATGCAGTTCCGGAATCAACCGGGATGATTCCATACAGTTTCATGCCTCCTGATTTTCGTGTTCTGAAAAACTCTGCATAAAAATACCCCATGCAGGCTGACCCTGCATGGGGTTATTTCTTGTTATAAAATAATCTTTTTCGGACACTTTTCTGCACAGATTCCGCAGCCTGTACATTTTTCCTGATCGATGTATGCAATGTTGTCTACCACATGAATCGCATCGGACGGACAGTTCTTCTCACAGAGATGACAGCCGATACATCCAACGGAACATGCACTCATGACATCCTTGCCCTTGTCTTTGGAACTGCACTGTACGAGGTGCATTGCCTCATATGGTACAAGTTCAATCAGATGCTTCGGACATGCAGCCACACATTTTCCGCAGGCCTTGCAGACCTTCGGATCGACTTTTGCAATACCATCTACGACATGGATCGCATCAAACGGACATGCTTTCACACAATTTCCAAATCCCAGACATCCATAATTGCAGGACTTTGGTCCGCCATTTGGAACAAATGCCATTGCCGCACAATCTTCCACTCCGGTATACTCGTAATCCTGTTTTGCTTTCTCACAGGTTCCGGCACACTTGACAAAAGCGACTTTTTTTACCGAAGCCCCGGCAGAAACACCCATGATCTCGCCAACCTTTGCGGCAACCGGCTCTCCACCGACCGGACACTGATTGACCGGCGCCTCTCCCTTTGCGATTGCCGCAGCAAGTCCAGAACATCCGGCATATCCACAGCCACCACAGTTATTTCCCGGGAGAACTTCTAAGATCGCATCCTCTCTCGGATCAGTCTCTACCTTGAACTTTTCTCCGGCGATTCCAAGGAAAAATCCAAGAATAATTCCTACGCAGCCGACAACAACAGCTGCGACAATAATTCCAGTTATCATACGTCTTTTCCCTCCTAAATCATTCCTGAGAATCCCATAAAGGCAATGGACATCAGGCAGGCAGTGATCAGAACAATCGCTGTACCCCTAAATGTCTTCGGGATATCATTGTACTCAATTTTTTCACGGATTCCCGCCATCAATACGATTGCGATAAAGAAACCAAATGCTGTGGAAAATCCGTAAACAACACCCTCTAAGAGATTGTAATCATAAGTAACACAGTTTAAGGCTACACCAAGTACCGCACAGTTTGTGGTAATCAGCGGCAGGTAAACACCCAGTGACTGATACAGTGATGGCATGCTCTTCTTTAAAAACATTTCTACAAACTGTACCAGTGCTGCAATAACCAGAATAAATACAATGGTCTTTAAATAGGTCAGATCTATTCCCTTTTTCACGAGAAACGGATTGGCCAGAATAAATTTATAGATCAGTCCGGTAATGAAAGAAGAGATCGTAATAACGAAAATTACGGCGCCTCCCATACCAGCAGCTGTCTCTGTTTTCTTGGATACACCAAGGAACGGACAGATACCAAGGAACTGACTCAATACTACGTTGTTTACGATCGCAGAACCTACCGCGATCAAAACCAGTTCAGCTAATGTACTCATCGTCTCTCTCCCTCCTTATGCCTGTTCCTGATCAGAAGCTCCTGCACTCTTTCCTGTACAAAGTGCGGACTGACCACAGTGTGCACAGTCTCCGGATAAACATCCTGCCGGCTCTGCAAGCGGTTTGCCCTTTGCTTCCATCTTTTTACGGATAATATTCATTCCGGCTACAAGGAATGCCAATACAAGGAATGCTCCCGGTGCCATGATGAAAATCGTGATCGGAGTAAATCCTTTGATTGCGGAAAGGAACGGAAGTCCGAAAAAGGTTCCGGCACCAAGGATCTCACGGATCAGTCCGATGATGGTCAGACCCATGGTAAATCCAAGTCCCATACCAATTCCATCAAAAATAGATTCGATTGGTCCATTCTTGGATGCATAGCTTTCTGCACGGCCAAGAATGATACAGTTTACAACGATCAGCGGAATATACACACCAAGTGCCTTAGAAAGGCTTGGAAGATATGCCTGCATCAGAAACTGTACGACCGTAACAAGTGATGCAACAATCACGATATAGGCCGGCATACGCACGCCGTTTGGAATCACCTTACGGAACAGTGAAATCAAAAGGTTGGAAAATACCAGTACCACAAGGGTAGAAAGTCCCATACCAAGTCCGTTGATCGCTGAAGATGTAACCGCAAGTGTCGGACACATACCAAGCATCAGGACAAAGGTAGGATTCTCTTTGATCACACCATTGTACAAACGTTCTACATACTTGTTCATTACTGAGCACCTCCTAACGCATTCTGGAAGTAATAGATGGCTGCATTACAGCCATTTGCCATTGCCTTTGAAGTAATGGTAGATCCGGTAATTGCCTCAATCTGATCATCCGATGCCGGTTTTTGTTTTACAACCGTAAACTTGTCTACCGTTTTGTTTTCAAACTGGCTGTAGAAATCTTCCTCTTCTGCTTTCATACCAAGTCCCGGTGTCTCGGAAATATCGGTAATCGAATATCCGTTGACGGTTCCATCATTTTTGATACCAACGGAAAATGTAATACTTCCCTGGCTTCCGTCTTTTGCGGTAACGGTAATGACATATCCCAGTGCATTGCCATCTTTATCTACAGCCTGCTCGACATCGTCAATCGTATCGTCATATCCTGCATCTGCAACCATTTTGTCTGCGGCATCCGCATCATACTCCTGCTGGTTGAACCCAGAGGCATCCGCAAACACTGCCTGATACGCTTCTTTTTTGGTCTGCTCGTTGGCTTTGTCAATCGGAGCCTTTGTAATTCCATATACCGCCCCTAAAATCACGCCGATCACAAGGGTAAAGGCTGTCAAAACCAAAGCGTCATGTATAATCTGTTTATTCATTCTTCTTTGCCTCCTTTGCCAGTCCAAAAGCTCTCGGAATTGTAAACTTCTCAATAATCGGTACTAAAATATTGCTCAAGATGATTGCAAAAGAAACACCCTCTGCATTTGCTCCGAAACAGCGGAAAATACCGGTTAACAGACCACAGCAGATACCGTAAATAATCTGACCGGCCGGTGTAATCGGTGAAGTCACATAATCGGTTGCCATAAAGAATGCACCAAGCATCAGACCACCACCGCACAGTTCTGCAACCAGATAATTGGCATTCATCGGTTCCTTGCCAAAGATCAGCATAAATACCGCAAATGTAATCAGGTAAGCAGCCGGAATCCGTAATGTGATAACGCCCAGAAGAATCAGGATAATCGCACCAATCAGGATTGCGATCACGGATGTCTCACCGATGGTTCCCGGAATCTTTCCGGTCAGCATATCCATGACATTGACGGAAGAAAGTCCTTCATTTCTGATCATGGCAAGCGGTGTTGCCCCGGAATATGCCTCAAACTTAGAACTCTTGAAATTTGTCATGTCTGCGGCAAAAGCAATCAGCAGAAAACATCTTCCACCCAGTGCCGGGTTCATGAAGTTTTGTCCCAGTCCGCCAAACATCATCTTTACAATGACAATGGCAAATACACTGCCAATCACAGCCTCCCACCATGGAAGTCCTGCCGGCAGGTTCAGTGCCAGAAGAAGTCCGGTGACAACCGCACTCAGATCCGGCAGGCTGTTTTTTTTATGTACGATCTTATCAAAAATCCATTCGGAAGCCAGACAGCTTGCGATGGTAACTAAAATCAAAAGTAATGCATGCATTCCAAAATTCCAGATACCAAACAGGGTTGCCGGCAGCAACGCGATGATCACATATAGCATAACTCTGCTTGTGGAGTCCTTGGCACGCACATGTGGTGAAGACGAAACCTGATATTTCTCACTCACAACAATCCACCTCTTTCTCTTATTTTTTCTTTCTCTTATCTGCTAATACGAGTTTCTTCATTGTCTTGACGGACTGTGCCACCTGTCTGCGGGAAGGACATACATAACTGCAGCTTCCGCACTCGATGCACTCTAATCCATGCCAGCGTTCAAACTCATCCTTTTGTCCGTGCTCACTGAACTTTGCAAGCCTGCTTGGAATCAGTTTTTCCGGACACGCTTCCACACACCGGCCACAGCTGATGCATGCGAGCGGTTCAAACTCTGCCACCTCATCTTTTCCTAGACATAACAGAGAAGAAGTCGTCTTTGTGGTAGGAACATCCAGTCCAAAAATGGCAAATCCCATCATAGGACCGCCGGATACCAGTTTCTGTGGCTGTACTTTAAATCCTCCGGCAGCTTCCACCAGCTGCTCGTATGGTGTACCCATACTGTACAAAAAGTTTGACGGGGTGGTAATTGCGTCTCCGGTGATTGTAGCAATTCGCTTCATCACAGGAACTCCATCTTTTACTGCATGCTTGATTGCAATCATGGTTTCTACGTTGTCCACGATACAGCCTGCATCTGCAGGAAGCATTTTGGAATTGATTTCGCGTCCGGTCACTGCGTAGATCAGCTGACGCTCTCCTCCCTGCGGATACTTTGTCAGCAATTCACAGACCTCCATCCGGGGCTCATCCTTAATCAGTTCCTTCAGTTTTGCAATTGCATCCGGTTTGTTATTTTCGACGCCAAACACACCTTTTGCATGGTCAAACAGCTGCAGTATGATCTTCATACCTGCAACCAGATCTTCCGGATTTTCGATCATTCTGCGGTAATCTGCAGTCAGATATGGCTCGCATTCTGCGCAGTTTGCAATAATATACTCGATTTTTTCCGGCTCTTTCGGAGACAGTTTTACATGTGTCGGGAAACCTGCGCCTCCCATACCAACCACACCGGCCTCCTTAATTCGATCAATGATTTTCTCCCTGGATAAGGATGTCACATCATCCACCGGTGAATACTCACACTCCGTAAACTGATCATCACTCTCGATTACAATGGAATTCACCATATCACCGACTGCCACACGCCGTGGTTCAATTTTCTTCACTGTACCGGATACCGAAGAATAAATCGGAGAAGATACAAAGCCGCCGGCTTCTGCAATCTTCTGCCCTTTCTTTACGCTATCCCCTACAGCGACAATTGGAGTGGCTGGTGCACCAATATGCTGTGACAATGGAAAAACCAGTTCTCCTTTGGGTAGAACTTCTTTGATTGGCGCATCCTTGGCAAGTTCTTTGCCTTCATAGGGATGTACGCCGCCTATAAATGTTTTCAAACCCATCCTTGTGCCCTCTTTCCTTATTTTTTTGTCTAAACCATATAGTTTATAACATAATTCACATTAAATTATAGCACTTTTTAACCATGTATGTAGTAAAATTTTTAATTTTTTCTGAATATTTTGTATTCTTTTTAATACAAAGAAACATGACGAAAAATGAGATTTATGGTATAATCCAGATACACAGACAAAATCCAAACGTTATATAAAGGAGAATTTATGAAAACGTTTCATGAAGAAATCCCCGATCTCTGTCAGGACGCTCTCACCGACCAGCTTTTTGATGAACACTCTATATTTTTTGACATAGAAACTACCGGGTTTTCACCTGCAAATTCCACACTCTATATGATTGGATGTGCCAGACGCAAAAGCAACCGGATCTGTATTGAACAGTTTTTTGCTGAAAAACCGGAAGAAGAAGCTGAAATCCTCGCCACATTTTTTCAGATGCTGTCACCATATACCACCATCATTACGTTTAACGGTGTGGGATTCGACATTCCTTACCTGAAGGCAAAAGCAGACCATTATAAGATTCCGGAACATTTTCGGGATTTTGAATACCTGGATATATTTAAATCGGTTTCTTCGATCAAATTTTTATTGAAACTGGAAAACTATAAGCAAAAAACCATAGAATCCTTTCTGGGTCTTAAAAGAGAAGACGAAAAGACGGGAGGGGATCTGATCCATGTATATTTCACGCATGTGAAACATCCGACAGAAGAAACGATGCATCTTCTTCGTATTCATAATTACGAAGATGTTCTGCACATGATTGATCTGCTCTCTGTTTTATCTTATCTGGAAGTATTAAACGGTCAGTACACCATCCTCTCCCACCGGATCGACCATTACCACGCATATGACGGAACCGAAGGGGAGGAATGGATCATCACCATGCAAAACAACTATCCCGTTCCGCGCCAGCTTTCCTGTAAACAGGATTGTTTTTATCTGATGATCGGAAAAAACCGCACTTCTCTTCGTATTCCGGTCTACGAAGGTGAACTGCATTATTTTTATTCCAATTACAGGGATTACTATTATCTGAAAAAAGAAGATATGGCAATACACAAAAGTGTTGCCTCATTTGTAGACAAAGAATACCGGGAAAATGCCAAAGCAAGTAACTGTTATACGCGCAAATCCGGCAAATTTCTTCCGCAATACAACAATGTTATGCAACCGGAGTTCCGTAAAGAGTATAAGGATAAAATCAGTTATTTTGAGATGACGGATGATTTTTGTACCTCTGATATCATGTTGCGCCGCTATATTGATCACATCTTAAAAAATATGATGGGAAAAAAATAATAATTTAAGACTGCAAAAATGCATGTTCTTATGTTTTAGGCATAAAAACATGCATTTTTATTGGTTTAAACATTCTTTTCAAAATAAAAACTGCTGAGTCTGTCAAATCCAAGTTCTTTATAATTGGTAATCTGTTCTGTACTTCCGATAAACAAAACACCATGACTCTTCAGCGACTGATGGAAGTTCTTATAAATCATGTCTTTTGCATCATCTGTAAAATAGATAACCACATTTCTGCAGAGAATCATATCAAAATCCCTTGGATACGGATCTTTTAACAGATTGTGTTCTTTAAACGTCACGCAGCGCTTGATTTCATCCGAAATCTGAAATGATTTTCCGATCTGTTTAAAATACTTGCGTTTAAATTCCGGCGGCACATTTGCAATGCTCTTTTCATTGTACAGACCAACCTGCGCTTTCTGAAGAACCTGCTTGTCCAGATCGGTTGCCGTAATATGAATGTTGGAAAGCGGAATATGTTTGGATAATGCCATGACAAGAGAATACGGTTCATCTCCTGTCGAACAGGCTGCACTCCACACATGCAGATTTTTTCCATGCTGTTTGATAAGTTTCGGAATAACATTCTCATCCATCAGCTTCCACTGATCCGGATTACGGTAAAACTCAGAGACATTGATTGTAAGAAAATTGACAAATGCCTCAAATTTGTCCTTGTCTGTCTTCAGCACACGGATATACTCATCATAATTGCTGCAGCCATGCTTTGTCGCAATCGTATCAATTCGTCTGCGCATCTGTTTTTCTTTGTAATAATTCAGATCAATTTTTGTCAGAGCATAGACGTCTTTTTTGAATTTTTCATAATTGTCAAACATAGACTTTTACCCCCTATAAACAATAAGAAGCTGCCCGAAGGCAACTTCTTACCTATGAAAATTTACAGTGAATTATTCCTCTGTCTCAGCATCTTCAGCCGGAGCTGCAAGAGCCTTAATGCTCAAGCTGATCTTCTTTTCTTCTTCGTTGAAGTCTACGATCTTTGCTTCAACTTCCTGACCAATCTTTAATACATCAGAAGGCTTCTCTACGTGTTCCTGGGAGATCTGTGATACGTGAAGTAATGCATCAACACCAGGAGCAAGCTCTACGAATGCACCGAAATCTGTCATACGTGCAACTTTTCCTTTTACCACGTTGCCAACGGCATACTTCTCTGCAGCACCATTCCAAGGATTCTCATCCTCAAATTTCATGCTGAGTGCAATCTTGGTATCTGTAATATTCTTGATAAATACGCGAACTTTCTGTCCAACAGTAAATACTTTCTTAGGATTCTCAACTCTGCCCCATGACATCTCTGAGATATGAAGTAATCCGTCTACTCCGCCCAGGTCGATGAATGCACCGAAATCTGTAACATTCTTTACAGTTCCTTCGATTACATCGCCGACTTTGATCTTTGCAAACAGTTCTTTCTGAAGCTCTGCCTTCTTTGCAAGTAATAAGGTCTTGCGGTTACCAATGATTCTTCTCTTTCTAGGATCAAACTCTGTGATAACAAACTCGATTTCCTGATCCTTGAACTTGCTTAAGTCTTTCTCATATGTGTCAGATACAAGGCTTGCCGGGATAAATACTCTTGTCTCATCTACATTGACACATACACCACCGGTAAGTACCTGGCTGACTTTTGCCTTTAAAATTTCCTGATTTTCGAATGCTTCCTCTAATCTCTTGTTTCCCTTCTCTGCTGCGAGACGCTTGTAAGAAAGGAGAACCTGTCCCTCACCATCGTTTACTTTTACAACTTTGGCTTCTAAGGTATCGCCGGCTTTTACGACTGTAGTAAGGTCTACATTTGGCTCGTTTGTATATTCATTACGTGTAATGATTCCATCTGATTTGTAGCCGATATTCAGGATGATTTCATCTGGCTTAACATCAATAACGGTACCCTCTACCACTTCTCCATTTCTTATTGTTTTTAAAGATTCTTCCAACATTTGTTCAAAGCTCATTTCTGACATTCTTTGAAACCTCCTCGATGATATTGTTTGGGGTTGAAGCCCCTGCGGTAATACCTACGTTATTGATGGATTGTATCTGATGATAATCCATATCTTTACTCGTTTGTATATAGTAAGTATTTGCACATTCCTTTTTAGATATTTCATACAATTTTTGCGTATTGGAGCTATGCTTGTCACCAATGACAATCATGAGATCCGACTCCGCAGCAATTTTGCGTGCTTCCGTCTGTCTTTCCTCCGTTGCATTGCAGATTGTATCTAAAACACTTATATCATAACCTTTTTTCTTTATAATTTCAACTAATTCTTGAAATTTATTGTAGTTAAATGTCGTCTGTGCCACCAGACAGACTTTTTCTCCCTCTTTTAACGGTAATTTTTCAATATCTTCCTGACTTGTGACCGTATAGGCAGGCTGTCCTTCCACCCATCCGAGAATTCCTTCCACTTCCGGGTGATGTTCGTTTCCGGCAATCACAATCCGATACCCTTCTTTGCTGTACTTCTCCACAAGTCGGTGAATTTTCAGGACAAACGGACAGGTTGCATCCAGCACTTCAAATCCGCATGCCTTCATTGCTTCATGTTCTCTGCGGCTGATACCGTGTGAACGGATGATAATCTTTCCTTTTGGAAGATTCTCAAGTTCTTTGAGCTCCCTGACCACATGAACTCTACGCTGTTTAAGATCCCTGACTACTTCTTCATTGTGAATGATCGGCCCATACGTATATACCGGAACTTTTGCCTCTTCTGCTTCCTGATATACCATATTTACTGCCCGTTTCACGCCGAAGCAATACCCGGCACTTTTTGCAATCGTCAGCTTCATTTTTGTCTATTCCGCCTTCTTGATTATTTTTTTCATTTCTTCAACAACGCCGTCAATATCCAGATCCGATGAATCTAAAAGGACAGCATCATCCGCCTGTTTTAACGGGGAAGTTTCCCGGTGCATATCCCGGTAATCGCGCTCAATAATATCTTTTTCTATCGCATCCATATCACAGGATACACCTTTTGCTGTCAGCTCATCAAAGCGGCGCTTTGCCCGCACTTTCGAGCTTGCAGTGAGATAAATTTTCACATTGGCATTCGGAAGGACAACCGTACCGATATCTCTTCCATCCATAATCACATTTTCCTTTGCAGCAAGCTGTCTCTGCAATTCTACCAGTTTTGTACGAACCACTGGATAAACACTGGTCGCGCTGGCCATGTTGCCGACTTCCTCTTTCCGGATAACGCCGTTTACGTTCTCTCCATTTAAGATCACCTGCTGTTCTCCGCCCATATACTGAATGGTCACGTCTACCTTCGGACAGGCAGCCGCAATCGCCTGCTCATCGGAAGCATCGATATGATTCTGTAAAAAATAATATGCCATCGCGCGGTACATTGCACCGGTATCCACATACACATACCCCAGATCCGCCGCAAGTTTTTTGGCGATTGTACTTTTTCCGGCTCCTGCCGGTCCATCAATTGCAATATTAAATGCCATTTTCTATTCTCCTTTGAAATAAATTATTTATCTTTGAAATTACAAAACGGATATTCCCGCCAGGTGTCCGGTGGACCAGGCAATCTGAAGATTATAGCCACCGGTAAGTGCATCCAGATCCAGCACCTCGCCGCAGAAATACAGCCCCTGCACAAGTTTTGACTCCATCGTGGAAGGATTGATATCTTTCACGGAAACACCGCCCTTTGTTATAATTGCCTCTTTAAAATCGCGGAGCCCTGTAATTGTAAGCGGCATATTTTTAAACAGATGTAACAGATTCTGTCTCTGTTCCCTGGATATTTCATTCACCTTTGTATCTGGATCAATGCCTGATAACGCAATCATAACAGGTATCATTTTTGCCGGGAGCAAATGCCCCAGAGAATTTTTAAACTGCTTATTTTTCATTTCATCAAATTCCCTTAAGATCCGGTGATCAAGCTGTTCCACATCCAGTGCCGGTTTCAGATCAATCGTCATGGAAAGCTCCTGGTCAAATGCTTTTGCCGGGATACATCCGCTTGCCGACAATACCAGCGGACCACTGACGCCGAAATGCGTAAAAAGCATCTCTCCAAAATCCTCATACAGTTTTTTCTTTCCCCGGGTAACCGACATACGGACATTGCGCAGCGAAAGACCCTGCAGATCCCTGACCCACGGTTCTTTCATTTCCATCGGAACCAGTGCCGGTGTCGGCGATACCATCTTATGTCCGCTCTCTTCTGCCATGCGGTAACCGTCCCCCGTTGCCCCTGTTGAAGGATAGGAAATTCCTCCAGTTGCAACAATCACTGCGTCCGCATGCATTTTTGTATGATCAGCCAGCTCAACACCGGTAACACGCTTTTCTTCATCCCTCTTTTCAAGCAGCAGACGATTTACCTTTGTATGCAGTAAAACTTCCACATGCTGCCCCCGCAATGCGGTGGATAACGCGGCAATCACATCGGAAGAATGATCCGACACGGGAAATACCCGGTTCCCACGCTCTGTTTTTGTAGGCATTCCATGACTCTCAAAAAAAGAAATCACCTGCTCATTGTCATAGGAGTAAAAAGCACTGTATAAAAATTTACGGTTGCTGACTACATTGGCAAACAGCTGTTCCATATCACTGGCATTCGTCAGATTGCAGCGCCCTTTTCCCGTAATAAACAGCTTTTTTCCGAGTTTTTCATTCTGTTCTAAAAGCGTCACTGCATGTCCGCTCTCCGCTGCCGCATACGCAGCCATCATTCCCGCCGGTCCTCCACCGATCACGATTACTTTACTCATTATCGATATCCCCTAATTTTGCATAATGTACCTTAATCGAATCATCAATATAATTGATCTCATCGTTTTCATATACCTGATACTCATCCCAGATGTCTTCTAACATCGTCAGCGTTCCCGCCACTTCTTTCTGTTTCTTCATGCACAGAGCCACTACCAGCGCATTGATAACGGAAAGCGGTGCGACAAGGGAATCCACAATGGATGCCATATCACTGTCCGCAATGAGATTGCAGGAAGAATACAGATTCATCGGTGAATGTATGCTGTCAGTAATTGTAATTACTTTTGCACTCCGGTTATTTGCAAATTCCAATGCCTTTAATGTCCGCATGGAATATCGTGGGAAACTGATTCCGATAATAACGTCATTTTCCCCGATTCTTACCATCTGTTCAAACAGTTCACTCGAACTGTTTGTCGTAAGCAGACGCACATTATCAAACATCAGATTCAGATAAAATCCGAGAAAACTTGCAAGCGGCGCACAGCTTCTGATCCCGACAATATAAATATTTTTTGCCTCAAGGATTGTCGAGACGGCCACCTCAAACGCACTGTGATCAATTTTTTCCAGTGTCGTTTTGATCTTGTCCGCGTCTGCCGATAAAACTGTCTCTAAAATCTTCGACTGGCTGATTCTTCCGTAGGTTACCTCCATGCGCTGTACGGAGTTTAATTTATTGCGCACCAGTTCTTCTAAGGCACGCTGAAATTCCGGATATCCTTTATATCCAAGATATGTTGCGAAACGTACAACGGTCGACTCACTGACACCGACCGTCTCCCCCATCTTTGCGGCTGTTAAAAATACCGCTTTATCATAATTATCTGTAATGTAAGTTGCAAGCAGTTTCTGTCCCTTGCTCATCGAACTGTAACAATTATTAATCCGGTTTAACAGATCATTGGTATTTGACATCATATTCTCCTCTTTATCCCATAAAAGCTGTGCCACAAACAGCACTTTTGATTGTATCACTTTAACCGGAAAATGCAAGATTTCATGCAAAAAGAATTTTTCCCATCAAAAAAGACGCACCAGATCTGATGCGTCTTTTTCGTAGAAACCGGATATGACTATACCGGATATGCTCCGTTCTTTGTATCAGCAGTCTTTGCGTCTACGCCAGTCTGCTGTGCCTCACGGTATTTGAAGAAATCAGTAGCAACCTGTGGGAACAATGCATAGGATAATACATCCTCATCCTGCTGCTTGTACTGTTTCATCTCAGCTTCAATCTTATCAAGCTCCGGCTCAAGAAGATCTGCCGGACGACAGGTGATTGCATTCTTTTTATCCTCTCCGAGAACCTTGTCAACAACTTCCGGATTGAATGGTTTAACGGTCTGGCCGTACTTACCAAGAAGAATATCCTTTGTCTCCTTTGTTGCGACTTTATAACGCTCTCCCATCAATACGTTAAATACAGCCTGTGTACCAACGATCTGGGAAGACGGAGTAACAAGCGGTGGCTCACCAAGGTCTTTACGCACACGCGGAACCTCTGCAAGCACTTCCTCGTACTTGTCCTCTTTTCCCTGCTCCTTGAGCTGGGAAATCAGGTTGGAAAGCATACCACCCGGTACCTGATAACGAAGAGTGTTGATGTTTACACCAAGTACCTTCGGGTTCATCAGACCGCTTGCAAGTGCCTCTTCACGTAACGGACGGAAGTAATCTGCGATCTCACTTAACAGATTCAGATCAAGACCAGTATCGTATGGTGTGTTCTTGAAAGCCTCTACCATAACCTCTGTTGCAGGCTGGCTGGTTCCAAGAGCAAATGGAGACATTGCAGTATCAATGATATCTACACCGGCCTCTACTGCCTTCATATATGTCATGGAAGCTACACCGGAAGTATAATGTGTATGAAGTTCTACCGGAAGGGAGGTAGAATCCTTCAGTGCCTGTACAAGTTCTGTAGCCTTAGCAGGAACTAAAAGACCTGCCATATCCTTGATACAGAGAGAATCAGCTCCCATATCCTCTACACGCTTTGCCATCTCCATCCAGTAATCCAGAGTATAAGCATCTCCAAGGGTGTAAGAAAGAGCTACCTGTGCATGACCTTTTTCCCTGTTACATGCAGTAACTGCTGTCTGCAGGTTACGGATATCATTTAAGCAGTCAAAAATACGGATGATGTCAATTCCGTTTGCAATTGACTTCTGTACAAAATACTCTACCACATCATCTGCATACGGACGATATCCTAAGATATTCTGTCCACGGAACAGCATCTGCAGTTTTGTATTTTTAAATCCGTCTCTTAATTTACGAAGACGATCCCATGGGTCCTCTTTTAAGAATCTCAGGCAGGCATCGAATGTCGCACCACCCCAGCACTCTACAGCATTGAATCCAACCTTATCCATCTTTGGGATAATCGGAAGCATCTGCTCTGTTGTCATACGTGTAGCGATCAGTGACTGATGGGCATCACGCAAAACAGTTTCTGTTATTTTTAATGGTTTTTTTACCACTTCTGACATGACTTTTCCTCCTTATTAAATTCCAAATATAGCCATGAAACATCCCGCAGCTACCGCAGTACCGATAACGCCGGCAACGTTTGGTCCCATTGCATGCATGAGCAGGAAGTTTGTAGGATCCTCCTCTGCACCAACCTTCTGGGATACACGGGCTGCCATAGGCACGGCAGATACACCGGCAGAACCAATCAGAGGGTTAATCTTGCCCTTGGTAATCCAGCATAATAACTTACCAAATAAAACTCCGGCAGCAGTACCAACCATAAATGCAACAAGACCTAATACAACGATCTTTAAGGTGCTTGCATTTAAGAAAGCTTCTGCACTGGTAGTTGCACCAACAGAGGTACCCAGTAAGATAACGACAATGTACATAAGTGCGTTACTTGCAGTCTCCTGCAGCTGACGAACAACGCCAGACTCACGGAAGAGGTTTCCAAGCATCAGCATACCAACAAGTGGTGCTGTGGTAGGAAGCAGTACGCAGACAACAACGGTAACAACGATTGGGAAGAGGATCTTCTCCAGCTTGCTGACCGGACGAAGGTTCTGCATCTTGATCGCACGTTCCTTCTTTGTTGTAAATAACTTCATGATAGGTGGCTGAATGATCGGCACAAGTGCCATATAGGAATATGCAGCCACGGCGATCGGTCCCATCAGACCGGTCTGTCCCAACTTACCAGCCAGGAAAATGGAAGTAGGTCCATCTGCTCCACCGATGATAGATACGGCAGCGGCAGCCTTGTCATTAAATCCAAGTATAATTGCAAGGAAGTATGCGCTGAAGATACCAAACTGTGCGGCAGCTCCCATAAGGAAACTGATTGGGTTTGCAATCAGCGGACCAAAGTCTGTCATTGCACCTACACCCATAAAGATCAGAGATGGTAAAATAGACCACTCATCCAATGTGTAAAAATAATAAAGTAAACCGCCCACGCCGTTGCTGGTCTGTTCCGGGCTTGCGATGATATCCGGGTAAATATTTACCAGAAGCATACCAAATGCAATCGGAACTAACAGTAATGGCTCAAAACCTTTCTTAATCGCAAGATACAGGAAAATAAATGCCACTAAAATCATAACATAATTTCCCCAGGTCAGATTGAAAAAGGCTGTCTGATGCAGGAGGTTCGATAATGTTTCACCTACATAACTCACAGTGTTTTCCTCCTTGGATTAGTTTAATGTAGCGAGTAATGCACCAGATTCTACGGCATCACCAACTGCTACATCGATACTTGCAACAGTTCCGTCTTCCGGAGCAACGACTGGTGTCTCCATCTTCATGATCTCAAGAACCAGGACAGTGTCTCCCTTCTTTACAGCATCGCCGACTTTCTTCTCAATCTTGAATACCTTTCCGGCTGCTCCTGCTTCGATCTTAATGTTTCCGGCTCCTGCTGAAGCAGCTGGTGCTGCCGGTGCTGCAGCTGGCTTTGCAGCTGTACGTCTCGGTGTTGCTGCGCCGGATGTGCTTCCGGTCTCTTCTACTGTAACATCATAAACGTTACCATTTACGGTAATTGTATAATTCTTCATGAATATGTTCCTCCTAAATTTTCTTTCTATCCTATCTACGATTGATGGAACGAACTACGAAATCACTGGTAGAAGTTCCGGTGCTTGCAGCGATTGCCGCTGCAATAACTGCGATAAGTTCAGTGTCATCTGTCTGTGCTGCAACAGGGGCAGGTGCCGGTGCTGCGGCTGGTGTCTCTTCCTGCTGTGGAGCCTGTCCGGCTGCTTTGGCAGCTTTCTTTTTCTCCAGATAAGGGAAGATCTTAAAGCAGGAAATAAGAAGACTGATCAGAATCAATACAGCAAATACAACTGCCATAGAAATTACAGTATTCAGTCCTGCCTTTTCCATTTTCTCACCGAGTGTATAAATCGGATCTACCGAAATACCGGTAACATCCATGGAATAGTAATCATATACTACTTCGAAATTCACATCTTTCTTCGCGAACTTGATGGTCATATCTGTGGTAAGTGTCTTACCGGATTTGGTAACCTCAAAAGTATCGTCTTCGATCTTTTTCATTTCACCAAACTCATCCAAAGTATCCTGCCACTTTGCAGCTGCTTCAATCTGTGCCTCTGTGACACCGTAGCTTGAAGTAAGCTGATCCTTTACATCGTCCGGAAGAGTATCTGCTGTCAGTTTGTTTTCTTTGAACAACTGAGCCAGACTCTGTACCATGCCCGCATTGGTATCCATTTCAGACTGAAGATCTGAATAGGACTTTCCATTGTAATCCACGGTAGTCGGGTCTGTTCCACATGCACCAAGCATCAGAACCATCAGGATCATGCAAAGTGCAAAAGCAATTCTCTTTTTCATAAAACTTCACCTTTCTACTTGGTACCGTGTTTCTTTTCTGGCTCGCTTACATACTTTGTATAAAGCATTTCAAAAGCAGCTACAAGGTATTTTCTGGTATCTGCCGGATCAATCAGACGATCCACATATCCTCTTGCAGCAGCAGATGCGGCAGAATCCTGAAGTTTTTCATAATCAGCAGCTTTCTGCTTGATCTCATCTGCACCAGCTTCCGGATACATAATCTTTGCAGCCAGAGTAGAATCCATCGCACCGATCTTTGCTCCGCTCCATGCGTATACAAGATCTGCTCCGACAGACTTGGAATTCATAAATACATAAGCACTTCCATAAGCCTCTCCTGTGATCAGGTTTACCTTTGCACAGGTTGCATTGGAAAATGCGTAAGTCATTCTCGCAAGTGCCTTTGCAAGTTTCTTCTCAGAGCACATGCAGTTTTTCAATCCATTCACATTTGTAATGGTAAGTACCGGGATTGAGAATGCATCACAGAACTGAACAAATTCAGCTGCCTTGTTGCATCCCTGCGCGGTCAGGGACTTGTCAAAACTCTCTGCTTTCTTGCCTTCTGCATCATATACTTCGCTGCAGTTTGCCACAGCACCGACTGTCATTCCGTTTAACTTGATCAGTCCGGTTACCATATTCCTGGCATAATCTGCCTTTGTCTCGAAGAATACGTTATTATCTGAAATCTGGGATAACAGATATCTCGGATCTCCCTTCATATTCTCCATACTCTCGCAGGCACGATTTAAATCATCTTCACAGTCATCTGTGTACACATCTCCCTCATTGTTGCTTGGAAGCATACATACCAGCTGACGGATCTGTTCCATGATCTCATCTTCTGAACCAACGAAATCTACACATCCGTTGTTTTCACTCTGGAATGCTGCGCTGGCTGTATCACATTTTTCTGTGTTATTGCCTTCGATTGCATCCGGAGCATTTACAAACATGCGTCCTTTCTTCTCTTCAATGAACGCGAAATCGCAAAGTGCCGGGACAACGGAAAGGCCGCCGCCACAATTGCCAAATACACCACAAATCTGAGGTACAAGACCGGAAGCTGCTACTTCCTTCGCATAAATAGTTCCAAACCCATCCAATGCATCAACCGACTCCTGAAGACGAATACCGCCACAGTCAATCAGACCGATGACAGGAGCTCCCATCTTCATTGCCATGTCATACACAGACGCAATCTTCTTTGCGTGCATCTCTCCGATGGTACCGTTTAATACGGATGCATCCTGGCTGTAAATAAATACCAGATTGCCGTCGATCAGTCCATGACCGATTACAACGCCATCTGAAGGGGTCTTTGCAGCGGTAAGATTAAAATCTGTGCTACGTGCTGTTACGAGAGAACCGATTTCCATAAAACTGTTCTCATCGACCAACTTAGCAATACGCTGAATTGCCAAGTTTTCATTGTTACTACTCATTTTATGCCCTCCATCTATAAAAAATAAAAATTTCCGCTAGTTTGTATTGTATCTCATTTCCCACTTCTTTTCAACATAATTTGTTAATTTTTTCACTAATTCTTTGTGACTAATTTCCTATTTGCCCAACAGTGCCTCTTTCCACATAATTTGAAAAAACTTTTCAAGAGACCATTTTTTTACGGAAACCTCTGCTTTGATTTTTCCGGAGTAAATTTCCCTGCCGTTCATACAGTAGGAAACACGTCCAAGCGTCTGCCCTTTTTTGACCGGAAGGCTTATCGGATCAGACAATACTTTCTTTATTTCAGCGGTATCCCCGTTTTTTTTCAAAAACGTCAGTTTTGTGATATCCGTATCAACATAAACCGGCAGTTTGGCATGGGTAGCCCATTCCTCGAGTGTTTCTTTCCGACAGCCCTGCGCAATCTCTATATCCGGCAGCTCCATGGATGCTTCCGATCCCCGATACAGATGATAGGCATCCATTCCGTATTGAAACAGTGTCTTTGCATCGGACCACTTATAATTTTTGTGGTTCGGCCAGCCGCAGGCAAGAAGTGCGATTGCATAATGTCTCCCCCCTTCTTCAAGTGCAGCCACATAGCAATATCCGGCTTTGGACGTATATCCGGTTTTTCCGGTAATCACATGATCCATCATATCCAGCAGGGCATTTTTATTGGAAACAGCATATCCGGTTCCCTCCAGGCTCTGAAATGTATGTGACCGGGTCTGCGTCACTTCCAGAAACTGCTTGCTTACCGGAGACTTCCATGCGCAATAACTCATAATCCTGCACAGATCATATGCTGTGGTATGATGTTCCCCCTGCTCATCCTTTGCATCCAGACCGTTCGGTGTTACAAAATGGCTGTCGGTGCACCCGATCTTCTTTGCTTTTTCATTCATAAGTGCTGCAAATTTTTCCGCAGATCCCGCCACATGTTCTGCGATTGCATATGCACAGTCATTATAGGATTCCAGCATCAGCCCATACCACAGATCCTGCATATAGAACTGTTCTCCTTTTTTCGCCCCGAGATGTACCTTCGGCTGTGATGCCGCTTTTGTGCTGAATGTGACCACTTCATCGGGCTTACATTGTTCCATCGCCACGATACAGGTCAGAATTTTTGTGGTACTTGCATTCGGCAGTGCTGTCTGTGCCTCTTTTCCATACAAAAGGCGCCCACTGTCACCATCCACCATGGCGCAGGATTTTGAATACAGTGTCTGCGCTTCGGGTTCTTTTTGCTTTTCTGCCAAAACCGGTTCGCTCATCAGACATCCGATTACCAGCAACAGACTTACTATTTTTGTGCAGATTCTTTTTTGAAACATAAAAAAATAACCATATACATTTTTATTCTATGTATATGATTATTCCTGCTTCTTTTATACGTCCAGTTTCACATGCATCTCTTCTTCTGCTTCCTGCTTAAACTCTTCCACCTGTACCGGACTAAGTACCGGCAGATCATCGATTGAATGTACGCCGAAACTGCGTAAAAATTCTTCTGTTGTTCCGAAAAGTAACGGACGCCCCGGTGCATCAAGTCTTCCAAGTTCACACACCAGATGATATTCCACCAGTTTGTTTACCGCATGATCCGATGACACGCCACGTATTTTTTCTATTTCCATCTTTGTCACCGGCTGCTTATATGCAATAATGGAAAGCGTCTCCAAAAGAACATCGGTTAAAACCCGGCGTTTGGGCTGCTTTGCAATTTTAATCAGATATTCGTAAATTTCGGGTCTGGTGCACATCTGGTAGGCTCCATCCAGCTCCGTGATGGTAACGCCGCGTTTCTGTTCTTCCCACTCGTTTCTCATTTCATCGATCAGTTCCTTTGTTTTCTTCTGATCAAGTCCAAGAGCTCCTGCAATTTTTTCCAGTTCTACGGATTCTCCCATAGAAAACAGAATTCCTTCTATAATTGCCTTGTATTTTTTTTCTTCCATATTTTTCGTCCATCCTGCAATACATGATAATCTATGCTGCAACTTTCGAATCAATCTGGATATCATCAAAAATATGTTCCTGCGAAATCCGTATCGTTCCCATTTTCATCAGCTCCAGAATCGCAAGAAACGTAACGATCACTTCCACTTTCGATGACTGTGCCGTCAAAAGTCCCCGGAAACTGAAGTGCCTGTGTCCGGCCGCATATTTTTTCAGATCCTCCATCTTGTCTTCCAGTGATACCTCTTCTTTTTCAATCTTTCCGAACTTTGACCGCAGAGGATCAATTTTATCCTGCTGTTTTTTCATAATGCTCTCAAAAATTTCATGCAGACGTGAAAGCGTAATGTCCGACATCAGTTCGTGGATGTCAACCGGCGGCTCATACGCACGCACTTCCTCCGGAATCGTCGGCTTCTTATACATAACACGACCGGCATCCATCTGCCGGTCTTTTAGTTCATACGCCATACATTTGTACATCTTGTATTCCAGAAGCTGCTGTACCAGTTCCGCACGCGGATCTTCTTCTTCCTCTTCGCTGTCCGGATTCGATGGGAGAAGCATGCGTGATTTGATATCGATCAGCGTTGCAGCCATAACCAGAAACTCACTGAGTACCTCCAGATCCTGTCGTTTCATTTCCCGGATATACTCCATATACTGTTCCGTGATCTCCACAATCGGAATATCATAGATATTCACTTTATTCTTTTCGAGCAGATACAAAAGCAGATCCAGCGGTCCCTCAAATACCTGGAGTTTAACGGTCAGTTCCATCCCTCTCGTCCTTTCTGTCATAATCTATATTTTATCTTTATGTTGTAGAAAATGCAAGGACAAATTACTATATTTAGTGTTTTACAGAAGGGGTGCAAACAATTTTAATGCCCCCATAAATGTACGCACAAGAAACGATTTCTTTTGAAATTCCTCCAGAGTCACTTCGTGGCTTTCCGCAAATGTTTTTAACGCATCTTCTTTTACCTGTAAAACTGCCCGGGTGCGATACATCCAGACGCCACATTCAAAATGCAGACACAGACTGCGGTAATCCATATTTACCGTTCCCACGGTTGCCTGTACATCATCTGACACAAAACATTTTGCATGGATAAAACCTGGCGTATATGTGTATATTTTCACTCCGTTTTTGATCAGATACGGGAAATTCGACTGTGTCAGGAAATACACCAGTTTCTTATCCGGAATTCCCGGTACAACCAGACGCACATCCACTCCGGATTTTGCCGCATTTACAAGTGCCGTGCGCATCTCGGACCCGATGATCAGATACGGAGTAAAGATGTAAAGATATTTTTTTGCCCTGCTGATCATATTCAGATATACATTTTCGCCGACATCTTCGTGATCCAGCGGAGAATCGGTATACGGCTGGACAAATCCTTTTTCATCTGCATGGATTTTTTCCTGCAGCCTGTGTTTTTCCATGGAGGTTGCACGATAAAATGTATAATCGCTTTCTGTTTTCAAAATATAATCCCACAGTTCCAAGAACATGCTTGTAAAACTCCAGACACATTCTCCGGTCAGACGGATTGCCGCATCCTTCCAATACCCAAAACGCACTCTGGCATTGATATACTCATCCGCCAGGTTCATCCCCCCGGTATAGGCAACCCTTCCGTCAATCACCGTGATCTTCCGGTGGTCCCGGTTATTCTGGATAATTGACATCAGCGGTCGAAATGGCTGGAAACATGCACATTTGATTCCCTTTTCCTGCAGATAACGATAATATTTATTCGGCAGTGTCTGGATACATCCGATTCCATCGTACATAAATCGCACATCCACACCCTCTTTTGCTTTCTGAGCCAGAATTTCAACAATTGCATCCAGCATCTTTCCAGGCTCTGCAATAAAATACTCCAGAAAGATATAAGATTTTGCTGTTTTTAAATCTTCCAGAAACTGCGGATACATCTCTTCTCCGCAGCAATAATACTGTGTATCCGCCTCCCTGTACACCGGATACCCCGCATAACGGGTGAGATACTGCGCCTGCTGTCCGACAGAATCATCCTCTGCCCTTAAGGCAGACATCACATCATCGGAAGGAGAACTGTATGCCCGTATCCTGCTGCTGACCACGTCCATCTTCATACGGGTCCGTTTTGTCAGTCCCGGACGGCCAAACAGATAGTATGCCGGAATTCCGAACAGAGGAAGTGCCAGTATCAGAAAAATCCAGGAAGTTTTATATGTGGAACGCATATCCCTGCTGGAGACAAACAATGCAAGCACAATGGATGCAATTTTAAACAATGCATCTACCATGGAACTGTATACGGTCGCACTGTACAACAGATAGACAAACCAGCTGAACTGCAATATAATAATCAATCCTCCAAGGACAAGTTTACTAAAGAGTTTATTTAATATTCGTTTCATCTGTCTCCTCCTTTGGTTCTCATAAAATGTCACCGACAGGCTTTTAGAGAGTATTTTATACCAATGCCAGCAAATTATCAACATCAAGAACACCCCACGCCATGGACATTCCCGTTTCTTTCCGCGCCGATTCATATAATTTCAGTTTCAGTTCTTCCGGCCGCAGCTTTGGATTTTTCTGTAATGCAAGTGCCAGTGCCCCGCATACGACAGGGGTTGCCATAGAGGTACCACTTTTTCTGGAATATAGTGCTCCGTGATGATCCAGACTTACAATATTCGTCCCCGGTGCTAAAATTTCCGGCTTCATAATACAGCATCCGGTCGGACCACTGCCACTGTAGCCACCACGCCTTTCCCCCGGAGAACTCCGGTCATCACTTGCCCCCACCGTAATCACTTTTCTCGAAATACCGGGAGCCGTGACTGTCCCGGCTCCCGGGCCATTATTTCCGGCCGCTGTGACAACCGTCACGCCATCATCCCACAGCTGTTCTAAAAGTTCCATAATCTGCTTCTGCTCACGGTCGAGTGCCCCCGGAAGAAATCCTACAGAAAAATTCAGAATCCGGATTCCCAGTTCTTTATGATGTGCAAGCACCCATTGCAGGCCACGAATCACCCGTTCCGTCTGTCCTCCTCCATCCTTCCCGAGGACTTTCAGCGCAATCAGCTGTGCCTGCGGTGCCATTCCTTTCATTCTGCCATTCGCACACAAAATTCCGCCAACATGTGTTCCGTGTCCATTGTCATCATAACAGGCTCGTTTCATTGCCACAAAATCCAGAAATCCAACCACATTCTGCCGCAGATCCGGATGCAGATAAACGCCTGTGTCCAGTGTCACCACCCGGATATTTTTCCCCGTGTAACCCATACGATATACATTCTCTGCATGTACAAGCTGTTTGACACGATTCATATTTCAACTCCGAACTTTTCGAATCATCGCCTTTTTCTTTCATGGTATGAAAAAAGGGCCGCATGGTGCGGCCCCTGAAGTACATCTTTCATGGATCTTAATTCTGTATGGTATTTTATTTCTGATCTGCCGGAACGTCCTTAATGGAAAAACTGATTCTTCCCATCTTGTCCTTTCCAAGACAGACAACTTTCACAACATCTCCAAGTGTCAGTACATCCTCGACATGCTCAATGCGTTCCTTGGCAATCTTTGAAATGTGAACCATTCCTTCCTTGCCCGGCGCAAACTCGATAAAAGCACCAAACTCTTTGATACTTACAACTGTACCGGTAAAGATCTGCCCTTCCTTAAAATCGGTTGTGATGATTTTTATCATATCAATGGCCTTTGCGATTGCCTCCTTGTCTGTTCCACAGACAGAAACCGCACCATCATCTGTAATATCAATCTTGACACCTGTACGGGCAATGATCTCATTGATTGTCTTACCCTTCTGTCCCACAACATCTCCAATTTTATTCGGATCAATGGTGATCTGTTCAATCTTCGGTGCCCACTGATTTACTTCTTTTCGTGGCTCTGCAATTGCCTTGCTCATAACTTCATCCATAATGTAGACGCGTGCCTCACGGGTACGGGCAATGGCTTCTTCTACGATTGGACGGGTCAGGCCATGGATCTTGATATCCATCTGGATTGCAGTGATACCATCATGTGTACCGGTTACCTTGAAATCCATATCTCCGAAGAAATCTTCAAGTCCCTGGATATCTGTCAGTACCAGATAATCATCATCCGTCTCTCCGGTCACAAGACCACAGGAAATACCTGCAACCATCTTTTTAATCGGAACACCTGCAGCCATCAGTGACATACAGGACGCACAGGTAGATGCCATGGAAGTAGATCCATTGGATTCAAATGTCTCGGAAACTGCACGGATTGCATACGGGAACTCCTCCACAGAAGGAAGAACCGGAAGTAATGCACGCTCTGCAAGCGCACCGTGTCCGATCTCACGACGTCCCGGACCTCTGCTTGGCTTTGTCTCTCCAACAGAATAGGACGGGAAATTGTACTGATGCATATAACGCTTGGTTGTCACGTTCTCATCAAGTCCGTCAATCTTCTGTACTTCCGAAAGCGGTGCAAGTGTAACAACATCGCAGATCTGTGTCTGTCCACGGGTAAACATGGCAGAACCATGTACACGAGGGATCAGATCTACTTCTGCAGCCAGCGGACGGATCTGATCGATCGCACGTCCGTCTGGACGCTTATGATCCTTTAAGATCATCTTACGAACAGTCTTCTTCTGATACTGGTAAACGGCCTCGTCAAGAACAGCAAGCCACTCCTCGTTCTCTGCAAAAGCCTCTGCAAATTTATCTGTGATTTCACGGATATTCTCTTCTCTCTGCTGCTTTTCATCGGTAAATACCGCTTCTTCCATCTGCTCCGGAGTGACGATTTCCCGCATAGCTGCAAACATTTCTTCCGGAATCGCACAGCTTGTATACGCATGCTTCGGTTTGCCAACCTCTTCCCGGATCTTATTGATAAATGCAATGACTGTCTGGTTGACATCATGGCACTTATAAATAGCCTCAATCATCTTTGCTTCCGGAATCTCATTGGCACCGGCCTCAATCATGATGACCTTTGTTGCTGTAGATGCAACCGTAAGCTTTAAATCTCCCTCGTCCCAATCTTTCTGGGATGGGTTTACAATAAATTCACCATTCTTCATTCCCATCTGGGTCATGGCACATGGGCCGTCAAACGGAATATCGGAAATGGTAGTAGAAAGTGCTGCACCGATCATGGCAACCAGCTCCGGACGGCACTCCGGATCTACAGACATAACCATATTATTTAAGGTTACATCATTGCGGTAATCTTTCGGAAACAGAGGTCTCATCGGACGGTCAATGACACGTGCGGTAAGAATAGAGTTCTCTGATGCCTTTCCTTCACGCTTGTTAAATCCGCCAGGAATTTTTCCAACCGAGTACATTTTTTCTTCAAATTCCACGCTCAGTGGGAAGAAATCAACGCCATCTCTCGGCTTGTCGGAAGCAGTAGCCGTAGATAATACGGTAGTCTCTCCATATTTTAATAATGCGGCACCATTTGCCTGTGCACATACTCTTCCGATATCAACGGTCAGTGTTCTGCCTGCCAGTTCCATTGAATAACTTTTGTACATGTATTCTCTCCTTCAAAATTTAATACGGTATGTCAAAACCCCGAAACTACTGAACAATACAAAACAGCGTTTTGTCCTCTTCAGTGGTCCCGGAAAAAAGTTCTGCCATACAACAAAAAGAAGAGCGGAATATAAAACTCCGCTCTTTGTTTACAATTATTTTCTGAGTCCTAAACGCTCAATTAAAGAACGATATCTTTCAATATCAATGCTCTTTAAGTATGATAATAATCCACGTCTCTGACCGATCATCTTAAGCATACCTCTTCTGGAATGATGATCCTTTGGATTCTGCTTTAAGTGCTCAGTAAGCTCCTGAATTCTTGCAGTAAGAACAGCTACCTGAACTTCTGGTGAACCAGTGTCGTTTGGTGTTCTTCCATACTCATTGATAATTGCCTGTTTCTTTTCTTTTGCGATCATTTTATGATCCTCCTTAAAATATTTTTGCACCCGATACTCAGCAAAAGGTCGGAGTGTCCATTCACCGAATATGGGTTAAACCATACTAATCTAATGTATCATAAATCCGTATCGTTGTAAACAGTTTTTTAATTTAAATACGATATGACACAGATTGGTGTCCGGTAATAGGCATTGGAAATTTTAATTCCGGTACGTGCATTGCTGGCATGTACAATCTGACCGTTTCCGATATAAATTCCCACATGGCTGATGCTGCTTCCGCTTCCATAGAAAAAGAGATCTCCCGGTTTTGCCTCAGATGCACGGATTCGTTTTCCATATGCCGGCTGACTTGCCGCATGATGTGGGAGGCCGACTCCGTATCTCGCATATACCTGCATCGTAAATCCGGAACAATCAATTCCGTTTGTCAGGCTTGTTCCACCCCAGACATAACGGTTTCCTACAAACTGTAATGCAAACTGTACTAAAGAAACGCGGGAATCCGTGTATCCCTCTCCGTATTCCAGTTCTTTTACCGTCGATGCTGTCGGAAGTTTTTCTGTTACCTCTACATAATCTCCGGAAATATATCCCTTCTGATCATCCACTTCCACTTTATACCAGCCGTCTTTTGTATCTTCCACAACAAGATCCTCTCCCTCTCCAACCAGAGAAAGTATTGCAGAATCTTCAGAAGCCTTTTCTCTTACACGAAGGGTTGTGGTATTTACTGTAACAACTTTTGTAATTTCTTTCTTTGCTACATTTTTTGCCGCATCTCCTGTCAGAAGATACTCTGTCTTTACATAACCTTCCACCTTGCCGGAGGTGATCTTTGCCCAATCTCCCTTGACCGAGACAATCTCACAGGCATCTTTATCCGTCATTTTTCCAACAACTTTACTGTCTGTGGATGCCTTTTTTCGCACATTCAGGCTTCCCTGCACCTGCGCGATTCCAAGATTTTTATACCCACAAATGCTGGTATCCTCCGTGGTATTTTCCGAAACCGCTTCTTTTGTCTGCGTATCTTCGATTCCCTGTGCAACCATCTGCTTTTCATTCGCAGCCACCGCAACATCTGTTTTATCATACAGCTGACTGGTTACTCCTGCCGTCACATCCAGCGCCTCCACTTCGCTTGCATTCAAAGATGCGGAAACACCGGCTGTGAGCGATCCGGCCGCCTCTGTTTTATCTGTATTTCCCTGCTGTATCCCGATATAGGCTGCCGCACCGGTCAGTGTCAGAGAAAAAGCAAGTACCATTCCAACTCTCTTTTTTGTCATACGATTCATTTCACAGATTCCTCCCTCATGTCTCATGAAATCTCATAACAAAACGAGTATAACAACAAATAATTACAATGTCAACATATTTTTGTAATATTTATGTAATATGTTTACATGTCGCCGTTTATCGAAATCATACGACTGCGGCTCGTTTCAATGTCTCTTTCCATCTGTTCTTTTAACATCTCTACAGACGAGAATCTCTGTTCCGGACGTATAAAAGAATAAAAGCTGACCTTTAGTTCATATCCGTACAGATCACCGGAAAAATCCAGTATATGCGTCTCCACATTTACTTTATTGGAGTGATTAACGGTTGGTTTGCATCCGACATTTGTCACACCTGTGTAATATTTTCCACCAATCTCTACCGCAGTTGCATATACACCTTTCGGCGGAAGAAGTTTTTCGGCCACAAGTTCCATATTGATCGTCGGGATTCCGAGCGTTCTTCCAAGCTGCCTTCCATGAATCACTTCACTCTTTACAAAAAACGGATACCCAAGCAGATCATTTGCCTTTTTAATATTGCCTTTTATGATCTGTTCCCGCACAAACGTACTGCTGATGTCCCGTCCCTCATACTGAATCTTGTCTACCACCCTGAGGGTATAGCCATATGTCGCGGACAATTTTTCCAGCAGAATATGATCCCCTTTCCGGTTATGGCCAAACCGGAAATCCGATCCGACTACCATGCTCTTTACATGCAGACTTTTTACAATCCATGCAACAAAAGCCTCCGGCTCCATGCACATGACTTCTTTGGTAAACGGACATTCCAACAGGTAATCAATTCCACGTTCTTTGAGAATTTCCTGCTTTTCTTTATTGGTCGAAAGGACACGGTAATTATTATTCTCCGTAAGTTTTTTCGGTGGAATATCAAACGTAAAAACAACGGCCTTTAACCCTTCTTTTTTCTTTTCCAGAAGGTGTTCAATCAGTGCTTCGTGTCCACGGTGTACTCCGTCAAATTTTCCCAGCGACAATGCCGTTGGTTCTTCTATATGAAAATCTTCTATCTTATTCCAGCAAATCATATTTATGCACCAAACATTTTCCGGACTTTATAGTCCTTTGTTTCTCTCTCATACTGATATACAGCGTAAAAATGTCCCATCGGATCATAAACCAGTACCTGCTCACCATCCGCAATTTTTTCCGGAACATCCGTAAAATTTCCATCGTTTAAACGGTTTCCATTCTGAAGAAAACGAAACGCTTCCGGTACAACCGTCAGTTTCGTCTTTCCCTCAAACACGCGGTCCACCGGAAGAATCAGTTCTTCCAGCGTTCCTTCATCCCTTATCTTTTCAATTTCTGCCAACGTGTGTGCCTCTTCCAGAGGAAAAACACTCACTCTTGTCCGGACCAGGGATTCCATACACGCGCCTACGCCAAGCGCCTCTCCGATATCCGCACACAGCGTACGGATATAAGTTCCCTTGGAACAGTGCACCTGCATCGTCACATAAGGAAGATTGATTTTTTCAATTTCTATGGAAAAAATTTTAACCGTGCGGGCTTTCCGCTCTACCTCAATTCCGGCGCGGGCCAGATCACATAACTTCTTTCCGTTGACTTTGAGTGCCGAGTACATTGGCGGAATCTGCTCATAATCTCCAACGAACTGCAAAATAGCCGCTTCCACGGTCTGTTCTTTCAGCAATGCAGCCTCTCTGGAACGATCTTCTTTCACCGTTCCGGTCATATCCTGTGTATCGGTTGTAGTGCCAAGATACATCACCGTACGATACACTTTATCCTTATCCGTCAGAAGTTCACATACCTTTGTTGCATTTCCGATGCATACAGGAAGTACTCCGGTCGCTTCCGGATCGAGCGTTCCGGTATGTCCAATTTTACGCTCATGTAAAATGCCGCGGAGCTTTGCTACCACGTCAAAGGAAGTAAAGCCCCGCTCTTTATAAACATTTATAATTCCGTTTATCATATTATAATCTCTTCTCAACCTCGGCAAGAATACGCTCAATTGCCTCTTCTGCCGGTCCTTCCACGGTACATCCGGCAGCCTTGACATGTCCGCCGCCGCCAAAATGCATCGCAAGCGATGCCGCATCAAACGCACCGTTTACACGAAAACTTACTTTAAACGTATGATCCTCATTCTCATAAAGGAATACTGCAAGTTCCACATCTTTGGTATTGCGCATCTGCTCCACGATTCCTTCCATATGTTTCGGAAGAACTTCGAGTGTATGCATCTCTTCGAGCGTCAGAAAAGAAGTCACTACTCTGCCACCCAGACGAAGTCTGCTGGAAAGCAGAGCCTGTCCCATGGCACGGTTCTGGTTGTATGTTTTCTGATTAAAAGCTTCATCCACAATTTTTGTGAAATCAATTCCTTTATCCATCAGCATGCCCGCCATATTCATCGTGGAGGAAGACGTGCAGGAATACTGAAACACTCCGGTATCGGTAACCATTCCGGTATACAGACATTCCGCGATTTCTTTTGTGATCTTCTCCGTATCTAACAGTTCACAGATCAGCTCACAAGTGGAACTTGCATCCGGGAAAATATAATTTTCCTCTGCAAAACTCTGGTTACTGACATGGTGGTCAATACAGGCTGTATGCTTTGCTTCCTGAAAATAACGTGCAGCATTCCCCAGACGTTTCTCATCTCCGCAGTCCATGGCGATAAACAAATCAAACACCACGGATTCCTCATAGTCACTGCGGATTTCCGATGAAAAATTCAGGAATTTAAAGATATTGGGAATCGGCTCAAGATACAATCGCACATCCACATCCGGATAATATTTCCGGATATAGTTGTAAACTCCGAGTGTGGAGCCCACACAATCCCCATCCGGACGTACATGTCCGGCAAGACCTACCGATTTTTTCCCTGCAAGAATCTCATCAAGCTTCTTCATCCGGTTTCTCCTTTATATCTTTGGTCACTTCATCAATCATTTTTGACATATGGATTCCATATTCAATGGACTGGTCCAATACAAATTTGATCTCCGGTGTGTTGCGCAGATTTACGGACTTTGCCAGGCTCCTGCGAATAAATCCTTCTGCGGAGCGAAGTCCTGCAATCGTATCCTGCTGTGATTTTTCATCCCCCAGCACACTGATATAGGCCTTTGCCGTTTTCAGATCCGGAGCGACCTCCACTGCAACTACACTGGTCATCGGATTGATCCGCGGGTCTTTGATTTCCCCGCGGATAATATTGGAAAGCTCACGCATCACTTCCTCATTGATCCGAATATTTTTAATACTGTTTTTTCTCATATTCTATCCTATCTTGGTACTTCTACCATCTTATAAGCTTCTACCTGATCAAGTTCCTGAATGTCATTAAAGCCTTCGAATACAAGACCACATTCATATCCGGCCTTAACTTCCTTGACATCATCCTTGAAACGCTTCAGGGATGCTAAATCTCCCTCGAAGATCTGCTCGCCTTCTCTGGAAATACGAACTTTACATCCGCGTTCCATCACACCGTCAAGTACATAAGAACCGGCAATATTACCGACACCGGATGCCTTAAAGATCTGACGGATTTCTGCATGACCGATAACTTTCTCCTCAAATACAGGATCAAGCATACCCTTCATGGCAGCCTCTACATCCTCGATCGCATTGTAAATAACCTTGTACAGGCGGATATCTACACCCTCATTATCTGCGGTAACTTTTGCAATCGGGTCCGGACGGACATTAAATCCGATGATGATCGCATTGGATGCGGAAGCAAGAATAACATCAGATTCGTTGATTGCGCCGACACCACCATGGATCACTTTTACAACCACTTCTTCATTGGACAGTTTCACAAGTGACTGTTTCACTGCCTCAACAGAACCCTGTACATCCGCTTTTACAATAATATCAAGTTCCTTCATATTTCCGGACTGGATCTGGGAGAACAGATCATCCAGTGACATCTTTGCCTTGGTATCTTCGATCAGGCGGTTCTTTTCCTCTGAAATATAAGTATCTGCAAATGATTTTGCTTCCTTATCGGAATCGCAGACAACAAATGTCTCTCCGGCTGCCGGTACACTGTTTAATCCGAGGATCTCTACCGGTGTGGAAGGAGTTGCCTTCTTCACACGCTGTCCCTTGTCGTCGATCATGGCACGGACTTTACCGTAGCTGCTTCCACAGGCAATGGAATCTCCGACATGAAGTGTTCCTTTCTGAACCAGAACCGTTGCTACCGCACCACGTCCCTTATCCAGCTGTGCCTCAATGACCAGACCTCTTGCATTACGGTTTGGATTTGCTTTCAGTTCCATCACTTCTGCAGTCAGAAGGATCATTTCCAGAAGATTGTCGATACCTTCCTTAGTATGTGCAGAAACCGGACAGAAAATCGTACTTCCACCCCAGTCTTCCGGAATCAGTTCGTATTCGGAAAGCTCCTGCTTTACTTTTTCAATGTTTGCACTCGGCTTATCAATCTTGTTGACAGCAACGATGATTTCTACACCGGCAGCCTTTGCATGGTTGATTGCCTCGATGGTCTGTGGCATAACACCATCATCTGCAGCGACAACCAGGATTGCAATATCGGTAGAATTTGCACCACGCATACGCATTGCGGTAAATGCCTCATGACCAGGAGTATCCAAAAATGTGATCTTCTGTCCATTGATGGACACCACAGATGCACCGATATGCTGGGTAATACCACCGGCCTCGCGGTCTGTCACACGTGTGGAACGGATCGCATCCAGCAGGGATGTTTTACCATGATCGACATGACCCATAACACAGACAACCGGTGGACGTGGAACCAGATTCTTCGGATCTTCTTCATCCTCTTTTAAGAGTTCCGCGATGACATCAATCTTCTCCTCCGGCTCGCAGATAAAGTTAAACTCCAGTGCGATTTCTTCCGCTGTCTCAAAATCTACTTCCTGATTTACCGTTACCATTTCACCCTTCATAAAGAGTTTCTTTACAATGGCAGATGGCTGCAGTTTCATCTTGTCTGCCAGATCACGGATTGTCATCTTTTCTGGAAGTGTGATCGTCTTGATTACATTTTCATCTTCCTTCGGCTTCGGCTGCTGCTGTGGTTTCTTTCTGCCGCCGTGCTTCTCAAGGTTTACATAATTTTCCTGTTTCTTTCCGCCGAGTTTATCATGATCTTTCCGATGATTATTGTTGTTATTGCGGCGGTCATTATTTCCACGGGAGTCCTTTCCGCGGATTTCTTCCGGTGCTGCAACTGCTGCCGGCTCTTTACTGAAACGGTTCTTTCTGCCGTTATTGTTTCTGTCGTTCTGTGGACGGCTGTTGTTTCTGTCTCCGTTCGGACGATTGTTATTGTTTCTATCTCCCTGATGACGGTTATTATTTCTCTCCCCGCCTCTGTCATTGTTTCTGTCATTCTGCGGTCTGTTGTTTCTCTCGCCACCGGAATGATTGTTGTTTCCGCGGTTTTCCTGGCTGTTGCGGGTATTTGTGTTTTCTGCCGGTTTATTGTTTGCCGGCTTACTTACTTCAAGATCCGCTGTCGGCGAAGGCGTACGCTCACTGATCGGACGCATAGCACGCTCCCCGACCGGACGCGGACGAATGATGCTGTGCTGTGCCGGACGCTTATTGTCCTCCCGTCTTCTGTTATTACCGTTTCCATTTCCGTTTCCACGGTTGTTGTTATTTCCGTTTGCCGGCTTTCTGGACTGTTTGCTGTACTGTGCATTAAATACGGCTGTGATGCTGGATTTCTTCTTTGGACGTTCCTTTCCATCCGCTGGTTTTCCTGCACCAGTCTTTGCAGCTTCCGTTTTTTTTGCATCTGCTGCCGATTTTGTCTCTTTTGCAAAAGCTCCGCGGATCAGTGCCTGTGCTTCATCTTCCATATTGCTGGATGCACTTTTTCCGTCAAACTTTGTATTTTTTAATTTATCCAAAATATCCTGTGATTTTATATTTAACTCTTTCGCGAGTTCATGAACTCTCATTTTTGCCATAAATGAATTTACCTCCGTTATTCAGTTTTATATTTTTATACGGTGCGCTCTTTGAGCTTCTTTTCTACGGCCCTCGCCAGATTCTCATCTGTCACGGCAAGTGATGCACGGAATTCTTTTCCGATACAGCGTCCAAGTGCTTCCTTGCTTCCGTAACAGTAGCATGGCACATGGTAAAAATCCGTCATATTACAAAAACTCTTTTTTGTGTTCCCGGATGCCTCCGCAGAGACAATCACGAGATATGCATGACCTGTTTTTACTGCTTTTTCTGTAGAAAACTCACCGCTTACAACATTTCCAGACTTTGCTGCTATTCCAATCATGGATAATACGGGATCATTATGCAAGTGTACTCATCTCCTTTTCCAGACTTTCATACACATCCTGCGGAATTGCAGTCTTAAGGGAGCGCTCAAGTCCTTTGGATTTTCTCGCCAGGCGAAGACACTCAGGATCTGCACAGATGTATGCCCCACGGCCGTTTTTGCGACCGGTGGCATCCAGTACAATTTCATTTTCCGGTGTTTTGATTACCCGGATCATTTCCTTCTTTTCTTTCATTTCATTACAGGCGACACACTTGCGCAATGGAATTTTTTTATTTGCCATAATTACTCCTCAGAGGAAGTTTCTTCTACCGGTGTTTCTTCTACAGGTGCTTCTTCTGCCGGCTCTTCATCGGAAGAAGTCTCCTCTGCTGCATCCGGATCTTTGTAATAGCCTTCCTCATCATACTCATAATTATCGTCATATTCATCGTCTTCATAATCGTTCTCATAATCAAGGAAATCCCCGGACTCTCTTGCCTGTGTCTCACTCTTGATATCGATCTTGAATCCGGTCAGACGGGCAGCCAGACGGGCATTCTGTCCTTCTTTGCCGATTGCAAGGGATAACTGGTAGTCCGGAACAACAACCTTTGCTGCTTTTTCATCCGCATCTGCAATAACGGAAATCACCTTTGCAGGACTTAATGCATTCTGGATCAGGATGGCAGGATTCTCATCCCAGGTAATAATATCGATTTTCTCTCCGCGCAGCTCATTGACGATCGCGTTAACACGTGCACCGTTTAATCCGACACAGGCACCAACCGGATCAACATCCGGATCATTGGACCATACAGCAATCTTGGTACGGCTTCCTGCCTCACGTGAAATTGCCTTGATCTCAACAATGCCATCACGTACTTCGGAAACTTCGGACTCAAACAGTCTCTTGACCAGTTCTGGATGGGTTCTTGATACAAGAATCTTCGGTCCCTTGGAAGTAGCCTTTACTTCCAGGATATACACTTTGATACGTTCGGTCGGCTGGAATGTTTCGCCCTTGATCTGCTCGCTTTCGGTCAGAAGTGCATCTGCTTTTCCCAGATTAATGCTGACATTGCGTCCGACATAACGCTGAACAACACCTGTTACGACTTCTTTTTCCATGCTGAAATACTCATCGTAAATCACTTTTCGTTCTTCTTCACGAATCTTCTGTAAGATCACGTTCTTGGCATTCTGTGTTGCAATACGGCCAAATTCCTTGGATTTTACTTCTACCTGAACGATATCGCCCAATGTATATTTTCCATTGATCATCTGGGCATTCTGCAAAGAGATCTGCTCAATCGGATCTTCCACGGTCTCTACCACTGTTTTTTCCTGATAACAATGATATTCGCAGGTATCCGGATCAATCACAACTTTTACGTTGTCAGCCTTTCCAAAGTGATTTTTGCAGGCAGTTAAAAGGGAATTTTCAATTGCCTCCAGCAGCGTTTCTTTACTGATGTTTTTCTCCTTCTCCAGTATCGTTAACGCATCCAATAACTCATTATTCATGATTTTTATCCTCCATATATATTTATCGTGTTTTCCACATATGAGGTATCGCATAAGCGATATCTCCTGCGCAGTTTACCTCCGCAAAACGGGCTTTTCTATAAACTGCTCTATAAGTCATTGTCCTAAAAATCAATTGCCTGTCGGATCAGTGCAATATCTGTCTTTAAAAAGGTGGTCTCTTTGTCGTTCTCATCTGCAATTGTCACAGATGTATCATCATACGCTTTTAAAATTCCTGTGAATTCCTTGCAGCGGTCGATTGCACGGTAGGTACGGATCTCAATTTCTTTGCCCATATTTCGGACATAATCTTTTTCTTTCTTTAAAGGTCTGCCAAGTCCCGGAGAACTTACCTCAAATGTATAGGAATCCGGAATGAAATCTTCACGGTCGAGCAGTTCATTCATCTCACGTGCCACCGCCTCACAATCATTGATTGTAATGCCGCCCTCTTTGTCAATATACGCCCGCAGATAATACGTGCTGCCTTCCTTGACATATTCTACATCTACCAGTTCAAACTGCATACGCTCCAGAATCGGAAGAATCAGTTGTTCTGTCTTTGCCTCATAAGTACTTGCCTTTGACATATTACCACCTCTTTTCTTTGACATAAAACACATTTTCACAAAAATTTGAGAGAGGACATCTGCCCTCTCTCAACCTTAGTTTCTATGTTACTTTTGTTATCATATCACTCTTTTCCCCTGATTTCAAGGGATTTTGTGTATTTCTTTCATAAAACAAAAAGTTCTTACCCAATCAGGTAAGAACTTCAGCAGTCCGTACGGGAATCGAACCCGTGTTTCCGCCGTGAGAGGGCGGCGTCTTAACCGCTTGACCAACGAACCGTGTATTATACTATCATAGCACAGGCCATGCGTCAAGTACTTTTTTCTGAAGCCTGGTTATTATTCCCCGGTTCCCATGCAAGCAGTAACAAGACTTGTACTTTCTTTCCCATATGTATATAATTTGTATAAAAGCAACTCAGGAGGACATCAGAAATGAAACTTATCTCATGGAACGTTAACGGGCTGCGCGCCTGTGTACAAAAAGGATTTCTCGACTATTTTCATGCCGCAGATGCCGATTTTTTCTGTATTCAGGAATCCAAGCTGCAGGAAGGACAGATCGCACTTGATCTGCCGGGCTACCACCAGTACTGGAATTACGCCGAGAAAAAAGGCTACTCCGGCACGGCAATCTTTGCAAAACACGAACCTCTTCAGGTCACACGCGGCATCGGCACCGCAATCTGCGATACCGAAGGTCGAGTGATCACCCTCGAATATGACAGCTTCTACCTTGTCACCTGTTACACTCCAAACTCCCAGAACGAACTGGCGCGGCTTCCCTACCGCATGGAATGGGAAGATGCTTTCCGCGCTTATCTTCTTCAGCTCGACAGCAAAAAGCCGGTCATTCTCTGCGGCGATTTAAATGTTGCACACACGGAGATCGATCTGAAAAATCCAAAGACCAACCGCAAAAATGCCGGTTTTTCCGATGAAGAACGAGAAAAAATGACCGAACTTTTAAGCGCCGGTTTTACGGATACCTTCCGTTATTTTTATCCGGATGCCGAGGGCATTTATTCCTGGTGGTCCTACCGCTTTAAAGCCCGCGAGAAAAACGCCGGATGGCGGATCGATTATTTCATCACTTCCAGGCGGCTCGATTCCAGTCTCACCGGAGCAGCTATCCATACCGATGTGTTCGGTTCGGATCACTGTCCGGTGGAACTGACCATTGAATTGTAAAGAAGTTTATTTCGTAAAAAATCCAGTGTTTTCACGGACGATTCCATGAAAACACTGGATTTTTCATTATGCGTACATCAATTTTCCTTTTGGCACTGGAATTTCCCGCCCAATAGCCTTTGCCGTCTCTATCCATTCGGAAATAACTGTTTCCACATTTTCCAAAGCCTCTGCCGCCGTTTCTCCATCATAAACTTTATTTCCGCGAGGATGCGCAGCTCGCGGAGCGTTATTTAATCATAGGAAGGAATTTCCTATGATTAAATAAAAAAATGCTGTCATACGACAACATTTTTTCGGGTTGGGCTATTATATTTATAATAGTAACAGTCCGTACGGGAATCGAACCCGTGTTTCCGCCGTGAGAGGGCGGCGTCTTAACCGCTTGACCAACGAACCGTGTATTATACTATCATACACAATACTCTTTGTCAAATACTTTTTTCATATTTTTATCTTTATATTGCCAGAGTTAGAAGAACTTGCCTTCGACTTAGGCGATATCGTGCCATCCTTTATCGTTCTGGCCTCTTTCTTGTTATTTCTTTATTTTTGCAAGTGTCTTATAAAATGGCTTGAATATCTTGTTAAGTTGCGTTCCATTCTTTGGATATTGTTTTGTGATTTTAGCACTCATAGACTTCTTATCGCCTACTATGTTATTTGCTAGTATGATGGTTCATTTTTCCAACATAGTTTATAATGGTATAGAGCTCATTTTTATCTACACTACTTATCTTTTCTGTCACTTTTACTGATGAAGAGTTGACAACATTTTCTTCAACAGATACAGTCACTTTCTATAGGTTTGAGTTTGATGTATTAGAGCGCGGTACTCTACTTACATTCATTCATTCCACGTTCAGACCAAAATGAAACAACAGCATCAAATCCTGTATCATTTGACATAATAATTAGAAATCCTTTGTTAATTATTTTTTACGCTGCCGCATTGGCATTTATCGACTCTATAACCTTCCTGATTCCCATCCACACCGTCAAATCAGTAAATATCTCTACCACACTTCCCTGATCTGTAAACGGTGACTCCTGCAAGACAGAGAGATCTGTCATCATTCCATTATGAACTATGTATTCTACGATTTGGTTCACAAAGTAAATCTGTCTGCTATTCTTCTCTCATTAAACCATATTACATCTACAGTCTTAGCACGTTTTGTAATCTCTTCGTATGTAAAGTTCGGAAGCTGTGACTCTGTTGTGATGTCACATAACTTCTTTTCAAGGAATCAGAGATAGTTTCTTTTACAACTGTCTTGGTCTTAATCTTGTGAATCCTTCTCATCGGGCTCTTTAGAATATAATCCTCTTCCTCTAACCAGGAAAAGAAGCTTGAAATATTTCTTCTCACATTATCAATTGTTACTTTACTGCAATTATTAATTTTCTGATACCTAACTAGATAATCTCTGATCTGCTCCGTACTAATTTTCCGAACAGGGTTACTGATGTCTTTCAGGAAATGCTCTACCGTAACTCGATAATACTGAATTGTCCTATCAGAGCACCCTTCCATCTGCTTCGCATTTAGGAATCTGGTAATATACTCATCATTTGAAATATTTTCTCTTTGAGGTTCATTTTCCGATAATTCCTGCACTATAACTTCTTGTAGCTTCTTAAGCTGCTCAATGCTTAAAAACTCCGCCATTGCATTTACAATTCTTACCATCTTTTCTTCCATGTTGATACATTCCTTTCGTACCAACATCCTTCTCCAATAAAATTTATAACCAGTTCCTTTCTATTTCATTTTTTAGTTTACCAAACAAGTCATAAAACGACTCCTTCGTCTGGTGAATAATATCCAAAGCAACCTCTTCATTATATGCATGTGCAACATTATTTCGTGCCTGCAAAGCGTCCAGCCAGCTTTGTTCATCCACAATCATTCCCGCCTTATATGCTGTCTTTAATATGGTTCGTGGTGAACCAGTTGCACTTTCGGCAAATCCTGACTCTGTCAGTTTTTCTTTCATCATTTTCCATGCTTGCTCAAAGCAAATCTCATATAGTCCAACCAATCCTGTCAACTCGACATTGTTATATGGCTCTTCGTAACTATAAATATCTTTGAGATTGCGATAAGCATTACAAAAGTTTTCATATTTTTTCATATAACAAAACTCCCTCTCTTCGTATAGATTCTAGTAGTTCTTTTTGTACTCTCCCATCCAAATTAATGATATCAAATTCCAAAAGTGTAGAAACCTCCTCATCCACCTGTACTGCAAATGCTGAGATATTTCCACCTTCTACGGCTAAATCTATATCACTCGTGCGCTTAAAATCCCCACGAGCTCTAGAACCAAAAAGAATTAGCTTCTTTATATCATTTTTGATAGCAATGGAAATAATATCCTGTTCAATCGAATCATCAATTCCTAAAATTTTCATACTCTCACCTATCCAAAATATTCCTGCATTAAACTATCAAATAATATTTGCATCTCATCAAGTGATTTCTGTACTTCAACCTTTAATTTGTCGACTTGGGTAACAAAGTCGGCAAACTCATCCTGTCTTGATTTTTCAGGTGCTATAACTTTCAATTCACTCAATATTTTAAGATTTATATTCTTCTGTGCTGACTCAGGTGCTTGTGATTCCAAAATTGCCTGAAAAAATGTAAACCAATAATGAATAAATACATTATTGTTATTCTCGTTAGCTTTGAAACCCACAACACTATCTGGAAAACATGCGTCAAAATTCAGAATTGCTGTCTTAGCAATATTCGCTGCAATTGTTATACATAGCGTCCCCTTGCTCCACATCTTATTTTGTTGTAATCCTAACTCAGAGTATGTATTGCTATAAGAATCTATATAAAGACCTGCCGATGCCACCTCTCCAGTTTGTATCAATGGATATGGTCCACCTAATAGCCTTGCATCATTTCTTGGTCTATGCTTTGAAACGCCTCTTCCAAACTCTCCTAACTCTGGTAGTGTCTTCTCTGGCAAATCGAAAGAGTTTGATACTGGGTTCCCAAACATCTCGACAAATCTGGCTTTGATAAGAGTATCAAGTTGTTCTAATTGCTGCTTTCTTAGACCAATAAGTCCTTCTATTTTCTAAAGGGTTTCAACTACAACTTTCTGATTCTTAGAATCAATGACTTTGATTTTGGCTTTAGACAATCCTCGGCGAGTAATCTGTGGCTGTGCTGAACCGCTTATAATATTGGTGTAATCCATTGCTTTACTGCATAAAACAAATAATGAATATTGATGTCTCGTCGAACATCATCCAAGCACATAGCATTTCCCGTCACGTATGCTTTTGGCATAGTTATGTTTACTGTTCCGCAAGTTGCTCCTCGACAGGTAATTGCTACAACCGGATTTTCATGATTATATTCTGAATAATAGCCAATAATTCCATTTGCTCCATATACTGGAAATCCTTCATCAAGTAATTCTGATGTCGGCAATGTCTTCCATTGAGTAGGATGACAAACTTCCGCCAAATAAACTGTTTCTCCCACAAACCCAAATTTATCCATTCAACATCGCCTCCAATTCTTCCATCTCTTTAGCGATTTCTTTATCCAAAGCCTTAATGTTAGCCAGAATCTCTGATGTTACAAGATACTCAATTTTTTCATATTCTACCTGTTTATACTTGTTGATAGACAAGTCATATCCGTTATCCACGATTTCCTGCTTCGGAACCATAAATGACTGTTCGGTACGTTTTCTATCAATTTCCTGCTCACGATTCTTAAATCTCTCCATGATATCATGGATATCATTTTCAGACACAACAGTTCTCTTATCATCAAGACTGAAGCCATCAGCCTTCATATCATAGAACCACACATTATCCGTTCCACCATGCTCTGTTTTAGTAAATACCAGAATAGCGGTAGATACACCGGCATATGGTTTAAACACACCGGAAGGCATGGAAATAACAGCCTCCAATCTCTGATTCTCTACAATCTCTGTTCTGATATCCTTATGCGCTTTAGAAGATCCAAAAAGCACTCAATCCGGTACGATACAAGCACATCTTCCACCAATCTTTAAGATACGAAGGAACAAGGTAAGGAATAATAATTCCGTTTTCTTTGTCTTACATACCTTAAGCAAATCTCCGGAAACTGACTCTGCATCCAGACTTCCCTTAAAAGGTGGATTGGCGAGTACCAACGAATACTTGTCCTTATCTTGATTTTGATCAGACAGACTGTCTCTATATTCGATAAAAGGATTGTCTATTCCATGCGTCATCATGTTCATGGCACCGATACGAAGCATGGTTCTATCCATGTCATATCCATAAAACATGTGGTTCATATAATGATCTTTTTTCTGCTTATCGAAGAAAATCTCATCCTTCTTATTTTCCTTCAGATATTCGCCGGCAGCAACCAAGAATCCTGATGTACCACAAGCTGGATCTGTTGCCACACCATCGTTGATAAACTGAACCTTTGTACTATTGAACTATATGCACAGGGTGCATTTGAACCCCCTTGAACTATATGCACAGGGTGCATTATTGAACGATTAACTTCTGTGACCATCAAGAGGCCTCCTTTCAAACTTATCGCTTAATAATTTTTATAACTGTTTTTAACGCTTTAGGAGCAAACTTTTTTACAGTAATTCCTAAACCCACTAATCCCACTGTAGCTCCAGCTGTATTTGCGACTTTTTGATGCTTAGGACATAATCCAGTGATATTATTTTTATCAGTTATTGTTCTACCACATACCTTACATTTTTTTAGATTTTCACTCATCACTCTCATCCTCCACGGAAACTACATATATTTCTTGATTGTTATAATCCTTTGTTTCAAGTTCCAATTGTTTCATACTTGATTCAATCGCAGGTTTCAGGTCTTTGGAAAACTTATACCAACAGTCCATATTTTCTTCATTATAAGGGAAGTAATCCTGCATTAGAGTCGCTGCTGATAAACCTTTTCTAGTTATAGGCTGTTCTATAAAATCAAGCATTGTATGATTAAACTGTTGCAAAACTGTTTTTGCTGTTTTGCTCTCACCAAGGTACTCTAAAATTTGCATTCTTACCCCTACATATTTTGTTGCAATCTGTAAGTCATCAGCAATATAGCTCATATATGTATTAATTTGTTTTCCAAAGCCTAAGAATGGTATGTTGACTCTTTTGGCAAAGCTGTTTGATGTTGTCTCAATATCTCTATAAACAGAATTTAATGCTGTGCGAATTTTACTATCAGCCTCTTTAAGCATTTGTGCTCTTTCAGTTTCAGAATCTTTAGTAGCAGCCTCAAGTACAAGTGAACGAGCATCTAAAAATGGTACAATGATATCTCTGTCACGATCCCTTTCTATCTGATATGTTTGAAACTCTTCTATATCAGATAATTTGGCATAAATTTGTCTCATCTGTAATTGATTTCCTATGCTACGCATAGTTTCGATATTTGCAGGACTATTAAGAACTTTTTTTAAAGTAATATCTTTTACCCTAACTCCATTCTCATCAAGTATTACAGCTCTCATATTGCCATCTACTTGTTTTGATTCGCCAACAGAATATAAACCTTTCTTTAATTTACTTCTAACATCTGATGGTAAACTATCGAAATCTGGTAACAATGTAACATTTCCTCTCATTACGATTTCAGCCTGGTTAATTGATTCACCTATTATGCTCAAATCTGAAATAGGCAAGTCCATTACTACTTGTGACCCATCTGACTCACGAATGGCTAGAGACATTTCTTGAACATACCCATCAAAGAAATTACTCATTGCTGATATATTTCTGCCATATATGTCTGCATCAGTTTTAAATATGACAAGTGGCTTTTTTTTGCAATACGCCTCGTGTGACACTTCTAATATTTCTGTTTCATTGGCATTTACACTATCATTCTTTGTAGTGTCTAGTTCACTTTGTTCTTTCAAAATTGACCCTCCTTACTTATACTATTAGTTCTCTCGGCCAATTTTAGCCAATGTTTCAAGCATACGCTTGCCAATAGCCTCTGGGTCATAATTTTCTGCTGCACAGATTAAACGCAGACCATCGGAGTTAAGCACTCTACCATATAGCTTATCTTCTTTATATTTTTGGAATTCTTCATATTCCTTATTGGTTATCTGTTTCATCTTCACACCTTCTTAATAGGATGTCTAATTACAGTTTTCCACTTTTCTGGTGCAACTTTTCTTGCATCGGACATATAAATTTCGTGGTGTAACCTTGTGTCGCTCAAATCATTTTCGTATCCATTTTCTGATAAATATGCATCCATCTTTGCAACGCTTTCAGGTTCATCGTCAAATGGTCCAATATGCATTATCTGAACACAAAGGCCTTCATCAATTGTAAGAAATTCTGCTGATGAGCAATCTAGCTTTTTCTTCTTAGCCGCTGTATTAACAGCCCAATCAAAGTTTTCTCTGGAAATGAAATCAGGAAGCCTTAAAACAGATATCCAATTAAAAGAATCCTTATTGCCATAATCTATTCCGTTAATATCTTCTTGCCACCAAAATCCCTCAAGTGGCGGAACAACATACTCAAAGAAACCATTGATTTTATAATCAGTCTTATAACTCATTTTCAAAGTATAGGCTATAGCATATAATACACTTATTGCTTTCTGATATGCCCCATCTTCCTCGTTGGGATTTCCTTTTCCTCGTACTGCAATGTAATTAGCTTTTGGTACTGTTACAATTGCAGGCTTACTCTTTGGCATGTAAAATTCTTTATATTCTTTCTTAAAATCAAACGCCATGGCTATTCCTCCGTTCTTTTCACATATGTGAGTTCAACATCATATCCGAGTTCTTCCATCATGCGAATAAAGGTCTTATTCAACACTTCACTCTTCTTGATGATTCGATTAACATACGGACTGGATGTTTCTGATTTCTCAGCAAGCTGAGCCTGCGTAATTCCGTTTTCTATGCACTTAACTTTTACATCTACTTCTATATTATTCTTTAACATATCCACTCTCCTTGTGCTTGTGAATTTCTTGCACAATTAAGATAATTTATTCTAACATATATTGAACAGTTTTTCAATGACTCAAAAGTTACAGTTCTTTAAACAGAAAAAGTACTCAGACCACTAAGCCTGAGTGCAATATTGTTATATTTATTCAACTGTTATCTCTGTCCCGTCCTTGAATACCACGGTCACTTCTTCCTTGCTTTTCACAACTATCTTCTCTGTAAGGCTGCTCCAAAGCGACTCATCAAATTCTGTTATAAGTTCTTGCTGACCTTTAAGAACCTTGATGAATCTGCCAATCTGCTCGTACTTGGCATCCTTGTCGGATATCGTTGAGCAAATGCTATCATATTCTTCCTTCAGCTTATTGTATCGCTCCACCAAGGAACTATACTTTTTATTGTATTCATCTTGATTTTGAGCCATCCTCGCATTCTCTGCAACAATATTCTGTGTCATTTCTACTGTTACATTGATTTCCTCTTCCAATGCCTCTTTCTGCTTGATAAGGTCTGCCTTATCGCAAAGCGTAGTCCTAATTAGCTGAAGATTATCAAGTATCTCTGCTTTCTCCATAATCAGCTGATTTACAGCTTTTACAAAATAATCCTTGATTTCAAACTCTGTTAAATGAGGTGTTGAACAACCAGTCTTATGTCTGAACTTATTATTGCATTGGTAGATACCCCTTCGGTATTTGTCATTGGAATGCCACACCTTACTGCCGTACCAGCCACCACACTCGGCACACTGAACTTTGGAAGAAAATATCGTCACACCGCTGTACCTTGAACTTCCCTTGCCTCTTCGCTGTATTTCTGACTGCACCAAGTCGAAGAGTTCAGGTTCAATGATTGCCGGGTGGTTGTTTTCTACATAATACTGTGGAACTTCCCCTTCATTGGTTTTGACCTTCTTAGTAAGGAAATCAACTGTATAAGACTTCTGCAGCAAGGCATCACCTTTGTACTTCTCATTCGTAAGAATAATCCATCAATTGTGTATCTGATATTATATTTTTTCGACAAGCTCATTGGTTCTTTTTCATTCATAATCGCCATCGCCTTTATGTGATATATTTCGCTCTTATGTGATATATTTCGCTCTTATGTTATAAAAACACCACCTCAACAATCTCTTGTCAATAAAAATGTGCGAAATATACCACGCGGATTATAAAGAAAAAGATGCCTGCCAACTGGCACAGCACCTCTCTTTATCCGACATAGATATTTCCATCTATTATAATAATTCCTGTTCTATACTAAGGACATCTGGAAAAATCAGCTTTGCGCCCTTTCTCTGCAACGCTAATACTTTCCCTACCTTATCCTTCAATTCCTTTTCCAATCTACCATCAACACGAACTGGTATATTGGCAGCAGAGTCCAAATACTCATTTTTCATATATTTTTCTGTAATCGGACACATATTTTGAATCAAAAAAGCCTTCTCATGACCAAGTACTTCTCCAAAAACAATTGTATCGCACCTATGGTACTTTTGCATTTTCTTATTATAAATCCCCTTAAATTTAGAAACCTGTGACGAAAACGGAATCATCCAAAATAGCTGAGTATTACTATCCTGGAATGCGTAAAAACATGGTCTGTCATGCAACTGTCCATTTACTTTTTCCTTATTCTGCATCAAATAAGGATCTGGAAAATCCTTAAAGTACTGATCATCAATATAATAAAAATGTCCTATTTCCATTTCTTCTCCTATCGTTAAAAAGAGGCCCCATCCTCTCGAATGGAACCTCAAAACATTTGAACTCGACCTTTTCTAAGTCGCATATCGAGTAGCGACAAACATTTGAACTCGACCTTGTTTGAGTTGCATATCGAGTAGCAACAAACATTTGCAGTAATCTCTTACTGTACTTAAAATATACATCCAAATGAGCCGCTTGTCAATGTCAAAATAAGTTCAAATCGCAGCTTATGGCTGCATTAATATTATATGTTCATATCCAATTAGATATTCATTTTACACGATACTGCTGAACATTTCAACGATTGCACACTATATAACGATAGCTATAACGATAGCCCTTACATTCTAACGATTGCTACTACCGTTAAAATTTGTACTTCTACATCGGCTTGTTTGCATTCCCTCATTCGTAGTATTACCGTAGCCCCTTACTACTACACTTGCCACGATATACCCAAGAAATGCCCTGTTTTGCAAGGTTTCTTTGGTATTTTGTGAATTACTCTGAAAATGCAGAAGGATCTTTCATCCAATCGTAGAATCGTTTGCGAATTTTTTTCAATTCTTCTTTAGCACCAGGAATCTCTTCCAATTTTACTAAGTGCATAACTTTTATCCCCATTATCTCATAGGTAATCTTGTTTCGACATTCTAACCCGACGTTTCGGTTTCATATATGACCATATAAGAAAACAAAAAATCCAGTGCCTACAACAGCTTCCTAAGAATCTGTATAAACACTGGATTTATATCTCAGCAGTCCGTACGGGAATCGAACCCGTGTTTCCGCCGTGAGAGGGCGGCGTCTTAACCGCTTGACCAACGAACCGTGTATTATAATAGCATACACCCCACGCTTCGTCAAGCATATTTTTCATATTTTTCAAAAATATTCAAACAAATTCGAAAATAAGACTTTTCCCTCTTTTTTAATTAATCCTCATAACCGTTTGGATTGTTCTTCTGCCATCTCCAGGAATCCGCACACATTTCCTTAATTCCGTACTGCGCTTTCCAGCCAAGTTCACGTTCTGCCTTGCCCGGGTCACAGTAACAGGTTGCAATATCGCCAGGACGGCGAGGCTTGATGCTGTATGGAATCTTAATGCCGTTTGCTTCCTCAAAATTCTTTACGATATCAAGCACGCTGTAGCCGTGTCCGGTACCAAGGTTGTAAATGCAAAGTCCGGCGTTCTCTTCGATCTTCTTTAATGCCTTTACATGTCCGTTTGCCAGATCAACAACGTGGATATAATCGCGCACACCGGTTCCATCCGGAGTATCATAATCGTTTCCGAATACACCGAGTTCTTTTAACTTGCCAACTGCAACCTGTGTAATGTAAGGCATCAGGTTGTTCGGGATGCCGTTTGGATTCTCCCCCATGGTTCCGCTTGGATGTGCTCCGATTGGATTGAAGTAGCGAAGCAGGATCACATTCCACTCATTATCTGCCTTGTAGATATCTGATAAAATCTGCTCCAGCATGGACTTTGTCCATCCGTAAGGATTGGTACACTGTCCCTTCGGGCAGTTCTCGGTAATCGGAATTTCTGCCGGATCGCCGTATACGGTTGCAGATGAAGAGAAAATGATGTTCTTGCATCCGTTCTGACGCATCACATCAACCAGTGTTAAAGTTCCTGCAATGTTGTTATTGTAATACTCCCAAGGCTTTGCCACAGACTCTCCGACAGCCTTCAGTCCTGCAAAATGAATACAACTGTCAATCTTCTGCTCTGCAAAAATTTTATTTAAAATGTCACGGTCAAGGATATCTCCCTTATAAAAAGTAACTTTCTTTCCAGTCAATGCTTCCACACGATCCAGCGCCTTTTCGGAAGCGTTTGACAGATTATCCAAAACAACAACATCATACCCCGCATTCTGCAGTTCTACACATGTATGACTTCCGATATAGCCTGCTCCACCAGTAACTAAAATTGCCATAATTCCACTCTCCCTTTCTGTGCTTTTGTTTTCTTTTGACATCTTTATTCTATCGCTCTTATCCACAAATGTACAGAACCAAATGTAGAGAAAACATGTAAAAATGTTGCATGTGCATAAAAAAACGTATAAACTGAATACTAAAGATAACAAAAGCAGCCATGAACTCTATGGGTGTACAAGGAGTGTTTTCCATGAACGATCAATACAAAAATTCCTATAAAGCAACCGCAAAAGAACTTGTTTCCCTGTCGGTTTACAATGTCGGATACCAACTATGCGATGCCGGTTATCAGTGGGGCCCCGGAATCCGTGACCACTATCTGATTCACTATATTATCTCCGGCAAAGGCACCTATGAAGTGCATCACGAAGTCCATTCTCTCTCCGCCGGAGATGCCTTTTTAGTTTATCCTAATACTGAGGTTATCTACCGTGCAGACGCCAAAAACCCATGGGAATACGCCTGGGTCGGTTTTACCGGAAGCGACGCTGCCACCATCCTGCAGGCAACTGATTTTTCTCGCAAAAATCCCTGTATTCATGCAGTGCCAAACGGAGAAGAAGTCAAACGTCAGCTTCTGCATATCTATGATGCCAGAGGAAACGGATTTGAACATGCCGTTGAAATGACCGGCCGGCTCTATACCACGCTGGCGCTCTTTCTAAAATCTTCCACCCAAAAAGAAACGCAGCTGACAGCCGCAACCTACGTCCAGAAAAGTATCGAATATATCAGCGCCAATTACTCCTACCCGATCACAGTGGAAGATATTGCCGCCTACGTCGGTTTAAGCCGCAGCCATCTGTTCCGTTCCTTTGAACTGGTGCTGCAGCAGTCCCCAAAAGAATACCTCACGGATTTTCGCATGAAACAGGCATGCTATCTGTTGGAACACTCAAATCTTTCGATCACCGCCATTGCAAATTCCGTCGGATTTGATAATGGGCTGTATTTTTCAAAAACCTTTCATAAGAAAAAAGGGGTCTCTCCCAAAGCTTATCGCATAAAAATAAGAGGGACAGAATAATTTTTGCCCCTCTTTTCTTCTAATGCCACGGAAACGTGAACATTCCATAAATATAAATAAATAAAATCCCTACAGGCACAAAATAACAGAACAGCGGTTTCATCCATGCCTTGATTTTTAAGCCTTTTCCCGCATTGGCCTCCTGCAGGAAATTGTTCCACCCCCATCCCCGGCGTGTACAGCAAAACAGCGCCAGTATCAGTGAGCCGAGCGGCATCGCATTGTTAGACACAATAAAATCCCACAAATCCAGCCATGCCGTGCCTTTTGCAAACGGCTGAAAACGAATCAGACTGTACCCCAGCGCCGTTGGCAATGCCACAAGAAACGTCCCAATCCCGCAGACAATACATCCCACCGGACGTGACCAGCCCGTCAGTTCCCGGATCATGGCAAGCAGATTCTCACATACTCCAAATACCGTTGACATGGCAGCAAACACCATGAACAGGAAAAACAGCGCACCCCACCAGCGTCCGCCCTGCATATGGTTAAACACACTCGCCATCGTATCAAACAAAAGGCTTGGTCCCGCAGTCACTTCAAGATTATAGGTATCGCAGGCAGGAAACATAATCATGCCTGCAACAACTGCTACAAACGTATCTAAAACAATGATATTTACGGATTCCCCCAAAAGGGAACGCTCTTTCCCGATGTAGCTTCCAAAGATCGCCATGCCACCCATACCGACCGACAACGTGAAAAACGCCTGATTCATTGCTTTTACAATCATTGTACCTGATATTTTGGAAAGATCCGGAATCAGATAAAAAGCCAGCCCATCCTTTGCGCCGGAAAGCGTAAAACTGTGGATCGCCAACACCAGCATCAGCACCAGAAGCGCCGACATCATATATTTGGTAATGCGTTCAAGGCCTCCCTGCAGCCGGAAACTCAAAATCACAAATGTAATCACAACCGTGATCAACAGGTAACCAACATTTACGGATGGTGTTGTGATCATTTTTTCAAATCCCAAATCCGCATTCTGACCGGTAAGAAACTTCACAAAATAATAAATAATCCAGCCTGCAACAACGGAATAAAACGCGATCAGTGCAATATTTCCAATCAGACACACAATCCCCGGAATTTTCCATTTGCGTTTTCCGGAAAGTTTCTCATACATATACAAGGGACTTGTCTGTGCCGCACGTCCTACGGAAAGTTCCATCACCATTGCCGGAAGCCCTAAAATGAGCAGACAGATCACATAGACAAGCATGAAACTGCCACCGCCGTTTTGTCCGCACATCCAGGGAAACTTCCATACATTTCCGCATCCGATTGCACATCCTGCCGAGAGCATAATAAACCCAAGTCTGCTTCCGAGCTGTTCTCTTTTTTCCATTGTTTCCAATACCTTTCCCCGTATATTTTTCAAAAAACTCCGGACAAACAACTTGTCCGGAGTTTTCTACCCAACATTTTTCCGATGACTAAGCTAATGCTTTCTTTGCAACTTCTGCAAGCTTTGCAAAACCTGCTGCATCTGTAACAGCCATGTCAGCTAATACCTTACGGTTTAAATCAGCTCCAGCTACCTTTAATCCGTGCATGAACTGGCTGTAAGAAAGTCCGTTCATACGAGCTGCTGCGTTGATACGAGCAATCCATAACTGACGGAACTGTCTCTTTCTCTCTTTACGTCCAGAATAAGAACTTGTTAAGGCTCTCATTACAGACTGCTTAGCTACACGATACTGCTTGGAACGAGCTCCTCTGTATCCCTTTGCTAACTTTAAAGTTCTGTTATGTCTTTTCTTAGCGCCTAATCCGCCTTTAACTCTTGCCATTTCCTATATCCTCCTTAACAAATCTTAGATGTATGGTAAAATCTTCTTCATGTTCTTGATGTTTGTCTGATCCATCATTGCTGCTTTTCTGAGATTTCTCTTATTCTTTGTTGTTTTCTTTGTTAAGATATGTCTTCTGTAAGCCTTGTTTCTCTTTAACTTTCCGGTTCCGGTTGCTTTGAAACGCTTTGCTGCTGCTCTGTTTGTCTTAATTTTTGGCATTGTGTATTCCTCCTTAATAAATGTTATCTCTTCTCTGCCAACACCATACCGATGCTTCTTCCCTCGATCTTCGGTGCTTTTTCCACTACTGCGATATCGGAAAGCTGCTCAGCAAGATCATCTAAGATGTGCTTACTGCTGTTCATATGTGCCATCTCGCGACCACGGAAACGAAGTGTGATCTTGACTTTATTGCCTTTTGCGAGGAACTTCTTTGCAGCGTTCATCTTGGTGTTCAAATCATTGGTGTCAATGTTTGGTGACAGGCGGATTTCTTTTAATTCCACTGTCTTCTGCTTCTTCTTTGCATCCTTTTCCTTACGTGCAAGATCATAACGATACTTACCGTAATCAATTACCTTGCATACAGGCGGCTTTGCATTCGGAGCAATCTTGACAAGGTCAAGACCGGCTTCATCTGCAATTTTCTGTGCCTCTCTGGATGAGACAACACCAATCTGCTCGCCATCCGGTCCGATCAGACGAACCTCTCTGTCTCTGATCTGTTCGTTAATCATTAATTCGCTAATGGTTTTGTACCTCCAATAAAAAATAGTGGATAGGCAGACTATCCACTATTACATCTAACATTCATATAACATGCTAAAAGTATGAACACTAAGTCGCCCGATTGCGCTTAGGTGAGAGTGGATACTCTACTTGTTTCTTAACAACCATTTGACTATACCACCTGATTACGGTATTGTCAACTGTTTTCTGTAAATTTATTCCGCCGGTTCTGCCGGAATAAACAGCCGCTGGTTGTTTCCCGGATTCTGATCCGGCACTGCTGCTTTTGCCTCCGCACAAAACTGCTCCTGTGAGTTTATCAGGACCTTGCCCCGCTTGTCAAGTTTTTCATACGTACCATCCGGCTGCATCACACGCGCTTTCACATTATCTTCCAGTTCCACATGCAGAATATGCAGTGCTTTTTCTTTGAGTTCCTCCTCAATCACCGGGAAAACAATCTCTACACGCCGGTCAAGATTTCGCGGCATCCAGTCCGCACTTCCCATAAATACTTCCGGATTGCCGTCATTATAAAAATAGAAAATACGGCTGTGCTCCAGGAAATTTCCCACAATGGAACGCACGGAAATATTTTCACTCACTCCCGGAATTCCGACGCGCAGACAGCAGATTCCGCGCACGATCAGATCAATCTTTACACCGCTTGCAGATGCCTCATACAGCGCCGCAATAATGCCTGGATCACAGAGGGAATTCATCTTTGCCACGATACGGGCTTCTCTACCCTGCCGTGCATTTTTCGTTTCCCTGCCGATCAGGCGCAAAAATTTATCCCGCAGCCAGTATGGTGCCAGCACCAACTCATTCCATGCCAGCGGTTCGGAATATCCGGATAACATATTAAACACCGCTGTGGCATCCTCCCCGATTGACTCTTTGCAGGTAAAGATTCCACAGTCCGTATATAATTTTGCCGTCGAATCGTTATAGTTTCCGGTTCCCAGATGAACATAGCGGCGGATTCCATCCTCCTCCCGGCGGACCACCAGTGCGATCTTGCTGTGTGTTTTAAGGCCAACGAGACCATAGATCACATGACAGCCTGCCTGTTCCAGTTTTTTCGCCCATACAATGTTGTGCTCCTCATCGAAACGGGCTTTCAGCTCAACCAGAACCGACACCTGCTTGCCGTTTTCCGCTGCCTGTGCCAGACTGCTGATAATCGGGGAATTTCCGCTGACTCGATACAGTGTCTGTTTAATCGCCAGGACATCCGGATCTTTGGATGCCTGCCGGATGAAATCCACAACCGGATCAAAGGTTTCGTATGGATGATGCAGAAAAATATCCCCTTTGCGGATTGCGGCAAAAATGTCACTTCCCGGTGTAATTTCCGGCACCTGCTGCGGCGTATACGGTTTATAGCGGAGATGGTCATATCCGTCAATCCCATACATTTTCATTAAAAAAGTCAGATCAATCGGTCCTGCAATCTGAAAAATATCCTCATCCGATACTTTCAGCTCCGTCTTTAAAAATTTCAGAAGTTTTTTGTCTACCTTCTCTTCAATTTCCAGACGGATAACTTCTCCCCACTGACGCATCTTTAATTTGTTTTCAATCTCTTTCAGCAAATCTGATGCCTCATCCTCATCAATTGTCAGATCTGCATTTCGCATGATCCGGTACGGATATGCACACAATACCTTGTAATTGGAAAACAATATGCCGATGTTGCGTTCTATGATCTGCTCAAGGAGAATAAACGATTTTGTCTCCCCTTCGCTTGGAATCTGTACCAGACGCGGCAGAACACTTGGCACCTGCACGGTCGCAAACACGGTCTCATCCTCCGTTTTCTTTCCGGTCAGAAGTGCTGCAATATTCAGCGTTTTATTGCGGATCAGCGGGAACGGACGCGATGCATCCACCGCCATCGGGGTGAGTACCGGATATACATTTTCCATAAAATAGCGATCCACAAAACGCGCCTGTTCCTCATTCAGATCCTCATGTGCATCCAGAAGATATATTCCTTCTTTGCGCAGAAGCGGCATCAGGGAACGGCTGAATGTACTGTACTGGATATTGACCAGTTCCCGCGCCTGTTTATTGATGGCGGAAAGCTGCTCCGTTGCGGTCATTCCGGCGATATCACGCTTTTTATATTTTGCATGTACCATATCCTTTAAGGATGCCACCCTTACCATAAAAAATTCATCCAGATTGGAAGAAGTAATACTGACAAATTTCAACCGCTCCAAAAGCGGAATGGATTTATCCCTTGCTTCACTTAATACACGCTGGTCAAACTTAATCCAGCTGAGTTCACGGTTTTCATAATATGCCGGATCTTTAAAATCTATTTTTGTGTCCATAAAAGCCCTCCGATCTAATAGTTATAAATACGCTTCTCTTTTAAAACAGGTTTCATGCTGTATACATTTTCAAAATAAGAGGTCTTTGCGTCAAACAATGCCTGTTCCAGTGCAATATCCTCAAATGCCTCGACCGTAATCACGAGTTTTCTCTCCCTTACCGCGATCCGGATATTTTTAAACTTCTGTTTGTGGCTCTGATCCAGCGCATTTGCCACACGAAGAATTGCCGAAAGTTTTGCCACGCAAAGATACTCTTCCTGACTCAGCACATCGGCGACTTCCTCATACGGGTCCAGAGGAAGGGTATTGTAACGCACGATCTGTGCAACAATCTCCCGCTCCTGATGGGTCAGACCGATAATCTCTGAGGACATGATAATATGATACGTACTCTCCGACGCTTCCGCAAAGCTGACATACTTTCCACAGTCATGCAGGATTGTAGCCACCTGAAGCAGCAGACGCGCTCGCTTTCCAAGTCCGTGTTCCTGTTTCATCGCATCAAAAATCTTAATGGATAGCTTGGAAAGTGTCTGAATGTGTGGAGAAAAACTGTGGTAATGCTCCGATAAAAATGTGGCCGCCGAAATGACATCCGCATCAAAATCATGTGTCGATGCCAGCAGTTTATTGTGCTGTGCATAATCAAATGCCATACCATCCTGAATATTTGCGCCCGGAACCCATACCTCTTTCGGATTCACATTCTGTGCCATCATTTTATACAGCACAAGTGCCGGAATAATTAACGGTTCCCTCTCATCCGAAAGATTCAGTTCCGCTGTAATTTCCTCCAGTGTTTTTTTGAGCAGTTTATCGATAAATTTAGAGAATTTATCCAGCTTTACCTGCCGGCTTTTTCCGCCTTTTTCCTCAATCTTTTTGACCAGGCCGTCGGCATAGTCACTGATCAGGATCAGATAATCCACCGGCGTATTCATATACATAGCACGGAATCCCTCGAGTTTTTTATTGACATATTCCTCAATCTGGTTTTCATACATTTTCAGGGAATATCCGCGGTCTCCAAGCAGATTCCGCAGGCGCATGATGCCCGCTTCCATGTGCTGTGTCGTGATCATCTTTCCGTTGCGGAATAACGTAATCTGTACGCTCGCTCCGCCGACATCCACGACTGCTGCACTCGTCTTTATCATCTCCTCAAACACCGGACTTCCCGCCACCGCTTTATAACTGATAAAACGGTGTTCCGAATTGCTGAGCACCTTTACCCGGAATCCGGTTCTAAGATAAATCTGGTCGAGAACAAATATCTCATTCGTGGTATCCCGGAGTGCGGCTGCGGCACAGACTTCATAACTGTCTACCTTGTAGCTTTCCATAATCTCTTTAAACTGCGCCAGTGTTTCACAGAGTTCTTCCACCTGCTCATATCCGATTGTCCCGGTGCCGTAAGCACCTTTCCCCAGTTCCTGCCGGGACCGGATGTGATCCACCTCATGAAACTTTTTTCTGTTTGTAAACTCAAATACCTTCAGGCTCACATCGTATGTGCCAATATAAATTGCTGCAAATGTGTGAATTGCCATTCGCCCACCTTCTTTCACCAATTCTGACTAATACGTACCAAGAATCCGGAATGCAATTGTTTCCTCCCGAAGTCCGCGCAGCGCATTCTGCACTGCATGATCCTCAAATCTTCCCTCAAAATCAACAAAGAAACGATATTCCCAGTTTTTATTCTGTAACGGACGTGACTGGATATTTGTCATATTCAGTCCATTATAAATAAAATGCGACAGTGCATGATATAAAGCACCGCTTTCGTGATTGATCTCAAAACAGATGCTGATCCGGTCTGCCTGATCGGTATATACTTTTTTCCCTGTCACAACAATAAACCGGGTCGAATTATTTTTATTATTCTGAATGGAATTGCGTAATACTTTCAACCCATAAATCTGGGCATTTTTTGCACTGGCAATCGCCGCCTGGGAAATCTCCCCATCCTCTTTGACCTTCTTGGCTGCAACGGCATTATTGCTGACACTGAATTTTTCCCAGTCCGCATGACTGTCCAGAAATTCACTGCACTGCATCAGTGACTGTTTGTGCGAATACACGGTACGGATATCTCTCTCATCTGCATCTTCCAGTCCTAAAAGTGCATGATCAATACGGATGATCTGCTCTCCGACAATATAATTATCATATTCCACCAGAAGATCATAATTTTCCGAGACAATTCCTGCCGAAGAATTCTCGATCGGGAGTACCGCATAATCCGCTTCCCCGTTCTTAATGGCCTCCATGGCATCTTTCCAGCTCTCCACATGGAAATTATTGCAGTTTTCTCCAAAAAACTGTTCCATGGCAAGCTGGCTGTAGGCACCTTCGAGTCCCTGAAAAACAATCCTTGCATTGGAATAATCCAGCGTGTGAATCGGCTCAAACTCCTGCGGAGGCATAATTCCATGCTCCGTCAGCAGTTTATACTGTTTCTTACGGCTCATCGCCATGATCTGCTCAAAAAGTTCACGGATTCCGTGTCTGGTAAAATCACTTTCCGCTTTTTTCTGCAGCGTTGCCAGCTTGGATTCCTCTCTCTCCTTGTCAAAAACCTGCTTCCCGGTATTTATTTTGTATTCAGCCACATCCGAGGTCAGTTTCATCCGTTCCTCATAGAGTTTTACGATCTGTTCGTCAATTTTATCAATATCTTTTCGGATATCTAGTAAATCTTTCATATAGCGCTCCTTCATGATTTATGATAAAATTTTATAACACAAAGGTATAAAAGGCAAGATACAACTTACCAAGGAGGACTCGATATTATGAAAAAACGTTTGCCCATAATTATAATTGCTGTTCTGGTCGTAGTATTTGCAGGACTGGGCTTTTACAGCCATCAGAAAAGTAAGATCAAATACAACACAAGCTATGTCAACGGAAATACTGCCGGAAACCTTTACAATGCCGGCTTGTTTTGTGAGAAAAACGGAACCGTTTATTTTGCCAATCCGGATGACGATTACCGGCTGTATTCCATGGATACAAACGGCAATCATCTGAAAAAACTCAGTTATGACCGTGTCATGTATATCAACGCCGATGACCATTATGTATACTATGTACGCAATAATGAAAATAATGGAACCGGATTTGATTTCTTCTCCTACGCAAGAAACAGTCTGTGCAGAATTGACCAGAATGGAGAAAACACTAAAATTTTAGACAAAGATCCCTGCCTGTATGCCTCGCTTGTCGGAAACTACATTTATTATCTGCACTATGATGACAAGGATGCTACAACGCTTTACAAGATCGGAATCGATGGCGAAGGACGCAAAAAAGTATATTCGCCTTACATTTTTACATGCAGCACGCTGGGTCAGTATATTTATACCAGCGGAACCGAAAGTGACGGTGCCATCTATCAGCTGGATACCGCCAGTGACAGTTTAAGCAAAGTCTACGAATGTAATTCTTTCAAACCGATTGTAACCAGTGATGACAATGTTTATTATATGGATGTGGATCAGAACAACGCCCTGGTACATACCAATATGAAATCCGGTCATCCGGTTACACTTACCAAGGACAGTCTGGATCTCTACAATGTATACGGAAGCAGTATTTTTTATCAGCGCTATTCCGAAGACAATCCGGCCCTTTGTATGATCAAAAATGACGGCAGTGGATATCAGGAACTGGCACAGGGCAATTACTCCAATATCAACGTCACTTCCAGTTACATCTATTTTACCGATTTTAAGACAAAAGAAATGTTCTGTACACCGACCGATCATCCGGGAACACTCACCGCTTTCCATCCCGGCGTTATCAAAAAATAAATGTATAAGACTGTAAAAGAGGAGGAACCCAAACATGCGGTTCCTCCTCTTTTGTTTTTCAAAACTTCCATAACATTACGCGCCAAAATCAAACAGGGAAAGCTGATTGGATTCCGGCATATCGCCAAACAATCCCAGATCACTCATCAGTTCTATGGTTGTCTTTGATACTTTTGTCCGTTCCCTAAAATCATCCTTGGAAAGAAAAATTCCGTCTTTTGCCGCTTCTGCAATCGCAACTGCCGCATTATCGCCAAGTCCGTCAATCGTATTGAGCGCCGGCAGCAGTTTTCCATCCACAATCTGAAAATGATGCGGTTCTGACTTATAGATATCCAGCGGAAGAAATTCAAATCCTCTGGCATACATTTCCTGTACCAGACGCATATCTTTGTAGGTATCCTGCTCTTTTTTGGAGAGCTCGTCCTTGCGCTTTTCGTACTCATGCATATATCCTTCCAGTTTTTCTTTTCCCTGACACATCAGCTCATAACTGAACGCGGTCGCACGGATAGAAAAATATGCTGCATAGTAAGCCAGCGGATAAAACACTTTACAGTAGGCAATGCGCCATGCCATCATAACATACGCGGCTGCATGGGCTTTCGGGAACATGTACTTAATCTTCTCACAGGACCAGATATACCAGTCCGGTACATTGTGATCGATCATATCCTGCTTCCATTCCGGCCATTTGTCACATTTTCCTTTTGCCACAATTCCCTTCCGGACATTCTCCATAATCTTAAACGATTCCTCGGAATCCAGTCCCATGCCAATCAGATAGATCATGATATCATCCCTTGTACAGATGGCGGTAGAAATCGTTGCCTTCTTTTCCTGAATCAGTGTCTGTGCATTGCCAAGCCATACGTCCGTACCATGGGACAGCCCTGCAATACGCACCAGATCCGAAAATTCTTTTGGCTGTGTATCAATTAACATGCCCATGGCAAAGTCTGTACCAAACTCCGGGATACCCAATGCTCCCAGCTGGCAGTTCGCCAGATCGTCCGGCGTGATGCCAAGTGCGGAAGTATCCTGAAACAGCGACATGACAGCCTTATCATCCAATGGAATCTGCGTCGGATCTACACCCGTCAGATCCTGCAGCATACGGATCATGGTAGGATCATCGTGTCCGAGAATGTCAAGTTTTAAAAGATTATGGTCAATCGAGTGATAATCAAAATGTGTGGTCGTAATATCGACCGTCATATCATTTGCCGGATGCTGAACCGGGGTAAATGTATAAATCTGTTCCCCCATCGGAAGAACAACGATACCACCCGGATGCTGTCCCGTAGTACGACGCACCCCGACACATCCAAGTACGATCCGGTCAATTTCACAGTTTCTCTTATGTACGCCGCGCTCTTCATAATAATTTTTGACATAACCGAATGCCGTCTTATCCGCCAGCGTACCGATCGTTCCTGCCTTAAAGGTCTGTCCCTCCCCGAAGATAACTTCGGTGTATTTATGTGCCTTACTCTGGTACTCTCCGGAAAAGTTCAGGTCGATATCCGGCTCTTTATTTCCCTTAAATCCCAGGAACGTCTCAAACGGAATATCAAACCCTTCTTTGGAAAGCGGTTTTCCGCAGCGTGGACAGAGCTTATCCGGCATATCACATCCGCTTCGGCCGGAAAAAGATTTTACCAGATCCGAATCAAAATCGCTGTACTGGCAATGTTTGCACAGATAATGCGCATGCAACGGGTTCACCTCCGTAATACCAGACATTGTCGCAACGAAAGAACTTCCGACCGATCCACGCGATCCGACCAGGTAGCCATCTTCGTTGGATTTCCAAACCAGCTTCTGCGCAATGATATACATCACAGCATACCCATTGCTGATAATGGAATTTAATTCCCGGTCTAAACGTTCCTGCACAATTTCCGGCAGTGGATCTCCATACATTTTATGTGCTTTGTTGTAACAGATGTCACGCAGCATCTGGTCCGAATTTTCAATGACCGGCGGACACTTATCCGGACGAACGGGAGAAATTTTTTCGCACATATCCGCAATCCGGTTTGTGTTTGTAATAACAACCTCTTCTGCTTTTTCACTTCCAAGATAGGCAAATTCTTTCAGCATCTCTTCCGTCGTCCGCAGAAAAAGGGGAGCCTGCTCATCCGCATCTTTAAATCCCTGCCCTGCCATGATAATTCTCCGGTAAATTTCATCCTCCGGATCTAAAAAATGCACATCACAGGTTGCCACCACCGGCTTATGGAACTGTTCACCAAGCCGGACAATCTTTTTATTGATCTCAATCAGATCGTCATTGGACGCAACCGGAGAATCTTCATCTCTTACAAGGAATGCATTGTTTCCGAGCGGCTGGATTTCCAGATAATCATAAAAGTTTACCAGTCTAGAAATTTCTTCCTCCGGACGGCCATTTAAAATTGCCCGGTACAACTCTCCCGCTTCGCAGGCAGACCCGATCAGAAGTCCATCTCGGTACCTGATAAATTCACTCTTCGGAATCCTCGGACGCCGGTGATAATATTTGATATGCGCCAGCGAAATCAGCTTATACAGGTTTGTCCGCCCCTGATCGCAGGTGGCAAGAATGATCGCATGATAAGTCGGCATCTTTTGTACATTCTGCACCGATGAGGTTCCCATTGCATTCACTTCGTCCAGGGTAGACATACCGCGCTCCCGGAGCATCTCAATAAACTTCACAAAAATCTCTGCCGTACATCCGGCATCATCCACGGCACGATGGTGATTTTCCAAGGATACTCCCAGCGCTTTTGCAACCGTATCCAGCTTAAAACGGTTCAGATTCGGAAGCAGAACACGCGCCAGGGCAACCGTATCCACAATCGTCGGCTTGCATGGAATATCCAGCCTCTGGCAGTTTTTCTTGATAAAACTCATATCGAAATCGGCATTATGGGCAACCATAACACATCCCTCGCAGAATTTCATAAATTCCGGAAGAATGTCTGCAATGACAGGTGCATCAATCACCATGGAATCATTGATCGACGTCAGCTGCTCAATCCGAAACGGAATCGGCACTTGTGGATTGACAAACGTTGAGAATTTGTCCACGATCTTTCCGTTCTGCACCTTCACCGCACCGATCTCTATAATGCGGTTGGTCTCCGGACTAAATCCGGTTGTCTCCAAATCGAATACCACATAATCTGCATCCAGATCCTGGTTCTGGCTGTCCGTCACCATCCCCTTTAAATCATCAACCAGATATGCCTCCACGCCGTAAATGACTTTAAAATCCGAATCGGACGGTACGGTATGATTGGCATCCGGGAACGCCTGCACATCCCCGTGATCGGTAATGGCAATCGCCTTATGCCCCCATTTCATGGCACGCTTGACAATATCCTTGACATCTGAAACGCCATCCATATCACTCATTTTGGTATGGCAGTGCAGCTCTATGCGTTTTTCTACGCTGGTATCCATACGGACCGTTGTAAAATCGGCGCATTTCTTGATTCCGACGATAGAACCGATGGTAAGTTCACTGTCGAACTTATCAATGGTTGCAACACCTTTGACACGCACAAACTTTCCCCCGCTGATTTCTTTTAACAGCTCCGGTACATCATCATTTCTCGCAAAAATTTTAAGAACAATCGTATCGGTAAAATCCGTCACGGAAAAAATAATGATGGTCTTTTCATTGCGGATCTCACGGGTATCTACCGACAGAATCTTTCCGCGGATCACAACCTCTCCGATCGGTCCGTCAATCTTCTCAATCTCCATGCTCTCTTCTTCGAAGTCTCTTCCGTATATTACATCCGGATTCATGGATTTTTTGCCGTTATCCGACTCGAATTTCCGGCGGAACTCTCCCCGCTTTTCAAACTTCTGCTTTGGTTTTGCATAATTTGTACCATTTTTTGAAGTGTCTGCACGATTTCCTGCCGTTTTTGCAATTGTCTTTGTTTTTTCTTCTGTTTCGACAGTTTTCTCTTTTTCTTCCGTTTCCTGGGATTTTCCTTCCATAACCAGCTTCGTCCGCGCAACAATTCCTGCCACTTCCTGCCGGATCTGTTCTTCGGAATTTTTCCGGTATTTGCTCTCCTGCGGTTTCCGGTATTGTGGAAATATTTTCAGATTCATTCCACAGCGCTCACAGATCACTTTCTCTAAAAATTCGATAATCTCATCCGTACGGGTTTTGGCAATAATAGTCTCATCCATCGTCAGAATCAGACGGTCCTCTTCCGGAAATTCCATGTCCGCCGTCCGCAACAGATTGTATTCGAGCACACTGTAGGCATTCAGTTCATCTAAAATACTGTCCTTATACACCTCTATCAGAGACTTCGGGGTATACTGTTCGGAAAGCTCATAAGACTCTATGATCTTTACCTGTATGGCTCGGTTCTGAAAAATCTGTTCGGTAATCGCTTTTTCAAGTTTCCATATGTTTTTTTTGAAAATAAGTCTTTTTGCACGCAAATAAATGCGAATATGAGTATGTTCATGATTCGCACTTATTTTTGTCACTTCAGTTGTATCTAACAGCCCTTCGAGTTCTTCCTCCAGTTTCAGTGTCGGAAAGGCTTCACGAAATGCTTTTGACATCAGTCTTCACTCCAATGTTCCAATTCATAACGCAGTGCCGGCAGAAGTTCTGCTTCCGGTACTTTTTTGTAAATTTCTCCATGTTTGATAATCAGACCCTCGCCGACACCTCCGGCAATCCCGATATCGGCTTCCTTTGCCTCTCCCGGTCCGTTTACCACACATCCCATTACCGCCACTTTGATATCAAGCGGAAATTCCGAAACCATCGTTTCTACCTGATTGGCAAGCCCGATCAGATCAATGCGGGTTCTTCCGCAGGTCGGACAGGAAACCACTTCCACGCCCCCTTTGCGAAGTCCGAGGGTACGAAGAATCAGTTTTGCGGATTTAATCTCTTCCAACGGGTCCCCGGTCAGAGAAACACGGATGGTATCCCCGATTCCCTGGTTTAAAATCAGTCCCAGACCGATTGCGGATTTGATATTCCCGCTGATCAGTGTTCCCGCCTCTGTGATTCCCACATGCAGCGGATGATCCGTCTGTTTTGCGATCAGCTCATGTGCTTTGACACACATCATGACATCCGAGGATTTGATACTGATCACAAGATTATCATAGCCCATATCTTCGATCAGTTTCACTTTATCCATTGCGCTCTCCACAATTCCCTCTGCGGTCACACCATGGTATTTTTCCACGAGACCCTTCTCTAAAGATCCGCTGTTGACGCCCACACGGATAGGAATCCGGCGCTCTTTTGCCACATCCACAACCGCTTTTACACGCTCACGACTTCCAATGTTTCCGGGATTGATACGAATTTTATCCGCACCGTGCTCCATGGCTGCAATCGCAAGCCGGTAATCAAAATGGATATCCGCAACCAGCGGGATGGTAATCTGTTTTTTGATTTCCGTCAGCGCCGCAGCTGCCTCCTGGGTGGGAACCGCGCAGCGGATAATTTCACAACCGACTTTTGTCAGCTGCTTAATCTGTGCCACCGTTGCCGCAACATCCTCTGTCTTTGTATTTGTCATAGACTGAATCGCAATCGGATGATTTCCGCCAATCCATCTGTTTCCAATCTGTACTTCCTTTGTGATATGTCTCTCCATCATAACGCCTCTAGCCTCTTAGATAAATAGTTTTCGAATGTCATTGAACATAACAATAAACATCAGTCCAAACAACAATACAATACCAACCAGATTTACCATGCCTTCTTTGTTTGGATCAATCCGCTTTCTGCGGATCGCCTCAATAATCAGAAATAACAGCCGGCCTCCGTCCAGTGCCGGAAGCGGCAGCAGATTCATAACGCCCAGATTCGCAGATAAAAGAATCGTCCAGTTGAGCATATTCAAAAGTGCATAGTAATACCCGTCATTTTTTACAGACTGCTGATAGGTGTCTCCGATTGATTTTACGATACCGACCGGTCCGCTCAGTTCGTTTGGAGATACCTGACGTGTCACAAGCATTTTCAGACTCTGGATAGTGGTATAAATCCAGTATCGCACCTCATAAAAACTGTTTTTTAGGTTTGTGAGCACGTTTCCCTTTACCCGGACATTTCCCATGGTCTGAAATCCGTACAGATATCTTCCGGTCTCTTTATCCAGTTTCGGAACCAGTGTTGTCGTATGTTTCTGCCCATCCCTTGCATAAGTGACTTTAATGGTTTCCCCGGAATGAAATGTTCCGTATGCAGTGATTTCTCTGCTGAAATGAACCGAAAAATGATTCATCCGGATAATCTCATCCCCTTCCTGAAGACCTGCCTCTTCTGCGGCATATCCTTCCATTACCCCGGAAAGAACGGGCTTATCATATCCCACACAGCTCATCAGGATAAACGCGAAAATAAATGCAAGAATAAAATTAAAAAAAGGTCCTGCAAATACGACGCTCATACGTCCCCATACCGGCTTTTTACCAAATGCACGATTGTCCGTCGAATCTTCGTCTTCCCCTTCCATCATGCAGGCTCCTCCAAACGGAAATGCCTTAATGCAGTATTTGGTTTCGCCTTTTTGTATCCCACAGATAGTCGGTCCAAGGCCGAAACAAAATTCATTTACCCGGATTCCGTTTGCCTTAGCAAGCAAAAAATGCCCCAGTTCATGAAATAAAATTACAATACTAAATATTACAAATGCGATAAGAAATGATACAATTTTCATTTTTTTTACCACCTGCCCCCTATATATTCATATGTTGCCTGCTCTGTCTCCAAGATCTGCTCTAAATCCGGATGTGCGATATAGCTGACTTCTTCCATTGCAGCTTCAATCATTTCCGTAATTTCCGGATAAGCGATTTTTCTGTCCAGAAACATTGCCACTGCCTTTTCATTTGCGGCATTAAAAACCGTTGGGATATTTCCTCCCCGTCTGGCAGCATCATATGCCAGGGAAAGCCCACGGAAGGTATCCGTATCCGGGCGCTCAAACGTAAGGTCACGAAGAGCAAAAAGATCCAGACGCTTCCCGGATAAATGTTTCCGCTTTGGGTAATACAGTGCATACTGAATCGGCAGACGCATATCCGGCGTTCCAAGCTGCGCAATCACTGCACCATCCTCATATTCTACAGCAGAATGAATGACACTCTGCGGATGCACGACAACTTCAATCTGTTCGAGTTCCACACCAAACAGCCATTTTGCTTCCATAACCTCAAGCCCTTTGTTCACAAGTGTCGAAGAATCAATGGTCACCTTGTGTCCCATGGACCAGTTCGGATGCTTTAATGCATCTTCCACCTGTATATGGAGCAGATCCTGCTTCTTTCTGCCCCGGAACGGTCCTCCGGATGCGGTAAGAAGGATTTTACTGATCGGATTTTCTTCGTTTCCCTGCAAAGACTGGAAAATGGCACTATGTTCACTGTCTACCGGAAGAATAGACACTCCATACTCCGCTGCAAGCGGAATAATGAGATGTCCTGCCGTAACTAACGTTTCTTTGTTTGCCAGGGCAATCGTTTTCTTTGCCTTTATGGCTGCAATGGTCGGCCGGATTCCGAGCATCCCGACAATCGCCGTCACCAGAATTTCCGACTCTTCATAAGTTGCAACCGCAAGTAATCCATCCATTCCGGTTTCCACAGGAATGCCCAGATCCGCCGTGCGGACCCGAAGGGAAGCTGCTGCCTCTTTGCTCCACACAGCAACAAGCTTTGGGCGAAATTTCCGCATTTGTTCTTCCAGCAGACGGATATTGTTTCCACAGGCAAGTGCGGTCACTTCAAAATCATCTGCATGTTCTTCAATCACAGAAAGTGTCTGTGTTCCAATGGACCCTGTCGATCCCAAAATTGCTATCTTTTTCATCGTTCACCTCTTACAGCATATGAAGCGCCAGGAAATAAATGATTGGTGCAGTAATAATCATGCTGTCAAACCGGTCGAGAATTCCTCCATGACCGGGAATCAGCTTTCCGTAATCCTTGATATCATAATTTCTTTTGATGGCAGAAGCTGTCAGATCCCCTACCATGGAAATCAGTCCGGCAATTGCCGCAATCACAGCAAGAATTACAATTTCTCCACGTTCCAGATGCATCGGGCTACGGAAAATAAAACAATATAAAGCGGTCAGAAGCGCAGCACCTGCCACACCTCCCACTGCACCCTCTACCGATTTTTTCGGACTGAGTTTCGGCGACATCTTGTGCTTTCCGATCAGCATTCCGACGCAATATGCACAGGTATCGCATCCCCACGAACATAAAAATACAAGAAAGGCAAGATATAACCCTCTCTCAAGCGTACGGATCTGATATACATAAGAAAGCATGACCGCTACATAGAAGAATCCAAAAAATGCTGCCATCACCTGATCTGCATGAAATTTCGGATATGCAAATACAAATACAAACATTAACAGAATCAAAAATGCCATAAATAAAATCATAAGATCCGGCAGAAACTTCCACTGTAAATTACAGTAATAAACGATTGCCGCCAGATATCCAACGCCTGCCAGAACGGTCTTTTCCATCTTGAACACGCGATATAATTCAAACATTCCGATACAGGAAATGGCAAGTGTTGCAAATAATAAAATTTCATGGCCTGAAATAATCAAAAACAGAGCCAGAATTACCAGCACGATTCCGCTTAACAGTCTCGTTTTAAACATCCTATTCTTCCTCCTTAAGTCCGCCAAAGCGTCTGTCTCGTTTATTATACGCTTCCACAGCTAATTCCAATTCTTTTTTATGAAAATCCGGCCACGGAACATCCGTAAAATAAAATTCGCTATACGCAAGCTGCCACAGCAGATAATTGGAAAGCCGCTGCTCTCCACTTGTACGAATCAGTAAATCCGGGTCTGGAAGTTCCCTTGTATCCAGATATCCGGAAAAGGTTTTCTCATTGATTTCCTCCTCCGTGATTCTGCCATTCTTTATATCAGTAAACATATGCTTCATGGCCCGAAGCATCTCATCCCGGCTTCCATAATTGATGGCAATGGTCAGATTCAGTCCCGTATTTGCCGCGGAAACTTCTTCCAGTTCCTGAATCTTTTTCTGAAAACTTTCGGATAATCTGGAAAGTTCCCCAATCACACGTACCCGCATATTATTTTTATTTGCCGTGCGGATACAGTTTTTCAAATAACTCTCCAGCAGTTTCATCAGTGCAGCCACTTCGCTGTCCGGACGATTCCAGTTTTCCGTGGAAAATGCATACAGTGTCAGGTACTCAATTCCAAGCTCATCTGCAGCCTGACAAACCGTTTCTACATTCTTTGCGCCAACGGTATGTCCGTAATTGCGTGGCATACCCTTGCTTTTTGCCCATCTTCCATTCCCATCGAGTATAATCGCCACATGTTTTGGAATTTTCATCAATCTTGTTCCCCTCTTTCCTGCAAGTGAAAAAGGGACATAGCCACAGGCTTATGTCCCTTAAACATCTTATACTGTAAGAATTTCATCCGACTTGGCATCCACAGCCTTGTCAATCTGTGCAACATACTGATCGGTCAGTTTCTGGATTCCGTCTTCGAGATCCTTGATCTCGTCCTCGGAAATATCCTCCGCCTTGCCTACTTTTTTGAAATGATCCATCGCATCTCTGCGGATATTTCTCACAGCGACCTTGGCACCCTCACCTTTTTTCTTAATATCTTTTGCCAGCTCTTTTCTTCGCTCTTCGGTCAGTTCCGGAAATACCAGACGAATCAGTTTTCCGTCATTCGTCGGGTTAATTCCCAGATCCGAACTGAGAATGGCTTTTTCAATTTCTTTTACCATAGATGCTTCCCATGGCTGAATCTGAATCATTCTCGGCTCCGGAACACTGACATTTGCAACGCTCTGAATCGGAGACGGTGTTCCGTAATAATCAACACGAAGTTTGTCCAACACATGCGGATTCGCACGTCCTGCACGGATTCCCGCGAACTCCTCATTTAAATTGGCAAGGGATTTCTCCATTTTATCCTGAAAAATCTGTAATCTCTCGTCCATATACTATATCCTCCTAGTCCACAGTAACGACAGTTCCGTTGAACTGGCCATTTACCGCGTTTACAATGCTGTTCGTTTCACCAAGTCCGAATACATACATTGGAATGTGGTTTTCCATGCACATTACGGATGCTGTCAAATCAACGACCGCAAGTTTTTTATCAATGACTTCCTGAATGGAAACCTGATCATATTTCTTAGCGGATGGATTTACTTTCGGATCGCTGTCATATACACCATCGATTGCCTTGGCAAGATAAATTCCATCTGCTTCAATCTCTACCGCACGAAGTACCGTTGCCGTATCTGTTGAGAAATATGGATGTCCGGTACCACCTGCAAAAAATACAACCATGTTATGTGCAAAATATTTATTTGCACGATCCTTGGAATATAACTTTGTGATAGATCCGCACTCAAACGGGGTAAGCACGGAAGTCATCATTCCAACGGAACGGAAAATTTCTGACACATAAATACAGTTCATAACCGTAGCAAGCATACCGATCTGATCGGCTTTTGTACGGTCGATCGTCTCACTGGTACGTCCTCTCCAGAAGTTGCCTCCTCCGATGACAATACCAACCTGTACCCCTGCATCTACCAATTGCTTTACCTGCTTTGCAACAACCGTAACTGTCGGCTCATCAAATCCATGATGCTTGTCCCCGGCCAGTGCCTCTCCACTGAGTTTTAATAAAATACGTTTCATCGTATCTGTCTCCTATGATTAATTTTACTTTCCGTCAAAAAGTCCCTGTACATCAATATCAGCATAACACTGAGAGCAGAAACCTTCGATTACTGCACCGTTATTAATCTGTACGGAACGGGATTTGATATTTCCCATGACTACCGCAGATGTATCAACAACAACAGGTCCCTGTACATCGATATCACCCTTGATTGCACCTGCAATAACTGCAGAAGCTGCTGCAATATTGCCAATGATCACAGAACCGGCTCCAATCTTAACTGTACCGGAACTTACAACTTCTCCCTCAACTTTTGCCACATCAGCAAAAAACTCTGAAGCTGCACTGTTTCCGTTAATGGTTCCGGTTACAACCAGCTTACCATTACAGGTTACATTTCCGTTGATGGTTCCCTGAATATCAAATGATCCGTCAGACGCGATATCACCGGTCAGAACAGTTCCTGCGGTTATAACAGATGTCTCATCTGAAACTGCATCCGGATTCACTTTGTTATTCATCACTGGTGCTGTTGGCTTTGGGGTTTCCATTGTTGTGTCGCTCATAATTTTTTTCTCCTCATTAAATGTATTGATTACCGGGTCCACAGCTGGTGTGATCACCGGTTTTTTATCCTCTTTGTGAATTGGTGGAAGCTCCGACTCTAACTTTTGTGTATCAGACCCGCCGTCCTTCTGTACCTGCTCCAGTAAACCATCCAGTTTGGATAATTCGGATTTTACATCCACATCTTCTCCCAGAGTGTTAACTACCAGATCTTCTGCTTTGTTTTCTTTTTCCGGAGCGTCTGCTCCCGGCATCATTTCATTGACCGCCTGAGAAAAATCATCCTTAAAATCTTTAAATAATCCCATCGTGCTTCCTCCACTCATACTACTTATTCAACACTATCTGCCTTGATATATTGAATGACTTTTGTATTTTCATCAATCGGCAGAATCTCAGCTTTCATCTGTTGCAGTTTCTGAATCAAAGATTCCAGAGCCTCTACCGTTGTTGACTTGTCATCTCCGTCGTGTAATAACACAACCGAGGTTTTGTATCTTTTTACTCCTTCTGTCACATTTGTCACAACATCATCCACTGTATAATCCGATGAAGTATCTCCTGCGGAAACGTTCCAGTCAAAGTATGTAATTCCCTTTTCATTTAAGATACGAACGAATTCAGCCATATTTACATTGCTGATCTCATTGCTGCTTCCTCCCGGAAAACGATAATAGAGACTATTAACTCCCGTAACGTCTTTCAGATATGAGGAAATCTTATCAAAATCCTGTTCAAATGCCTCTGTGGAGGCATATATTGTACTGTATTTGTTGGAAAAGGAATGCATTCCAAGTGTATGTCCGTCTTTTACAATCCTCTTATAGACCTCCTGCATATCCTTGGAATCATCCCCTACTACGAAAAAAGTTGCTTTTACTCCGTATTTATCCAATACGTCGAGAATCTTGTCCGTATTTTCATCCGGTCCACCGTCAAAAGTAAGATATACTTTATGTGCATCTCCCTCTTTTGCCATATTGTCCCCGGAATCAATCCCCGTCACAACTTTATCGTAAGCAGATTTCTGTGTCTCCTGCCCACTGCTTTCTGTATCCGCAGCCTGCACATTTTCAGAATCCGGAATATTTTGCGAAACGGTTGTCTGTCCCGCTTTCTCCAGTCTCTTTACATGGCTGCTCAAACGTGCTACCTGCACCGTCAGAAGGATAATTGCCAACAGTGAGACAAGCATCCATACCGTAATCGTCACAATGATTCCCGTTTTCATACGGTTGATGCGATTTCTCCTCTGGCGCTGCTGCTCCAAAGCTTCTGAATCTTTTGTACTCATCCTGTTCCTCCACCGGGAAATATCCTTTTCTATTTTAACATATTTTGAAAACTTGTAAAGATTTAATTCCCTGTTGTTGTAAAATTGTTATAAAAAAGGAGCCACGGTTTCTTTATTTTTCCAAAACCACGACTCCTTTTGTGTTTTCACACAGCTTGACTCTGTGAACGGATTATGCGTTCATCTGTGCAGCAACTTCTGCTGCGAAATCTTCCTGTTTCTTTTCCATACCCTCGCCAACTTCGAAACGAATCATCTTGGTGATTTTAAGATCCTTGGAAACAGACTCAAGATACTTAGCTACGGACTGCTTGCCATCTTCCGCCTTAACGTATGTCTGATCAAGAAGGCAGATCTCCTTTAACTGCTTGGATACACGACCTTCTACAAGACCGCCGAACATCTTCTCAGCAGTGATAGATGCCTTATCTGCCATAGCCAGCTCACCCAGCTGAACCTTTGCAGCATCGGAAAGGAAATTCCAGACATAATTCATATTGCTCTTATGCTCTTCGAAGTTATTGATATCCTCATCACTCCATACCTTCTCGCCGATTGCCTTGTCCAGTAATTTGTTTAAGATAGGCTTTGGAAGAGTTGTTGCATCATTTAATGCACTGTCAATTGTGATCTCTTTGATCTTTGCAAGTTCCTCAGCGGAAATATCGTTTCTGCTGATATACTGTGGGTTCATTGCAGCAACCTGCATAGCAATGTTTGTAAGAGCCTCTTTTGCAGCATCATCAGATGCACCGTCTGCAGCGATAACAACACCGATTCTTCCGCCACCGTGAATATAAGAAGCAACAGCATCACCGGTTACCTTTGCGAATCTGCGCACAGATAACTTCTCTCCGATTGTTGCTGTCTTCTCAACAAGCAGATCACTGAGTCCGTTTGTTGCAAGAAGTGCCTCGATATCTTCGCCGTTTGCTCCACCGTTTAAATCAGAAGCAAGTGCTGTATCTGCAACTGTCTGAACAAACTCCTGGAATGTTTCATTTTTAGCAACGAAATCTGTCTCTGAGTTAACCTCAGCTACAACAGCAACATTTCCGTTTACTGCAACTCTTGCGATACCTTCCGCAGCGATTCTGCTCTGCTTCTTTTCCATCTTGGCTGCACCGCTTTTTTTCAAAACGTCAACAGCGGCATCCATATCTCCGTTTGTCTCTGTCAGAGCTTTCTTACAATCCATCATGCCTGCGCCTGTCATCTCACGCAGTTCCTTAACCATAGCAGCAGTAATTGCCATCTTTTTTTCCTCCAATTCTCGAATGATTATGCAAAAATTATTCTTCTACTGTCTCCTCAGCAGCTTCTGCAGCAACTTCCTCAGTTCCCTGCTTTGCCTCGATAACAGCATCTGCCATCTTGGAAACGATAAGCTTAACGGCTCTGATTGCATCATCATTACCTGGGATTACATAATCTAACTCGTCCGGATCACAGTTTGTATCAGCGATACCGATCAGTGTGATTCCTAAAGACTGTGCTTCCTGTACGCAGATTCTCTCCTTCTTAGGATCTACGATAAAGATAGCGTCAGGAATTCTCTTCATATCCTTGATTCCGCCAAGGTTCTTCTCTAACTTATCCCACTCTTTTTTCAGTGCAATAACTTCCTTCTTTGGCAGAACATCAAATGTTCCATCTTCAGACATGGTCTCGATTTCTTTCAGACGTGCAATACGGCTCTGGATGGTTCTGAAGTTTGTAAGCATTCCACCTAACCATCTCTCATTTACATAGTACATTCCGCAACGCTCTGCCTCAGTCTTAATAGCATCCTGTGCCTGCTTCTTTGTACCAACGAAAAGAATGGTACCACCCTGAGCAGCGATATCGGAAATTGCATCATATGCCTCATCTACCTTGCCAACAGACTTCTGTAAGTCAATGATGTAGATACCGTTACGCTCTGTGTAGATGTATGGAGCCATTTTAGGGTTCCATCTTCTTGTCTGATGTCCGAAATGAACACCTGCCTCAAGTAACTGTTTCATAGAAATTACGCTCATTTTAATTACCTCCGTTTGGTTGATTTCTTCCATGTACTTCCTATTAGTCTGCCACCGGAAAAGCGTAGATCCGGCACCGGCAGCTTCCATACATGTGTTTAATAAAATTTAAAGCCTTTGGCATTATATCATACCAAAGGCTTTCATGCAAGCTTTATTATACTATTTTTTTGTCAGTACTTTCGCAATCTCGCTATAGTTCATTCCCTTTTCCAGCGTAAATGTCCCCACACGGATATATCTTGCATAATTGTGATCCTGCATATATTTGCGGAAATCTTCCGCATCCTTGACAAGTCCTTTCTCCTGCAGATCCTGTGCAATCTCCCTGCACACTTCTCCGCCTTTTATTGTAATGGAGACTTTTTCCTTTTTTGTTTCTTCCTTCTCGGTCTCCTGCGCTTTTTTCTTCTCTTCTTCTTTCTTTTGAGAGTCCTGTGTTTTTTTCTTTTCTTCCGCCTTTTTCTCCGACTCTTTTGATGTGTCATTCTGTTCCGAAGAAGTATCACGCTCCGTCTGTTTTTGTGTATCGTTCTGCGGAACCTTCTGTGTCACTGCCTGTGTCGTTCTTTGTGTATCCGGAAGATTCGTTTCCTTTACCGGAAGTTCTGTTGTCTGCGTTTCTGCTTCCTGCGTCTGTGTGTCATCCGGCATGATCATTCCAAGTTCCGAAGCTCTCTGCATAGCTTTTTCATCCGACATTGCTCCGCCGTGTGCATGTAACGATACAATAAATACCAGCGAGGCAACCAGAATTCCAAGTCCGCAGCCACGTAAATAATATTTAAATCTCACTGACATCTTCCCCTTTGTATAATCCGATCACCAGCTTCACTTCTCCAAGCCCCCGTCCCAGCTTACGGGCAATTTCCACATCAGACACTCCGTTTTGATGAAGTGCAAGTACCTGATCGTTGAAGCTTCCGTTATCGGTTTCCTCTGCCACAGATGCTTTTGGTGAAATCTGCTGCGGCTGTTCCTCCACAGGCTCTGACACTTCCGTTCTTGCCGGTTCAGGCTCTTTTACCGTTTCCGTCAGATGTGTCATCATTTCATCCTGTGTATGTTTTACCTGCTCCGAAAACTGTTGTAGCTGCGATGCAAGCCCGGTCAGTTCCGTATGCTTGTCATTGAGCATATTATATAAAAAGAGAATTTCATTATGCGTTTTATTCATTGATTCAATCACCGTATTGGAATATTCGTTGATTGCCATAATTTTCTCATTCGTTTCTTTTTCCATCAGACGCTTGGCATTCTCCTGGGACTGTTCTACCACTGCATCGATTGCATCTTCTACCTTGTCATTTGCATTTTTCAGTTCCCGCTCGACAATAATCTTTAATTCCTTCTCACTTAATCTGGTTATCTCCTGTACATCTTTCGGGGTAAGTTTTTCCTGAACAAAAAAGCTTACGAGAACAAAAATGATTCCAACCAGAATCAGTGTAATTTCCACACCCGTCATATATTTTCCCTCAGATTTTCATATCAAAACTGCCGCCAACCGGATTGCCACCCGTCCGCTTCGTTTCTTTGTTTGTTTTTTTTCTCACAGATCCCTGTTTTTTATATTTGTTTTTTCCTTCTTCCCTGGCATCTGTGTGATTATCCAGCTGCTCATTTTCTTCCGGATGGATGACCTGATGATGCAGAACATCCTCCCTGTGATCCACCTGCACCTGAATATTCTGCTGATCCACCATCGGTTTTGTATCCTGCTGGTTTTTAAATGTCTCGATGTCTGCGGTACGCTGTATCGTAGCATAATTGATTGGTGCAATTGCCATAGATCCGCTCCTACTCCGTCAGAATATTCATATAAACACCCATTTTTTTACGCATCTTGTTTAATGCTTTGGTATGTAACTGGGAAATACGTGATTCTGACACTTCCAATATTTTACTGATTTCTTTTAGGGTCATATCTTCATAATAATAAAGTTCAATAACGCGCCGCTCTTTCTCCGTCAGAAGTTCCAGGGATTCCGCCAGTTTTTCTTTTAATTCTGCTTCCTCCACCACTTCTTCCGGCTGTGAAAACCGGACCGGATGCGCCGAATCAATCATTGGCTCCGGACCGTTTTCTTCAAATTCATTCAAAGATACAACATTGGTCACCTTAAGCTGTGTCTGCCAGCTGCACAGTTCCTCATCCGTCAGCCCCAGCTGCTTTGCAAGTTCTTCATCCGAAGCTGTTTTACCGGTCCTCATCTCGATCTGTTTCATCGCTTCATCAATTTTGCGCTGTCGCTGTCTTACGCTTCTTGGAATCCAGTCCATTTTACGAATCTGGTCTAAAATAGCACCACGAATCCGCAAACTCGCATATGTTTCAAATTTTACATTTTTTTCCAGATCAAATTTATCAATTGCGTCAATCAGTCCGAAAATCCCATAACTGACCAAATCATCATATTCCACATTGTGTCCAAGATACATGCTGAGTCTTCCCGCTACGAGTTTTACAAGCTGCGCATATTCAATTATCAGCTGTTCTCTGGTCTCCTGCGTTTTCTTCTGACGATACGCATCCCAGAGTTTTTCTTTATCCGCAGTTTTCATCTACATCATTCCGCCCCGGTTAATTACTTTGTTTGTTGTTCCTCCTGAACCTCCGGCTGCTCCTGCGACTGCTCCTGTGCATCTTTGGCCTGTTCAGTATTTTCCTGTTCCTCAGAGCTTTCCGCTTCCTGCTCCTCTTTAGACTCTTCCGTTTCTTCCCCGTTCTGGTCATCTTCCATATCCTTGAAGTTTCGGTCAATGATCATTTTTACCACACAACCGATCACATAAAACAGGACAAGTACCAGTAACAGCTGTCTTGTAAAATTCCAAAGTGACATGTGCGTAAGAATTGCAATCACACAGTCAATAAACCCTGCCGCCAACATAATAATAGCCGGTACACCATTGGTTTTCATCTTCTGCCCCTCTATATTACTTTAATTTCTTTTCCCACCGATTTAATTCTGAAATCTCCGGTCTCACAATCCAGTTCTACCGTACGTCCGTAATTTAAACCGGTATCCTCCGCGATCAGCGGGATCCTTAATTCTTTCAAAATAATTTTTGCTTCTTCCGCATTGCGTGCGCCTACATTTCCCACAGACGAAAGTCCGCTCATTTCAAACATGCATGCGCCCCCCGCGATCTTTGCCACAAGTCTTCTCTGATTTGCTCCCAAAGCCAGAACCTGTCTTAAAAGTTCACGGATTCCGGTATCCCCGAATTTTGCAATATTGGTATTATTTTTTAATTTTGTGCTGTCTGGCAGCATATAATGTACCAATCCACCGATTTTCGTCACCGGATCATAAAGTGTTAATCCGATACAAGAGCCCAACCCCAGTGTCGTGAGTGTATTCGGAGCTTTTGCGGTTTTCAGGTCTGCCATTCCAACCTTGATCACTTCTCCCATATTCTACGATCTCCTCTATAGCTGAATTCCAAGAGAGGATAAAATCTTTGCATAGGACTCTTCCTCAGGCATCAGGATAAAATATCCATTAATCATACGTTCATCGCCAAATTCTGTTTCAATCAGCAGCGCATTATTTCCGTACTGTCCAAACTGAATTGCCGGAACACTAAGAATCGCTCCCGCCATATCCACCGCAATATATGGAACGGATGGTAAAATCGTAAGATTTGTCATACTTGAAAGTGCAGACAGATACGAAGCCGTAATAATATTTCCGATTTCCTTCATGGCAGATAAATCCATCTCATCAAAAGGTGCATCGTTTTCCGGGTCTCTTCCCATCAGTTTGTTCACAAGATAATGGGCGGAATCCATGCGCATTAAAAACATCATGCTTCCTGTAATATCATGTGTTACTTCCAGAAAAATTCCGACAATAATCTCGTCTTCCGGACAAATTGCGGAACTCAGCTTAGAAGCTTCCATCAATTCTACTTTCGGAACATTCATATCAATCTGTTCATTGATCATGCTTGCCAGAGAAGTTGTTGCATTTCCCGCTCCGATATTTCCAATTTCGCGCAGTACGTCAATATACATTTCATTTACATTATCCAATGTAAAATCGTTCATCTTTTTCCTCCAATAACCATGTATAGTGAGGCATAGCCTCACTATACTCAGTTGTCTTATGTGTTATCTTTTTCGTCTACAATCGCATTGATTTCAAACAGGGAAATCAGCTGATCTCCGCTTGTTCCAATACCATTGATAAAAGTATCTTTTACATGATTTGAATTGATATTGTTATTTTCGATCTGATCCTCAGAAAGATTTACAACCTCACAAACCTCATCTACAATCACACCTAAAGACCCTTTATCTTCGATCTTTAAAATAATGATCCGGGATGCCGAAGTAAAGGTATCATCCTCAAGTCCCATTTTCAGACGGATACTCATAACCGGCACAATTTCGCCTCGAAGATTGATGATTCCCTTGAAATACTCCTGTGCCTTTGGCACACGGGTAATTTTCTGCATACGCACAATATTATCGACATAGCTGATATCAATTCCGTACTTTTCAGAACCGATCTGAACTACGATATACTGCTTTACTTCTTTTTCTTTATTTTTATTCTCATTTGTTTCAATCTGATTGTTTGCAATAGCCATCGTCATTCACCCCCATTACATCAGTGTGTTTGCATCCAGAATCAACGCAACTTCACCATCACCGAGGATTGTTGCACCGCTGATCAGCTTATTTCCATTGATATACTTGCCTAAAGACTTAATAACGATCTCCTGCTGTCCCATCAGATCGTCAACAACAAGTCCTACCTGACTGTCGCCTTTCTTTACAATAACAACGGTAAGGCTTTCCGGTTCTTCTTCTCTTGGTTCAATATCCAGAAGTTTGTCCAGACGAACAAGCGGAATAACGCTTCCACGCAGATGAATAACCTCTTTTGCTTCCACATACTTGATGCTGCTGACCGGTACACTCTCAATATTTGCAATGGACCCAAGGGCAATGGCATATTTTTCATCGCGGACTTCAACCATCAATGCCTGAATAATGGCAAGTGTCAGAGGAAGACGAACGGTAAATGTTGTTCCTTCCCCAAGTTTTGTCTTAACTTCCACATCACCGCCAAGCTGCTCAATGTTAGATTTTACAACATCAAGGCCAACGCCTCTTCCGGAAATATCCGTAATCTTCTTTGCCATGGAAAAACTTGGCATAAACAAAAGATTTATGATCTCTTTCTGTGTCATGACTTCGGCCTGTTCCGGTGTAATAATATTTCGCTCGATTGCCTTTGCTTTTACCGCTTCGGTATCAATTCCGTTACCGTCATCACCCACCTGGATAATAACGTTATTTCCTTCCTGATATGCATTCAGGAAAATATTTCCGACTTCCGGCTTTCCTCTCTGGATACGAAGCTCGGTGTCTTCCAGACCATGATCCGCAGAATTACGAAGCAAATGCTGTAACGGATCACCGATCTGATCCACTACGGTACGATCCAGCTCGGTATCTTCACCGGTCATAACCAGTTCCATCTTCTTATTCAATGTACGGGACAGATCACGAATCATACGTGGGAATTTATTTACAACGCTCTCAATTGGCACCATCCGGACTTTCATAACAGATTCATGAAGGCTTGTGGTGATTCGCTCCAGATATTCAATCTGTTCATGGAATCCCTGATTGGTAAAGCCTCCCTCTTCCGTTGAGCTGATGGATACCAGACTGTTCTTTGCAATGATAAGCTCGGATACCTGGTTCATAAGAGCATCCAGCTTTTCAATATCCACACGGACCGTACGGCTTGTCGCCGGTTTTCCTACACCGTTTTTCTTTGCCGGAGCCTTTTTCTTTTCCGGCGCTTTCTTTGGTTCAGCCTGTACTTCCGATTTTGTCTCTGCCGGTTTTTCTTCTTTCTTTTCTTCCGTCTCAGTTTCTGTTACGCGTGGTGAAAAATCAGTCAGTTCTTCTCCAACGGCATCTTCAATCTCGGAAACATTCTTTGCAGCGTTCTGGATCTTGTCAAAGCTTTCCGGTGATGCGACATAAAAACTGAATTCCTGTTCAAACTTTTCATCTTCAATATCCTGAGAGCTCGGACGATATACAAGAATCTCTCCAAAAGCCTCCACTTCGCGGAATACCAAAAATGCTCTGGCCGCTTTTAAAAGGCACTCTTTCTGGATCATAACCGTCATGCCGTAAATATGCATTCCGCTGTCTTTTGCAGTCATAACGGCATCCCGCTCCTGATCCGTCAGATCAATCTGAAGATACAGTTTGTGGTCTCCATTGTCTGTCGGCGCCGCTGCTTCTTTTTCTTTTTCTGCAGGTGCTGCCTCTGCGGCAGCAGCCTCTCCGTTTGCTTTTGCGAGGAAATTGTTCAGTTCCTTGATAATGACTTCATTGTCTTCCTCACCTTCATCAGAGGTTGCCTTAATATTTTCAAGATATCCGTCAATTGCATCCAGACACTTGAACAGCAGATCAATCATCTGACTGTCTACCTGGATTTTCTCGCTGCGGACTTCCTGGAACACATTTTCCATATCATGTGTCAGGTGCTGCATTCTCTTAAATCCCATTGTACCGGCCATTCCTTTTAAAGAATGGGCTGCACGGAAGATTTCATTGATAACGTCCTTGTTATCCGGTTCTTTTTCCAGTTCCATGATGCAGTCACTTAACGTCTGTAAATGTTCTGCACTTTCATCGATAAAGATTTCAAGGTATTGGCTTACATCCATGTTATTTTACCCCCACGTTTTTTGTGATTGTCTGTGCAACTTCATCCAGTGGTACAACTTCATCTACCACACCTGCTTCATAGATTGCCTTCGGCATTCCGTATACCACACAGGTTTCTTCGTTTTGTGCAATTACGCGAATCGGTTTTGATCTTCCCAGCGAAAGAATTCCGTTGGTTCCATCCGCTCCCATTCCTGTCAGGACAACACATACGATTTCATCATAGCTACTTGCTGTCAGTGAATCATACATAAGATTTGCACACGGCTTCAGTCCTCCGATTGCCGGTGTTGCATCATCGAGTACAATGCTGTTGTTTCCGTCTGCGGTTTTTGCAACTTTCAAATGTTTTCCGCCCGGAGCAATATAAACACATCCCTTTTGCAGCCGCTCTCCATGCTCTGCTTCCTTCACCCTGATTTTGCTCAGATCATCAAGTCTGTCAGCCATGGATTTGGTAAATCCCGGCGGCATATGCTGTACAAGTACAACCGGGGCATCCAGTTCTTTCGGAAGAAACGGAATCACACTCTGTAACGCTTTCGGTCCGCCTGTGGAACAAGCCAGTGCAACCAGTTTGTTCTTTCCGCCTGTCGCTTTCCGCATCATCGGTGCCTTTGCTGCCGGTTTTGCTGCCACACGGATACCTCCTGCTGTTTTTTGTGTTGCAAGAACAGCATTCAATATGCCAAGAAGCTGTCTTTTGAATGCCTCTCCTTTTGCCTCTATGATGTTTGTCGGTTTCGCCACAAAATCAATTGCTCCGCGCTCCATGGCTAAAATGGTAACATCTGCTTCCCTGCTGTCGGTAAGTGTACTTACCATAACCACATTTGCACGTATGCCTTCTTTTTGTAACTTTTCGAGTAACTGCAGTCCATCCATGCGTGGCATATTCACATCCAGAACCACACCATCATAACTGGTATGCTTCAGTTTTTCATATGCCTCAAGACCATCTCTGCAATAGTCTGTTGCTTGAAATTTACTGTCTGAATTGATTATATCACACATGACCCTTCTCATGAGTGCAGAATCATCAACTACTAAAATGTTTTTTTTCATATGAGTCACCCAACTTCTTTCCTGCGAATTCTTCTCTCTTCCTCAAAAACGAAGCGTACAATTTTTTCCCGGTCCCGGAGATCCCGGAACAGAAATTTTACCCGGTGAATGTACATTTCCTCTATCGCTGGATGTTTTTCTGTTGCAATCACCTGTCCCGGAAGATAAAAAGTTTCATCCGAATATTCATTTGTCAGTCTGATCACCAGAAGAATATTTTGGTTCTGTTTTATCCATTGTCCGGAGACAAAGCGGATTCCACCGCCACTGATATTCTGAATCGTTCCCTCACGTACCTGATCAATATATTCCGGCTTTTGAATTTCCGCAAACAATTCTTCCGTTGTCTGCATCTGTGCCGTCTGTTCCGATATTTCGTAATATTTTAACGGTGTCGTATAAGGAATCCGGAAAAATTCCCGGCGCTGAAATTTCTGTAATCCGGAAGTAATCACAATTCTGAGCAGATACAGATTTTCTTTGCGATAACGTTTCTTCACAACTGCTGTGCAGTTATACATACCGCCTTTTGTATAAAAAACAATGCTGCACTCCCTCTCCAGTTGAAATAACACCATTCTTCCACCACTTGTCGGCATAGAAATTTCCAATTCCTGGTCCGAAAAAATGTCGCTGACCGCACTTTGATAGATTTTCGCGATCTCTCCTCCATTATCTTCCTGGTTCGCTTCATGCAGCATTTTAATATCAATTTTGTCTCCCGGAGTAATCACATCTGAAAGTTTCATAATTATTCATCTCCCTATTTTCGGTTTGATAAAAAACTGGAAAACATCTGTGCTATTCCCCACCGTATCGGTGCCTTCTGCTGGGTGCCGTTTAACAGATGATCTGCAAGTTCTGAAATCGCCCTGGCAGATTTTGCATTCGGGTCACTCATGGTAACTGTCTTTTGCTGTCTTACTGCCCGTTCCAAAGCAGCATCCTGTGGAATCATCCCCAGATAATTCAGACTTCCATGTAAAAACTTAGACACTACGGAATTCACTTTCTCATAAATTGCCTGTCCCTCGTCCCGGGAATTTACCCGGTTGGTTACTATGTGGATGGTTGTCTCTTCCTCCACAAAATTCGGGTTATGGTACAATGCTTTTAAAAGCGAATACGCATCCGTCAGGGAACTTGGTTCCGGTGTGGATACCAGTAATACCTCAGGACTTGCCATAACAAATTCCAGAACCTGATCCGAGATTCCTGCCCCCGTATCAATCAGGATAAAATCTGCCAGTTCATTCAATGTGTCAATCGAATTTACAATATATAAAATCTGTTCTCTTGTAAGATTGTTCAATCCTATAATCCCGGACCCGCCGGATATAAAGCCGATATCCATCGGTCCCGGTGTAATAATTTCACGAATTGACTTTCCACGGTATATAAAATCAGACAAATTGTACTGTGGAATTGCGCCAAACATTACCTCAACGTTTGCAAGACCAAAATCAGCATCAAAAATAATTACCCGCTTGCCTGCTTTTCTGAGACATACAGCAAGATTTACCGCAAGATTCGACTTTCCGACTCCGCCTTTTCCGCTGGTAATTGTCACTACGCGTGCATTATTCTGATTATTCTGATTGTGCAGTTTTATTACATTTCGCAATTGTTCTGCCTGATCCATCACGAATTGCCCCCTAATAATTGTTTCACGATCTTTTGTGTATCAAATAATTCAATATCATCTGGTACATTCTGTCCATTTGTCGTATAAGACAGTTCCGCATCTGAATACAGCTTAATATTGAGCAAATTTCCATACGTTGATGTCTCATCCAGTTTTGTAAAAATCAGTTTAAACTCTGATATTGTGCGATAGGTATCTACAATATCAAGCAAATCTCTGTATTTCGTTGTAGCGCTGAGAACCAAATATACTTCACTTGTATATTCAGGGTCAACTCCCTGAATCAGGTTTCTGATATCTTCTTTCTGTTCCTCATTTTTATAGGAAAATCCAGCAGTATCAACAAAAACAAGATCGTATTCCGCATATTTTTCAATTGCTTCATTCAGTTCCTCTTTAGAATACACGATAGACATAGGTGCGTCAAGAATATTTGCATACACCTGAAGCTGTTCTGTTGCTGCAATCCGATAGGTATCTGCAGTAATAAACGCTACTTTTTTTTCATAATCCACTTTATATTTGGAAGCAATTTTGGCGATTGTTGTTGTTTTTCCGACGCCGGTAGGCCCGATAAAAAATACAACATGCGGTTTTGCTCCGCTTAAATCCAGTGATTTCGGCTGACCGAAACGCAAAATCAGTTTCTGGTAAACATTTGAAAGAATCGTATCCACACTGTGTCCCGGGCGGATAAATTTTTCAATTTCGCCAAGGATCTGATTGACATACTGTTCACTCACCTCGTTTTTCAACAGCGTGCTGTAGAGAATCCGGACAAAATTGAGTTCTTCCGAAGACGGACCCTTTGGTGTCTCCGGCTCCTTCGGATTTTTCCCGCCAAGAGATTTTTCCAGACGGTCAGATAAAACCTCAAGTCTTTCTTCTAATTTTTTCTCTTCATTTTCCTGTACCAGATTCTGTGATTGTGGCATACGTGCTGGCTCCTGTCTGGTCGCTTGTGCGTTACCTTCCTGTTCCTGCAGTTTCGGAATGGTAATCGGTTCATCCGCCGCAAGATTGATCATGTCGTGCAGTTTTCCTTCTTTTGCCATACTCTGTGTCATCTGTGCTGCCTGCATGGCATTGGAAAAATGTTCTTTTTCCTCCATTGCCGCAGTCACTTCAAATGTTGAATTCTTAAACGCACGAAACAGCCCCTTCGGTTTTACCTCACGGATGTTCATAATGACCGCGCGTTCTCCAAATTCTTCTTTTGCCTTTGCAATGGCTTCTTCCTGTGTTTTTCCCTGAAATTTATTAATTGTCATTTATGCTGTCACCATCCCTACCGATTGCAGCTCCACATCAGATTCTACTTCATTGTAAGAGACAACAATCAGATCTTTGAAATAATCTTCTGTGAGTTTTTTAAAATACATACGCACAATTGGCGATGTAATAATGATCGGATTCTTTCCGAGGCTTTCGAGTTTCTCGGTTTCTGTCCGCACGGAATCCATAATTGCTTTTGTTTTCTCCGGGTCCATCGTCAGATATGCACCCTGCTCTGTCTGCTTGACCGAAGACATGATCTCCTGTTCCACTTTCGGATCGAGCGTAATGACACTGGTCGTTTCGTTCGACGGGAAATATTTGCTCGAAATTGCACGCTTCAGACTCTGCCTTACATATTCCGTCAGCACATCCGTATCTCTGGATGTCTGTGCATGATCTGCCAGCGATTCGAAAATAGACAAAAGATCCCTGATCGAAATGCCTTCCCGCAAAAGATTCTGCAGTACTTTCTGAATCTCTCCAAGGCCAAGAAGTTTCGGCGTGAGTTCGTCCACAAGAACCGGATTGGATTCTTTTAAGTTGTTGACCAGGTTCTGTACATCCTGTCTGGTCAGAAGCTCTGCGATGTGGCTTCGGATTACTTCTGTCAAATGCGTCGCAATGATAGACGGTGCATCAACTACGGTGTATCCAAGACTCTCTGCACGTTCTCTCTGCGCTTCCGTAATCCAGATGGCCGGAAGATGGAAAGACGGTTCAAATGTAGGAATACCTGTAATTTCTTCCTCCACATACCCCGGATTCATCGCCATGTAATGATCAAAAAGAATTTCTCCTTCCGTTACCTGCACGCCTTTGATCTTGATAATGTACTGATTCGGATTTAACTGGATATTATCCCTCAGGCGGATAATCGGAACAACCGTACCAAGTTCAAGTGCAATCTGCCGCCGGATCATTACCACACGATCCAGAAGATCTCCACCCTGGTTTACATCTGCCAGCGGAATAATACCATATCCGAATTCGAGTTCGATCGGATCGACCTGAAGCAGGGAAACCACATTCTCCGGTTTCCGGATCTCTTCCGCCTCCGTCTCCGCCTGCTGTACTTCTTCCTCAATATTTTCTTCGCCGATATTCTTGCTGATATTTTTGCCGGCGATGATAAACACCAGACCAAGTGCAATAAATAAAACCGGATTTAACGGAGTAAAAATTCCGAGGAAAACCAGCACGGAACCTACAATATAAAGTACCCTCGGAATTCCAAAAAGCTGCTTAACCAGAATTCCGGAAAAGTCTGCCTCGTTTGATCCCTTGGTAACAAGTATACCGGTTGCAAGAGAAATCAGAAGAGACGGAATCTGGGACACCAGACCATCACCGATGGTCAGCAGACCATACTGCTGAATGGCATCTGCAAATCCAAGTCCCTGATTCATAACTCCCATAATGGTTCCGCCGATCAGGTTAATAAAGGTGATGATCAGACCTGCCGTAGCATCTCCCTTTACATACTTTGTGGCACCATCCATCGCGCCGAAGAAACTAGATTCTCTCTGAATCTTTTCCCGTCGTTCCTTTGCCTCCGCATCGGTGATCGCACCGGTATTTAAGTCCGCATCAATCGCCATCTGTTTACCAGGCATGGCATCGAGTGTAAATCTGGCGGTTACTTCGGATACACGTTCCGAACCTTTATTGATAACAATAAACTGAATCAATACGAGGACAATAAATACAATGGAACCGACCACCATATTTCCTCCGCCGACGAACGAACCGAATGTCTTAACAACGTTACCAGGATCTCCCGTCAGAAGAATCAGACGGGTGGAAGATACGTTCAGAGAAATTCGAAAAATAGTCGTAAACAAAAGTAATGTCGGGAAGAAAGACATATCCAGTACTTCCCGAACAAACAATACATTAAATACAATAATTAAGGCGATGGAAATGTTAAATGCAAGCATCACATCCAGCAATACGGATGGAATCGGAACAATGAAGAAAACTACTGCCGCCAAAAGATATAAACCTACACCAATATCCGCTTTCTTCAGCATCCTGCACAACCTCCTTTCGCACCTGTTTGTTGTATAACTGCACTACTGTATATTTTTGGCCTTGTATACGGCAGCAAGAACTTCTGCCACAGCCTGGTAAAGCTCCGGCGGAATTTCTGCTCCCACATCAACATTGTGATAGAGCATACGTGCCAGAGGCTTATTTTCAACAATTTCAATTTTATTCTCCCTCGCCACTTCCTTAATCTTTTGCGCAAGGTAATCTTCTCCTTTTGCAAGGACAACCGGGGCAGAACTGACTTCCGCCTCATATTTCAATGCTACGGCAAAATGCGTCGGGTTCGTGATGACTACATCCGCCTTGGGAACATCCTGCATCATTCGCTTCTGGGATACCTCCTGCATTTTACGGCGCTGCCGTCCTTTGATCTGCGGATCGCCTTCCGTATTTTTGTATTCATCTTTTACTTCCTGCTTGGTCATCTTCATATCTTCATTAAACTTATGTTTCTGATAGATAAAGTCAGCCAGACCAATCACAAGATAAACAATACTGATTTTTATTCCCGTATTGATAATCAGAGTCCCCACAAGCGCAACCGCCTGATTCAGTCCCAGATCATACAACGCAAACAGATCATTTGCATTATCTTTTATGGAAGTATACGCGATATATATGATGATCACAATCTTTAAAATGGATTTCACCAGTTCAAAGAGCGAATCTTTCGAAAAGATACGTTTGAATCCGTTCAATGGATTCAGCTTGGAAAGTTCCGGTTTCATGGGTTTTGTGGAAACTTTCCATCCTACCTGCACAATGCTGACCAGAAGCGTAACAACAAACCCAAACGCCATAAACGGAAGCATAATGATCAGGCTTTTTAAAGTAACGGAGGCAATCAGGCCTGCTGCCGCCTGCACGGACAATCCGCCCTCATTTATTTTAACAAAATCCGGCATATTTTCATAGATGTAAGAAAAAATATCTATGAATTTTCCTCCCACAAAGGAAACAAAAATTTTCAGGCAGAGAAACAAAACTATCAGATCAAATGCCGAATTCAGTTCGCGGCTTTTTGCAACCTTACCTTCATCTCTGGCATCTTTTAATTTCTTGGCGGTTGCAGGTTCTGTCTTCTCGCCGCCTTCGCCGTCTTTTGCAAACCATTGCAGATTATAATGCAATATTCGATTCTGATTTTTTTCGTCAATACAAACCTTCTGCAACAAGCTTCACCATCGTCTTTATTTCATCAAAAATATAATTTGCCACATTCGGCAACAGGAACACGATCAGATACAAAACAACAAATCCAACCAGAATCTTCAGCTGCATACCGATCGAAAACATATTCATCTGCGGTGCCACACGTGCCATAATTCCAAGTACACAGTTCAAAACCATAATACAGGCAAAAAACGGAAGAAAAATCCGAAACCCTATGATGAATGAATCTCCCATATAGCGTGTGATTGCAGATAACAGATGATCCCATGCAAATTTCTGGTGGGCAATCGGAATTACGGAAAAAGAATCCGTAACCGCACGTACCAGATAGGTATAAAAATCAGATGTAATCAAAAGAAGCAGAACCAGATAATAATACAGATTTCCTGTCAGTGTGGTTTCTGTTCCCATGTCCTGATTAAATTCGGTAGACATGGACAGACCAATATCCATATCTATAATATTTCCTGCAAACAAAACAATGGAATTACAGATGCTTGCCGCATACCCAATCAGCAGTCCCGTAATTCCCTCTTTGATCACAACTACCGCATACCCGACAACACTTGCGTATGTCAGCTCCGGCCGATCTACTACATTGTATAAAAGCAATGAGACAAAAAATGAAAATCCGATTTTAATCTGATTGGGAATTCCCTGCTGCCCCAATAACGGGGCCACATACACAAAACAGGTAACTCTTACCAGAATCAGCAGAAAATATTCAAAATTTTCAAGTGTAAATACATAATTAACCATATCTTTTTATCAAATCACATACTCAGATAGGTACTGAAATTCGACCACAGACGCTCCACCAGTTCGGTCATGTTATTTAACATCCAAGAGCCGCAAAGGATCATTGCAGCAAATACCGCAATAATCTTTGGAACAAACGTAAGTGTCTGCTCCTGAATGGATGTAACCGTCTGAAAAATACTGATAATCAGACCAACCACCAGAGAAACCAGAAGCAGCGGTGCCGACGTGATCAGAATGGTATAAATTGCATCTCTTGCAATATCAAGAACTGCACCCTGTGAAATCATACGGTATCCTCCTAATAAAATGTCTGGACGAGGGATTTTATGACAAGATCCCATCCATCCGCCAGAACAAACAACAAAATCTTAAACGGCAACGAAATGGTTGTCGGAGGAAGCATCATCATACCCATGGACATCAGTACGGATGACACCACCATATCAATTACAATAAACGGAATATAAATCAAAAATCCCATAATGAATGCTTTCCGAAGCTCGCTCAGAATGAATGCCGGAACCAATGTGGTAAACGGAACATCCGACAATTCCTTTGTATCTTTATACGTTTCTCCGGAAATCTCCGCAAAAAGATTCACATCCCTTATCTGGATCTTTGCATCTTTGATCATAAATTCACGAATCGGCCCTTCTGCTTTTTCAAAAAATTCCGACTGTGTGATTTCTCCCTTATCGAGTGGCTGAATTGCCTCTTTGTTGATCTGCTGGAACGTTGGCCACATGATAAAAAATGTCAGAAACAATGCCAGACCGATCAAAACCTGATTGGGTGGTGTCGTCTGCGTTCCGATCGCAGTCCTAAGGAAATGAAGTACAATGATAATTCGTGTAAACGAAGTCATCATAATCAGAATCGATGGTGCAAGTGATAGAATTGTCAACACCAGAAGCATCTTGATCGGTGTGGAAACCGATCCGGAATCATTGTTATATGTAATTGACAATCCATTGGCATTGTCTGTATTATGATCTGCTCCCTGTGTATCTTTCTGTGTAATCTTTGTAATACTGTCCGGGTCCATGGAACTTGCATAGACACGTCCCGGATGCATCATGCATAATGTAATTGTAAGTATTAAAACCGCACACGCAAACGCAAAACTTGCAATGCAGTATATCTTTTTCCCTTTGCTCATCTTTATCCTTGCTTCTTTGGTAACTTGTCTTTTAACTGGTTGAGAATTTCCGCAAAAGAATCCTGCTTTTTCCCACTCTGTTCCAGCTCAAAAGAGAAATCTTTTAATTGATCCCTCGTAAGCTGTGCCAGAAGATGTACTTCCTCTTTTCCAACAGAAACAACCAGATAGACACTGCCGACTTCCACAATACTGATCATCTTGTTATTGCCGACACTGATTGTCTCTATCACATGCAGATTCTTATTATTCTGGCGTCCACGCTGCATACCTCCCATCCATCTGGTGGTAAGATATGTAGCAGCCAGAACAACAGCAAAAATAAACAGTGCACCCAAAAGTTGTATAAAGCTTTCCAGAGAACCTGTCAGTAACACATTTGTCATGTCTGTTTCTACTTTCCGCCTGTTCTTGAAGCATTGACAATTTCCGTGATTCGAACACCGAAACTTTCTTCAATGACGACAACTTCGCCCTTTGCGACATATTTTCCATTGACAAGCACATCAATCGGCTCGCCTGCCAGTTTATTCAACTCAATAATTTTTCCCGGTCCCAGATCCAGAATATCTGAAATGGATTTTGTTGTCCTTCCAAGCTCAACTGTCACCTGAAGCGGAACATCCATAATCAGATCAATATTTTCCGGCTGGTAATTTCCAAGGTTTCCACCCGCAAATGCGCTAAATTGTGCCGGCTGAACATTAACCGGCTGTCCCATGTTCTGATTCATCATAGTATTTCCCATCATCGTCTGTCCCATCGGCTGCCCCATCGGCTGCCCCATTTGTGCTGTATTCTGTGAAGCCATCTGCTGTGACTGCTGTGCTGCGGCAGCTGCTGCTGGCTGTGTCCCTGCCGGATTGCCGGAATTTGCTGCTGAGGAATCGGCCGTCACACTCTGACTGTCCATTTCCATCGTTTTTGCCACTCCATCACACATATCCTTTGCAAATGAAATCGGATACAGCTGCATAATTGTACTGTCAACCAGATCCCCGATTTCCATATGGAAAGAGATCTTAACAAACTTTCCGGTAAGGAAGGAATCAATCTCCGCTTCATCGATGTCTTCCTGCAGATTAATCACCGTTGCATTTGGCGGGCTGATATCAATCTTGCGGTTTAACATGGAAGAAAGGGAAGTTGCCGCAGAACCCATCATCTGGTTCATGGCTTCACTGATTGCGGACAAATGCAATTCGCCAAGTTCGCCATCTGTATTGGTTCCATCTCCTCCCATCATCAGATCCGTGATGACTTTTACATCATGTTCCCTCAGGACAAGAATATTACTTCCATCCAGTCCTACGGTATATGCAATGCGGATAAACACGCAAGGTTTTTCGTATTCCTGTACAATATCATCCCATGTGCCGTAAGAAACAACTGGAGTTGAAATTTCCACCTTATGATTAACGAGCGAAAACAACGTTGTCGCCGCAGTTCCCATACTTATATTGGCAATCTCTCCGATCGCGTCTTTTTGTGCATCAGACAGTTCATTTTCCGCAGAATCACTCGCTTCTGCTCCAGGTTCATTCAGCAGTGCGTTAATTTCTTCCTGCGATAATACTCCATCCATAGTTTATTGCTCCTCTCTGATCACCGAAGTGACCCTGACTGCATATTTATCCCCCGATGATCCGGGAAGTGCAGTAAATTTCCGAATATTTCCAACATAAATATCCAATTCATCCTCCACCTTGCGATCCAGCCGGATAATATCTCCCGGCTGCAGCATGGCAAAATCATTTACCGATATCATACTGTTTCCAAGAACAGCTTTGACCGGTATCTGTGCGCGCCGAATCAGGGTCTCAATGGATTCCGTGTAATCGGTATTGTCCTGATTCTGCAGATTTGAATACCAGTACTTCGTATTCAGCTTATCAATGACATCCTCAAGGGTCAGATACGGAAGGCAGACATTCATCAGGCCTTCCACTTCCCCGATCTTAAGGTTAATTGTCACAATCGCAATCATTTCACTCGGAGAAATAATCTGTGCATACTGGGAATTGGTTTCAATTCTCTCTAACCGGGGATGAATATCCGCCACGTTTTCCCATGGTTCCCGCAAAAGGTTGACGCACACAATCATAATCCGTTCGATAATCAAAAGTTCGATTTCCGAGAACTCACGGACTTTGTCCATAGGATCTCCTCTGCCACCGAGCATACGGTCAACAATCGCATACCCCAGATTCGATGCCATTTCCAAAATAATATTTCCCTTGAGGGGTGCAAAATTCACAATTCCCAAAAGAACCGGATTTGACAGTGCATTGGAAAATTCAGAATACGTAACCGCTTCTGAATTCACCACCTCTACCTGAACATTTTTCCGTAAATATACGGGCAGGTTCGTAGATAAAAGTCTGCCATAATGTTCAAATATCATTTCCATGGTACGCAGATGTTCCTTGGAAAATTTGGAAGGACGGGCAAAATCGTACTCTTTTACCTTTTTTTCATTATTGTCTTTTATTTCATCCACATCCAGCTCACCGGTACTAAGTGCCGCCAGCAAGTTGTCTATCTCATTTTGGGATAATACGTCACCCATCAGTCTTTCACCACCTGTAAAAATCCTATTGTGCTGTCAGTTTGGAGAAGTTTACTCCGATCACATAATCTTTGCCGAATAAATTCTGCATATCTTCAAGGATCGTGTCCTTAATTGCATCTGAATTCTGGTTAAACTGCTCAAATGTATATCCACTTACCACTTTGATAATATCATTTTTGATTGTATCATCCTGATTTGTCAGGAAATCCTGTGTGTATTTCTTGTAATTGTCGCTCTTCTTGTTCAGAACAAGTGATACATTCAGTACTGCATAATGAGTCTTTCCGTCTTTTCCTTCTGCAAGGTTTGTTGTCAGGTCTTCCCCTTCGCTGACTTTATAAATTTCCTGATCATCAATGGAAATATTGCTGGTTCCGGTAGCCGCACCACTGTTTAAATCCAGATCAATTGCGGAACACACTTTTTCGATCAGCGTATTTGCTTTTTTTGTCTCCGGTAATACCGAAAACATCAAAAGTGCTGTCAAAACAAAATTTGCAAACACAAGTGCCAGAATTACGACTGAAATTAAATTCTTCTTCATTGCTTACTCCTCTTAGTTATTTTCTTTCACATTTGAATTGAATGAGTTATAAATTTTTATTTCTACGCGCCGGTTCTGCGCACGTCCCTCTGCGGTACTGTTGTCAGCAACCGGTATGTAATCTCCTCTTCCCGCAAACTTAATGTACTTGGGATTTAAGTTTTTATTTTTTCTGAGCTGATCCGTGACAGCAAGTGCACGGTACACCGAAAGAACCTCGTTATTTTCATATTTTGCAGAATAGCGGATCGGAACATTATCGGTATGTCCTTCTATCTCTATCACATTCTTGTTATATTTTTCAAGAATCTTTCCAAGCTTGTTTACAATCGGGACTGCCTGTTTAACGAGATCAGCCTTACCGGATGCAAACAAAATGGAACCATTCAGATTCAGTTTTACATACTCTGCATTGAAATCCACATCCACCTTTCCGGACAGCTGTGAATTATCAAGTTCCTGTTGGATTTCATCTGCCATCTTTTCAGATTCCGCAAGTTGCTGCTGCTCGTACTGTTCCTGTGCAGACAGTTTGCCATCTGTCTGCTCATCGGTATTCTCTGCTTTGGAATTTGCCATCTCATTGTAGTAAGAATCCAGAAATTCCAGCTGGCGGACACCGGCAGAAATCATCTCTCCCTCTCCAATGCTTGTGCCTCCGGTCGGAAGAATGCTGATGGCGTTCTGCAGTGATGCAACAACCGCCTCTAACTTGTCAGTATCTACTGTCGACATGGAAAACAAAAGTACGAAGAAGCAGAGCAAAAGATTCATCAGATCCGAGAAAGTATTCATCCATGCCGGCGCTCCTTTTGGCGGATCTTCCTGTTTCTTTTTTGCCACTACTCTTCACCTCCTCCGCCGTTTTCAAGAACACCCTCTCTTACAGACGGTGAAAGGAATGACTTTAATTTTTCCTCAATAACGCGTGGATTTTCTCCTGCCTGAATGGACAGCAAACCTTCAATGGTGATCTGACGGTTTACCACTTCCATATCATTGTTTACGGAAAGTTTTCCGGCAATCGGGGCACATAACCAGTTTGCAATCAGGGAACCGTACAGTGTCGTAACCAGTGCTACAGACATCTGTGGTCCGATCGCAGACGGATCGGAAAGTTTATTTAACATGGCGATCAGTCCGAGCAGGGTACCAATCATACCCCAGGCAGGACCCATCTCGCCCCATTTTTCCCAAAACTTAATCACATCCTTGTGACGGGTTTCCAGACACACCATATCCGTTTCCAGAATCCCACGAACCAGCTCCGGATCGGTGCCATCTACTACAAGCATGATTCCTTTTTTCAGGAATTCGTCTTCAATTCCGTTTGCAGCTTCTTCAAGTGCAAGCAAACCTTCTTTTCTTCCGACATTTGACATGTCAATAATTGTCCGGATGGTCTGTGACGGATCATATGTTTTATCCTTGAACGGGAGTGAAATTGACTTGAATCCGTTGATTCCATCTGCAAGCTTGAAACACCCAATCGTACTACAGATTGATCCGCCAAACGTGATAACAATCGACGCTGGATCAATGTACATCTGCATCGCAGTGATGTCAAAACTGTTACTACTGAGGACGCCAAAGATAACCATGGCAATTCCGCCGATAATTGAAAGCAGTGATGCTATATCCATGAACTACACCTTCCATTTTCTAAAATTAGGAATTCCGATGGATCTTCCGACAAAATCCATCAAAATACCCTTTTATATGATTTTACTAAACTTTCTCTCTCTTGTCTACTTCCTTTTTGTTAAAAAGGGTATAAAATCACAAAAAAATGTTGGGAAACAGTCAAAAAACCATTTCCCAACTATTTTTTCAAACTATCTCTTTAAGTTGATTAATTCTTCCAGTAATGTGTCGGAAACTGTGATAACACGCGAATTTGCCTGAAATCCACGCTGCGTAATGATCATATCGGTAAACTGTCCGGAAAGGTCAACGTTTGACATTTCCAGCTGTCCGGAATTGATCTTGCTTCCATCCGCATCCACAGCTACACCCACACCGTCAAACTCGCCGGAGTTTAAGGTTGTCTGATAGCAGTTATCACCAATTTTTTCAAGACCGGAAGCATTGGCAAACTGTGCCACTGCGATCTGTCCGAGAAGTTCGGTGTTACCATTGTCATAGCTTGCATAAATCTTACCGCTCTGGTCTACAGCAAGTCCGATCATTGCACCATTCTTCTTACCGGTTTCTTTTCCAACAGAAGTTCCTTTTTCTACTTTCAGTGTTGACTTTCCGCCATGGCCTACATTGGTGGAAGTGGAAAAATCTACATTGATGTCCTTAAAATTGGATTTTTGTGTCGTTCCGTCTGCATTATTTGTTGTATACTGTGTTCCCAGGGCAGAAAGTTTTAAGGATTTCGCCGTTACAGCCTTCGTACCAGCTGTTGTATTCGAACCATCGCCAATACTTACAAATGTACCCTTATTGGAATCATATTTCATATAATAGCCCTTCGGTCCATTCGTATCATCCTGTTTCCCGTCATCTCCCCAGATCGAATCAAGCATCTTACGCTTACCAGCTTCGTCTTTTATTGCATTTCCATTTTCGTCTTTTGTGACAATAGAATTTCCCTTCGAATCAATAATATCCGTTAAACTGATAAAATAATTATTTCCAGTGCCTAATCCCTGAGTTGTCTTCGGTGTCGATACCGCAAACTTTGCTGTATAAGAATATCCCAGATCATCATAAAATCCAAGAGTCATAACATAGCCGTCTTTTCCGGTGACATCGGTATCTTCCTTATCCAGAATTCCATGCACATAAGCCTCTGTCGTTGCCTCCGGAGCGGATGTCGTGTTGGACGGTGACATCACCTGCAGGGGAGAAACCGTATCTTTGTGGATCTCACCTGTCGTTTTGTCTACCTGCCATCCCTGTACCGTATATCCGGTAGAACTCATACACAGATAGCCGTTTCCATCTACATAGAACGAACCTGCACGGGTAAACATGGTATTTGTTCCATCGCTGACAATAAAGAAGTTTGTGGTCTGGCTGTCGCTGAGTTTTAAATCAAACGGGTATCCGGTTGTCTCGGAAGAACCTGCCCCGGTAATATTGATCATGGTAGATGCCGTGCTTACACCAAGACCAACCTGCTTAGCATTGACACCACCCGTACCGGTTGACGCATCCCCACCGGATGCGGTGGACATTGTCTGGTACATCAGTTCACTGAATCTTACGCTGGAAGCTTTGAACGCTTCGGTATTTACATTGGCAATATTGTTACCAATTACATCCATTCTCGTCTGGTGTGTCTTAAGACCTGACACAGCAGAGAATAATGATCTCATCATAGTACATTGACCTCCTTAGATGGCAATATGGTTTTGAAATCCTTCTGTCAGTCGGGATTCCTGTAACTTCCATAAGGTCCGGTTACATAATAACTGCGCCATCTATATTTGTAAAAATATTTGATTGTGTTTCCGTCTGATCCATTGCGGTAACAACGGTTTTACTGGGCACATTCACAATAAAAGCAAGTGAATCCACCAAAACCAGAGAATCCTTAATTCCCTTGGCATATGCCTGTTCCACTCCGTCTTCAAGTCTGGCATTCTGTTCCTCGGATAAGCTGATATTTCTGCTTTCTAACCGCTGCGAGGCATGCTTTGAAAACTTTAACTGTTGCTGTTGCCGTAAGACATCTTCGAATGAAACATCCGACGTCTTTGACGGACTGGTTACGTTTTTCTGTTTTAAATACTGACCGGTTATCTGTTCGATCGACGAAAACTGTTTGCTGATCGGGTTCATCTCTTTTCTCCCCTTTCCTATGCACCTGTTGTCTCGTCACTCTTCTGACCGGAACCATTCTCTGTCTTCGAGTCATCCGTTTTTGTGTCATCGGTCTTGGTATCCGTATCGGTCTTGGTATCATCGGTTTTCGTATCTGTATCTGTTTTGGTATCATCCGTCTTTGTATCGTCTGAGGTATCTCCCCCCAGATCTTTGATCTTCTGCTCATACTTCTTCAGTTTTGCAAGATCAGACTCACTTACAAAGCTCTTCTGATAATCCGTCATGCCATCGTATACCTTACGGATCTGTTCTATCGCACCGGAATACTTGGTCGTAATATTTTCAATATCCGGAAGCTGTGCCAGCATGTTTGAAATGGTCTTGGCATAACCAATCGCTTCATAGTAATCACTGTCGGCCACCGTATCAAGCGTATCGATGGAATACAGCTTATTGTTGACACTGAGCATCTGTGATCCATCTTCCTGATACATGACGTAATCTACTTTACCGTCCACATAAGAAGTTTTTCCGGTTGTTTCGTCCGAAACTTTTAAGATTACATACTTTCCAACCAGATTGTTTGCCATCTCATTTTTCTGTGTATCCTGCATGCCAAGCATTGCCTCTAACTGTGAGAACGTTGCAAGCTGTGCCACATATTCGGTATTGCTGGTAGGTTCGAGTGGGTCCTGGTACTGCATTTCCGCACAAAGTAATGTAAGGAACTGATCATATCCCATGGTTCCGTTGTTGGACTCATCGCTTTTTTTCGATGTTGTCGTTTTTACTTTTCCGTTTTCCACAGTTGCCCAATTCAGTGCGGAAGTTGTCGTATCTGCCATTTTTTCTCCTTTCTATGCGGTTACATCCATGGAATTTCCATTCTCCCGCATCATTTGTGCTGCAAGAGTTTCTTCTTCTGTCATCAGTCCTGACAATCCATCCAGTGAGGACAGATTTAAGTTTCTTCTTCTGCCTCCGGACTGCTCCTGCTGTCTTTCTCCCTGCTGCTTTTCACTCTCCTGGTTCTGTTCCAGATTCTTTTCGAATTCATGAGAAGCAACGGTTACTTCTACGGCGTCAACTTTGACACCTGCCTGATTTAAATTCTGCCGCAGATCTGCCACCTGCGTTTCAAGGGCTGCACGGACTGCTTCATTAGAAGCTGCCAGCTGTGCATGAATAACGCCTTCCTTGGAAGAAATATTTACATACACTTTTCCGAGATTTTCCGGATTCAGCTGCATCTCCATCGATGAAGTTCCCTCCGAAACATTCACGCGGATCTGTTCTGCCACCTGTTCAAGTAAATCCATTGTATCAATGGAAACATAAGATGTCTCCGGCGTTATATCTGCCACGGTATCCGCTGTCGGTACCCCGGCGGTATCCTGCATCTGCACGACCGTCTGTGTCTTTGCCACATCGGAACTGCTTCGGTCTGCCGTCATTTTTTCCGGCTGTGCCGATTTCATCTGATCTCCGGTCTGCGCATCTGCATCCGCATCTCCGGTATCCGTCTGCTGTTCTGTCGTCTGCTTTGTATCCTGTGCCTGTGGCTGCTGTGTGCGTACTTCATCCGATTTTGGTTCTTCCTGAAATACATCCGCCTGTTTATCCATCGGCTGTACCTCATCGGTCTGCGCAAGCTCCGGCATAATATCTGTCGAAACAGTATCTGCTGTTGTCTGCTGTCCTGCCGCATCGTTCAATATCTGCATTTCTTCATCGGTCAGAGTTTCCGGTGTCTGCAGAATATCCATCTGCGCAATCAGTTCCTCCATCTGTGCCGGCTGAAGTTCCAGCTCATTTGCAAGCTGTCCTCCCAGCTGGTCAATCTGCTGCATCAGCCCCTGAAACTGGTCATTCATCAGTAAATCCATCGGAGAAGCCTCTCCTGTCAGCTGCATTGCAAGCTGTGCAAGATTTTCCGGATTCAGGAGATCAAAAGCTGTAAGTCCCAGCGACTCCATCATATCTTTTACAGAATCTTCCGAAACACCCAATTGTTCGGCCACCGTCCTGACAACATCACTCTGGAACTGATCCAAAGTATCTGTCGAATTGTTAATCACGTCTGTGACAACATCTCCGGCTGCCTGACGGATGGTATTATCCTGATACTGATACCGGTCGTAATTATCTGCCGCATTTGTCTGCTGTAATACATTGTTGTTTATTTTTGTATCCACGGACGGCATATTAAAATTTGTAGAGTAGTTACTGCCCATCAGTGAAGCAAACACGCCTGCCGCATCCGGATTTTCAGCTTTTGATCTGCCTTTTGCAGCATTTGCATTTAATACCTGACCCTGCTTTACAGAATTCAAATTAAATACATTTGCACTTGTCAAACACGTTCCTCCTTTCTGTCATTTACAGATTTCCTACTTTTTCTTGGTAGGTTCCATGATCTCTGTCAGCTTCGCCGCAGTCGTTGCATCCATCTTGCCAAGAATATCCGCCCTCTGCTGTGTTCCCATATTCATGAGAATGTCAGCCACAAGCCCCAGATTGTCCGTCATCGTATCAAAGATGCTGGCCGCCTCCTGAGGCTTCATGTTGGAATATGTCTTTGCGTAATCTTCAACCTGACTATCGTAGGTAATCTGTTCAACCACTTGTTTGTATAAGACTTCGGCATTTTCTGGATCAATGCTCTCATAATATGTCTTATACTGCTGTATATCGGGTGCCTGATCGGAAAAAACAACCTCCTCGTAGTATTTTTCCTTCTCCTTTTCAAAGGCAGCCTCATCCTCTTTGTATTTTGAAAGATCCTTGATCTGTGCCTTCAGATCCTTGATCTTTTTTTTGTCATTTTTATTTGTACTGCTGGCTTCATCGAGTTCTTTTTCCAGTTCTTTAATCTGGCTGATGGCCTCGCTTAAAGACCCATACTGATGCTCTGTGCCCTCGGTCTGCTCCACCGTTTCTTCCGGCTGTGGGAGGATTTTATTAACATAAGGGACATCTTTCAAAAGCGGATATAACACCGTTGATCCAAATCCTCCGACATCGGTTTTAATCAGAATTCCTATAATTCCCATCCATATCGCAATGATTAAAATGGTTGTCAGGACAAGAATCAGCCTGCCGCCTCCCTTTTCATCCTCATCTTCTCCCGGTTCCGGTGCGTTTCCTTTGGCATTCTTTTTTTCTTTTTTTTCTTTCTTTTCCCGTTTTTTCTTTTCTCTTCGATTTTTTGTGCTGTTTTCCTTTACCGCGTCTTCCTCGTCGACAAGGTTTCTTTCGTCTGCCATATCATTCTCCCTGTTCACCCTTGTTATAGGTATAACTTACAAGTTCATCGATTTCTTTCGTTTCTGCTTCTGCAAGTTCCTGCTTAAATTCTTCAAATGCCTTTTCCCTCAATTTTTCCTGAACCTTTCGTTCCTGCATCACGGTTTTTAAGCGGTTTCTGGCATCTTCCAGTTCTTTTTCCGCCTTGTGGACTTCTACCATCTGTCGTCTGACAATCGTTTTCATGGCATTTACATCTGCCCGCGCATGTTCGACTTCCTGCAGATTTAAATTTCCCTGCATCAGCTTCTTCCAGTGCTGCTCATATCCGACTCTGCGCACCATATATTCCTGCAGAATCTTCTGCTGCTCCAGATATTTCTGGTTTGCCAGGCTGTATGTCATTTTCGCCTGTGTCTCCAGTTTCTGTTTAATGTTCAGTATGTTCTGCATACGATAAACAAATTTTGCCATTTAAAACCTCTGTCCATTGATCAGTCGTCAAACACCTTTTTTAAGAGTTCCACTTCTTCATCAAAAGCAAACTTTTCTTCCGTATCCTGACACAGAAATTCATTTACTTCTTTATTCTTTCGGATTGCATAATCAATATCCGGATTCGATCCGTTTTTGTAGGCTCCGATATTAATCAGATCCTCTGCTTCACTGTATGTGGCAAGCACCTGTTTTAATTTTCCGGCAAGTGCCTTATGTTCCTTTGTTACGATGGAATTCATAACACGGGAAATACTCTGTAAAATATCAATTGCCGGATAATGATTTTTATGTCCCAGCTTACGGTCGAGAACAATATGGCCATCCAGAATGCCCCGCGCCGTATCCGTGATTGGCTCATTAAAATCATCTCCATCTACCAGAACCGTATATAGTCCGGTGATCGATCCTTTTTCATTTGTACCGGCACGTTCCAGAAGTTTTGGCATCTGTGCGTACACACTCGGCGGATACCCTCTGGTAACCGGTGGTTCCCCGGATGCAAGTCCGATTTCTCTTTGTGCCTGGGAAAATCGTGTCATGGAATCCATCATAAGCAGTACATCTTTTCCCTGATCACGGAAATATTCCGCCACAGCCGTTGCAGTCTTTGCACACTTATTACGGATCAGTGCCGGTTTATCTGACGTTGCGACCACGACAACAGACCGTGCCATTCCCTCCGGACCAAGGTCACGTTCAATAAATTCCCGAACCTCTCTGCCGCGCTCACCGATCAGTGCGATTACATTGATGTCTGCCTTCGTATTTCTTGCAAACATGCCAAGCAGGGTACTTTTCCCGACACCGGAACCGGCAAACACACCGATACGCTGTCCTTTTCCAACCGTAATCAGTCCGTCCACCGCTTTTACGCCAAGCGGCAGTACCTCGCTGATAATCCGGCGATCCATCGGATCCGGCGGCGTATTTTCCAACGGATAATACGAACCGTGAATTTCTTCCGTTCCATCCGTCATGCGTCCGATTCCATCCAGCGTATGCCCAAGCAGTTCTTCTCCAACCAGAACTGACAGGGGATGTCCGGTATTTTCCACAATGCATCCGGTTCCAACCCCTTCCACGCTGTCAACCGGCATCAGGATCAGTCTGGAATCCTGAAAACCGACCACTTCCGCGATAACATATTCCTCTTCCATCTCGTTCGGGTAAATTTTACACAAATCTCCCATACGTGCCTTTGGTCCGACAGATTCAATGGTAAGACCTACTACCTTGACTACTTTTCCATAACTCTTATAATACTGGCGGTCCATCAGCTGTAAATACTTTTCCGCTTCTTTAACCAAATTCGTCTCCCGTTTATACCAGTGAACGTATATCCTTCAGCAGTGCAGACAACTGTGTGTCTACCCCACAGTCAACCACGCCATACGGTGTTTCTATTTTGCACTGTCCATCCGATAATTTATTATCCTTTACAAATTCAATGGCAACATCTTTTCCTACAATATCCTGCATCTGTGCAAGATGTTCTTTGAGGATTTCCTCATCGCTCCGGTTCGTGTGAATCCGTATTTTATCTCCCGGGTCAATGTCAAGTAATGCTCCATTTACCAGCTGAAGTAAAAGTTCACGTTTCTCTTCAAACTGAATCTTAAACACTTTATCAAATACCTGAATCACAGCGTCCACAATGTCTTTTTCCATCACCGACATTTTTTCATGATACTGTTCTTCCAGTTGTTTTTTCTGTGCATGAAGAGACTCCATCGCCTTCTCATGTTCCCTGTTTAATTCTTCTTCCCGGCATCTGGCACCCTCTTCGTATCCGAGTTTCTTTTGTTCTTCATACAGGGTACGGGCTTTTTCTTCCGCTTCCCCACGGATACGTTCTGCATCTTCTTTTGCCGTGGAAGTAATCTCATCTGCCTCCACAGCTGCCTTTTCAAGTACTTCCCTGCGCAGGGCTTCCACATCAATCTGCACGGTTTTTGCCTGAATCCCCTGTGAGAAACCAGCCGGTGCATTCTCCTGTCCGTCCTCTGCTGATACATCTACCTGTTCCGGAGCCTGTTCCTGTTGCAGTTCTTTTAATTTCTGGCGTACCCCGTCATTGGAATTGATAATTCTTGTACCAGTTCCCGAACTGACGACATAACATTGTTTCAGTAAATTAGACAACGATATCGTCACCTCCGCCACGTGAAATTACAATCTCTCCGGCATCTTCGAGCTTACGGATCACAGCAACAATCTTCTGCTGTGCCTCCTCAACATCCTTCATACGAACAGGACCCATAAAGTCCATATCCTCCTTGATCATTGCCGCCAGACGTTTTGACAGGTTCTTGTAGATCACATTCTGTACTTCTTCCGTTGTATTCTTAAGCGCAAGCTCCAGATCTGCATTTTCCACATCACGCAACACACGCTGAATTGCACGGTCGTCGAGCAGAAGAATATCCTCGAACACGAACATCTTTTTGCGGATCTCGTCTGCAAGTTCCGGCTCTTCGATTTCCAGGGATTCCATAATATGTTTCTCTGTTCCACGGTCGACACTGTTCAAAATGCCAACAATTGCATCAATACCACCGACGATGGTGTAATCCTGATTTACAAGAGATGCAAGTTTCCGCTCCAGTACGCGTTCTACCTCCTTGATCACATCCGGAGAAGTACGATCCATAGTTGCAATACGTTTTGCAACATCAGCCTGTTTTTCCGGTGGCAGAGCTCCCAGTACCTGGGACGCCTGTGCCGGAGCCAGATACGAAAGGATCATCGCAATCGTCTGCGGATGTTCATCCTGTATAAAGTTCAGCAGCTGTGCCGGATCTGTCTTTCGGATAAATTCGAACGGACGAACCTGAAGAGATGCTGTAAGTTTTGCAATAACTCCCTGTGCCTTGTCGTTTCCGAGTGCTTTTTCCAGAAGTTCTTTTGCGTATCCGATACCGCCTTCCGCAATATACTGCTGTGCGAGGCATACCTGATAAAACTCTTCCAGCACTTCCTCCTTGGTCTGTGGCGATACGCTTCTTGTATTCGCTATTTCCAGCGTTAATTCTTCAATCTCATCTTCCTTTAAATGTTTGAAAATGGTTGCCGCCTTTTCCGGTCCCAGCGTAATCAAAAGAATCGCTGCTTTCTGTACTCCAGTATATGATTCGTTGTTCATAAATTACTCCCAATCATCATTTAACCAGTTGCGAAGCAGAAGTGCTGCCGCATCCGGATTTTCATCCACAAATTTTTCAATAAGTTTCCGGGTTTCTGATTTTTCCGAATACCCGATATCTTCCAGATTTTCATCGTCGTTATCTGAAGTAGCCGCCAGCAGGGCATCGACAGACAGTTCCGGCTCCGGCTCTTCCACTTTCTGTTTTCTGGTACTGCGGAATACAACATGCCCCAGCAACGCAAAAATCAGCACCGCAAGCAGAATCTGTAAAATGTCGGTGAGTCCGAATCCCTTCTTCTGGGATTCCACAAACTGCGGTCTTTCATAACAGACCAGTTTAATTGCACTAGACTGAATTCCGGTAGCTTTTGCGATAAGGTCAATTTCATCCTGCGTTGCATCCACCTGTACCGGATCACTGTGTGCGCTCTTAAACTTTTCAAACGTTGTCCCTTTCAGCTGCCCGGAATCTTTCAATTCGTCCTCATCATAAACAACCCAGCGTGTGGCAGTCACGGCAATGGAACTGTTATCATAGTTGATCGCTCCACCGTTTGAAATAGTTTTTATAATTTCCTCATTCGGCGAATATTTTTTATCCACATCCGACACGGAAGATTCTGTAATCTCGCCATCCGGTGTCACATAGGTTGGCGTATCATCATTGGAATCCGTTCCCGGAGTTGCAGCCTGTCCACCTTTTGCCTCTGAATTATACTCAGAGCTTTCTGTCAGTTCTCCCTGATCCTGTCCATCATTGTGTGAATAATTGTGAACCGCCTTTTCCACCTTGGACATATCAATATCAAGGTTCGGCGCAACCTGCACGTCCGAATACATACCGGACTTGACCATTACATCCTTGATACCATTGACCACGGAATTCTTAATGCGGTCTTTGATGTCCAGACTGTCGGAAACAACCGTGGCATCATCATCCTGGTCTGCTCCCGAAAACAAGATTTTGGATGTCTTCTGATCCAGAATGGTAATCTTGTCTGTCGAATCATTTCCAAGGGCGGTTGCCACAAGGCGCGCCACCGAATACGCCTGATCCGAATCCATAGAACCATTCAGGGCAAGCGAAACGCTGGCAGAACTTTCCTGCATCCGTGAGATCAGTGTACCGTCATCATCCGGAATATCCAGTGTAACTTTTGCGGAATCAATCAGGTCATTCGCAGCAAGCACATTCTCCAGTTTATCTTCCATATAGCTTTTGGCAAGTTTCTGTTTATCTGCCTCCGTGGTAGAAAAACTTCCGTCGATATAATCCTTGATGTTCGGATCTGACAGGTCAAATCCCGTTGTATCAATATTATTGGATCCCAAAAGCCAGTTTGCCTTGTTCTCATCTTTTTTGTTTACTTCAAAATGTGTGGTATCCGTTACCTTATAATCAATATCACCTTCGCCGTCTAACAGATCTTTTACCTGACTGGCTTCTTTTGCGTTCTGGCAGTCAATCAGTGTTGTATAACTCGGTCTTGATACAACAACTCCCAGTATCACCAGCGCAAGGATCACCACTGCGGTAAGGCTGATCAGCAGCATTCTTTGTTTATTGGAAAATTTTTTCCACCACTCAACCACACGGTCAAGGATTTTCTGTAACTGTTCTGGCATGTTTTCGTTCCTCACTTACTAGATTGACATCTGCATAATCTCTTTGTATCCGTCAATCAGTTTATCCCGCACTGCAACGGTATACTGCAGTGCTACATTTGCTTTCGTCTCTGCAATCAGCAGATCATGTGGATTTTCGGCTTCCCCAAGTGCGAACCGTACTTCTTCCGACTCCGCGGTATTTTGCAGGTCATTGGTTTCATCTACTGATTTCATCGCTGTTGAAAGCACCGCGCTGAAACTGTCATCGTCTCCCGGAACAAGTGCCTCTTTTTTTGCGAATGTATTCAGATAGTCAGAAGAAACTCCAGACAATTGTGTGATATCCATGCTTTTGTCCTCTCTCGTATAACTTACTTTTTATTATTGTTTTCCTATGGAAAGTCCCGTGGTTGCCATACTCTTTGTGGCATCAAATGCAGTCGCATTTGCCTCATATGCACGGGTAGAATCGATCAGATTGGTCATTTCCGTGACCGTGTTTACATTTGGATAGGATACATATCCGTCCGCATCCGCATCCGGATTGGAAGGATCATATTCTTTCACGAAATCTGTTTCCGTATCTTCCTTTACGGAAGTTACTTTTACACCGTTTCCGATTGCCGGATTCTGCGATGCAGTTGCGTAATATTGGGAAAACGGGGTAACTTTCCGTTCTGCAAAATTTACAATTTTGCGTCGGTACGGACCGCCGCTCTCTGTTGATGTTGTATTTACATTTGCAATGTTCTCCGCAATGATATCGGTACGAAACCGTTCTGCGGTCATGCCTGACGCGCTGATATTAAACGCCTGAAATAAAGCCATTTATCTTTCCCCCTTACTTAATCACGGAACGCATACGGTCAAACTGTCCGTTAATTCCGGCTGTGATTCCCTGATAGCGGATCTGTTCGGATGCCAGCTCCACTTCTTCTGTATCAATATCTACATTACTTCCATCCAGCCGATAGGAGTAATTGGAACTGTCCACATAAACCGATGGATTCAGTCTGGAAAGATCCACGTCTTTCATTTTCGAATCCAGGGACTCATGCTTGCAGCGGCCCAGTTCTGTTTTTAATGTATTTTCAAAATTTAAGTCTTTTCTCTTATATCCCGGAGTGTTTACATTTGCAATATTGTTAGTCAGAATGTTCTCCCTGCTCCAGCTCGCATCGGCAGCTTTATCCAGAACATTCACATAATTGAAAGCATCTGTACTCAGCAATTTTGTGCCTCCTTATCTAGTATTCCCTATTATCGTATCATACTAATTATAGTATAAATCAAGCAAAATACAAGTAGTTTTTTACATAAAATGACAAAAAAGGACTTATATTTACATACAAGTCCTTTTGCTGTCCGCTCGGTTCCATCCTTTATTTTGCATTTTTTCTTTTCAGTTCTGCAAGTTCATCGAAAACCACGTCATTGACAACCTTTATGTAAGTTCCTTTCATGCCGGAAGAACGCGATTCGATCACGCCCGCACTCTCAAACTTACGAAGTGCATTGACAATCACGGAACGGGTAATTCCCACGCGATCCGCAATTCTGCTTGCAACAAGAATTCCCTCATTGCCATCCAGTTCATCAAAGATGTGGGTGATTGCCTCAAGTTCCGAGAAAGAAAGTGTGCTGATTGCAGATTTTACGATTGCAATCTTTCTTGCTTCCTCTGCGCTCTCTTCGTTTACAGAACGCATCATTTCCAGCCCTACCACCGTTGTTCCGTACTCTGTCAGAATAATGTCATCAATGTCATATTCCGTTTCGCACCGGTATTCAAATAAGGTTCCCAGCCGCTCCCCGGCAATATCAATCGGGGTAATGATGGCCCGGTACTTTTTGGATTCATCTCCGAATCCGAGCGTTTCCAGATTTACGTTCTCTTTTGTGGAAAGGATTCCCAGAAGACGCTCATTGAGTTCTGCATCAATATATCCGCCGACTTCATCCACGATCAGTTCCTGCAGTTCCTCAACCCCTTTGCATACACTGGAACCTAAAACCTTTCCCTTCTTGCTTATTACAAGGATGTTGGAATCAAGAATTCCCGTCAGGACTTCACAGATATCGTTAAATACCACCTTGGACGAATTATTGTTATGAAGCAGTTTATTTATTTTTCTTGTCTTGTCTAGAAGTTGAACACTCATGTTTTTCCTCCTGTCTTTATCACAGATACCATGAGTGTAGCACTATTTATCAGACAATTCAATATTTTTCGAAAAATTTACGACTATTCTGTTTCTTTTTCTTTTGCTTCCGTGTAACCGCAATGTTCATCCGCACATGCAAGCTTGTTTCCTTTTTCTACCATATAGCCTCCACAGCGCGGACATTTCTTTTCCACCGGACGCCCCCAGCTCATGAAATCACATTCCGGATAATCAATGCATCCATAGTATCTTCTGCCCTTACGTGTCATTTTGATGACCACGTCTTTTCCGCATTTCGGACATGCGACACCAATCTTTTCATAATATGGCTTGGTATTCCGGCACTCCGGGAATCCCGGACATGCCAGAAACTTTCCATGCGGTCCATACTTGATTACCATATTGCGGCCACACACTTCACAGATTTCATCCGTCACTTCATCTTCAATGGTAATCTTTTCGAGATCTTTTTCCGCGGCCTCCACAGCCTCTTCCAGATCCGGATAAAAATTCGCAACAACCGTTTTCCAGTTTAAATGTCCTTCCGCAACACTGTCTAAAAGAGATTCCATATTTGCGGTAAAATGTTCATCTACAATGGTCGGGAAAGACTCCTTCATAATGGAATTGACAACCGAACCGATCTCCGTCACATAAAGGTTCTTATTTTCCTTTGTGATATAACGTCTGGCAATGATCGTTGTGATGGTCGGGGAATAGGTGCTTGGGCGTCCGATTCCGAGTTCTTCGAGTGTTTTTACCAGCGAAGCTTCCGTATAATGTGCCGGTGGCTGTGTAAAATGCTGCTTCGGATCGAATTCTTCAAGTTTTAATTTTGTATCTTTATCAATTGATTTTAAAAGTACCTGTTTTTCCTGCTTTTCATCATCTGCTTCCGTATAGGCCAGCATAAATCCGTCAAAAGCTACTTTGGAAGTAGAAACGCGGAATGTATAATCTCCCGCTGCAATGTTAACGGTTGTTGTCTCATACTTTGCGTTTGCCATACGGCTTGCGGCAAAGCGTTTCCAGATCAGCTGGTATAAACGGAACTGATCCCGGCTTAACGACTCTTTAATCTCGGACGGAATACGGTTAATATCGGTCGGACGGATCGCTTCGTGCGCATCCTGAATCTTTGCATTGCTCTTCTTGCTTCCTTCTCCGTCAGACAGATATTCCTCTCCGTAGCTTTCGGAAATAAAGGCACGCGCTGCTTCATCCGCCTCTTCCGAAATACGAACGGAATCCGTACGCAGATAGGTGATGATACCGACCGTTCCCTGTCCTTTGATATCCACACCTTCATACAGCTGCTGTGCAATCCGCATCGTCTTCGAGATCGGGAAATTCAGCGCTTTGGAAGCTTCCTGCTGCAAAGTACTGGTTGTAAACGGAAGCGGCGCTTTTTTTGTGCGCTCTCCCTTTTTCATATCGCAGACTTTAAATTCTTTGCCTTTTAATTCCGCAAGCACCTGATTCATCTGTTCCTCGGAAGAAATCTCAAACTTTTCGCCGCCTTTGTCCAGCAGCTTTGCTGTAATCGGTTTTTTCTCACCTTCCGGCAGGAGGCTTGCCTCTAAAGACCAGTACTCCTCCGGAATAAATGCATCAATTTCTTCCTCACGGTCACACACAATCCGTAAAGCAACGGATTGTACACGACCGGCACTCAGCCCTCTTTTTACTTTTGCCCATAACAACGGGCTGATCCGGTAACCAACCATACGGTCCAGCATACGTCTCGCCTGCTGTGCATCAACCAGATCCATATCAATCTCACGCGGTGTCTTTAAGGATGCTTTTACCGCTGTTTTTGTAATTTCGTTAAAACTGATTCTGCTGACATCTTTGTCGTCCAGTTTCAACGCCTTGGTTAAATGCCAGGAAATTGCCTCTCCTTCACGGTCCGGGTCAGTTGCGAGATAAATTTTATCCGCTTTCTTTACTTCTTTTCTCAGCTTTGCAAGAATCTCTCCCTTTCCACGAATCGTAATATATTTCGGTTCAAAATCATTTTCCGGAGAAAATCCGAGCTGACTCTTCGGAAGATCTCTCACATGCCCGTTACTTGCCATGACCTCATAATTTTTTCCCAGAAATTTTTTAATCGTCTTCACCTTTGCCGGTGACTCCACGATTACCAGATACTTTGCCATTTGGTGCTCCTTATATCATCTAAATTGTTTTTATATAATAATTCGGAATGGTCTCCTGAATGAACCCTTTCTGTTCCAGCCTCTCTAAAACCGGCAGAATTTCTACCAGACCATAGGGACTTTTTTCGATCAGGGTTCCAAGACCCACCGGATAAAAATCTAATAAAGCATACACCAACGATTCGTCTTTTTCAAGAAGATTTTTTCTAAAGTCTATTTGTGTCGTTATATTTTGGGGCTGTAATTGCAGTTCCTGCAGGAAATCTTCCACACTTACAAAAATGCCGGCGCCCTGCTGGATCAGATGGTTGGTTCCTTCGCTCAGGGCATCCGTAACTCTCCCGGGAAGGGCATACACTTCCTTTCCCTGTTCCATGGCATAGTCCGCAGTAATCAGCGATCCGCTCTTTTTTCTTGCCTCCATCACAATCACGTAATCCGCAAGTCCGGCTATGATACGGTTTCTTTGCGGAAAATATCCCGGCAGCGGCGGTGTGCCCGGCGGATATTCCGACAAAATACCTCCCCGATCCTGCATTTTTTCATATAAATACCGGTTTCTTTTCGGATAACACACATCCACGCCACAGCCCAGTACCGCATAGGTATCCCCGTTTTCTTCCAGTGCTCCGCTATGCGCATCAGCATCAATCCCCATCGCCATGCCGCTGATGATATCCATCCGGTTCTGCGCAAGTACCCTCGCCAGTTTCCCCGTAATCTGGCTTCCATAGGCACTTCTTGTCCGCGCCCCGACAATTGCCACACTCTTTCGCGTTTCATCCGGCAGCCTGCCAATATAATACAGTGCATAAGGTGTTGCAGAAATCCGGCGGAGCTTTTGCGGGTACCGTGCTTCTTCCACGCAGACAAAACCGATTCCTTCCCCCTGCAGTTTTCCCCAGTGCTCCTGTACATCCCAGTGCCGTCTGGATTGTGTGATTTTTTCCACATCCTTTTCATCCAGAACCCGGATTTTTTTCATTTGGGACTCCTGCAAGGCATACAGTTCTTCCGCACCGATCCCTTCTGTCATAAGCCCCGTCAGTTTATGTACGGTCAGTCCGATATTTGCAAGCCAGTACGCATACATGCTCATTCTTCCATACCTCCCCAGAATTTATCCCCGATACTCCGGTAACACACAGCTTCTGTCAGATCACAGACACGGATGTTTTCCGCCTTTTGTGTATCGGCAATTGTTCGTGCCACCCGGAGGATTTTATGATAGGTGCGCGCAGTAAGTGACAGTTTATGAAACATTTTTTCCATATACCGCTGCTCCTTTTCTCCCAGCCGGCAGAACTGGTTTAATTTTGCGGCCGGAATTCCACTGTTATGGGAAAAGATTTCATCTTTGAACCGGAAAATCTGGCGTTCCTGACACTCACACACCCGGTCCCGGATGGTCTTTGAACTCTCATTATTGCCGTTTCCCGTCAGTTCTTCATAAGTAACCATCGGCGCTTCCACACAAAGATCCATGCGGTCAATCAGCGGCTGGGAAATCCGGTCAAAATACCGCTGCAGGGATGCCTGTGTGCATCTGCACCGATTCCGGTCCGGATAATATCCGCAATTGCATGGATTCATAGATGCCAGAAGTAAAAAATCCGATGGATAGGTCACACTGCCGACCGCGCGCGTCAAATGAATCTGATGTTCCTCCAACGGCTGACGCAGCACTTCTAACGTTGATTTGGAAAATTCCGGGAGTTCATCCAGAAAAAGTACGCCATGATGTGCCAGTGAAATCTCTCCCGGCCGGATACTTCGTCCACCGCCGGCAAGCCCTGCCATGCTGACCGTATGATGCGGACTGCGAAACGGCCGTTCCTGCAACAGTGTCCGGGAGTCTGCCAGCAGACCGCAGACACTGTATATTTTTGAAACCTCCAGCTGCTCTTTTTTTGTAAGTGGCGGCAGGATTGTAGCCATCCGCTCGGAGATCATGGTTTTTCCGGCTCCCGGCGGCCCGACCATAAGCATATTGTGCATTCCGGACGCTGCGATTTCCGCTGCCCGTTTCAAAAACTGCTGCCCGTTTACTTCGGAAAAATCCGGCACCCCATGGGATCTGTTCTGCCGCCGGCCTGCATATGCCGGCTCTTTATAACCGCCATCCTGCAGATAGCCGATCACCGATTCCAATGCAGGAAATCCGCAGACATCCGCCCCCTGCACCAGACGGCTTTCCATAAGATTATCCGCCGGAACAACAAATTTATGAATCCCTTCCTTTACTCCATCCGAAACCATCGGCAGAACTCCCCGGACCGGCAGTAACTGTCCACTTAAATTCAACTCCCCGGAAAAAATCGTGTCCACGCACTTCTCCGGTTTTACCAGCCCCATGGCAACCAGCAGTGCAACCGCAATCGGCAGGTCAAATCCGGTTCCGGTTTTCCTTATATTTGCCGGGGAAAGATTTACGGTAATCCGCTTTGCAGGCAGAAGAATTCCGCAATTGTGAAGCGCCGTACGCACTCGTTCCTTCGCCTCCCGCACCTCCGGAGAAAGATATCCTACCATATCAAACACCGGCATTCCCATGCTGATATCCACCTCTACCTGTACCGGCATTGTGCAGATTCCATCCAGCATGGATGTCCTGATTTGGCTATACATATTCACCTCATTCCAACAAATGGGAATTTTGCACAGACACATGCATGAAAAAAGATGCATTTACCTTATCATAAAATGCATCTTTTTGCAACGACTTTATTCGCTTATCACTTTTTTAAGTTTTTCCAGTGCTCTCTTTTCAATCCTGGAAACATAGGAACGGGAAATTCCAAGTGCCCGCGCGATTTCTCTCTGGGTCAGTTCCTGATTTCCTCCGATTCCATATCTTCGCCGAATGATAAATGCTTCTCTCTCGCTTAACACATCATTCATAAAGGTACAGATTTTTTTCATCTGCTCCCTTTTTGTCACTTCATCTGCTACATTTTTATCATGAAACTCCAGCACATCGACAAGCTGAATCTGGTTTCCTTCTTTGTCTGTACCAATCGGTTCAAACATAGAAACTTCTTTGCGCTGTTTTTTCTTTGATCGCAGATGCATCAGCAATTCATTGTCCACACACCGGATGGCATACGTTGCAAATTTATTTCCGTATTCCGGCCGGAAACTGTCTACTGCTTTCATCAGTCCGATCGTACCGATGGAAATCAGATCCTCCTGTTCTTCTTCCGAACTGACATATTTTTTTGCGACATGGGCTACCAGGCGCATGTTGTGCAACACCAGTTCTTCCTTTGCCCCTTGCTCGCCATTTTTTAATCTGCACAGACAGTCTGTTTCCTCTTCCGGTGTCAGGGGAACCAAAAATGTTTTCACACAGCACCTTTTCCAACAGCTTTCTAATATTCTATGTCAGCAGAAGGCATTCTGTGCTTTTCCCTTTTATATTTTTTCTTCCGGTGCCAGTTCCAGTATGCGCCGGATCAGGCTTTCCCTCTCATAAGGAACGTTTCCTTTCAGTACCTCATTCTTTACAAATGCAAATGTTTCCTTCTCCCCCCGCACTGCCAGCATCAGTAAAAGATAGTGGATCAGTGCCTCGGTATCCGGATGGATCAGATAATGCGATCTGCCGTGCATATAGTAATCGAGTGCACTCCGATCCGTGTATTTGTCTTTCTGGTAGTTTTTGGATGCACTGATCCTGTCAACAAACATTTCCGCCACGTAGCACACCGGCATTTTCATTCCTGCCATCCCCGAATGTTCTTTCCCCAGTTCTTTTGAAATATCATAATCAATCCAGTACTCGAGATGGTGTTTATTGCGTCCTTTGTGATGCAGCCACGCCAGGGAATACCCCTTTTCCTTCCGCTCTGCATTGTTCGGACTCATGGTTCCCTGATAATATTTGCAACCGACCAGAAATTCCGTCGGAGAATATTTTGAAAGATCATGCAGCAACCCCTGCCTGTATAGTCCGATCTTAAAGCAACCGACAAGCACCAGATTTTTGTGATGTGTAATTGTGCAAAAATGTTTCCATGCATTACCCATGTTTTTTCATCTCCCTGCTCTCCAGCACACAGATGGTCTGTGGCCGGAGAATGATTTTTCCTCCGCTTACGGGCTTTGGTGCGTCCAAAAACGCAGCATCCTCTTCTCCGCTGTCAATACAGACAACCCATTCTTTCCCTTTTCGCGGTTTAGGCAAAGCCAGTTCCGTTGCCGCGGCAAGAAAATTATAGGCGACATAGACATCCGGCTCTTTTTCGTTTTGGGCATAAGCCCCACAATAAAGCATTCCCAGGCATAGATGATCCGGTGTCGGTTCTAACATCCACGCACTTGTCCCGTGATAGGAAAGATCCGGATACCCCAGCGATTTATAATCCGAAAACTGGAATGGCATCGGATTTGAAAGCACGGTATGTTCTTTTCGAAACGCAATTACCTGCTGCAGAAATTCGATCTGTCTGCGATGGGACTTCTCATTCTTCCAGTTCACCCAGCCGGTGGGATTATCCTGACAGTATGCATTATTATTTCCGTTCTGGGAATTTCCCATCTCATCACCGCTCCACAACAGGGGAACCCCCTGCGCCAGCATAAGCATAAGAACCGCATTTCTCCAGTTTAATTTCCGCAGCGCATTGATATAACGCTTTCTGGTCGGTCCCTCCACGCCGTAATTATTGCTGAAATTCCAGGAACTCCCATCGAGATTCTGCTCTCCATTTTCCTCATTGTGTTTATCGTTGTACATAAACAGATCTGCAAGCGTAAACCCGTTGTTGCTTGCTATATAATTGATATAGCCTAAAAAAGCCCCCTGTTTTCTCTGCTGATCGGCAAAATCACGCATATTTCCATTGATATGATTTAAGATCTGCCGTACCGGATACTGATACTCCTCTTTGTAAATATACAGATTCGGATACTTCCGGCTTGCCGCACATGCTTTTTCCTCAAAATCCACATAAAAGATCTTGGTGCGGCTGAGCATTCCATCCTGCACGATCGCTGTAATGGGCAGATGTTCTCCAAGCAGATGGATTCCGTCCACATGGTATTCCCGCACCCAGTAACGAAGCGCTTCTATAATCAGATTATGATTCACTTTCTCCGGAAAATACATCTCCATCACACATTCCATGCCGTTTTCGTGCAGACGGCGGATCAGCATCCTGAATTCCCGGGAAGCATGCAGCGGATCGGCAGCATACGATGCCTTCACCGCAAAATAATTGCCGGGTTCATATCCCCAGTAATTCACTTTGCGCGGAACCTTTTTTATTTTTTCTGCCGGGCGGATCTGATCCGTCTGTTTTTCTTTCCAACGGATATATTCCGGAAGTTTCTGCTGCTTCGGCAGTTCAATTTCCTCAAACTCATATACCGGCATAAGTTCGATCGTTGTCACACCGAGTTTCTTCAGATAGGGAATCCGGTTCATAAGCGCACGAAATGTCCCCGGAACACTTCTGGTACCGGAATCCATCGTAAAACCACGCACATGCAGCTTGTACATAATCATCTGTTCTCTCGGTATTTCCGGACATACATCCTCCCCCCAGTCAAACTCCTGCACATCAAATGCCCCATGCACCTCATACTGCTGCCGGCTGCGTGAACTGTCATTCCAGACCTGCCGCCCCATGATGGCGTGTGCGCACGGGTCCATTACCTTTTTTCCATTGATCTCAAAATCGTAAATCAGATGTTCGAGATGCAGATCTGCCACTGCGACAGAGCGCACCGATCCCATGCAGTATTCTGCCGGAACAGCTATCTTTTCTTCTTTTTCGGTCTGCATATCCTTAAGTACCACAAAACAGCTGTCCTCTTTTTCCGCATCAAACGTAAAAGTGGTCCATTCTCCCTGAATCGTCACTCCCGGTTTTGCGTAATCTCCTTCTCTGATCCTTTTATTCTCTGTTCGTTTTTTCGTATCTCGTATTTTCATGTTTTTCATTATACCCTTTTTAAAAAACTTTGTATATCACTTTTTCGAATTGACAAGCTCCTTACTCCTCGCTTATAATGATAAAAGACACAAAAACGATTAAGAAAAGAGGTATCTTATGGAAGATAAAGAAAAAGCAACACCCGTTACCCCGGATGAGATTGAAGATATTCGTGTAACACTTGATTTGGATGAAGGCGAAGTAGAATGTAAAATTCTCACTATTTTTGAGGTAAACAAACAGGACTACATCGCACTGATGCCACTCAATCCGGACGGCTCCGATCCGGATGAAGGCACCGTTTATCTCTACCGCTATGCGGAGGATGAGGATGGCATTCCACAGATCGACAGCATCACGGATGACGACGAGTACGAAGCCGCTGCTGACCGCTTCGATGAAATGCTCGATGATGACTACTTCAACGCACTCGGAGACGAGGAATAACTTTTATAAAAACCTGCATCGAATACCCGATGCAGGTTTTTTACGGCTCTTTACCGGCTTCTTTGATAAAACGCGACAGTTCCACCTCTTTGCCACGCATTTTTTTTACCGAACAGATGGTCAGGGATTCCTTTGCTCTGGTCATTCCCACATAAAACAAACGCCGTTCTTCCTCGACATCCTGCTTTAATACTGCTTTCTTATAAGGCATTACGCCCTCGTTGACGTCAATCAGATACACTTTTGTAAATTCCAGCCCCTTGGCGCTGTGCAGTGTTGCAAATGTTACAGCATTCTGATTCCTGCGCTTTTCCTGCGCCAGTCTCTTTAACTCCTGCCGGTATTCTTCTATATGTGCAAACCATTCCTCAAATGTACGGTACCCTTTGGCACTCGCAAGGATTTCATCTGCCACTTCATAAAAATCTTCTTTATTCGCATTCCGGTATTCGGCATACTCTGCCAGATAATCATCGTACCCGATTCCCCGCCGGATATAGTTGATTGCCGCATAAGGGCTCAGACGGGACAAATGTTTCAGATCATACCACAGCTTTTCGATCCGCTCCGCGATCCACGGCTGCTCCTCGTATAATTTCATCCACTCATCAAAACATACCGTTTCATCGGGCAGGCTGTCCCTGCCGATATACCGCTTCGGCCGGTTCATAATAGAAAGGAAATCGGCCCTGCTGTCACTTCCCTGTGCGATGCGGATATAAGTGAAAAAATCACGGGCAATCCAGTGCTCATAGATATCCGGAATCCGGTCTTTCGTCTGAAATGCCAGATTGGCAGAAACCATATATTCCATCAGGGCACGCGGCTGCATGTTTGTCCGAAACAGTACTGCGATTTCCGAAAGCGGAACCCCATTTTGCACAGTCTGCCGGATATCTTCTGCCAAAAATGCATTCTCTTTATAGCAGTCCTCAAAGTACTGAAAACGCACCTTCTGTTTCCCGGCTTTTCCGGCACGGATCTTTTTTGGAAAACGTTCTTCATTGTGTGCGATCAGGCGCATAGCTGCCTCCACAATCGGCGGCTCACACCGGTAATTTACTTCAAGATTCACAATCTTTGCCTGCGGGTATATCTTTTGAAATCCCAGCATAATTTCCGGCTTCGAACCGCGGAACCGATAGATGGACTGGTCATCATCTCCCACTACAAAGAGATTATTTTCCGGTGCGGCAAGCATACACATGATCTTCCACTGGATCAGATTGATATCCTGAAATTCGTCGATCAGAATATAACGGTACTTTTTCTGCCATGCCGAAAGAATATCCTTCCGCTGGGAAAACAGGTCATATGTGTATGTCAGCATATCATCAAAATCTATCAGGCGGTTTCTTTTGAGCCGCTCATCATATTCCCGGTAAATCTTCCGGAAAATCTCCTCCCCACAGCTGGAAGAATAAAAATGTTCCAGCGGAATCTGCTCATTTTTCACACGGCTGATCTCCGTTAAAACATCCCCGATAAATTCCCCTTCATCCCGGTATTCCAGATGATGATAAGACAGAATCTCCCGCATAAACTGATATCGCTGCTCCTCCGATATAATATTTCCGGAATCAAAATGATACGCCAGCTTCAGCACCATGAAAAATATGGCGTGGAACGTACCGAAGGTCACTTTCGTTCTCTCTTCTCCTGTCGCTGCAAGAAAACGCTGCTTCATCTCCTGTGCCGCCGCTCGCGTAAATGTAATCACAAGAATATTGGACGGATCTATGTTCTCATATTCAATTAACTGTTTCGTTCTTTGGGTAATTACCGCAGTTTTCCCGGAACCGGGACCTGCCAGAACAAGCATCGGGCCATCCTTATGGCGGATGGCCTGCTGCTGGGATTTATTATAGTTCATTCGTTCTCCCGTGAGAATGTTCTACTGTGCCTGAGAAAGGAGCTCGATTCCTTTACGGATACGGGCAAGAGACTCTTCTTTTCCAAGAACCTCCATAAGCTCGGTGGCACCGCCCGGTGTCATCTGCTTGCCGGATACTGCCGTACGGATCGGCCACATAACATATCCGTTCTTGCAGCCTTTCTGCTCTACATATTTAAGAAGTGTCTGATACAATGCATCGTTGCTGTAATCTTCCTGAGCCTCTAAGACTGGAAGGATCTCCTGCAACACTTCAAGAGAAGTCTGTGCATTTGTCTTCATTTTCTTGTGCGTGTACATTGCCACATCATATTCCGGAAGTTCCTCAAAGAAATCAATGTGATCCCTGATATCCGGGAAGATCTCGATACGGGTCTGTACCATATGTGCAATCTTCTTCAGATCATAATCTTTGGTGATCACTTCTTTGATATACGGAAGTGCCATCTCGTAGAACTTGTCAAAGTCCATTTTTTTGATGTATTCCCCGTTCATCCATTTTAACTTGGTATAGTCAAAGACTGCCGGTGATTTATTCATATGATGGTAATCAAACTTTTCTACCAGTTCTTCGAGTGTCATGATCTCCTGGTTATCTGCCGGGCTCCATCCAAGCAATGCAACAAAGTTCACGATCGCCTCTGTCAGAAATCCCTGCTCTACCAGATCTTCAAACGACGAATGTCCGCATCGTTTTGACAGCTTCTGATGATTTTCATCCGTAATCAGCGGACAATGGATATATACTGGTACTTCCCAGCCAAATGCCTCATACAGACGATTGTACTTCGGGGAAGAGGAAAGATACTCGTTTCCACGGACAACATGGGTAATTCCCATCAGATGATCGTCTACCACATTTGCAAAATTGTAAGTCGGATATCCATCGGACTTGATCAGAATCATATCGTCCAGCTCCGCATTGTCAACGGTAATATCCCCGTAAATCTCATCCTCGAACGTTGTCGTTCCCTCCGTCGGGTTATTCTGGCGGATGACATACGGTACGCCTGCGGCAAGTTTTTCTTCTACTTCTTCCTTGGAAAGATGCAGACAGTGCTTGTCATATACATGAATTTCTTTTCCTGCAACTACTTTTTTGAGTCCCTCTAAGCGTTCCTTGTCACAGAAACAATAATAGGCCTCGCCTTTATCGATCAGCTCTTTGGCATATTTTAAATAAATGCCCTGTGCCTGGCGCTCACTCTGTACATATGGTCCACAGCCGCCATCCTTGTCCGGTCCCTCGTCATGGATCAGGCCTGTTTTCTGCAGGGTGCGGTAAATAATATCTACAGCGCCTTCCACATAACGCTCCTGATCGGTATCTTCTATTCTTAAGATGAAATCTCCGCCCTCATGCTTTGCTACGAGGTATGCATACAATGCCGTACGAAGATTTCCCACATGCATTCTTCCTGTCGGACTTGGTGCAAATCTTGTTCTTACTTTACTCATTGCGTTTCTCTCCTTATTCTGTCATGTGTTTTATTATATAACAAATACACACATAACGCAAACGAAACATATCATACAGTATATGCTGATCAGAAAGGAAAAAGAAATCCATGAATGCAACTATTAATACGATGCCGGAAACAGACAATGGCAGCCATCAGGTACCTGGCATGTGCTACGTTCCCTGGCAGACATTCGGCAAAACCTACGATCCTATGCGCGGGCTTGCCGCAGGCACAATTTTTCCGGAACTGGATAAACCATTTACCGGAAAATGCAATATGAATACGATGCAGGGAGGGCGGCGGCGATGACAAGACCATCTTCTCAGCCAATGAACCGGTCGGAATTGTACCGCTGGGTTATGGCACTGGGCTTTTGTGCCTATGATATGCTTCTTTATCTGGACACCCATCCGGATGACGCACAGGCACTCTCTTATTACAATCAGTGCAACGAATTATACAATTCAGCTAAAAAGACATACGAGGAACGTTTCGAGCCGTTGTCCGCATTTGGCAGCCAGCCGCTGGAGGACTGGGACTGGAATGACGGTCCAATGCCATGGGAAGGAGTGAAATAAGCTATGTGGAATTATGAAAAAAGATTGCAATATCCGATTTCCATTTCAACACCAAATGCTAAGATGGCATCTTTTATTATAAGTCAGTACGGTGGTCTGTATTGCAATACCCTATAATATGTTATTTCTTTTCTGCGTCTGCCAAAATTCCGGCTGCGATGGCTGCTGCCATCTTCTTGGCATTATACAGCGTTACATCGTCTTTGTCATCGACAAAGCAGCACTCGATCAGCATGGCCGGAGAATTGGTTCGGCGCAGCACATACAGATCCTTGCGCGTCTTTACGCCGCGGTTGCGGAATCCAAGAGCTGAAATTGCTTTTACAACACGCTCGGCAGGTGTCTTTGCTGCACTCGCTGGACTGTATACCCACACTTCTGTTCCTGTTGTCTTTCCGTCCCCTTTCTTATCAGTTGCTCCAGAATTAAAATGAATCGAAATGTCCAGATCAGCCTTATGCTGATTACATTTTGCTACGATACGTTTTAAAACATCCGTCTGGCTTTTTCCGTTCTGACAGGTGCAGTCGTATACGGTATGACCTTTTTTTCTAAGCAACTTTATTACTTCCTTCTTTACTTTACGTGCCTCTGTGGACTCCTGGATGAGTCCAACAGCACCGCAAGCAATTTTTCCATCCGGGTTATGCCCGGCATGTACGTTGATTTTCATATGTAATTACTCCTCCTTCACTTCTGGTATTCCTGCTACGCTGGTGAGCAGTGATACCACGCCTGATACAATTGCAGATGATACGACCAGCTTCCAATCCACAGACGATACCACAGCGGCAGTACCAATCACTGCAACGGCAGTCTGTGCCATCGTCTTAACAGCACGAATTCCGGCGGCTTTCATCCATTTTTCTGTGCTTACGCTTGGTTTTAATACACAATTCTTTAACATGTTATTCTCCTTCCTGTGGCTCTGTTGGTAGAGCCATCAATGCGTTATACAGTTGTGTTCCTACTCCGTTCCCATGAAGTGCGTGATACTGCTGGTACTCGTCCTCTAAGGACTGTTTTACATATACTGGACAATATCCGAGATCATCATGGTATTTGTTATACAAACGAATCAGATCGGCACGAAGCAATGCCCTGACTCCTTTGCGTGTGGCGATTACCTGCTTATATAAGCAAACTGTCACGCCCGCTAATGTGGTTAATAATTGCCAGTTATTTGACAAAAATTCAATCATATGTATTCCCTTCTTTATTATTATGCTTTAAGTATAACGCCCGTTCGGGTTGTGTTTGTACCAAGTTTCCATGAAACAGCAATTTAACTTTTGAGAACTCTCCAATGGTTTTAAAAAAATACAATCTTGCAAAAAACGGAAGCATTACTATTCCATGCTTGAATTGCATTATTTTTTTCGTTGGGCATTTAGCAAGCCATTTTTTAATAGCGACAACCGTTGGCTATCAGTCAGACAGTATTAGAAGCAGAGTCTCGTTCGTTAATGGAAACGAGCAAATAGGAGTGACTATTGCTTATTCGAAAGAAGATACACTGGAGGCCTATTCCGGGAAGTTTACTATCAGTAATACGAGAGATTCGATGGATGTTATTGTCATAGGTATTAAAAATTACAGCAAAGTGTAAAGTTAATTATTTGTTGTTAGATTAGTATTTTTAATTATTTTTTCTCCGTCAGAAACATCTGGAACAATAAGATATTTTACAATAGATGCCTCAGATATATTTGATGCATTTTTGTAGAATGGAATATTTATAAGCACTATTGTAGTATTATCAATGCCATTAGCATAAAAATCGAAGTAAATAATATTTCCGCTGCGTACTATTCTAAACTTTTTAATTTGTCTAAGAGTATTGTACCTTTGAATTATATAGGGATTGTCTGCATGTTCTTCAATAATATCAAAGTTGCAATTGCCGCCTAATCCATTATTAAAAACTTGACTAATTGTGACATTAAAATGGTTATAAGCTGCTCCTTGTGCCCCTGTTTCCGAAAAATAAGTAATTTTAAAAAATCTAAACCATCCACCTGCCTTACCAATACTTTTTTCATAGTAGAAATTTTTAGTAATGCCATCCGGATTAATGATTTGAAATTTACTATTTAAATTGCTGTTTGTTCTACGCAACTTTAAGATACGCCGCTTTTACTGATTCTTTGTTCACGTTGCAATAGATCATAGTTGTATCTATCTTGCTATGACCTAAAATTGCCTGTATATATTGTATTGGCAGTCCCCTTTTTGCTGCATTTGTTGCCATTGTCCGGCGAAAACGGTGCGGATGTACCTTTTCTACACCAGCTCTTCTTCCAATCTGGCGAACCAAATGCTCGATGCTACACTTTGACATCCCTGTCCCTCTTTTATTTAAAAATAACGGGGAAGATGCATTCCAACTTCGTTCTGCCAAATAGCGTTGTAAATAATACATTGCATTATCACTTATATATACAGTACGTTCTTTATTCCCCTTTCCCAGTACTGTGCACTCTCCTGTTCGGAAATCTATATTTTCCATGCGTAAATGAGCCACTTCTGAAACACGACAACCTGTGGAAAGCATAAACTCCACCAGTGCCTTTTCTCTCGAAGTCTTCAGGCAGTCCCGGATTTTCTCCATTTCCGCAGCAGAAAATGGCTTCTTATCTGCTTTTTTCTGTTTGATGCGCTTGATTCGCAACATTGGATTCTTAGAAATAATCTCTTCTGCTGTCAACCATGCAAAAAACGTAGACAGAAATCGCCGCTTATTATCTACCGTTACGGAGCTCACTTTGTGCGTACTCTGATACTTAGCAAGATGAAAACGAATGTCATTTGTTCGGATTTCCGCAAAATTTTTTGGAATATCCACGAGAAGTTTCACAACTGCGTCTCTGTATTGATCCAAAGTGCGATCTGAATGCCCTTCCAACCGCATAGATGCTATATAGGTTTTAAGGATTTTCTCATTTCCCTGCTCATTAACCGGCACCAAATCTGTACACTGTTCCACCACATTATATCTGCAAAAAAGAGCAGATAATGCCATATCTACCTCGCTTATCTGCTCTTTCCCCATCTTCTTATATAATATTGCCAGTAACTCTGTGCGAAACTTTTCTTCCATCGTCGTTCTCCTTATCCCATAATGTTTCTTTCCATTATAGAACAGAGTTCTTATACTTCGGCAACATATTCCTCGCCAGTAATTTTTTTGTATTCTTCTTCTGTGATCCACTTTCCAACGGCATTATGCACACGTTTTTTACTCCACAGACCACGGTCGTAATACTCTTTCACTTTTTCAAACTTACTCATCCAGACTCACCTCCATCTGCATCGCCATATAATCAATATCTGCTCTCTGTTTTTCGATGCTATCTGTGTTTGCTTCTGTTTTTACCACATTTTCCTCTAAATCCACAGACACTGCCGTAATACGCATCTCTGTATCATCTACTTCTTTTTCAAGGATAATCGTCTTTTCTTCTCTCTGCAGCTCTATTTTTTCAAGGACAACATATCCAGGAATCACAGATGTCAATACATCCTCGTCTGAATAGATCTCTAATCTCGAAAGGCTATTCTTGTCAGAAAAAATGGTCTGCAATTTTTCACAGGTTTCTTCATTATTAAATACAATATGTAGTTTTCCTTCTTTGTGGTTAGCATCTACTATGTTATAAATGCTCTTTTTTGTCTTTAATTTCATATTTTTCCTTCTTTCTTAATCAAATTTACGAGTTACAATTAAAATCAAACAGCAATTTAAAAGGTGTTTTGAATGAGGTAACAATTCATCTTCCACAATCCATCACAGTGCTAGGATACATAAACTCTATGGATTCTCCTATCGGATGCCAAACCTTTAACACCACCTCTTTCGTATCTGATTCACCAATATCAACAGGAGAGTTTAGTGTATTATGGTTTGGAAGTGGTAATAGCAGAAATGGAATGAGATATCATGTGATAGCCATTCCTTATTCAGCAAACCCTAATGTTAGTAAAAAAATATATGCGAGAGAGCTTTTTAATCAAAGATGGAATACTGATTGGTATGAATTATAATTTTACCCAATTGCTCCAAATAGCATCATGCCGACTCCGAATCCATAACTCGTCTTTGCCTTTGAATCCGAACTCTGCCTGAAATACCTGAGATGCTATTTGAGTTAAACGAAAGAGTGAACCGTTTCCGTCTACACCAAATTGTATTATATTCCACCAACCGTCTAAATTTGGATACGGAGAATCGGCTACTGGATCACCATATCCAGTTACACAATAGACGTGTATTCCTGTTGTTAAAGGAACGTCATTAAAAAGCTTAAATGTTTTTGGAATATAAGAAATATCCAGCATATTGGTATTTAAATTGCTGTTTATTTGCGCAATACTTGCAGCCATCGTCCCCTCTATGTTCGGATTCGCCTGCCGCGCGTCTAGTGCACTCCCTGGTTCTGTGGTGGTATTGTTGTTCACTATTGCCGGTTTTCCATCCAGGTCATTGTATTTCCCCGAAAATGCAACCGTCTTTAAATCTGCAAAAAACTTTGCAATCTTTCCAAGAATCTTCGGCATTTTCTCCTTGGATGCTATGTTTTCTCTTTTTGCTGCTACTGTAAACTCCGGCTCCTGTAATGCATCTGTTGCATTTTCCCTTGTTTTCATCTGTTCATCAATCTTTTTCAGATTGGCATTCACAACATCCACATCGTAATCATCCTGTGGATCATCCATCTGCAGATCATAGTATTTTGTTTTTGTCATGGCAAAACCTCCTCTCTCAATTGCCTGTGCGTATAGCTATGTAACTGTGCATGCGTAAATTTGTGTAAAACTGCATGCGTATTATAAATAAGAAGAACTTTGTAGCATATATCCTCTGGTGACATACGCCGGATCAGTTCTTCAACAACTCCGACACGGTCCGCTACATTCAATTTCAGATGCACGAGTATGTAATAATGCTCCTCATCTGAATACAGATCATAATTGTTTTCTCCTAGGCTGGCATTTAAACATTTTACAAGTGTCGGATGCGTATACGGTATCCGTTCATTCCACCGCAGCGACACACGCGACCGGCGGAGTTCCAAATTTTCACCCGCGCCCGGAATGATATGTAAGATTCTTTCGAACCGCTCAATCCCTTCTACATCCGAAGTTTCTATAAATGCATTTCGTAATATTTTAGTGGTATCCATGTTAAGAGCCGCCACCTGTTTATCCTCGCTCTGCATCAATTGCTTCATTTCTTCAAACTGCTGCATAAACGGTGGCAGATAATCAATCATTTTTTTAACCACTCACATCACCCCTTACCGGGATTGCATCCTCATCCAATGTTACATTTTCAGATGCACCATTCAGTTTCACATCTGTAATATCCAATATTCCATCAATCAATAATAACCGAGATTCAATCTGGCTCTTGCGCACCACCAGGTTATCTTCATTACTCCAATCAGCAGAAAGTTCTGTAAAATACCCATCTATTGTCGACTTTATATCGGATTTTAAGGATTCAAATGAATATCCATTCTTATAAACCGCGGTAACCGCCACAGCAACAGGAACTTCTTTCACTCCCATAACCTTTACCACATGCCCAATAGGTGCCAGACCATATCCATCTCCTGTCTTATCATCCGGATCTACATCATTTTGTACTTTCTTCACTAATGTAGCTGATGGAGCTTTAAGCTCTGATGATATGATATACACTCGAACAGTGCCACCCACTGTAAGAAGTTTATTTTTTGCAGCATCATGTACCGCTTTCAACCATGCAAATACTTCCGTTCCAACGGTTTCCGCAGACTGCTTTCCAATCCACTCCGTAACTGCTGTAACAGGAATAAACTTTGCCGGATCATATCCTTTTTCCCACATCCGGATAACTTTGCATGCACCAACTCCATCAATGGCCGATACACGTTCCTTATAATCCGGATTGTTGCCACAAAAGCTTGTACTAGAAAATCCCTCGTAATAACGTTCACGGAAATCTTCCACATCTTCCTCATCCTCGCCGGGGATCAAAACCTCTGTAAGTTCCGCTGATTCCATATCATTCAGATCATTCTTTGTTTCAATCGTAAGCAATGTTCCCAGCTGCTGGTTTCCAACAATACCGGCAGTCTCACATGTTACCTGGTACTCTCCGGTTGCTTCATCCATTACAGATGTTACCTCATAGTTCAAATCTCCGAGATTAAAACGATCACCAATGGAAATATCTGTATCTGACGGTTTTACCACCATTTTACATATCGCATTTGTTTCTTCCTTTGGATAAATTCCGTTTTCTGCTGCTCGTTTGATTAAATAATAGTAGGATGCTGTATCTGCGTATACTTCATTCACAATCATATCCATGTCTATGTACGCTTGCGCAAGCTCCATAGCCATCGGAGCAATCGCATCATAGATCACAGATCCTTCACGCTTGTCCAGCTTATCACTCACCTGCGAAAGCATTTCTTCCATAATGGAATCAAAATCTTTATTCTCAAACACTAATATCCCACCTCCATTTCCAATCCGCTTACTTTATCACCTTCTGCTGTAATTACAGAAAATGTAACATGCAGGGCTTTCTTTCCAACCGGTTCCATTTCAAAATCTGTACAGGAATCAAAACGATCATCTGCAGTAATTGCATCCGTAATCCTCAGTGGCAGTTCTGACATAACATAAGATAGAGACTTCCCCCTCAGATCCTGAAACTCCACTCCATAATTCCATGAATAAATTACATTTTCATATCGCTCTGTGTTCAAAATTTTCAATATTGCCTGCCGGTTTGCATCTTCTCCATCTGCTTTGCCAAGAAAAATTCTTGAATCTTTCTCAATGGTTCCTATCTGCATTGCATATGTAAGAGACGGATCATTTTCCACTTCAAAGCCGGTCATATCATCTTCTTCATCGTCATCATCATAATTTGTCGGGATCATTCCTTCACCACCTTGTCTATTACCACAAACTCCTGACCGCCGCTTTTGCGCATCATCAACACTTCATCCCCAGCTTTTAAGGAATTGTGAATCATAATCTTTACATTTTCCAACACAATGTCATCACCAGCTCCGCCCGATCGGTCCTTCGTTTTCCATCCATACTCTTTCTTAATTGTTACTTCAACCTCATGGTCCGTCATGCTTTGTGGCACCACCAAAAATTCTTCTCCAATTTCAAAAGAGTTTGTAATTTTCACTTTCAGAGGATCTTCGCTGGTAACCACACCGGTCACATAATCACACATCTTTGCAGCCCGTACCGCATCCATTGCAATCTTCTTAATCAACTGCACCAGATTTCCGCTACTCACTAAAATCACCCCCAGACAAAACCAGGTCCATTGTATATTCACAATTTTTAAATGTGTGTGTCACTTTCTCTACCAGCATATAATTCGCAATTTTCAGATCTCCCAAATCAAGTATGACTGGCACAAGCGATCCTCCACGCACTTTATTGTTTCCAATCACGCCTGATATGGTAAGTGTACGCTTCTCATGGCTATACAATTTCAATAATGCCTGTGCTTTCAGCTTTCCAATATCCGGACTATTGATCTCATCCGTAAACTGCAACGTTCCCCATTTTGCGATTTTCTTATTGTCACGTACCAGATAAATTCCATAACTGGTTCCAGTATTTTGACTTGTTGATGTCTTTGTACTTCCTTTTTTCTTCTTACTGGATTTCTTTTTCTTATAGATCAGCTTGATCTGGTTATACACATCCGTATCAATCGTTGTTTTGTAGGAATAATCTTCTCCTGTTTCCGCATCTACCAGACAGGTATTTACCTTCATCTTTGCCACATCAGTCAGGCACAATTTTCCAATATTATCATAAAAAACATATGTCTTTCCTTTTACCATTAAAGTATCATCCAACGCGTTTTGAATCATATCGAACAATGCCGTATTGTCCTCAACCGCTGATCTGCGCCACCCTGTCTTTGCCAGTGTGCCGCATTTTAACAGGAAGCGCTTTACAATAATCCGAATTACTTCATCTGCTGTTTTTTTACTATAAATAAGGGTGTCTTTGTTTTTCAGATACCTAAGCTGATCATACACGGTATACGATGCCATCCCGTCCTTCTTGACTTCTTTTGCAAAAACAAAGCCATAGAAAAACTTCTTGCTGTCCACAGTAACAAGAATTTCATTTCCCATGCCTATGGAAAATCCTTTTTCAACTTTTGCTGTGAAAGTAAATTTGCCAGGTGTGCTGTCTCTTTCCCATACAACCTTTGCTCCATCTTCCACTGGTACTGTAAATTTCTTTTTCCCATTATTTACAGTAATCATTACATTGCCATTCGGTATTTTTCCCGTTTCTGCTTCATCGGCTTTTATTGTTTCCGCTTTTGCCTCATGACGCGATAATATTTTCTGCAGATATTGCAATTCTTTCTTGGAATCCTTTTTTTCACCAGAACCGGATGAATTATTTCCAGTATTTACATATTTTGGCGTGCCATAACCGGTAATTGTGGCATTATTCAAAGAATATGTCCGCCGCGCTACCTTATCGGATGTATTTCCTTCAATAGTATGTAACTGGCCACCACTAACACTTTCAACAATTCCTACATGGCTGCGGCCTGTTTTAAAATAAACAATATCCCCTCTTTTTGGCGTGTACTTCCCTTTATACTTAAACTGTCCTTTCTTTTGATACCACTGCATACCATAAGCTACGGATGCCGTTTTCGGAACAATGGAAGTAGATACCCCGGCTTCATGTGCACACCATGAAACAAACGAATGGCACCATGCAGCACCATTCGCTCCTGTATATACTCCATATTTGGTTTTATTGCTTCCCTGCTCCCGGTACCCGATCTCGCCAATCGCTACATTAACGATATCTTTCATCAGCTACCACCTCCCGGAAATTTCAATACCGTTCCTGCATACAAATAATGACCATTCGATGATGATTTTCGTCCATGCTTACGAGCTGCATTTTCAATCGTTTTCTGGTTTAACTGATAGAGTTTCTTCCATGCAGATGCATTGTTCATCTGTTTCTTCGCAATTTTCATAAGCGTGTCACCAGATTTTATCTTGTAACTTTTGGCTATAGCTTTCGTTTTCTTCCGTTGTTTTTTAACCGTAACAACCGTTTTCTTTTTTCCGGACTTTGTCTTTTTGTCTTTCGGTACAAGTTTCTTTGCTCCCCAGTGACGGTATTCTTTCATGTTAAGCTTTACACACACATCTGATCCGTATTTATCTGCATCTTCCATGATCTCATAATCTTCAATGGTCACATCCATTATGATATCTTCGATAAGATGTTTATCTGATACTTTGTAACGATTAAACTTTAGCGTGACTGGGTTTTTCTGATTTTTCCATTTCTCCAATTTCGAAAGATAATATGCCGCTCCCACCTCTGCTCCTTCACAGGAAAAAGGGTATTTATTAATTGGTAACAGCAACTCCGGAATTGTAATATCAGACAATCCCGGAGACTTAATAAGATTAACCTCTCCCTCATTTATGAGAGTTATGGTCTTATTTTTGTTATTGATCTTGATGTCAAGAGACCCTGGGGTCACTGGAAAAAGGACCCCATCAATATATAATTCATACATCTTTAGTGTTCTCCTTCCGCTGCTGCATTCATTTCTTCCTCAATTTTGCTACGCAAATGTTCCGCCATTCCATCTAAATCCATATCATTGTTTACGTTGTTATGGTTGATCATCTCAACCTTGATCTGTGCTGTTGTAAATTTATTCACGTACTCACGATCTGCAATATCTCTCAGGTACTTCAGATCCTCGCTGGATGCAGATAATGTATTAGCTGTTTTGGCGGTATTCTTTGCAGTGTCTGCTGTATTTGCTGCTGTTGCCGCGTTGCTGGATGCAAGCGCATTTGGATAATTATTTGCACTTGGAATATTCGTGGCTTTTGATGATATTGTATTCTTTATTTTACTGGTTACACCATCGCCCCATGCTGCTCCGGCAGTATATGCATCTTTGGCCCATCCACTTTGATAGACATCATACGTTTTTATTCCTTTATTAAATGCATCTGTTACGCTGGTATAATCTTTTGTATTTCCAGCAGCTGCAGCCGCTTTTGATGCATAATTATCTGCGGCACTCGTAATGCCGCTATAATCAAATTCGACAAAAGGCAACTTGTTCAGCGCGGAACAAATACCAGATACTACAGTAAGTGCTGTAGACAGCATGTTATACCAACGAGTTTGAACATGACTTATGGAATTGTGAAAAGCAGTTTCAACATTGGTTGCACATGCCCCTGCCGCATTCCATATTCCAATAAAAACATCTGCAACTGATAATCCCAAATTTTTAAAATACTGAATAGCCACATTTACGCTTCCCGTTACAACACCAAAAGCCGACTGTGCAATATGTCCAGCTCCTGAAAAATGATTACATAACGCAACCAACACAATGATCAACGCCATAATTCCAACAACTATCCATGTTAACGGGCAAGACAACATTGCAGTATTTAGCCCGTACTGTGCCGCGGTTGCAGCCGCAGTTGCACTTGCTTCTGTTCCTGTTGCTGCTGCGTGCGCATATGATGCAACACACATTGTAATCTTAATTCCTGTTGATATCATATCTATTGCGTTCGTAATGCCAACATAAGTTGCATAAGCCGCTAATGCTGCAACCACACCATAAACAACAGGACCTATAATTTGCCAGTTGTCTTGTACAAAGGTTCCTATTGATCCAATTCCTTCAAATATATCAAGTACCACACCTGCTACTACTGCAAGATCATTTATTGCATTTGTAGCAAACTCCTGAAACCCGTCTGTATTTGCCAAATCATTAAGTCTCTGCAAAACCGGCTGAAATGCCATAGTGGCGTCATTTTGAAATACCGTCCACATCTGTCCCCATGTCATTGGCATATTTTCAAAATTAGCATTTATCTCATCAGTCGCAGCAAATACCGCTTGCTTCACAACATCAGCCGACAGTTCCCCATCTTGTGCCATGCTTCGAATCTTACCGATTGGAACATTAAGATAATCTGCAATATTCTGAATCAGATTCGGTGCCTGCTCAAAAATACTGTTTAACTCATCCCCTCGAAGTACACCAGAGCCCAGCGCCTGTGATAACTGCAATTCTGCATTTGCTGCTTCCTGCGTAGACGATCCCGCAATTGTCATCTGCTTTTGGACTAAATTTGCGAACTGGACAACTTCTGCATTGGAACTAAATGCATCTTTCGCATTATTACCAAATCGAGCAACCACACTCGCCATATCTCCTAATGATCCTCTGGCATCGTTTGCAGCCACATAAACCATGTTGTACAAATCGGCCGTACTCTGCAATCCGTCATTCATCATATTTAATCTGGATGTAGTCTGTGTGATCTCATCCGACATCTCCAAAATTTTTCCAGCCGTCTGAATACTCAGGTACGCCCCTGCCATTCGTTTAATTGCCGAAACTAAATTCGATGATTCACTTGCACCGTTTTGTAATGACTGATTAAATTGTTCCTGTCTTCGAATATTATCATTGATCGGACTACTCGCCTGTTGCATTGTTTGATTGAATTCTTCCGCAGCTACAGTTGCCTGTGCAATTTCATTCCGGGCAGCTTCCAAAGATGCCGTATTCACACCAGCATTCATTGCCTGATCCATATCATAAATCGAAGAAATTGCCATATTCACAGAACTGATGATATGCATAAGAGGGGCGCTAAAATTGTCTGCCAACTGTATTCCCGTTGTAATTGTAGCCATATTATCACCGCCCTTCTGCTTCCTTCGCTATTTTCTTTGCCTCTTCCTTTTCCGCTTCAATTCTTATATCTATACAGGCAATAATAAAAGCCTTTTCCTCCTCTTCTAAAGCAACCCATTGGGAAGGGAGAATGTGGAGCTTGTGCAATGCATAATATGCATAGTTTGCTTCCGCATCCCCTTCCTCAATTAGTTTTTTGCCTGCTCTGTCTTATCCTCTAAAGTATCAAATCCCTGGAACTTCTGAACCCATGCAGAAAGGTCCTGGTATTCTCCCGGGTTGTCGATCATGGCATACAGAAGTTCTCCCGGTGTCTTCACTCCATAAGAATCCTGTAGTTCCTTATTGTAAAGATCCGGTTCAACAATGCTCTCTGCGATCAGATCATTGATATATGCCGTTGTATCCAATTTTGGACGGAACATATTCGGCTTTCCAACTACCGGAACATCTTTTGTATGGCCCTCACGCATTGTTTCATTTCGCTTTGATGTAATCGGACGAAACTCAAACTCCAAAGGATTGCCATTTTCGTCCACAAAAGCTTTCGATGGTGCATACTTCCCGTTCTCTCTTTTAATTTTGTTTTTTGCTAAAAATCTGCTTAAATTTGACATACATTGTCTCCTTTCTTCCTATAAAAAATCCCCTCATGCCAGACACATAAGGGGCAATATTACGCTGCAAGTCCAATAATTTCTTGAAACTCTTTCGGCATATCAAAATCATCAAATGTGAAGCTAACATCCTCGTCCAGATATGAGTCAGAAGATGCATCAAATTTCGCAAGCACTCCACTGTCAATGTTGCACTGTAAAAGAGTGATTGTCTGAGATCCTGCAGCACTGGATGGATCATCATTCGTGATCTGAATTTCGAAATAGACATCCTCACCAGTGTTTTTAAAATCAAGCATCATTTTACGGAAAATGCTCGTATTATAATGTATTGTACAAGATCCGGTTCCTTCCCATGATACCGACTTATTTCCCTTTCCTGTCTTGCCAAGAGTTGGAACCTTTGCCTTGTTCTTCTTGAAATTCGCTTCAAGCTTGATTGCGGTCATCAGATTGTATCTACGTTCACCAATTGTCACGTAGCACTCTGCAAGAGCTGCAGAGATAGAATCCTTTGCAAGCATCACATTATTCATTTATACTTCACCCCCTTATTTCACTACTGTAGTCATGTACATAATACTCATGGCATTTACAACTTCAACCGTATTATTAACGACTACCGATTTCTTTGATTCTCCCTGTTCCACGGTGACATTATCCCGCTTGAAATTCTCAATAGCCCGCAAATTCTGTAATTTTTCACGGATCTCGCACAGCCCACTTTTCAAGCTGTTCCGCCCTGGATCATCATTTGGGAACTTCCCGCGGAACCGTGTCTTAAAGAGCAGTGCATCATCATTTGCAAGCTGGTCTACAACCCTGATTGTCTGATTGTCGCAAAAAAATTCGTTGCAATCTTCCGTGATGGTTATGTGTGTATTGATATCACTTAGAATCTCAATTTCATCATCATTTCTATCAAACACAAGCTGTCCCTTTTTGATATAATCTTCCAGATCATTGTCAATTGGCTCAATGGAAAATTCACCATCGTACACTCTGCCCTCGCAGGACTTATTCACCGCAGTGGAGCATTCCACCCCAGTAAGCCAATATACAGCGGATGCTTCCGGCCAGCCCTCGTCCGTCGTTTTATTCGGTGTGGAAATAACTCCCATATAGTCAGCATCCGACTTGTAAAGCACAAGCTGAAACTTCTTACCAACTTCATCACGCATACGCTTTACATATGCCACATACAGCCTCTTGGTCACCTCATCTGTAACCACAACGCCCATCGTATTAAATCCGTAGGCTTCTGCCTTTGCCAGATACTCCGCATGCGCATCGCCATTGACGACACCATTCGTTCCGCCAGACAGTGCTGCCGATGCAACTGCTGCAAGTTCCAACGTATCTGTTTTAAATGTCACAAAGTCATTATCTTTCAGATCAGCCGCTTTTTTTACATTCTGTACTTCAATTCTGGACGTATCAAGATATGTAGTTACATTCCACGACTCTGGATCATCCACGTCCTTTGCTATGGAGATCCTGATCGCATTGCCGCGTGTCCCCGTGTACTTAGCTGTAGCATAATCATTGGACGCTTTTGTCCCGCCGCCGTTTAACCGGTATGCATACAGCACCAAGGTTCCGCCAGCAAACAGATCTCGCAGTCCTTTCATCTTATCGTCGGTATAACTATATCCGAATATCTTTTTCGAATACTTCTGCATATCCGCTGTAGTAACCTTAAAAACCGTATCATCCGGTCCCCAGTCAAGTTCCAACGGCATTGTGGCAATACCACGGTCAGACAATGCCGCAGATGCAATCCCCGCACTTACGACATTGATATACGCGCCCGGAAGCACTTTGTTCTGGGTTATCCATGTTCCTCCGCCAAATGCCATTTACTTCACTTCCTTTCTCAGATAATCACCGGTGATCTTATCCACCTGCGCAATCGTATATGTTTTTCCATCTTCCAGCAACGCTTCCAGCAGATCCCGCTGTTTCTTATAGCGTTTGGATTCTGCCAGCTGCTGCTTTGTAAATACATCCGCAGATGCCTGCGGTTTTACTTCTGGCTTTATATCGCCCATATTGTTCACCTATCCTTTCAAATGTAATATTGTTGTAATGGTTTCCATAAGAGGAGCCGGAGTCTCTACCTTGCGGACGAAATAATTGTAATTTGCAAAGAAATTCAGCACTCCGTCTGTAATCTCATGATGCATGTCCGTCCCTCGTACCGGCCTGTCTGCATCCAAAGGCGTAATATTCTCCAACGCCCATAACATACGATCAGCTACATCGCGGCATTCACTATTCGGATTGTCCTCCGATTCCGGGAAATACTGTATACAAAATGGATTGTCCATCAAATACCGTTTGGATGGGAAATCTGTCTTGGATGGATTTAAGAGGGTAATAAAAAAGCAAGGCTCTTTCAAGTCCTGCTTTATTTCCTCTGTATAAATTTCATAATCATCCCCAAACTCTTGGTTCAGGGCAATTGCTATCCCGGCTATCACGTTATTAAGCATTGAATGTACCTCCCAAGAACTCTTCCAGTCTCTTTTCCAGTAACCCAGGAGCCATACGTTTGATTTCATTTTCAGAAATAGTCATCATAAACTGCCCTTTAACCCATCCGTTATGGTTTGCTGTTCGATGTCCGAATTCTACAAAGCTCGCATACTCAGTTGGATTCATAATTTTAATGGTGTACTGGTTCCCTGATTTTGTAACTTGAATGCTATCAACAGCCGCCTGTACTCCTTCTTTATTACCTGCAGTCCACCCTCTTCGAAGAGTACCACCAACCTTGCCTGTACTTGCTGGATATTTTCCTACAGGTGTCCTTTTGATTACCTTTGTGAGCAATCTGGCCGCAAGTTCCTTTGCACATGATTCGCAAAAAGAATTCCTTGTATCCTCGCTGCCTGCCAATCTATTCAAATTTTCCTGAAACTTCACCAGTTCCCGCATATCCACGCTTCCCATTCCCATCATGCATACCTCTCTGATAATTGCAACACAATCTCCTGATGCGTCGGATATACTGCTGCCACACTGCCGCATTTATAGTTTTGTGTCACACCAGCCTGTGTTACTGTAATCTTTGCTCCCGGCTTGATCTGCACGTCCGGAGATAAAAACAGCTTTGTGACTTGTGCCGTCTTTGCCGCTGATTCCGTCTGATCCACAGCACTGACACTGGAATATGACAGGCGGCATGGTTCATCTTCCAATACCACCACATCTTTTTCTGTTGTAATTCTGGTTTTTGGATCTTTTACTTTCTGGTGCTCCATAACGGTACATCTGCCATCATATGTGGCTTCCTGCGCTTCCCTTGCAAGTGCCTGTGCCTGTTTGATTGCATCCGTGATCATTTCCATGCCACCTTTCTGTATCGGTTCAATGAAGATTTATAATTTTTCAGCACTGTATCCTTGAAATTATCATCCACATACTGACGGAATGATGTAGAAGTATCGCCCTCGGAAATTGAGGAGACAGAACCAACAGCTCCCGTCTCACTTCCAATATTCTCATTCCGATACAGATCCATTGCCATGCGGTAGCCGGTGTTTTGCAACCCATCCGGCATTTCCTCCACATGACAGTAGTTCTTAATGATTTCTTCCACATCTGCAATGACAAATTCAAGCACCACATCCTTAGAATCACCCTCAATTCCAAGTAGTGCTTTTAACTTTGCCAGCTCCATAGGCTACCCGATCTTGTGCTTGATCGCTACGATTCTAAGCTGCTTTGGCTCGTATACCGGATTCCAGTTCTCTGCCATTGCAAGCTCTGCTCTTGTTGGTGTCTCCACATGTTCACGCTTTGCTCCGGTGTATGCGATTCCTCTCGGATGCAGGATAAACGCCCTACGGTTAATCAGATAATCAATACCACCACCGGTCTGTTTGTCACGATCAACCTCTGTTGCTACATGACCGACCGGAGAACCATTTCCATATGCGATTGCTCCATTTCCAAACAGATATGTGGTATACACACCATTTTTAGCATCCACCGGGCAACCATCATCCACGGTCACACGTCTGCCCTGGTAGGTGTCAAACTCAACATCTGTAGAATCACGCTCGGTCTCAATCAGGTTCAGTTTTTTCAGATAAGACTTGGTCGCAGAGTGCATTGCTACGCCGGATAACTGCGCCTGTGCATCACCAAGAAGCTGGCACGCATCGATAAATGCAGATGCACTGATCTGCTTTGCGGCATCCGTCTTTCCAATAGTCAGATCAAGGATATGATCCGCCATTCTGGTCTCTGCCGCCGGTGTTCCACTATCTCCTGCGGTAGTGGTTCCAAACACACCGGACAGGATCGCGATCAACTCTTTCTGCATATCTCTCGCCCAGTAACCAGCTACCAGATCACCGATCGCTTTCATCGGATCTGCTCCTGCCAGTGCTGCAGAAAGATTACTTGCTCCCCACATATTCTGACGGAGGATGGTTGTAGATACATCCTTGTTGGAGCCAATTTTCTTCGGTGTCATTTTTACGTCTTCAAGGATTGCTTCGGATTCTCCCTGTAAATCCTCAAAAAACGGCATGTTGTGTGTTCTTGCCGCTTCGGATGCAAGCATATCAAATTCCGGGCTGTTTACCACGATCCCCGACTGGAAAAACGCGGACAGCTCCATTGTTCTGTTGATTACATACCGGTTAAAAAGCTCCGGTACGATCACGTCTGCAATTTTTGTAATTGCCATAAATCATCTTCCTTTCATACTGTTATAATGTTACTCCGGCGGCTGCGGCCAGTGCCTTTGCCTGCTCCGGATTGGATTTTAAAAGCTCACCCTGTTTGGTCAGATTGAACGTCTCTTTTGCAAATGGGTTCGCAGTTCCTGCGCCGCCGGTGCCACCCTGTGGATGATACGGTGGCTTCGGCTGTTCCTGTTTGAACAGATGTGCCATTGTCTTATCTTCTTTGTACGGCTTTACTGCTTCCTCTACGCCGACCGGCTTACCCTCTTTGTCAAATGTGAACTTGTCAAGTCCACCAGCTTTGTAGATCAGATAATCCGGATCAAGTACGCCCTGCTTTGTGAGGGAATCTTTCAGCGCATAGGTCTTTGAGATCTGGTCATTGGCTGTCTGCTGATCTTTTAACTTCGTCTGCAGATCCGCAACGGTGTTCTGTAATGTCTCATTGTCTGCATTGTTCTTTTTCAGATCCCCGATTGTGGTATTAAGCGTTTTAATCTGACCGGCAAGATTCTCTTTTTCTGCCACGGCGGTATCATACTTACCTTTGTCAACATACTGACCAGATCCAAGGTCTGCGATTTTCACCTGCTTCTCCTTATTCTCCGGCTTTCCGTTATAGGCATTGACGGTATCAGACACCTGCTTATAGAGATCCTCGCCTAAAATGTCTTTTAAAAATTCCATAGTTTCCTTTCCTGCACCGTTTTTAAGCGTGGTGTCTCCACAGCAGTATGCAGTTTTGATGCCATGCATAAGGGCAAATTGCCGCAGTTTAAACGTCATAAGGCTTTCGGACAATATAAAAACAGGACTGCCGGAGAAACTTACTTAGCGTCACCTCTGCGCTGTTCGGTTCATAGATTTCCGGTTGCCCTGTTATTATTGATTTTGGGTATGAAAATACCACCATATCATTTCTGACTGGTGGTAACTTTCAATTTTACATTTCTATCATTTTCCGGATCAGTTCCAGATCTGTCACTTCAAGTGTCACAGTTCCTTTCAACGGGTCTATATCTTCAAAACGAAGTCCTGAGAAAATCAGTCTTTCACAAGACTGCTCCCCCTGCACATCTCCAACTGCTTCATATACTTTTCCTGCATTAAACTCATCATCTGTCTGATATTCAATATTCTGACATAAAATGAATGATGCATAGATTTTCTTTTCTCCTTTACACCTTCTACCAAGAACAGGTGTCATACTCTGGTGTTCTGTAATTTCGATTTTCCCGGTAAATTGTGCAAGTGGCAACCGTCTGCCAGCTGTGATCACATTCAATGATGCGTTTTGAACATCTAATGTTTTTATAAGTTTCACCATACTATCACCCCTGCTTTTCTTCAAAATGCGGACATTTTACATTTTTTCCATTCCAAATTTCAGATGGAAGATTTTTGGGATAAGCATCACAATATTTTGAAAAATCGTTTCTTGAGCCTCTGTATTTACTGCAGTTCAAACATACGCAAAACAGATTCAGCTTATATCTATCTATTTCATATGGTTTATATTTGCTCATAACAATTACCGCCTTTCAAATCTAGGTTTGACATTATATAGTTCATACAATCTTTCCCAAGCAGCCTCTCCAAGTAATATGATCGCATCCTCTTTTTTCATTCCATGTTTCACTTCATCATAATATTTATCTTGTAATTCATATATAATTTCGTCATATGTATCACTAAATGTCTTGAAATCTGGAAGTTTTTCTACCTGTTCATTATATTCTAACACATATGTACCGTTTTCCCCACAGGTTCTGAAACTTTTGACTTTATAATTTACCAGCAGATACAGATCTTCTGGGGACGGTGGCGTACTCAATGGATGATTATGAGTAACATCTTTTCCTTTCATCATTTTAAGCTGATACTTCGTAAATTCTATAGTATCCTCATTTCCCAACTGGCAATTTACCGCTTTCCCATTGTCAAATATAATTCCAACCTCATGGTCGAACTTGCAGATTTCCGACTCGACCGTATCCACATTTTTACCCTTGAAATCATAATAGTTCGGGTTGCTTTTATTATTGTTTGTGATAATCCCCAACCGGTCTTTCGCTGCATTGTTACCATCTGCAAAAGAGGATTTCCACTCTTCATATGTCATATTGCCCGGTACATAATATGTTTTTCCATCTTCACCACGCGCTGCACGTTCTCCCGGCACTCCAAAATCATCTTCGAAGTATGGGCAGGTACACCCACGGCAGTTCGGATGGAACGGCGGAGCTGTCACACCAATTTCATACTGACTCATAGGGAAATGCTGCCCGTCCATAGAACCACAAAGGCTGCATGTAAAACTATCTAATGTTTCCAATATTTCAAACTGTTCCACCCCAAGTTCTGCAAAACAATCCTTTTGCGCTGCATTGGAAAAAGCCGCCTGTTCTGTCATAACCAAGCGACCCGCGTTCTGTTTTGATACATTCATCTTCCGTGCCAGGGCATCAATCGTCTTCTGCGGATCAGCCCCGGTGATGATATTCTGTACCATGGTGATGTTCAATTCATTGACCAGCTTCTGTTTGTTCGTCCAGATCCGGTCTGAAAACGTTTGTCCGTCTGCCGCCCAAGGCTTATGGATCACTGTATCAATCAGCCGATCATTCGGGGATGTAAAACTCCATCCGGTTCCAATCCCCTTCTGAATCTCATAGGCAGTATGGAGAAAACCAGATTGATAAGCATCACGGATTGTAGAATCAACACTATCAAGCTGATTACCGAACATCACTTCCAATGACTGCTGCATTTGAAGCTTCAATGCCTCCAGCCGATTGATGTGTACTTTTGCGGAAGCATTTTCCAGTTCCTTCATCCACTGTCCATTGATAGCATTTTCTTTTCCATACCGTATGTACTGCTCGACATCCCATTTCAGTTCATCCAATTCACTGGAATTTAATAACCGGCGTGCTTCTACCAAAGAAATTTCATTGTTATCTGCAAAACGCTGATACCAGGCATTAATTTTCGCTTCTATCTGACGTTGCGCCGAAAGATATTGTTTTTCAATGTCTGCGTAGCACTGCAAGCCTTGCTGATGCTGGGATTCCTCTATCTGTTTGAAACGCTTTTTCCAATATACACCATTTTTCATTTATCCTGCCCCATATTATCTTCATGGTTGTCCTGCTTGTCATCCGTATTATTTTGATTCGTAAATGCTCCAGAATACAGATCAGCCTTTTCCTGCGCTTCTTTTTCTTCTTTTTCGATCTGCTTCAATTCTTCATCTGCATCTTCCACAAGCGGATGATTTTTCAGAATCGTCTTTTTACTTACAATTCCTACGGAATCCTTGCAAATCTGCGCCTGCTCCGTATCATTCTTGATACAGGTTCGGGTCCATGTCTGGATGATCGTACCGCACTGAATGCCAAGCGCTTTGCAGATCGCACGCACCAGCCGAGCAAAGCCAAGTCGGAACTCTGTTTCCATCAATCCGGTTTTCATTTCCAAGAGCGAATACATGAATTTCAGCGCTTCACCAGACTGATTACCAAAGTTCTCCGGCTGCGGGTCAAAGCCTTGTCCCTGCTCGAAGATTGCCTTTCTAGTTGCATCCAGTACACTGTTCCGGGCTTCAATCGGAATTTCAATGTTCAGCGTAGACACCGCACCGCCCTCATCCCCATCTACCTTAATGGTCTTGTACTTTTTTAAATCAGATAGGAATCCATTCAGATCTTCACCGCCATATCCAGACAGCACAAAAATTAATTCCTGTATATCATCCAGATCATTGATAAAGCCGCTGTAGACTTTATCATATACGTCTATCAGCGGCTTAATGTTGCGCAAATCATCTGTATGGATATTGTTGTTGTAAAATGGGATGAATGGCACTTCCCCGAAATCATGTCGGTAATCCGCTACCATCTCGCCACTCTCTGGATCTATGAACATATCATAATATGTCAAAAGATCCAATTCATCCCCGGTTCTCCGCCGGAATGCCTGGCACTCCGCATCCGTCCAGTATTCGTACACGGTATAATTGTCACCTGTCGCATCGTCAATGTCCGGGTACACCCTCATTAGTCCGATCAGCCTGCGTTTAAGACTACGGTCAAACACCGGGATGATCTGCTCAGACGGAACAACTGCCCATTCAAAACCATTATCGCCCTGCCAGTAATGCGCCCAGCCAATGGAAGTATTGGCAGCATTCACACACAATTTCATGCAGTTCTTGGCATACTCATCACCCAAGGTTTCCGTGATACGCTTATTGCTCACCGTACTGCCTACATCGAACAACGGCGGTGCGGTAAACGCATAGGACGCTTTCTGGTTCACGATCAGGCCATGAAAGTTCCGGGGAATCCGGTTGTCTGCATTACGCAGTGGATTGTCTGCTTCCTCTTTTTCCTTGTCTTTGGGTTTGTCCCGGAACAGGATGTCCGTCTCATTGCGGTAATAACGTTCTGCTATATCCGCACGCGTCACAAATGCCGCATGGCCGGGTTCATATTTTTTTATCAGTTGTTTCATTGTATCAATATCCATTGTTACCTCACTTCAAAATACCGATGCTTCCCGGCTTGCGAATAATTGTATAGCAGAAATATCGCAGTGCATCCATTGCATGATCGTGCTGCTTCACCGGTTTATCCTCTCCACGCTCAGATGCTTTCTGATCCCATATGTACGATCCAAATTCTTTAATTGTGTTCGGGCATTGGTCACTGATTGCGATTTTCCCCTGATTCAGCAGGGATGCCACAAATCGGATACCGTCCAGTACGTCATTTTTTGCTTTCTTGATTGCATAACCTCGTTTTTTCAATTCTGCTATGAACGATGCTGCAGATGGATCAATTACAATTTTGACTGGCTTTATTCCATCGAGCCACCTCTCCAGGTCATCCGCATACTCGGTATCTGTTTTCTGTTTTTCTTCATCACGGCCGGAATAATAATACTCGCGGCAGCATACCCACCGCCCGGAACGTTCTTTGCACCACAACAAGAATACTGTTGCATTCTGTGTACCATAGTCACAGGACACATAATAATTTGTATTGGTCAGATCAGCCAGACTGGAAATCACATGCTTGGCAGTGTCGAACATATCGTAAATAATGCCCTCTGCCATCGCCCATAGCCCAAGGATGTACCGGCGGTAGAACACGCCTGTGTACATGCTGCGGTATCGCGCCTTGATTTTCTCCGACAGACTTAAGTTGTCATCCATCGTGAAATGCAGATACAACAGATGCTTTTCTTCTCTCTTATCAATCCATTCTGTCTTAAACCAGTGATATGGTCCATCCGGATTGCAGTTGAACCAGTACTTAGAACCATCAACAGAACATCGTCCGGTTGCCTGGTTCACAAAGCTTTCCGGCATCAACGCAACTTCATCAAAAAAGACCCCAGCCAAGGTAATACCCTGAATGAGATCCTGTGATCTTTCATCCTTGCCGCCAAATATATAGAAATAGTTGGTCACATCTCCTTTTGTGATAATAACCAAATTATCAGCCCGATGATCTGCAACGGTATAACCGCGGCTATGGAGCATCATCTTTAATCCAGACAGTACATTTCTTCGAAAAGAACCGATTGTTTTTCCACACATGGCAAAATTCTCGCCATTAAATGAGCTCATCGCCCACATAACAAACGAAAGTGACATGCTCACTGTCTTTCCGGACCGGATAGCACCATCGGCGATAATGCCATCCTTATCTTTAACCGGAGAATCCTCGCACCACCAGTTCAATACTTTGCGCTGCTTCTTTGAAAATGGCTTGAACTTGAAAATCCGCTTAATCTTACTGATTCTCTTCATCGCCCCAGTCCTCCGCAGCCGTGCCGTTCAGAGCATCAAGGAACCCATCGTCTGCAATCTCCTCGCCATCGTCTGTCTGTACCTTGGCTTTCAGTAATGCAATCTCTGCTTTCTGCTTCTCGGTGGCAAGATCCATGTGATCTGTAAGCCACTGTAAGGCTTTCATCCGGTCAGCAAGTTTTACCTTTACGCCGTCCTTACCCTTGGATACTTCGGAAATGATCGTTCCGTCCACGTCCGCATCATTCTTGATATTGACATGGCTTACTGTGATGGTCTTTCGTTCTCCTGTGTCCAGGATCACATCCACATCCTCATTTCCAAACTCTACAAAGTCAGTCACATCTGCAAAAGCAATGTCCATGTACTTCTGGAATACATCGGATTCACTTAGGAACTCTCTGTTGAGACGGTCCTGTTTCAACCTATGGATTTCCTGTTTTACTCCATCTTTCTCCAACAAACGATAGCCTATGGATGCTGCAGTCGCATAATCAACACCGTACGCTTTCTGGTATGCCTTGGTAGCATTGAAACATCGGATGTAATGTATACAAAAAAGCTGTTGCTTATCGGTTAAGTTAGTATTCTGTATTACCTGCCTGACTTCATCAGCTACAGCCGTTTCTTCACTTTGTTTTTTTGATGCATTACTCTTTGAAACGTTTCGTTTCGTTTCATTTTTCTTTTGAAACGTTTCACTTTCATCCGCATCCCATTTATAACGATTCTTCCATGTCCTAATTGTAGCGGCAGAGCATTCTAGTTGACTTGCAATCTCAACCAGCTTCATTCCACCCTTATACAGTTCTCGGGCTTTCTCTGCCTTTTGGTTCGGACTCCTTGCCAATAGTATCACCTGCCTGTTTCTTTTATAGGGAGAAGTGGGACACCCCTGTGTTTCATGATGCCCCAGTAGTCAAAAGACGAAAAAAGCGCAAGGGGAATCATTTCCTCTTACGCTCTTTCACGCTACAATCATATCACATACAAGTGTATCATTGTGTATCATCTTTCATTTTTTTGATCAAAATCTCATAATATCCACCTGTCGGATTGAAATGTTTCAATGCCCTGGCATGAATTCGGTGAACCTGCGCCCACTGATATCCAAGCTTTACACAGATTTCTTCCCAACTTTGTCTCCGAAGGTATCTGTATGTCAATACTGCCTTTTCTGTCTCATCCTCTAAACGCTCAATATCTGCGAATATATCTGCATATAGATCTATGCGCTCATACCGTGCTTTAATAAGTTTCCTCTCCAACTCGTCCAGCCTTGCAGCATAGTCAGAGAGATCTTTCTGATCATGTGCATGCGGCATATCATCCATGACAAGCGCCGGTGCCATCTTATCCGCTCTCAGCTGTTCGATTTCTTCCTCTATCCGTCGCGCCGCACTGACCGCCGGTGTATATGATCGCAGATACTCCTTTTTCAGTTCGTTTTCATTCTCCACTCTTCTCCCTCCCTGTTCAATTACTACTCTATAGTAATTTTAACATGAGGATTTAGTAGATTTGTACCAATTTAGAGCATGAAAAAGAGGACACATTTCTGTGTCCTCTCCAGTATTTTATATTTCCACTTAAATAAACTATTACTATTCGATAGTTTTTAATGAACTATAGGTAAAATATATCCGTACCAACAATGAATCCCCTATCAAATCTCTATTTTAGGTTTCCATTAAAATCGTTCATAAGTGGTCGTAATATCTCCCTTATTTCTAAATAACGCAACTCTTCCCCACGCATATCTGTAACAGGCAATCTTTTAGCCATATTTAATGCAATATTCATATTATTGCAAAACAACAGTCTTTTATATTCCTCTGAAACCCTATTTAATGCAGTGTTATATTGTTTAATAAATACCGTTTCTAAGAACTCGGTCAAACCGCCTCCTATGATTGTTATTGTTCCTGCAGAAACTTGATTTTCCAAAACCAAACCAATTCCAACGAGCAACACAACGCACGAAATGATACTTACAACCATATTTGCCCAAAACATAGTTTTCAACTGTTTTTCAATATCTTTGTAAAATTGTCCCACATCCAAATTTAATATAGAAATATCATCTGATTCGCTAAATTCAATATCTGCCTGATTTTCTTCCCTCATTTTCCCCCTCCTCATTAGTTTTTTCTAATTATATCACTCCATTTATAAAAATCAACACTAACTATTATTTTAGTGTTTACCACACCATCCTCAACTGTCCGTTCTGTTCTTCCACGATCTGTCCATACTTTTTCTCTAAAATATTTTTTACCTTCTGCTTTTTCCGGTAGAACTGCGTCCGGCTAGTCAGGAGAATGCCGTGGTGTGCTTCCAGCATGTCATACGAAGTTCCCTTTACGATGGATTCCGTCAGATATTCCGCGATGAAGCTGTCTACTTGATTGCAGATTTCGAATACTTCCTCTTCGTTCACAAGACATTCCCCCTTTCATTGTAGCAACAAAAAACCAAGTACTCCGGTTGGCACTTGGTTTATACTACTATTTTATTTATTAACTTTATGCAGAAACTTCATTGACTAATTGAATTATCGCAACAGCCAACGCTACCACTTCAGTAGCTGCCACTACAATCTGCATTACCTCAACTTTTTTATTTTCGGTCTTTCTTCTTTTGATTTTTAAAGAATATAAGATCTCAATTACTCCCTTCATTGCTCCAAAAATTCCAAACGCAAGTACGATAAACATAATAATATTTAAAATCACCTTGTTGAACTTGAAGATTATAAAAACCGAAGGAGCCGCAAGAAACAGTCCCGTAACTAGGTCATCACCGCCTTTGATATTATCTGTACTAATCTTCCCAATTTCTATTAATGTTCCAAAAATTCCGAAAAGTAACAGTCCAATTGCTAATACAATCTCTACCATTCTATTTCCAAATATCTTAAAATAGACTTCGAAAAATGCCACTAATACAAACGTTATGCCTAATGCAAAGCCATCTATGCTACTATCTATTTCTTCTGAAAATATTACTTTCTTTTCCTTATCTTTTCCCATATCGCTCCCCCATTTTCATGCATAGTATAGCATCCATACCAGCTATATTCAATTGTCAATGTTCACATTTTTCGACAAATATATTGTCTGTTCTGCCAAACCATATTCTAAACAAATAAATGTTACTTGATCCGCATACACTACATAATAATAGGAGGTGCTATATGATCGCTTGGTTTTGTTATCTAATTCTAAAATTCAAAGATTTTTCGCACAGTTTCACCGCAGACACATAAAATATATAAAACCTCTCCGGTGATCCCATGCAAAACTGTTCAAACCTTTATTTTCTTTCAACACTTGCCTGCCAGCTTGCCGACTGCCTGTCAGACGATGAGGTTGCCATCCTTGCTGCTGATCTGGTAGTGCTGAGTGACATGCTGGCAAATATTGCTGCCAGAAATGCGGTATGTGAAAAGGAATAATTACGCAAACCGGAGCTGTCCGGTCTGTTCTGTCGATATCATCATATTCGGTATCCGCTCTCCAACAATAAGATATGGACAATTTGCAGCCACAAGTGCCTCTGCCATTATCGGCACAACACTATTGCCAATCTTCGCAACCCTTTCCTTTACAGGAATTGCCTTACCGCTTATATCACGTTCCAAGATGTAATCCGGTGGAAATCCCTGCATAAGCTTTAATTCTGCAGCATTCAGCATTCGCAGAAATATATCTGCTATTATCCATTCCTCACCGTCAATTTCAATTATCACATTCACAAGTCCGAACCGATCCTTTGTTGTAATTGTTGCAAGTGGACTTGTCACTGGCTGACCGCAACTAGTTCCGTAATATTTAATCAAGAACGCGGATACAAGTCCAAAATGCCCAGGCGATGTTGTGATCGTATGTATCGGCTCATCACATCCTTGCCCGATTCCCGTTTTATAGAACTTGGTAATAAAGGCTGTAACAAGTCCATACCGATTGCTTGTATCAATGGTCTTGATTGGCTCCCGAAGCGTCTGACCTCTTGCATCGCCTTTCTTCGTTTCACTGTGATACTGAATCAAAAAAGCGATAGCTCGCTTGTCGTTCACAATGTAAGGATGCGGATTATCAATGATATATTTTTGTATGCCGTTTGCAATTCGCGTCATTGTCGCATCCGCAAGCGGCTTTTTACGATCAAAAATTGATTTTCCTAAATTCGACCAATCAATATAATCTCCGCACTGTTTCCATCGTGGTAATACAATACCAGACTTGCTATGCGTAGGTTCTGGCCAAACAATCGCTTTGCCGTCTCTCCTGAATATCGCATACCATCTCTTACGTGTTGTCGGTGCGCCATAATCAGCAGCTACAAGCTCCCTACTATCGAATGCATACCCGAGCGACTGCATCGATGATATAAACTTTCTGTAGTCCTCTCCCTTACGTTCCGGTATCGGATGACCGTCCGTATCCAGCGGTCCCCACTGTTGGATTTCTTCCACATTCTCCATAATGATCACATCCGGCAAAATTGTTTTTGCATGTTTGTATACCGCCCACGGAAGTATCCTCAGCCCTCTCTTTCTGGGCTGCCCGCCTTTCGCCTTACTATGGCTTGTACAGTCCGGCGATGCCCACATCAGCGCAACATGTCTGCCACCTACATATTTCTGTAAATCAACTTTGAAAATATCTTCTGTCAAATGTAAAGTACTCGGATGATTGATTTTGTGGATTCGAATTGCCTGTGGATCGTGATTAATTGCAATGTCAACCGGGCGTCCAAGTGCCATCTCAATCCCTACGCTTGCACCGCCACCACCAGCAAAGCAATCAATAATTAAATCTCCGTTAATCATGGCATCACCTCCAGGAAGTCCTCGATCTGCATCTGTCCTTCCAGATCATCTGCATCTCGCTCACATTCTTCGCACATTGCTCTTTCTTCGTCCGCCATATTTCTCTCATTTTTAATTTCAATTACAAATGCCGGATAAGTAAATTCTTCATCTGTCATTATTATGACTGTTTTTGGCTCGTATACCTTTCTCTTTTTTGGATTTGCACATACGATACTTACTGGTGCATCATCCGGAAATTTGTTCAAATATTCTTTTAATTCACTATTCGTCATTTTTCAAAAGGAACCCGATATATCGTTACCCCGGCCGGAGGTTCTGCTCCTTTCTTGTTTTTTCTTTTAGATCAAACTATAATAAACTTGTATTATGCCAATATCCTTTATGCTTGTAGCAATTTTATCCTGTTGCTCCGTCATGTGGTCATGCAAACTAAAAGATAACTGTAACTTTAGATTCATTCTTTCAGGAGGTACGCTCATGACAATATATTCATATTTACAAAACGTCTCGGCGGGTGCAGACGAGTGCGGGTTTTGCATCAGGAACCAATGAGACAGGAGCAAAGGACAAGTATAAGTTTGGGCGTCGAGGGGTTCAAGTCCCCTCAAACCCGCTATTTTATAAAATCTTCTAAACTCATCTGCCCCTTACAATTACCACCGATCGTTGTCGGGTCCCAGCCAACTCCAATGTAGTCCAGAACCTTCGCCCATCCATAGTCGTTCCCTTCCTTATCCCTGCACATATGGAACATCAGATAATCCCACTCTTTCGGGTTGCTCTCATACAACAGATCAAACCGATGCGGCCGTTTCTCCATGTGGATTCCGAAACCGCACATACTGCATCCGGTACGCTGTGCCTTTGTTGTATACAATGTACCGTCCGGCTTTCTCTCGATTGTACCGTAAATCTCCGGTATCAAAGATTCCGGCATCTGGAAGCATTCTGTTATTCTCCCTGCTCTAAGTCCGGCAACACGATACTTCTCTTTTAATCCGTTCTTCCAGAGATCATCCATCTCCAAGGCAAGCGTAAGAATATCCTGCCGGTGGAAGATTGCAAACGGCGCTGATCTGATCGTAGATGCCCCAAAGTAATTGCAGCCATTCATCCGCAGGCTCTTGGCACGTCTGCCGCCCTCGGATGCCATCAATCCTAAATATGGCACACTGTTATGCTCTTTTCCCCAGTCATCACAATTCTTTTCTTTAAGGTAATAGCAGCATTTCGCTGATACCAGAAAATCCGGCTTTTGAAAGTCGCATCCTTCGGTTTCATTTTCATACCCACCGAACAGCTTCAACCACCGCTGATTAAGCTGCATCTTCGAATTCTTCTGCCAGCCGCCGTATTCCCCGGTCTCTCCCGTTATGATCGCGTGTCTGACTGTCTTATTCTTTTCCGTTGGATTCTGCAGCAACTCGATTTTCCCGGCGATTTCCTTAGATATGACCGGAAATCCAAACTCTTGTATAACCTTCGGTTTCGTCCATCTGGTTCCATCATCCCGCATGAGCGGCGGCACATTTATAATTCCGATTGCTTTATGCACCCTCTGGATGCTTCGATCTTCCAAAGTTGATGCGGATACTCCCGGAACATCAATCCCGCAGACCTCATGGAGAAATATGTATAAAATGATACTATCCATACCTCCAACGGATACATGGCAGTTCAATTCTCTACGATCACATTCTGATCTGAACTCTTCCGCTCTGATCTGTGCATATTTTCTTTTAAAACTGTAATCCTGCTTTTCTTTTTGCATGAATGAAGCAATCTTCTCATAAGCTCCCAGCCGCTTCATCCTATCTTGTACTGATTCCATTTGTTTTTGGAGTAAAGAGCTCTTTAACGCTGGCCAGCAAACCTCTCACTCCTTTCTGTCCTATTTTTCGTACACCATCCATGTTATCCTAAAAAAGATTGGAGGTGAAAATATGATATCTGAATTTTTAAACCAAGTGCCCTTATTCTTCTCAATGTTTTCTGGTATTTTTGAAGGATTTTACATTGTTATGAAGTGTATTGTTAAAAATCCTTTTTTACTCTTTCTTTTGGTACTTGGTATACTTAGCGCCACTATAAAACACAAACACAAGTTTTAACTTTAAGGCACTATCCGGTGCTTCTTGTGATAGTGCCTTTCTTTTCGTTATACATGATGGACTTACTCATTCTTCATCACGTCCATCCTTTTCCACCGCGTTATATATCCCCAGATAAGTTTCATACTTTTTCTGATTCATCGAATTGGCAAGGAATCGCAAGAAATCCTTGTTCCGCAAGCATTCTTCCGGCGTGCCGATTGCGCGGTACTGCTTTAACTCTTCCAACCATTCGGCAAGCTGGTCATGTTCCTTGGCACATTTTTTACACTGTATCGGATAATAATGTGCATCTTTATCATAATGATTTTCGTACTCAACCATCCTGCGCTTTGCAACTTCTCTTGCGTGCGCTATTGCTTCATCAATTGTCATACCTACACCTCCAACAATTCCGGATTGTCAAATATGTTACCGATAACTTCAACGTACTTTCGTTCAAGTGCATAAAATCCTAAATTACAGTAGCAATATCCGCTTTCTTTGCCTTTTGAATAACTATAATCAAGCGTCCAATCGCCATTATTATATTTTACTATTTCCGGATATTCTTCTTTTCTATCACAAATATCATTCTCAAAAATCAGCTTGCCGTTCTTGTCTTTCAAGCCGGTACATTGGCAGATTGTGGATGGGTCTACCTGCACGACATCCAAATCGTGAGGAGTACCATCTTCATTAGTCCCAAGCACAAACCCGATAAAATATTTAGAGTAGTCCTTCTCGTCTACAATCAGATATCCTTCCACCCATTTTCCATTGTCAACTCTCTTAGCCTTGGATAAATATCTATCTTCCATCATTTTTCCTTTCGTTCATCTTTTTCAGTTCTTTGCTGATATCTTTTAGGTCGTCATCAATATTAACCAGCCGCCCCCATATAAATAAGGTTGATAATGCAAGCAAAACTCCCATTTCTACGCCTCCTCTCTGTGCCGCCCTTTTATGCAGGTATTCCAGAATCTGCATCCCGGATCACAAGGTTTGTCCTTGCTGCCGTAATCACAGATTCTTCCGCTGCCATAATACGTGGCTGGCCGCTTAAATTTCTTGTATGCTTTCGGGTCCCGATGTTCCGGCTTGGAATCTTCGTATCCTTGGATCTGCCCGATCAGCTTTATATTTTCACGCTCCAGACGTTTGTCCTTATTGCTTTTATGTATTTCTCTCACCCCTTTTGGTAATGGGGCGATTGCCGCCCCGGTGTCGGCAAGTTAAGAACATGGCTTTTGTGATAACTATAATTCCGCACTTGCAATGGTTTCTTTTGCTTTCGCTGGTGTTTCAACCGTCCATCAGCTTCCGGATCATGTCCTCCTGATGCAGCTCTGCGATATGATCCCGCACGCTTTCTTCCGGGAATGCGATCTGGTAGGTTCGCTCCTTGATCCGGTTCGTGATGCGGTCATCGTACTGCAGCGTTTCCAGAGATTCATTACTTGTGAAAATCGTCACTTTCCGGTTTATATAACGCTCATTGATGATCTGGTACAGCTTGTCATTGATCCAGTCTGCCGGCCGTTCCACTCCGAAATCATCAATGACCAGGATATCTGTGGTACAGAGTTCATCCAGCAAACGGCTCTCACTGTATTCCGCGTCCCGCCGCCATGTATTCTTGATTTCCTGCAGGATGGTCAGTGATACCGCAAATTTGACTGCGTAGCTTTTCATCAGCTCGTTTGCAATCCCTGCCGCAATCCTTGTTTTCCCACTGCCCTTTGTCCGGGACCAGATAAACAGTCCCATCCCCTGCTCCCTCTGGTTCTCAAAATCCCCGAGGTACGCTTTTATGATCCGGCAGGCATCCGACACTTTCTTCCTGCTGTCCCGCTCCCGGTACACATCCATCCGAAATGTTTTCAGTTCCATCCCCCTGAATGCTTCCGGGATATCCGCAAACCGCAGCCGCCGCAACATGATCGCACGCTCCCGGCACTTACACGGCACGGCTGTTTCAATACCGTCCTTTTCGGTCAGAATCCATTCGCTGCCCTTGCAGACTGGGCACACATCAGAACCCTTCGAAACATCCGGAACATCCGCGTTCTTCAAGCAGTTCGTTGAGCGATTTTTCACGCGCTCCAGTATTCCGTTGATCATGTTTTTCATCTGCTGGTCCATCATCCACTCCTTCCAGGTATTGCATAAACAGGTTTTCTTTCAAAAAGTTCTCCGGGTTCTTGATGTACCGGGCTGGTGTCTTTTTCCGCTGGCAGGCAATAGCATAATTCTCTGCCGCTGCAATCAGGCCAGCTTCCGACACTCCGGCATCAACCGCATTGCAGTATTCCGTCTCTGCCAGATAACCAGTGCAGGTTTTCGGATAGGCTGCGGCAAAATCTGCAAACCGTTCCACGGGGGATATAGGGGGTGTGTTTCTTTCCTTCTTCCCTTCTTTCTTTTCTTCTATTGTTGTCGTTTGAATGTCGTTAGAATGTCGGTTGCCTGTCGGTTGCCTGTCATTTTGCTTGTCGGTTGTCTGGTACAAATCGTACTTAACCACTGTAAATACAGTAAATTTGTTTGTCGTTTTGCTTGTCACTTCGCCTGTCTTTTTCAGATGTGAAATTGCGGTGCGGATTTCGCGCTCCGTAAGCCCTGTTTCGCCCGACAGCTTCCCGATGGATGAGACAAACGATCCACGTGGAACCGTTGTCCCTTTGAAATTTCCATCCTTCCAGTTGGCCTTCAGAAGCATATGGATAAACAGCCGGGTTGTATTGATATCTGTGTACCATTCCCATTCCAGTAGCCCGCGGCTCAGCTTTATGTAGTTGCCATCCAATCACTCCACCTCCCGAATCAGCACTTCTCGCCACCTTTCAAATGTCATTTTCATTCCGCCTTCACAACAATTCCATACACCTTATACATCTGCCGGAACCGGATCACTCCCATCTGGTGAGCAATCGTATGGTGCTCCCTGCACAGGCAGATCTTCTTATAACCCGAATCATCCACCTTCCGGCGGTTATTTCCCATACCGATTGCATCTTCATGATGGATTTCCCCATCCTTGCCGCAGATGGCACACTTTTTATGCATTAGGCAGTAATACAGATACCGCCCGATATCATCCGTCCGGTCAATCGCATTGTCTGAAAGTGGGATTCCCCACTCTAAAGCAAATTCCAAGATCGTATTGATAAACTCCCGCGCGGTATCCATCGAACAGTTAGAAAGGCTGAAATAAGGATCTCCTGTACGGATCATATGCTCATACTTCATCCGTTCCTTCATTTCTTCCGGTGGATAGCCTGTCCAGTCTGCAATATCCCGGATCGTTGCATATGCTTTCTTCCTCTGCTCCGCAGAGATATGCCGCCCATCATCAAAGCGGATCTCTGCATTCTTGATCTTCTTTCTCTGGAGCAGACCACCAAGTTTCATTCCCGGAACGGAAACAACAAGATCTGTTCCATCACTGTTTTCCCGATACTGCTTCACATCTACCATCGTATACATCAGTCATCACCATACTTCGATTTCAGACTGTTCAGCATTGTACCAACATCTTCTGCTGATAAACTGTCCCAAGTCTTTCCGTTGCTCGTGATCCAGTATTCAAGATTCACCTTATGTTTGATGCACAGGTCTTTCAGTATCTTAATATTTGCCGGGCTCGGCTTCTCCTCATTCCGAGGAATGATGTTGTTAAACGGCTGCATTTCTTCTTTGAGCCACAGGTTAAATCCAAGCCCCGTATGAATTGCCACACACTTTACAAAGGACCGGCACATACTGTTCCATACCCTCTGCTGGCTCATGGAATTATCCTTGACTGGATTGGAGCCATTCATCACCGGTGACTGCATTTCATACTCATTTTCATCAATAACGACATGTATCCGTGTCTCATAGCATCGGTTTGTATTTCCTTTGCTATCTGTGAAATCTTTTGAAACCATGCGCAAAGAGCTTCCCGTTCCCTCATCCGGAATCGGCACCCAGTAAACTTTCTTTGCACCATTCTCATGCAGCAGATCAATACATTTCGCCCAATTGAGATACGTCATTCCATCCCGTTCCTGGCAATATGGAGTTACGTCAATTTTGCGCATTTCTTCCCACGATTTAAGTGCCATACATCATATCCTCCAACTTCATTTCCATCTGTCCATCCCTGCCACTTCTATATGCTGCAAGGATGTTTTTATTGTTCTCCTTTTTCTTTTCCAGGCAGTCACATGATTCACCCGGATCAAGATGTGCCCCACAATAGGGGCAGGGTCTGTAATACATCACACCACCTTCCGGAAGCATGAAACCATACAATCTTCACAGTAGATTTCTCCGCCAACGTCATAAAAATAATCATCCTGAATATGATCCCCACAGCAGACGCACACCGGCCGTTGTTCCAGCCATTCGTCCTGCTCATCCTCATGCATCCGGAAGAAATCATAATTATCCGGGATCGTTTCCATTATCGGCTCCTTCCTGCAGCAGATCATAAATTGCCTTTGCTTCACCTTTTTGCAGCAGGTCATAGATCCAGTCCGCTGTCTCATCATCCTGTCCGTCTATCAGTGCCGCATAGATCTGCTCCATCGGCTCGTCCATAAGCGGACACGCTGCTTCGGTGTAAATAAATGATCCTGCATTGTTCAGAATCTTTTCTGCGTCCTTGCAGTGCAAATACGCACTTACAAGCGATTCGATTTGACGTAAATTCATATTTTTCACTTGCACATTAAATATATTTCTTGTAAAATAAAGGCATAGCATTTTTAATGCTTATTTTTCTTTTGTTTTCCGAGAGAAACAACCCCCCAATTAGATGGAATCATTGCTTTGGTCGGCTGATTCCATCTTTTTTATTTCCACATCCAACACTTCCTTGAAATCCCCATCATTTTTCTTTTCCTTTCGCGGGTACGTGAGATTCGAAGCTTTATTCGGATATTGCGGATACATACGCTTTATTCCACTGATGTGCATTTTTCTCCTTTCAACTGGCTTTCCGTAGCTGCTGTACGCGACGCTCGGTTTCCCGGCGTTCTTTTTCAAGTCTCTCTGATGCATACGCTGCAAACGAAATCACTCCACCAGCAACCACCATACCTGCCGCAATAATCCATCCGATTCCTTCCGAGTCCATAGCAGTTGCACCAAACATCATAATTGCGACTCCTATTTCAAAAGCTCTTTGTTTCATGTTTTCTCCTTTATAGCTTGTCCGCACAGCCACCGCAGTGGCTACTCTACGCGCTTATAACCTGCGCCAAGCGCAAACTTGTCACACAGTTCGTCAATTTTGTTCTGAGGTATATCCTTTGGATCAATTTGTTTCCATTTACCGGTTTTAGAATCAATCACAAAGGTTCTGTATGTAGCTTTCTTGGGATATCTTGCCATAAGCCCACCTCCTGTTAATAGGTTATTAACTGTGCCTGTATATGGTTCTTGATTTCTCAAGTTCTCCGTTCTATAATTTGACTATCATAATAACGAAAGGAGAACTTTATGTCAGATAAAGACTTTCAGCTACTAAAATTCATAAGCGAAAATGGCTCGATGGCACTTTTGTCCACATATCGCGAAAATGACATCGCCGCAGATGCTCGACTTGCCAATTTGGAACAAAAAGGATATATCAAAAAACATGTAAAAGGTTCAGATTCCTTTTATGCCGGAGATTATGAAATGACCGGTTCTGGATATGCTGTATTAATTGATTATTTCGAATCCCGAAAAAAATCATTAAAAACCTTTCTACTAACTGATATCCTCATTCCTGCCACAATCGCATTTCTTACTGCCATCTTTACATCATATATACAGTAATCAGGCTTACTGCCACGGAGATACTTACTATCCACAATATTCTAAGTATCTCTTTTCTTTTAATGCGTTTGGTTGCTTCCTGAACATCTATCACATTAAAAGTGGTTGCATTCTTCTCATCCATTATCTTTTTAACCTCTGATAAAACATCCAAATCATTCATTTCACGTTCTCACTCTCCTTTCTGTTGTAATTAGGTTGATTTTAATTCAACCTTTTGGGCAAAAAAAATCTCATCTCTCTTCCTATTTGTTAAACCTAGAATCTTCTGCATTGCAGATATCTCCGATGCCTTAAACTCTGTTTCATTATTAAGTTTTTTGTAAAAACCCTCCCTTGAAATACCAAGTTTATTGGCAATTGCTGTAATTTTGATCCCAGATTCTGAAATAGCATCATTCAGTTTTTCTGTATCTGTCAAGTTTTCATCTCCTTTCTGGTTGATTTATATTCAACCCTGTTATCATAATACTCTACAGTTGAATCTCTGTCAACTATTTTTTATAAAAATGTTGAATAAAATTCATTTTCGTGCTATTATTCTATATAAGAAAGGCAGGTGGACAGCATGAATACCCAAGAAAGTATGGGTTTACGGATAAAAGGGCTTCGTGAATCAAAAAAAATGTCTCAGTCTGAACTAGCAGAAAAAGTTGGATACAAAGATAAAACGGCTATTGCAAAAGTTGAAGCTGGTAAAGTAGATTTACCACAAAGTAAAATATCCTCATTCGCAAAAGCATTAGATACAACAACTTCTTATTTATTTTCTGATGAACAAATAGAAAAACCTACTACCATTGCTGCACATTTTGACGGTGATGAATACACACCAGAGGAACTCGATGAAATCAAAGCATTTGCAGAATTTGTCAAATCCAAAAGAAAATAGTCCTTTTTATTGGACAATACATAGTTTAGAATGCGGTGGAGGTGATTATAATGAATAAATTTGAAAAATTATGCCAAACCGCTTCTGATATAGATGTTGACATTGTAGACTATCCATTCACCAGTGATCGTTTCAAAGGTTTGTATTGTGATGGAACCATCGCACTCAATCAAGATATATGTGCTGATTCAGAAAAAGCTTGTATCCTGGCCGAAGAACTCGGACACCATTTCACTACTGTAGGAAATATTACAGATCAGAAAGAAACAGAAAACCGAAAGCAAGAACGGCGAGCACGAGTTTGGGCATACAATGAAATGCTTTCCCTATCGGATTTAGTGGATTCATATAAAGATGGATGCCGAAGCAGATATGAAATTGCAGAACATCTGGAAGTAACAGAAGAATTTTTACAAGAATGCTTGGACTATTTTCACGAAAAGTACGGTTTATGCACAAAACAAGATAACTATTTGATATATTTCGAACCTCTTGGTGTTCTTGAATTATATTCATAATACCAGAAAGGAATTAGTTTACCTATGAAAAAAATATTAAATTACATCTGTAAAATATTTTGCGGAATTTTGGGAATTACGTTTCTTGTATTCTTTTTTGGTAGTGCTATTAGCTATTTTGAAATTAAAAAGCATCCTATAGGGGATATAATATTTTCTTTGATATTTTTGCTACTTGGTATTGTTTTATTAAAAGTTGCTGTTAGAAAACAGCTTAAAGAACACTTATTCAATCAAAATCCAACTACGGAAAAAGAAATTTCTTCGTCCTCTGACCAATATATAACACTTGGAAATTCCATTGTTCATACAGACAATTCTCCAATTACTGATGAAGAAATTCCATACCTTATGCAATTAGGATATGAAGAATCATTGCGACAAACTGGACAATACAATGGCGAAGTCCTTGACGCCTCATTTGTAGTCCAAAGTCTTGCCGAAAAAAAGAATGCAACTATTATTCCAGCATACCAAGAAATAATTAATTTTCCAACCAACTGTTCTTCAAATATTTTTTCCACAGATATTTTCTTTCTAAAATACATCAATGGGCGTTCTGTGGAAAATGCAAATATTGCGCAATATTGGTACTATGAATATGGATTAAATTATGCGAATGAATTAAAAAAGCTCTACTCATCCGATATATTAAGAATTTCAAATGTCAATATTTCAAAATTAAAAGTTGCGGATTTAAAAAATATACTTCGCCATTTTAATCTCCCATTATCAGGTAAGAAAGCTGACTTAATGAATCGGATTTTAGATAATATATCATCAGAAGATTTATCTTCCTTTTTAGGCGATTCAATTCATTATTTTTGTGCAACAAATAAAGGAATTTCTCTCATCGAATCGTTAAACGATTCGGCAACTTTCAATTTAGAGTTGGAGAATGAAGCCATTTCTTTAATATTAGATTATGATTATGAGGACGCTTTTAATTTAATTTGGGATTACAAAAAGCAGACACCTGCTGAAAAGAATACTCATTATGAATACAGCTCCAATATGGATGAAACATATGATTCTATAATGACCCCTTGTGGATTCTTTTATACATTAGAAAAAGACCGCGATATAGAGGAAAAAATAAGAGCAGCAATAGTCTTTTGCAGAATGTATGGCCTAGGGCAAGATAAAATTCGTAAACTAATAATGAGAATTTACAAAGAAAATGATCATATTTTTTCAGAAGATGCAAAAAATTTGATCAATGGCAGACTTCTATAATACGTATACAAGTACCTTGACAATATAATACACTTACCCGGAAAGCCGAGGAACGGTTGCATCTACTCCGAGCCTGTGAAGGGGGATGATGCCGATGGTTACATATTCTGATCTATTCACATTTGTGATAATGATATGTGCTATTGTTACACTAGTTTGTAATTTCAGACATAAAAAATAACCGTCCAGCTCCTGAGAAAAGTTGACGGTTATTTTCCATTGATTTTTCGCCGGAGTAGATAACTGACACCTATCTATCGGCTTTCCTGTTAAATGTATTATATGTCATACATACATTTTTGTCAATTTAAAACCGCCCTGCTCTACCAAAGCAAGGCGGTAAGCTCCCGAATGATACGAAAGCCCTAAGCAAGCATATTGTATCATTCTCGGAGCAGCTATGCAAGCGGAACACCCGTTCCACGCTGGCTGTTATTTTTGTACCCAAAAACATACACTATAGAGAAAGAGGTGTAATATGCCATGAAAGAAACCTTATCTGAACGCAAAACCGGCGCGATCTACATCCGTGTATCCACCGACAAGCAGGAAGAACTTTCCCCGGATGCGCAGCTTCGTCTGCTGATGGATTATGCGAAAACCAACCACACCGATATCCCCATGGAATATATTTTCCAAGACAACGGGATCTCCGGCCGGAAAGCAGACAAACGCCCGGCGTTCCAACAGATGATTGCACTGGCGAAGTCCAAAGAGCATCCGATCGATACGATCATCGTCTGGAAATTTTCCCGTTTTGCCCGGAATCAGGAGGAATCCATTGTGTACAAATCACTCCTGAAAAAGAACAACGTCGATGTGGTGAGCGTGTCCGAGCCACTTATCGACGGACCATTTGGCTCCCTGATCGAGCGGATCATCGAGTGGATGGACGAATACTACTCCATCCGCCTCTCTGGGGAAGTGATGCGCGGCATGACACAAAATGCGTTGCGTGGACATTATCAAGGGGATGCCCCAATCGGCTACCAGTCCCCGGGCAATAAAAAACCTCCGGAAAAAGATCCGAAAACCATACAGATCCCGATCATGATGAAAGATCTACTGCTCTCTGGCTCTTCCCTGCTACAGATTGCACGAAAACTCAACGAGCATGGCTACCGCACGAAACATGGAAACCTCTGGGATGCTCGCGGCGTGCGCTATGTATTGGAAAATCCGTTTTATGCCGGTATCTCCCGGTGGAACTATACGGACCGAGGGCGACAACTAAAACCGGCAGATGAAGTTATATACACCAAAGGCAACTGGGAACCTTTGTGGGATAAAGCCACTCTGAAAGAAATCCAAAAACACCTTGCCATGAATATGCGAAAAGCAAAGTCCAGAGATGTATCCACCGCCAAACACTGGCTGAGTGGTCTGCTGATCTGCTCCTCCTGCGGTGGCACGCTGGCATATTCCGGTACAAAAAACAGCAGAGGTTTCCAATGCTGGAAATACACAAAGGGATTTTGCAACGAATCGCACTACATAGGCATCCGCCCCATTGAAAAAATGGTGATTGAATATCTGGAAAGCATCCTGCACTCTCCTGCAATCGTTTATACGGTAATCTCCTCTGCCTCCGCTGATGCAGACTCCAAACTCGCGGATCTTGAAAAGCAGTTACAAAAAGTGGAAAATAAAGAAAAGCGGATCAAAGCCGCCTATTTGAATGAGATTGACTCATTAGAGGAATACAAAGCGAACAAAGCCGCGCTCTTAAAAGAACGTGTAGCCATTGAAAAAAATATCAAACTGCTGACGATTTCAAACATCGACATATCTAAAGAAGAAATGGACAAAAAAATGAAGCAGAACATTTCTGCTCTGCTTACAGTCTTACAGGATGATTCCGCAGATTACGTCCAGAAAGGAAACATGATGCGGAATGTCGTTGACCACATCGTGTTTGACCGCGGAAACACAAGTCTCGATATGTTCCTAAAGCTTGTAATTTAGTGGGTTTCAAGGCATTATAGGGTATTACGATACGGTGGTCCCGATGGCGAAATGGGAGCTTCCATGCGTTATCTGGCCCAGCGGTTTTCTTTTGCAAATCCGCGGATTGCCGGTGTACTTACTGACATCGGAACCGAGGAACTTGCTCACCTCGAAATGATTGGTGCGATTGTCCGCCAGCTGACGCGCGGACTTTCCGCCAAAGAACTGGAAGCTTCCGGATTTGCACCATATTATATTGATCACACCGCAGGTGTCTGGCCACAGGCTGCGGGTGGAGTTCCATTTTCCGCCACCGAATTTCAGTCAAGTGGTGATGCCATTGCTGATCTGGTGGAAGATATGGCAGCAGAACAAAAAGCAAGAAAAACGTATGACAATATACTGCGTCTGGCAAAAGATCAGGAAGTTGCTGATCCGATCCGCTTTTTGCGCGAGCGTGAAATTGTGCATTTTCAGCGTTTTGGCGAGGCTCTTCGTCTGCTGCAGGAAGAACTGGACAGCAAAAACTACTATGCTTTCAATCCCAATTTTGACTGTATGCAAAACACTACACGATAAGACAGGAGATAGCCGCCCCTTTCACACTGGGCGGCTATCTCAAAAGAAAACGCAATAAATCATTATTATTTTTACTTAAATACCGGATTCATCGCCTCAATCTTGCGGATGATCTGCTCCAACTGATAAGCATTGTTTCCGAGCTTGCTCATATTTTTGAGAGCCTCACCCTTCATCTCATGGATACTTCCCACACTGTACTCCATACGTGCCCGCAGTTTCTGCCGCCTTGTCAGCAGTTCATGCTTCAGCTCTACCATCTCCCGGCTGTCGACCAACGCATTTGCATGTGTCAGCCATACACGGGTATCATACATCCGCAGCCGTGTCAGATACTGCAGAAGATTTTGCGTATAATAATCCAGATCATCACTGGTTTTACGGAATGTTTCCTTTTCCCGCGCTTCCTCCTGATACTGTCCATATAAAAATTCCAGTTCTTTCGCATTGCGGACATGATATTTTTCACAGATGAAATCCACCGCGTTTTTCGTATTGACATAGCGGATCTTTACCCGGTTCTCCAAAGTAATCGCCTGATTGCGGTTGACATCCGCCTGACGGATCTCTCTTGTGGAATCCTGATAACGGATCAAAATAAACGCGCCCGCTCCCACAGCTGCAAATCCCATAATGGTGAAAACTAGCTGCAGATCCCTGTTCAGATACCAGGAAAGTATTCCCACAAAAGCAAACAACGTAATAAATACAGCTAACAGATAGCATGCTGCGGTACGAGTTACTTTCTGTACCTTTGCGGAATCTGACCGCTGCATGGACCATTCCAGTTTTTTTCCTTCCAGATATGCCATATTTCTCTTGATGGCATCCAGATCTGCCTCATTGGCTTTCAGCCGGCGGATCACTCCCGGAAGATTCTCTTCTTCCTCCTGCATCTGCGCAAACTGCGTATCTGTCAGCCGGCGTTTGGTTTTCAGGAAATCGGTTCTTTGCTTTTCCAGCTTTGCGACCTGTGTGGCGCACTCAAGAATCGGTTTACGCTCTGCGTCCGTCAGGTCTTCGAGAATCTGAATATCCGTCAGATAATTTGTCACCAGCTGATATTCCGATTTGCTATCTTCAATATCCTTAGACGCCTGAATCATCTGCTTGCACAAATCCACTACATATTTCTTTGCCTGCGCCGCGTCCGACAGATTCAGTTCTTTTACAATGTTCTTTGTCTCAAGCTTTGCATACTCGCTCTGATCATATTGTGAGAAACTTCCTGTCTCACTTTCTTTATTCTTTTTTCTATGAAATAAATTTGAAAAAATCATATGTTATACCTTGCAGCTCCTTCGATAATCTTTCTTCCACTGAACAATCACATCCATTGCTTCTTTCCTTGCCTTCCCCTTTTGGGCACCCCCGGTCCGCTGCGCTAATTCTTCCAGATGGGATTCAAACTGTTCGAGTTTTTCGCTCTTACATGCGATGGAAATTTCATTTCTGATTTCCTGCTGCTTTCTCTCCTCCACCTGATATCTTTTTGCAATTTCCGCAAACGCTTCCTCATCATGCCGGCAGCGGCAGCACATCAGGCACTCCCGGAGAGATTCCTTTTGTTTATTCAATGCATATGCCTTCTCAAAGCAGCGCCCCGCCTCTTCAAACAAAAAGAGACGTGCATACGCCGTTCCGAGGTTATGCCAGATATTTCCCCGCAGAACCTCACCGGTTTCCTTCGTATCTGCTTCGTCTAACAGATGTTTATACCGGTAAATAGCTGCCAGATATTTTTCCTTCTCCATCAGCTGGTCTGCCCGGATCTTGTCACATTCAAAATCCGACTTCTGTTCCATTTGCCGGACCGCAAAAACGATCTCCTGCATTTCTTTCATGGTACAGTATGCCGTATCCTGCAATATGGCAAAAACAAAATCGGACAATTTCCCTTCCGTGCGGATATTCTCCCTGAGTTTTTGTGCGAGTTCGACACGATGCATCTGTTTTTCCACCCATGTACATAAACTCTCGCACATGAAGGAATGATCTAAAAGATACACATTTCCGGAAATATAATAGCTGAGTTCTTCCATGGAATATATGTTTATCCCGGTTTCCTCTATATAATAGGGCAGAGCCGCAATTGTTTCATGACAAAGTAATAATTCACCCATACGTTTATCCCATCATTATGATACTTTTCCATGCCCGGCCGGTAGCCGGGAAAAATTCACCAAATCCCAGATCCCGGATTTCCACTTCAATCTTATCATTTGCCACCGGACTGGCCGTAATCCGGAGTCTTGTCGTGCGGTCCGGACGAACCGGAAGATCCTCAAGTTCCACCGTCTGTATCTGGGGAGTACTGCTGCTTGGAAGCTGCTTTAAAAATTCCACCTGCGGCGTGCCGCTTAGGATCACCTCACATGTATTTTTTATCTCAAACCAGTTTTTCCCGGCACTGACAAGATTTAAAACCTTCTTTTTTTCTTTTTCCACGACACTTAAACTCAGATTAAATTTCATCTCGTTTTCGCCCATGTAAATGAATGGCCAGTTTTCTCCCATTTCACGGATGCGAGCCATATAGCATGCCCCTTTGGAAAAAAGATTCTGTCCCAAAAACGCGCGCCGTCCCCGGCAGAGAACTGCCAGTGACTGTTTCATCCATTCTCCGTCAAACCCGTCCCCGACCAGATAAACCGAAGATACCGAACGGTTTGCAAAACAGTTAGTCAGAAGCCTTGCAAACGCCTCATCTTTCTCCTCTCCCAGTTCCTGTGCCCCGGTTGCGTGAATTGTGATCATCTGCGGCTTCGTATGCATATCCCTCAAAAGGTCATAGGAACTGACGGCATTCTTCCCGCAAGAAAACAAAAACACATCGTGCATCCACAAAGATTTCTCCTGGTTCATGGCAAACGCATAGAAACTCTCTTTGTCATCGATCACCGCAAATGTTTCCTGCGACAATCCTAAAAGTTCTGCCACATGCCGGAAAATGCCGATCAACTCTTTCGTCAGGTGATCCACCGTCAGGACAATTCCGGTCACATGCGAAGTATTTCCCAGTTTCTGTGGCAGTTCAATCACTTTTTTAATAAACAGTGCCAGCAGATCTACTGCATCATAACTTTCTTTTGCAATGGTAATCACTTCCGATGCAGCGGCACGGCGAAGAAGGGAATCCACACAAATCACCTCACTGGTTTTTGCCATCCTTCCGGCATCTTCCCCATAATACCACATGCCGACATTTTTGCGTCGGGCAAGCAGCGTGGGAATCCGGTAATTTTCACTGCCGGCAATCGTGCTGACCGTCTCCGGTTCTTCCATATTCGGTTGCATATAACTTACCATGGCATACGAGTCGTTCAGTTCGATGCCAAGATAACAGGTATTGGCTTCCATCTCTTCTCCCATCCTGCTTACAAAAGCTTAAATACTTTTTTCGTCACCTCATCATATCCTGCGTACTGTTTCATCATCTGAAACATGGAAACTTCATCGGATAAAGTCTCTGAAATCAGCATCTGGTTGATCAGATTGTACCTGCTTTCATCTTTCTGTGCATAGATATCGTTACAGGTCAGACGATTACTTTCCGTCGAGACGACCTTATTTTTATATTCTTCGGTGATGTAATACTGGATCTCCTCCCCGAAAAATACCACAAATGTTTCCACAAAAATACCAGCATAGACATTCGGCATATCCACTTCGTGAAACTGCTCCCCGTCCTCATCCCGGCTGTAGTGCAGCACGACATGTTTCTTTGGGTTTGTCCGGTGTTCCACATAAATTTTGTCATACAGATGATATTTCTGTACCAGCCGCCGGTCCAGTCTTTTATAAAATGAAAAATTCATATTTCTTCCAGTGAACTCTGCCAGCAGCACATCTGCGGCTTCATACTGTGCCTCCTGCAGAGAGGACATCCCAGAAAACGATTTGAGCAGGGCAAGTTTACAGGCATCATTTAGTTTCTTTCCGCTCGGATACCGTCTCCGTATTATGGCAAGGATTTGTTTTGGCAGCGCGGCTTCTTTTACAAAATAGTTCTGCGCAAATACCGTAATGACCGCAAGAACAATCAGTTCCTGCCCACCGCTTTCATAATAATGCGCAAATACCTCCAGTGCCTGCATAAGATCCATATCCGTATACAGCATCTGCTCAAGAATCCGTTCTTCCAGATCTCTTGTCCGAAGTTCAAAATCCTGCGCTGCTCTCCATAAACGAAGCATGGTCTCAACCGGTCCGGAATAAAAATCACTCAGATACTGCAGAATCCTGTCATTGTATTTTTTGTTTAAAAACGCACTTGTACACAAAAGCAGCAGTTCCTCGTCCAGCTCCCTCTCTTCCATCGCATCCAGCAGATAGGTGGCAACTGCAACCTTTGCCGATGATCCAACCTGATCCAGCCCATATTCCTGCATCTGTTCATACAACCGGTCATACATCCGCCAGTCCGCAAGGGATTCCATCATATACTGACGCACCGCCTGCGGCATCTGCTCATAATCTGCCTGTTCCAGATATTGTTCCACCAGGGGTTTTTGCTCTTTTTTCTGATAATAACGCACAATCTCCCTGGAAAAATACGACTGGTATTCCGTATCCAGCTCCTGTGCAAACAGCACTCTCCGGAAAAATTTTTCCTCTTTGACATCAAACATATGATGATCCGGCTTTTCCCCAAAATGGGAAACAATATACGGAAGTTCCTCCGGTGCCAGTGCCGTACATTTCTCCAGATACGATCCGGCATCCATCAGGGGATCCAGCCGGTACGGGACACTGTGGATATATCTTTGGCCTTTCCCATCTTCAAACAAAATGGCATATTCCCTGCAGAAAAGGGACACGTAGGCACATCCGTTTACAATCGGAACGATCTGCGGATCTTTCATCTGCTTCTGGTATACAATCGCGCGGACCATATGCGGCTGCATAATTACCAGCTTATGCGCAAACAGAATATTGGAAAGACATTTTGCAAGTTCTTCATTCACCAGCCCCAGTTCGAGCATGTCCTCATAAACCACCGCCAGATTATCGTCCACATGTTCCTGCTCGATCTGTTCCATGGCAAAACGGCTCATCACCCGGCGATACTGTTCATAAATTTCCGGTTCGCTTTCCTTTGACGCAATGATATTGTTGTAAAGAATCGCCATCTTCCGATAGGGAAGATTACTGTCATACTGAAAGTACATCCGGATAATTTTTGGAACCGATGCAATCTCCCGTTCATCCAGTGACATCAGATAAGCCTCGTATAATCCGGTAATCCGAAGTTCAAGCCCGATTCCCTTTTCATACCAGTGGTGAAATTTTGTATCAAACTGCTGGGTTCTTATCAGGTAACTGCAGATCTGTCCCACATATTCCGGTTTTTCCTCTGTCCCGTAAGCTGCCTGCATCAGTTCAAAATGAACCGGATGAAATCCCTGATTCATTTCCACCACTTCAAAAATCTGTGCTGCCAGTTCCTTCGTCAAAACCTGATGACGGATTGCCCAGCGCAGAATCCGCACTTCAAATCTTCCCAGTTTTGTGAGCAGATACGGGTCATGGCTGATCAGATCGTATGCCTCCAGATACAGGTACGGGGAAACACAGCCACTCATCACCCAGTGCGCAATTGCACGCAGTTTGTGCGCACTGTTGTTGTAATATTCCTCTTCCAGAAACGAAAGAATCCAGAATAACAAAGCAGAATCCGGATTTTCATGAAAAATCATTTCAATCTCATGCGTCATGCGGTCCACATATGCCGGTTCCCGTTCCAGAAGTGTCATAATATAAAGATAATACCCCCACTCCGGTGTATGGTGATCGGGCCATTCCCGTTTAAATTCCTCAAGAATCCACTCCGCTTCCTGTTTCTGGTGATTGATCACCAGTGCCTGTGCTTTCATCAGCGGATACATCACCTGATCCGGAAGCATGGCATGCAGCTGGTTTAAACGTTCTACCGACTCATTTGCCCACACACCTGTCACAATTTTTTTCAGGCGGAATGCCTCATACAGTTCTACCAGCCCGGACTGACATTCCCTGATTTTGGCATGTTCTTTTTGTTCTTTGGACTTTTGTTTTTCCCCTTTGTGCGCATAAATCTCCAGAACCTTTGTCTCATATACCGAGGAAAAAGTAATTTTGGCATAATTGTTTCCGGCATGCATCCGGTCATAGTCCACGATGTATTTCAGGACAAACGTACTCCCCAGAAAATCCTCCGAAGTAATCTGCGTCTGTGCCGGCTGTACAAACGCGGCATCGGAGGTGATGGCAAGTTCCAAATATCCCCATTCGCTCTTTTTGATTTCGATCTTCTGCTGCTGGCTTTCGGTAAGCGCATCAAACCGGCAGTCTGTCTCAGAAATTGTAAAATGGATCTGTTCTTTTCTGCCGGCTGCCACCAAAAATTCTTCCAGATTCTGCGACGATGGTTTTGCCGCAAGAATCCCCTGATAGTACATCTTTTCTTTTGTCTCTTTTGCTTTTAGAATATTGGGAAAACTCTTGTGATAAAAGAGCTGATATGCTTCCTGCCAGTTTTCCTTTGCAAGTGCCGTAAAATCCGAAAGACTGCGAATCGCACCTGTGGCAGTCTGCGCATATAAACGGGATATGGATACACAAAAAGAAAGGCTGTGTACACTCTGATTGCAAAGAATCACAAACGCACCCTTTTCCTCCTGCCCCTCAACGAGACCCTTACTATGAAACTGATACCGAATCCGTATATTTTCGCCTTCAAACTGGGGCGTCAGGCACTCCATCCTTGGGTGGGTGGAGTAGACAATGCCCCTCACCGGAATATGGTTTTCACTGGTAATTTCAAATTCCCCGGTATATTCCTGTCCTTCTGTAACCGTAAGAAACAGTTCCTCGTCCGAAATAGAAAGTGAAGGCTGATCCGATTCGAATTTTCCTGCGGCTATCTGCCTGATTCTCTTCTGCACATCCACACCTGCTTTTCTACTAGTATGTCTTTTATTATATACGATTCCTTATATGCATGCAAGAACCAGCCCCACTTTTACGCCCTCGAAAAACGGGCATGGATCATGCGGCATCTCGCAGAAATCCACTCAACAATCAGGCTCAGATACCGAAGAACCGGTTCCGTAATAATTGCAAAAATTACCATCAGCATTTCACACTGTTTGGAAATTTCCGTAATTCCGAAAAAACTTCTGCCAAACAGCATGCAAAGAATCCATCCTGCAATCACGCCGACCAGCATTACAATATGTCCGGTATTCATCGGTCTTGCAATGCGGTGCAGAATCATAAAACCAACGATTGCAACCAGAATGGTACATGATGTAGACAGACAATCCAGATCTACCTGAAATTCCCGGCAGAAAATCACCAGACCACTTACTACGATAAAATCCGTCAGTCCTGCCGGAAGTGCCCGCACGAGTACGTTGGTCAGGAAATGTCCGCGGATCAGATCCTTATTCGGCTCCAGTGCCAGAACAAACGACGGAATACCAATCGTAAACATACTGATCAGCGATACCTGTGATGGTTCCAGTGGATAATCCAGCATCAGAATCACGGAGAAAATGGCAAGCAGCATGGAGAAAATATTTTTTACAATATACAATGCGGCGGTCCGCTCAATGTTGTTTACCACACGGCGTCCCTCTGCGACCACCGATGGCATTCTGGAAAAATCGGAATCTAAAAGTACCAGCTGTGCCACATTAGAAGCGGCTTCGCTGCCGGAGGCCATCGCCACGCTGCAGTCTGCATCTTTAAGTGCCAGCACATCATTTACACCATCTCCGGTCATGGCAACCGTTTTTTTATGTTCTTTCAGTGCCTGTACCAGCATCCGCTTCTGGCTCGGGGTCACACGGCCGAATACCGTATATTCTTCCACCGCGCGATAATAATCTTCTTTTTCTTTCAGAGTCGATGCATCGACAAAACGCTCCGCACCCACAATCCCCGCCTCTGCCGCAATGACAGAAACCGTCAGCGGATTGTCACCGGAAATCACCTTGATATCAACATCATTTTCCGCAAAATAAGTAAAGGTTTCCTTTGCCCCTTTGCGGATCGGATTGGCAAGCATCACAAAACAAAGCGGAAGTACCGGCTCTGTCAGCGGTTTCCGGTCAAGCGTCCCTTCATATTGCGCAAATACAAGCACGCGGTAGCCTTTGCTGCTGTAGGTGGCAATCTGTTCCTGATACTGGGCAAACTGCCCCCGCAGAACAAATTCCGGTGCTCCGATCACATAAGATTTTCCATCGTTCATCACGGCTCCGGAATACTTCGTTTCCGAAGAAAACGAATACACTTCCCTTGCCCGCATACCACTTCCGTTTGAGAAATGCGCTTTGAGTGCTTCCATCGTCGCATTGTCTTTTTCCTGCGCTGCCACAAAATCTGCCAGCAGCTGGGAAATTTCCAGCTGATCTGCCCCATCCAGAACAGAAAAATCATAGACATGCATCCCCGGCTCGGTGATCGTGCCTGTTTTATCCACACAAAGAACATTGACTCTCGCCAGCGTCTCAATACATTTCATATCGTGGATCAATACCTTCTTCTGTGCCAGCCGCACGGAACTGACCGCAAGTGCCACACTTGTCAGCAGATACAGCCCCTCCGGAATCATTCCGATGATAGCCGCCACCATACCGGTGATACTGTCATGAAACGTTCCCTCATTGTAAATAAACGACTGCACGAACAGGGCAATCCCGATCGGGATGATAATAATTCCCATCACCATGATCAGATAATTCAGGGAGCGGATCATTTCTGACTGCTCTCCCTTTTTGCTTTTCGTTGCCTGCAGGGTCAGCTTTGAAATATAAGAATCTTTTCCGACCTTCTCAAGACGTGCACATGCCTTTCCGGATACCACAAAACTTCCGGAAAGCAGGGAATCCCCCTCCCGTTTTTCAATTTCATCCGACTCTCCGGTGATCAGGGATTCGTTCACCTGCAGTTCTCCGGATAACACTTTCGCATCCGCCGGAATCTGGCTTCCCGCCGAAAATTCCACAATATCATCCAGCACCAGCTGATCTGCCGGAATCTCCTGCCGCTTTCCGTCACGGATTACAACTGCATGCGGTGCATTCAGAATGGATAATTTATCCAGCACCTTTTTGGAGTGTACCTCCTGGATAATACCAATACAGGTATTTGCCACAATAATCGGAAGAAACAGCATATCCGACCATGCACCCACAATAGCAAGCAAAACCGCAATCACAGCAAATACAAGATTAAAATATGTGCAGACATTTGAACGCACAATTTCCGGAACCGACAACGTGGAAGACTCTACTTTATAGTTGTTTTCTCCCTGTGCAAACCTTCTTTTTACCTGCTCTGCAGACAACCCGGACTGTGGATCTGCTGCAATTCGTTCCATTCTGACTCTGTTTTCCTGTTCCATGATAATAATTCCATCCGCTTCCTATGTATTTTTCGTTAAATTTTCAGATAAAATTATTATAACCGATTCTTTCACAAAAGTTGTCCATTTTCCAAATATTTTTCAAATATTTAACAATTGTTTATAAATAATGCCGTAGCATGAGTTCCTGATCACCTATACCATTTTTACCACCCAGACGTTGCTTCGTACCATGCAGTATCCGATCACGACCTTGATCAGTTCCGTGGCCTGTACCAGAAAATAAACACTTACAATTCCAAGTCCCGTACCGTGTGCCAGCAAAAATGCAACCGGCACAACAACCACCCAGGTAAACACCGAATCAAATAAAAACGTAACCATCGTTTTCCCACCGGAACGAAGCGTAAAATAAGACGCATGACTAAACGAACAAAACGGCATGATCAGCGCAGAAACGGCGATAAACTTTGTAGCCAGATCCTTAATTTCCGCTGTCGTATTGTAAATATCAGGGAAAAATCCCCCCACGAGAAACATGATTGCTGCCATAATCACACAGCAGAAGACACTGAAAACAATCATCTTGTTGTCTGCGTCTTTTGCCTTTTCCAGTTCTCCGGCTCCCAAATACTGTCCCACAACAATACTGATACATGCCCCCAACTGTATATAGACAATGTTAAACAAATTGGTAATCGTCGTGGCAATATTCAGCCCTGCCACCACATCAAGTCCGCGCACAGAATAGCACTGGGTCACGGTGGTCATGCCCGCCGCCCATAAAACCTCATTGAACATCAGGGGAAGCCCTTTGATCAGTATCGTTTTCAGTTCGCTCACCGGAATTCCAAATCCGCGATAAGCCCCTTCCAGATACCGGTTCTTCTCCCGGTTTCTATGTGCCCAGAGGACAACAATAACCGCTTCCACATACCGGGCAATCACAGTGGCAAGTGCCGCCCCTGTCACCCCAAGTTCCGGAAACGGTCCCACACCAAAAATCAACAGATAATCCAGCACTGCATTGGTTCCCACCGCCACAAAACTTGCCAGCATCGGAACAAGCGTCTGTCCCGTTTCTTTTATATTGGTGGCATATGCCTGGTTCACTGCAAACGGAACCAGTCCCACCAGCATAATCACCAGATACTGCTTTCCATATTGAAGTGCCACATCGGTTGCTCCATTTCCCGCAGTATCCGTCAGATACAGGGAAATCAGATCCGATCCCTTCGTAAGCAGCAGCAACATGGTAAGTCCTGACACAAGTAACGTTGCATAAAGCTTAAAACGAAACGAATGCATATGTCCCCTGTGATCCCCATTGCCAAAATACTGCGCACCAAAAATACTTGCCGCCGACACTGCTCCAAAAATTGCCAGATTGTACACAAAAATCAGCTGGTTTACGATTGCAACACCGGACATCTGTTCCGTTCCCAGCTGCCCCACCATAATGTTATCCAAAAAGCTGACCAGATTCGTGATGGCATTCTGCAGGATCATTGGCACTGCCAGCAATAAATAATGGCGGTAAAATGCACGATCCCCCATATACTTCTTTTTAAATTTTTTCCAATAACTCATTAAAAACCTCTTTCATATTATTTTTCAATCCTCTTTTCGAAATCCCTGGTTTAAAAATTCATTCCATTTCGCATTTGTATTCTCCCATTCATGCTTCTGCATAATCCGGTTCCGGTCACTTAGAATTGCCAGCATCTCGTCCACGATTTCCGCCATCGGAAGTTTCCTGTAATGTGACAAATAGCCAAGCATCCTCTGTGCCGTCCAGTCTGTGTTCAGATTCAGTGAAATCTGCTCACAAAACTCCTGTGGAAAGCCACGGTTCAGGAGGGTGTTATATAATTCCATTGATTTTTGTGTTCTGGGTTTCATGTCTTCTCCATTCTGCAGTAATCTTTTACGTCAATTCAATTAAAAACATCTCGTACAGATCATCCTCTCCCTGCAACAGCGGCGAATTCTCGCCGCCTCCATTCGTGGAGCGACGCATTGCTGCGTAAGAATCCTCACCGGCAGAGACCAGATCCATAGCGGAAAAGGTGCATCCATGCTCCCGTGCAATACGACAGAATGCGGAAACCGGATTTTTCATTTCCCGCGTGGCTAACAACTCCTGCGCAAGTTCCGGATTGGAGCGAGCCCTGACTTTTAAATTTTCCAATTCATCATATATGTTCATCGTGTTTTCCTTTCTCATCCATCTGTAACCTTGTTATGTCACACATCTTTCCTGCCTATTCTTTTAAACTTACAAAAAATGCTCTCCTGCAGGTCAGATTACCTCTGCGCCAAATGGCATCAGGGATAATTTTGCAATTTTGAAAAACTGCTTTCCAAAAGGGATTCCGATGATGGTTATACAGCATATCAGACCTACCACTGCATTTCCAACCGCCATAGGAATTCCTGATACAATCAACCATATGATATTTGCAAGGAAACTGATCGTGCCTCCGCCATATACCACTTCTTTCCCAAATGGGAAAAAAGCCAATCCTGCAAACTTAAAACACTGCAAGCCTATTGGAATTCCTATGATAGAAATGCACCACAGGCATCCTGCCACAATCCATGACAGACCACTTAACAACCCACCACAAATAAACCAAAGTATGTTTCCTAATATGCTCACATCAATACTCCTTTTCTATCTCACCATCTATTCCATACATTTTCTTGAATTCATCAAGATCCGCCTGACTTTTAATCAGCATAACCTCTTCGATCTTACCTGTATGAATGTCCTTAAAACCGGCAACCTGCTCACCGTTACAGATGCTTGCCTTAATTACCGGCTTCTTATTTTCTTTATCATAAGTCTTTATAACTGTCTTTTTCTTAAATAGTCCCACTCTGAACACCTTCTTTTGATTTTGCCATACGTATGAGTTTTTCAAAAGACTGCGCAAAGCGTACATCATCTTCCTCTGTACGCTTTCTTGGTCCCTTCATATGATTCTTATGCGAGCTGCGTCTTGCCTTCTTGTTAAGATGCCGCTCCATAAGCATCTGGTCAATATTTTCATTTGTGTACCACTTACCGGATTGGTGAATGGCATACGCTTCTTTTCCAAGTGCCATAGCAGCTACACCATAATCCTGAGATACTATGACATCCCCTTTATGACAAATGCTAATCAGCTTGTAATCTACAGCATCTGCTCCTGCACCAACTACGATCACTTCGCTATAGTCTGAATATAATACGTGATTCGTATCACACAGCAATGTGGCTGGAATACTATATTTCTCTGCTATTTCTTCTACAATGCCTACTACAGGACACGCATCTGCATCTACAAATATCTGCATTTTCATAATTTCTTTTTCTGCCTTTCCAGTTCTTTTTGAATCCATGTCATAATTATATCTACAAGATAATCCTGCTGCACCTGACTCAGTTCCCTGCCCGGCTGCATTTTGTGCCACTTCCGGATACACTCTCTGCAGCATGTTGCAGTTGCATGTTGTGCAATAAATACCGGATGGCCCCTCATAGGAGTCTGTTTGCCATCATTTGCTATAAATGCAGGAGCTTCTCTCTTTGCAATAAAGTCCTTTGCATGTTGTCTGATCGTATCAAGTCCCTTTTGGTTTATGTAATCTATGTCTTTCTGCTTCAAATGAAAGCTGCTTCGAAATTTGGAATTGTCCAGTCTCTCGAACAACTGCCTGTACCACTCGTCCTTTGTCATCAGAACTTCACTACTTCCGGATCATGCGTAAATGATGAAAATGTTGCTGTAGCATTTTTAAAATAAAATACCTCTGTGTTTCCATCGTCTGCTGAATACATCTTCTGTAATGATGGGTAAGCATCAAGCATCGACTGTCTGGCTTCTCTTCTGTCATCTTCCGCAAGTTCTCCTGCTACACGAAGCCACTCTCCATTTTTAAATGCACAGATTTCTACCTTTGGATTTGCATGAATCTGTTTTGATACCTCTTTCACCTTACCTGTCTGAATATAAAGTTTTCCTTCAAAAATGTGTGCTGTACCAAAAGGTCTGACTCTTGGCTGGTCGCCTTCTACGGTTGCTAAATAATATGTTTCTGCTTCTTTTAAAAATTTCACTACTCGTTCCATGATGTAAGCCTCCTGATATTTATCTAATAATGTAATTTTTATTTTCAGTATAACCTATAAATAATTCTCAAAGCAATGCCTTCCGGAATGGTTCTAATCCATTTATGCAGATAGTCTGCATAAATTACTTTTATTCAGTCTGTGATAATAAGTGTCCGATAAATGGTCACTACCGATCACTTATCGGACACTTTGTATCCGATAAGCTCTCAAACAGACTCAATTGTCTTTTGATGAGTTTTTGGGTTTTGTATCTTTCTGAATTAGCAAAGCTCTCAAACTATAGTATTTTGCCGGACGCTTCTTCTGAGTTTTGTATCTTTCTGAATTAGCAAAGCTCTCAAACAAGTTTCATTGCTACATTCATAATTGTCTGGTTTTGTATCTTTCTGAATTAGCAAAGCTCTCAAACTATAAAATTGCCGCTGGTTCAAGATGTACAGTTTTGTATCTTTCTGAATTAGCAAAGCTCTCAAACTATGGCTGCCACGCCCCGCATTCCGGGCATGTTTTGTATCTTTCTGAATTAGCAAAGCTCTCAAACACCTGTATCTGTCAGTCTATCGTTCATAACGTTTTGTATCTTTCTGAATTAGCAAAGCTCTCAAACAAGCAATACCTGCGGTCAGAAGGCCGCCGGGTTTTGTATCTTTCTGAATTAGCAAAGCTCTCAAACACAGATCAAACATGATTAAAGAAGTATTAGTTTTGTATCTTTCTGAATTAGCAAAGCTCTCAAACGCTTTAACGTCTAGTGGCACACTTGGAGTAGTTTTGTATCTTTCTGAATTAGCAAAGCTCTCAAACAACATTACGTCGTAGATCTTCGCCTTTACTGTTTTGTATCTTTCTGAATTAGCAAAGCTCTCAAACCTCAAATCACTTTGAGGTCATCTCCGAGCTTATTCTATATTGCGAATATAGTGCCAATTCTTATAATTCAATTATACATAAATCCTCATCAATTATCCAGCATTTTTCCCCTTCAATATGCGGTGTCTGTATTGCTTCTATAACAATAAGATATATTTTATTGTATATTGTGAATTCATAAAGCTGTATAATTTCCTCTGTTGAAAAATAGGCTTTTAAATTTGGAATAACAAATATATTAACTCCGCAAATTTGATTCATGAGATTTATATATTGCATCATTTTTTCAAGTAATGAGTCCGAGTCATCATCAATTTCTACTGATATAGATTTCATTAAACTAGATAAATCGGTATCAAAATTATATTTTAAATTATATGGAACAGTAGAAACAACCTTATCAAAGTATGATATCAGTTCCTGTTTAAACAAGACGCTCTCTTCTTGCAGTAACGTATCATTTTGAAATGTAAGTTCCTGATACAATTTTGTTATGATTTTTCTATCATTAGTATTAATGCTAAAGATATTATAAATACACTCCATTTTCTGTGATAGCTTCAGTTCCTTGCTTTCATCGGATAAAATGAAATCTCCATTTTCTCCCTTATACTGTTTCCATAATGTCTCTAATATGTTGGAATAGACTAGATGATTTTCTATTGATAAAACGAGTATTTGATTTTCTATTAAATCAAACTCTAAATCATACAAAGTATTAACCAGTTTCATAATATCACCAGCCTTTCATCGGTATCCAATACGCAAGATTTATTTTCACCGACAACATATTCCATCTTTGAATATTGCTTTTCAGTGACCCTTAAAATCTGTACAAGTCCCTCTGCCGGTTTATTCTTTCTGATGCTTTCCTGAATAACATCTGCAACACCTGAATTTTGTACTAACTTACAATATACCGATTCCTGTAACATGAAAAAGCCTGATTTTATCAGGTATTTTCTAAACTCACGATAATCTCTGCGTTGTCTTTCAGTCAGCACCGGAAGATCAAATAACACCATTATTCTCATATATCTATAACTCATCCTTATAGAACTTTATCAATGAAATATCGCCATCATTAAGTGCATCAAAAATACTCCGACAATATATTTTCATTGCATTGTTCACGCACTCCTTTCTCCCTGCTATAATCACTTCTTTTTGCAGCAACCTTAATATTTCTATTTTTTCATCATGCTCAAACTTTTCTGGCATCATATTTTTTATCAGATTATCTACAATAGGCCGGAATGGCTCCATCAAATCAGATGCAAGATTGAACTGATTAAAAATATTATCATGAAACAAACCAATTTGCGTAATATATCCATTAAGAGCAGTTTCTCTTGCACAAGTAGAAAGTAACAGACTATATCCATAATTTAATGCTGCATTTATACTGTTTTCGGCTGATCTTGTAAAATCCAGACCAAATAATGCATTAAAATAAACTTTGGCTGCATGCCCCTCCCTGTTAGTTGCATCTCCAAATTCAATTTGTGTAATATATTCATAAAGCATCTGAGCTTCCGGCTTATCCCATCTCTCAAGATTTTCCGCCTGCTTCCGAATTTTTTCGGTAACAATTTCAGTCCATACAGATGTCTTTATATCTTCTGACCACGCAATCTGTTTTCGTACTTTCATACTTGTGTCATGGCTTCCATAATACGGAACAAGTTCTGATGACGGATTTCTTTTTTCATCGCAGAATATTACTTTTATTTTCTTTTTTGTCAACTCACATAGTAATGCTGCCGTAAGAGAAACGGATGTTGTTTCAATCATCAATATTGAAATTTCACTAATATGAATTTTTACAACATCCTGATTTCTCACTATCAAATACCCCATTTGATAATCCAGTTTTGCGCTATTTGAGATGACAACTGTCCGCCAACTCATACTATTCGGAGATTAATTTTCTTTTCATACAATCCTGTTACAGACTGATTGATAAGATATATATCTTCATCTCCGATTTTTTTGCTAATCTGCATTTTCCCACAATGTGCTGATTCCCCTAATAATGTCATATCACTTGCACTTCCCAAAATGGAAGATAACTGTAAGATTTGACATAGTACTGTACATTGCTGTTCTATATCTAAACTTAGGAATTTTTCTTTAGCCTTATCCAACTTATCACCAACTGGATTTGGTCTATTTGCAAAAATACCAGTCTTAAATTTATTTATCAGTTCAGAATAAAGTAATTCATTTTTGTCCTTTGCAATTACCTCTTCTACAATATTTTTGTCTACCGCTTTTTCCAATTTAGATATATATTTTACCCACTCCCTTTTCAAGTACATATTTACTGCATTTCTTACTATTAATTGTTTACCGTTTTTTCCAGTAATATAGAAGAAATAACCATTCCGTTTTACTAACGATCCTATTTTTATTTTCCTGACTCTTATATCAAAATCAATAAGGCCTAATACCTGTTCACAATATTTTTCCAGCTCATGTGGATTCTGTTCTATTTTTTGAGCCAGATATAATGGTACTGACTCAATCATCCGGCTTCGTTTTTTCTTTTCCGTGTGTTCTACCAAGAAGAAATATGCTCCTGTTACACTCGTAAATCCTCCATATTTTGTAACATCCTTCATTTTTTCATCTGATGATTTAAAAGGTATGTATCCTTCTTCTTTAGCTTTCTTAGCACTATAAAGTGTTTCGTTTGTCAAACCTCCCTTTCCTTCAAAACTATATCGTGTCATCAACGGAGTGTTTCTTCCCAACACTTTCTTTACTGTAGCTATTGTTCCTGCCTCACCGTCCTTTTTCTGTGCGATCCATGCAACTTCACCATTACGTTCAACATCCCTGTCAAACATTTTTGATAAATTGTAATTATTTTTGGTTTTATCACGGTCATAATCATTTTTTATAAAGTTAAGAGGATTCTGTGTGAATTTTACATAATACACATTTCCTACCACGATATTAAGGTAAGCATCATGTGCATGATGAAATTCATTAATCAGACGGCTCTTAGGAATGTCTCTCGTATTTCTAAACTCGGACACATTTGACGCTTTTGCATAGACTATCTTACTTTCTGGTAAAAGCTGCTGTAGTATATTTGCAACTCCTTTTGTTCCCTGACTTGTTTCAACAAGCTGTCTTGCAATAAATCCAGCTTTTTGCTCATCAGTGAACGAATTTCTTCCTATAAGGCGATTATACTTTTCTTCTGTAATAAATCCTGACCTTCTAAGCTCTGACCACATATTTTTCTGTGACGCAAGAATTTCATCCTCTAATGGATAAATATCGCTCTTATGTGCATTCTTTTCTTTACATACCAAAACCAGATTATTGTCAATATTATCATCCTTAACAAAATGTCTTGGATATACATGATCTATATCATATAGGTTATTATTGAAAAGATCACTTAATTCTATATGCTTTCCTGTGTACATGCATCTGCCTTTTTGTGTAAGATAAAGGTACATTTTCTTGCTTCTAATGCTTCCTGTTTCATCTGCATGCGCAATTACTTTCATCCAATCAACATCTTCATCTTTTACTTTCTTGTATAGTTCTTCGAATTTTTTACGTCTGCTCTCAGTACGCATTTTGCGTTCATCCGGTCTTCGTGTCATTTCAACAAATATACGATCCGGTTCACATCCCAAAACTTTTACCAGCTCCTTAATAATAAGGATTGTCTGCCATATCATCCGCTTTACCGGAGCAGAAAAATAATATTCATCCAGATCTTCTGCCTCTATATCTGATAATGTTTTCATCATCGTATTTTGATACTCAGCCAAACGTTCTTTGTAATTATATAATCTACTGTTTATAAGTTCCATCAAATTAAGATTATCGTTCCATAACGCTCTGATGATACTTACAGACTCCCCTGTTGAAACATCCGCTCCACTAAGCTCTAAGAAATTTTTTGATAAATTGCCCCAATCTTTGAACTTAAAACCTACTATTCTCTTAATCTGCTCTTTTGTAAGCTTCTCGCCATACTTTTCTTCTATTCTATCCTTTAAAAATTTTTTGGAATCCCCATAAACTGTGCACCAGAATACAATATCCTCTATCATTTTCTGAACACTATCTTTAGAGATATCATCCCCCAATATCGCCTTGAATTTACCATATGTCGTTAATGCATTGTTTATAGTAACATCTATTCCTGTAACCTGTTCTTCTGCTTCAATAATTCCTCTTGTATGCAAATATTTACATAACTGCTTTTTCGTTACTCTCTTTCCTTTTTGAAATACCTCTTTATATATATCCTGTTTTAATTCAACAGAAATTTTCTCTCCGTCAATCTTAATATTATTAATTTCATTGAGAACACAAAAACTTTGATATTCAAGTGATGATTTTGGCAATACCGGTTCACCGCTAATATATGTACAACGTCGTACCATGCGTGATATAAATGCCTCTGATGTCGCTTTCATATCTATTTTTTCATCAATATTCCATGGTAAAACCTGTCCTTCTTCCTTTCTTACTACCCAGCCATTTCCTCCATCTTTATTGCTTTTTTCCGTCGTTGGTCCAACATAATATGGTATTTGAAAACTAAACAGTTTCATTATTTTTTCAGATACCGATAAACCTGTTTCATCTTTTTCTCTTAAAAACGGAAGATACCTTTCCGCATTTGAAAGTATTTTTTTCATTTCTTTTACATGAACTTGATTCGGTATAACACCATTAGATGCAGTTAACTGTTTAGGCAAAAATGTCTCGTTTTCTATTGACATCAATATGCGCTGTACATCTGCATCTTCCGCAGGTACATTCTTTAAAAGTTTTTTGATTGCTTTATATAATTCTTCGGATGATCTTTTATTGCCTACTCTTCTTTGCTTTGTTTTTGAATTATAGGAACCTACATATGATGCATATGAGCCATCTGCCTCACTATTAAAGAAATTATCGTAATCTTCTTTGCTGCAATATTTTCTGATTACATTTTTTAGAAGTTTTAAATCTTCTTTATGTTTTTCGTATGACGCAACTCTTGCCTGTGACAGATAATTATGACCTTTCATAATACCAGCCAATGAACCCATATCATATATGTCCTTCATGGCCATGATTATTTCAAAATAATCTTCGCCAAGTATATTAGCTATTTCATCTGATTTTTCATCAAAAGATGCTTCTGACAAGCAGATATCTACTTTTGGCACTTCGTCACTCTGTATCTCCGGGAAAATTGCACATGCATTAAATTTTAAGCCACACAAACCTCTTATCAACTCTTTATATGGCTTATTTTTATAATCCACGCCAAGTATCTCTGCAAGTCCTTCTGCTTTTCTGGTTCTACTCATATCTCTGCGCGACAGAAGATCTTCTATTTTTTTACCATCGATTGTCTCACTCAAATTATATTGTGTGAATTCAGAAAGTAAATTTGTTAATTCTAAATAAGCATTGTTTATATTATTTTCTCCGCTATTTTCACCTAATCCTGAATTCAAAAAGTGTCCACGATGTTTAAACATATTAAGCAATGCCAAGAACACAAGCCTTACGTCATGCTTATCGGTACTCTCTATTAATTCTTTTCGTAAATGATATATTGTTGGATATTGGTCAAAATAATCCTTATCTGTGTAATCATCATCATTAAAAACATTATTTTTATATCTTACCTCTGTATCTTTATCCTCCAAGTGATATTTACTGTTTGCCAGTCTTTGAAAAAAATCAGGATCAACTTCACCTATAGCATCATGAAAATAATCCTTTAATAAACCAATCCTAACCTGCTCTCTTTGTCTTCTCCTTCTGCTTATTCTATGCGTACGTCTTTCCACAGCAGTAGATGCCTCATTAAATTCACGTATTCCCCATAAGTCTTTTCCTTTTGCCTTAAACAAATTGTAGTTTGGATCAGTAACCGCCCAGCCTACAGAATTAGTTCCCATATCGAGTCCCAAATAATACTTGAATGCTGCCATAAAATCTCCTCCCTAATTTTTATTATTTTATTGTTGACTATATAAATTTACATGCTATAATAAAGGTGAATTAGCAAAGCGAGTGCAAATAAGGTTATCCGGCATCGTCTTTTGACTCTGCATGGTGCAGATTAAATTAAGGCCTATGGCCTTTTTTTATTACTCTACACCACACCATTTTAATTTAAAAGTTTTCATTCTACTTTTTCAATTAACTATAAGATTTTTATTTTCGAATAATACTGTTCCAAATCCTCTTCCATCTGCACCTTCACTTTTTCAAAATCTTGCTTACTCATTTTAATAAAAAGCGCATGATTCATAGAAATCACATTCAAATCCTTTGAATAATACAGAAACCGTTTACGCTCAAATTTTTCAAAAGGATTTGTCAGCATATTGCTTTTAATATATTTCCGATCTTTCAATCGTTCTGCATTATATGGACAACTTGACCGATCTACCGGAAGTCCCTTATCAATCCTGTCTTGGTAAAAAGCAATATAATCGGTGAGCACATTATCAATTTTTGCATCTCCAATTTCATTCATATTTTTTAGGAATGAAAGAAGAAACGGCATCTTGTAAGAAAGACTGTAATCACGTTCTTCCAGAAAATCAAAGAAGTCCGTTTTGATCGTTTCCTCTGTATGTTCTGGAATATTATTTTCCTCACGAATCTGCTTCACATGTTCTGGTGCAAAAAGATAAATTTTTCTACTTCCAAAAGCAATCATTTGATCCGGAGAAATTTTGCCTTTGGTAACCCAGCTGGTAATAGTTCCCGTACTTAAATAAAATTCTCTCGCCAGCTGTTCCTGATTTAAGTAATCACCATATTTTTCTTCGAAAGTTTCAATGTCCACCTGCACAATACGTTCTACTGTTTCATGCAGACCATCTACTTCTATCATATCTCCCACGGAATAATCTCTTTTTAAAATACTTCCAAATGCAGTGTAAAATGGATTAGAAAAAATTGAATGCATGGAACACGGTTTTGCCATGGCACCATACTCATCTACTACATCAATAACAAACACATTTGTTTTTGTATTTGTTCGTCGAAGTCCTCTGCCAATCTGCTGCATATAAAGAACCTTGGAAAGTGTTGGACGCGCCATTACCAGAATTCCAAGTTCCGGATAATCCCATCCCTCCGAAATCATTTCACAAGCACACAAAAAACGTATTTTTTTCTCTCGAAACTGCTGCATAACTTCATCCGGATTTTTTGTTTTTCTGGTATATGCCTTTGCCGAAAGACCTTTCGCATTTAAAATACGCTCCATCTCCTGTGCATGATTTGTATTTACACAAAACACGACTCCCTGCAACTGCCCAGCTTTTCCTTCCGAAAAATAGTTGTATAACACATCTGCAATCAATTCATTTCTGGACTTTACACGAATACTCTTTTCCAAATCAGCATTAATATAATCTTTGCCATTGAATCGAATATGACTCAAATCCAGATTGGTTTCAATACGACACACATTTGCCTCTGCAACAATTTTCTTTTTCATCGCATCAACCAGAGATAAGCCTGTCTTATAATTACCAAATATTGTCTCCAACTTCTTTTTGTCTGGTCGTTGATCGGTTGCTGTAAGACCAATCAAAAAATCAGGCGTAAAATACTGAATAACACGTTTTAAAACTGGGGAAACTGCGTGATGAGCTTCATCTACTACAATATAATTATATTTTTCCTGCGCATATTTCTGATAGTTCCGCATCATATAAGCAAATGAACAAATTTCAATTTGCTCCTGCAGATCTGGAAGCGATTTCTTCACTCGCTGCCTCCAATCAGCAATAATGTTTGTATTAGGAGCCATAATAAGCGCATGAAATTGTGTATTCTTTCTGGGAAAAATACGCAAATCTTCTTCCACAATCCTGGATTTTCCACTTGCCGTTGGAAATACCACAAGAAATGTATTTGTTCCCGCAGCACGCTGTTTTTGTATTTCCTCAAGCGTATTTTCCTGATGCTCATATAACTTTACCGGACGATCGGCAAGGAGTCCATTTTCTTCAAACTCATCGGTATTTTCACCGAAAAAAGTTTTTATGTCATCCTCAATTCGATTTTCAAATCTACAATCTTCTGAAGAAAAACGATATAACTTAATTTCCCATTCCGTACATGTATTTTGTTTTTGCAGCTGTCTGCGATAACGTTCCAAACCGATCTGCTGCGGATGATGATAAGTTACCCCATTTTCTTCAACTGCATAATCCCCATGCTTTGTTCTTAACAAATAATCCAGGAAATAATTATTCCCCTGTTCATCCAAAATACCATATTCTTTCTGTAAATATTTCAAGCTATTACGTCCATATACACTTGCAAAATTATTTTCAAAGTCGATTTCCAATGGAGAGGCATCTGCATGATCTTCACGATTTGCCACATACTTTATTGGTATTTCTTCCTTTTTGCATGACAATGTAATCACTTCATTGATTATTCCCATATCTTCTTTTAGAAAGCGATATACTTTTGCATATTTATTCATATATGTATTTTGCTTGTCCGTAATTAAAGAATAGGAAAAAGGTTTCTCATCCTTTTTGTAATTACATATCCCATCATCAATAATAATAGCCTGCTGATCTCTTACATAAAAATAGCTTGCACCACCATTGGGATATGAGACTGTTTCTATCAGATCATATTGTCCGTTTTCCAGCTTTAATACTTTGTCCATTCGTCACACTTTCCTTAGTATAAGATTCAGCCATTGTTCCGACTCACGGCCTGGTCTCACATCTCCTGTCAGCCATTGTTCTTCTATCTTTACATGTCTTATACCGCTTAAAAACCCATCAAATGTTTTTTCTGTAAAGTCAGTAAAATATCTTCCATTTCGTTCGCCCTCAAATGTTCCATATTTAAACGATGTATAAATCACTCCATCATCCTTCAATGCACACAACATTCGCTGCATAACATTTTTAAGTTCATCCTTTGACAAATGCAAAATAGAGGAACATGCCCAAATGCCATCATATTTTTTCTGCTCGTCCAACTCCTGAAATAGCATATATTTAACCGAAACTCCAGTATATGTGCTTGCTAGTTTGCACAACTCTTCTGAACCATCCGTTGCTTCCACTCTATATCCATGTTCCATAAAATACTTTGTATCACGACCAGATCCACAACCAAAATCTAAAATATATGCATTTGGCTGTAACAATGCAAGGAACTTATCCTGCGTTGTGGAAAAATCTACAATTCGTGTAGTAGCAGAAAAACTTGTAGCATTTTCATTGTAGTATTTTAATGTTGTATTTTCACGAAACTTTTCTTCTAATTTTCTCATATAAATTTTTCCATCATTAATCTTTATTTACTGCACCTTGGACATTTTCTTATTGCAACATCACACCCATTCGCCTCATACTCAAATCCACAATTGTTACAACGCATAGCATATAACACTTGATTATTATGATTCCCAGGCTTATTTAAACAGCCTAAATTTTCTTGGTTATTTCTGTTCACATATCCAGTAATTAAAGTTTTGCCTTTTTTGTTCAATTGCTTTTTAAAAGACGTTTCTTCTTTCTGAATACCTTGAAATTCTATTTCGCCTTTACAGAATTTTTCAATAGGAACAACAACTTCTATCTTTTCATTAGCAGGTACTGTTTTATCTATCTCCAAGAGTTTACTCACTCTAAGAGTATAAAAATTCATGCTTGGAACATATGATGCATACTCCCACACATAATTTCCCGGTCCATTATATATCTCACAAATACAACCACGCTTTTTATCTAAATATTCCACAATTAGGTAATCTGGCTTTTCTCTAATAACTATAGAATCTACTTTCTGTGTTCCTTTAATTTGAACTTTTCTTCCATCAGACACCACTTCGCCATCGTGTGTCTTTTTTGATTGTTTATACAATCGAATTCCGTATGCATGAGAAACCATAACCTCGACAATATTTCCAATCAAAATTCCGTCTAATTTAAACGATTTTTCCGGGAAAACGGCTCCAATTTCTTGTGTTATTTTTTCAATTTCCTTTATTTTTTCCGATAAAAATTCTATTTTCTGATCTTCTGTCATATTTTTTTATTTTTTTCTAAATACCCCAACCATCTTTGTTACATCTACAACATAGGTTCTGACCGTCTTTGATTATCCAATAAGTTCATATTCATCGTAATTATCTATTAAGTGACTAAAGTCATCACCAATGTAATAATTATTTTTTCACATCTGCCTACTTATTTGCGCTTTGTCTTGATCTTATCTTAAATCAACTGCTGTCCTATAAACAGTACTTTTTATATATTACTATTCTTTCGTATGATCCATTATATCACATTTTTACATCAACCGACCTTTCTCAGCAAAAAATATAACAATATAACAAATTCCATCCATTTTTCTCATCTCAACAGAAAAAACACCCATATCCATGGCATCTGCCACGAACACAAGCGTTTCATCCTCGTATTATATAGTAGTTTTTGCTCCTCTCCAAGATCTTAATAACTATTAAGTCATAGCCTTTTCCTCACCTCTTCTGTAGGTTCAACCATAATATATAAGATACTGTGGATTATTATATTCATCCTACACATTTCTCTTGGTGTCTGATCTCCGAAACACTGGTAACCAGTTCAAATTGGTTTTGTTCAGTTATCGTCTGGTTATTAGTTCCACTTCATTTTTGCAGCAATTTTTATATTTCTTATTACTACCACAAGGGCATTTGTCGTTTGGTGCCACATTCTTGTAGAATTTAGGGTGAATAATACTATGAACACCTTCACCTTGCAATTCGTGTCTAAGAATAAATAGCAACATTTCTGCCATCATCACAGCAGCCCGTGCTAATCCTATACAATCCATTGCCATATCTATTAACTCCTTACGCAACTTAACCACCGATGGTTCTTTTTGATCATAGATAGTTATTTCCTGATTAAGTCCATCGTAACTAATATTATTATGTCCTATACCATTTCTAAGAAATCGATTTGCAGGAATATGTAACAAGTACTGCATTGATTCGGTATCATTCAGTTTTTCTAGTTTCATGCCATTATCAAGTGCAATGTATCGACAATAATCATCTTCTAAATCAGCATATTTCTTTCGTTTGAATAAATAGTCATACATCCTATTAAATGACTGATGATTACCTCTTACAAGAATATTATCAAGACACACCGGAATAAACGTAAGGGACAATATAGACTCATATGCATCTTGATAAAAAGTCTTTATATCACTAAATGAACAGGTTGCTATACCAAAATTAGTTGCTGTTTTTTCTGTGTATCTCATAAAAGTTTCCGCTGGAAGAATATTAGGATATATCTCCATAAACGAAGAGAATACGCTAATTATTTTTTTATAATTTGAAATCAGTACTTGCCAACCGCCCATTTGCACAACAAAATTATGAAGTGCTATTCTGTCAATTCCACTTAGTTTCCTTAGCATATTTTTAATTGCATCATCTTGTGTCGGAATATAAAAAAGAGAGTTTGTTTCTTCTTGAACTACTTCCTGCAAACAATGAAGTGACTTAAGATAATTATCGCATTGATAGGTATACTCTCCCATCCTATTCTTCAATGCAATAGAAACATATTCTAGGCGGCCCTCATCTAATAATTGAAAAGCAATACTTCTCCATTTATTCCATTCATCCATATTATGAGTAAACAAACGGAGTCTTTCAATTCGCTCCTGAATATCAACTTGTCCAACAGCTTCCAAAAAAGGACTACTGCTAATTAAGTTACCATCAAAAATTCTGACTTTTTTGCATGGCAATTCTCCAGATATATCAACGACATAATCTACATTCCGTATTTTTTTGGCGGTCGAATCCACATTATATTCTTCTACAACTGCATTATACAAATGAAGCCCATTAGTACCATCAGTTACCCCTATAGTATAAACACCTTTAATCAATGCACGACAATTTGCACAATTAAAACGAATAGGATACTCATTTAAATAGCCACCATCTTCTACTCTAAGGTATGTCTTTTTACCACATATCGGACATATTGCAATTTTAGGAATAATCATAGCGCGCCTCCATTTCCTTGATATAAAAAAGGCACATAATCCGAAGATTACGTGCCCTGACGTTTGGTAGGAAGTTAACCCTCGCCACTAAGGGCGACTGCATATTCCTTGCAAGCATCAATCACATGGATTGACACTTCCTTAGCATCTGCCGAATTCATTTTCACAGCGAAGATGACACTAGCAACTGCTATGCCAAGAGCAACAGGAAACTTCCAGTCTATTACAACTGTATAGTTCATGGGGCTACCTCCTTTCTGGAATTTTCATTCCAATGCTAAATGGTAGTCCACATCGCTCAACGTCATAATAATTATAGCATACCACACCACACATCTCAATTCAATGTAAATGTATTGCTATTCTGTAAAGCTAAAATGATATTTTAAATTCCACTTTCCCAATTTACTCTTACACTAGAATTTATTTTTTCATGTCAGCGATTATATATACTTTAAAAAGTCTCTTGACAAAACCAGCTTCTAATGTACATCCAAAACTTGAAAACATTTTCTCAACTTAATAATTTCATAATATTCTTACCGCAATTACCCCTTTTCCTTTAACCTTATTCAATTTATCTCTATATATACTATAAAACCTTTCTAATTCAACAGTTCAATATCCATTCCCATTTTTCCCATCTCTCCTAATGGAGCTGGGAAAAACTGTACTCTTTGACCCATTCGAAATTTTTGATTTTGATTATTTCCGATAATATATTTTGTACTAATAAAATATTCTTCACCACTATCAGTTATAGCAAAACCATTATTGCCTCTTTCTCCAATATATGTAACTTCTGCAATAATTTTTCCAACAATATCTGATTGAGCAATCAATTCATCTGATAATTGTGCAATTCGTTTAATCAATGTTCCATTTCTTCTACTCCTAGTTTTGTCTATTTTTTCAGTCCCCTTAATATAATGTGTTGGAATATCTTTGTAGATACAATAAGCATAATCGAATTCATATACTGTTTTTAACCTTCCAGCCCCTGCTTGACATATATTTATAATATTATATTCAGAAGAATATGATGTAAATTTATTTATATATGTCGTTCTATTAGAAAATGTAAAACGATATGTAGATCTCGATTTACACAACTTCACTAATTTTGATAAAAATAATTTGTCATTTTCTAAGAGCTTACTTTCCATTTCAGCTCCCTGTTTATTAAGAGACTCCTCAAGGTCAGAATATCTAACCTTGTCCTTTCCATTAGCTCTTCTAAAAGCCGCATCCATGGATAAATCTAGCAAATGTACCATTCTTCTCATATTTCCCTTAGTTCCATTTATTATCTGCTCTATTATTTGTTGTTCATCACTAGTAATATCATAGACCTCCTCTATATTTAATTTTATTTTAGCAGATTTTTCTATGTATCTTTCAATTAGTGAAACTGTCTTAGAAATAAATGAATCATATAAATTATCATTAGACAGGTCACATTCTAACTCTATTGTATCCCCATATCTTGTTTCATTCAAAATATCTGAATATGAATGTGGATAGACCGCTATTTTCGTTCTTACAAAAGATAATGTTCTTAATTGGTTCATAAGAATTTTAAAATATGATTCATTTCCATCTTTGTCCTTAAAAAAATCTCGACTTGTAGATCCAATCTCATCAAATAAAATTAATATTTTACCACCAAATGGTTTTATCAGCTGTTCGTACGCATCTATAATATTTTGAAATGATGGTTTTTTCTTCTGCTTAATTTGACTAAGCGATTCTGTTTCACATTTAATGCTTGCCTCAAAAAATTTCCAAGTGGCACTTCCTTTCTCTGATATATTTTTTCTAATATTTTCAACATATTCTTCAGCAGACAATTTCTTTAATTCTTCCAATATTGCCATTTCATTTTTTTCTGTAGACCATAACCCGGGCAATTTCTGAACTCCTGTATGTAACCTTGCCATCTCTCCTGCCGATTTAAGAGTATCACGTACGGCTAACATTTCTTCAATTATTTTTATAATTATTGCATCATATATTTCTTCTGGACTACGTAAATTTTGAAAATCACTAAGTTTAATATATACAGGTAAAATAATTGGTGTATTTTCCATAAGAGAAGGGACTAACGTGTATATATAATATGCATAATTTGCCCGAAGAAGCATTGTCTTTCCAGTTCCCATTTTTCCTTTTACTATACTATTGGTAAAATCAAATGGACCTATTAATCCCTCTGTTGGATCTACAAATAAATCCAAAATATTATCCAATTCATATTCATCTGCATTTCTTGTTTTAAAAGGTCTAGATGTAAATACTTTTATCAGCTGTTCCTCACTCATATAATTTTCCCTCTTTTAATATTTGTGCATTGTATATTTCACTGCAATTCTCAACAAATCAACATATTCCTTTATTGTAATTTAACATTTTTCTGCAATTATGTTATACGACATCATGTACTAATTTGATCCATACTTACCAACTATTTATTTCATTCCATGTTTGTCTATAATGCATTGTATATCATTAGTACTATCAATAATAATCCAGTATGTACCATTCTCATAAAACTAATATTCATTTGTATTAGATTTTTCTTTTTCTATTATATCACATTTTTACATCAACCGACCTTTTTCTGCAAAAAATATAACAAAATCCATCCATTTTCTCATTTCAACAGAAAAAACGCCCATATCCATGGCACCCGCCACGAACACAAGCGTTTCATCCTTTCCCAATATGTATTTCTTCACACTCTGACACAATCCCGTGTGATCTCCTTCAGCGAAGCCACACCGCACATTGCCATCGTATCTTTCAGTTCACTTCCGATCTTATTGACATAAGCCTCAACGCCTTCCTGCGCTCCGCCATACACAGCAGTCACAAACGGACGGGCAATGATCACCGCATCGGCTCCCAGTGCCAGTGCCTTAAACACATCCACACCGGAACGGATGCCTCCGTCGACAAAAATCTTCATGGAGCCATCGACTGCATTTGCGATCTCTTCGAGCACCTCTGCGGTGGCAGGACACTGATCCAGAACACGCCCGCCGTGGTTTGACACAACGATTGCATCGGCTCCGGCTTCTTTTGCCTTCATGGCACCCTTGACGGTCATGATTCCTTTGACAATAAACGGCAGCCCGGCCGCCTGTTTCACTTCACGCAGATCCTCCACCGATTTGCTTCCGGCCGGTGGGGTCAGATTCTTTAAAAACGGCAGTCCGGCCGCATCGATATCCATTGCCACGGCAAAGGCACCGGAATCCTTTACCATCGCCATTTTCTCCCGGATCACTTCGATATTCCACGGCTTTACGGTCGGAATTCCCAGTCCGCCGGCATTTTTGATTGCTTTTGTCGCTGCGACCATGACATTGCTGTCGGTTCCGTCTCCGGTAAAAGCAGCGATGCCAGATGCCGCACAGGCGGAAACGAGAATATCGTTGTAGGAAATATCATTCAGGCAGTCTCCGTAGTGCAGCTGCACGGCACCTACCGGACCTGCAAAAAACGGATACTGAAACGTTCTGCCAAACAGTTCCAGTGTCGTATCACATGGACGGTTTTCGACCAGCGTGTCCATCTGGACACGGATTTCTTTCCATTTGTCATAGTTGCGGATGGCGGTATCTCCGATGCCTTTGGCTCCCGGCCCCGGCATCTGGTTTTTACAGGCTCTGCCGTTACATTCCCAGCACGCCTTACAGTAAGATCCGATACGGCCTCTCGCCTGTTCGATACACTCTGTATAATTCATAGGTCTGTTCCTTCTTCCTTTGTCCGTAAATCAGAATTTTTATCTATCATGATTCATACGCCAGTCGATGCATCGTTTCAGATAATGCACATAATCCGGGTTCTTGCACATTCCCTTGCCCGGGGTATCGGAAATCTTTGCGACATCCATGCCGTTGCACAGCGTGGTTTTCATGACGATATTCAGTGCCGGTACCTCCGTATCATTCGAGATATAGGTGCCAATTCCAAAAGCCACCTTCGTGCGGTTCCGGAAATGTTCGTACAGTTCGTGTGCCCGTGCAAAATCAAGAGAATCACTGAACAATAAAGTTTTATTTGCCGGATCGATTCCCAGTTTCCGGTAGTGTGCGATCATTTTTTCGCCCCACTCCACCGGATCTCCGCTGTCATGACGCACGCCGGAGAATAACGTTGCATAGGTCAGCTGGAAATCACGCAGGAAACAGTCGGTCGTAATCGCATCGGTCAGTGCAATACCGTTTAACACGCCATACTCGCGTACCCAGGCATCAAGCGCGTACCAGTTGGAGTATGCCGGGTTATGTTTGTGATTTCCCTGTCCGACACACATGATCCACTCATGTGCCATGGTTCCGACCGGTGTCAGATTGTATTTCTTTGCCAGATAGACGTTGGACGTTCCGATAAATTCTGACCCGTGAAATTCTGCTTCTTTCAGCTTGCGGACAGCAAGCTCCTGTGCCTCTGCGGAAAGACGGCGGCGCAGTCCGAATTCACTGAACGAACCGATCTCGTATCTGCCGCTGGCATCTTTGATCTTCCGTTCCAGACGTTCCCGGAAACTGGCATAAAGCCTATCATAATCGTACGCCATACGGAAATACACTTCGTTGACAATCGCCAGTGTCGGGATCTCATACAAGGACGTATTCAGCCAGGTACCGAATGTCTCGATGGAAAGTCCGCATTCCGCCTCATCCGAAATCTTAAAATCCTCATAGCGCGGCTGCCACAGGCGCAGGAAATCAATATAGCTTCCCTTGATCCATGTAATGCGGTTCAGATATTCCAGCTCTTGTTCCGTAAAACGCAGACTGCAGTATGCCTTAATCTGCTCTTTGATCTCCTGCACCATCTCTGCCGTAAAGTGCACATCGGTATTGCGGCACTTGAATGTCCATGTGGTTTTATAGTCGGAGAACTGGTGATAGATGGCCTCTCCCATACTGAATTTGTACATGTCTGTTTCCAGCAGACTGGTGATGATCTGATTTAACTTCATAATTCTTCTCTTTTCTTCTTACTTAAATAAGATACAATTACTGTATATCCACCTGACAGGTTTTCATCGCTTCGATCGCCGTGCGGTGCGACTCCGATGTCACGCAGGCGCATGCTTTTTCAATCACGCACACGCGCGCTTCCGGAACAAAGGCTTTGGCAATCATGACATTGCTGATGACGCAGATACCCGTGCACACGCCACAGAAATCAATCTGTGCCTCTGCATCACCGCAGTACTGCTTTAAGCACTCGCCAAGCTGCACACTGCCAAATGCCGGCTTACAGATCGTCTCGATCTGTTCTTTGGAATAAAAGGATGCTGCCTTACGGATCACAGGCGCAATCTCCCAGCCTTCGGTTCCTTCGATGCAGTGCACGACGGGCAGCCGCTTTCCTTCCTGCGTATCCAGATAATTACTCTGGTGCGTGTCTTGGGTGAAAATGATTCTGTCATACACGCCTGTTTTTATCACTTCCGCGACCTTCGGAATGACTGCTGCACACTCTGCATTGCCCAGCGGTCCGGTCGTAAAATCGTTTTGCATGTCAACGACAACTAATATTCTTTTCATAGTCTCTCCTGTGCTTCCCTTTTTCTATACACGATAACGGTTAAAACAGGAATACATCTCCTGCACCCGCGGCATGGCATAACCGCCGGAAACGATACCGTTTTCTGCCAGAAAACGCATGCCGGACGTTTCGAGTTCTTTCTGTAACTGTACAACGACTTCGGCAATTGTCCGTTTGCCGTCCACCAGGTGTTCGACCGCATATTTTAAGAGCATGCCAAGGCACGCAGTCTGTTCGCTGTCGATCAGCTGTTCTAAATACCGCAGATCCACGGTCTGCTTTCCGATGGCAAATCCATCCGTTCCCATGGTTTTTAATTTTAACCGCTCCGGCTCATTTTTGTGCACGGCTCCGCTCCGGTAATCCCTGCGTTTTGTGGCACCGTTTTTATCTTTTTCCATGATCCGATGACTGTGTGGCAGGGCGAACGGATGTGGCTTTTCTTCTGAAATCGGAAATTCTTTGCACAATGCCTTCGCCTTTTTTGTGATGTCAACCGGCTTGTAGCGGTCCATCTGGATCACGGTATCCGCAATATGGAAAAAGGCACCGGAACTGCCCGCTACCAGGATGGTAGAAATTCCTGCCTGCTCATACAGATCGCGCGCACGGGAAAGAAACGGCGTGATCGGCTCTTTGTCCGGGCTGACTACTTTCTGCATAAATGCATCCCTTACCATAAAGTTCGTCGCAGACGTATCCTCATCCAGCAGAAACAGGCGGCTTCCCGCCTCCATGCCTTCCACGATCCCGGCTGCCTGCGATGTGCTTCCGCTGGCATCTTCCGTTGAAAAATGATGGGTATCTTTTCCGTTTGGCAGGTCATTGATAAACATGGAAATATCGACATCTTTGATAAACCGTCCGTCCTCCGAACGAAGTTTTAAGGCGGTCTCATCCGTGATCACAAACTCTCTGCCGTCCCCTGCGATATGGTTATAAACGCCCAGTTCGAGTGCAGTCAGAAGTGTGGATTTTCCATGATAGCCGCCACCGACGATCAGTGTGATTCCTTTCGGGATTCCCATACCGGTGACCGCACCCCTGTGCGGAAGCTGCATCGTCACCCTAAGGGATTCCGGAGAGGTAAAGGCTACGGACTGTTTCATCGGACGGGAGGAAATCCCGCTCTCCCGCGGCAGTACCGCATCATCGGCGACAAATGCAACCAGCCCCTGTTCTTTCAGCTGGTCACGGACTGCCTGCTGGTCTTCTGCCAGTTCCACGGCATCCCGGATTCTGCGGGCATCGAGATTTTTATAATAAAATGAGTGCTTTACACATTCCGGCAGATAGGTAAACAGAATTTTCTCCAGTTCCCTGGCATTGATCGTCCGTCCGTTTGCCGGAAATCCTACCGCAAAACGCGCGGTGATTTCTTTTTCGTTCACTTCACAGGCTGTCCGGGTCAGAATCTCCTGTCCACAGTGGGTTACCGAGATCAGGCCGCTCTTGCCCGATCCCTTCGCCTTAAATGTAAAGTGGTTGATCTGTGCGGCAAACGTGCGCAGCAGTTCATCTGCCAGTGCTGTGCGCGTCCGCGTATTTTTCATGGCATATTCCGGAAATGCCGCTGCCTTTGCATCCACGGTCACGCGCACATGGGAAGGTGCCGCAAAAGGATCTCCCTGCACATGATCGATGGATAACACATAGTCTGCAAACCGGTAACTTCCCCGCAGGGATTTGTATGCCGGATAACTTTTATGATCGATACTCCGTAACGTTTCTCGTAAATTGCTGTCTGATTGCATAATGACTCCTGTTTTCTTTTAAACGGAATGGTTCCGCTTTTCTTTTTTCTTTAACAGCGCAGAAGTATCGAGTGCCTGGGAAGCCGTTTCCTCCGGTTTTGCTTTCTTTGTCTTTTCCTTTGGTTTTTCTGCTTCCGGCCCCGGCTGCCCGTCTTCTGCTGTTTTTTCTTTTGTCATTATAGCTTTTTTTGCCGGTCTCGTCCAGTGTGGCATTGGCGGAACATAGGCAAACCGCCGCATGGCGATATCTGCCAGAAATACGAAAAGCAAAAGGATTAAAAGCGGATTGGTCAGACAAACCCGTGCCCGCCCGGAAGCTTTTAACTTCTTCCATACATTCTTCTTTGGGGAAAGCATCTTTCCATACTGTTTGATGAACGCACAAAAGCTGTCGTTTGTCAGCGCAAATTTGTACTCCTGCGAATACTGTACCACGGCTGCGGTAGTCAGGGCATTTTCGATTTTTTTGCCGTTTTTCCGCTGCACGCTCAGATTGTAGACACCGGAGACTGCCGTATCCAGCTGTGCCTCATAAGTTCCCGGCGCACTTGCGGTCAGTTTCGCCTGATGCGTTTTTCCATCCGGATCCGTGTACACAGCCTCCACCTGTGTCTGCTCTGCGTAGTCTTTGGCATAATAGGTAACTTTTGTTGTTCCGTTTACAGTAGTTACATCCACACGGTCTTCGCCGAGTGCTGTATTTCCCGCACTGTAATCGATGATCCGCTTCCACAGCTGCACGTAATCATTCTGCTGTGCCAGCCCGGCGGTCCAGCGGTTTGTCACATCGGTATTCCACGCAACCGTATGCCCCAGTCCATACTGCATGACAGACAAAATCGGGTCATCCTTTTCGGCAGATGCCAGCAGCACATTGGCTCCGGTTTTCGGAGAGGCACTCACGTACCCTTTGATCTGCGGCCAGCCATCGGCAAAGAGATTTTTCGTGATGGCATTGCTGCTGTTTCTTTTCAGTGAAAACTGTCCGTTCTGCAAATACGTATCTCCATTTAAAAATACTTCTTGTGCAAAGATTTTCGGGATATCGGTTGAGATATCGGAATAATAATAGCGGCCGTTACACTGCGTTGCCAGTCGTTCCAGAAGCTGTCTGTCAGACGACTCTCCAACCGCTACCGTGGAAAGAGTTACATCGGCATCCTTGCAGTCCTTGATGATATCTTCAAAATTTTCGGTTTCCCCCTGTCCATCCGTCAGAAGCACAATATGCTTTAGCTGTGCCTTGCTCTTCTTGATTTCATTTAGTGCCGCACGCACGGCCGGTTTGATGGTCGTTCCACCGCCTTCGCTGATCGTCTCGATGCTTTGATGAATCTTGTCTTTATCCTTCACTTTTTCCAGCGGCACCTGCCAGGTGTAACCATCATCAAAGGTTACCACACCGACTTCATCTTTCGTATCCAGCTGATCCACAGCCGCTTTGGCAGCCGCGATCGCCAGATCCAGATTGGTGCCTCCTTCGGTCTGTTCCGACATACTGCCCGAATGATCAATCACCATGACCATTGCCAGATTCTGTTTCTCATTCACCCCACGCAGCTGCATATCGACCGGAAGAAGTTTCTCCAGTTCCGTATCCTGATATCCGCCCAGTGCAAAACTGTCCTCGCCGCCGCATGCCACCAGACCGCATCCATAGTCTTTCACATAAGTTTTCAGATTTTTTAGAAAGCCCTCCGGCAGATCTGTCCGGTACACATTTTCCAGAATGATGCTCTTGTACTGCAGCATCTCTTTTAAAGTATCCGGTGCACTGACTGCGGATACCTGCCGGTAATTGCATCCGGCAGCATCCAAAAGTCCTAAAAACGGTGTGCTGTCCTCTCCCATTCCAGATACAAGCAGAATCTTTGGCAGGGAATCCACCGTCGCATACGTACCATAATCATTGTTTTTTTCACAGGTGTCCTTCGGTGCCTTCACGCGCACGGTATACTGCTGCGCATCGATACCGACTACCTTCTGTTTCAAAACAAAACGGTTGCTGCCTTTATTTAAATGCACGCCTGTCTGACTGACCATCTCCGTTCCCTGCAAAAGCTGCAGCTTCGCATCGGTCTCATAGTTGCTTTCCACAGTTACCGTCATGGAATAGGAATCACCCGGATAAAGATACTCCGGCATTTCCACGTTTTCGATATAGGCATCGCTCCCCTGCTTTGTATCTTCATAGAGAACCGAATACAGCTGCACGTTTTTTGCCGTCAGTGCCGATGCCGTATGCTCGATGTTTCCCTTTGTCTGCTTTCCATCCGTAAGCACCACAAGCCGTCCTGCCGCATTGTCCGGGATCATGGAAAGTCCTGTGGAAACGGCTTCCTCAAGGTTGGTTGCATCCGCCTCCGGTGCCGAGAGAATCTGAAAACTGTGTTTCTCACTGGTCAGAAACTGTTCCACAACCGCATTGGCTCCAAACGTTACGATGGCATACTGATTGTTCTTTGGCATGTCTTTAACCTGCCGGCTCATATACTGCTCCATCTGCGTGAGATTTGCAGCATTGCTTTCCGACAGATCAACCAGAAAAACGGTTGTGTCTTTCGCGTGGGAAAGCGGCACCGAAATTCCACAGACAGCCAGCACCAAAAGGGCAAGCCCCACCAGACGCACCGCAAGATAAAACCGCCCACGGTAACGCATCTGCCGGACATAACAGATCCACTCCAGTATCATAAGAAGAAGCACAAGGATAAGGATGACATTGCGCATCTGCTTTCGCACAAGCTGCCGCTGCATCGTGTTGTGGCTGCCGGAATCGCCTGCCGTGATCCGTCCATCCGACTGACTGCTGCATGCAAATTTTACAATATAGGCTTCCTTTCTGCCGCCCGCTTTTACGGTAAACAGTCCTGCCTGATCGGTAGGTGCTGCAATCTGCTGCACGTCCACACCGTTTAATGCATGAAACTGCACGGTATCTCCGGCATCATAGACGTTTTGGGAAAGAAGGGAACTATCCTCAAGATAGTGCAGCGCATGGTTCATAAATACCGGAAACTCCGGCTGCAGGGCAAAATCTGATTCCCGCAGATCAAATCCAAGTACGACCTCCCGGATTCCGTCATGCTCCCCGTAGTATGCGGCGCACTGCTTTCCGTTCCACAGAAAGCCCGTGGCCCAGACCGGCAGATCATACACATACGTCTGATTTACCCCGAGCGCAAAGTCCCGGATTCCGGAAGTCAGTTCGGTATCGCCGGCGGACAGGCTGACATTTTTTTCCTCGTTCTTTCCCTCTTTGGCAAAAATCATCTGCGCCTTCTGCTGATTAGATTCCTGCACTGCCGTATCCGCATCAAAAATACAGACCCCCGGATCGTCACTGTCAAGTGCATCCGTTGTTTTTGCCTTGGAAAGATTCTCTCCGGTCACGGCAAGATACGCTTTTTCGATATAGGTATTTCCTTCCCCGATCAGTGTGGCTTTGCTCGTGGAAACCCGGTCTTTGAGTGCATAGGCACAGTTATCCTCATGTAAGGAATCCTTCTGGCTGCTGCCGGCAAATGTCACTGCGGAAAGCTCGGTGTGCAGCGGCTGGTTTCCCCAGTTCACCTGTTTAAACAGGCAGGTATACGTCTCGTCTGCGGCAAGGGAAAGTGTACGCACTTCAAGAATTTTCTTTCCCTCATACAGCGTAATCTCCATATTTGCCGCATGATCGCTGTAATTTGTCACGCCTGATGCAACCGTATACGTGTCCCCACTGCTGTCTTTGGTACAGGACAGAAACGTATTCGCCACGTTAGAAACGGGACTTCCCACCACGCGGATGGTTGCCTGAAGCTGACTTTTGAGATTTTTCGTCTGTTTTGCCCCTATGCCGTCGGTATAGACGATGACATCTGCCAGATCGTTCTTTTTGTCTTTTTTCTGCACCGTCTGTACGGTTGCCAGTGCATCAGAAAGCGATCCGGCTGTGTCCGTGCCCTTGATGTCTGCCAGCGTCCGATACAGTGCTTTTTTTTCGGAAGTATGGACGGCAAGCAGATTGGTTCCCGTGCCGTCACAGGTAACAATGGATATTTTTGCCCCATCCGAAGCGGCAATCTGCTCTTTGATCTCACTTACGGCTTCCCCTAAGCGGGTATTGCCCCCTTTGGTGAGATGCTTCATGCTTCCGCTGGTGTCAATCAGATACACCACGTCCGTACTGCCTGTACCCTTACGCTGTATAAACGGTGCCATCAGTGCCAGAATAAGCAGCAAAAGGATCACGATCTGCAGATACATCAGCAGATTGTGCAAAAACTTTTCCCAGAACGTTTTAGACTGTTCATTATAAAAAAGCTTCTTCCACAACAGGTTCGAAGACACTGGCGTGTCTGTCCCCTTTGGCACAAGCAGATATAAAATCACAACAACCGGAACCGCCAGCAAAAATGCCAGCGGCCACAAACTCTCAAATATCATAATCCATCCTCAAATTTTTCTCAGACAAACAAAGGTCTTAAATCTTCTAAAATAAGCGCGCGTCTCTCTTTTTCGGAATCACAGAGTATATAGGTGCCTCCGGCAGCCGATGCACTTTTTTTCAGCCGCACAGAAAGCTTTTGCAGTTCCTGTTCATAGCGCGCAATCACATCCGCACGCATCGTCACGCGCAGTTTTTCTTTGGACTCCATATCTATCAGATTGCGCGTACCGTCCATTGTCACACGCAGTTCTTCCGCACACAGTGTCTGAAGCAACACGGGTCTTTGTTTCGTAAAGTCCAGATACTGCATCGTTTTTTCCAGACGATCCTGCGTGGGATCTGTCGCTGCTTCGGTCAGGAAATCACTGACGATCACGGTAACTCCCGCCCCACGCCTCTGCATCTGGCGCACGGCGGAAAAAGAATCCGTCTCTGTCCCCGAAAATGTACGTGCCTGCAGCCATCCAAGTACTTTTGGCAGTGCATTCTTTCCCCCGGAAACCACAAGCGGAGTTCCCATCTGGCTGCTGTCATACAGCACCAGCCGGTCCATATGGTGCAAAGTCAGAAAGGCAATCACCGCGCACAGATCCTGTGCCAGTTCTGCCTTGCTCTTTTTTCCATAGTGCATTGATGCACTGGTATCTAAAATAACCGATACCACTGCTTCCTTTTCTTCGAAATATTCCCGGATATACATGCGCTCCGACCGCGCATAGACATTCCAGTCCAGCCTGCGCAGATCATCTCCCGGCATATACTCCCGGAAATCGGAAAATTCCGCAGAAGTCCCTTTCTGTACGGATCTGCGGTTTCCTGCCATATTCTGGCTGCTTTTCTGTTTCATCGCGATCACAAGCCGCGACAGCTGTTCATAAATTCCCGCATCAAGCATACAGTCCCTGTTCCTTTTCTGTTAAGATCTGCCCAATCACCGCATCTTCCGTAATCCCCTCCGATACTGCATCGAAACTGAGCAGAATCCTGTGCCGCAATACCGGAAGTGCAACACATTTGACATCCTCAAACGAGACATTCAGGCGGTTTTCCATAAATGCGCGTGCCCTGGCTGTGCGGATCAGTGCCTGTGCCGCACGCGGGCTTGCCCCCTCCCGGATATACGGATTGTCTGCATGAGTTGCCATAACCAGATCCAGAATATAATCCATGACGGCATCCGCAATCGGAATCTGTGCAACGCATGCGCGCGCTGCAAGCAGGCTTTCCCGGTCCATGACCTTTTCGATCTTTGGCGGATGGTTTCCCTCCGTCAGTTCCACGATTTCCCGCAATTCCTGCCGGTCCGGAAATTTTACCAGCACTTTAAACAAAAAACGGTCCAGCTGTGCTTCCGGCAGCGGATAAGTTCCCTCGTTTTCGATCGGATTTTGTGTGGCAAGCACCAGAAACGGCTCCGGCAGCGGATGGCTGGTCGTTCCGATCGTCACGGTGTGTTCCTGCATGGCCTCTAAGAGAGCTGACTGTGTCTTTGGCGTGGCACGGTTGATCTCATCCGCCAGCACCAGATTGGCAAAAATCGGTCCTTTTTCAAACCGGAATGCACTTTTTTGCTCTTCTTTTACGATGATGTTGGTACCGGTCACGTCACTCGGCATCAGATCCGGGGTAAACTGGATTCTCTGGAAACTCAGATCACACACCTGGCTGATCGTACGCACCAGCATGGTCTTTCCCAGTCCCGGCATACCTTCTAAGAGTACATTTCCGCCCGCCAGAAGTGCCAGCATGACCTGGCGGATGACGTCTTTTTGTCCGATAATTCCCTTTGCAATTTCCTGTTCACATGCCATGGTGTTCTGCTGGCATACTTCATATTCTGTCATAAGATCTCCTCTCCATCAGTTCAGATTTTCAAAATAATTCCGGATGACATCTTCCATGCCGGCCGGGTATTTTCCATTGGCAATGCCTTCGTAGGCCTCTTTCGTGTAATCGCCGACCACGGAATCTAAATCCACGTGTTCGCCTTTCCATGCCAGACCATTCTTCGCCTTGTAATAATCGGAATTCTTCGAATCCCCCTTGTCCTTTGTGATACTGCTGTCGTTTCCGAGTTTATTCGGAACACTCACATAATCATGTGTTCCCCCTCCGGATCCGGTTCCGCGTCCACCGCCTGTTCCGTTTCCTGTTCCACTTCCGTTTCCGCTTCCTGTCCCCTTGCCGTTTCCGCTTCCACTTCCATTGCCACTTCCACTTCCGTCCTTTCCACTGCCCGGATCTTCCCCATCCCCGGAATCCTGGGAACTGGTTTCCGAAGACTGCGTGGATTCCCCGCGCTGCGTACCGCTTTGTGTAGTGTTTTGTGTAGTGCTTTGTACATCCCCCTGTGCCATCTGGTTTCCTGTATTGGTATTCACCTGGATATTTTTAAGTACCGATGCCAGGGCATCCGCCCCGGAAATCTGTGCCGCCTGTCCATACTTGTAGGAAAGTTTCTGCCCGGCAGATGCCAGTGACTGCTTCGTATCTGCCTGCTGCATTTCTTTTTGCGATAAGGCCAGTGACTGTATCAGTTCCTGCAGGGCTTTCTTTTGTTCTTCCGTCATGGAAGAGGTGTCGGTCTGTTTTAAGGCATCCATCACTTTTTGGATTTCTTTTTCCTTTTCCCGGGCTTCCTGCCGGATGGCATGCCGCTGCTGCGCCAGTTTATGCGCGGGGGACGGCACAAACGAAAGAACAAGCGCCAGCCCAAGGGAAAGAAAAAGTGCCACAAGTTTCCTTCGATCCGGACAAACACGTGCCTTTTTCCATGTATGGTTTTCCTGTAACATATGCACGGCATCGCTGCGCTGCATCCGGTCGATACTGCCCTCTTTTCCGATACGCCCATATGCCGTCACGATCCGTTCCTGAAACCCGAAACGGTCGATCTGCTGTGCTGCCTGTACCATGGTACATCTCTTCATTACCGTATAAATGCCTCCAGCTGCCGCACCACATAAAACTGCCAAAACAGCCCACACATGCACCGTATAAAAAGGGACAAACACCGCACATCCTTCCAGCACCATGGCGATGGTTCCACCTGCGGCAATTCCTGTGCTTTCATAGCGCAGGAACTTTTTTACGTTCTGTTTTCTTTTGCTGTAACGGATTTCCTGCAACAGAAATGCTTTTTCATCCATGCTGCTTTCCCCCTGCATGTTTTCTTCCATATCCTGCCATCGGATTGATCCGCCGCATCGCAATCAGAAGAAAGACAAATGCCAGTGCCACAAATAAAAGCGTGGAAACGGCCATCCATCCATAATGTACGGCAGCACCCGAAACAGAAAGTGTTTTCCCGTAATTTGTGATCAGTTCTTCCGCCACGGATGTTCCGGTCATACTCCAGGTAAAAAATTCAAGCAGATACATGCCCGGATTGACCAGAAGCACCCAGCAGGATTTTTCCGGTACACCACCTGACATGCGGACAACCGAGGTGACCAGATAGGGAAGAAAACTTCCGATAAACAGCAGGACATAGATACCATACGATAAAATTATGGCACTGATCGTTTTTTTACAGATGGAAGAACACAAAATTCCAATACTTGCAGAAACGAACGAAACCAGTAATGATACCGCCAGAAACCAGAACAGATTGCCCCATGAGAGTCCGCCGATGACAAATGCCAGTGCTACGATCGGAAGTCCTGCCACCACATAAAACATGCTCTGGATCATCGCGGTGAGCACCTTTCCCATAATAATGGAAAATCCGGTCATGCTGGTTGTCATCATAATATCAAAGGTCTGCCGCTCTTTCTCACCCGAAATTGCAGAAGCCGTGCGCACCGGGACTACCACTCCCAGAATAAAAATCTGCGTGACCGCAAGTGCCGGATACAGCCAGACAATGCTGCTGTATATGTTTGCAGACGAATAGGTCATCTGCTGGGAAAACAAAAACATGGCAAAGAAAAATACAACTGCCATAATCGCCTCATAAACAAATATTTCCCAACAGATCCGCATACTGCGCGCCTGTACTTTAATATCTTTTTTTACCATTGGATTAATTCTCATCTTCCTGCCCTCCTGTCAGCTGCATAAACAGGGATTCGAGATTTCCCTCTTCTTTATAAAATCCTGTCACGATAATTCCATTCTGTATCATCTGTGCGATCAACTGCGCGATTTCTTCCTCTTTCATGGCATGCGAGATATGGATTTCCTTTTCTCCCACCGATTCCACCTTAATCTGCGGGTGTTCTTTAAGCATGCGCACTGCCGGCTCCATCTCCCCGTGAACCGAAACCACGATCCGGTTTCCACCGAAAACATGTTCCATGACATCCTCAATGTTTCCTGCTTCTACGAGTTTTCCGTGATCCATAATACCGATGCTGTTGCACATCTCTGCCAGCTCCGACAAAATATGGGAACTGATCACAATGGTTTTTCCCATGCTGCGCAGATTCTGCAAAAGTTCTTTCATCTCCACACGCGCACGCGGGTCCAGACCGGAATTCGGTTCATCCAGCACCAGAAGGGAAGGATTGTGGATGAGTGCCCGTGCCACACACAGCCGCTGCTTCATTCCGCGGGAAAGCGTATCCACATAAACCTCTTTTTTGTCGGACAGATTGACCAGCTCGAGCAGATCATTGGATACCGCGGTGATCTCCCTGGAAGTCATACGGTACATGGAACCGTAAAAATCCATATATTCGCTGACTTTTAAATTGTCATACACACCAAAGAAATCCGGTACATAACCGATCTGCTTTTTGATTTCCTTCGGATGCAGCAGGGCATCCACGCCATGGATCGTAATGGTTCCTTCTGTCGGCGGCATAAGTCCGCATACCATCCGGATCGTTGTTGTCTTTCCGGCTCCGTTTGGTCCCACAAAGCCAAACAGATCCCCTTTGGGCACATGCAGGTTCAGATCCCTGACCGCCTGAAATTTTCCGTAGTTTTTATACAAATGACTAATTTGAAGCATTGGACACCTCCTGACCGGCAATCGTATACAGACAACCAAACGAAATTTCCGAGCACCTGCTCTCTATGGTTTTTCCGTAGTCCGCGGTTACTCCTTCCACTACAACAGTACCCGACACATCGTTCTGCCGCCGGATCTGGCACAGTCCCAGATACAGTGCGGCTGCCATATCCTTATGCTTATACGAATATGTATTTCCATTCATGTTGTCTTGCGATAACACGCTGTAGACATCATCAAAATAAGAAATCTGCTGGGACAGCAGTGGTTTTTTACTTTTCCCGTCTATCGTTATGGTCTCACCTGCTTTTACATCCGAAAATACCATGACCGTATCATCCGACACGCAGACAAGATAAGGGAAATCATAGGACGTGTTGTTTGTTATGCTTCCCCCCTGTTTCTGCTGCGTGAGCACCAGACCACTGGTGTCTATGCTTCCGCATCCTTTGGCAGTTCCTGCCGCAAACAAATAGGCATTTTCAAAATTGCTCTGCGGTTTTACCCCAAGGGACAGCCCCCTGTCATATTCCACCAAATAATGATAACGGTCTTCATATACCCTGCCGGAAGATGCCATACTATAAGATTCACTGAGACCTGTACCACCATATGCGTAATTATCATTCAGCCGTACCTTCCACGGTTTTACCCCGGAATGATACGCATTGTAATAGGTGGCGATACCAGTGGTACTTTTTCCATCCGCCTGCTGTGCGGTCACCGAATAAACCCGTGTCTCGTGCAGCTTTAAATTCCGCCCGCCGATAAATACCACACCGATAAAGATTATGCCAAGCGCCGGTACCCCCAGCCAGTACCAGTCTCTTTTTTTCATCTTGCAAAGCAGAAGATAAAGCACCGGTCCAACAACGATCACATAGACCACTATCAGAACTTTCAGCCAGGAAAAATCCAATGCCGTATTGAGGTGGTCAATGACACCGAATGCATTTTCCCCACTCCATCCCCATTCCTCGTCATTGACATACTGGGAATAGCTCATGGAATATCCTGCCACCTGGTCATAAATTCCGTAACACAGATCCGGGGAAACTTTCTGCATCTGTTTTTCGCCAAAAGAAATGGCACATACACCGATGGCACCATCCCCACAGGCATACACCCACCCCGGATAAGCTTCGCTTTTGCTTGCATTTGTATTGTTCCGCTGCAGCTTTGCAACCGGCATCTGTGAAAAATCAATCCCGGTAAATCCGGAATAACTTCCCAGTTGCTGCATTTCTTTCGATACCTCATTTTCTTCTCCCACTTTGCTGACGCTTTTGCAGCTGACCTCCATAAATGAGGAATCAAAACCACCCAGTGTATCTTTGCCGCGCTCTCCGGTTCCAATCAGCAGCCATCCACCGTTTTTCACCCATTTCTCGATTGCCTTGATATTCTCTTTCCCAAGTGAACTCACATCGTAGGAATCAATCACAAGAAAATACAGTTCATCCAGCTGCGCCTGCAATGTATCCGCGTCCATCTGTGTCAGATATACATTCTGGTCTTTTCCGTGAAGATAATAGGTCTGGCCGCTCATGCTCATCCAGCCAAGCGCATCATAATGATCCGAAAGCACTCCCACACCAATACCGCGCTTTTCTTTGCCAAAAATACTGGCAAATGCTTCCTTTGCCACAACGTTTCCCTTTTCATCGATAAATGCCACGATTCCGTTTCCGCGTGTCTGGCTGACATCCGCATACGGAATGGTCATTGTATACTGTTTTTTTCCGTTCTGCGGCAATGTCAGGCGCTGTTCAAATGCGCAGCCGTTGGAGTTGTCGGTACCGGAAAACACCAGACGCACCTTCCCGGTAAAATCCGCCCCGCTGTTTTTTGCCTCCACCTGTACGACACAGTCTTTTTCCTGTTTCAGCAGAGTCACCGTTGCCGACAATGCCTGTTTCTGATCTGCATATACATTTGCTCTGCCACAAAATATGCCTAAAAATGCCAGGCATACCAGAAGCAGACTGCAGATTGTCTTTCTTATTTTCATAATCTTCTCCTTCCATAAATGTTCTTTACGGTTTCCTGTCATTTATGATAACATACGTTATTTTGGAATGACATTAAGGTTTTCTTAAAATTGTCTGGCTTATTTACAGAATTTCTTAAAATAAAAAGCCCCTGCTCTCGCAGGGACTTCCAGAACCTTCTATCAGATATAATTTTTTATTGTGCGGTGGCACGGAACATGACATTTCTGTATTTTGCAAGTACACGCATCAGAATGCTTCCAAGAACGCATACTGAAATCACCTCTCCGATTCCGACCGTCATGGCATTAAACGGGATGGTTACATTCACACCGTGGAAATATACTGCCGGAATACCGTACGCATAGACCAGCACGAACGGAACAATAATCATATTAAAAATAACCGGCGGAAATGTGCATGCAATCTTGTGATTGCGCAGCAGATAGGTACATACCGCTGCCAGCAGCGTGGCAATGCTTCCGAAAATGACATCATAGATCACGGCGCCTGTCAGCAGATTCGCAAGCAGACAGCCAATCCACAGTCCCGGAATCGCTGCCAGCGTAAAAACAGGCAGGATACACAGTGCTTCGGAAAAGCGTACCTGAATCGTGTGGGATGCAAGTCCCAGTGCGTTGGCTACAAAAGTCAGCACTACATAAAGTGCTGCAATCACAGCAGCCTGAACAATAAATGTTACCTTTTTGTCTCTCATATCCATTTGTCTCCTTTAGTTTTGTTTTACGAGTGGAAGGTCTCGAACACTCGGTAATTTTTCGTGCAATCCCCTGTTTACAGAATCTGCAACGGTTGACAGTATAGCACAGTACACCGCAAAAAGCAAGAATGCAATTTTCTACTGCCGGATATTTCTTTTCCTCTCCGTTTTGTATATTCCACATTATAGCAATAACAAAACCATTTTACAACAGGCCGCTATCATGTACGCAGATACCCCTGCATACTTTTTAACGCATTTTTCTCCAGCCGCGACACCTGCGCCTGCGAAATATGAATTTCATCCGCGACTTCAATCTGTGTCTTTCCCTCAAAAAAACGCAGACGGATGATATGCTCATCCCGTTCATTCAGATGTGACAGGGCATCGGAAAGTGACAAATCCTCCACCCAGTGCTCTTCTTTGTTTTTCTTGTCCGAAATCTGATCCATCACATACAGGGTGTCCCCTCCATCCGTATAAACCGGATCAAACAGACTCAAAGGTGTCTGGATGGCATCCAGGGCATACACCACATCCTCCACCGGAATCTCACATTCAGCTGCAATCTCTTCGAGAGTCGGTTCCTTTTGTGCATTTTTTGCCAGCCGTTCCTTTGCCTGCATGGCTTTATATGCAATATCGCGCAGCGAACGCGGAATGCGGTAACTGCTGTTATCCCGCAGATACCGGCGGATTTCACCGATAATCATCGGGACGGCATAGGTGGAAAATTTCACCCCGACACTCGTATCAAAATTATCTATTGCCTTCATCAGTCCGATACAGCCAATCTGGAACAGATCGTCCACATTTTCATTATGATTATTAAACCGTTTGATCACGGATAATACCAGCCGGAGATTTCCCTTGATGTAGGTTTCTCTGGATGCCTTGTCGCCGGCTTTTATCTTTTTGAAAAGTTCATCTTTTTCTTCTTCTTTCAGTATTGGCAGCTGGGCCGTATTTACCCCGCATATTTCAACTTTGTACGTAGACATGGGATTCCTCCGTTATAATTGGATTTATAATAAAGGATTCCCATGTGCTGTTTTTTTATTCATTTTCATCCGGTTGTTCCGGACATGGAAAAAGCGGGACGTAAGTCCCGCTTTCCCCTCAAATTTACCGGTCCCACTTATCGCAGAGCGAATTGATCTGATCCGCAAACTTTCCAAGATCTTTATTCGCCATGCCCTGACATTTTTTAATAACGGCAATGAGACGTTCTCCTGCTATCATCAGGCGGTCAAACGCGCCGGATTTTGCACGGTAAACACCCTGTGTCTTTTTCTCCACAAGCTGTCTGCTTCCCTGTGCGATCTGTTCTCCGGTAAGCAGATCATACGCATCCCCGCTATATGGAGCTAAAGCATCAAATCCCACATCGTTTTTGACATGTTCCGCAAACTCTACCGCGGTGGTTTCCTCGCCATGTACAATAAACACTTTCTTCGGCGGCTTCTTAAAGTTTGCAATCCATGCAGTCAGATGATCCCTGTCCGCATGCCCACTGATACCCGGAAGGTTTACGATGCTTGCTCTGACCTCAATTTCCTCTCCGAAAAGTTTTACCTTTTTGACTCCGTTTAACAGAGAATAGCCCAGCGTTCCCGGCACCTGATAGCCGACAAACAGAATCGTGGAATCCGTCCGCCACAGGTTGTGTTTCAAATGATGCCGGATACGGCCTGCTTCGCACATACCGGAAGCCGAGATAATCACTTTGGATTTCTGGTTGAAATTGATCATCTTGGATTCTTCACTGGAAACTGCCACTTTCAGTCCCGGAAACTGGATCGGGTTGATGCCCGACTGTACCAGCTGTCTTGCTTCCTCATCAAAGCACTCTTCCACGCTCTTATGGAAAATATTTGTTGCCTCCACGGCAAGCGGACTGTCGATATATACTTCAAATCCCGGATACTCCGGCAGCAGCCCCTCGGTTTTGATCCGGCGCATATAGTAAAGCATTTCCTGCGTCCTGCCGACAGAAAATGCCGGAATGACCAGATTTCCGCCTTTGGTAAACGTGGAATTCATCACCTTTGCCAGTTCTGCCGCATAATCCGGCGGTGTATTGTGATTGCGGTTTCCATAAGTGGATTCCATGATCACATAGTCCGCTTCCTCAAGATATTCCGGATCACGGATCAATGGACGGTTGTAGTTTCCAATATCCCCGGAAAAGACAAGTTTTCTTGTCTCGCCATCCTCAGTCACCCATATTTCAATGGAGGAGGAGCCAAGCAGATGCCCCGCATCGACAAACCTTATGGTCAGTCCCTCGCAGATCTGCACCGTTTCATGGTATGTACACGGAACGAAATGCTCTAAAACCCCCTGCGCATCCTCCATGTTATACATCGGTGTCACTTCCGGCCTTCCTGCACGCCGCGCCTTGCGGTTTTTCCATTCTGCCTCAAATTCCTGAATATGTGCCGAATCTTTCAGCATGATATTACACAGTTCACAGGTTGCCGTTGTTGCAAAAATCTTTCCCCGGAACCCGTGATTATACAAAAGTGGGAGAAGTCCGGAATGATCAATATGGGCATGCGTCACAAACACATAATCAATCGTTGCCGGGTTAACCGGTATCTCCTGATTCACATACAGATCCGCCCCCTGTTCCATACCACAGTCCACCAGAAAATGAGTCTCCCCAAATGCCACATAATGGCAGCTTCCCGTTACCTCACGGTCTGCCCCTAAAAATTCAATCTTCATAAAAACCACGCCCTTTCATCCTGCTGTCCTTGTTATTTTGCATATAAATTTTACTATTTCAGAGAAAATTTTATGTAATTAGTATAGCACACTTACACATTATTTTGAATTGATTTTTTCAGCCGCACCATAATTTTCTTCTCCAGTCTCGAAATATAGGATTGCGAAATTCCAAGCAGGTCTGCCACTTCTTTCTGGGTCATTTCCCTGCCGTCTTTTCTTCCGATTCCATAGCGCAGACAGATAATTTCTTTTTCCCGCGGAGTCAGCGTATTAACCGCAGTGCGGAGAAGCATGATCTCCGCCTCATTCTCCATATCCCGGTAAATGATATCTTCATCGGTTCCAAGAATATCCGAAAGAAGAAGTTCGTTTCCATCCCAGTCCACATTCAACGGCTCATCAATCGATACCTCCAGCTTCACTTTATTATTTCTGCGCAGATACATAAGAATCTCATTTTCGATACACCGGGACGCATAAGTCGCCAGTTTGATCTTCTTTTCCGGATTAAATGTATTGATTCCCTTGATCAGCCCAATCGTTCCGATGGAGATCAGATCCTCCACACAGATTCCGGTATTTTCAAATTTCCGTGCCAGATATACCACCAGACGCAGATTGTGTTCGATCAGCTGCTTTCTTGCGTCTTCGCGCGTCATGGGTTCACTGTCCCCATGCAGCCCGCTTAAAGCGATAAGACAGCGGTTCTCCTGCTCCCTCTCCAAAGGTGGCGGCAGTACATCTGCCCCTCCTATGTAAAAAACCTCATCATCCGTAAAAAACAGGCGGATTCTCTTCCACACCAGTTCAAACAGTGAAAACATTACGTTTCTCCTTTCTCAGTTTTTTTGACATTTGGGATGGATCTTTTGTGCAGCCACAGTGGTCTGCCACCGATGCATGCAGAATCAGCTGATACGGTTTATTGCACAGCACCCCATTTTCCGCGCAGCCAACCCATACCTGTTTCCAGTCACAGAATTTTGCCGGCTCCGTCTCTACTTTCATCCCATCCATGCAGTACACCTGCAATTTTCCATGCGGATTTCCGAGTGCACGGTATGGAATCTCCTTTTGTACCGTTTTTTCATCGACAAGCTTCTGCAGCAGGGCTGCATCTGCAATATGTACCGGATTCCCACTTAATGGCATGGTTAAAAGATTGCCGGAATCCAGCAGTCCGATACATGGAACCGACACCGTTTTGTTATACAGGACCACAGACATCTGTCGCTTTTGCCTCTGCACCGACACCACAAGATTTTTGACAAGTACGTAAGTGATTCCGGCCGTTGCCAGTGCGGTATACAGATACAGATTTTCCAGTCCCGTCAGATTGTAAACTGCAGTTGCCACTCCGTTTAACAATACAATGGACAACCAGCTGCTTAAAATCCTCACCATCCTCTGTTTTTTATTTTCCCTGCCAAACGCAAGAAAAACCATAAGCGGCACGATGCCGATGGCAGTACACAGAACGGAAATTGCATAAGGCAGCACCATCAGTCCAAACGCTTCAAGTCCCGTGCCGGAAACCGCCGCAGCTAACATGCGCAGATTACGGTGACAGACTGCACTTTTGCAAAATACACAGGTAAGGGATAATACAAGAAAATTCATCAGAAAGTTTTGTTTCAGAAAGATATCAATATAGAATACATATATAAAAAATCACCTCCTGTCTCTGCTCCTATTATAAGAAAAATATTCCTCATAATTTGGCAAAAACAAGAGGTTGTTATTTGGAAATTATCGACATATTGTGCGATTTTATCTTCTAGGGTTCTTCAGAAAATCCGGAATATTGATTTCTACCGGCTTTACATTACTCTCTACCGGCTTCGGACGCTGAATCCCGGAATAGTTTGAAGCGGAAGGAGCCGGTGCCTGTGGCTGCGGCTGATTGACTGGTCTGCTTCCCACACCGGTACCTGTATTGACATAATTGCTGTTATTGACCCCCGGAAAACTATTGTTTCCAGAAGCAGCTGCACGGCTGACAATTCCAACGGAACCTGTCGGACGGACATTGTTTGTATTCGGATATACCATACGGCCACCGATTCCACCCGCCTGCTGCTGTGGCTTCATCTTCATGGATGGATTCTCCAATCCGGTTGCAATTACAGTGATCGTAGCTTCATCTGTCATGGTCTCATCATACTTTGCACCAAAGATGATATTTGCATCTTCTCCTGCCAGATCCTGTACATAGCTTGCTGCATCATTTGCATCCATCAGGGAAATATCACCGGAAATATTGATGATTACATGGCTTGCACCATTGATGGTTGTCTCAAGAAGCGGAGATGCAACGGCAAGTTTCACTGCCTCGATTGCTTTCTCATCGCCCTTGGCATTACCGATACCGATATGTGCCATACCCTTGTCCTTCATAACGGTCTGCACATCGGCAAAATCCAGATTGATAAGTGCCGGCAGATTGATCAGATCTGTGATTCCCTGTACTGCCTGCTGTAATACTTCGTCTGCTTTCTTTAATGCATCCGGCATGGAAGTACGTCTGTCAACGATCTCTAAAAGTTTATCGTTTGGAATCACAATCAAAGTATCCACACTCTCTTTGAGTTTTTCAATACCGGATACGGCATTGATCATACGTTTCTTTGCCTCAAACTTAAATGGCTTTGTCACAACTCCAACGGTCAGGATTCCCTGCTCCTTGGCAATCTTTGCAACGACCGGTGCTGCACCGGTACCGGTACCGCCACCCATACCACAGGTAACGAATACCATATCTGCACCCTTGACTGCAGCGGATAATTCTTCTGCACTTTCCTCTGCTGCTTTCTCACCGATCTCCGGCTGTGCTCCTGCACCAAGTCCTTTTGTAAGCTTTTCTCCAATCTGTATCAACGTAGGAGCCTTGCAAAGCTGCAACGCCTGCTTATCTGTATTTACTCCGATAAATTCGACTCCACCTATATTCTCATCAATCATGCGGTTCACAGCGTTATTACCAGCACCACCTACACCAATCACGATAATTTTGGCACTCGTATCTGTCTCTGTTGTCCGAATCTCCAGCATGGTTCTTCCTCCTCTTTCCTATAGCCCTGCGGCACCGTGAAACATAAAAATGTTTCATACGTACCCATATAGACTATAATATAATTTTTCATACAAATAATCAACCGAAAATTATGATTTTTTATTATCTTTTTTCGAACTTTCCGTTTTGTCAAACACAATATTTGTCGTTTCTTCTGTCCAGTTTTCTAAATGTAGTGTTCCTTCCATTCCCTGCAGCTGCGGCTTGATTTTTGCCAGCCGCTCCACTTTCTGGGTCAGAAATTCCAGGGAACCCATGGAAACTTTAACCGTCCCGTATGTCAGAACCGGCTCATTTTCCACACCATAGGTAATGGAATCCGGGATCAGATCATTCCGTTTTAAAGACTGCGTCAGCGTCAGAAGCTGCTTTAGCCGCTTTGAACCGATCGGCAGCTTTTCATACTGCACTACTTTTTTACAGTCAATCCCAAGGATCTGCGGTGTATCCTCAATCACACGGTCAGACAATTCTGTCACAATCCCATCTTTGTCGAAATAGACATTCTTATTGATCGAGGAGAGATACAGATATCCCATGATTCCTTTCTCATACACTTTGATATGCAGCGTCTGCGGATCTTTCAGGCTGATCTCCATCGTGTCCACAAACGGAACTTCACTGGTATTGACAAATTTATATTTCAGGAATACATACAGGGAATTCCAGGAATACTCATCGTTTAATACTGCTTTTTCAATCACTTTGGCATCGTAGAGTTTGTTTCCCTCCACCTCCACATTTTTTACTTTAAAAACAGTAAAAATAATCAGGACTGCCAGCGCAAGCACTATCAGGATTCCGAGTATTCCCTGCAGGATATTTTTTCTTTTTTTCTTTTTTCTTCGTTCTTCTTTAATCATGACAAACCTACTCGATCGTATCCAGACGGATGCCCTTCGACACGCTCAGCGCAAGCCCCATCTCTGCCATAAGGAATACAAGCGAGGTACCTCCGTAACTGATAAACGGCAGAATGACACCGGTATTCGGAATCGTATTGGTAACAACCGCAATATTTAAAACTACCTGAATCGCAATATGTGACATAATGCCCGTCACCAGAAGTGCCCCGTACAGATCCTTTGCATTATTGGCAATGACCATCATCCGCCAGAGCATCAGGACAAACAGAAGAATGACACAGACAGCTCCGAAAAGACCGAGTTCCTCACAGATAATGGAAAAAATCATATCATTCTGTGCCTCCGGCACATTGCCCAGCTTCTGCAGGCTCTGTCCGAGTCCTTTTCCAAACAGCTTGCCGGATCCGATTGCATAGAGTGCCTGCATGGTCTGATATCCCTTATCTCCCGCTGTCTCCGGATGTTTCCATGCCTCCACACGGTCACTCCGGTAAGACGCGATATTGATAAATGCGAAAATAAACAGCACCCCCAGCACGGCAACCACAAAAAACTCTTTGTACTTCGGACTTGCCACAAACAGCATACAGACAGCAATCCCAAGAATGATAATCGCCGTACTCAGGTTGTTTACCGCGACAAACAAAACAAGCGGCACCAGACGGATTCCTACTTTTGCCATGCTTGAAACCTTATCCAGCTGCTTGGGAATACGCTCGATCAGCATCGCCAGATAAATAATGATGGCAATCTTTGCAAGCTCCGATGGCTGAAAGCCGATCGGTCCGACCTGAATCCAGCGGGACTGTCCGTGGGAGCTTCGCGTCAGCCCCGGTACCTTTGCCAGAACGACAAGGCAAAACCCCAGGGCTCCCCAGTATGCCAGCCTTCCGAATTTTCTCCACACATGATAATCCTTCTTTGCAAAATAGAACATAAAAACAAGACCGATTGCGATATTTCGCGCCTGCAGTTTCAGATAATGTGCACTGTCCCCATATTTATTTGCTGATGTATACGAACTGGAACTGTAAAGCATCACCAGTCCAAAACACAATAGGAAAATAATGATAAACAACAGATTATAGTCAAAATATGTTGTTTTCTTTTCCCCACGTCTCCGTTTCGGCACGACTCACTACTCCTCTAATCCACGAACGATTTCTTTGAATATCCGGCCACGCTCCTCATAGTTCGGGAACATGCCCCAGCTGGCACATGCCGGTGAAAGCAGAACCGCATCCCCGGATACTGCATGGTCATAGCAGTAACGGATCGCTTCCTCAAAGGTCTCACAGCGCACGGTATCCATAAACCCATGCTTATGCGCACACACTTCAATCTTTTCTGCTGTCTGTCCGATCAGCACCAGTTTTTTTACTTTTCCGTCAAATGCATCAATCCACTCATCGTATGTGGACTGCTTATCATAACCGCCTCCGATCAGAAGCGTTGGACGGTTCATCGCACGGATTCCCTGAATGGCGGCATCCGGGTTGGTTCCCTTGGAATCGTTGTAAAAACGGACCCCTCTTTTTTCGGTCACATACTCGATCCGGTGTTCTACCGCCTGGAAACGCTTCAGCACCTCCACGATTTTCTCCATCGGCACTCCGAAATTCACACTCATGGCAGTTGCGGCCATGACATTTTCATAGTTATGTCGTCCCAGCAGATTCAGATCATTGACATTGATCACCTTCTCGGTGCTTCCGTCATGCGCATAAAAGATTTCCTCTCCGTCGAGATAAAATCCTTCAGCAAGTTTTCTTGCACTGCTGAACCAGACCACATGCACCGGTGCGCTCTCTCCGAATGCCCGAAGCACCTCATCCTCATAATTGAGTACACAGACCTCATCGTTTGTCTGGTTGGTGGTAATCGCCTCTTTGGTCCGGATATAACACTCCATCGTATGATGGCGGTTCAGATGATCCGGCGTAATATTTAAGATTGCGGATATTTGTGGATGGAACTCATGAATGGTTTCCAGCTGGAAACTGCTGATCTCTGCGACGGTTACGGTTTCATCCGTCATTGTGGCAGCCTCGGAAGTATACGGAATTCCGATATTTCCAACCACGCGCACATCCTTGAAATAATTTTTCATGATTTCTCCGGTCAATGCTGTCGTAGTGGTCTTTCCGTTTGTTCCGGTGATTGCAATCAGTCTGCCTTTTGCGAAGGAATATGCAAGTTCAATCTCGCCCCAGATGCAGACGTTCTGTGCACGCATCCGCTCTACGACCGGCAGATCCGTCGGGACGCCCGGACTTAAGACTGCTACATCAAATGCACGCAGCTGCTCATCCGTCAGCTCCCCCAAAAGCACCGGCATTCCTTTCAGTTTCGGTGCCTTTTCATATAACTTTTCTACATCCAGATCTTTGTTTCCATCATAGAGAACAGTTTCAATTTTTTTATCCAATAACAGTTCTGACGCAGCAATGCCGCTCTTTCCGGCTCCCACAACCAGAACCTTTTTTCCTTCAAGTTTCATTACGATCAACCTCCATCTTTGCGTATAATTACGATTATAAGGTATTTACTGCTCCAATTCAAGGTAAGGCAGTATGTTTTCGAAAATTTCCTTTGCCACAGGAGCCGCAATGGTACCTCCATAATAAATGCCGGAAGGGTTCCTTATGATCACAAGTACCAGAACTTTCGGATCATCCGCCGGTGCAAACCCCAGAAACGAGGAGATGTACTTATGTGCGGAACGGGGCAGGGTCTGTGAAGTGGCTGTTTTTCCACCAATCTCATACCCCTCAATATATGCTTTGTTTCCGCCTCCCTCGGATACCACTTTTTCCAGCAAAAACCGCATTTTTTCCGACGTTTCCTCCCTGCAGATTCCCTCCTGCACCGGAAAATCAAACGTTTTTATTACTTTTTTGTCTCCATTCTCCACCTGCATTCCGACGTGCGGTGTCACGCGGTTTCCTCCATTAATAATAGAAGAAACGGTGGTTGCCAGCTGGATCGGTGTGATCTGAAATGACTGTCCGAATGAGATGGTTGCCAGTTCCACAAGCCCGATCTTTTCCCGCTTGTGCATGATGGTCGAAGCCTCTCCCGGCAGGTCAATCCCCGTTTTATGTAACAGACCGAACTGCTCAAAATAGTCATAAAAGTGATCGGCACCGATCCGAAGTCCCACATTGATAAACACGGGATTGCAGGAATTTTCGATTCCTTCCACAAAGCTTTCCGCTCCATGCCCGGTCGTTTTGTGACAGCGGATTCTGCGGTCCTCCACCACAATGTATCCCGGACAGTGAAACCGGTCTTCCAAAGAAACCACGCCTTCTTCCAGTGCTGCTGCCGCGGTGATCACCTTAAACGTTGATCCGGGCTCATAGGTATCATTGATACACTGGTTTCGCCACATCCGGTTACAGTATTCCTGCTCCTTTTTGGTACCCTCATACTCCTTATACTTCTCAATCAGCTGAAACGGCTCATTCAGATGAAATTCCGGATAATCCACCATTGCCATGACGGCTCCGTCGGAAGGATTCATCACAATAATACTGACAGAATCCGCTTCTTTCTGAATATATGCTTTATTTGCCGCCTGCATGGCAAACATCTGAATATTTGCATCCAATGATGTGCGCAGATTATTTCCGGCAACAGGTTCTTTGCGTTCCTCTCCGATATTGTCAACTTCCACACCACGGGCATCCGTTGTCGTCAGAATCAGACCATCGGTTCCCTCCAGATATTTGTCGTACACACTTTCCAGTCCGATAATTCCCTGGTTATCCCCGCCGGTAAACCCCAGCACTTTTGAGGCAAGCGTATCGTATGGATAATTCCGTTTATAATCCTCATCCACTTTCACCCCTGCATAGCCATAGGCCAGAATCCGGTTTCCGGTTTCCTTATCGACATTACTTTTGATCTTCTCGAGAGACGAATATTTTTCTACCCGCTTACGGATCTTTTCTTCCGGAATTCCAAGCTCCTTTACGAGCATGGCAATGACCGCTTCCGGTTCCTTTATCTGGTTATGTATGACAGAAATGGTGCAGACTGATTTGTTATCTGCCAGTACTACACCATTTCGATCCAGAATTTTGCCTCTGGCGGCTTTTATTTTTCTTTCTCTCTGCTGCAGATCTTTTGCCTGCGTTTCATAATATTTTCCCTCAAAAAGCATAAGATAGACCAGACGCCCGCACAAAACCATCGACATCAGAACAACAGAAAAGAATATGATACATATTTTTCTGCGGTGATAGGTTTTATTCCACTCCATGAAAAACACCACGATCCTTTTCTTAAAGCATATGCACTGCAGAGCCTTTCTAAGAACTCTCTGTCTTTAGTTCTTCTTTTTCTTTTCATTTCTGGACTTGGTTCCGTTATGCTTTCCGGTATACTGTGAGCTGTCTTTTGACCCGGTAACATCATAGCCCTTGTTTACACCGGTCTTCTTTTCATCCGGATAAATATTCATATACGGAAGAACTTCTTCTAAGATCTCACGCGCAATGTTCTGCGCAAACACGCTGTGCGGCTGGTCTGCCACATTTGGTTCATTCACAACCACATAGATCAGTACCTGCGGATTGTCGTATGGGGCAAATCCCATAAATGAAACAAGATATTTTCCGTTTCCACGCGGAAACTTCTGTGCGGTTCCTGTTTTACCGCCCATAGAATATCCATCCACTTTTGCCGTATTTCCCGTACCTTCCTTTACGACACTCTGCAGATAATCCCGGATTTTATCGCTGGTACTCTGGGAAATGGTCTGTTTCACAGCTTTCGGTTCCACCGTGGAAATCGTATTTCCTGTCGAATCCGTGATTTTGGTTACCAGATGCGGCTGATAATAAGTTCCACCATTGATCAGTGACGCAAATCCACTCACCATCTGGACCATCGTACAGTTATAGTTCTGTCCGAATGCATTGGTTGCCAGATCGATCGGTTTCATATCTTCCACCTGATACATCAAAGATGCGGTATTTGCCTCTCCCGGCAGATCAATTCCCGTTTTCTGTCCAAATCCATAGATGGACTGGTACTCTGTAAAATGATTCTTTCCGATTTTGTATGACATCTGCATGATGGCATCATTACAGGAATCCATAAGTGTCTTCCGGACGGTTTCTATTCCATGTCCGTAGCGCGCCACGCAGCGCACCTTCTGTCCATTAAAATCCTCGTACCCATCACAGTCAAATGTCATTTTGTTGTTGATTGTACCTGTCTCCAGCCCACATGCCACCGTAAACGGTTTTTGGACAGACCCCGGCTCATACGTTGAGGATACACAAAAATTCTGCCATATCTCATTGAGCGCATCCATTTTGTCATCCTCAGACATGCGCTTGATCTGTTTTTTGGTGTACCATTTTCCCAGATCCCTCGGGTTATTCAGATCCACATTCGGATAATCTGCCATGGCAAGGATTTCTCCATTGTTTGGATTCATGACAATCGCTGCCGTATTGATACTTCCGGTTCCTTTATAATAGTTGTCCCGGTATTTTTCATTCCAGTCTTTGATTTTTTCTTCAACGATGGACTGGATATTTGCGTCGATGGATGTCACCAGCGTATCCCCGTCCTGTGCATCAATAACGGTCTTTTCAAAATCACTGTCCGAGTCCAGATAACCGTACTCCCGCCCATTGATTCCGTTTAATGTACTGTTGTAATAATTCTCCAGTCCGGTTGTGCCGACATTCCCGGAAGAAGTAAAACCAATCACGGAAGAGGCTAAAGATCCAAACGGATAATTTCTCTGATATTCTTTTTCAAACCAGACACCCTTGATATCTGGGTTCACTTTGTTTCCCTTTTTGTCTACGGCATCCTGCAGTTCCACAAAAGGCTGTACTTCGTCATATGGTACTTTCTTGGCAAGTACAATATAGCGTTTATCCTTTTTTTCTTTTATAATTCTGTGGATCTCCGTTTCATCCAATTCCGGGAAACATTTCACCAGTGCTTCCACGGTCGGATCAACATACTCTTCTTTGTCATTGACAACGGTACAGTCTAAAATCACATTATAGACTGCCACACTGGTAGCAAGAACCGTACCGGAACGGTCGATGATTTCTCCCCTCTGGTACGGAATCGTTTTACTGTCATAGGACTGCATGGAAAGTACTTTTTTCTGATAGGTTTCCCCTTTCGTGTGTTCAATATAAGTCAATCTGCCGACCAGTCCACACAAAACAGCCAGAATAAGGGAAAACAAAACCATCAGTTTTGTCCGCATCTTCCGGTTAAATTTCTGTGCCGGTCTTCTTCTCTTTCTTCTCACATCTGACTCCTGTTATTTGGATGGAATATCCTCATACTGATCCATGAAATTGCTGTTTTCCACGGTATAATATACCACCTGTTTTTCCGTTGGATATTTCATGCCAAGCTTTTTCATTGCCACTTTTTTGATATGTTCAAGGTCTGTTGAAGTTGTAAGATTTTTATAACGTGCATCATTGTCCGCGCGAAGATCTGCCAGCTGACTCTCCAGATTTGCCACATTTTTCATTCGTGTCGTCATCTGCGACTGCATTTGTACAAACAAAACGGCAGTCAGTGCAGTGATCACTACACATGCCGTAAGAAATACCACATAACCGCGGCTCATCTCCATCGCTCTCTGGCGATTCCTTCTCGCTGCATTTCTACGGTTTTTGCGGCGTCTTGCCTCTTCGATTTCTTTGCGTGTTCTCTGATTGTGCCGAACCGGTGTATCCAGTTCTCTCACGGTATTCCCGTTTACATAATAGTTTTTACTGCTCATAACGCTTCCCTGCTTTCCATTCCATCTTCCACACGCTCAAACACGCGTAATTTTGCACTCTTTGATCTGCTGTTCTCTTCGAGTTCCTTCTCCGAAGGCAGAACGGGCTTTCTTGTCACCACACGTCCTTTGGATTTCTTTCCACATACACAGACCGGAAAATTGCTCGGGCATGTACACGGATTTTCGTTCTTTTTGAAGTTGGATTTTACAATACGGTCTTCCAGTGAATGAAATGTGATAATACAGATTCTTCCTCCATCATCCAGCAAATCAATCATGGTATCTAACGTATCGCGAAGTACATCAAGTTCATGATTCAGCTCAATGCGGATTGCCTGATACGTCCGCTTGGAAGGATGTCCTCCGGTCACCTGTACTTTCATCGGGATGGCTCCACGGATGATTGCGTTGAGTTCCCCGGTCGTTTCAATCGGTTTTTCTTTCCGCGCCTGTACAATATGCTTTGCAATATTCTTTGCGAACCGATCCTCTCCATAATCACGAATTATGCGGAACAGTTCCGCTTCACTGTAATCGTTCACAATGTCCCTTGCGGTCAGGCGCTGACGCTTGTCCATCCTCATATCCAGCGGTGCATCCTCACTCCGGTAGGTAAACCCACGTTCCGGTGTATCCAGCTGGAAAGAAGAAACTCCCAGATCGAGAATGATTCCATCCACTTTTTCGATTCCGAGATTCTTCAACACGTCCGCCATCTGTGCATAATTGCTTCTTACGATGGTAACCCTGTCTGCATAATCTTTCAGTCTCTCTGTGGCAGCGGCAATGGCATCCGCATCCTGGTCGATTCCGATGAGTCTTCCAGTTGTCAGATGTCTGCATATTTCCAGTGAATGTCCGCCTCCCCCAAGCGTTCCATCCACATAAATGCCATCCGGGCGGATATGTAATTGTTCAATTGTCTCGTTCAAAAGAACAGAATAATGTTTAAACTCCATATTTAGATTCCAATTCCCAACTCTGCCATATGCTCTGCGATCTCATCCATGTCATCAAAATCGTTGTTTTCCAGATACCGTTCTTTGCTCCAGATCTCCACACGGCTGAATACGCCGACGGAAACAACTTCTTTATCAATTCCTGCGTATTCCCTCAGATTCGCCGGAAGTAAAATTCTTCCCTGCTTGTCCACTTCGCAGTTTGCAGCTCCTGCAAAAAAGAATCGCATAAACTTTCTTGCATCTTTTGAAGTCAGTGGTTTTTCACGAAGACTCTCCTCAATCCGTTTCCATTCTTCCTGGGAATAAACAAACAGACAGCCATCCAGTCCCTTTGTCACAACAAATTCATTGCCAAGTTGTTCCCGGAACTTGGAAGGTACGATCAGTCTGCCTTTTGCATCAACCGAATGATTGTATTCGCCCATAAACATGGCAGACTCACCTCCCCTTCCTCATTTTCTGAACTTCTGTTTTCTCACCACTTTGTACCACAAAGTGGATTTTTTACTCCACTTTCCACCACTATGTAACCATAATACCCTAAAACCACCCTGAAATCAAGGGTTTTTCCCGGTCTTTCTTGAAAATGGATAGACGATTGCCGTATTTTTTCCAAAAAAAATCCTCCACACGTTTCCACGTGTGGAGGATTTTCCCATCCAGATGTATTTTATGCTGTTTTTTTGTGCCGACGGATATGCCAGATGATGATCCAGGAAACCGATACGATCACAAGAAGCGCTGCAAGTGCCATGGACACCGGATAACCGATGACCGGGAGCAGCAGCTGGTCCGTCCGCAGGGATTCTATCCAGAACCTTCCAATCCCATACCCTGCCAGATACAGCAAAAAGACTTCCCCATCAAACCGCTTGTGTCTGGTAAACAGGATCAGAAGGATCAAAAGAATCAGATTCCACAAGGATTCATAGAGAAACGTGGGATGTACCTGGATATAAGAGATACCATTTACTTCCACCACATGCTGCAGCAGGCTGTCCGTCACATCCGAGGATCGGACGGCAGAAAGCGGCAGCTGCATGGCAAACAGCCCGTCCGTATAACCGCCAAATGCCTCCCTGTTAAAGAAATTTCCCCACCGGCCGATGACCTGTCCTAAGACCAGACCAAGTCCCGCGGTATCGCAAAGCAGACCCATGGACAGTTTCCGTACCCGTGAAAACACAAACACGGTAATGATTGCCGCAATCACGCCTCCGTAAATCGCCAGACCTCCCTGCCGCAGATTGAACACACTCAGCAGATCGTCCTTGTATAGATCCCAACGGAATATCACATAATAAACCCGCGCCCCAATGACAGAACAGATAATGGCAACGAGTGCCAGGTCAAAATAAGTATCCGTTTTCTGGCCGGTCCGTTTTGCCATCCAGCAGGCGATTCCAAGTCCTGCTAACATTCCAATTGCAATCACAATTCCATAATATGCCACCGAAAAATTTCCGATCATGATATTTTTTCCGACATGGTGCAGATAAATATGTAAATGTGGAAAATTAATACTGTAATCCGTTAGTTGTTCCATTCCTTTTCTCCTTTCACTGGCAGGGCGGCAGTCTGCCGCCCATATGCCCCTGTCAGCAGCTACATACAAAACTGCCGCACTCTGTCTCCCTGCTGCTGTCTGCATGTCCGCCGGAAATACCAATGTGTCCTGCATGACAGGCATGATCCTCGTTGAATTTGCACTCACACGCTTCACAGCTGACGGTTGTATCTTTTTTGACATCTGTTGTATGACAGGACTGACATCCACATCCTTTCGGTGCAAAACTTCCACAACAGGTTTCGGAAGAAGTTTTTGCCTGTGTTCCTTCCACCTGAATATCCGTTCGTCTGCAGCAGTTGTCTGCATTATAAGAACAGTTTACCACATTACAATCCAGTTTTGTCATCTTACATACCTCCTTGTGTTAAATCATCGCCGCCACATCAGTATGTACCAAACCACATGGTCTTATTCTGTTCCTGTTCTTCTTTTTAAAAAAGCCCGGTATCAGTTTTTGTGATACCGGGAATTTGTATTTCAAAATTTGAAATTTATTTATTCTTTCCACAGCAGAATTTGTATTTCTTTCCACTGCCGCATGGACACGGATCATTACGTCCCACCTTTTTGCCAACGATAACCGTACCGGATTTCTTCTGTTCCATATACAGTCTGTGCTTTGTCTCTTTATCAAAAATATCATCCCACATCGGAAGATTGTAAAGCCAGTCAGCCTTGGCATCTACCATGTTCTTGTACAGCTTTTCCTTATCGAAAACGAGATTTACCCTGGTATTTTCATCCATTGTTTCGATTGGATTGTCTTTTACCAGACTGTCATTGATTCCGTCTAAGAAACCAGCCATCTCCAGAATGGTAAGTCCATACTTATCAGCAAGTTCTTTTACCGTTCCTTCTACTTTTTCATCCGGGTTTGTCAATAATTTCTCATACACACCCTTCTCTAACAGGAAATATCTCTGCCAGAATTTCTGAAGTTCCCCCTGACTTGCGTTCTCATTGTAGGCAATTTTCTGCCAATCCTGCAATATAGCCATTTTTATACCACCTTTATCACTTACGAATTTACATGCCTTGATGCATGTATGTTTATTATAACAAAATGTCTGCCATTTTCCAAGCCCTTTCTTGACGAAACCTGCCCTTTCCCGTATCATGAATACATAAGGAGGTTGTTCATATGAAAAAAGGAAAACAGATTCTTGCCATCATCGGCATCATTTTACTGGTTGTACTGTACTTAAGTACACTGGTATGCGCCATCACAGACAATACCGGAACCATGAAAATGTTCAAAGCTTCTATCTTTGCCACCTTCGTGATCCCGGTACTGATCTGGGCTTATACGTTCCTATACAAACTTACGCACAAGAAATAATTATTTTTCTGTTGTTTCTGTAGTCTGGACAGATTCTGTCTCTGTTTCCAGAACACTTTCTGTCACATTTCCCATGGATGCATTTGGTCCGTCATTCTCTGTGGAATCCAGTTTCCCTGCGTTTTTGCTGATAAAAATATAAGCAACAACGCAGATCACCAGAAGAATGACCACCACAAGCATCTGTATTTTCTGCTTTTTCATTCTTTATTTTTTTCTCCTTACCATAAAGATTACAATTCCTCCGGCCAGTAACAGGATTGGAAGAATAATGGTAACCAGCAGTCCCAGAAGTGCCGCATGTAATGCATTTACTGTCAGATTACTGAGCGTGTACTCTTTTTCCGGAATTACGCTGCCGGCCGACTGGGTATCCGTGATCATATTTCCGATCACATCGGAAAACAGTGATGCATTGTTTGTCGTCATCTGACTTGCATCATCGCTGAATACATACGGGCTTGCGAATACCACAAGCTGCGTCGTGTGATCATCATCGACTTTATCTTCTACCGCCAGTCCGACACTAAACGGTCCCTTGTCGTCTCCATCTTCGTATCCATAATCCTGCATACTGTTTGGATTGTTCTTTGCAACCGCATCATCGGAAGTATCCAGTAAAGAAGTATACGTTGTCTTACTCTCCTCTGTACTCTCCTCTGTACTCTCCGTGTCATCCGTCGTGCTGTTCTGCGGATAATTGATTCCCAGAGAAATCGGAAGATATACATATCCGCCGGAAAGACTTCCGGTATACGAACTGCTGTTTACATTTGGCAGCAGATACAGCGGACCTCCCATATTGTAATAATGCTGTGCATCATTATCCGCGATCGGCCCTGTGGTAAAGCTTACTCCGTAAGTATCCAGAATCGATGCAAAATTCGGCATCTCGGTCTCGGAATACATTCCCACGATAATCGCTTTTCCGCCTTTTTGCAAATAATCAATTACTTTCTGTGCATCATTTTTATTAAAATCTTTCTGCGGTGCATTAATAATAATCGCTGCCGCATCCTTCGGAACACTTTCTTCATTTAACAGTTCCACGGAAGACAATGTCATATTGGATTTGCTGATGACATCCGAAAATGCACTTCCGATTGTAGCCTCATCATGTCCGGTGATCTGGTATACGACAGGGAGCTGGTTCGCATCCATCGTTACATACTGGATGGCACTTGTAATCTGTCCTTCCGCATCGAATCCCTTCAGTTCGTTGTTGTAGGAATATGTGGAATAATCCATGTTTGACTGATAATCATAGATATCATAATAATCTATCACTTTCGAACGCTTGTCACTGACAACGATCAGACTGTTGCTGGTCGGTGCATTGTCCGTATAGTCCTTATAAAAATAAGGTTTACTCTTCGGATTGACGTATTTTACCCTGATATGCCCGGACAGATCTTTGTAACGCTCCAGCATGGAATCAATCTGTGCGTCCTTGCTTTTTTCCGCTGCCAGAACATAGATGGTCACATCACTTTTCAGTTTTTTCATGGTCTTTTTCGTATCCTTTGTAATGGAATACAATTTAGAATACGAACAGTCCACCGAGGTAATTCTCGTCGGCAGCGCATCGACTGCCAGGTTGGCAACCACGGCAAGAGCGAAAACTACGACAATAAAACTGCTTGAAAAAACGCTGAGCGAAAATGTCTTTTTGCTGATGCTCCAACGCCGTTTCTGAATGGCCTGCACGGTAAAGAAATTAAATAATACAATAACCGTTACATAATAGAGGATTGCCGTAATGTCCAGACAGCCCCCCTGGAATTTTTCAAACGGTGCATACAGATCCAGACAGTTTAAAATCTTTGTCAGCCAGTTTCCATCCGATGAAATAAGTCCTGTCAGACTCTGCATCATATAACTGATAAACAGTACCACAAACGTCAGAACTGCCGCAATCACCTGGCTTTCCGTCAATGCGGAAATAAACATACCTACCGCAATGGAAGCTGCTCCATATAACCAGAACGCCAGTATGGCAATATAGCTCTCGCCCATGGGAATTGTTCCAAACGCCCGTAAAATGAGCGGTGTCACACAGAAAACTGCAATATCCACGGTAAACACCGCAAGCATTGCCAGATATTTTCCGAGCACAACCTTTGCCACCGGTACCGGTGCTGTCAGCATCAGCTGATCCGTTTTATTTTTCCGGTCCTCTGCAAAACTGCGCATCGTAAGGATCGGTACCGCAATCATAAAAATAATCGTAATGGCACTTAACGTATAATACAGATACGGATATCCCTGCCGGAGATTATACACATAAAAATACAGTCCGAACAGTGCCATAAGGGCGGCCACAAACAGCCAGCCGATCACATTCTGGAAATACGACCGGAATTCTCTTTTTAACACAGCAAACATTACTGTGCACCTCCTTCCTGGGTAATCTCAAGGAATACATCTTCAAGAGATTTCGTCACCGTCTTCATCTCCAGCACCAAAACGTTATGCTCTGCCATCTGCCGGAAGACTTCTTCCCGCACATCGGCACCTTTCTTTGCATAAATACGGATTTTATCATGATCCGCCTGCTCAACCCTTGCAATGTTTTCTTCTCCCTGTAAGTATCCGGCTGCTTCCCCGGCACCGGTCCGCACCGTCAGTTCAATCTCCTGTGCACCCGACATCAGATTTACCAGATTCTCCGTAGAGTCGCTCGCTACAAGCTTTCCTTTGGAAATAATAAACACATGATCACACACGGCAGAAATTTCCGGCAAAATATGGGAACTTAAGATCACCGTATGTTTTTCTCCCAGATGCCGGATCAGTTCACGGATCTCTATGATCTGTTTCGGATCCAGTCCGACCGTAGGCTCATCGAGTATAATGATCTCCGGATACCCCAGGATCGCCTGTGCAAACCCGACACGCTGCCGGTATCCCTTGGACAGATTGCGGATCATACGCCCTGCCACTTCTGTCGTACCGGTTGTTTCCATTGCCTCTTCCACATATCGTTTACGCAGACTTTTTTCCAACTGTTTTAAATCTGCCACAAAATCCAGATACTCCTTTACCGTCATATCCATGTACAGTGGCGGAAGTTCCGGCAGATAACCGATACATTTCTTTGCTTCCTCCGGCTCCTTTAAAATGTCATGCCCGTTAATTTTAATCTCTCCGCTTGTCGCACCGAGATATCCGGTTATCATATTCATCGTTGTTGATTTGCCGGCTCCGTTCGGCCCCAGAAAACCATAAATTTTCCCCGGTTCCACAACGAGTGACAGATGATCGACAGCCGTATGATCCCCGTATTTTTTTACAAGATTATTGATCTCAATCACAGCGAAATGCTCCTTTTCTTTTTTGGACAACAAAATGCCCTTTACGGAAACAGTGTATCGCTTTTGCGTGTGTAAAAAATGTAAACTCTGTGTTCATTTTGTGAACAGATAAAAAGGGAAAGCAGTCCATGAACCACTTTCCCCTTTATAAAATTCCCTTTTATATTTCTTATTTTCTTATTCTTCGATCACAAAGTTGCTTACATTCCTGCGGAGTTCTTCTGCGGAAGCTTCCGCTGTCTTAACCCCTTTCATGACTTCTGCCGATCCGCCTGCAATCGAAACGGTTTTTTGTGCAATATTTGTTGTACCTGCAGCACTGTCATTGGATGCAGAGGTAATTCCGTCAATCGCCTCTGTAATATTGGAAATAGATGCTACCAGTTCTTCGGAAGTCGCACTGAAATCCGATACCAGATCGTTAATTTTAGAGGCATCCATGTTATAATCGTCTGCCATTTTCTCAAAATCGTCAAAACTCTTCACAATATCCGTATCTACAAAATCCAGCAGATGGTTGGAATCCTTTGCCAGATTTCCTACTGCATTATCCACGTTTTCCGTCACAGCCTGAATATTTGCCACGGCATCTTTGGACTGTTCTGCCAGTACCCGGATTTCCTCTGCAACAACTGCAAATCCCTTTCCTGCCTCGCCCGCGCGTGCTGCCTCAATGGATGCATTCAGAGCAAGCAGATTGGTCTGTCCGGTAATCGCAAGGATAGAATCTGCAAGCACGCCGATCTGTTCCACAACCTTTGCCTCTTTAAGTGCCTGTTCCAGCCTTCCCCGGATTTCTTCCAGCATCGTCTGGATTTTCCGCCGGTTCTCCACCGTTGTTTCCTTCGTCTGTGCTGCACGCTTATGGATTTCTTCTGCTTCCGTAGCCCCATCCTGTGCACGTACCGCAATCTCTTTTGCTGCACCGTCAATCTGCTGGGTCATACTGTTAATCTGCTCTGCCGATGCCGCAGTTTCTTCCGTACTTGCAGCAAGCTGCTCAGTTGTCGCAGATACATCCTCAATTTCCCCATTCAGATTTGATATATTGGTATCCATTGATTCCACAACGTTATCAATATTTGCAGCTTCCTTCTTTACCTGTGCAAGCAATCCGCATACCGATTCCCTCATTGTCTCAAGCGTTCCTGCCAGCTGTCCGAAATCGTCCTTCCGTTTCATCATATTCGTCTGCATCTTGCGGGCAAAATTACCGCCTGCAATCACTTCAATCTCTGCGACAACTTTCTTTAACGACTTTGTAATATCCTGTGCGATCATAAAAACAAGTACTGCAACAACCGCAAGCATCACAATACATACCGCGATCAGGGCGATTGCCTTTTGCATGGCATAGCTGGAAAATACCTTGTCCTGCTTTGCAATGGCAGTATCAATATAATCCGTATAATTTCCGGTACCGACCACCCAGTCAAACGGTTCAAAGTACTCACTGTAGGAACGCTTCGGGGAAGGTTTTGTCTCTCCTTCTTTCGGGAATACATAATCTGTATATCCTCCACCATCTTCCACTGCTACACGTATGATTTCTTTCACCATCTGGTATCCTTTTGCATCCTTGGTATCCATACGGTTCGTCCCCTCGGTATCACTGCCAAGCAGAACCACATTTGTACCATCTGACTGGTCAATCCAGAAGTAACCAGCCTCTCCGTAACGCATCTGACGCACTTCCTCTGCCGCAATCTGTTTTGCTTCATCGAGGGTATACGTTCCTGCCTTATATTCCTCGTTTATCTCTGTCAAAAGGGAGATGACCACCCCCACCTGCTCTTTGATCGAATCATCATAACTCTGGCGGGACGATGCATCCATCGTTTCCAGTGCTTTGTCTTTCACATCTTCCATGTTTTTGACGGAAACAACACTCCCGAGAGCCACAAGTAAAATGACCAGAACCAGAATCAGATTCAGCTTGGTTCTTACCTTCATGTTCTTCATAACTTTATTCTCCTTCCCGTAAAGCCGTTCGATTTTGTGAAAATTATCCAACAATATCAAACTTGTTATTCAATAATTATAACATTTCACCACACTTCCGTCAACCAATCATTCAGCATAAAGAATTCGTTTTCCAGCCTGCTCCTCTATCCTTTACCCTTTCTTAACCCTATCCCCCTTCTTGCCATCCCTTCGAATTTGACGTATAATGGATACATCTTAAGGAAAAGAGGAACAATACCTATGGGCATTTATCTTGTAGACTATGAAAATGTACACAACGATGGTGTAACAGACATCAAAAAACTCTCTGCATCTGACCGTGTTGTCATTTTTTACGGAGACAGCATCAAGTCCATCCCTTTTGAAACACATGTAGAAATGATGGCGTCCAAAGCGGTGATCGAATATATTGAAACACACAAGGTAGCTAAAAATTATCTGGATTTCCAGCTGGCCACCTATCTTGGATTCCTGATCGGGAAAGGGGAAAAAGGTCCGGTTTACATCATCAGCCAGGATACCGGGTTTGACAGTATTGTCGATTTCTGGCGCGGAAGAAACATCGAAGCCTTCCGCCAGCCAAGCATTGCTTCCCCTTCCACCCCAAAGGATGTTTCTTCAAAAAAGGGAACCTCCACAAAGAAAAAGAAGAAAAAATCGGATCACGTTCCCAAAGAATCAAAAAAAGAGACGAAAGGGGTAAAAGAGACAAAAGAAATTGTGGAAAAAAAGAAGCCGGAAAAGAAAAAACTTCCGGAAGCAATCCGCAAAAAAATACGAACAGAATTAAAAGACGAAAAACTTCCGGCCGGCAAATACACATCCATCTATAAAGCGGTGGAAGAATCCGAAAATAAACTTGCATTAAACAATGCATTGGTCAAAACGTTTGATACTACCATTGGAAGTAAAATCTACAATCACATCAAAAAAATTTACGAGGATTACCAGAGGTAATCCTCATTTTTTATTCAAGTTCCGTCATTCCTCCAAGCAGGATTCCCACATTGTCTTTATAAATTTTCGAAAACTGCTCCATCGGCAGCGGATTTTCTCCCAGCCCCGCCTCGATGGTATATCCCGGACGGTCATAAAAATTGATAAACCAGTCTTTGTATCCGGCATACCCGGACGCCGCCGGTGTTTCCTCGATCCGGTAACCGCTCACTTTTGCAAAATATTCCGCAATGCGGCGGGCGCCTTCCGGTTCCTCATCCAGATACTTCCAATAAATCACTTCTCCCTGTGTGTGATATGCAAGAATCAGGGAAAAATCATGGTTTCTCGTAAAATCAAACATGGCAATACTCTCCGGGACGCTGAGCGGTGTCTGTCCCACGTAATCCCTCGGTGCCGGACGGTTATACCCCTGTTCAAATTTTATTTTCTTTGCCATATCCCATCCTGCCGGAAACTGCAGATTCAGATCAACTCCCTGAATATTTGCCTTCCATCCGTCCGGAAACGGAATATCCGGGAATCCGGACGCAATGCGGACCGCACGGCGATAATAAAATCCTTCCGTCAAAAGCCCATTTACCAGATCCACACCATCCGGATTAACCAATGGTACAAGATACAGGGAATACTCTTCAAACAGCCGCTCCGGGTACAGTTCTTCATACATACGTTCGTCTGCATATGCCTCCAGCAGCCGCTCCGCAAACTTTAAAAGTACCGGTGTGGTAATACTCTCATTTGCATGAAAGGAAGCATTGTACCCCACCTCTACCGGACCATTTCCCAACTGCAGCGACCACAGGGGTGTTCCCATAACACTTCTTCCGATCGTTCCCACCTGCAGATAGGGATAACGTGCCTGCAAGCCCTCAATGATCCACCCGGTAAGCAGGGAAGTGTATGGAACTTCTCCGGAAACCAACGGAAAACTGAGTGGTACAACAACCGTACTTCCAATCTGTAATGCTCCGGCATCCGTTCCGGGATTTGCATGCATCACTCGCTCCATCGTTGTATCATACATTTTCGCAATGGAGAAAAAGGTATCTCCTGCTTTTACCTCGTGTGTGATATACCCACGTAAAAAGGGCAGTAGACGGTTCCACTGTGCTTCTTTTACCGCACACTTTCCGCTGCTGCCCATTACTTTTTCCACGGCTGCACAGGTCTTTGGTCCAAAAATTCCATCCAGCATCACCTGCTGTCCTGCACGCTGCAATGCCAGCTGCAGATATTGTACCCAGATTCCCTGATCCCCAGGATATAATTCTTTCATTTTGTTCCTGCCTTATTCTCATTCTTTTTATTTTATGAAAATCAGACAGTTTTGTTTCCATTATGCAAATGCTTCTGCTACATTTTCTTCTGTTACTTCTTCCTTTTCATCGAGCAGATTGTTCATGCTCTTTAAGCTGATCAGAAGTGTGGACGTGTTGTGAAGCAATGCCGATGTGGTTGGTGGAAATGCCCCTGCCACGCCAAGAACGATCAATGAGGTGTTAATGCCTACAATCAGACGGTAATTTCTGTGAATCCGCTCCATCAGCCCATTACTGATCTTCTTTAAAGTAACAAGCTCATGGAGATCATCTGCACCCACCGTCACATCTGCAATCTCGCGTGCAATCTCTGCGCCATCACTGATGGCAATGCCGACATCCGCTGCAGACAATGCCGGAGAATCATTGATACCGTCACCGACCATGATCACCTTTCTTCCGGCATTCTTTTCTGCCTCAACAAAGCTTGCTTTATCTTCCGGCAATACCTCGGAATGATACTCATCCACACCGACTTTTTTCGCAATCGCAGATGCCACGCGGTCACTGTCCCCGGTCATCATAACAACCTTGGAGATTCCGAGTTTCTTTAACTTTGCAATAACCTCAACCGCTTCCGGACGAAGTGGATCTTCGATGCAGATAACTGCCACAAGCACTCCGTCAATCGCCATATACAGGTGTGAATACTGCTCCGGAAGCTGCTCAAATATCTCTTTCTTTCCCTCCGGAATTGTAGCATTCTCATCCTCAAATACGAAATGATAGCTTCCGATCACAATATGTTTCTCCCCGATCTTGGAAGAAATACCGTGTGCGACAATGTACTCTACCTTTGAGTGAAGTTCCTCATGTACCAGATTCCGGTTTACTGCCTCACGTACCACAGCCTTTGCCATGGAATGTGGAAAATGTTCCTCTAAACAGGCAGCAATACGAAGCAGTTCATCCTCGGACTGATCATTGAAGGAAACAATCTTTTCCACTGTCGGCTGTGCCTTGGTCAGTGTACCGGTCTTATCAAAGACGATGGTATCCGCTTCCGCCATAGCTTCCAGATACTTGCCTCCCTTTACGGTAATGTTATAGGTACTTGCTTCCCGGATTGCAGAGAGCACGGACAATGGCATTGCAAGTTTCAGTGCACAGGAGAAATCTACCATAAGTACAGAAACTGCCTTTGTCACATTTCTGGTAAACAGCCATACAAGCCCTGTTCCCAGGAAGGTATATGGCACCAGTTTATCTGCTAAATGTTCGGCTTTTCCTTCCAGTGAGGATTTCAGTTTCTCTGATTCCTCGATCATCGCCATGATCTTTTCATACTTGCTTGATCCGTTTACTTCTCTGACGCGGATCGTAATCTCGCCTTCCTCGACAACAGTTCCGGCATATACCACGCCATCAGGTACTTTGCGGACCGGAACCGATTCTCCGGTTAAAGATGCCTGATTTACCATTGCCTCTCCATCCGTTACCGTTCCGTCAAACGGGATCACATTTCCCATATGAATGCGCACTTCATCTCCGGACTGCACGTTGTCTGCGGAAACGAGTATTTCCTGTCCATCACACATCATCCATACCTTGCTGATGTTGAGTGACATACTGCGTGCCAGATCTCCCACGGATTTCTTATGTGTCCATTCTTCCAGCGTCTCTCCGATACCAAGCAGATACATCACAGATCCTGCGGTCGCAAAATCACCACGGATAATGGAAACACCAATGGCAGTTGCATCCAGTACCGGAACCTCGATCTTACCCTGAAACAGAGTCTGAAGCCCTTTCCAGATATACTTCACGGATTTCACCGCTGTGATGACTGCACGAACGGAAAACGGCAGAAACAGTTTGTTACCGAAATGCCAGAACGTCTGCTCCACCAGCTGATCCCAGTAATGCTGATTCATTTCTCTTCCGGAATTTTTAATACAGGTATCCGGAACATCCGTCTTTTCATACGAAAATGCCTTTAACACTTCAAGGATTGCATCTCTGCTTCCTTCATAACAAATGGTCACATCTTCGGTACGATTTTGAATTTTTGCGGAAATCACAGATTCACACTGTTCCAGATAATACTGTAATGTATCTGCCTGTGCAAATGACATACGGCTCTGGATCACGTGAATTCTCATTCTTCCTCTTATCTCATGTCTGATTTGAAATTTCATATCTTTAACCTGCTTTCGATAAAAGAGATGTTACTTATTGCGTAACATCTCTTTCATGCGTTTTTATGCCTCTGCTGTCTCTTCGGTAGTTTCTGTCTCTTCGGCAGTTGTCTCTTCGGTTACTTCCTCACCGTCAAATACTTCCTCTTCTTTTGCTGCACGGTCTTCGTTGATCTGCTTAGCCTCTGCATAGATATCCTCTGCATTCTCCTGTACCTTTGTAGCGGTCTTTAAAACAACTTCCTTTGCACGGAGTACGGCTGCTGTACAATTTGTATAAAGTTTCTTTGCATCCTTGCTGGAAAGAATCTTGATTCCTGCGGTACCAAACAGTACACCTGCTGCAAAAAGTCCGGTTTTCTTTGCATCAAAATTTTTGAAACACTTTAACATCGTTGTTTCCTCCTTAGTAACTGATTTATAATTTTGTCTTCCTGTTTAAAAACGTATTTTATGCCCCATTTTTCCAATTTGCAAGTATTTTTTTAGTCACCACGGCGTGCAAAAAAGAGCATAAAAAAAGGACTCACACCATCTATCATCCGATAAATAGCGGAGTCCCACACTTTATGCAACAGCAATCCGGCTGTCCTTATTGAGAAAACTTATCATTACTGTTCCACGCCGGCTTTTCCTGCTGCAATCTTTTCTTTTTCTTTGTTCCAGAGTTTTTCTGCTGTAGGTGTCCAGTTCTCGGCATAAGGAGCAGCCTTTTCTTTCAGATGTTCCGGTGTCTCCGGTGACTGATAATCGGTATTTACTGCCTTTGACTCTTTTACCATCTCTCCAAGCTTATCCGGGTTCTCAAGCATCGGACACGGACGAAGCATATTGTCATTAAACGGCTGGTTGTCATGATATGCCTGGAATAATGGGCTCTTTAAAGCATCCAGCAGGCTGCAGTCATGAATATTTGCATTGGAATAATGAATAAATACGCATGGCTCCACATCACCCTTGGCATTGATATGTAAATATCTTCGTCCACCGGCGATACATCCGCCGACAAACTGTGCGTCATTCTGAAAATCCATGCTAAATATTGCCTTTGTCTGACGGAACTTACGGATACGATGGAAGATTTCCTCACGCTGCTCAGGTGTAGGCAGAAGTTCCACTGCTGCATCATTTCCAACCGGCATATAGTGGAAGAACCATACAAATAATGCACCACTCTCAACCAGCATATCAAAGAATTTTTCGCTGGTTACATCATCTAAATTCTTTCTGGTATAGCAGGTGGAAATACCAAATGGTAAACCATGGCTCTTTAACAGGCTCATGGCATGCTGTACTTTATCAAATACACCTTCGCCTCTTCGTCCATCGTTGGCTGTCTCGAATCCTTCCAGACTGATCGCCGGAACAAAGTTCTTGACACGAAGCATTTCCTGGCAGAACTCTTCATCAATCAAAGTACCGTTTGTGAAAGAAAGGAATTCACAATCCGGATGCATCTCACAGATCTTGATCAGGTCTTTTTTACGTACCAATGGTTCTCCACCTGTATAAATATACATATAGGTACCAAGCTCCTTACCCTGACGTACGATAGAATCAATCGTATCCAGATCCAGATTCAGCTGATGGCCATACTCTGCTGCCCAGCATCCGGTACAGTGTAAATTACATGCAGAGGTAGGGTCTAACAGAATTGCCCACGGAATGTTACAGTTGTTTTCTTCAGCAAGCTGTTCCTGTAATGCACTTCCCTTTAAACTTGCATTGAAAATGAAATTCTGGAAGAATGCTTTACGTACTTCCGGATCCAGCTGGTAAATACGAAGAATTAACTGATACCAGTTTCCTCTTTCTTTGATTACCTTACGGATCATATTTCTCTGTGCCTCATACCATCCGTCCGGTGCAAATTTGTCAACCATATCCATCAGTTTCGGAATATTCTCCTCCGGATCTTTCTCCATATACTTTAAGGCCTGCTTGATTCCAAAGTTCTGAATACTCTTCTGTAATGACATTTTATTCATAATCTCAACTTCCTTTCATTCTGTCGCCATAACATGACAGAAATGTTTTTGTGTAATCTGAAAAGTATTATATCTTTTCTCTTCTTAAATTCAAGTGGACAAATGCACGAATGTGGGTAAAATTTGTCGAATTTTGCCAGATTACAGAATACTTCTGCCCTTATTTCTGACTCTGCAGCACATACTTTGCAATCATTTCCACACTCGAACGCAACAGTGCACTAAATTCCTGCGGGGACACACATTCCCTGTCCTCAAGCCATCTCACCAATGCTGCCAGAAATGCATCCGAAAAGAAATGAATATAAAATTCCTCATGTTCTCCTTTTTCCTCTTCCTCTACCATCGCAAGAAATTTACGATTGACAGGGACTAAAATATCCCGGAAATGTTCTGTAAAAGAGTTCTGCCCCTCAATCTGCAGTACTTTCGAATAGAATGTCCGGTGTTTATAAAAATACTCACAGATTTTTTCCAGTATATCCCATGTAAAGCCGGCATTTTTCCATTCTTCTTCTGAAAAAATCTTTGTAATTTCAGTGTCAAAAATCCAGTTGACCAGATCATATTTATCTTTAAAATGATAATAAAAACTTTTGCGGTTCATTCCGCATTCTTCGCAAATGTGTGATACACTGATCTTCGCAAAAGGTTTCTGTTCCAACAGTTTTCGAAGAGCATCTGCAAATGCCTGTTTGGTGGCGTTTGAGTATGGCATAACCGACTCCTCCTTATTCCTTTTCTCTTATCCATATCATAACTATTGTACCACACTTTTTTTATTTTGTTACCCTTTTATATCTCTCATATGGAATTTGTATATATAATAGGAAAGAACCGCTACGATATACTCGGTAACGGCAAATCCGTACCACACACCCAATGCCTGTAACAACCGGCTGAGCACAAAAGAAACCGGCAGCATCACAACGATATAGCGCGCAAGAGAAATCAAAAGTGATGGCATGCCCTTTCCCAGTCCCTCCAGGACTCCGGAAAATGTAACGGAAACCGAGGATACCACGAATCCAAAACTGATGATTCTGAGTGCCGCACCTCCGATTTCCATTGTTGCGCGGCTTGTGGTAAACAATCCCATCAACTGCTGCGGAATTGCACAGGAAATTGCCATTCCCATAACCATAACCAGTGCGATCAATCCCATGGAGGTGTGCGTAATCTTTTTCACCCTGTCATATTCTCCCGCTCCATAATTATATCCAACGAGCGGCCGGATTCCCTGCACAATTCCGTTTGCCGTCAGATAAATAAATGTCTGCAGTTTATAATAAACTCCGAGCACCAGAATATAACTTCCCGGAAACGGCGCAAGGATTGCATTTAATGCGGACACCTGAATGGAAGGAAGTGCAAGATTTAAAGTTGCCGGAATTCCGATGGTATAAATATTTTTCATTACGCTTCCGGTTGTCTTCATATTTGCGACGTTGACCTTTACATGCATCGGACGTGCAAAATAAAACAGCAGATACCCCGCCAGCGTCACACACTGACCGATTCCCGTGGCATAAGCCGCACCCGCAATTCCAAGCTTCGGTACCGGTCCCAGACCAAAGATCATAACCGGATCTAAAATAATATTGGTTACACATCCGAGCATCATACAGATCATCGACACCTTCATCCGCCCGACTGCCTGAAAGATCTTTTCATATGCAAGTTCCAGACCGATCACTGGTGCAAACGCAAATACCCGCGTGGAATACGTGCATGCCAGTGCGATCACCTGTGTATCGCCTGTAAACATCCGAAGAAACGATGGCATAATGGCAGAACAAAGCAGTGCCAGCACCAGACCGTGGATCAAATTTAACAAAAGCCCCACGGATGCCGACTCATCCGCCAGTTTCTCCTCTTTTGCTCCCAGATAAAAGGCTACCCTTGCATTGATTCCGATCGCAAATCCGATAACAATGGCATTGACGAGATTTTGCACCGGAAACACAAGGGCAAGCGCCGTCATCGCATCTTCACTGATCTTTGCCACAAAATAACTATCCACAATGTTATACAATGCATTCACTGCCATGGATATGACCATGGGAAGTGACATGGAAAGCACCAGCGGCAGGATTTTTCTTGTTTTCATGTACTCCTGATTCATACAAACTCCTCTTTTCTGCCGGATGTTCCGCAAAAAAAGACTATAGACCGACGGTTTGAATCAGAAACCGTAAAATCTATAGTCTTTTTCAGACATCCTGTTTTGTGTATCTTATCTTACTTCATCTGGATAGTTTTTGCAAGTCATTTCTAATACTTACTGCTCTGTCTTTTCAATCTGCGTATCCATCTTTAAAATATGATTGATCAGCCATCCGCCGAGGAACTCGATCAGCTCATGCAGATATTCCTGCTGGTTGTCATCAATTTCTTCCAGCTTATCCAGATCGATACTCATCAGCTTGTCCACAAATGCCTGATGCGCCCTCTTTTGCGCTTCCAGCATCGGGCTGTTGATTTTCTGCATATAAGCCTCTTCATCTTCAAAATGGAACTTGGTATACTCCCGGAGTTCATCCAGCAGACGTACAATTTCATCGTATTTGTCATGAAGCAGGTCGTTATGGATCAGTGCATTTACCTCTCCGATAATTTCAAACAGTTTCCGGTGTTCCTTATCCACCAGCTCGATCCCCGTGTAATATTTCGCGGTAAATACGAACGGATCTTCTTTCTGCATTTTCCCAATCATCATGTCACTGCTTAAAATATGCCGGTACAGCCAACGTACCAGATAGGTCAGAATCTCATCGAGCATCGCTGATGCATTCTCCCCGGTGAGTGGCTGCTTTTCCAGAAGTTTTACGTGATCGGCAAATGCCTGATGCTCTTTTTTCTGCAACGGCAGTTCCGGATCGTTCTGTGCCTCCATATAGGCTTCTTCGTGTGCAAAATGGTTTACGGCATAATCACTTAAATGTTCCAGTATATTTTTTACCGTCTGTGGTGTGCGTGCTTCCTTCGGCAGTTCAACCGCTTCATTGATCAGCGAAAACAGTTTGCGGTGCTCTTCATCGATCTGGTCGATGCCTGTCAGACAATCCTGCGTAAATTCGTACATTATTACGTTCCTCCCTCAGTGTATTTTCTCTGTGAAAACAAAAGTTCTTTTCTGCCACTATATAATCATTTTTTGGAATTGTCAAATACGAATTTCAGTTCCAGAACTGATACAGATTCCAGTAACCGATATTTAAAACCGTTACCAGAAGAAAGAACAGATTTCCATAAAACCACCATTTCTTCCCCGTCCATAAATGGTTTTTTCTTTTAACCATTCCATATACCGCAAGAACTGCCATAAAAAACGCAAGCAGCCCGATCACAGCAAACAGCCACGCATAGATTTCCCATTTCTGATACGTGGAAACGCCATACACCGTTCCGATAAAACAGACCAGTACCAGAAGCTGCATCCCGTTTGCAGCAATTCCCCAGTTGCGAAATGGAGAAAAATTTGTCTTCTTTTTAATTTTCCGTATGCACGCGGCAGCTCCCTGCACCAAAAGTGATCCGGCTGCCCATAGTATCGTCAGTCCCCACAGCAAAACCGAGCCAATCTCAAGCACAAACTCCCAGGTTGAAATACGGATATCATCCCCATATGCATAGGAAATTTTTTCACCCCCGTCTGTGTCAGATGCTGTCCACAACTGACTGTCATCCACTTCCCCCATCTTGTAACTAAGGCTCATCCACTTAAAGGGACCTCTCCGGTCTGTCCGTGCGGTACGGTAAATTCCTTTTGGTATCATTTCCTCTTTTATATAGGCACTGCGGTCATAAGTTCCAAACACAAGTTCTGGCATCTGCACATTGTAAATTTCTTCGTATGCCTGATTTGTCATCACAACAACCCCTACACCATCTTTTACATCCAGCAGCAGATTTGCCGAACAGCCAATGGTATTTCCTCCGTGCCCATATACCGGAATCCCATAGGAAGCCATCCAGAAGCCATGCATATTTTTGGGTATCTGTGTTGTTCCGAAATCATCGGTTGGCGTAAATAAAAGTTCCCATGTCTTTTCCTGTAAAAGCAGCTTATCTTTTGTCAGAACGGCTCTTGCAAACATCCGGAAATCGGTAAGCGTTGAAACCGCACGCCCTGCCGGATAAAGAAGAAGCGGCGTTTTACAGTCTTTGACCTTCTCTCCATCTGCCGTATAACATTGCAGTTTTTTCCACTGCTTTTGCACCCACGGGCAGTCCGACAGATCCACAGAAACTGCCGTATGATTCATCCCCAGCGGGGTAAAAATATGTTCTCTTACATAGGAAGAAAACTCCTGCCCACTGACACGCTCAACAATATATGCTGCAAGTGCCACACCCCAGTTAGAATATGCCGTCACCGTGCCCGGTTTATAGAGCTGTTTTGGCTCATGTTCATAAAGTGCTTCTTTTAAGGACGGATACTCCGTAATTCCGTTTTCATACAACCCGACATACTCTTCCTGAAAACCTGCCGTATGGTTCATAAGTTCTGTCATCGTCACCGGTTCTGCAAACGTCAGGTTTTTTAAAAAATCTTTCGGCAGATATGTACGGATATCCGTATCCAGATCCAGGTTATTTTGTTCCACCTGCTGCATCACACTCAAAAACACCAAAAGTTTCGTGGTTGATCCCCACTCAAACACAGACGTTTCATCCGTCTTTATCTTCTTTTCCATATCTGTATAGCCAGCATACTGCGTCACATCTTCTTTACTGGTAAAAACTGAGACGGCAAGCCCTGCCGTTGTATCTGCATGCTTTTTTTCAAACGCCTGCATCTTTGACCCGATTTCATCAAACGAAATTCCGGACGGAAGGATTTGTTCTGCCGCGGATACCACAGTCTGCTGCAAAACAAGTACACTAAAAATCAAAATGAAAACACAACATCTAATCCGTTTTTTCACCTTTTCCCCTTCCATGACCGATGCACAGACAAATCACGCCCACGAAAACAGAAACCGCGATCATCATAAAATACATATTTGCATTAAAAACAGCAGGATCATCCAGTGGAAATCCTTTTGCCAGATCCAGATAGCGCAGTCCGTTTTCCGTATCACGCAGCAGGAAGTTTACCACATCTGTCACAAATCCGGTCCACACACCCGTCAGCATGACAAGAATCCCTGCTTTCTTCCAGCGGTTACAATTCCTGCTGCAAAGTACCGCTGTCCATCCCCAGATCAGAAGTATGCTGTAAGTCGAAATGCCAAGTGCCACACGCCAGTAAGTTACATCTCCATGGACAAACCAGCCACACACCACTAAAAGCAGATACAGCCAGAGACTGTCCCACGCAACCACAATCCATGCACGTTTTCTTTTCCATCTGCCGTCTGGCAAAAGTCCATGGACGACAACCGGTGCAAAACATACCGACAGCCCGAAAACAACCGCGGATGACGCAACGAAAAACCAGTTTCCGTGTGTGTAGAAACAGCAGGTAAACAGCAGAAGCACAAGTGTACCAGTAAATGCAAGCACCGTATACACCGCCTTTTTTTCTACAACAAGCATTGGTACGAGCGTGACCGATGCCACAACAAGCAGTGCTGTCAGCACAATAAAAAACCAGTCAAGCGCATGCCCGATGGCAAGATTACAGATCAGACAGACAATGACCGGGATCAAAAGGACTGCTGCTGTAATACTCCCCGCCGTGACCATCTTTTTGCTTACTTTTTTCTCATGGGATAACACCACATGGTCACACTCTTTCCCAAGTGTTTTTTCCACGCTGTCATCCTGTAACTCTTTTGCAATTTTTTCACAGGATGCACATTCTTTTAAATGCTCTTCCACTATCTGTGCACTCACATCACTGCAGATTCCATCCGTGTACAATGGCAGAAGATCCTGTATCACTTTACAGTTATATTTCATTTTCCCACTCCTTTTCTAAAGTCTCCTGTAGTTTCAGTTTTCCCCGATGATAGGTTACGCGCGCCCAATTTTCCGTCTTCCCAAAGATCTGCCCAATCTCGCGGAAAGAAAGTTCCCCGAACACCCGCAGCGAAAACACCTCTTTATAAGGTTCCGAAAGCTTATGCAGTGCCTGATGAATCTCTAAACTCTGCATCCGGTCTGTCACATCACGCTCCAGAAAAATTCCTGCATCGACCTCTTTTGGCACATTTTCGGTTTTCTTTTTCTTCTGTCTCCGGAAATGATCCATACACAGATTCTTTGCAATGGCGCACAGCCATGTACGTTCCCCTGATTTTCCCTGATAGGATGCTTTTGACCGCATTGCCCGGAAAAACGTCTCCTGTGCCAATTCTTCAGCCTCATGTGCATCCTTTACCAGCGTCATCAGATAGGAATACACATCCATATAATAGGCACGGTACAGCTTCTCAATGTAATTTGTATCCGGTGTTTTCACACATTTTCACCTCCTTTGTATTCATCAGTTAGACGGTGCACAGGTATCTTTCGTTACAAACTTTCTCAAAAAAAATCCCCCTATATTTTTTAGCCCCAAGCTAAAAATATAGGAGGAAAAATCAATCTGTGATTCCTTTATACCGCCTGATTCCGGCGTATTCTGCCCCACAGCCGCGGGGTATACAGTGTCAGAATCTTATTTACCTGATTTACCACCTTTGGATTAACAAGCAGATAGACGACACAGATACTCAGACAGATCAAAACAAACAGTGCAAACCAGCCCCAGTCTCCAAGATAGTCATAGATTCCCGCAAACATCAGGATATCCCGCAGGATCCGGTGCAGCATATATACCGGCATCGTATTCTGTCCAATCACTGACAGACAGGTTTTCCCACGCGGCACAAAAAACATAATCGCCCACGAAATCAGAAACGCGGCAATCATCAGTGCCAGACGAACAAACGGTCCTTCCCACACATCATCCAGTTCATAATAGGAAATGTTTTCATAGACCATGCCAAGCTCATCTTTTAACTTTGAGCCAAACGCCAGAATTCCCGCACAGATTGCCAAAGCAGCCGGTACAACAACCCTCCGGTAAACCGGTCGCAATGCTCGTTCAAGCACCGGTTGTTCCATATAATATCCCAGATAAAAGAACGGACCAAATACCAGAATACGGGACATGCACAAAAAATCGCCGATATTTTTGAAATATCCGGCGATCAGGGCCAGCGCAACCGTCACGATTAATACCGGTATCTCTTTGTACTTCCGGATGACAGGAATGGTAAGATACCACACAATCATGGCAAACAGATACCACGGTGCCCCACTCTGCGAGAAAAAATTAATCTCTGAGAAATCCCGGAATCCACACAGTGCATATACTATCTGAATTGCAATAACAAATATGATGTATGCCTTGATCAGATACAATATTTTTTTAAAATTATACTGCCCGTTTTTATATATTTTCTTTGCAAAATAACCTGACACAAATACAAAAAGCGGCATATGAAATACATAGATCAGGCGCTTTACCACCACAAGAACACTTTCTCCGTGGATAGGAAGCAAAAAATGCCCCAGCACGACTAAGAATATCAATACCGCTTTCAAATTATCAAAAAAATAATCTCTCTCTTTATTCATTCGACACATCCTCTATTACCGAGAATGTATTATAGAACTTTTGCCGAAAAAGTCAAGAACTATTGCGCTTTTTGTTGAAACATTCCGTAAAATACCGCATCGGTATGTTTACGGATTTCCCCAAAATCATGGTATGGCACTTTCATGTTCCAGAAACACAGATGAGTGGAATGATTAATTTCCTCCATCACAGACAAAACTCCCGGCTGATCGGATTTCGTGATATAAAAAATCACAGAATCGAGAATCTTTTTTTCACTGTAACTATATTCAATTTTCTTACGCGTATAGCGAAATTCCGGTGTACAATCGTATTGTCTGAGTTTCAACTCAATCAATGCCCGGATTCCCTGCATGGTATAAATAGAATACGGAGCTTCAAATCCAAACCAGAAACCTTCTTTCTGGTAGAAACTCAGTTCCGTAACATCCGGCCGCATATATTCTTCCCGCGCAACAACACGGATTCCGTCTGTATAATAAAATGTTTCTTCCGTATACACCATGATCGACGGCATAAAATCACCTCATCTGTACAATGTGCCAGTCATCTGTTCGTATCTTATTTACGAAGAACAAAATCAGATACCATCTCATCCAAACTTTCAGCAGATGCAGAAAGTTCTTCACTGGTTGCAGATACTTCTTCAGAAGTAGCAGAATTAGACTGCACAACCCCGTTTACCTGCTCAACAGCATCGGAAATCTGCTTTACCGATTCTGCCTGCTTATCAGAAATCTGACGGATCTTAGCCACCTCCATGACAACCGCATCCAGCTGTTCGATCATTTCCGACATAAACTGGGAAGTCTCATCTGCAACAGAGCTTCCGACACTCACCTGATTCAAACTGTTCGTCAGCATGACACGGGTTTCTTCTGCCGAAGAAGCACTCTCTTCCGCAAGGTTTTTAATCTGTTCTGCAACAACCGCAAATCCTTTTCCTGCTTCACCGGCACGCGCAGCCTCAATGGATGCATTTAAAGACAACAGGTTTGTCTGGCTGGCAATGCTTTCAATCTTTCCGATGACAACCTGGATATCATTGGTGGTCTCTGAAATATGCTGCATGGCTTCGACCAGTTCTTTCATCTTTGCACTTCCGCTGTCTGCTTTGATTGCAACCTGCTTTGCCTGGTCATGTACATTGTCTGTAGACTTTGTATTTTCTTCGATATGTGTAGCAACCTCGGCAACCGAAGACGTCAGCTGCTGTACTGCCGCTGCCTGATCGGTGGCACCCTCTGCCAGTCCCTGTGCACTCTGTGCCAGCTGATCAGCTCCTGCAGATACCTGATCGGAAGATTCCTGTACATTTTTGATCGTCTGGCTCAGATTATTTTCTGTCGCTTCCAGTTTCTTTAAAATTTCACCGAAATTTCCCTGATAGGCTTCAATATCATGGGATCTCGCATCAAAGTTTCCTTTTGCAAACTCTGTAAGGAGCTGATTGATATCGTCCACAACACCCCTTAAATAAAAAGATGTATTGCGGAAACTTTCTGCAAGCTTTCCCAGTTCATCTTCCCCCTGATAAGAAATATCAATTTCGAGATTTCCGTGTGCCATGTCATCTGCGGCCTTTTCTATCTGTTCTAACGGTTCAAGAATATTTTGTGTCAGTTCCTGAACGACCCTTTTGGAAAGCAATGGCATACCAACTACTGCAATGACAGGGATGATAATCCATACCGGATGCCCAAATACAAGCATTAAAATTGCAAACAAAATATTGTTCACCAGTAAAACTGCAAAAATTGCTTTCATAACCATTTTCAGCTTATCCGCAATTTTCACATTTTGAAAGTAATTCTTACGCATACGTTTCCTCCTATGTATAGTATACTATTTATCTACAATTTTACATCGAAATGTACATAATATCAAGCAGAATTATCCAAAAATTATACAAGTTTGTCCAAAACTGCTTGAGATCTGCAGTTCCACACACGGAGCATCCGGATCACTGCTGCCCTGACCTTTACATTCCACATTGCCAAATGCGGTATTCTGTCTGAATTCCACGCGCCAGGTTGACGGAAGATAAATGTTTGTACTGCCGAAAGAATTATCCGTACGGATAATTGCATTCGCTCCTTTTAATGCCGTATTATTGAAAAATACGTTACACTCTCCAAAACTGTTCGAAATCTTTGCCTCCCGAAAACAGTCAGAATTTACATATTTACTCAACGCTCCAAAAGAATTTTCCACATGTACATACTCACCATCCTGTCCATTCTCCACATGTCCGCCTGCACTGCTGTGTCCAAAATAAGTATTATCTTTTTGTTTTTTTAAATTTCTGAAAAGCAGATCCAGTGCCAGACCGACCAGACACGCTGCCAGAAGAAGTGTCCACGGAGTAATTGCCTGAATGCCAAGCACTTTATCGTACATACAGCCCAGCAATCCAACCGACAACATTCCTTCAAAGAAATGCAGCCGCACAAATCCATAAACAGCCGTATACACAAAGATCACGGTAAATAAGATTTTAAAGAACGGAATCGCAGGTATCATATGCATTTTGCTCGCCACCAGATATACTGCGATAAAAATAAGAATAACTGCCCAGAAAATATTTCTCTTTTTCATTTTTTTAACCTCTTTTCTTCCAATTTGTCCGTCAGGACTTTAAAATAACTGCGTGATACAAATGCCTTTTTCACAGAATCCATAAATTCTACCTCACTCGCACCTGTAATATTTTTGCGGACAGAACGAATCTTTTCCGTATTCATAATGCAGGATTTTGACACCCGCAAAAAGCTGCCCGGAAGCATTTTTTCCAGTTCATATAACCGCAAATGTGTTTCATAAATCTGCGTGGCCGTGTGAACCGCCACAACAGCATCTGCTGTCTCAAAAAATAAAATTTCATTGAGTGGAAGATAATATTCCAGGTCTCCACGGACAACCGCCAGCCGCATGCCTGCATGAACAGCCTCCGCAATCCTCCTCTGCATTGCCACCACATCATCACTTAATTCCCGACAACGCACGATAATCTCCTCTTCCTGCAGATTTTCATCAATTTCCATTTTTATTTTCATACCTGACTCCTTTTTACAGAAATTATCATATCGAAAAAAAGAAACTCTGTAAACCGCTTCTCACTGACAGGTAAAAAAAAGCCCACAAGAGGTAAAAAAGGAGCCATCTGTTTCAGATGACTCCCAAAAATCATATGGCTATGCACCAGCCATAAGTCTCTATTTTACTGTACGGACAGATAAGAATATCCCATCAGACTTGTATCCACGTCATGTGCCACCTCACGGCCCTCACGAATTGCCCAGACAACCAGTGACTGTCCTCTGTGCATATCTCCCGCAACAAATACGTTCTTTACATTTGTTGCATATGTTCCAGGCTCTGTAGCTACATTTGTTCTCTGGTTCAGCTCTACACCGAATGCCTTTGCAATGTATTCCTCTGTTCCAAGGAATCCTGCAGCGATCAGTACAAGTTCTGCCGGAATCTTCTTCTCGGAACCGGAAACTTCCACCATATTTCTGCGTCCGGTCTTCTCATCCACCTTGCTCTCAAGTCTGACGATTGTCAAACCATTCAACTTGCCGTTCTTATCCTTATGGAATTCCTTTACGGTTGTCTGATAGATTCGTGGATCTGTACCGAAACATGCAATCGCTTCTTCCTGGCCATAGTCGGTCTTTAACACCTTCGGCCACTCCGGCCATGGGTTATTTGCTGCCCGCTCTGCCGGTGGACATGGCATCATCTCCAGCTGGGTTACAGACTTTGCACCCTGACGGATAGCCGTTCCCACACAGTCATTTCCGGTATCACCGCCACCGATGATCACAACATTTTTTCCCTTTGCGGAAATAAATTTGTTGTCCTTAAAATTGGAATCCAAAAGGCTCTTTGTGTTGCGTGACAGATAATCGACTGCAAAATAGATTCCTTCTGCATCACGACCTGCTGCCTTGATATCACGCGCATGCTTTGCTCCACAGCAGAGGATGACTCTGTCATACTCTTTTAACAGCTCTGCACTCTTGACATCCACACCGACATTACAGCCTGTGATAAACTTCACGCCCTCTTCTTTCATAACATTGATCTTACGGTCAATGATCTGCTTTTCGAGCTTCATATTCGGAATACCATACATCAGAAGTCCGCCGACACGGTCATCTCTCTCATATACCGTAACATCATGTCCTCTCTGGTTCAGCTGATCTGCTGCTGCCAGTCCGGAAGGACCGGAACCGATGATGGCAACTTTCTTTCCGGTACGAACCTTTGGAATATGTGGTCCGGCATAACCTTCTTTGTATGCCGTCTCAATGATTCCATGCTCATTGTCCCGGACAGATACCGGATCTCCCCAGTGTCCACAGGTACATGCCTTCTCACACAGAGCCGGACATACACGGGAGGTAAACTCCGGGAAATTATTGGTCTTGTGCAGACGGTTATATGCCTGCTGATAGTTTCCGGTATAAAGCAGATCGTTCCACTCCGGTACCAGATTGTGCAGCGGACAGCCGGAAGTCATTCCGGCAACTGTCATACCCGACTGACAGAACGGGACACCGCAATCCATACAGCGCGCTGCCTGCTCTCTTTGTTTTTCTTTGGAAAGGAAGATGTGGAATTCATCAAAATTTTTGATTCGTTCCTTTGGTTCCACCGAACGCGCCTCACATCTGTCGTATTCCATAAATCCTGTTGGCTTTCCCATTGTTTCTTCCCTCCTTATGCTCTCGTGCTGGCATAAAATGCCTCAATCTGTGCCTGCTCTGCATTCAAACCTTTTTCTTCCATCTGAACGATTGCCATCTGCATACGGTTATAATCATATGGGATGACTTTCTTAAACTTCGGCAGATACTCACTGAAGTGATCGAGAATTTCCTTACCTTTTTCCGAATTGGTCAGGGTAACATGTTCTTTGATCATTTCTTTGAGCTCTAATACGTCATATTTATTGGTGACTTCCTCACTGAATACCATAGACTTGTTGGTACGCATGTACAGATCGTTGTCCTCATCTAATACATAAGCGATACCACCGCTCATACCTGCGGCAAAGTTCTTTCCGGTTTTACCAAGGATAACGACACGACCGCCCGTCATATACTCACATCCATGATCGCCGACACCCTCAACAACAGCAGTAGCTCCGGAATTTCTGACACAGAAACGTTCTCCTGCCACACCATTGATGAATGCCTTACCGCTTGTCGCACCGTACAGTGCTACGTTACCGATAATGATGTTCTCATCCTTTTTGAAGTTTACTCCTGCCGGTGGATAAACGATCAGCTTTCCGCCGGAAAGTCCCTTTCCGAAATAATCGTTGGAATCTCCCACCAGTTCGAGTGTCAGTCCCTTTGGAATAAAGGCACCAAAACTCTGTCCGCCGGCTCCGCTGCATTTAATAATGAAAGTATCCTCATCGAGTGTATCGTCGTACTTCTTTGTAATTTCTGATCCGAAGATTGTTCCAAGCGAACGGTTTACGTTTGTTACTTCGGTATCGATCATACGCTTCTGCTTCTTATCAAGTGCCGGCTTTAACTGTTTTAAGAACTCCGTGATATCTTTGGTCTTATCCAGTTCGAAATCATATACCTGCTTCGGATCAAAAATAACCTTCTGCTTTGTTCCTGCAAACGGATTATTTAAGATATTGCTCAGGTCAAGCTTTGCTTCACGCTCGGACAGATCTCCGCGAACCTTTAAGAAATCGCTTCGTCCGACGAGTTCATCCACTGTGCGGACACCAAGTTTTGCCATGTACTCCCGAAGTTCTTCTGCGATAAAGCGCATGAAGTTCTCAACATACTCCGGTTTTCCTGCGAAACGCTTACGAAGCTCCGGATTCTGGGTTGCAATACCTGCCGGACAGGTATCCAGATTACATACACGCATCATGACACAGCCCATGGTTACCAGCGGAGCGGTTGCAAAACCAAACTCTTCCGCGCCAAGACATGCAGCAATGGCCACGTCTTTACCACTCATCAGCTTTCCGTCTGTCTCAATTCTTACTTTATTACGCAGTCCGTTCATAATCAATGTCTGATGTGTCTCTGCCAGACCAAGTTCCCACGGAAGACCTGCGTTGTGGATGGAACTGCTTGGCGCAGCACCTGTACCACCGTCATATCCGGAGATCAGGACAACCTGTGCACCGGCTTTTGCAACACCGGCTGCTACGGTACCGACACCTGCCTCGGAAACCAGTTTTACGGAAATTCTTGCATCGCGGTTTGCATTCTTTAAGTCAAAGATCAGCTGTTCAAGATCCTCGATGGAATAAATATCGTGGTGTGGTGGCGGGGAGATCAAAGATACACCCGGTGTGGAAAGTCTTGTCTTTGCAATCCATGGATATACTTTCTTACCCGGAAGATGTCCACCTTCCCCAGGCTTTGCTCCCTGTGCCATTTTGATCTGGATCTCCTGCGCACTGGTCAGATAACGGCTGGTAACACCGAAACGTCCGGATGCAACCTGTTTGATTGCGGAACAACGGTTCTTTCCGTCCGGTCCGACGGTCAGACGATCCTTGTCCTCACCACCTTCACCGGTGTTTGACTTACCGTGTAAGTGATTCATGGCAATGGCAAGTGTCTCATGTGCTTCCTTCGAAATAGAACCGTAAGACATCGCTCCGGTCTTAAAACGTGTCACAATAGAATCTACGCTTTCCACTTCCTCAAGCTTCACACCCTTCTTCGGGTACTCAAAATCCATCAGTCCACGCAGGTTCGTATGCTTTTCTTCTTCATCTACCAGACTCGTATACTGTTTGAACATCTCATAGTCCCCACGTTTGGTAGACTGCTGCAGCAGATGGATGGTAGCCGGATTGTACAGATGCGCATCGGCTCCGCTTCTCATCTTGTGGCGCCCCTTGCTGTCAAGGGTTACATCGGTTTCAAGTCCCAGCGGATCATAGGCTGCGGAATGAAGCGTATTGACATCATTCTCGATATCCTTGATGGAAATTCCGCCGATGCGGCTGACCGTATTGGTGAAATACTTGTCAATGACATCTTTATCAATACCAAGCGCCTCAAAAATCTTGGAACCCTGATACGACTGAATCGTAGAAATACCCATCTTGGCTGCAATCTTTACAATACCGGTGATAATTGCATGGTTATAATCATCCACTGCGGCATAATAATCTTTGTCCAACATGTGCTCATCGATCAGCTGTTTTACGGTATCCAGTGCCAGGTATGGGTTAATTGCACTCGCACCAAAACCAAGCAGTGTTGCAAAATGATGTACCTCACGCGGCTCTCCGGATTCAAGAATCAGGGAAAGGGAAGTACGTTTCTTTGTCTTTACCAGATACTGCTGCAATGCAGATACGGCAAGCAGGGAAGGAATTGCCACATGGTTATCATCCACGCCTCTGTCGGAAAGGATCAGGATATTGGCTCCGTCTCTGTATGCACGGTCCGCCTCAATAAAGAGACGGTCTACGGCTTTCTCAAGACTGGTATTCTTATAATAAATAATCGGAATGGTTTCTACCTTAAATCCGTCTACTTTCATATTGCGGATTTTCATCAGGTCTGTGTTGGTCAGAATCGGATTGTTGATCCGAAGTACTTTACAGTTCTCCGGCTTTTCCTCTAAGAGGTTTCCGGCAGATCCGATATACACCGTCGTAGAAGTAACAACCTCCTCACGGATGGAATCGATTGGCGGGTTGGTTACCTGTGCAAACAGCTGCTTGAAATAGTTAAACAGCGGCTCACGGTTTCCGGACAGCGCCGCAAGCGGTGTATCTGTACCCATCGCAGCGGTACCCTCAATGCCGTTCTTTGCCATCGGCAGGATGGAATCCTTTAAGGACTCATACGTGTAACCGAATGCTCTTTGCATTCTCTGACGTTCTTCCTGTGTGTATTCCGGCACACGCTCATTCGGGATTTTTAAATCCTTTAACATGACGATGTTGCTGTCAAGCCACTCACCATACGGACGCTTATCCGCATATCTTTCTTTTAACTCATCGTCATCAATCACACGACCCTGCACAGTATCTACAAGAAGCATTTTACCAGGACGCAGACGGTCTTTTGTCACGATATGGGTCGGATCAATATCGAGAACTCCGACCTCGGAAGAAAGAATCAGATAGTCATCGTCTGTAATGTAATAACGGGATGGACGCAGACCGTTACGGTCAAGAACCGCTCCCATCATATCTCCATCGGAGAACAGGATGGATGCAGGTCCGTCCCAAGGCTCCATCATAGTTGCATAATACTGATAGAAATCTTTCTTTTTCTGTGTCATCACAGCATTGTTTGCCCATGGCTCCGGAATCATGATCATGACTGCCAGTGGCAGATCCATGCCACTCATCACCAGAAACTCCAACGTATTGTCCAGCATTGCGGAGTCAGATCCTTCGGTGTTGACGACCGGAAGTACCTTCTGGAATTCCCCGCGCAGCTTGCCGGATGCCATCGTCTCTTCCCGGGCAAGCATCTTGTCTGCATTACCGCGGATGGTGTTGATCTCACCGTTATGTACAATAAAACGGTTTGGATGTGCTCTCTCCCAGCTTGGATTTGTGTTGGTAGAGAAACGGGAATGTACGGTTGCAATTGCAGACTCATAATCCTTATCCTGCAGATCGGAGAAGAACTGACGCAGCTGCTCTACAAGGAACATTCCTTTATATACGATCGTTCTGCTCGAAAGAGAAGCAACATAGCTGTCATCGTTGGACTGCTCGAATACACGGCGTGCCACATACAGCTTGCGGTCAAAATCAAGTCCCTTCTCCACATCTTCCGGTCTTTTGATGAACGCCTGCATGATGCATGGCATACATCCTCTGGCCTTGTCGGAAAGCTTGTCCGGATGAATCGGTACCTGTCTCCATCCGAGGAATTCCATTCCTTCCTTCTCGACAATTACCTCAAACATCTTCTTTGCCTGATTGGTCTTTAACTCATCCTGTGGGAAGAAAAACATTCCGACGCCGTAATCTCTCTCTTCTCCCAGCTCGATTCCAAGCGGCTCTGTCGCTTTCTTAAAGAACTTATGGGAAATCTGAAGAAGAATACCAACACCGTCCCCGGTCTTTCCGTCAGCATCTTTTCCGGCTCTATGCTTTAAGTTCTCAACAATTTTCAAGGCATTTTCCACGGTCTGGTGGGTCTTGATCCCTTTGATGTTTACCACAGCACCAATTCCGCAGTTATCATGTTCGAAACTCGGATCATATAATCCTTTGGCTGTTGCTGTGCTCTCATTCCATTGCTCTTTCATAGAACTATCCTTTCGTTGTAAATCATTCATGAGTTGCTTTTTCTTAACTGATTCTCATTTTACTCCTATAACCGCCGCTTGTAAATCATTTTTTTCGTTCTATTGTCTGATAATTTGTCTATTATTTATTTATCGCAGTATTATCAGATAATATCTTGTTTTTTCTTTTATATTAACCGTTTTTCAAACAATAAAGTGGTCATATTCATGAAATATTTTTTCATAAATATGACCGCATTTTCTGTTTTTATTAAGTTGTTTTTATTTTACAAACAATTTATATCTGAAATTCATTCACCGTCTGCTGCAATGTTCCGATGCTGTCCAAAACCTTTTCCCGTCTCCCTTTCCGATTACAGTTTCCCGCACGAAATTTTTCATATGATCCATCGGCCTTAACAGACCACGGATAAATAACCAGCTCAATCCGGCCACGAATCGTCCCTTTCCACATAACTTTTCCTCCTTGGTATTTTTATATTTTAACACTACTATACTTTAACGCGATAAACAAGTAAAAAGAAAAAAGGCATCTGATTTTTCCCAAATCAGACACCTTGAAAACACCCGAGGATGTCAAGTCATTGCTACAAACTTTTTGACCTTTTTTCCTTCGATTTTTCCCATAAAACCGTTGTTTTTGAATGGAGGACGTTATATTGTTGTCATAAAATCAGTGGGGCGGATGTAACGTTATTGCTACAAATCATATAGTAGCGAACGTTACATTATTGCTACAAAATCAGGCAAGTGCTTTCCACTCCACCTCCACTCGTCCGTCATCATACACATATATCCCATCCACATACTTTTCAAGCATCTCCTCTGTCAACTTCTCATACCCCAGATACTCCATCATCTGCTCCACCGGAATATTCTTCTTCATCAAGATTTCTTTCTCTCCGTTGATCAGTTCTTCCAGTTCCTTCTTTCGTCTTTCCAGACGCTCTCTTTCTTCCTCTAGCTGCTTCTTTTCACTCAGGAACTCTTCCCGGCTCATCTGCCCTTCATGATACTTCTCATAGTTCTGTTGGTTCTGAGCCTTGATCTGCCCCTGTCGTCTTCCGCAATCAACACATTCTGTCTTGTATGCTGTAATGCTATCTTCATGCTATTTTCTCATGAATTGCTGCATCTGTTCCTGACTGATATTCTGGCGTAAGTATGCCTTTATTTCTGCCAGCACCATATGCTCCAGCATTTTGTCATCAGCTTTTCCGGCAAAGCACCCGGTATCTTCTTTTCCCTGGCCATATGCACAGCTATACAGGATATGCCCATGTACTCGGCTGCTCCCAGTCAGACTTCTTCTGCAATTTCCACATTTTACATAACGGCTTAACAAAGTAGTTTCCTTGTTGAATTCGCTTTTTCTGATATGCCTGATCTGTAAAGACTGTGCTTTCTCAAAGGTTTCTTTTGATACGATTGGTTCATGGTGATTTTCCAATACCTTCCATTCACTTCGTGGCACAGGCACTTCTTTTCCTGTTCCAGGATCTGGAATTTTGGTTTTTCCATAGACCATACAGCCAATATAGTTCTTTCCTAATATTTTTATCTTCCTATGGCATTGAATATTCTGTTCGGCGTGTTGGCTTCCATTCGTACAGGCGGCGTCAACGTTACAGTTGACCTCTATCAGAATTTTTCTGAATGCTGCCAGCTCCTTCTCGAGCATACCAGCCGTTGCCGGAGTATCTTCGATTTCCACTTACTACTCTCTGGTACAGCGGTGGAACTCTGTGTTGTCCTTTAATCCCCTAAGGGTACCTATACAGCTCATTTAATTTTCAAGGTACATAAAAGCTCTTGAATTCCTATTCAAAACCCTTTTCTACTAATCACACGTGGCAGGGACGATAAGGTCATATTTTTCATAAAAAATTTTATTTTTTCCATCTCTGCCTTGTTCATTCACTTTTATGCGAATGTTGATTATACCGTCATTGTATTTCGCTTTAATGTTAATGTCAAGCATTTTGTTCGCTTATATGCGAATCTTTCTGTTTACATTCTGGGATTTTAATAGTAAAATAAACTTATCAAAAAGAAAGCAGGAAATCTGATATGACGATTGGAGCTAAAATAAAAAAAATCCGGATATTCCGGAATATGACACAGGCTGAACTCGGTGCAGCTCTCGGATGGGGCGATAAAGGGGCGAACCGCCTTGCCCAATACGAAACCAACTACCGGGTTCCCCGTAAAGATCTGGTTACTGAAATGGCTAAGATCCTGGATGTGAACCCACTGGCACTACATGAACCAACTACTATGAATGCTTCTGAACTGATGGAAATCCTGTTCTGGATTGATGAATTTAATCCCGGCATGATCAATCTCTTTCAGTTAGAGACTTATCCAGGTGAAAAATCTAATTCCAGTGAGGATACCGCTATCCGCTACCATGATTCCGATAGTTGGCCTGCTCACCCACCTGTTGGTATGTGGTTTAATTATGGGATTCTTAATGATTTTCTGAAAGAATGGACTCTTAGAAAAGAAGAACTGAAATCCGGCAAGATTACCAGAGATGAATATTTTGAATGGAAAATCAACTGGCCACAGACCTGTGATGATTGTGGAAAGTATGAGCCAAAAAGACAATGGCGATCCATAAATACCAAAATCAGTGAAACTTAAATTCGTTGTATTTTTTCTTATTTAAAGAAAAAGGCACTGTAAAAACTAAATGTTTTTCAGTGCCTTTGAGTATAGACTCTTATTCATTTCAATAATATCATCTATCATTATCATAACATCCAAAAGGTTCCTGCAAATATTATCCACGCAACTATAGTCCCAGCCAAATATTCCTTTATTGTATGTCTCTTTAATTCAACAGATGCCCAAAATTCTACCAGGTATAAGATCAAACATATAACTGTCACATATCCTCCGAAATAATAACTTAAGATTAAATATGGAAATGTTGAACTACATGCATGACCACTGGCTCTTATTTTTAACACCTTATTTACGATTGTAAGTACCAAAACCGATAGAAAATAACCATTCAAAATCCATTGCAGCATTCTGGTACATCCCACACAATAGCTAATCAGCATCGCAGCTAAATATGACAGGAAATTAAAAATAAATGCCATATTTCTTTGGTTATTACGTGCATCCTCTTTGTCCCTTTTTCTGGATGCGATTGGATATGAACAAACTGGTATAACAGTCAGAAATAATATCGCCATCAACAGATTTCCCATGTTTCCAAATTCTTCTTGTTTGCTCCCATATAATATCAAAAGCATAACCAATGCCTCTATCGGTGGAATCGTTATAATCCGAATTATTTTAGCTATCTTTTCTTTCATTTCACTTTACCTTTCATAAATACTCATAATTTTCTTACATAAGTATATCAAATTCCTGTCTATTTCAAATTAGACAAACTCCACCCTTATGTCTGGTTTTTAGATATCACACTTACTTTTGTCCATTGTGAGTCCAACTCTTTTTGTCTAATATATATTCATATCAAAACATAACCGAGGTGATAAATCTGAAACAGATAAAAATTGCTTGTACCGGCTATATTCTGATTTCCATTGTATTTTACATTACAGGATTTTTATGTATCGTTGATCCTGAATTAATACAATTACATAGCAGAACTTTAGCCGGAACTATCCTAATCGCATATGGAATTATTAAAATTATCGGCTACTTTTCAAAAGATTTGTACTGCCTGGCGTTTCAATATGATTTCGCCTGTGGAATTTTTTTGATCGTGCTTGGTATTACAACTTTGTGCATTAGTTCCAGATTCAAAGACTCTTCTCTTCTGGCAGCACTGGGAATACTGATTCTACTTGACAGTCTGCTAAGTATTCAAACAGCACTTGATTCAAAAAAATTCGGATTATCCTCATGGAAATATATCCTTATATTTTCTATGATAACTGGCACTTTTGGAGTTCTCGTAGTTTTAAAAAGTACAATCACATTTACAGGTTGTGCACTTCTGGCAGAAGGCGGTATGCGGCATTACATTGTTCAGCATACTGCACGATTACCCGATTACCATTATCTAAATGATAATAAACTATCAAAATAGCAAATTTATGCAAAGGAGGATGCTATTATGAATGCATCAAATACTCTGAAAAAACTGGGAATTGAACAGACATTCAATTATATTTACAAAGATCCCGATAAAAACATGGAAAAAATGATGGACTGGGCGGATAAATTTTCTAAGGGCGACTTCCCGTCTCAGCGAAAAGCAATCCGTGAAGCAATTGAAAATCCGGATCATCCATATTATTCCTATATCCGCAAAATATTTAAAGATGTTGATCCTAATGTTGCCAAGACTTTGGCTGTCAATCTCTTTATAAACGCCGCATTGGTTGGATGGCCGAAAGAAGAAGAACTCCGTAAAAAATACAATTGTAATATTCCTTGGGCCATTCTACTTGATCCTACTTCTGCCTGTAATTTGCACTGTACTGGATGTTGGGCTGCTGAATATGGTCATAAACTCAATCTGACTTATGACGAAATCGACGATATTATCACTCAGGGCAAAGAACTTGGCATATATATGTACATTTACACTGGTGGTGAACCACTTGTCCGCAAAAAAGACCTGATCCGTCTCTGTGAAAAGCACTCTGACTGTGTGTTCTTATGTTTTACAAATGCCACTCTGATTGATGAAGAATTTGCAGATGAGATGCTCCGGGTTGGAAACTTTGTACCTGCCATTTCCCTGGAAGGTTTTGAAGAGGCAACCGATGGACGACGTGGAAATGGTGTCTACCAGAAAGTAACAAAGGCCATGGCACTTCTTAGAGAAAAGAAACTGATTTACGGCATTTCCTGTTGTTATACCAGCGCAAACTATGATTCCATTACTTCAGAGGAATTCTATGATTCCATGATTGATCTAGGTGCATATTTTGTATGGTATTTCCATTATATGCCGGTAGGAAATGACGCTGCACCAGAACTTCTCCCCTCACCAGAGCAGCGAACCGGCGTTTACGAAAAAATTCGTCATTACCGTGCTACAAAACCGTTATTTGCTATGGATTTCCAGAATGATGCAGAATATGTCGGTGGATGTATTGCCGGCGGCCATCGCTATTTACATATCAATGCCAATGGCGATATTGATCCTTGTGTATTCATTCACTATTCCGATTCCAATATTCGTGAAAAGACCTTGCTGGAAGCCCTTCGCTCTCCGATGATGATGGCTTATCACAGAAACCAGCCATTCAATGAAAATATGCTTCGTCCGTGTCCGATGCTTGAAAATCCTCAGAAGCTTCGTGAAATGGTTGCTACCGCAGGTGCGCATTCCACTGACCTGCAGTCACCGGAAAGTGCCGAACATCTCTGCTCCAAATGCGATCATTATGCAGAACACTGGAAACCTGTAGCAGACAAGCTTTGGGAAGAAAACAGAAAAAAATATAACGAAAAACATTCTCAGAATTAAAATTCCATGCGGAGTTCTGCAATCAGCAGTTTCTCCGCATGTTTCATTTATCATCATGCCTGGAGATTACACGTTCACCCGATCCGGCAAACATTTTACAAAGTTCCTTATAAAGCTCTTTCAGATCATAAGAAGCACTTTCTTCCAGCCAATCCAACAGGCTCCCAACAAATACACACTTATAACATCTGATAACAATTTCCTTTTCTTCTTTTGAAATTTGCTTGTATTCTCCAATTTTATCCATATAAATTCGAATAATATCATATCCTATCCTACTCAACGCAGATAAAAATGTGTCTTTTTGAACAGAACGGAACAAATGTAGGAAAGCCTTTTTCCTTTTCATACATTCATCTGCCAGATAAGTAAGACAATCCACTGGAGATGTAAATGTTCCATATTTCTGAATAACTTCCTTCATCCAATCCTCAATGGAATCTATCGTTAATGTAGGAATATCTTGAAAATGATAATAAAATGTATTACGATTCACGCAACACCGATTCACAATATCCTGTACTGTAATTTTATTATATGGCTTTTCTTCCAGAATCTCCCAGAACGTATCCTTAATTATTTTCTTTGTCTGAATCATTCTTTCTCTCCGAACTAATAACCGTACCTGTTACTTTTTCTTTTGATTTAACTGATAGTTTATCACAACTGCTCCGACCGATACCAGAATCCGGCATAAAAGCACTATCATAAACTCAACAGAAAATGGATCACTAATTTTTTCACCCAACAATGTAGTTGTAATAATACTAAGTAAAGACCCAGATACACCTGCTACAAGGTATATCAAATATGCCGTATCACACGCTCCGAAATATATGCTTACGATATCGCCAGGAAGAAATCCCACAATCCTCGTAATAAAGCAGGCAAAAAAGGTATTTGTTCTCTGATATTTCGCAACCATCCCTGCTTTCGGATATTTCTGACATATCTTCTGCACAATCTGTTTTCCTGAATATCTTCCAATCAAATATGGAATCGTAATCGTAATTGCAAGTCCGACTGTACTGATTAAAACCGCAATTACAGGCTGGAAAAGAATTCCACTTGCAAGATACAGGATGGAAAGAGGGAATACAATTGTCAGACTTTTTAATGCAAACAGTAAAAGCACTATCCCAGCTGCAAGCATCGCATTTTCGGGAGTATACCTGAGAATGGTATTCACCGATAAAGGTTCACTGGATTTTTTTACAATCACTGTAAATACACTCCCCATAAGGACAATTGCAACAATCGGAATTAATTTCTTTTTATTTTTCATTTCACATCATCTTCATCAATAATATTTCCACTTAATTCATCTACGGCATCCTGAATTTTTTCTACACTCTGTCTGCTTATTTTTTGAATGTGATATAAAATCACTCCATCGATCACCGCATTTATGATGAAAATAATTCCTGTCATAATCGCAGCAGTCTTAACCGTATTGGGAGAAAAGAACATCATAATAATTCCACCCAGAACTACAAAGCATGATAAAATGACATACTTTCTGCAATTTACTTCAAATGCTCTCTGCATATAGATTGCTGTTTCCATACAGATAATGCCATTGATTATAATATAAATGCTAAATACATAGGAAAATAAAATTGTCGTAATTCCCGCATGAGTAAATATAAAAATCCCCAGAACGCATTTCATAATTCCCTCAAACAGAGAACCTCTTGAATAAAAATCTGTCCAAACCCGCAAGTAATAAATCAGGTCAAAAATACCATTTGCAAATATCACAGCGCCTGCAATAATCGCTGTTACCTCCAAAGAATCCTGCGGACGAACAATAAACAATATACCAATCAATAACATCATGAATACGTTAATCCACATATCTGTCTTAATCTTTTTTAACATTTTCATAGTTTTCCTACCTCTTTCTTTAAAATTTTTTTATTAATTCCTGAATCAATTCATGGTAATACCGATGCTTCATCTCCGGAAATGCTTTAATAATTCTTCCTTGTCCAACAATTGTATGATTAGTGATCGAATTAGAAAGTTCATCAAATTCCCTTTGAAGTTCATTTCTTTTTTTGCGAAGTTTCTCGATGGATTGTTCTTTTTTCATTTCAGCAGTTTCACGCAATTCAGCTTTTGCAAGAGCTGTCTGCACCTTTCCTTCCTCTATAACCTGTGCTGTATCTATTGTTGTGTTTGCAACGGTATCACTGATTTTATCACTTACAATCCGCATATCCGAACGAATCTTATTTAATCTGGTAAGTTTCCTATTTAACCCCCGTATAACAGCTACTGTAACAATAAAATCTGCCAGATACACACAATATAAAATCACCAGTAAGATCCAGCCAAAAGTGGAATCAGCATGTGGCGATGTACGGTTTTCCACATATTTTTGAAAAACTTTCACGACAAGAACAATTGCCAGTCCCCATATAATTGAAAATTCCAGACAGATATACCCATGAAAATTTAAAGGTTTATCCGAATAATCCCACCATCTCGCATGAAAACATACATCTAACAGCCATCCAGCTATTAACTCCACTACAGTAGCCAGAATAATTCCAAATAAAAATATCATTCCATCACTCATCTGATAGCCACTGCTTTGTAGTGTATTTATCATAGCAAAAACAGATAGTACTCCAAATCCATATACCGGACACACCGGACCATTCAAGAATCCTCTGTTCACAACTTTTCCCAAAGCTACTGCATGAAAAATCACTTCAATAACCCAGCCTCCAAAGGAATATATCAGGAAATACCAGCATATCTGATAGCATGTCATTCCACAAATCATATTTTTCCCTCCTCCGCATTATAGCTCATTCACCTTTTCTTTTTTTATTTTCCAACAAATTTCAAAACTGGTGTAAAAAACCGGATTGTTAACAAATTTCCTAAAATTCTACTTATCAGAAAAAGTGGAACTGCCGTCAGCACATCAATTAATGTGTGCTGTTTTGTCGTAAGAGTTGACAACACAATCATACTGGCAATTGAAACTGTAAATCCCCTGACCCAAAGACTCATTCCAGCACATGTGAAGGAAACACAGATTACAAGGAAACAACTAGAACAATGCAGACTTGGTGCACAGTTCAACCCTCGGTAGCTACTATGATAGACGAATTTCATAAACTTTCCCCAGAATCCATCTGGAGGCACTGGTCTCTGAAAAGAAGTTGGATAGATTAAATAGCACACTATACTAAGTACGATTTCCATCACCATAGTCGTCAGATAACCGCAGTAAGAATGTGGGTCTGTTCGGAAAACTATCAGCGGATAAAAAACAATCATTGGAAACCAGAAACAATAAGGTAACACCGTCCATGGAAGAAAAGGAATCTTATCATCCACCGGACGTTTTACGTCGTGAATCTTACTCTGAAAAAACTCGCATCCAAAATATAGCAGTGTCTGGAGAGCAAGCAAGATGCCTTGCACCAATATCAGTTTCTTAAACATATCATCGCCTCTATTCTGGGTTTAGCCCGTCTATTTTCTTAAATCATATAAAATTGTTGCAACATCCTCTGGCAATTCAAGAAAATCCCCCTTACTCCATTCCCGATACATATTATAAATAGCACCGGCAAATGCACTGATTCTCAAATTTTCTTCTCTTGTTCCTTTTTCTACATCAATCCATTTCTGGATAAGATACTCTGTAATTTTTGCTAAAAATAAATCCCCCATTCCGGCCGTAATCAGAGCGTCTATGAATTCACGATGCAAATAGAAGAACCTGAAGCAGCGCAGCATATATTTTTTCTCATAGAATACCGTTTTACTTCCTGTATCGGGTTCCTTTGCTTCTTTTGCTCTATATTCTTCCACCACCTCAATTAAATGTTCCGTCAGGATATCCTCTATCGCATTATAATTTCTATAAAATGACATTCTGGAAACATTCGCCTCTGAAGTGATATCTGAAACAGAAATGGAAGAAAATGTTTTATCTCCCATCAGCCGTAGCAGTGCTTTGTACATATCCTGTTTTACCTGAATATTGCTCTGACTTATTCTTTTCTTCATCACTATAACTCCAGTCCTGATGAAATATTTCTCTTGTAAATATTGAAATATTTCTATTTTAATGTTACAATTTGTAACATTATTATAAAGCATTTTACTCTTTTTTACAATTCAGTATTTTTAATAATCAGGAGAAAAGCACTATGAAAACAGCCATCATGACTGACACAAACAGTGGTATTACTAAAAATATCGCCGAAAAACTTGGGATATATGTTATACATATGCCTGTTATTATTGATGAAACAACTTTTTATGAAAATGACACTATCACAGAAGCTGAATTTTTCCATGCACTCTCCAGCAACAAACACATTACCACTTCCCAGCCCTCCCCTGGTGATGTAATGGATTTATGGGATCAAATCTTAGACAACGGATATGATGAACTTGTATACATTCCAATGTCAAGTGGTCTGTCCAATTCTTGTGCTGCTGCTACAGGATATTCACTGGATTATGAGGGAAAAGTTGAAGTTATCGATAATCATCGAATTTCCGTTACCATGTATGAATCAGTACTCCATGCAAGAGAAATGTCCCTGAATGGAGCTTCTGCAAAGGAAATAAAAACAGCATTAGAATCTGATGCCTATAATTCAAGCATCTATATTACTGTAAACACATTAGAATATCTGAAAAAGGGAGGGCGTATCACCCCTGCAGCAGCTCTGATTGGAACAGTACTATCCATAAAACCCATTTTAACAATCCAGGGCGAAAAGCTGGATTCTTATGCCAAAGCTCGTGGTTCTATGAAGAGAGCTGAAGAAAAAATGATTCTTGCAATTCAGTCTGATCTTGAAAAAAGATTTGTCCATCAAGATATGTCGAAATTGCACATTGGAGCCGCCGGTGCCGGACTTACAACAGCACAACAAGAAGAATGGCTGACTCTGCTCCACAATAAGTTTCCGGAAACCGACGTTTTTTACAGTCCGCTTTCAGCCAGCATCAGTGTTCACACCGGTCCCGGTGCAGTAGGTATTGGTATCAGTTTCAGATAAAAATCAACTCCAAAAGGGCGTTAATCTATAGTATAATTTACGCCCTTTTCACCTTATTTCATTTTACAGATAATCAAATTTCTTTTGAAGATACACTCGTATCAGCATGATTCCTACATTGATAAATACAAATAATAATATTAAATTCACACGCAAATATTCTCTGATTATCTCTCCAAGTACTGCTATCCCCGAAAGACTTCCAATTAAAAACATCTGCGAAATTTCATCCCACAATTTTTTATATCGTTTTATAGCTTCCACGATTATTACCATCACAATTGTTAATATAAAAAGTACAGCTACGATTGCCATAATCCTGATAAACCATGCTTCTCCATTTGTATATGCTATTTTCTGGTTGAATCCGTTATCATAAGTCGGATATACCAACCAGTCACAAAATCGCACATACCACATGGATGGAACTCTAAAAAAGTCTATAAAATCATTCTTCTGTTTCCGCTGTGCTTCATCTACTGCCTCGACAGATGATTTATTCACCTGTATCTGCAATTTAGAGTTCCGGTCCCGAACGTCTCTTATTTCGTTTTCGAGCTGCTCTTGCTCGCTCCTGCTCATCAAGCCGTTTCTGTTCCTCAGATCGTCGTTGCTCTGCTGAAGTGACTGATTGAGTCTCTGCGTCTCTGACAGTTCTATTTTCAGACGATGCATTTCTTCGATGGATTTCTGCACTTCTCCTCGCAGTCTCTGCCTGTCGGATAAGAGCGTCTGTTTCTCCTCTTCCAGAGCTTGTATCTGTTGTTTCTGTATCCGCATAAGCTCCCTTGCCTTCTCGGAATTCTGTCTGAGGATATCCCTCTCCACTTTGATCTTGACCGGGGATTCCTCTGGCTTCTGCAATGGCTGCTTCCAGCTCTCTGTAATACTCTCTGAGTTCTTCGGTCTCTCTGGAATTTCTTCCCATCCTGATTCTGGAATGTGATATGCTTTCGCTTTTCCGTCCAGTTCACGCTCCATTCGAACTGTTTCATTTTTTCTATAAACTTTTCTTTACTGATGCAATTTTCCAGTGCTTTTAAAACCGCCATTGCACAGTCAGCCACAAAGCTGGCCTTCCCCTGTTGCCGGAACAGGTTATATTTATCCTTGCTCCATGAGAATTTGTCCGCTTATTAACCGTCTTATTGACTGCCATATCTTTTCACTCTCCTTCCGGTATTTGAGGATGTTCCGATTGAGATAATACAGAACATCTTCCATTGGCATCACACCATCAGTATTCCATTTTCTTGCAATCTGGTTGATGTTTGTAGCTACGCCACGAAGCTGATTGAGTATCTCTGCCAGCATCTGGTTCAACTTTTTCAATTCTTCCACTTCCTCTGCGGATGCAATTTTTAAATCCGCTATCGCATGGAGTACAACCGCCTGTTGGGTTTGCCCGGATTCTTTTACTTTGCTTTGAAGCAGGTCGTACTCCGCCTTGTTCATTCGTATTGTTACTGTATAATTTCGTTTTCGCATAAATGATTCTCTCCTTTCTCCACTCTATCTTTTTCATAAATCAGCCATAACCTTTCCGGCTGGTAAATTAGCAGGGGATATATAAGGGAGTGTAACGCTCCCTTATACAGGTGCAGGACAGCGTCCTGGTCAATCAGTAAGTTTTCCGAAGGAATGTCCGGTGGACATTTCGCAGGATTACTTACGCCATTGACGTGCCAGGGTTCCAAGGGGCAGATGCCCCATGGCAAGTTTAGGAACAGCCCAAAGGCTGGCTCCGGTGCGAAGTACCGGACAATCCTATGCCGTATCCGGCACTTTTCTCTTATCATCCCAGCCTATACAGTCCTTTTTTTGCACTACTCCTTTTCCCCGATTATCTCTAACATCGTTCCCGCTATTTCTGCCACATTACATCTGAACCACTTTCTTTTTCTGCTACAAAACATAAAAATAGCAGTCATAAACATTTCCCAGATTTTCGCCTCATGAAATATCACCACTGCTGACCTCTTTTTCTGTTATTCTCTTTTTACAAAACTGTTCTGTACTGCCAATTAGGTTTTACATTACTTCTATTTCACTTAACAGCATTTAAAAACTGTCCGCAAACTCCAATGCTGCGTCCATATCTGCTTCCTGTTCCCAGTCCATGACATCTTCCGTATCCTGTTCATCTGACTGTATATCTGACTTTTCATCCAATCTATCTGAAAAGCTGTTTTCTTCCGCAGATTCTTTTACAAATGGCGTCAGCATTTCAAACAGATTCTTCGCCATAGCCATCGGAACGGATTCTTTCACTCCATCCCGAATAGCTGTCTCTACTCTTTCCAAAAAAGCATCTTCCTTTTCCCTTGTTTCCAGATAAGGATCTTCTTCATTCCGATACTCTCTGGCAAAGTAATCATTCAATGCTGCCACAACCGCTTTTGTATAAGATTTATATTTTTGTCTGTCCATTGTCTGAAGATATTCCCATGCCTGCCGATCTTGTTTGTCACAAAGATTCAGGCGTATATTGGTGTTGATGATTTTCCGTTTTAATTGTTCAGAGTGTTCATCAAAGGGGGTTCCTCCCCTGCTTCCAGAGGCTGGAAATCTTCTTCCCGGATTGCAATATCTTGGTAACAGTAATCACCGTTATATTTCCTCGCCTGAAATCCTTTACCCTCCATATTTTTGAAAAATCCTGATTTTGCATGTCCCTGACGGCCATTGTCCTCGCAGTATTCCTCGTACATCCGGAACACGTCACTACGTTTCAGCCTCTTTCCCTTTTCCTTCACCAGTTTATCCTCAAGAAAAGCACATACACTATCTGATAACCGCCGCAGTTCCCGGACACATTCTTTGCTGTGTTCACTTTCGATAAGCTCCCCACGTTCATAGACATTTTTCAGTGCTGTCACTGCTATATGAATTGCATAATCCGCTTCTGCCTTGATTTTTTCTTTCAAGCGTATATCTTTTTCCTCTCTTGGAATCATCTGGTTCATATCCAACACAAGGAGTCTCCGGTAAAAAGCATCCGATTTATCTTCCAGATTCTGTGGCATTTCATTGGTTGAGAAAAGCAGTTTTGCATACGCCTTGTAAAAGACCGCATCCTTTCCCTTTTTCTCATATAAAAGTGTATCTTCACCTACTGCCTTTTTCAGTACATCGGTTGTGTCCATCGCCTTACATGGAATATCCGCACAGGCATTTAACAGTTTTCCGTACATCCCGGTAGCATAAAACCGTTTGTTCAAGTCCTGCAAGGAAATACTGGACGTATTTTCATTCCCGATCACATGCTGGATCAGTGCAACTGCAACAGACTTTCCGGTACCTCCATTCCCTTTCAGCATCAAAAATTTCTGGAACTGGGTATCCGTAGTCATACAATATCCGAAATACTCCCAGAACATCTGCTGTTCTACCTTGTCCGGTATGGAAGAATCCAGATATTTTCTGATATTTGCCCCACCTTCCAGGACTTTTTCCATGTCCTCCGGATAATATGGGAAGGGAATCTGATTAATAGTCAGATACTTCGGATCATGCTCTATCAGCTCACCTGACAACACATCATAATAAGCATTTTTAAAATTAATCCAGTGGGCAGGCTGCTTATTCAGTTCATACGAATTCCGGTAAATCTGTGGCTGTGTAATTAAAAGATTATAAACTCTCTGGATCGTGCTGCTGTTAACCTGATCCCGGTAAATAAACTTCTGAATTCGGTATTTCAACTTTACACCTCTGGCGTCTTCAATAAAAACACCATGCTCATAATAATAAGGAATCTCTCCCCTCACAAAGAAACTCACATTCTCCACAATATAATCCACAATCTCCATATCACGTACACCGGTGACCTTCCCTTTGGAATCAAACTTGTGGAAATGGCTTAATTCCGGATCATTCTTCGGTTCCCGTTCAAACCGCATGATAAACTGCTCCAGAAGGTTTCCAAGTTCCTGTTGGTTATCCAGTTTCCCAAGATATTCTTTTTCTTTGAATAACTGCCATCCAACTTTTCCATCCAGACCTGCGTCCTTGCAAAATTCCAGTATCCGGTCATTCATCCATTTAACCGTACAGGCTGCCACATAATGATAGGAACTTTGACAACTCCCCTGAAATTGCATGGAACGCATTTCACCTACAAATCCATCTATACTGTAATAACCTTCCTCTTCTTTCTGCCCCAGGTAAAGTGCCTGATAACCGGACATCACAATATTCATCGCAATATCCTGATTGTCCACCAAAAAGATATATTTCTTTGCAGTACTCTCCGGTTCTGTTTCCATATAATACTTCAGGAACTTCTTATTCATGTTCATCACTTCCTTTCAGAGCAAAAGAAAAGACGTGGGCCATATTTCTATGACTCACGCCTTACCTGCTCACAATATTCAATTTTCTGTAAATCTATCTATTATTTTCTGTAGTCATTCCTCTTACACATAGATCAATTCCTTCAGGATGATTTCTTCTGCAATCATTCCGTTCTGATTCGCAGCCCTTACCCATGCCATCTGATCTTTCTCCTTATCCGGCAATGGATCATTTTCTTCCAACTGTTTCAGAATAAGTTTTTCTTTTTCTCTGGCTGCCTTGTCCACTTCCAGCAAATGTTCACCAATGCTGTCCTGCAGAAGCATCACCTGATACAGCGAATTTCTGTGATTCTTCAAATAGTCTCTGCGTAAAAAACCATATTTACCAAGCTGTTCCATCTGCTCACCAGATTTATAGGTGAGATTGGGAATCAGATATCCATTCACATTTGTATAAGTCAGTTTCATATTCTCATGACCTCGCTTTCGTTTGATTCTTATTTCATTAACTGTTCATAACAGAACTTCTGATTCATGTTACGTCATTGCTACAAAGGTTTCTTTCCATGCCATTTTGCGTCCAACCCGGGCAGATTTTCTTCAAAATAGTGGGAAAAGTGCTTCGTTTCTGTATTGGGAAAATGAACGGAAACACTTGATTTTACTGACTTTCTCTCATGTGACCTTATTATAACGTTCTCCCCCTATCCCTGCTGGTCAATCGCCTGTCCTGTCCGGTAATAGGTAAAATCGGCTGTAACCAGAACTCTTTGATTCTCATCCATAAGTTTCACGGTATATACGCCGATCCGTCCTCCCTGTCTTTGTACTTCCGCTTCACCGTACACATAGCCGGTATCTTTCACAGCCTCCAGATAATTCATTTTCCCGTCAATCGTTGTAACATAATTGCCATAGGTGGATGCCGCCACACCGGCAAGTGTATCGGCAAGTGCATACGAACATCCGCCATGCATTCCACCGTAAATATTCGTAAAATGCTCATCCATGCGCATTCTTCCGTAAGCATAGCCTTCCCGCACTTCCAGCAGTTCCATTCCCAGAAGCTGTGCAAATGGATTTTTCTCCAAAAGCTGGTTCAGCTTCTGTGGGGTCAGTTCCTGTGGCTGCTGTGACCGTTGTACTGCCTTTTGTTCTGTTGTTTTCGTGGCAGAAATATGTTTGTGTTTCTTACTCATGTTTTCTTCCTTTATTGACGTTTTTTATCTGTCCTGCCCCTATCTGCTTTTCAGATATTTCTATATCTCTGTACATAGCAATCTGTCTCATGGTTGACTCATAAATCTCCATGCTCATAATTACCATATCTCCATAGCCATTTTTCGTAACATAAATTGGCTCCTCTGTCTTATGACACATATCAGATATCTCCGATGTATTCTTCAAGTCTTTAATTGGAATTATTTGTGGCATAACATACACCCCCCTTGCTTATGTCCTAATTATACCATAATTATACCCTTTTTCAACTTAATTATTGTTTATTTGATTTCCCATTCAAGTTGTGAACGAGCTCCACCATAAAATCCTGCATCTGCAAATAAATCCCCAGGTCTATCCATACAACCAAATAAAAAAGGGTATACCTTGCATCTAAACTATATACCCAAAATAAAAAAGACGGACAATGACATATGTCAACGTCCGTCTTCTTCATCCATTTTTTCAATTATCAGCTACTACCTATAGCAAAACGAACATCATAAACCGGACAGATTAGTTTTCATCCTGCATTTTTGCAAGTTTCTTCGCCTGGTCGCCCTCACGGAACGAACGCCTCTTTGATTATAGGCTCGGAACAATTACCTCTATACAGTAAGAAGGCTCGGAACGTGTACCTCTTTGTGAGAGCTAATACGAACCAAATAAAATCTGAAATCATTTGTTCTTTATCTAACAATGGATTAATTAAATTAACACATTTATCCTATCCCTTTAAAAAGTGTCCCGCCTCTTGTTCCAAAGAAAAACACAGCTCTTTCATCATGCTATTTTTTACTTTTTTTTCAAATGATTCTTTATATGTTTTTTTCAATTCCATACATCCATCAATCTCAAACACATCATGTTCATACTTATAATATGCTTGTCCATCTAAATATAAAATTCTCTTAATTCGATTACTTTTCAAGATGTCTACTAACCCAGTTTCATATGAAGCAAAGCAATGTAAAAAAGTAATATCGTCTGATGTATTTCTTACTTTCATCTCTTCTAATACATTTCTTAAATGACATAAGTCCCATGCCATTCCTCTTACATCTCTGAAAAAATTATCTTTATCCCTATTTTGTTGCATGTGTCTGAAAAAAACTGTGTCACCACTATTGCACAGATACTTTCCTATCAAATATACTTCGTTTTCTAAATAGCATCCAACATTATTTATTACAAAATCTAAAAAATCTTCTATCTTTTTCCTATTTTCCTTTTTCCCCCCACTTTTTATAATAAAAGCTTTAAGTAACATCGCATAAATACTATCAAATAGTTCATAATCTTTTCCCTTATCATTTTTTATATACTGTAATCCCTTATATATCTTTTGATATGCATCTTCAGGCAATACAAATGGTGTAAAATCTCTTTTTTCAATCTGTTCATCTGACATTTCGGCCAACATACTATCTGCATATAAAGTATTATATATAGCATCTTCCTTAACAGGATACAAATTCAATGAAACCTCAAATGCATAATGCTGACATGTTGTTTGGAAATTCTTACTCCTAATATATTGAATCATATTCACCAAATCATTATCTTGTCTGTTTTTAAAAAACATACTACTAATATAACTAGATACATTTGAATCAAAATTGACACAAGTTGAAAATGCAAGAGGTACATTTTCTTGTTTTATTAACATATCTCTATTTATAATGAAGCAATGGTTATAATCGCCCATTCCACATATTTCGTATTTTCCAAATTTCTTGTTAAATTCATATAAACCAAATTATCCACGCCCGAATCAAATAATAATAGTTTCCAATTTCTGTTTAAAATTTCTAACTCGCAACATTTTTCAATGACATTTTCACTATCTAATATCTCACTAATAAGTTTCCGCATATATTTCTCTCGTTTCTATTTTAAATATTTGTATCCTTGTTTCTCTTCTAGAATCATCATCTGATGTATTGCTATCTTATTCAGTTTTATTAATCTTTCTTTTTGTGACACTTTATCATCTATCAACACTGCATTAATATTTTCCATATTTGATAAGCAAATCAGTTCATTGATAGACGCATAATCCCTGATATTACCTTTTAAATTAGGGTTATTCTCTCTCCATTGTTTTGCCGTCATTCCAAACAATGCAACATTTAATACATCAGCTTCTGAAGCATAGATAATGGATGTCTGTTGGCTTGTCAACTCTTTTGGAATAAGATTTTCTTTTATCGCATCCGTATGAATACGATAGTTTACTTTTGCAAGTTCTCTTTTTGCATTCCATCCTAACTTCTCTTGTTCTTTTTCTTTGAGTCGTTCAAACTCTTTTATCAAGTAAATTTTGAATTCTGGACTTATCCACATACCAAATTCAAATGCTATGTCTTTATATGCATATGTACCGCCATATCTTCCTGCTTTTGCAAATATTCCTATAGCATTTGTTTTTTCCGTCCACTCTTTTACACTAATCTTATAACTATTCAAACCAGCGTTGCTTCTAATTATGGCGAATTCGCCATAATTAAAATTGGGATTGTGTATCTGTTCCCAAATACCCAAAAATTCCACTGTATTACGATTTCTTAACCAATCAGAAATAAAGAAATCCCCATCTTTGGCCTTTAACATATCTGTCAGGGAAATGAAATCTTTATCATCATGAGTCATTATAGATATTTCTGTTCCCTGCACTTCCACACTTTTTCCCATACGCCTATCCCCGCCTGCAAACATACGTTCTTTCTAGTTATTATATATCATCATCATGATTATTTCAAGAACTTTTGTTCGATTTTCTTTATCCGTAACGAACGGGGTCTATACATACATCAAAGCCACCCAAATAGGGGTGTACAGTGCATCAAAGAAACCAAAAATAAGAAAAGGCGGGCAGAGACATACGTCAAAGTCCGTCTTTTTCATATATTTTTTGATTATCTTTCAATGACTAATATAAAACTAACTTCGTAAAAGCAAGCAAATCAGCCTTACTCATTCATCTTCGCAAGTTTCTTCGCCTGGTCAGCCGCGATACATGCATCGATAATCTCCTGGATATCTCCGTCAAGAATCTTATCCAGCTTGTATAATGTAAGGTTGATACGGTGATCCGTCACACGTCCCTGCGGGAAATTATAAGTACGGATCTTCTCGGAACGGTCTCCGGTTCCGATCTGGCTGCGTCGTTCCTCAGACTCTGCATCCTGCTTCTTCTGCAGTTCGAGATCATACAGCTTGGTGCGCAGCAGCGCAAACGCTTTCTCCTTGTTCTGGATCTGTGATTTTTCGGTCTGACTGTAAATCACGATACCGGTCGGATAATGCGTCAGACGCACAGCAGAGTCCGTCGTATTGACACACTGTCCACCATTTCCGGATGCCCTCATAACGTCGATACGGATGTCTTTGTCATCAATATGCACTTCTACATCCTCCGCCTCCGGCATGACGGCAACACTGCAGGTTGATGTCTGAATACGTCCCTGGGATTCTGTCTCCGGCACACGCTGTACACGGTGCACACCGGATTCGTATTTCAGCACGGAATATGCACCTGCACCGGTCACCATAAAGTTGACCGATTTCATGCCTCCGATTCCGGTTTCATCTGCCTCAAGTGTCTCCACTTTCCAGCCACGGCGCTCTGCATAGTGTACATACATACGGTAAATTTCAGCCGCAAAAAGCGCAGCTTCCTCTCCACCGGCGCCTGCACGAATCTCCACAATAACATTCTTGTCGTCGTTCGGGTCTTTTGGCAGAAGCAGAATCTTTAATTTCTGTTCCAGCTCTCCCAGACGGCTCTTTGCCTCATTTAATTCTTCCTTTGCCAGTTCGCGCATTTCCTCATCGGATTCCTCATCAAGAATTGCAAGGGAATCCTCTATCGTCTGCTTACATGCCTTGTATTCCTTGTAGGCATCCACGATTGGTTGCAGATCACTCTGCTCTTTCATCAGTTTCCGGAAGCGGTTCGGATCGTTTGCCACATCCGGCTCGCTCAATGTATTCATTAACTCCTCATAATGATGAAGTAAATCCTCTAATTTATCAAACATAATCTATCCTCTCTTTTCACATAGGTGTTTGTGTCCGCAGACCACACGGTCATTTCGCGCAAGATCTTTTTTCACGCAGACGTCCTCAAATCCGGCCTCTTTCATCATAGATGATACCGCCCATCCCTGGTCATATCCGATCTCAAACAGCAGATACCCTCCATCGGTCAGATAATCCGGGCTTTCCTGGATGATCTTCCGGTAGAAGAACAGACCATCTTCTTTTCCGTCCAGTGCCTCATGCGGTTCAAATTCCGACACCTCCGGCATCAGAAACGGAATTTCATCGCTGCGGATGTATGGTGGATTTGACACAATCACATCAAACGTTTCATCCGCAACATCCTCAAACAGATTGCTTCGCTCAAAAATGGCAGGAACATCATTTAATTTTGCATTTTCCTTTGCAACATTGATCGCCTGTTTGGAAATATCATATCCATATCCCCCGGTACCGTGTACATTTTTCAAAATACTGATCAGCACACATCCGGAACCGGTACACATATCCAGCACCTTCATCCCCGGTTTTACAACCTTCAGTGCTTCCTCCACCAGGGTTTCCGTATCCTGTCGCGGAATCAGCACATTGGAATTCACATGAAATGTCATCCCCATGAATTCCTGTTCCCCGGTGATATACTGAAGAGGCACTCGCTCTGCCCTCTTTTTAATCAGCACTTCAAATTCATGCTGCAGTTCCTCCGGCATCTCTTCGTCAATATGCATATAATAGTAAGTGTGGTCAATTTTACATGCCATGGTCAAAAGCAGCCATGCATCATTTCTGGCATCTGCAATGCCAGCCTCACACAGGCTTTTTTCTCCCGAAACAATTGCTTCCCTATAGGTCATACATTCTCTTCCTTCTGCCACTTTCTCCAGTCAAATACAGCTTCCACCGAAGCGATTCCCACTTCGATCATCTCATCATCCGGCTCTTTTGTTGTCATCTTCTGCATCCAGAGTCCCGGTTTGCTCAGTATATTCACCAACCGGTTATCATATCTTCCCGCCAGACGGATAAACTCATAAGATACTCCGGCGATCACCGGAATAAGAAGAAGTCTGAGCACCAGCTGCAAAATACGCGAATCCACACGGATAAACAAAAAGAACACGATAGATATCAGCATTACAATCAGCAGGAAACTGGTACCGCAGCGCTTGTGCTGCCGGGAACTCTTCCTGACATTTTCCACATTCAGTTCCATTCCGTGTTCGATGCAATTGATGCATTTATGTTCCGCTCCGTGGTACATAAACACTCTCTTAATATCAGGTGTCAGGGAAATCAGCGCAATATATCCGATAAAAATCGCCAGACGGATCAGTCCCTCCAGCAACGCAATCACCGTATCCGATGCAATAACTTTATGAAATATCCCGGACAGAAAATATGGCAGGAAAAAGAAAAGTCCCAGCGCAAAAACAACGGAAAATGCAACGGTTCCGCCCATCATTGCCTTCTCCTGCTTTTTTTCTTTCTCTTCCTGCGCCTTTCGTTCCTCCTGCGTCATGGCTTCTTTTTTCTTTTTTTCATCCTCATCGTCTTCAAAAAAGGAAGCCGAATACATAAGTGTCTGCATGCCAAGAATCAGCGACTCTATAAAATTAACGACACCACGGATGAATGGCAGACGCCGCAGTTTTTTATTTTTAATCGTTTCTTTAAATGTAGAAACTTTTACATCAATGGTGTGATCCGGCTTGCGAACGGCAACCGCATAACGGTCTTCGTTTTTCATCATGACACCTTCCATGACTGCCTGCCCGCCAACTCCTGAATATTTCATATTTCCCCCTGTAAGAGAAAAAGGTTGAGGCAATACACAGCCTCAACCTTTTTACGTGACTTATCAATTCTATTTCATGCCATACTTCTTGTTGAACTGTTCGATACGTCCACGAGCCTGGTTAGCCTTCTGCTGTCCAGTATAGAATGGATGACACTTAGAACAGATTTCTACGTGGATCTCCGGCTTTGTAGAACCTGTAACGAATGTGTTTCCACAGTTGCAGGTAACGGTTGCCTGATAATAATCTGGATGGATTCCTTCTCTCATGATTTTCACCTCTTTATATTCTTATCGTTTTCTGTAATCAGTCTTCCGACTGACTCTGGTTTCTGTCACACTCTTTATACCCGTATGCCCGATCCGCATATGATACTTATTACAAGAGCGACACTTTCGTCCGTTTACATCCCGATAAACAGCTTAATTATTGTAACATAGCGTCCATGCAAATGCAATAGGAATTTAAAGAATTCTGTTTTTTCTTACAAGATTGATAAAATCAGCATTTGTACGCGTGTGTGCAAACATATTTAAAATATTCTCCACAGCCTCATCCGACCGCATGCCGTTTAATGCCCGGCGCATATTCTCCACGCCCTCACGCTCCTGCGGATCAAGCAGCAGATCGTCTCTTCGCGTGCCGGACTTTACAATATCCACCGCCGGGAAAATTCTCTTTTCGGAAAGTTTCCGGTCAAGAACAAGTTCCATGTTACCGGTTCCCTTAAATTCCTCAAATACCACGTCATCCATCTTGCTTCCGGTATCGACCAGTGCCGTGGCAAGAATGGTCAGGCTTCCGCCTTCTCTCATATTCCGGGCTGCACCAAAAAATCGTTTCGGCATGTGCAGTGCCGCCGGATCAAGACCACCGGAAAGTGTACGGCCGCTCGGCGTACAGGTCAGGTTGTAGGCACGTGCCAGACGTGTGATACTGTCGAGGAGAATCATCACATCCTTTTTATGTTCCACCAGACGTTTTGCACGCTCGATTACCATTTCCGATACCCGCTTATGGTGTTCTGCGGTCTCATCGAAAGTGGAATAAATGACCTCTACATTTTCTCCCTCAATTGCCTCTTTAATATCGGTTACTTCCTCCGGCCGCTCATCAATCAACAGAATGATCAGATGCATCTCCGGGTTGTTTTCCTTTACCGACTTGGCAACTTCCTTTAAAAGCGTTGTCTTACCTGCTTTCGGCGGGGATACAATCATGCCACGCTGCCCTTTACCGATCGGGGAAACAATATCCATCACACGCATTGCAACCGAACCGCCGGGACGTTCCATGCGCAGACGCACATTCGGAAAAATCGGGGTCAGATCCTCAAAGTTTGTCCGCTTCTGTGCTTCCGAAGGATGATATCCGTTTACCGAAGTCACATACAGCAGGGCGGAAAATTTCTCCCGCTCGGATTTCACTTTGGTATTTCCACAGACAATATCCCCTGTCTTTAGATTAAATCTGCGGATCTGGGACGGTGCCACATAAACATCATGTTCTCCCGGCAGATAGTTTTCACAGCGGATAAAACCGAATCCGTCTGCCATAACCTCCAGAATACCGCTCGCTGTATTTCCACTGTCGAGGCTGACGATATCTTCTTTGATCGCAGCACTGTCATTATCCTCCTGCACCTTATAGGTCTGCTCCTGCGATGCATGCACGTTCTCTCCATGCTCCGGGCTGTTGTGTTCCTCCGTATGGGACGGATGCTCTTCCCTTCGCTGTTTTGGCGTATGTTTTCTTCCTTCCTGTCCGGAAGCTGTCCGCGCGGTATATACCGTCTTTGCCTTCGGTGCTGTCTCTTTCTCCCGCTCATCTTCCTGCAGCATCCGATCAATCAGCTCTCCTTTTTTCATTGTTGAGATTCCTTTGAGCCCGCGTGCCTTTGCCAGGTCTTTTAACACAACCAAAGAAAGGCTCTCATATTTTTCCCTCATTCCATCTGCTCCTTCTTAAAAAATATAGACTTGTTTCGTACCGTAAATCATTTCATAAATTACACTTATTTGCATGGGATATCAGTCAGAAACGACTATGAATCATTTCAAATATTATCTAATGCAGCTATTATACACTATTTCCGGTAAAATAGGAAGTCTTTTTTTTCATGCGCAAGAATGGTATTGTGAATAAGTATGAGTATGTAAAGGAGAAAATTACTATGGATAATAAAGAAAAGGCACTTTTATGCCACAAAGAATGGAATGGAAAACTCGAAACCGTTGCAAAATCAAAAGTAAAAACCCGCGAAGATCTCGCGATTGCATACACCCCGGGTGTTGCAGAACCCTGCAAAGTAATTGCGGAAGATAAAACTGCTGCCTACACTTATACATGGAAAGCCAACACGGTTGCCGTTGTTTCCGACGGAAGCGCCGTTCTCGGTCTTGGCAATATCGGTCCTTATGCCGCTATGCCGGTCATGGAAGGAAAATGTGTATTATTCAAAGAATTTGGAAATGTGAATGCTGTACCGATCTGTCTGGACACTCAGGACACCGAAGAGATCATTCAGGCTGTGAAAAATATAGCTCCCGGATTCGGCGGTATCAATCTGGAAGACATCTCCGCTCCGCGTTGTTTCGAAATCGAGGAACGTCTGAAAGAAATGCTTGATATCCCGGTATTTCATGATGACCAGCACGGAACCGCCATCGTTGTTTTGGCCGGTATCATCAATGGTCTGCGTGTGACCGGCAAGAAAAAAGAAGACTGCCGCGTTGTGGTAAACGGTGCAGGATCTGCCGGTGTGGCAATCACCAAACTTCTTCTGACTTACGGTTTCAAACACGTGACCATGTGTGACCGTGAAGGAATCATCGGAAAAGATTATCCGAACTTAAACTGGATGCAGAAAAAAATGACAGAGGTTACCAATCTCGAAAATGCCTCCGGAACGCTGGCAGACGCACTGCGCGGTGCGGATATCTTTGTCGGTGTCTCTGCGCCAAACATTGTCACTCCGGAAATGGTTTCTTCCATGAATAAGGATGCCATCCTCTTTGCCATGGCAAATCCGGTGCCGGAGATCATGCCGGATGTGGCCAAAGCTGCCGGAGCAAAAGTTGTCGGAACCGGACGGAGCGATTTCCCAAATCAGGTAAACAACGTGATCGCTTTCCCTGGTATTTTCCGCGGTGCATTGGAGGCACATGCCACCCAGATCACAGAAGAAATGAAACTTGCAGCAGCAGAAGCACTTGCAGCCCTGGTTTCTGACGAGGAATTAAATGAAGATTTCATTATGCCGGAAGCATTTGATCCACGTGTGGCAGAAGTTGTAAGTGAAGCAGTCAAGTCTCATGTCCGCTAATCGCTACTATTCTCTGAACGATTACTGTAAAGAGGTCTTCGGGGAAAAAGTGTACCGTCTCAGTCTAAGCGGTGGGATGACGTGTCCCAACCGCGACGGAACACTCTCTTACGGAGGATGTGCATTCTGCAGTGCCGGAGGCTCCGGTGATTTTGCCGCGGATGCATTTCTGCCGGTTTCTGAGCAGTTCATACAGGCCAGACAGAAAATCGCCGCCAAAACACACTGCCAGAAATTCATTGCGTATTTCCAGTCATTTACCAACACCTATGCCCCCGTTGACGTTTTGCGTCAGCTCTATTCCGAGGCAATGGCACCGGAAGAAATCGTTGCACTTTCCATAGGAACCAGAAGTGACTGCCTTCCTCCGGAAACCTTAGAACTCCTCTCCGATCTCAATCAGGAAAAACCCATATGGATAGAGCTTGGTCTGCAGAGCATCCATGCAAAGACGCTGTCTGCCATGAACACGCATACCACGGTTGCACAGTTTGATGCCGCTGTATCCAAACTTCATGCCCTTGGAATCTCCGTGATCGCACATGTTATTTTAGGATTTCCCGGTGAAACAAAAGAAATGATGAAAGATACTGTCCGGCATGTCGCCGCACTTCCGGTTTCGGGAATCAAGCTGCAGCTTCTGCATGTCCTGCGTGGCACTGCACTGGCAGAACAGTATCAGCTTCATCCGTTTCCCATGATGGAACTTGATGAATACAGCGATTTTGTGATCGACTGCCTGGAACTTCTTCCCCCGGACATGGTCGTTCACCGTCTGACGGGAGATGGTCCCCGCAGTCTATTACTCGCCCCATCCTGGAGCACAGACAAAAAACGCATTTTAAACACCATTCATCGCCGTCTCAAAGAACGCAATACCAGACAAGGAGAACATTTTTATGGCTGAACCATTTACAATCTATAAACTTACGATCTTATATATGCTGAGCAAAGCAGGGTTTCCGCTTTCCAACACCCAGATTTCCAATTTCTTTCTGGAACAGGAATACACAGACTATTTCCGTGTACAGGAAGTAATCGGGGATCTGGTCGATGCCAATTTAATCCATGCAGAGTCCACGCACAGCAACACACAGTACTCTCTGACTTCTGCGGGAAAAGAAACACTTGGATTTTTCAAAGATAAATTAAATGATGGAATTGAAAATGATGTTCAGGGATTTTTTGAAAAGAATAAATTAGAATTCCGACAAGAAAATTCCATTCTGGCAGATTACTATAAGACAACCAATCAGAAATACGCAGTACGCTGTCAGGTACGGTCTGACGGCAATCCTCTGATCGACCTGACGCTTTGCGTAACTACAAAAGAACAGGCAGAAGCCATCTGCAATAACTGGAAAAAGAAAAGTGAAGATGTATATGCTGTACTGATGGACACGCTGCTACAATAAGCCGCGTGTCATTTTTTCTTTTTCTGTACGCTGTATCCAAATTTGCCGAGTTTTTTCCCCAGAGCAAAATATTCTCCGTGGGAATACATGATAAGCCCGGTTCCGTTGATGTCAAATTTTCCTGTTTCATCCAGATACGCATCATCCACCGTTACGCCAAGTACTTCCGCCACAAACATCGTATGACTGCCAAGCGGATGGCTCTCCACCACCCTGCAGGCAATATTTACAGGACTTTCCGCAATTGCCGGAGCTTTCACATGCTCCACCGGAACCGGTGTAAGTCCTGTTTTTTTAAATTTATCCACATCTCTTCCGCTGACCACGCCGCAGTAATCACAGGCCTTTGCCAGTTTTTCGTTGGTCAGATTAATCACAAATTCTCCGGTTTTCTCTATGATCTCATAAGAATAACGGGATGGGCGGACGGAAATGGAAACCATCGGTGGATTGGTGCAGACGGTTCCTGCCCATGCCACGGTAATAATGTTTGGCCGATGATTCTGATCCGCCACACTGACCATCACAGCCGGCACCGGATTTAACATATTTCCCGCTTTCCAACTCTGTTTTCCCATTTTTCCACTCCTTTTGCCTGTTCCTGTTATTTATAATCCTGTTATAATTTCAGATCCGTATTTTCCCGGATAATATCCGCGATCAGTTCACGCTCATCCATATGATGCTTCACACCCTTGATCTCCTGGTAATCTTCGTGCCCTTTTCCTGCAAGGACGATGATATCGCCATCCTCGGCATGTTCCATGCAATACCTGATGGCTTCTTTCCGGTCCGGTATCGTCACATATGCGCCATCGGCTTTGTGTACCCCGACCAGAATATCGTTGATGATATCCATTGGTTCTTCATTTCTTGGATTATCCGATGTGACAACCGTCAGATCTGCCAGTTTTGAAGATACCTCTCCCATCTCATAACGGCGGGATTTTGCACGGTTTCCTCCGCATCCGAACAGGCAGACCAGTCTGCCCGGCTCATACTCTTTCAAGGTCGTTAACAGACTCTCCAGTGCCATGGCATTGTGTGCATAGTCAATCATCAGCGTATATCTCTTTGTTACCGGTACAATCTCAATTCTTCCCTTGACACTTACATGAAGCATCGCCTTTTTGATTTCTTCAACACTGACACCAAAATGATGACAGATTGCAATGGCGGTCAGGGAATTATACACCGAAAATTTTCCCGGCACATTGACTTCCACATCAAAATCCATGGAACCTCCCACATGATATTTTACACCAAGTGCCCCATGCTCCTTTTTTAACTCTACCTTCTGCGCAATCAGATCATTTTCTGCTCCATACCCAAACGTCTCAACCGTACAGGTATGTCCCTGTAAAATGCCCTGCAGATGCTCGCTGTCCCCATTAAAAATTCCATGCCTGCACTGCTGGAACAAAAGACTCTTGCAGTGCATATAATCTGCAAAATCCTTGTGCTCATTTTCTCCGATATGATCCGGTTCAAGATTGGTAAACACGCCGATATCAAACACAAATCCGGATACGCGGTGAAGCATCAGCGCCTGGGAAGAGACTTCCATCACAACAGCATCGAGTCCCGCATCTACCATTTTTGCAAAAAGCTCCTGTACCCGGTAAGATTCCGGTGTCGTATTTGCAGAAGGAATACGCTCAGAACCAACAATCGATTCGATCGTGCCGATCAGTCCGGTTTTGATCCCCGCAGACTCTAGAATCGAACGAACCATATAGGTTGTCGTTGTTTTTCCTTTTGTTCCGGTAATACCGATCGTCTTTAATTTTTTTGCCGGATGCCCAAAATATGCCGCAGACATGCAGGCAAGTGCCAGACGGCTGTCCTCTACCTTGATATATGTAATTCCATCGATCGGCGTTACATCCTTTTCTACGACAATGGCCGCTGCTCCCTTTGCTGCCACATCCGGAATAAACTCATGTGCATCACGCACACTTCCGCTGATGCACACAAACACAGAACCTTTTTCAACCTTGCGGGAATCATATACCAGAGTCGTAATCTCTGTCTCCTCGCTTCCCGCCAGTATCTCATATTCCATTTCGTTGATAAGTTCTTTAATTATCATTTAATTTTCCTCCCATATTCCATGAAACACTTCTGTCGCTGGTCCGGTCATATAAATATGATTGTTATCCGGATCATACTCGATGGTCAGATCTCCGCCCCGCAGATGCACCAGAACTTTATTTTCTGTCTTATGATTTAAGATACATGCCATAACCGTGGCACAGGTTCCGGTACCACAGGCAAGCGTCTCCGCAGATCCGCGTTCCCACACCCGCATGGATGCTTCCGTTGGAGAAATAACGTGTACGAACTCTGTGTTGGTCCGTTTTGGAAACCGTGGATGATGTTCAAACTCCGGACCGTATTTTTCCAGTTCAAAATGTTCGGTGTCCTCCACAAAAATTACCGCATGTGGATTTCCCATCGACACGCAGGTCATCTTCCACTCTCTACCCTCTACTTCAATCGGCTCATTTACCACCTGTTCTCCCGATGCATCTACAGGAATTAAATCCGGTTTTAATATCGGTTCTCCCATATCCACACGAACCAGCGAAACCTTGCCATCCGCAACCGTCAGCTGCAACGTTTTTACCCCGGCTCCGGTTTCAATCGTAATCTCTTTCTTATCCGTCATTTTATGATCATATACATATTTTGCGACACAGCGGATTCCGTTTCCACACATCTCCGCCTCCGAGCCATCCGCATTGTAAATCCGCATCCTGAAATCCGCGATATCCGATGGGCCAATAGTGATCAGACCATCCGATCCGATTCCAAAATGGCGGTCACTCACTGCAATTGATACCTTTGCAGGATCTGCTATCTTTTCCTCAAACAAATTGACATATACATAATCATTTCCGCACCCATGCATTTTTGTAAACTTCATATTTCTACACTCCTTTTTTCTTTTCCATCCTGTCGATTCAGAGCTTCTATTCTAAGTATACCCGCACGATCCGTCTTCTAAAACAGCTACAGTGCTTTTTATATTGCAAATTGTGTGGAAACATAGTACACTGAATCTAATTAATATTTACAGGAGATTTATGCAATGTCAGAACTCTCACATTATGAAAAAACAGGATATCTTCATGACGATTTTAAGATTTTTCACTTAAAAGATACCTCTATGCGCCCGATTGACTTTCATTACCACGATTTTCATAAAATTCTGATCTTTCGCAAAGGAAATATTTCTTACAATGTGGAAGGACGTACCTATGATCTGATACCGGGGGATATCGTATTCGTTCCCGCAGGTACGGTCCACCGTCCGGTTCTGCACAGTTCTGAAATTTATGAGCGCATCATCATCTATATTTCCAGACACTACCTGGATGCCTGTCATGATTCCGACGATCTCTCACTCTGCTTAAAAGAAGCGCATCAGAAAAAATCGCATGTACTGCGTATTCCGGCACTGCAGACAACACAGATTGCAAGAATTATCCACGATCTGGAACAATCTCTGGATTCCAGAGAATACGCAAACGAACTTTATCATAAACTTCTTTTTCTGGAGCTGATGGTGCAGTTAAACCGTGCAGCTCTCTCCAACCGCATTGAATATCTTTCTACCACAGCCTCAAATCATAAAATGATCCATGTGATAGATTATTTAAATGCACATTTAACAGATGACATCACCATCGACTTTCTTGCCGAACATTTCTATCTGAGCCGGTATCATCTCATGCATGCCTTCAAGGAAGAAACCGGTTATACGATCGGAAACTATCTGACCACGAAGCGCCTTTTGCTGGCAAGAGATCAGATCGCCCAGGGGGAATCCATCACCACCGCCTGTTATGCCTGTGGTTTTCACAATTATTCCACCTTTTCCCGGGCATACCGCAAACATTTTGGCTGTTCTCCCAGAGAACAGCGCAATTGATCTGTCTGCCTGTTACATTTTGCGCTCTGCAAGTGTGTTGATCAGCGCAGGAATCAGCTGTTTCTTTCTGGATACCACATTTTCCAGCATAATCCCCTGATCGGAAGGCTCGCAATTATAAGCTGCCGCAACCAGCTGCGATGCATCCGCACCGCGATAAATCAGATAAGTAGACTCATTTAAGATATCCGTCAGCATGACAAAAATCATCTGGATCTGTTTTTCTCCCATCATCTGTTCCAGTTTCGGCTCGATACGTTCCTGTACCTTATCCAGTTCGGTGCGTCCCATCGCGCTGATCTGCGCCACGCCAAAACTCACATCCTCGGCATGGAAAATTTTAAAATCCTGATTTAAAATTTCTTCTTCTGTTTTATTATCAAAATTGCTTCCCGCCTGAAACATTGCTGAGGCAAGCTCCTCGACCTTAACCTCTGCAATCTCTGCCAGCCGGAGTGCTGCTTCCCTGTCTATCTGTGTACAGGTCGGTGAGCGGAACATCAGCGTGTCAGATAAAATGGCTGCACACATCAGTCCTGCCATCTGCGAGGTGATCGTAATTCCCTTTTCCAGATACATCTGATAAATGATGGTGGATGTACATCCAAGCGGCTGATTGCGGAAATACACCGGAGACATGGTCTCAAGGCTGCCCAGCCGGTGATGATCGATAATCTCTAAAATTTCCGCCTCATCGATATTGGATACTGCCTGTGATTTTTCATTGTGGTCCACAAGGATCAGTTTCTTTTTCTCTGCTTTCATCAAATTTCTGCGAGAAAACATACCCACATAGTTCTGGTTTTCATCGAGAACCGGGAAATCCCGATGCCGTATATTGGCTACGGTCTCTCTTACCTCATCCACGTAATCATCCAGATCAAAATGAATAATTCCTTTTTTTGTCATAAAATGCTTGATCGGCATACTCTGGTTGATCAGACGGGCCGCGGTAAACGTATCGTACGGTGTACTGATCAGAACGACTTCGCGTTCCTTTGCCGCCTCGATCACTTCCTGACTGATTTCATATCCGTTAGTGACAATCATGCAGCTGCAGTTTGATGCAATGGAAAGCATCTGCGACTCTTCCCCGTCCCCGATCATAACCAGGTCATCCTTGTCTATGGCAGAAGTCACTCCTTCCGGTGTACCGATTCCGATTACCACCTTGCCGTGAACAAAATACGCATGTTCATTTCCTGTCAGCAGCTGTCCGTCCAGCGTCTCTACAATATTCTTGTACTGGGTACGTGCGGTAGAAAGGATTGTATTATCATATACATCCATGTAGGATTTTGCAATATCTCCTGTTACAATCAGTCCTTCCAGCTTATTTTCCCGCACCACCGGAAGCGTAACAACCCCGAGGATCTTCATCATCTCCCATGCCTTTTTCATAGAGATATGACTGTTTACTCCCTCTGTACGGCGTATCTGAATATCCTTGATCTGTGTTCCGACATCCGAAATCATTGCCGGAGCCTCTGCATGAAACCTTTCCAGAACATACGCCGTCTCCGCATTTACAGATCCGGCTCTCTTTGCAATATAGGTCATTCCCGTAGATGCTTTGGGATTCTTTTTTTCTATTTCATTTTTCAGGTTTGCATAAGAAATCGCTGCACATATGGAGTCTGTATCCGGATGCTTATGTCCTACAACCCAAACTTTCTTTTTTGCCATATCAGATTCTCCTATTCACATTTCTCTTTTCGAATTGTTCTATATCTTTTTTGAGACAAAAAATGCAATCCTCATTCTTTTGAGAATTGCATATCCTTATTCTAAAACGCAATCACGCCCACACTAACCAGCAGGACCAAAAGTAACACCACCAGATTCACGATTCCAAGTATCATTCCCGTCAGGGAAAAAATACGGACCGGATGCATTCTGCTTTCCATAACGGTAAGCTTGTCCAGACGTTCATCCATGCTGCGGAACAGATCCGAAATATTTCGGTAGCATTTTACATTTTCTGTATGTACTTTCTCGGAGATTTCTGTTTTTGCCGTGGTCAGCTGTTCTTCGATCTGCGCAAGAGAATCTTTCAGTTCCTTTGCTTTTTCTTCATTTAAGCGTTTGCCGTCTGCCACATCTTCCTTCATGGACACTTCGATTTCTTCCATCTTGGCAGACACTTTGCCGATCAGACGATCAATCTGCTTTTCCACTTCCGCAGTGAATCCATCTGCTTTTTTCTGACGCTCCTCGAGAATCTGCCCCAGAGCATCTGCTTTCTCCTGACGTTCATCCACTAACGTCTGCAGTTCCTGTGCCTCCGTCTCTCTGGAATCAAGCAATGACTGTAACTGCTTGGCGCGTTCTCTGAATTCATCAATCTGGCTAAGTAAGAAATCTTCCCTGCTCACAACATTAACTTTCCTTTCCTGTACTTCGGGCTGTATTTCCGTGTCCGGCTTTGTCTCTTTTGTCTTCTGCGAAAAAACCTCCTGCGGTTTTTCCTGAGCAGATGCACGCATCCGTTCTTCATATGCAGCTTTCCGACGATTGTGCGCAATCTGTCTGCGCAGCTCCAACAATAATCCAGACATTTTTTCCTCCGCTGTATCAGTTCCTCTGTTTATTGTATCATTCTCCCACGTATTTGTAAACAAAAAAGACTGCCAGCATGACGGTACTGGCAGTCCTTCTCCTTTTATAATATTCAGATCTTAAGCGATTCCGTTTACTAATTTTGCTAAACGGGAAACTTTACGAGCTGCATTGTTCTTGTGATATACACCCTTAGAGCAGGCACTCTCGATAACTGAAGAAGCATCCTTATATGCAGCCTCTGCAGCAGCCTTGTCCTTTGCAGCAACAGCAGCCTCTACCTTCTTGATTGAAGTCTTAACTTCAGAACGGATTGCTTTATTTCTTGCAGTCTTTGTCTCTGTAACTAAAATTCTCTTCTTAGCAGATTTAATGTTAGCCAATCTGTACACCTCCATATCAAACTGTAATTTGTTTCCTGCGGTGAAACAGACACGGACGCTTCATCGCAAACATACTAGAATATAATATGTCAAGCTGTCCCTTCTGTCAAGATGTAATTGAAAAAAAGTTGTAAAAGTCTGCCAATATGTATATAATGTAGACATGAAAACGATTGATAACGACATCAAAACAGGACAATTCAAACAGATTTATCTGTTATACGGAGAAGAACAGTATCTGATCCGCCAGTACCGGGACAAATTAAAGCATGCACTGGCAGCGGATGATGATACCATGAACTTTTCTGCTTTCTCCGGCAGCGACATCAACCAGAAAGAGATCATCGATCTGGCAGAGACACTGCCTTTTTTTGCCGACCGCAGACTCATTCTGATCGAAGACAGCGGTCTGTTTAAAAAAAGCGCCGAAGAACTTGCCGATTACATGTCTTCCATTCCGGAAACCACTTATTTTGTCTTTGCGGAAAAAGAAATAGACAAGAAAACAAAGATGTACAAGCAGGTGAAAAAAAACGGAAGCATCGTGGAATTTCCGCGTCAGAATGAGACGACTCTCTCCCGCTGGATCGAGGGAAGAATCCGCAGAAACGGAAAAAATATTACAAGAGATGCCTATGCGCTCTTTATCCGTAAAACCGGTGATGACATGGAAAATATCGACAAAGAGCTGGAAAAACTTCTCTGCTATACACTGGAAAAAGACTATATTGATATCTCCGATGTGGAAGCCATCACCACCGAACAGACCGAGAATAAAATCTTTGACATGATTGACGCAGTGGCACTGCACCAGCAGAAAAAGGCACTGGATCTTTATTATGATCTTCTTGCTCTCAAAGAAGCTCCGATGCGTATTCTTTTTCTGCTTTCCAGCCAGTTTCAGCGTCTGATGATTGTCAAATCCATGACCAATCAGGGATTTGGCAACAAAGAAATTGCTTTAAAAGCCGGCTGCCCGGAGTGGGCAGTCCGCAAATACCAGTCGCAAAGCCGTGCTTTTTCCATGGATCAGCTCAAACAGGCGATCCGCGATGGTGTGGAATACGAAACTGCAGTAAAAACCGGACACATGAATGACCAGATGGCCGTTGAACTGTTTCTGGTACAGTACAGTGCCGGAAAATAATTTTCTCTATTTCACATAAGTTTCGCACACCAGCTTATTTTCGATGACGCGCACCCGTATCCGTCCACCTTCGATGGTGCAAAAAAATCTGCTGCCGCTCTCTTTGATCCTTTGTACGGCATCCGGGCTCGGATGTCCGTAACGGTTATCCTTTCCGGCTGAAGCAACCGTAATTTCCGGCCGGATACACTTCAATAACGCTTCTGCGTTCGCATAGCGCGATCCATGATGATCCGCCTTAAAAATCAAAACCTTATCCCATTTTTCGCGGCGGCTCAGCTGCTCTTCCACATCTGTAGAGATATCTCCACCAAACAGGGCGCGGATATCCCCCTCTTCAAATTGCAGTACCAGACACAGATCATTGACATCCTCCGCTTTATCCGAAGCTTTGGGATACAGACAGCGCATGGCTGCACGTTTGCTTCTTACCGTATCCCCCGCCTGCATATAAAGCACTTTCGTTCCATGGCTGCGGGCCAGTTCTGCCAGCTCTTTTGTCTTTGCTTCTTTTTCCACTGCTTTTGCAAACACCAGATACTCCACACGGTATCCGGACACAAGAACCTCCTTAAGACCGGACACATGATCGGTATCCGTATGACTGACAAACCAGTAAGAAATCTCTGACACTCCTTTCGCCTTTAAAAACGGCAGAATCCGGTACTTTCCCACCTGTTTCACATCGGTGCTCCCACCATCGATAAACATGGAAGTCCCGCCGCCCGTGCACAGATAAATACCGTCTCCCTGTCCCACATCAAGGAAATCAATCTCAAACGATTTCTTCTGTGGAAAAAGAAGAAAAAGCAGAAGAAACGCAATAAAACAGGAAAAAACTATGCCCTGCAGACGTTTCTTTCTTCGGCTTACACACAGATCTGCCGTTTCCCTGCAGTCTTTATGCTTTTCATTTCTGCGTGCACAGGCATAGATCGCCAGAAGAAACACTCCAAGCCCCAGGTAATACCAAAAGATCCGCATATGCGCAGGTTTCCCTGTGATCCTCTGCGCACCCGGAATCTTTAAGGAAACCTCACACAGAAACCGGTAACTGTCGAGCATCCAGCCACAGGGCGCAAACAGAACACGTCCCGCAGGCAAAAACGCCATCCCCACAATCACCCCAAGCACAGTAAGCCCCAATAATTCGTTGACCACCGCAAGTACAAACAGGTTTATCAGCATCGCGTACACGGGAATTTCATAATAAGAATATGCGACCAGCGGGATGGTAAACAACTGGATTGCAAAACTTACCAGAATTCCTTCTTTTTGTCTTGAGAAAAATGTTTTTTTGATGGTTTCCTCTCCGGCCTGCTGTCTGCGTTTCCATGAATGTTCCCATTCCAGCAGTACATTGGCTCCCACTCCGATGGCAATCACCGCCATCACGGAAAACACAAATCCGGAATACGATAGCAGAAACGGATTTTCCCACAAAAGTACGAGCACAACAATTCCAAGCGCATTTAACATGTCATAGGCATATCCTGTCACATCCGCAAACAAATAAATCAGACACATGCCCACCGCCCGCTGTGTAGATACCCCGTTTCCGCTTAAAACCGCATAGGAAATCAAAAAAACGGTCGTTGCCAGCGCTGCTGTCACATACCGGGTATGCAGTCGTTTCCGCAGCAGGCGGTACAGTCCCATCCCCAGAAGGGAAATATGAAGTCCGGAAATAGCAAGCACATGGGCGATCCCCGCTCTCTGATACAAAGATTTTATCTCTGCATCCAGAGCCCCCTTTTCCCCTAACAGCATCGCAGAAAGCACGCCATCGTCCCGGATAGAATGCCGGATCACGTCATTTGCACGCTTTTTCATATTCTGTAGTGCGCACCGGTAACGATCCGGTTTTCCATAGACCCGGCTGATCTTTGTGACCCATATGCCAAAATCAATTTTCTGACTCTGGTAAAACTGCCGGGCATCAAACATCCCTTCATTGGATGCTTCTGTAAATAATGAAATTGTACCCTCAATATTCAGGATTTGTCCAGCCGAATGGCTGGCAGAAGAAACATATGCGATTACATCATTGCATGGCAGTGTCTGCGATTCTGCTTCCACCGTGCAATCTTTTAAATAGTAATAAACGCATCTGGTTTTCGGTTCTATCCGATCAATCTTTCCCGCCAGGCGAACCTCCTGGCCATCTGTGAGTTTCTGCAGGTACTGCTGCCTGAAATCGATCTGTCGCTGCATCTGCAGCATCCCCAAAAGAAACATACCGGGAAGTCCTGCCGCAAACAGAACTTTCCGCATCCCCCGTTCCTTCCATGGAGTGGTATATACCAGTAACAGAACTGCCAGCACGCCCCATGCCGGCAGCTGCTCTCTGACACACACAATCCCCAGCAGAAACTCTGTGGCAAGCAAAAGAAATGGTCTTTTCCTCACGCTTTCTTTTCCTATTCCGTAGATTCTACTTTCTCATCGCTTTCTTTTGTGACCAGCCGGTCATCTGCCTTGTACATCTTTGATAGTTTATACGTGTAACGGCATTTGCCACTGGTATCTCCGTTGATGGAAATCTGTACTTTATCGATTTCCGTCAGTTCCGTCAGGGAATCCACGATAGAGTATAAAACAACAGGTTCTGAGATTTCCTGATTCTGATTCAAAAACATTTCATCCAGATTGACATAGCAGACCCCATCCACCACTGTGATCGTAATCAGTTTCGTCTCCGAAGGAATCGTTGCCAAGAGTCCACTTTTTCTTGGTCCCTCAATCAGCTGTTCCATCACCAGTTTTTCCAGTGAAATGTTGGAACTGTAATGTACCTCTCTGGTTTCTGGAACCAGTCTGGTACCCGCCTTATTTGAAAAATAAAGTTTCAGTGTTGCTTTCTGGCTGGAATTGATCTGTTCTCCCGGATTTTCCACAAAACTGTCCAGATTCATGGCACCTACATTTGCTCCCGAGGCATCCACAAGTGGTTTTCCATCCACCGTAAAGGTCACATACTGGCTCAGCTGCAACAGTGTCTTTGCAATTGCAGCCCTGGTCAGAATCTCTTCCGTCGGTTTCATATCGTAATATTCCTTGCTGAAATCCACCGTAATCTGATAAGAGATCAGATCTATATTCTGGATTTTTACCTTGCGTGGAATAGTTCTTCGAAGCGTTGCATCCTCCGGCTGTGTCTGCAGATCTTTGAGCAGTTCCTTCACCTGTGCTTTGCCGGATGAAGTATGCTGCAGGGTAATCTTTTTCGCAACAACCTTTGTCAGCTCATTGTTTACATAAAATACAAAATAGTCTTTTTTATCTTCTTTTTTTCCACATCCGGCAGCCATTGTGAGTACCATTGCCACAAGGAGTATGATTGAAATTATTTTTTTTCTCATCTTTTTCCTCCTATGCAATATAGTTGAGCGGAATACGAACATCAAAGGTTGTTCCCTCGCCCATCACAGAATATACTTTAATTGCGCCGCGATGCATCAGTATGGAATTTCTTGTAATCGCAAGTCCCAGTCCGGTTCCTCCGATCTCACGGGAATGGGATTTATCCACCCGGTAAAATCGTTCGTAAATATGATCCAGAGACTCCTCCGGAATACCGATTCCGGAATCTTCTACTTTCAGGTAGAAATACTGGTGATCCGCATTCAGCGATACGTGTACCCAGCCCTCTCCGTCATTCCGGTTATATTTGATTGCATTCTCCACAAGATTTGTGATCGCAAGCGTGATTTTTACCTCATCCACTTCTGCGGTAACCGGGCGGAAACTCTCAAGGACAAGTTCCACTTTCTGCTTATCCGCAATTGGCTGCAGACGTTTTAAAATCTGCTCTAAAAGTTCATTGATATTGACGGAAGATACATTCAGCCCTGCTGCAGACTTATCCATCTTCACCAGAGAAAGCAGATCGTTGATGATCTTTGTCTCACGCTCAATCTCGTTGGTGATATCTTCCATAAATTCCTGATACAGTTCCTTCGGCGCATCCGGCATGCTATTGATCGAATCCGCCAGCACCTTCATGGATGTCAGCGGTGTCTTTAACTCATGTGACACATTCGATACAAACTCCTGCCGGGAATCATCCATGACTTTGATCCGGCCAAGCATCTGATTGATCTTCTCACAGATTCCCGCCGTCTCCGTGTAATCATTGACCTGAAGATTGTACTCTCCGTATCCGTTTTTGATTGCAGCGATTCCCTCTTCAATCTTCTGCAACGGCTTCAGGAAATACAAAAGCAGAAGGATTGCAAAAAACACAATTGCAATTCCGACCATGACCATAACGATCACCGCCACCTGTCGCATATATGACTGGTTGATCACAATATTGTCCGTAGAAACACTGATCAGCATAACTCCGATCACCGTTTCACTTTTATCATCAGGATCGCTGATCGGGATCGTCATCTCAATGTAATGGTTCTCCGAATCATAATGCACAATATCCTCGCCCTTGAAACTGCGCATGACCTCCTCTGCAATGATCAGCTTATGGTCATCGAGATTATACGTGTCATAATAAACTTTGCAGTTGTCATCCACAACAATGACACGACCATCATAGATGGTCGTGAGCATATCAATCTGTGTCTGAATATTGCTGGACGATACATCCGCCCCCAGCTTCATATATTCACTTGTCGCTATCTGATTTGCCAGAATTTTTGCCTGGCTTAAGATTTCACTTTCCCGGATAGAAACGGCACGCTTTTCGTAATATTTTAAAACTGCTGCCGAAAGAATCAGACTCGGTACGACCGCAATCACAACGATCAAAAGAATCAGCCGAAATTTTAAACTTTTTAAGAACTGAAGAAACTGTTTACTCTTCTGCATGGAAAAACCTTTCTGCCTTCTCGTCTATTTCTGGTAATAATAATATCCCACACCCCATTTTGTGTGCACGTATTTCGGTTCACTTGGGTTGGTTTCGATCTTTTCACGCAGACGACGTACATGCACATCCACTGTACGCACGTCTCCCGGATAATCTTTTCCCCAGACCAGTCCGAGCAGATTTTCCCTGCTGTATACTTTATTTTCATTTTTCACAAGAAGTTCCAGCAGATCAAATTCTTTTGCGGTAAGGTTTACTTCCCTGCCTGAAATAAACAGCCGTCTGCTGTCACAGTCCAGACGCAGATCCCCTTTCTCCACAATCGAAGAAACTTCTTTCTTTTCTCTCGGTCCTGCGGTACGACGCATGATCGCTTTGATACGCGCTTTCACCTCAAGAATATTAAACGGCTTTGTGATATAGTCATCGGCACCATAATCGAGTCCCAGGATCTTATCCATATCGTCGCCCTTCGCTGTCAGCATAACAATCGGCATATCAGAAAATTCACGAATCGCCTGACATACTTCGAATCCGTCCATCTTCGGAAGCATGATGTCCAAAAGGATCATATCATACTCATTTGCTTTCGCCATATTCAGCGCTTCTTCTCCATCGTATGCACAATCCACTTCCATCCCGTCCTGTTCAAGACTGAACCGGATTCCTTTTACGATTAATTTCTCATCATCTACTACGAGAACTTTCTTTGCCATATTACACCTCAACGAATCGTTATATAATCTTTCATTTTCTCAAAAAGTGCGCTTTTGATTCCGGATACCTGCATGATATCTTCGACTTTCGCAAACGGCCCGTTTTTCTCCCGGTATGCAAGAATTGCCGCCGCCCGTGTCTCTCCGATTCCCGGAATGGTCACAAGCTGCGCGGCATCCGCCGTATTGATATCAATCCGCCCGTCCGATTCTTCCACAGTGGCACCGGCTGCCTCTGCCGATGCTTTCCGCTCCCTTGCCTCTTCCTCTGTGGGAAAATAAATCATCTGTCCGTCCGAAAGCTTCTCGGCAAGATTCCAGTATTCGCGGCTGGCAGCTTTGGTCAGTCCTCCTGCCGCCTCCACCGCATCGCAGATGCGCATACCGTCTTTCAGCTGATAGACACCGGGAGCTGCTACCTCCCCGCATACATATACCTGTACCGTCTGGTCGGATTTTAATGTTTCTTTTTGTTCCGTTCGTTCCGTTTCCACCGTCTGCTCCTGTGTCTGAGTGGTATCCAGATATGGCACTTCCTCCCTGCCACATCCCGTCAGATACAGGCATGTCAGAATCATACAGCACTTTTTTATCCAATGTTTTTTCATCTCATTTCTCCCTTTCCGGGGCGAAACGAGTCTCAATGCATTTCTATTTTAACGATTTTTTGTTACTTTTACAAGTGTAAGTTATTCCTGCACCGAAAGTAATGCTTTTTCCAGCTTTTCAATCATTTCATCCACATGCTGTTTTTCGATGACAAGCGGTGGAACAAAACGAAGGACATCCGCTCCCGCTGTGATCACGATCAGTCCCTGCTCAAGTGCTGCGGCTGCCACTTTTCCAACTGGAAGCTTGCAAACCACACCCTGCATCAGACCTTTTCCTCTGCGTGTTACAAGGAAGTCATATTTTTCTACCAGCTCATCCAGTTTCTGTTCCAGATAAGGCGCTACTTCCTTTACATGGCCTAAAATGTCACAGGCTTTAAACTGATCAAATACTGCCGAAACGGCTGCTCCGACAAATGGGTTTCCACCATAGGTCGTTCCGTGGTCTCCCGGTGCCAGCGATTTGTCTGCCACACGCTGTGTCAGGAAAAATGCACCGACCGGCACTCCACATCCGAGTGCTTTTGCACAGGTCATGATATCCGGTTTTACTCCGTAATTCTGCCATGCGAACATCTCGCCGGTACGTCCCATGCCACACTGGATCTCATCTAAGATTAACAGAATATCCTTTTCATCACAGAGCCTGCGCACGCCCTCGATAAATGCAGGATCGGCCGGATAAATTCCGCCTTCTCCCTGTACCGTCTCCATAATAACCGCACAGGTCTTGTCCGTTACCAGTTCTTTTACACTTTCTAAATTATTATACTCTGCAAATTTCACACCCGGCATGAGCGGAGCAAACGGTTCCTGATAATGGGCATTTCCGGTTACGGAAAGTGCTCCGATACTTCTTCCGTGGAAAGAATGTTTCATGGCAATGATTTCATGGCCGGCATGTCCGTCTCTGGTATATGCATATTTTTTTGCAGCTTTGATGGCTCCCTCAATGGCCTCCGTACCGCTGTTTGTAAAGAAAATACGATCCATTCCGCTGGCTTTTAGTGCTTTCTTTGCCGCCTCAATGGTCGGGACATTGTAATAAAGATTTGACGTATGCAGCAGTTTATCCACCTGATCCTTCAGCGCATTTTTATACGCCTCATTGCTGTAGCCCAGCGCACATACGGCGATTCCGGCTGCAAAATCCAGATACGCTTTTTTGTCTGTATCGTAAAGGTATACGCCCTCACCATGATCAAGTACAAGTGAAAAACGATTGTAGGTATGCAGCAGTTCCTGCTCCGCGGTATCAATATATTCCTGTTTATTCATTATTTATCCACACCTCTTATCTCTTATTCATTGTAAAAATGATGTTCTTCATCACCCAAAATTGCAGTACCGATTCCGCGATTGGTAAAGATCTCCAAAAGCAGACAATGTGCGATTCTTCCATCGAGAATATGCACACGGGATACTCCGTTTTCAATGGCATCAATGCAGTTATTCAGCTTTGGAAGCATACCGCCTCCGATATATCCGTCTGTAATCAGTTTTTCTGCATCGGAAACCGTAAGTTCGGAAATCAGGGTGGACGGATCTTCCGGATCTTTGTATACTCCCTCGATATCGGTTAAGAATGCCAGTTTTTCTGCGGAAACTGCACGGGCAATCGCACATGCCGCATCATCCGCATTGATATTATATGTATCATAATTGTCATCCAGACCGATCGGACAGATAATCGGAAGGAAATCTTTCTCCAGCAGATCATACAGAATCTTTGGATTTACTTCCTTTACTTCTCCTACATATCCGATGTCCTGACCATCCGACAATTTCTTTTCCACCTTTAACAGACCACCGTCTTTTCCACTGATGCCGACCGCCTGCACCCCAAGTTCCTGCACCATGGATACCAGTGATTTATTGACACGGTTTAACACCATCTCTGCAATCTCCATGGTAGGCGCATCCGTCTTACGCAGTCCATTGATAAATTCCGGTTCCATTCCTGCTTTGGCAACCCATTTGCTGATCTCCTTGCCGCCGCCATGCACAATGATCGGTTTGAATCCAACCAGCTTTAACAGGGTGACATCCTGAATGACCTGTTTTTTCAGTTTCTCATCTACCATCGCTGATCCACCGTATTTTACAACGATAATCTTGCGGTTAAAACGCTGGATATAAGGCAATGCCTCAATCAGCACCTGTGCTTTTTCCAATGCGTTTAAATTCTCACTCATAACATTCTCCTTACTGATTAAATTTCGTAATATTTGCTTCGTTCAATGTAAAATCGTAATAATTTAAGTCTTCCCTGAAACACCAGCCGGCATCTTTCCAGAAATGATTTCCCAGCTCATTGCTCTTAAATGCGATCAGGCTGACCTTGTTGATTTTTTCTTCCTGCAGGGCGCGCATACATGCGACTGCCATGGCTTTTCCGATTCCGTTCTTCCGGTAATCTTCGTGCACACAGACATGATACAGACATCCGCGTCTCCCGTCATGTCCGCAGAGAATGGCTCCCACGATCTTTCCATCTGCTACCGCTACCATACTCGTGGTCGGATTTCTTTTTAAAAACCGCTCCACTCCTTCTTTGGAATCATCGATGGAACGGATTCCAAAACCATGGATGCCCATCCACAACGCATACACCTCATCATAATCTTCCAGTGTCATCACACGGATTGTATATTCTTTACTCATTATTCACCTCATTATAGAGCTCATTGTATGAGAGTTCCGCTTACGCGGAAACAATGAGCGTAGGAAATGCATCGAACAGATGCCTTTCATTATGGAAACATCGGAACCATGGAAAGTCCTTCTGCCTCATCAAATCCGAACAGCAGATTCATGTTCTGTACGGCCTGTCCGGCTGCACCCTTGACCAGATTGTCCAGTGCACCCATCATCACAACTCTGCCGGTACGCTCGTCAATGACAAAGTTTACGTCCACGTAATTGCTGCCCTCTACCCACTTGGTCTCCGGGCAGACACCTTTCTTTAATACACGCACGAAACGTTCCTTTGCATAATATTTATCGTAAGCAGCCTTCAGTTCCTCATAAGAAGGATAGGTACCATCCGGCTTTTTGATCAGGGTTGCATACTCTGTCGCAAGAATTCCGCGGTTCATCGGAACCAGATGCGGTGTAAAATTCACGGTAATCTCTTTTCCTGCCGCATAGCCGAGCTGCTCCTCAATCTCCGGTGTATGTCTGTGTGTTGTCACACCGTATGCTTTCATGCTCTCGTTCACTTCGCAGAACAGGTTCGGTGTCTTTGCCCCACGTCCCGCTCCGGAAGTACCGGATTTTGCATCAATAATCAATGTATCCGGATCAATCAGTCCCTCTTTTACCAGCGGATATGCTGTCAGAATGGAACAGGTCGTATAACATCCCGGATTTGCAATCAGACGGGTCTGGGTGGTCACCTTATCACGGTTAATCTCACAGAGTCCGTAAACGGCTTCCTTAATAAACTGTGGGCTTTTATGCTCAATCTTATACCATTTTTCATAAGTAGCAACATCTTTGATTCGAAAATCCGCACTCAGATCAATGATCTTTACCTTATTTAAAATATCCTCATTCAGCACACCTGCCAGAAATCCCTGTGGTGTTGCCGTGAAAATCACATCCACGCGGGAAGCAAGCTCATCCATGTTATCACCCAGACAGTCTGCATCGACAAGTTCAAAAAAGTTTCTGTAAATATCTGCATAATTTTCATCGATATAGCTTCTTGATCCAAACCACTCGATCTGTGCCTCTTTATGATTTAATAAAATACGTACCAGTTCTGCTCCCGCATAACCAGTCGCTCCGATAATTCCTACCTTTACCATGTTTCTTACCTTTTCTTTCTTTTAAAAATATGATTCTATCCTATAATAGTCCATCTTTTTCCATCCGTAAATAGCAAATATTCACAAATTTATGTATATTTATGCAATTTTATGTATATTTTTTCACTTGTCATTTCATTTGGATTGATGTATAGTAGGGTTAGTCGTACGAGAGCGTACAATTCCATATAGAAAGAAAGGATACAATCTTATGAAAGAAAAAGTTGTTTTAGCTTACTCCGGCGGACTCGATACTACCGCTATTATCCCTTGGTTAAAGGAGACTTATGGTTATGAGGTTGTCTGCTGCTGTATCAACTGCGGACAGGGCGAAGAATTAGACGGACTGGAAGAAAGAGCCAAATTATCCGGCGCTTCTAAATTATATATCGAAGATATCACAGATGAGTTCTGTGACGATTACATCGTACCTTGTGTACAGGCTGGTGCTGTATATGAGCACAAATACTTATTAGGTACTGCCATGGCGCGTCCTGGCATCGCAAAGAAACTGGTAGAGATCGCCAGAAAAGAAAACGCTGTTGCAATCTGCCACGGCGCTACCGGAAAAGGAAATGACCAGATCCGTTTCGAGCTTGGTATCAAAGCACTTGCTCCGGATATCAAAATCATTGCTCCTTGGCGTGATGACAAGTGGCAGATGGATTCCCGTGAGGCAGAGATCGCATACTGCAAAGCACACGGAATCGATCTTCCATTCGGCACAGACCAAAGCTACAGCCGTGACCGTAACTTATGGCATATCAGTCACGAGGGACTGGAACTGGAGAATCCTGCAAACGAGCCAAATTATGATCATCTTCTGGTTCTTGGTGTTTCCCCTGAGAAAGCTCCGGACGAAGGCGAATATGTAACCATGACATTTGAAAAGGGTGTTCCAAAGACGGTAAACGGAAAAGAAATGAAAGTTTCTGATATCATCCGTGAATTAAACCGTCTCGGTGGAAAGCACGGTGTCGGCATCATCGATATCGTAGAAAACCGTGTCGTTGGTATGAAATCCCGTGGTGTATATGAGACTCCTGGCGGAACGATCCTTATGGAAGCACATGACCAGCTGGAAGAACTGGTTCTCGACCGCGATACCTTATCTGCAAAGAAAGAGATGGGCAACCGTCTTGCCAATGTTGTATACGAAGGAAAATGGTTCACTCCTCTTCGCGAAGCAATCCAGGCATTTGTTACTTCTACCCAGAAGTATGTCACCGGTGAAGTAAAATTCAAGCTCTACAAAGGAAACATCATCAAAGCCGGCACAACTTCTCCATACTCTCTCTACAGTGAGTCTCTGGCAAGTTTCACAACCGGTGATCAGTACGATCATCACGATGCAGACGGATTCATCACACTGTTTGGACTTCCTCTGAAAGTTCGTGCAATGATGCTGCAGAATATAGACAAAAAAGATCTGGATAAATAAATCCCCCAGAATAAAAAAGCACCGCAGTCTGCGGTGCTTTTTTTATTCTTTCAGTTGTTACCCGGATTTTATTCTGCCGGAAACCAGGAAGCAAGCTTTACTTTGCTGCTGCCATCTGCCTTATAGCAGTAAACCGCAAGTTTCTCAGTCACATCAGCTCCCTTGTACGGAACATTTGCTTCCACAAATACATAATTTCCACAAACCGAGTATTTTTCAATGCCAAGTTTAAAGGATGCCACAAGATTTTTCTTTCCCGTCCTGTTATCTGTCCGGTAGAGTTTCGTCTGCATGTACCGATCCTTTCCTGTCGTACGGTAGGTATACGTTCCATCATTGACAGCTTCCAGTGAAACACTCAGATAATTTTCATCCTTAACAGCAAAGGAACCTCTCTGATAACTGTTTCCCTCCAGATCATAAAATGTCTTGTTCTCGTTTTCCTTGGTATAGTAAATCTTTCCCTCACTCTGAAACAGGGAATACCGATAAGCATCTCCGCTGTTTACAATCTGTGCAACTTTCTTTTTATCCGTTCCATCCGTCTTCATGCTCATTACGGTTCCGGTATCTTCCGAATAATTCATGCCATCTTCACTTTTACTTTTCAGTGCCAGATAATAAATCCGTCCATCTATCAGCTGTGGGTCACGTCCAAGTGCAAGCTTCTTTGCGGATTTCCCGTCTTTTGCGATCCGGTAAACATATTCTTTTGTTGCATCGGTTCCATAGTAACGGTCCCAGGTTGCATAAATATATTTCTTATCCACAGATAATTGGGAAAAACCATTGCTTCCCTTTTTGTTTTTCCCTATCTTGTAGGAATATACCTCACTCTTTTTTCCTGTTTTGGTGTTGTATTTCATAATACCCATACGCACACCCATCATTTCAAACGCATAATACAGGTTCTTTCCATCCGAAACCGTACATGACGTACCCTTCATCAACGGCTTTTCCTCCGTCTGCACGTCCGTATGGATCGGCATCACTTCATTATCATACGATACCTGACCGGCCTGTTCCGTTGTATCTGCAAAAGCTCTAACCGAAGGCATCACCGCACACCCTGTAAAAGCGATCGCTCCTGCCAGTGTCGAGGCAGCCATTGTTTTTTTAAACTGATTCCAAGATTTTTGTCTCATCATTCAAGACCTCCATTCCTATCTGTCTTTCATTTCGTCTGCATTGTACTCCCGCTTTTTCAGGAACGCAAGCTGTATCTGAAAAAGATAAGAATTTCATAAGAATCGTAACATCTTCTTAAAATATTAAGCCCAAAGTCCCATTGCCCGTGCGATCATAGCAAGAAGAAACAGGTGTGCCGGATAGAATATATAAAAGAAATATTTCATCTGTTTTCCTCTGGTTCCGTTATATAAATAAATCGGTATCATATCCAGAAATGCTGCTGCTTCAATGATACTTGCCAGCAGGGTTAAAACCAGAACACCGATACCCATTCCCTTCACTTTCTTCGGATAAAACATGTAAATTGCAAAAATTGTCACAATTCCCGACAAATCGTAATCTGTACGGAAAAGAAGTGCCAGAAATCCCCCGGCTGTAACTGTCACAATGATAAGAATCACACGGATGGCTGCTGCTTTTTCCCCGTAAACATCCGCCACAAACTTCTGCCTTATCTTTTCAACACCCCAGATCACCAAAAGTCCGAACAGCAAAGTAAAAAAGACATTGTTGCTGGAAAAATCCCACATTCTCCTGCTGAATGCCAGGTCAAACGGAACCTCGGAAATCAGTGCAAACAAAAAAAGCCTTCCCGCATATTTTGCCCTGCTGCGTGTATGGTAAAATCCCTCTACCAGAAGAAAACAGTAAATCGGAAACGCAGCTCTTCCAATGATGCGCATGAAAAATGCGGGGGCTTCTAATCCCGGAATCTGTTCTAAAATAACGGCTGACGTGTGATCAATCAGCATGGAAATTACAGCAATCAGCTTTAACCAATAGCCGGAAATCCCCGGTTGTTTTGTTTCCATAACCATTCTCCTTTTTATCATTATTTTGCAAGAAGCTGTTGAATTTCTTCTTTATATGGAGGAATCGTCTTTTTTGTCTCCCCCTCTGCACAAAGCCATGGCGTTTCCAAAATCTTTGGAATTTCCATAAAACGTGGATCATGAACCAGACGATGCAACGTCTCAAATCCAATGGTTCCCTGCCCGATATTGGCATGACGGTCTTTGTGTGCCCCAAGTGGATTTAAACTGTCATTGATATGAAAGACCGCAATCTGATCCAGCCCGATCACCTTATCAAAAGTCTCGAACACGCCTTCATAATCATGCACCAGATCATAGCCGGCATCGTTTACATGACAGGTATCAAAACAGACTCTTAACCGTTCCTTTTTGTGCACTCCGTCATAGATTGCCCTAATCTCTTCAAACGTTCTTCCAATCTCGCTGCCTTTTCCTGCCATCGTTTCCAACGCAATAAACACATCATCCCCGTTGGCATCAAGCACCATATTCAGTCCCCGGACAGTCTGTGCAATTCCTGCCTCCGCCCCCGCGTCTAATGCAGATCCCGGATGCAGTACCAGAATTTTACTGCGCATGGCAGCCGTGCGCCGGATCTCTTTTTCCAAAAATTCCACAGCAAGCTCAAATGTCTCCGGCTTTACCGTATTGGCAAGATTGATGATATACGGTGCATGAACCACGATTTCCCGGATTCCAGCCTTTGTGGCATACTCCCAGCCCGCCTCAATATTTAAGTCTTTGATTTCTTTTCTCCGGGTATTCTGCGGTGCCCCTGTGTAGAGCATCAGCACATTTGCCCCATAACGCTCCGCTTCCTTCACGGATGCCAGAAACATCTCTTTTCCTGCCATTCCCACATGAGAGCCTATTTTAATTTCTTCCATTTTATATGTCCTCTGCTTTCAGCTTTTTCTTCTGCTGATGTGCAGTAATTGCGATCAGCAGATTTTGCGGAATAAATCTTCCGCATATCGTTGCTGCCTTGATTTCAGTTGTCGGAACAATGAGCACTTTGCGTCTTTTCATCTGCTTTAATGCATATCCGGCGCAATACTCCGGTGTGATTCCGGCCAGTGCAAATTCAACATTTGCCACTTCATTGAATTCCGTATTCACCGGACCCGGACACAATGCCCCTACATACACCCGGCTGCCTCTCTGCTTCAGTTCCAGCGCCACTGCCCGCGTCAGACTCACCATATAGGCTTTGGTCGCATAATAGGTGGCCATATAAGGGCCTGCCGGAAGCAGTCCTGCCGAAGAAGCGACATTTAAAATGTAACCGCCCTCCTGCTTTTCCATGCGGCGAAGCATCAGTTTCATCAAAAGATGCATGGCCTTGACATTCACATCAATCATCTGCATTTCCTTCTCTGCATCTGTCTCGAGAAAACTGCCGCAATCCCCAAAACCGGCATTGTTGATCAATATTCCGACCGGAACCGGCTCCAGCTGCTGCATCAGACGGTAACACGCTTCTTTTTCGGACAAATCTGCCGTGATAACCATGCTTTCCGTCCCACTTTTTTTCAATTCCTCCGCCAGTGCCTGCAGCCGGTTTTCCCGTCGCGCAACCAGTACCAGACGGTATCCTTCTGCCGCGAGCTGTCTTGCAAATGCCATACCAATTCCAGAGCTTGCCCCTGTAATAACTGCATATGTTTTTTTCATTTTACATCCTCCTAAAGCATAATGAGTATAACACAGCAGCCCCCGGTTGTCTAATAAAATCAGGGCTTACAGAGGTTTCCCCCTGTAAGCCCTATGGCAGAAAATGAGTATAAAACGATTGTTTTAAGGTTCTGGCTTATTTCACCTTTACCTTCATCTTTACTGTTTTCTTGGTTCCGTCTTTTAATGTAACCTCTGCGGTCACTTTTCCGGTTCCTTTCTTCTTTCCGGTAATCTTTCCATTTTTATTTACGGAAACCACAGACTTCTTGGAAGACTTATAGGTAATCTTTGCCACGTTTTCCATATTGAGCTTCTTGTTCCATTTAAATACGGTTGTCTTTTTTGTAGCAACATTTACTGTGGTCTTTGCTGGCTTAACGGTTTTTGCGATCTGCTTTGCCTGAGCCTTTACCTCAGCCTGTGTCTTTACGACATAAGTCCCCTCACCCTTAAATGTCAGTGAGACAGAACCATCCTTTGCGACCTTGTAAGCTTTCCGGTTTACAAGAACCAGTTCCCCGGTCTTTTCATCTTTCTTCATTACAGCAAGTTTTGCACCTGCTTTGACATCTGCTGCATTTACCTGTAAGGTGTATGCTGTTGTTCCATCTGCTTTCTTGACTTCCTGTGTGATGGTTACGTCTTTCGTTCCGGCAGCTTCTGTTACAGCTTGGATCACATCGGCATTTACGGTTGCTTTCACGCCTGTTTTGCTTGTCTTTCCAGTTGCTGCTACTGCTGCCTCTGCGGTTACTTTTCCGCTTGCATCCTTTTTGACTATTACGGTTGCAGTCGTTCCTTCCGGAAGTTTTTCTGCAGGAATAACGATCGTTGTTGTATCCTTTTTGATATCTTCAGAAGGCTTGGTTTGAGTTGTTGTGCTTCCGCTGGAAGAACTTCCACCGGTAGAACCGCCGTTTGTACTTGAATTATTTTTCAGAACAACGGTACCACCATCTGTTGCCGCTGGAATGATCACTTTAATCTTTCCGTTACTTACCGTATATGTTTTTCCAGAATACAGATCCTTCAAAACAGTTCCATTATTTTCACTAACCGGAATTTCTACAGTCTGTGCAACATCTTTGATATTTAAACCAACATATAATTTTGTTCCTTTGTAGCTTCTGGATACAATATCATAACCATTTTCATCAGATGCTAAAATTGTTTTTCTGTCTCCTCTTGCAAATACATCTGTATATGCATTACGGATAGAAAGCATCTTCTTATAATGCTGATATGTCTTATTGTCATTACTTACTATTGACCAGTCAAAATCATAACGATTTGTCTGATATGGATAATTATTTAATCCTGTCTGTCCGATTTCCTCACCATAATAAATCACTGGCTGTCCCTTTGCAGTAATTTGTAAGCTTGCTGCAACCATAGACGCTGCTGTTGCTGCGTCTTCAGCCATTCCACCATCCAAAAGTTTCTTCTTAAATCCATCCTCGTCATGACTTCCAAGGAACTGACCTGTCATATATGTATTGTTTAATACACTATTTCTGGATGTCAGGAAACTTTCTACGGAAGAAATATTTCCCTTTACAAAATTAGTTGCCTGATCATTAAAATCAAAATCCAGATCCGAATCCATTTCTCCGGTTCCTAAAGTATTGCCATTAGAAGCATAGCCTCCTCCTGCATACTCTCCAATCATCTTAAAATCTGAATCTACTTCCGTCAGAGCATTCTTTAATTCTGCCCAGGTATCATTTTCCACATGTTTAACTGTATCAACACGGAAATAGTCGATACCAAAATCTTTCACCCACTGTGTCTGCCACTTTACAAGCTGCGCGCTGACTGCAGGATCTTCTGTTTTAAAATCTGGTAAATTGCTTAAGGAATCTTTCTGGTCACTTCCGGATACAATATCGTCTCCGCTTCGGATCATATTACCAAAATCTGTATCATATCCGGCATGGTTAACCACAATATCTACCATAATGCGGATTCCACGGCTGTGTGCCTGGTCGATCAATGTCTGAAATTCTTCTTCTGTTCCAAGCGTTGGGTTCAGCTTTGTAAAATCGCTTGCCCAATATCCATGGTATGCAGCATTGTACGGAACATCTTCTTTTCCCGTGTCAGTGACCTTAACTCCCGGAATATTTTCTACAATAGGAGTAATCCAGATTGTATTAATTCCCAAATCCTCTAAATAGTCTAACTTTTGTGTAATTCCTGCGAAATCACCACCATGATACAGACCTGCATTATCCTTTCCGTAAGTCTGTGCTCCGCTTGCTGTATTGTTTGATTCATTTCCATCAAAGAAGCGGTCCGTTACCATAAAATAAATAACGGATTCATCCCAATCAAAATCTTTCGCATTTTTCTTGGTTCGAGCAGTCACTTCAACCTGTACACTTGTTGAATACTCATTTCCATACTGATCTGTTACAACAATTGGCAATGTTTTCTTACCTAGCGAAGTATCTGTTGTGGCTGATATTGTTACCGCCTGCAAATCCGGTACAATTGCCAATGTACTGCTTCCACCTAAAGAAGAAACATCAATACTTGCAGATGCAACTTCCATCTTCTTTGTCTCATTCTCATCCTGATTTACAGTAAATTTTACGACATTATTCTCATTATAATTAAATGACGCATTCATTACCTCTGCCTGAATAGTGGCATTCAGTTTATAATACTCAATATAAGAATAATCGTTTCCCTCTTTTTGTTCCTGCTTATCGTTATATTTGTCTAAAATATATTCATCCCCGACTTTATAACGATAATATGTACGTCCGCTTTCCAGTTTGTTATAGTTATACTCAAAACGCTTATTCCCAGCATTATAAGTCATTTCATATTCCGTACCATTGATATCTACAGATACCTTCATATCTGCAAGCTTATCATCAATTAAGGCGTTATCATCCCGATAATAAAATGCAATCTTATTTTCTTTTGGAAGGACTTCATATCCCTTATTGTATGGAGCACTCAATACAGGTTCTTCCCCTTTTTTCATGCTTGCGCATACAACGTTCTGCTCTTGTGGAAATGCAATGGAGTGATCTCCTCCATCCTTGATCCAGTCAGAGCCGGAAGGATCCAGCACAACCACGAAATCAACCTTCGTGCAAGTTGATTTAACAGGAACTTTGATCTTCCATTTTCCGTTCCCGTCAGATTCAAATGGTTTGCGTACTTTCTCTTCAATACCAGTAGTCCATGAATAAAACTCCGGAGTGGTTGTCAAAGTATCATTTTCGTATTCCAGACACAGATACCTTGGATCTGCTTTGGTAATGACCGGTTTTTCTATAACCGGTTTTTTCCCAAACACATACCATAAGGTTATTTCTGATTTTTCCTCATCAATAACATAATACTGATTACTATCCTGTCCATCCCATGACCCCGCCGTTGGTCTTCCAATAATTCCAAGCGAATTAAACGAAACTAAAACCGTCCCCTGTAACCAGGTCACATTGTTCTCCGGGTCTTCTTCTGTTTTGTTTAAGGGAACAACCTCTTCTCCACTACCCTTTTTATTATATATATATACATCGGATACTCCAGCTTTCATTTCAAAATCTGGAGAATACATATAAATCGTTACTTTATACTGTTTTTCCACAACATTAACAATAACATCTGACGTTTCATTACCAGCAGTTGCGGTTAACTCAACAGTTTTTATTCCACTGCCTTTTTTCACATTGATTGTTTCATCTTTCAATGTAACCTTATCACTTAAAGAAGGGTCTTTTAATGTATATGAAACTGTTTCATCACTGCTTGTTCCATCATCGCCATAAAGCTTTAATGTTTTCGGAAGTTCGAGATCCTTACCAGCCAAAGCTTCCATATTTTTTGATTCAAGTCCCGGAACTACTAATCTACTATTGCCATCTGTCATGGCATCATTTGCAGGGTCTGTGATCCAGCTAGTCCCAATTTTATACTTATACCCATATATTCCAGGATTTTGTTTAGGAACCGTTACTGTAAACTTATCACCGACTTTATTCATTGGTAATCCGTTTGTCCAGTCAGTTCCTTCAACAGTTCCCATAAGACAAACAGCTTCAGCATCTTTATATTCGCCTGTTGCATCCAAATTAAAAGTAACTGTACGATCCTCATGTACAACCGGACTCTGTACTTTTATAACCGGTTTTACCGGTGCGCTGCTTGTAGATTCCTTCCATCCTTCCGGTGCCTGCTCCGTGATTTCCGTATTCCCTTTTTCGCCAGTAACCCACTTTTCTACTTTAGAACCATTTGCCGTAAATCCAATATTATCTGTTTGTTTTCCATTTCCTTTATTATTAAATATACAATGGAATTCCTCATCTGAATTTGTGCTAATTGTAAAGCTATACCAGCCTTCATTTTCTGAATCTTCTTCTACTTCAGCTCCTGGCCAGCTATTTGCATAACCATAACCATCAACAGCCGTCCAGCTCTTTCCTTCGGCTATTTGCGTATAAACAGCCTCCCAATTTGTAGAATTTTTGAAGTGCATAATAATTTGTCTGCTGCCTTCTGCTTTTGCCTGTACCGCCCCAATCGGTAAAAGTGTCAGAACCATCGCAATTGCAAGTAAAAAACTTACGAAACGGTTCTTTGTTGAAAACCTTCTCTCTCCCATTTTTTCCTCCTTTTGAATGATATTTCGGTTTTTTTCGTTTTTCATTATACTTGAAAATGTATACGAAATAAAGTTGGAAAAACTGCCAAAAAACCTCTGGAAATTTTGTCTAAAAATTCCAGAGGTTTTTTTAACTTATTATACACATTGTATATTCATGTTTATTGCTGCAGTACCAGCTCGCGCCCTGTCACATCCAGCTCGATGTTCTGCGGCTCCTTCTTGTACTGCTCCAGCACGGTCAGCCACAACATATGTACTTCATATATCAGCATCTGATCCGCTTCCACCGCATACGGTGCCAGAACATCTACATCAAAAAACCGTACGCCAAGCGGTGGCTGGAAAATTAAATTGCAGGACTTCTTTTTTTCTCCGCAGGTATAAATCTGCTCATAAGAAACCAGCAGAAATTCTTTCTCCTGATCCATACAGTGATAGGAAACAAAACATTCATCAATCACCCAGGTCTCCCCATTTTCTGTCTCCACCGGTTTGGTCGAAGGATCATTGTACTCGGTGGTCTGGCACTGGATATCCCAGTGCAGTTTTCCTTCCCGTGTCTTCTGGATCATATCCGTCACTTTACGGATCAGCTGTTCTTCCTTTTTTTTCATAGAACCGCCTACTCTCTTACATAAATCTGTGACAGATTATTCATGATTGCCGCAGCAACATCCGGCTTGTTCATCGAATAGATGTGGATATGATTTACACCATTGGCAATCAGATCAATGATCTGCTCGGTTGCATAGGCGATTCCTGCCTGCTTCATAGCTGCAGGGTTGTCCCCGAAACGATCCACAATACTCAAAAATTTGGCTGGAACCAGATTTCCGGTCAGGGAAATCGTTCTCTTCACCTGTGCAGCATTGGTAACCGGCATGATTCCTGCTGTGACCGGCACATCAATCCCTTTTGCAAGTGCCTTGTATAAAAAGCGGTAGTAAATATTATTGTCGAAAAACATCTGTGTGGTCAGATACTCACAGCCTGCATCCACTTTCTCTTTCAGATGATCCAGATCTTCATTCATATTGGCAGCCTCCGGATGTCCCTCCGGATAACATGCACCGCCGATACAGAAGTCTCCTGCCTCCCTGATCTCACGAATCAGCTCAATCGCATGGTGATACTGATCCGGAAGTGGGAAATCCGTGTTTGTCGGAATATCCCCGCGAAGTGCAAGGATGTTTTCGATTCCGCGCTCTTTCAGCTCACTGATTACGGTATGTACCTTTTCTCTTGTGGAAGAGACGCAGGTCAGATGTGCGATTGCCGGCACCCCATAAGAGTTGATCGCATCTGCAATCTCTACGGTATAATCACTCGTTCCGCCGGTTGCTCCATATGTGCAGCTGATATATGCCGGTTTCAGCTTTGCGATTTCTGCTGCAATTGCCTTATAATTCTGCAGCTGTGCTCCCTGTTTTGGTGGAAAAATCTCACATGAGATGGTCACCTCATTCTTCTTTAAAATTTCCGATACTTTCATTTTATTTTTGTCTCCTGTTGTTAAAATTTTCGAAGCTCATCTGTGCCGTCATCCACAGTATTGACAATACGCTTAATCTGCACAAAATAGGAATAATTATCATTTACATGAACTTCACAGCGATCTCCAACTTTATGCCCGAAAATAGCCGCGCCAAGCGGTGATTCCCGGCTGATCAGATTTTTCAGTGAATTGCTTCTGACTGTTGTCACCAGTTTATATGTTTCTGTCACATCGTCCTCTTCAAAATAAATATCGACGGTATTGTTCATTCCAACTTCATCTTCCGGAGAGTCTTCAGAAACAATCACTGCTGTCTTGATCATTTTTTCCAGATAACGGATACGGCTTTCATTTTCGTTTTTAAACTTTTTGGCTGCCTTATATTCAAAATTTTCGCTCAGGTCTCCCTGGGCACGTGCTTCTTTTACATCTTCGAGGGCTTCCTTCCGAACCACCAGCTTCCGGTGCTCGATCTCTGCCTCCATTTTTTCAATATCCTTTTTTGTTAATTCATCATGCATATTCTGCCTCCAGATATTAATCTAACATTTTACATACAAAATCGCAAGTCCTATCTTCCTGCGTACAGACACTGATCAGATATCTGTCTTTTATGGTTCCCAGCGGAATTTCTTTATAGTATTTCCCATGCAGGGTATCCACGGTATGAAATGCCTTTGTCATTCCTTCCCCGGTCATTTTCACATAGCTTTCTTTTCTTGTCCAGAACCGGAGCAGTTCCTGCGGATCATCCCCGGCATCTTTCCACCAGTTCCATTCCGCTTCCGTTAATATCCGCTTTGCCAGCTTCTGATTGCGGGCTTCCTGCCAAAAACGGTTCTGCTGTTCCACATCCACACCTACCGGGACATCCGACAGTGCTCCCACTGCGTATGCTCCCGCATGGCTTAAATTAAAGAAAACCCCATCTTTTTTCAGACGCGGCTTTCCATGTCCTTCCAGCCCAAAAGATTCTTCGGCATAAGGGATCTGTTCTTCCAGCAGCATATGCCGGAGCAGAAGACCCGCCGCAATGGATCTGCTGCGGTTTTCTTTTCCTTTTATTGTTCTTACTTTCTCCCTGCGGCTCTCCACAAGAAGAGACAGCGAATTCTCCTCTTCTTCCGGACGCTGGAAACAGACCGGCCGGATATATAGTTTAAGCATGTAATGCTCCTAAAAATCCACACGCCAGCACAAAAATGCCAAGAATGATCCTGTAATATCCAAACACCTTGAAATCATGTTTTTTAATATATCCCATCAGAAAACGGATAACGATCAGGGAAACCACAAATGCAATGACACATCCCACAAACAGGATAATGACCTCAGATGTCGAAAAATCCAGTCCAAACTTTGCAATCTTTAGGATACTGGCACCAAACATAACCGGAATGGCAAGGAAAAACGTATACTCTGCCGCAACAGTTCTGGACACCCCGATCAAAAGTGCTCCGACAATCGTTGCACCGGACCGGGAGGTTCCCGGAAAGATCGCAGCGATCAGCTGAAACAGGCCGATAAAAAGTGCCGTATCATAACCGATATCCGCAAGCGTATGGATTCTGACATTTTTCCCTTTATGGGAATTCTCAATCAGAATAAACGCAATACCAAACAGAATCAGCATGACAGATACCATCTGGTAATTGTAAAAATGTTTCTCCACCCAGTCATCCGCGAGAATACCAATCACCGCTGCCGGAATGACAGAAACCAGAATATGAAACCACAATTTAAAAATATCTGTTTTGATCCATGCGCCCGGTCCCCGTTTTGCCAAAGGTGCCACGTTATTTTTTCTTCCAAACGGCCAGATCTGACTCCAGAATAAAACAACGACTGCAAGAATCGCCCCCAGCTGAATTACGACCTCAAACATGCTGTAAAATTCATCACTTACCTTCAGTTTGACCACTTCATTCAGCAGAATCAGGTGTCCGGTACTGCTAATGGGAAGCCACTCGGTCACGCCTTCCACAATTCCAAATAAAACGGCTTTTAATACCTCAATCAGTTCTATCATTTTTTCCCTTTCTATCGCTTACTTTCGTCAAAATCCATCTGATCCATATATTCCTGCGAAAAATCCGGATGGGTAGACAGCTCTATATAATGCATACTTTTCCGGATTGTTAAAAGCTGCTCTCTTGCTTTTTGGGAAATAGCTGCGGATACCGCACCTTCTCCGGCCGTGTTTCCAACCGACTCCGTAATCGGAAGTAATTCCTTTGGAATCAGTCCAATCGCCGCTGCCGATTCTTTTTTCAGATAGCTGCCAAAACCACCAGCAAGAACGACATGATCCAGCTGTTCATACGGAGTGTGGCTATCCTGCAGCAGAATCCGCATTCCGGCTGCAAATGCTGCCTTTGCAAGCTGTAGTCCCCGGATATCTTCCTGCGTCACACATACCTTATGTGCCAGCCAGACACATGGCTGTCCGGCATATTCTCCCAGATATTTCCGGTAAGCAACTGAAACCGACTGTTTCTGCTTTAACAATCCTGTGTGATCAAGAAGCCCCATCTCTAAAATAACCGCAAGTGCATCAATCAGACCGGAACCGCAAATACCACATGCCTCCTCGTCTCCGATTACCTGCACCCGGATTCTCCGCTGGTCAAGCCAGACATGGGATATTGCTCCGACCGCTGCCGGCATTCCCATCGCCATCTCCGCACCTTCAAATGCAGATCCGACCGCCGTGGCACAGCAGTAAATCTGCTCTTCGTTTCCGACCGCCATCTCTCCGTTCGTTCCAATATCCAGAAGAAGCACTTTCTCTTTGGGGTTCTTCTGCATCACTGCCAAAAGATCCGAAGTAATATCCCCTCCGACAAATCCGGCAACCGCCGGTGCTATGTATACCGATCTGCAATCCGTAAGTCCAAGCTGCTCTCCGGTATACTCTTTTCCAAAGAATTCCTGCGGCATAAACGGCGTCACCCCGATGGAAACAGGCGAAATTCCCGCAAACAGATGACACATTACCGTATTTCCCACCACGGCAAGACGGTGAATCTGTTCCTCTCTCCCTGCTTTTTTCTGCAGCGTCCGAAGCATCTGTGCAATTTGAAAAATGATCTGTTCTTTTAATATCTCCAGTTTTCCTGCTTCAGATGCCTGAATGCGTGAAAGCACATCCGCACCAAAGCTTCTCTGTGCGCTTGGTTCACTGACCGTTGCCAGCTTTTCCCCTGTCTTTCCATCAATCAGATGGCAGACTACTGTCGTTGTACCGATATCGCATGCCGCATCCAGCCCTTCTCCGTCATCCGCCGGATAATGTGTGACAGTTCCGTTTTCTGCAATTTTAGACTTCTGTGCACGAAGCTGCACCTCCGGAATTGTGATGCGCATCCCATCGGTTACTTTTGTCATACAGGCGAGTACCTCCCCCATATGTTCCACCTCTACGGTACACTTTCCGCATCTTCCCCTGCCACCGCATGGTGCCGTCAGCACATGGATTCCATGTTCCTGAAGTGTCTCTAAAATGGTTTTTCCTTCTTCTGCATCAAGTTTATGTGATTTTTTTTCAATTATTACTTCTATCTGCATAGGCTTTCTTATACTCTAAAAGCAGCAAACCGGATCAGATTCGATTCGCTGCTTTTTACAGGCTCTGTTACTTGTTTCGATTACTTGTTCAGAGAAGACTCACGGTAAATGATATCATCTCTTCCCGGTCCGTTAGAAACCATGGTGATCGGATATCCAATCTGTCCCTCGATAAACTCAATGTACTTGCGGCAATTTTCCGGAAGTTCTTCATACTTCTTGATACCGCGGATGTCACATTTCCATCCCGGAAGCTTTGTGAGTACCGGCTTTGCCTTCTCCAAGAGACTAGTCACAGGGAATTCGGTTGTCACTTCTCCGTTGATCTCGTATCCGGTACATACCGGAATCTCATCCAGATATCCTAATACATCAAGTACGGTAAATGCCACATCGGTTGTTCCCTGCAGACGACAGCCATATTTGCTGGCTACACAGTCGAACCATCCCATTCTTCTCGGACGTCCGGTGGTTGCACCAAACTCTCCACCATCTCCACCGCGACGGCGAAGTTCATCTGCCTCATCTCCGAAAATCTCACTTACAAATGCACCGGCACCTACAGCAGAAGAATATGCCTTACATACGGTAATGATCTGTTTGATCTCATATGGCGGAACTCCTGCCCCGATTGCACCGTATGCAGCCAGTGTGGAAGATGAGGTAACCATTGGGTAAATTCCGTGATCCGGATCTTTTAATGTTCCAAGCTGTCCTTCTAAGAGAACCGTCTTTCCTTCTTTGAGTGCCTTGTCCAGGAATAAGGAAACATCACATACATATGGAGCTACCATATCGCGGTACTCATGTAATGTATTTAATAATTCATCAGTATCAATCAGTGGCTTGTGATACAGATGCTCTAAGATTACATTCTTCTGCTCTGCAACACGGACTACCTTTTCCTTTAACAGCTCATCGTCGAAAAGCTCACTTACCTGAAAACCGATCTTTGCGTATTTATCTGAATAAAACGGAGCAATACCAGATTTTGTCGATCCGAAAGATTTTCCTCCCAGACGCTCCTCCTCGTACTGATCAAACAGTACGTGATACGGCATCACAATCTGTGCACGGTTGGACACAAGAATCTTTGGCATCGGAACGTTGCGGTCTGTGATGGACTTAATCTCTTTGAAAAGACGTGGAATATCAAGTGCCACACCATTTCCAATCACACTCGTTGTATGACTGTAAAATACTCCGGACGGAAGTGTATGTAATGCAAACTTTCCGTAGTCATTTACGATTGTGTGTCCTGCGTTCGCACCTCCCTGAAAACGTACAATGATATCGGCCTGCTTTGCAAGCATGTCCGTAATCTTGCCTTTGCCTTCGTCGCCCCAGTTAGCGCCAACAACTGCTTTAACCATCTTTTATTCCTCCTGTATGTCTGCTTTAACTTTCCGTGCGCACTTTTTTACGCACGAAAACGGACAGGTGTAAAAACCCATCCGTTTTTACTTTATGATTATAAAGGATTCCCACTGAAATTACAAGTCATAAACTTTAATTTGTTAGCATATTAAAGTTTCCAAAAGCTTCCTGCTACGCTTCAATCTTTTTGGAACATGCGATCGCAAGTGCTCCCGGTCCGATATGACAGGCAATGGATAATGACAGTGGCTGCATGACGATCTCATTGTCCGGAAAGACAGCCTGCACTTCTTCTTTGAATGCCTCAGCGGCTGCAGTGTCAAATGTATAGGCCAGTTCCAGATTCATCTTCTCCCCATTTGGGCTGTGAAAACGCTTCTCAAAATCATTTTTCATAGCTTCGGTCATGATGGTTTTTGCCTGCTTTACCGTACGTGCCTTTGCAAATGCATCCAGCTTTTCTCCCTGGATCTGTAATACCGGTTTCAGTTTCAGTAAGGTTCCCAGTGCTGCTGCAGCCGGTGTAATACGTCCGCCCTTTTTCAGATACTCCAGTGTATCGACCATAATGTATATAGAGGATTCAAATTTTTCCTTTTCCAGAATCTCTTTGATTTCTTCTGCACCTTTTCCCTGCTCTGCCAGCATTTTGGCATCGAGCACGGACTGCCGCATTGTTACGGAAATACGCTGGTTATTGACTACCTGTACTTTTCCGTCATAGTCCTGGGAAAGCATATATGCCGTCTCACAGGAACTGCTTAAGCCCGAAGACATCGGTATGTATACAATTTCATCGTATTCTTTCAAAAGTTCATCCCATTTATCGGTCACATCTCCAACCAGCGGCATGGAGGTTTTGATCTCTCCGCCCTCTTTGAGTTTCTGATAAAACTGCTCCTGTGTCAGGTCAATATCTTCATAAAACATCTGTCCGTTAATATAAAAAGGCATCGGCATTACCACTACGCCAAGTTCTTTTGCCTCGCTTTGTGTAATACCACTGTTACTGTCCGTTACAACAATCACTCGACTCATTTTTTCCACTCCTGATTTTCGTTGTTTTTCCAAACGGTTCCTTTGTCTTTGAACCGTTACGCTTTTACTATCATATCATAGGACAAAAAAAATGAAAAGCCTTGATTTTCAAGGCTTTTCATATCTATTTCACATAGTTTTTGATACTATGTTTACTTTATAACGCAACGGTTATGTCCGATTACATCATTCCGCCCATTCCCGGAGCACCGCCAGCTGGCATTGCAGGAGTATCCTCCTTAATGTTTGCAACTGCAGACTCTGTAGTAAGTAAGGTAGAAGCAACGGATGTTGCATTCTGCAGGGCACTTCTTGTAACTTTGACTGGGTCAAGAATTCCAGACTCTACCATATCAACGTATTCTTCTGTAGCTGCGTTGAAACCGGTTCCTGCTGCAGATTCTTTTACTTTATTGATGATAACAGCGCCTTCAAGACCTGCGTTTGCTGCAATGTAATATAACGGAGCTTCCAGTGCTTTTAAGATAACCTTCGCACCTGTCTTCTCGTCTCCCTCTAAGGTATCAGCAAGCTCTGCAACCTTCTTGGAAGCATGGATATATGCAGATCCACCACCTGCGATAATACCTTCCTCGACTGCTGCACGGGTAGCATTTAAGGCATCTTCCATACGAAGCTTTGCTTCTTTCATCTCGGTCTCTGTTGCAGCACCGACACGGATGACTGCGACACCGCCTGCCATCTTTGCAAGTCTTTCCTGTAACTTTTCTTTGTCAAATTCAGAAGTAGTTTCCTCGATCTGTCCACGGATCTGTTTGATACGTCCCTGAATCTTATCCTTGTCTCCGGCACCATCCACGATAACGGTGTTCTCTTTCTGAACCTTAACGGATTTTGCACGTCCAAGCATATCCATTGTGGTATCTTTCAGCTCTAATCCAAGATCGGAACTGATTACCTGACCACCGGTAAGGATAGCGATATCCTCAAGCATAGCCTTTCTTCTGTCACCATATCCAGGAGCCTTGACAGCTACTACATTGAATGTACCACGCAGTTTGTTTACGATCAGTGTGGTAAGTGCTTCTCCCTCGATATCCTCAGCGATAATCAGAAGTCTTGCACCGGACTGTACGATCTGCTCCAGCAGTGGCAGGATATCCTGAATATTGGAAATCTTCTTGTCAGTGATTAAGATATATGGATCATCGAGATTTGCTTCCATCTTATCCATATCGGTGCACATATAAGCAGATAAATAACCTCTGTCAAACTGCATACCTTCTACCAGATCAAGCTCTGTCTGCATGGTCTTGGATTCTTCAATTGTGATGACACCATCGTTGGTAACTTTCTCCATAGCATCTGCTACCAGATTACCAACCCCTTCGTCACCAGCAGAAATAGCTGCAACTTTTGCAATCTGCTCCTTGCCCTTAACCTTCTGGCTCATTTCCTTTAATGCCTCAACAGCAGCATCTGTTGCCTTTTTCATACCACGTCTTAACACGATCGGATTTGCTCCTGCTTCCAGGTTCTTCATTCCTTCCTGAACCATAGCCTGTGTTAAAACGGTAGCGGTAGTTGTACCATCACCAGCCACATCATTGGTCTTTGTTGCAACTTCTTTTACGAGCTGTGCACCCATGTTCTCAAATGCATCCTCAAGTTCCACTTCTTTTGCGATTGTTACACCATCGTTTGTGATGAGTGGAGCACCAAAGGATTTATCCAATACTACGTTACGTCCTTTCGGTCCTAATGTTACACGAACGGTATTTGCTAATTTATCGACACCTGCACCAAGTGCTGCTCTGGCGTCTGAACCATATTTAATCTCTTTTGCCATGACTACAATAACCTCTCTTCTTTAAAATTCAGCCTATAATTTCCAATTTATAAAAACTACTCAACAATTGCAAGAATATCATTCTGTCTTACGATAATGTACTCTTCCCCATCCAGTTTTACTTCTGTCCCTGCATATTTGGAATAGATTACTTTCTGGCCTTCTTTTACCTGCATAACGATTTCTTTTCCGTCTACCACTCCGCCAGGACCTACAGCGATTACTTCTGCTTCCTGTGGCTTCTCCTGTGCTGCTCCCGGTAATACGATACCGGATGCGGTAGTCTCTTCTGCTTCTAACTGTTTTAATACTACTCTGTCTGTTAATGGCACTAATTTCATTACAAATAGCCTCCTTTTCGCCTTTACTAGCACTCACTTTATTCGAGTGCTAACTCTTTCTGTAAATAAAATATCACTGTTGTTTTTCATTGTCAACAGTGATACTCAATTTTTATATTTTTTTTAGATTCCCGGAATTCACTTTCTTTGTATGCTTTATTATTTCATCGTACTGTGCATACATTTTTTGTGTTTCGTTTTCAAGTGTATAATAATGAAAAATATACGGCACAAGAAGCACAAGGAGCAGCATGGTAAAACCATAGAGTGTCATGATCCCCGTCAAAAGCGGAGCAAACAACGACAGTACCGTTATCACAGCAAATGTAACCGTTACAATCAGATGAATCAGACGTTCGTGCTGGAAAAATCCAATCTGAACCAGATGTTCTTCCAAAATACATTCCCATTCCTCATATGTTTTCTCTTCTTCGTCTGCCAGAAGCCGGTCCACACGTTTCCGGTACTCTGTAATTCTTTTTTTCATTTCTGCCTCGATTCAGACTCTATATTAATCCATAGTGTTCCATTGCATGCTTTATTCCATCATCGTAAATATCCGTTGTCACAAATTCAGCCGCCTCTTTTGCCGGAGGTGTTCCATTTCCCATGGCAATTCCATGTCCCACAAAAGAAAGCATATCCAGATCATTGACACTGTCACCAATCGCATAGGTATCCTCATTTTTAATACCCATATGCCTGCAGAGCCAATCTATCCCGGTCGCTTTCGATGTTCCTTTCGGAACAAATTCCACAACATGTCCCTCGTGTTCGAGACAGTCAAAATCCGCATCCAGCTCCTTGCGCACCCGTTTATAATCGGTTGTTGGCAGGATATCCCCTGACATTTTATTAATGCGGATCTCCGGTGAATAACCTTTTAATATTTTAGCAGATGCTCCCATTGCCTCAAAAAGATACAGCACATAGGGATCCGTCCTGAAATTTTCTTTATCTATCCAGTGGCAGTCCGGGCCTTCCAGCACAATCGGCATCCGGCATTCTTCCATGACCCGGACAATTTTTTCTGTCAGTTCCGGGGAAAGAATATTTTCATACAGAACCTTTCCATCCATCTCCACATGGTTTCCGCATGCTGCAACAATCCCGTCAAAGCCGATCCCAAGCAGCCGCTTATCGTTAATATTGCTGCGGGATCTTCCACTGCACAGAAATGTCTTATGTCCGTTTTTCTGCAATTGTCTGATGGTTGGAATTGTACTCTCCGGAATCTGCATTTTTTCATCCCACAGTGTTCCGTCTATATCAAAAAATATGTATGCCATTTTTACTCTCCTCATCTGTCAGCTGTTTCCCCTATACTAGCATAATCCGGCAGATGCGTCAAAGTATCCTGTTTTTATTTTCTATTTCAATGCATTTGCAATCCGCACAACAACATATCTGTTTTTCTGGAATTCGATCTCATACTGCCAGTACGGGCACGGTGCTACTGAGCTTCCAATCTCAATGGTAATGGAAGGTTTATTAAGCAGATCCATCACATACTCCCGGTACTGTCCTCCCCAGGACTTTCCGCTGCCGCCATCCGGGGCTTTGCTGTATCCGGTAATTTTCTTTGCGATATCATACATTTTATAGGTATCTTTTTTCAGGCTTCCTTTCGTACAGTCCCCGTAAATAATTCTTTCCATGGCATGGTAATTCACCACCCCCTGCAGATTTTGCTGTTTCATCAGCTGTCTGGTCAGCGTTGCTACTGCATAGGACTCCGGCTCGCTCAGTGCTTTTGGTCCGGAATATCCCTGTTCCCCTTTTTTCCCACCTGGAATAAAATGTTTTGCCGGAAAATTCCGGTTTAAATCCACCCCACGTCCATTGGATTTCCATCTGGAATGTTTTGTCTGGGAAATCGTCACCCCATCCGGGTTTGCCATGACAATATAATGGATCTGCATCTTCTTGAGGACATTTGACATTTTGACCCCACCGATGGTTCCGTTATAATTTTCCAGATAATACTGGATTTCCTTCATCATGACTGCAGAACAGATATACTCTCTGGCATGCAATGTACTGACAATCAGAAGGGATTCCTCTGCATCCGGGTTTCCGATTGCAAAATCATAGATTCCGCGTCCCTGCACAGAAGTTCCGATTTTGGTCATCTCACAGTAATCACTGTACTGCTGTGCCAATTCCTGCATGTCTTTTTTCATCTGGCTGTAAGTATACTTCTGTGACCGGATCTGTACAGCCTCTGTATTCGAAAACGTGACTTTTGCAGCCTCATCCGCTTCCTTCTGCTCGTTTTTTGCAACAATTTTATATGTATATGTCTTACCGGATGATACGTTTTTATCGGTATAGGATGGCTTACTGCTCTCGGCAAGTTTTTTGTATGCCCCTCCGGCTGTTTTCCGGTAAATCACATAGGAAGTGGCATCGCTGCTTTTTTCCCATTCCAGATATACCTTTGTTTTTCCCTGTTTTGTTGTATGCAGTCCCTCCACGGCAGAAGGCTGTGACAGTTCTTCCGGCTGTTGGGTATCATCTGGCTGCTGGATATCTCCCGGCTGTTTGGTATCATCCGGCTGCTGCGTAGTATCCGGTGTTACATGATTACTCTCGGTATCCGTTACCGTTGCAGTATTTGCGGCATCTTCTGCATAAATACTCTGTGGGCACTGTGCCAGCATTCCAGCCACAAGTGCCCCGCAAATTACTTTTTTCCATAAACTTTTCATCTTCTTTTGTACTCCTTTTTTTATTGTCTTTTATTTAGGCGATTGTTTTTCTATCGGACAAATACCTCCACATCAGCACAATCCCAGCTCCCAGTATCATCAGGGAAAATATCCATGCGACCGCATCTCCCCTGACGCTGAAATCCAGCCAGTGCGTTTCCGTCCGCACAACTGCAATAAAATTTGCCGTCATATGTCCGATCATGGATGCATAGACATTTCCCGCACGATCCATCAGAAGTGCCAGCACCACACCGAGAATCAGTGCGTAAATAAACTGCACGATATTGACATGCACGGCCGCAAAAATCAATGCCGAAATTCCAACCGCAAACGGTTTCGACAGCATATCTTTTAATCTTCCGAAAATAATTCCCCGGAATACCAGTTCTTCCAGCATCGGTGTAAACACCGCCAGGCAAAGGATCTCCATTCCCATTGTACTTCCATAAAAATCGGTATTTGCCTGCTGGTAACCCATCGAAATTTCCGTCAGTTTCGTCATGGATATGAGATTGTTTAAAGAAATTCCAAGGCATGCCATGATCCCGGCCGCAAAAAGTGCATGACAGATACGTTCCCGGCTGATTCCCAACGGCTGCTTTGCAATCCCTGCCAGTGCCTGTCCCTGACGATAAAACGGAAGCATGGATGGAATTGTAAAAACAGTGGCAATCAGCTGACAGAACACATAATGTGTGGCATCTCCTCCAAATGCCCACTGTGCAATTGTCATAATAATCAGCATCACCGCATAATAAAAAAGAAACGGGTATAAGATATACCAGATCTTTCTCAGCGTCTCCTTAAAAGTTTCCATGATATACCCTCCCGTTTTTCTTTATTGTTTCTTTAACATGCCCGGCAGTTCTTCCATAGAATCGCACACACCGATCACGCCTGCCTCTTTCATTTCCTTTACATCTCCAAAACCAAAGCTGACCGCAAGACACGCAATTCCAAGTTCTTTCGCCCCGTTGACATCAAACATCGTATCCCCGATCAGACACATCTCGGATTTTGGAATATGACTCCAGCGGTGCATGACTTCCTTAAGAATCTCGGATTTTTTATCCCGTGTACCATCAAATGTTGCACCTACCACATCATCAAAAAGCGGAAGAATTCCAAAATGCTCCAGAATCCGTTTGCAGGATACTTCCGGCTTGGAAGATGCCATGCCAATCCGGTATCCCTGTTCTTTTAATGTACGGATACACTTTTCCACACCCGGATATAACTTACACTCAAAAATTCCCGTCGTATTGTACCGTTCCCGGTATTTTTGTACCGCATCATACGCTTTCTTTTTGGAAAAGCCATAAAATTTTTCAAAGCTTTCCGATAATGGCGGTCCGATAAACTGGTACAGTTTCGTGGTATCTGTTTCTTCAATTCCGTAAAAATCAAGTGTATATAATACCGATTTTATAATTCCTTCCGAAGAATCAATAAGCGTTCCGTCCAGATCAAACAAAATGGTGTTCATTATTTCTTTACTCCTTTGGTATCACGGTTTCCCACATGCAGACGATGCAGGGCAACCGGCTTTCCTTTCACCTCGACCTCTTTCTCCTCACCTTCATGCAGCACATGAATACTTTTCAGTTCATCCCCGGCAGCCAGTTTCATGCCACGCACGCCAACCGCACCTTTCTTTTTCTGCGGAATTTGTGCACAGTCAATCCGAAGAAACATATCTTTCTTTGTTGCCATCACCAGTGTATCATTTTCTTCCAGCGGACATACCGTTAGTACTTCATCTTCCTCTCCCAGCTTTGTTGCCGCCGTTGTCTTTTTTGCGACCACAAATTCCATACCGTCCACAACTTTGATCATGGCATATTTTGTGCCAAATAACATCCGGTGCGAGCTGACATGTTCAAGACCTGCCAGATATACAACATTCTCTTCTTTACTGTCATAATTGCAGAGGTTGTCAATCGGTGTTCCTTTATCCCGGAATTTTCCATATGGAAGATCAAGCACTTTTAGCAGATGCATCTGTCCCTTGTCCGTAAAGATACAGATTTTATCCGTATTTTTGCACGTAAAGATATGCCTGTATTCCGCGTTTGCCGCCTCTTTATTTCTCTCATAGACAGAAGTATCCACAATCTTTGCATATCCGAAGCGGTCCATCAGAAAGACAACATCCTGCTCCTCGATCTTCTTTGCTGCAACTACAGCTTCTTTCAGATTGTCAATCACGGTTTTGCGCTCTTTGCCATAAGCTTTTTTAAACGCGGTCAGCTCTTTGATGATTACTTTTGCCATGGAAGAACGATGCTCTAAAATATCCTCGTATTTTGCAATATTTTCCAGTGTCTCATCATGTTCTTTCATCAATGCTTCAATTTCCAGACCGATCAGTTTATACAGACGCATTTCCAGAATGGCCTGTGCCTGACGATCCGTAAAATTTAACTGCTGTGCCATGATCTTTGAAGATGGATTCTTAAAGGTAATATGATCGGTATTTCCATCGGTCAGACAGGCTTTTGCATCTTTGATGTTACGGCTGCCGCGTAAAATCTCAATGATCAGATCAATGACATTGCAGGCACGGATCAATCCTTCCTGTATTTCTTTTTTATCCTGTTCTTTTGCCAGAAGGGTCTGATACTTTCTGGTTGCAATCTCATACTGGAATTTCACATGATGACGGATAATCGGCACTACTCCCATCGTCTCCGGTCTGCCATCCACTACTGCAAGCATATTGACACCGAAGGTATCCTCCAGCTTGGTTTTCTTGTACAGCAGATTTTCCAAAGCCTCGATATCTGCTCCCTTTTTCAGCTCCAGAACAATACGGATTCCCTCTTTGGAAGACTGGTTGGTAATATCGGTAATGTCACTCGTTGCCTTGGATTCTACCAGACCATATATGTCATTTAAAAACTTACCGATATTGGCTCCGATCATGGTATACGGAATCTCCGTGATTACCATGCGGTCTTTGCCACCTTTGCCCTTTTCGATCTCAATTTTGCCACGAATCTTGATCTTGCCGATGCCGGACTCATAGATTGCCGGCAGGTCATCCTTATTGGCAATGATGCCTCCGGTCGGGAAATCCGGCCCCGGAATATACTGCATCATCTCTGCGGTCGTGATATCCGGATTTTTCATATAGGCGATCACTCCGTCAATCACCTCGCCAAAATTATGCGGTGGAATGGAAGTTGCCATACCGACAGCAATTCCCTCCGCACCGTTGACTAAAAGGTTCGGCACCTTGACTGGTAAAACAACCGGTTCTTTTTCCGTCTCATCAAAATTCGGCATGAAATCTACAACATTTTTGTCCAGATCCGCCAGATACACTTCCTGTGTTACTTTCTGCAGACGTGCCTCTGTGTATCGCATGGCAGCAGCGCCATCCCCTTCTATGGAGCCGAAATTTCCATGTCCGTCTACCAGCGGCAGCCCTTTTTTGAAATCCTGTGCCATAACAACCAGCGCATCATAGATGGAAGAATCTCCATGCGGATGATATTTACCCATGGTATCTCCGACAATACGTGCACTCTTACGATACGGTTTGTCATAGCGGATTCCCAGTTCATACATATCGTAAAGGGTACGACGCTGCACCGGCTTTAATCCGTCACGGACATCCGGCAGCGCACGGGCAATGATGACACTCATCGCATAGTCAATATATGATTTTTGCATCAATTCCGAATACTCGGTACGAATGATACTCTGTTCCATTTTGTTTCTTCCTCACTCCCAGAAAATCTGATCAGATCTATACATCTAAGATCGCATCGTTTGCATGTTCATAAATAAAGGCCTTCCGCGGCGGCACATCCGTGCCCATCAGCATGGCGGTGACATCCGATGCCATACGGCCATCTTCAATCTCTACGCGCTTCATGACACGTGTCTGCGGATTTAACGTAGTCTCCCACAGCTGCTCCGCATCCATCTCTCCGAGACCTTTATAACGCTGCAACGTAAAACTTCCGGTATGTGTTTTCCGGTATTTTTCCAACGCTGCATCATCGTAAAGATATTCCTCTTTTCCTTTTGACGGAATCACTTTGTACAATGGTGGCATGGCCACATATACATGCCCCTCAAAAATCAGTTCCGGCATAAACCGGTAAAACAGTGTCAGAAGCAGTGTAGAAATATGTGCCCCGTCCACATCGGCATCTGCCATAATAATAATTTTGTCGTAGCGCAGTTTTTTGATATCGAAATCATTTCCGTATCCTTCCGAAAATCCGCAGCCGAATGCGTTAATCATCGTCTTAATTTCCGCATTGGCAAGCACCTTGTCGATACTTGCTTTCTCTACATTTAAGATCTTTCCGCGGATCGGCATAATCGCCTGATACATACGATTTCTCGCCATTTTTGCGGAACCGCCGGCAGAATCTCCCTCCACGATAAAAATCTCACACTTTGACGCGTCGCGGCTCTCACAATTGGACAATTTCCCATTCGAGTCAAAGGAAAACTTCTGCTTGGTCAACAGATTGGTTCTCGCCTTTTCCTCTGCTTTTCTTATCTTTGCCGCTTTTTCTGCACAGCCAATGACCGTCTTTAAGGTTTCTAAATTCTTGTCAAAAAATAATGGAACTTCATCACTTGTCACTTTCGCTGTCGCGCGGTTTGCATCCTGATTATCCAGCTTGGTCTTTGTCTGTCCCTCAAACCGTGGGTCCGGATGTTTGATGGAAATGACTGCTGTCATTCCGTTTCGCACATCTGTACCGTTAAAGTTTGCATCCTTTTCTTTTAAAATTCCAAGTTCTCTGGCATAAGAATTGATAATCGTCGTAAAAGCTGTCTTAAAGCCTGTCAGATGTGCCCCACCTTCGGAATTGTAGATATTATTACAAAATCCCATGATATTCTCATGGAACTCACTTGTATACTGGAAAGCAGCTTCTACCTCAATGCCTTCACTTTCTCCTTTAAAGTAAATAACATCGTGCAGTACCTCAAGATTGTTGTTGAGATCTTTGACAAATCCAACGATTCCATCCGGTTCATGAAACTCTATATGTTCCACTTCCGGTTTTCTGCGGTCCTCGTAAATAATCGTCAGTTTCGGATTCAGATAAGCCGTCTCATGCATCCGGCTTTTCACATCGTCTTCCCGGAATCTGGTCTTCTCAAAAATTTCTGGATCTGGAAGAAAATTGATCTTCGTTCCGGTCTTTTTGGTCTTTCCGATCTTTGGAAGAAGTCCATCTTCGAGCTCTACCACCGGATGTCCCTGTGCATAGCGATCATGATACACATATCCACCCTGACTGATTTCCACATCCATATACGTAGAAAGCGCATTCACTACAGAAGATCCGACTCCATGCAGTCCTCCACTTGTCTTATAAGCATTGTTATCGAATTTTCCTCCTGCGTGCAACGTAGAAAATACAACGCGGGCAGCCGATACTCCCTTCGCATGCATGCCAACCGGAATTCCACGTCCGTTGTCCTCTACCGTACAGGAACCATCTGCCTCAAGGGTGACCCAGATTTTATCGCAGGCACCCGCCAGATGCTCATCTACAGAATTATCGACAATCTCATAGATCAGATGATTGAGTCCTTTGGTCGTGGTACTTCCGATATACATTCCCGGACGTTTCCGGACTGCTTCGAGTCCTTCCAGTACCGATATACTGCTTGCATCATATCCTGACATGTTTCTTTCTCTCCTTACCGTCATCTATAATAATTACATTTGATCTTTCATATGAGCAATGACCATCACGGCAATGCGAAACGTCATCGCATCATCAAACGTACGGATATCCAGTCCGATTGCTTTTTCAATGCGCTCCAAACGATACACCAGCGTATTGCGGTGCACATACAATTGTCTCGCTGTTTCTGATATATTCAGATTATTTTCAAAGAATTTGTTGATGGTCGACATAGCCTCCTCATCCTCTAAGATGTCCGGAACTTTCTCCCCAAATACCTCTTTGATAAACATATTGCATAAACTCATCGGAAGCTGATAGATCAGACGCCCAATACCAAGTTTTCCGTAAGAAATAGTATCATACTTTGCATAAAAAACACGGCCGACTTCGAGTGCCATCCGCGCTTCCTGATACGATTCCGCAATTTCCGGCAGCTGTGTCACAACATTTCCATAGCCGACACGCACACGGATCATTGCTTCCATATGTAAATTATCTGCAAGACTGCCTGCAATTTTTGACAGACGATCTTCCATCTCCTCCTCTTTTATATGAGAAACATCTTTTACCAGTACAATACTGTGCTGATCCACGCAGGTCACAAAATCTTTTGAACGAATATCTGCCAGATTTTTTACCAGTTCCATCGCCACATCGTTATTTTTACTTCCTGTATCAATGACGAAAACAACACGCGGCACTTCCTGGATATGGTGCTTTTTGGCTTTTCCGTAAATATCTACAATCAGCATATTCCCCAGAAGGATATTCTGCATAAAATTATTGCGGTCAAACTGCTCCGCAAAACTCATAACCAGATTCCGGATCTGACAGACTGCCATCTGTGCGCATACAAGAAATGATTCCTCATTCACCAGACAGACTAATATGTATTCCGTTTCCCCTTCCACCATCACTTTGTATAAATGATAATCCTGATAGGTCTGTTTTTCAGCAAGCGATTCTGCGAAATCAACGACCACCTGCTGTTCTAACGCCTCTGGTAACGGCATGTCTTCCGTGTGTGCTACCAGCTTCCCCTTGGCTGTAAACAACGCCGTATCCATGCGGCTGATCTCTTTAATTTCGTTTAATGAATTCTGTAATTTCTGATTTGAAAGCATATACTCTCCTATTATTTGAAAGAACCCGGGTGTAAATACAAACACCCGGGCTCAAGATTTACAACTATATAATTTTAACGGACTAGTTGGTAATTGTCAATTCTGTTTCCTTGTCGAATACATGAATCTTATGAGGATCAAATGCAAGCTTGATATGATCGCCATAACGAGCAGGTGTATCAGAATCTACTCTTGCAGTCATGTTTGCACCAGCTACAGAGTAGTACAGTAATACTTCTGCACCAAGTAACTCGTATCCTGTTACATCAGACTCGATGACACAGTCACCATTCTTCTGGATCATCTCAGGATCATCAGAGATATCTTCTGGTCTGATACCTAATACAACAGTCTTTCCATTGTATCCGCCTTCTTCAAGCTTCTTAGCCTTGTAATCTGGAAGAACTACAGAGTAGTCACCAAATGTTAATGTAGCCTTGTCACCCTGGATAGAGCACTTTGCATCGATGAAGTTCATCTGTGGAGATCCGATGAATCCAGCTACGAATAAGTTGTTAGGCTCATTGTATAATTTCTGTGGAGAATCAACCTGCATGATAACACCATCTTTTAATACAACGATTCTGGTTCCAAGCGTCATAGCCTCTGTCTGATCATGTGTTACGTAGATGATTGTAGCACCTAATCTGTTATGTAAAGAAGCGATTTCAGATCTCATCTGTACACGAAGTTTTGCATCCAGGTTGGATAAAGGCTCATCCATAAGGAATACCTTAGGGTTACGAACGATTGCACGACCCATGGCAACACGCTGTCTCTGTCCACCGGAAAGAGCCTTTGGCTTACGATCCAGTAACTTCTCCAGATCAAGGATTCTTGCAGCTTCCTCAACCTTTGCCTTGATTTCATCCTTCGGAACTTTTCTTAACTTAAGACCGAATGCCATGTTATCAAATACTGTCATATGTGGATACAGAGCATAGTTCTGGAATACCATTGCGATATCACGATCCTTTGGCTCTACATCGTTCATTACCTTTCCATCGATGATCAGATCACCGGAAGAAATTTCCTCAAGACCTGCGATCATACGAAGTGTTGTAGATTTACCACATCCAGATGGTCCTACGAAGATGATAAACTCTTTATCTGCAACATCCAGATTGAAATCTTTTACTGCCTCAAATCCGTTTGGATATACTTTGCAAACATTTTTTAATGATAAACTTGCCATTTGAAAAAACCTCCTGATTTTTGCTTTTCGCTATTTTTTCTTTAGATGAAGTTTCTTTGAACTTCCTGATAACTGTATGATAACGGAATTCTTCTGAAATTACCACCGTCAATCCGTCCAAATATTTACATGGTTTCTTGGCGAAATAACGAACGAGGACATTGCCCACATTTTCTGTGTACAATGTCCCCGAAAATTACAATTTGGAATACCCAAATCCATTCACCATCGCCTCAATTTTCTGTCCCTGTTTGCACAACGGGCACTCCGTCACTGGATATGCCGCATATCCGGTAACATCATTTTCATCAAACAAAGTTTCCACTTCTACCCCGTCTACGGAATTGATTGTTCCAAACAAAGAAGCTACCCACTCGATCTCTCCTCCATAATACTGGATACATTCCAGTGCTCTGCGGATCGTCTCACCGGTTGTCGTAGTTGCCAGAAGAAGCACCACATGCTTTCCTTTGATCGCACCCTTGTTATTGTCACGGAACAGCATCTGGTTGTTGCTGTTGATCTCCGGAGAAATTACATACACCGTCTCATGCTGGTTGGTCGTTCCCATAATTCCACCGTTTTGGATTTCTTCTGTCAAAAACGTACCAACAACTTCTGTTCCATCCATACATACAATCGTATCCACGTATTTTGTCTTTGGAATTCTCGAATACAGTACATGTGCTGCCTGTTTTGCTTCCGCCACACGTGTCTTGATACTTGTCACATCCACATAATAATTAATGTGGGAATGACTCGTTGCAAAATGTCCGTGCATGGCATGCAGCGCCAGCATGTTGCTTTCTTTTGAATAAAATTTCATCATACGATCTTCCATAGTATAATCCTCCTTCTCCTGTTGCTGTTATTGTTATGATAATCCGGTACTGCCAAAGCCACCGCGATCTTTCCCCGTCAGATGTTCCACCTTTTCGAATACAATCTCCGGCTGATTTTCCACGATTCGAAACTGTGCAATGCGGTCATTTACGTGGATCACGGTATCCCTGGTTGCATAAACCGGCATCCGCCACATATCGTTGTCCCCGCAATAGGAACCATCTACAATTCCGACACTGTTTGTCTGGAGAATTCCCCAGTTTTTAAAGGTGGAACTGCGCGGCACAAGATGTGCCTCATATCCCTTTGGAAGTTCCATTGCCACGCCAAGCGGGATCAGTGCAAACTCTCCCGCTTTTAAAGTTACTTCTTCCGAAGCCCGCATATCAATCCAATCGGATTTTCCTTCAATGTAATCCAGCGGTTCGATTTTGTCTGTAAAATATTTAATCTTGATTTTCTGCATATCAGTTTTCCCACTTCAGATTCAGATGCTCCACACGTTTTTCGCGGACCATCAGATCCTTTACACCTTCCTTTGCCGGTTTGTCATCGAACAGTACTTTATTCACTTCTTCTATAATTGGAAGCTCCACATCATACTTTTTTGCCAGAGCAAGTGCTGCCTTGGCCGAATAAATTCCCTCTACGACCATTTTCACTTCGTCGGTAGCCTGCTTCATGGTATACCCCTGTCCGATCAGCATACCCGCCTTGCGGTTTCTGCTGTGACGGCTCTCACAGGTGACAATCAGGTCTCCGATACCGGTCAGTCCGCAGAGTGTCTCCACTTTTGCCCCCATCTTTACGGCAAGTCCCGCAATCTCTGCAATGCCGCGGGTAATCAGGGCCGCTTTGGTGTTATCCCCGTATCCGAGTCCGTCCGCCATTCCGGCAGCAAGTGCAATGACATTTTTTAAAGATCCGCCCAGTTCCATGCCAAGCATATCCGGGCTGGTATAAACACGGAACACTTCATTCATAAACAGATCCTGGATTTTTTTTGCAGTGCTTTCTGTTTTTGCTCCTGCCACAACGGTTGTCGGAAGTCCGATTCCAACCTCTTCCGCGTGGGACGGTCCGCACATGACAGCAACATCCGCACATGGAATCTCCTGCTCTGTCACATCGGAAATGGTCATCAGGGTATCTTCTTCAATTCCCTTTGCCACGCAGACAATGATCTGTCCTTCTGTCACATATCCTGCCATACTTTTTGCGGTGCTTCTTGTAAATACAGACGGTACCGCCAGAATCAGGAACTCCTTTCCAACGATTGCTTCTTTTAAATCTGTTGTAAACAGGACATCCTCCGGAAGCTTCACTCCCGGAAGTTTATCGATATGCTCATGCTCTCTGCGGAGCATGGCAACTTCCTCTTCCACAATCGACCATACCGTTACTTCATTTCCATTGGTACGAAGAAGCTTTGCCAGCGCAATGCCCCAGCTGCCAGCTCCGATCACTCCTACCTTTGCCATATCATTTATCTCCTTTTTTCGTTCCGAATTTGTTCTCTGTTCCGTTCATCAGACGAACAATATTCGCACGGTGTCTCCAAATCGCCATGCCGGTAAAACATGCACTCAGTATGTAAAACTCGATCCGGCTGGCTCCGCTGATTTTTAACCAGCCAAGCTGTCCGAAAATAATCGCCTGTACCAGATAGGCAGATACCAGAAATATGGAACCCACCGAAACATACCGGGTAATTCCCACAATAATCAGGAATCCAACGGCACAGCAGATTACTGCCGGAGGACAGACGGCAAGGATGACGCCTGTCGTACAGGCAATTCCCTTTCCGCCGCGGAACTGCAGATAACACGGAAAATTATGTCCTAAGACTGTTCCAAACCCGGCATACAGTTCCAGCACCTTTGTATCAGCCCCATACGTTCCGTGAAAAATCAGTTTTACAAGAAGTACGGCAAATACTGCTTTCAGAAGATCACCGGCAAATGTAATAATGCCGGCTTTCCATCCAAGCACCCGCAAAGAATTTGTCGTGCCTGCATTTCCGCTTCCCTGCTGACGGATATCAATTCCCTTACTTTTTCCATACAGATATCCGGTCTGAAACAGACCGAATCCATATCCGATCAGTAATGCAATGATTCTTGCAACGATCATCATAACTAGTCTTCCTTTCGCTCCCTCGTGATGAATTTAAGAGCCGTGCCACGGAATCCAAATGTATCGCGGATACGGTTCTCCAGATATCTGGTGTACGAAAAATGCATCAGATTTTTGTCATTGACAAATACGACAAATGTCGGCGGTTTGACCGCAACCTGTGTTACATAATAAATCTTGAGTCTTTTTCCTTTATCGGTCGGTGGCTGCTGCATGGCAACTGCTTCCGTCACGATTTCGTTTAAGACACCCGTTGCAACACGCATACTGTTGTTCTCAATGACAACATCGATCATTTCAAAAATCTTATTCAGACGCTGACCGGACTTTGCAGAAATAAACAAAATCTCTGCATACGGCATAAAGCTTAAGATCTGACGGATTTTCTCGGTATGTTTCTTCACCGTGTTGTTATCCTTTTCGATGGCATCCCATTTGTTAACCGCAATAATGATACCTTTTCCTCTGTCATGTGCAATTCCGGCAATCTTGGCATCCTGCTCGGTTACTCCTTCGGTAGCATCAATAACGATGATCACCACATCCGCGCGTTCCACAGCGGTAACTGCACGGATAATACTGTAGCGCTCAATCTCCTCTTTGATCTTGTTTTTGCGGCGAAGCCCCGCCGTATCAATAAATACATATTCTTTTCCGTTGTATTTAATGTCTGTATCGATGGCATCTCTGGTAGTTCCCGCAATATCCGATACGATTACACGGTCTTCCTGTGCCAGCTTGTTGATCAGGGATGATTTCCCGACATTCGGCTTTCCGATAATGGCTACCTTCGGTCTTTCATCCTCCGGCTGATTTTCCGATCCTTCCGGGAAATATTTCACCACTTCATCCAGCATATCTCCAAGTCCGAGCATGGAAGAAGCGGAAACCGGATACGGTTCTCCGATTCCGAGATTGTAAAATTCATACACATCCGGCATAAATTTTTCAAAACTGTCCACTTTATTTACCACCAGAACCACCGGCTTTTTGGATCTGCGCAGCATGTCCGCTACTTTTGCATCCGCATCCTGCAGTCCCTGACGCACATCCGTGATAAACATGATCACATCTGCCGTGGCAATCGCAATCTCTGCCTGTTCACGCATCTGGGAAAGGATCACATCCCCGCTGTCCGGTTCGATTCCACCGGTATCAATCAATGTAAAATTATAGTTCAGCCATGTGACATCCGCATAAATGCGGTCTCTTGTGACACCCGGAGTGTCTTTTACAATGGAGATTCTCTCTCCTGCCAATGTATTAAAAAGCGTAGATTTTCCGACATTCGGACGCCCGACAATGGCTACGACTGGTCTGCTCATTTTTTACCTCCAACAAAAAAATGGATGGCGTCCGAAAACGCCATCTTTATTTTACAATAAGCAGCGAAAGTTGTAAAGTCCCGCTGGTTTCATCCCTATGATGTTTTCTCTCCGGAACTTAAAAAATGAATTTCCGAAACATCGTCAATGACCCCGCATTCTATCAGGGTCTTTATGATATTGGTACAGTCTTTCCCGAAGCTGACATATGCTGATCCGCCATATGGTCTGGATGTTTCCACAGATTCGCCCATATTCGTGTAGTAATCATCGAGCCGGTCATATACATTTTTCCAGTCTGCAGATACGTGATAAAAATCCATGCCGAGACTCGCAGAAGAGTACTCCCCTGTTTCTTCTGGATCTTTCAGTGCATTCGTCAGATTGTACTTTTGCAGCTTCTGATCTGCGGCGTCTTCACAAATCGCCTGATACAGTTTTTTTGCAGTATCCGCATCAAAGTCACAATCCTTATAATTTTCCGATGATTCGTCTAATGTCAGGGTTCCGTTATTAAACTTTGAAATTTTGTCATAATCCGTTCCAAAGAGATATTCCATAAAATGATCTGCTTTATTTTCTTCTCCAAATAATACTTCTGAAAGCTTTTCATTTTCCTCTGTAATCTCATATGTACGCGAGAGCGTTTTTCCATTTTTCAGGTAGTAATAAAAAATGATCTGTGTACTGTCATCCGTTTTATTTTCCCTGTAAATTTCCGCATGACTTAAAATTTCTTTCTGTGCCTGACGTGCCACACGAACGCTGTCCCCTTTATATTCTACCGGATAATCAAGAGAAACTTCCACCCGGCTTACCTGATCTGCATCCGGGACATACTGTTCCAGATAGGTGGCATTTTTTGAGCATCCCCAGAAACTGCCCAGCACAAACAGCACAAATAACCCGCTCTCACAGAATCTCCGGCGGCAAAATACGCGAAATCCTTTTTCCACAAACATCTGTGCAATAAAAAAACTGACAAAACCAAATGCCACCACAAGAACAAGCAACATTGGTTTTTTTACATGCAGATGCACGGAATCTAAAAATTCTGCCGCAAAGACGCCTGCAAAATAACCGACTCCGGTTCCCACGCCCCAGCGGAACAATGGTTTGACCCAGTTAAAAGAAATCAGATCCCCTGCACTTTCAATCCTGCGTTTTTTATAACAGTAATAAGCAATCAGATAAATAACAACTGCTGCAGCCACATAGGCCGCAAGTACCCGCAGTCCCCGGTAGGACAACACTCCCGACATCAGGTCTGTTTCCTGGTTATAGGACTGCCGGAATACAAAACGCACATTGTTGTACAGATAATTCATCGGGGAGAGAATCCGCAAAATTAAAAATTCCGGCACAGTATTCATGCCAAGTCCATATCCCAGATATCCGATGACATAACGTGCACCGCTGGAAAATGCAAATGCCACATAATTAACTGCCAGAAAGTACACCGGAAGTGCAAACAGCTGTCCGGTAAACATGACACAAAAACACACCGTTGCATAAAGGAAAAAAGCAATTCCCATAACACTTAAAAACCACAATCCCAGAAACTGCACACTCGCAATACCTTGCAAAAGACAAAGAACCACCGTTACCAGAAAAACCAGTGCCTGCGGAATCAATAGAAAACAAAGGCCACTGATCATATTCGTCACATACAGTTCCCCCCTTGTAACCGGCAGTGCATGGATCATATACGCATTCTTCTGGGTAAACAGATAGCCAAACAACGCCATCCCACAGACGACTGCCATAATTGCAATTGCGGCCACATCCACTTCCAGACGCAGACTGTTGTACAATGCATAATCCCTGGCATAAGCAGTCATGTCCGTCTGTTGCTGCAGACGCGACCACAGCTGCCCCGGCACTTTTACCATCCCATATAACAGATAGCATACCCAGATCGGCCAGTACAGGGTCATATTTTTTTTAAAAACCGTACGGTTAAAAAAGGATGTCTTTGACTTCATAGCCCAAACCTCCCATTTCATAAATAAAAATTTCTTCCAGTGTAAGCGGCAGAATGTCCACAATAGCCAGATGGTCTCCCTCTGTCTGGATGGCTGCCGCAACCTCCCTGGGATTTCCCTTGACAATCATTGTATATACACGCCCGGAATTTGACATATGCAATACCTCAAATTCTTTTGGGAGTTTCGGCATACCGGTCTGGCATGCCACCTGGATTTTACTGATGTTTCCATGTAAATCAAACAGGGAACGCTCAATTATAACCTTTCCGTGATTCATAATGCCCACATGATCACAGACATCCTCTAGTTCGCGCAGATTATGGGAAGAAACCAGTACGGTCGTCCTGCGCTCTGCAACCTCAGACATCAGGATCGTCCAGATCTGTTTCCGCATAACCGGATCAAGGCCATCCAGCGGTTCATCCAGAATCAGAAGTTTCGGTCTGCAGCAGAGTGCCAGCCAGAATGCAACCTGTTTTTGCATTCCCTTGGACAGTCTGCGGATATTGCGTTTCATATCAATTCCCGGGAAAAACTCCTGCAGGCGATAAAACATCTTTTCGTCAAAGGACTCGTACATTCCCCGGAAATAACGCATCATTTCCAGTGTATCCGCCTGTAAAAAATAAAACGGCTCATCCGGTATATAAGCCATTTGAGCCTTTACCTGTTTATTTTCATATACCGGAGCCCCGTCAATAAAAATTTCTCCGGCATCCTGCCGGTATACACCTGTCAGATGACGGATCAGGGTTGATTTCCCCGCACCGTTTGGTCCCACAAGCCCATATATGTTTCCAGACGCCACATGCATATTTACCCCGTCGAGCGCACGGAAATCCCCAAATTTCTTTATCAGATTATTTACTTCAATCAAAGTCTTTGCTTCCTCCTGCCAGTTCCCACATACGTCCTGTCAATTCCTCTGTCCCTACCGACATATTCTGCAGTCTGATTACCACCGTGTCGAACTCCTGCAGCAGCTCTTTGCGGATCAGTTCCGCAATCTGCTTTTCCGATGCCGCCATCCGTTCGCCTTCCCTGTCACAGACATACCCTTCCTCTTCCAGCTCCTGATAAGCTTTCCTTACAGCATTGGGATTTATGGCAAATTTTGAAGCCAGTTCCCTCACTGACGGAAGTTTTTCTCCCTCCGGTATCGCATGCGTTATGATCATTTTTCGAATCCCGTCCGTGATCTGCTCATAGACCGGTTTGATATCTCTGCAATCTGGCTGCATCAAAGAGCATCCTCCTATCTTTCCTCAATACAGTCAGTGTACCATAAATCTTCCCCGAGTAATTTAACATCTTTGAAATACATTCTTAAGGATTTCTTAATTTGTTACACAAGTTTTAAAAATGCTCCCAGATTTCCACGTTTTCCATGGCTTGCCCTATGGGAAAACAGCAGATTCGGATTACAGCAGGTACAAAGATTCGTTACCGCCAGATGTTCCGGAAGGATTCCTGCATCCCGCAGCACAATCTCATTACTCTTCCACAGATCCAGCTGATATTTTCCACCGCCCTTTTCGATCAGGATCTCACACTCATGACCGGAAAACTCTTTTGCAAAGGCAGATGCCACATCTTCACTTACTTCATAACAGTCCTGACAGATGGACGGTCCAACGGCGGCAAGAATTTCTCCGGGGTCACTATGAAATTCCCTATGCATCACCTCGATGGTATGCTGCCCCATGCGTCCGACCGTTCCTCTCCACCCGGAATGGGAAAGTCCGATCGCATGGTGTATGGGATCTACAAAATAAAGCGGTACACAGTCAGCGTAAAAAGTTGCCAGAATCAGTCCCGGTTCATCCGTCACCAGCCCGTCCACATCCGTGTAAGGCCGCTCCTTTGTCACACCATAGCCCCCGCAGCTTCTATCCACCCGCCGGACATTCGTCGTATGGGTCTGATCCGAACAGACAATATCCGAAAGCGTTCCTCCCATTGCCTCTGCCACTCTGCGGTAGTTTTCCGTCACTGCCTGCGGATCATCTCCACGTGTAAAACTCAGATTCAGACTCTGGAACATTCCGGTGCTGCATCCACCCTCTCTGGTGGTAAAACAGTTCTTTACGCCCGTATGTGCCAAAAGAAGGGGAAAATACAAAAGCGGAAGCCCCTGTCCCTTTTTGCCCTGAAACTGTTCCAGTTCCAGTATATGCTCTTTATTTTTCCACTGAAAATCTTCTCTGTCCATGTCTGTCACCTCTGAAAATAAAATGCATTTGGGATGTGCCGGATACTTCCGTCCCCATAAATTCCAATCACATCAAAACGGCAGTCCATCTCCTGCCCTGCTGCATATCCTGCATAATGATAATTTGCAACCTTACAGATCTGGCGCTGCTTTCTCCGGTCTACCGCCTCTAACGGATCTCCGTAATCATTGCTGCTCCGGTATTTTACTTCAACGTATACAAGTACCCCGTCCTTTTGTGCAATAAGATCCACCTCTCCAAATGGTGTCCGGTAATTGCGTGCAAGAATTGTGTAATCATGTGTGCACAAATACCGGGCTGCCATGGTCTCATATTCTGTTCCAATTGTACGTTTATTCAAATTTTATTTAACCCCTGCCTGATCAATCTTTGCCTTCATACGATCCATATCATCCACAAAAACAAGAATCTCCGCAACCACCTCATACAGCTCCGGCGGAATCATGTCCCCGATCTGCAATTTGGAAAGAGTAGACGCAAGTTTATTGTCTTTGTAAGTCGGAACCTGACTCTCTTTTGCTTTTTCAATAATTTTTTCGGCTACCTGCCCCTTTCCGGTTGCCAGTATCTTTGGTGCTTTTTCGCCCGGCTCATAGGCAATCGCCACTGCCGTTTTCTCCGGTTCTTTCTTTTGTTTTAACTGCTCAAACGGAAAGGGTTTAAAATTATTATTTTCCATTTTATGCCCTCATATCAAAGGAATACCGGTGCAGCTGTGTCGCCGCCGGCTGATCCATCTTCAGAAAATCGTCCACAAAATTTACATGTTTTTCTTCATTTACCACGTCGATCTTACAGTGATATCCCTTTTTTTCCAGCCTCGCTTCCAGCACCGGATAATTTTTTTCCAGCAATGCATATGCAGTGTCATTGTCCAGATAAAAACGTGTACTTACTTCACGTCCTCTCATCCGGACCGAAACATCCGTACTTCCCAGATGATCCAGATCCAGATGCAAAAAAGCAGTCAGATCCTTTTCTCCCTGCGCCAGTGCCTTTTTGTTGGTATACACAAACAGTTCGCCACTTGCATGCTGCCCCGACATTTTGAGTGGAATCTGTGCGTATGTGTACATCTGGTTCACCTGATTCATAAATTCTACATTGCTGTGGATCTCTCCCGCCATCTGTGAGAAAGCGGTATGCTCCTGTCCCGCATTTTTGAGTGCTGACTCAATTTTTTCCATCTGACTGTTCAGACGTTCATACAGTCTGCCGACATAATCGCCCTCTTTGAGATCCCCTGGTTTCGCCATCCACTGCTGTTCTGCCGTATCCCGGACAAGTGCCTGGAATTCCCTGGAAGAAAACAGCTTTCCGAGATGTTCCCGTTCCAACGGCAACGGATCTTTGCACAGCTGCTGCAGATCCTTTAACACTTCTACTGTACCGCTATTTGCGTTATATGCACTCTGCGGCTTTCCGAGAATATCTCCGATCATCCGGTTTAAATGCTGCAGCTGTTCCTGTGAAAGTACAGCTCCCAGTGTATGTGGAGTCTGCGACATCTGCCCGGTATAAGTTGTTTTTCCGGAAACAGTTTCCATCGTTTCGGCTTCCTGCTGTCCGGCCACGCCTTTCTCCTCCGCTGCAGCCTGACCTTCCTGCTGCGACAAAATTTCCGGATGTTCCTGCACGGTTTCCGTGGCAGTCTCCGGTGCAGCTTCCGTCTGCATCTGCGTTTCTGCGGTATCTGTCTGCACGCTTTCATAATTCAGACCATCCAGGTTGTATGCCATATCCGGTTCCGGACTTTGTATCTGCTGCGGTACTTCTTCCAGCCCGTCTGTCAGAATCTGCAACAACTCATTTCCAAGCTGACGCATGGTCTCTGTCTTTACTGGTGTGCCTTCTGTTCCGGTCAGACTCTGCGGAAACTGCTCAATCAGTGCATCCAGTTCCCGTGTAATCGCCTGACTGTCATTCATATAATTTTCAAACTGGGAGGCATTTTCTACAGTAATCGGTATTCCAAGCTTTTGCATCTGTACCAGCGTCTGTACATCAATCCGCGGATTTGCATTGACCAGCCGTGCCATCTGCTGCAGACTCTCCCGGTCAATCGGCATCTGTTCTTCCATCATCCGGTCAACCATGGACAAATACTCCGGCTGTGCGGAAAGTCCCGCTGCGGAAAGCGCCTGCATCAGCGTATAATTTGCGCCTGCCCCGTCAATTGCAAACGGCCGGATGGCAATCTGCGTGCCATCGTTGGACTTTACCTGGAAAAACATGGATTCCCCTTCCATAAGGGAAATCTTTCCATCCAGCCGTGCCATCACCTGCTGCCCTCCGGAAAGAGAAAGCGTCACGCGGCCATTTTTAACGGAAGTGACCGTCCCCTCAAAAATATTTCCTTTTGTCAGAGACCGCAGAGAGGCCACAAGATTTTCCACACCTTTCGTCCCGGTCAGCGTCTCCGCACCTGATGAGATCGCCTGATGATACTGTTTTACCAAATCTGAAATCTGCATCCGAACAGCCCCCTTTGTGATTTTTGAATAATTATCTTATGATACAAAATTCTTAATAAAGGTTCTTCTGTGAATCGGTGTCGGTCCATACTTTTTGAGTGCTGCAATATGTTCCGCGCTTCCATATCCTTTATTGGAAGCAAAACCATACTCCGGATAAATCGAATCATAGTATACCATCATCCGGTCCCTGGTCACCTTGGCAATGATCGATGCCGCACCGATGGAAATGCTCTTTGCATCTCCCTTGATAATCGGTACCTGCGGAATTGTCACTTTCGGAATCGTCACTGCATCATTAAGCAGCAGATCCGGCTGCGGAGATAACTGTGCAATCGCCTGCCGCATTGCCTCATACGTTGCCTGCAGAATATTGATCTCATCAATCCTGTCCGGACCGATCGTGCCAAGTCCGGTTGCCACTGCCTGCTCCATGATGATATCATACAGTTCTTCTCTTTTTGCCGCTGAAAGTTTTTTGGAATCATTAATATATAAGATATCACAATCCTTCGGCAGAATCACAGCTCCTGCCACGACCGGTCCCGCAAGCGGTCCCCGTCCTACCTCATCGATCCCACAGATATATGTATATGTATCGTACTCTTTTTCATATTTCTTTAAATTTTCCGTGCGGATCATTTCCTTCTGTAGCTTATCCATGCGTTTTTTTGCGGTATCCACCAGTTTCTGCACACCGGTGCGGGAATCCGACGCATATTTTTCCACAAACGCCTCCAGTGCTTCCGTCGGTGTTGCTGTCAGTTCCTCTTTAATCGCATCAATTTTTTCAGCCATTTTCCTGCTCCTTTGGCCACTCCAGCGTAACTTTTCCGAGTTTTCCGCTCCGGAATTCATCAATCAGAAGTGCTGCCGCTTTGCTGTAATCGAGTTCCCCGCCTTTCGTGATACATTTCCTGTTTTCTGCAATCCCGCATAAAAGTTCGGTCTCCTTTTGTGTTTCTTCGACTTCATAACGTTCTGTCAGGATTCCCGGATACTGTGTTTTCAGGAAACGGATCAGCTCTACCGCAAGTTCATCCGTATTTAAGATCTCATCCCGGATGGAACCGATCAGCGCCAGACGAAGTCCAACTTTCTGATCCTCAAATTTCGGCCAGAGAATTCCCGGAGTATCCAAAAGCTCTACACTTTTGCTCAGACGTATCCACTGTTTTCCCTTCGTTACACCCGGCTTGTTTCCGGTCTTTGCACACGCTTTTCCCGCATACGAATTGATAAATGTGGATTTTCCGACATTCGGAATTCCAACAACCATGGCACGGACCGGCCGGTTTTTGATTCCGCGCTTACGGTCCCTCTCCATTTTTTCCTTACAGGCTTCCATAATAATATCGGTAATGGATTTCATTCCGTTTTTGCTTCGCGCGTCAAGGCTTACCACATAATATCCTTTTTTTTTGAAAAAAGCAGACCACTGCTCGGTTGCATTGCGGTCCGCCAGGTCCGCTTTATTCATTAAAATCAGACGATATTTGTTTTTCCCAAGTTCATCAATATCCGGATTTCTGCTGCTGAGCGGAATCCGGGCATCTACCAGTTCGATCACCAGATCTATCAGTTTGATGTCTTCCTGCATCTGTCGTTTTGCTTTGGTCATATGACCGGGATACCATTGAAAATTCATCTCTTTTTCCTCATTTCCTAAATCAGCCCGCTTAATCGATCAGTCCCATCTTTCCAAATCCCTTAAAATGGAACCACGCTTTTCCAATTATATAATCTTTTTTCACATTTCCGATATTTGCCATACGGCTGTCCTCACTGCTGTTTCGATTATCCCCGAGAACAAAATATTCGTCATCCCCAAGTTTCACTTCATCTGCTGCCACACCGGGATCTTCGATGGAAGCAGAAACAATATCTTCCTTGTAAAGTTCTCCATTAATATATACTTTCCCATTTTTGATCTGTACCGTATCCCCCGGACAGGCAATGACCCTCCGGACATAATAATGGGATTTTTCATTTCCATTCGGCAAAAAAACGACGACATCGCCCTGCTTTGGCGCGCGTACCATATAGACAAAGCGATTGACAAAAATCTGTTCCTCGCTCTGTAAGGTATCCTGCATGGCATTTCCCACAACTGTCGTCCGAAAACCAAAAGAACTGACCAGTGCATATGCAATGGCAATTACAATGGCACATTCTAATACCCAGGTCATAATTTCTTTAAACAGGGGCACATTAAACTTTTTTCTTCTTCTGCTGAAATTCAGTCCGCTTCTTCTTTTCACTTTTCCACCTCTTTAATTCAAGTTAGAAAAAAGGGATGCCGCATTCTGTGGCATCCCTTCCATGAAGCAAATTATTTTACTAACTCTTTTACCTTTGCAGCTTTGCCGACACGGTCTCTTAAGTAGTAAAGTTTTGCACGACGTACTTTACCTTTACGAACGATCTCTACCTTCTCAACGTTTGGAGAATGTAAAGGCCATGTCTTCTCAACACCTACACCGTTTGAAATCTTTCTTACAGTGAAAGTGGTACGGTTGCTTCCACCCTGCTTCTTAATAACAGTTCCTTCGAATACCTGAATACGCTCACGGTTTCCCTCTTTGATCTTTCCGTATACCTTTACAGTATCACCTACGGAAAACTGTGGTGCTTCAGCCTTTAACTGCTCTGCCTCAATGTTCTTGATAATTTCACTCGCGTTCATTTTGTGACCTCCTGATTATTTTGACGTTCTTAAACTCCATCTATCGGTGCCAGAGGACCGTCACTTCTATTCACATTTGTAACTATCCGTTCCGTAATATTACCGAATAATTACACCGCAACAATTATAAACTTTAGCATACTCATTCCGAAAAATCAAGTCCTTTTTCATCATTTTTCGCACATCCAGAAAATTTTGTCACGCGACAGGCAAAATCCCTCTTTTTCCTGCAATCCCTTGGATTTTTCGTTGTCCGTGATAATCTGTGCAAACGGAATTTTTCCCTGTTCGAGCATACAGTTTGCTGCATACGTTTCGAGCGTCATGGCAATGTGTCTGCGCTGGAATTTTGGTGCTACCATAAGCATTCCGATACTTCCCTCACAATGCTGCCCGATAAATCCGGCAAGCTTTTCGTCATAAAAAGCCCCCACAAGCATACCATCCTGTATCCTCGACCGCAGGTAGTCCTCATCACAGCAGCCGTGATAAAAGGAAATCACCTGTGGAAAATCTTCTCTTTGTAATCTGCGCATCGACAATCCATCCTCACGCGTCAGATCCGGCCGGTATAACCCGCGCACCGGAAGCTTTTCATGTCTGGTGTACACAGCCTGATAACATTCGCACTCCTGATTAAGTCCGTATCTCTTTTGAAAATAAGGAATCATTTCCTCCTGATGCAAAACCGCCAGCGGTATTTTTTCAACCGGAAGCGTCCATGTACGGATATCCGGAAGTCTTGACGGATCCACACATGCATGAAAATAGATCTCGTATTCCATATCTTTGAGCAATATCTGTCCCTGCCCGAAATACAACAGTTGTGCGCGTCCACGATTGATCAGTTCAATCATATCGATGTGCAACAGTTTCTGTTTCATAAGCAGTTGTCTGCATTCCTGCAGCCGCACATAGCGGGCATACAGATCCGGCCTGCGTTCCTTTGTACGCAGGATGGACTGTTCCTTTTTCCATGCATCTATGTGTTTCTGGTTTCCGGAAAGCAGCACCTCCGGCACCTTTTTCCCGTGCCACACATCCGGTCTGGAATATTGCGGATGTTCCAAAAGCTCTCCGTGGAAAGATTCGGTCAGGGCCGACTGTTCATTTCCAAGCACTCCCGGAACCAGGCGTGCCACTGCATCGACAATCACCATGGCTGCCAGCTCACCGCCCGTCAGTACATAATCACCGATGGAAATGTAATCTGTGACCACTTCCTCAAGCACGCGCTCATCAATGCCCTCGTAATGCCCGCATAACAAAAGCAGCTCATCCTGTGCCGCCAGTTCCCGTGCTTTTGCCTGTGTAAAAGGAATTCCCTGCGGGGTTACATAAATCACCCGCTTTTTCTTATTCTGCGGTATCTTTTCCATAACACTCTGACATGCATCATATACCGGCTGTGCCTGCATGAGCATCCCTGCACCGCCGCCGTAAGGATAATCATCCACCCTGCCATGCTTATCCTGCGTATAATCACGAATATTCACCGCATCAATATCTATTTTTTTCTGTTGTACGGCTCTCCCTGTGATGCTTGTCATAAGCCCCTGCATCACCATATCCGGAAAAAGTGTCAAAACATGAAACTTCATTGTCCACCCTCCGTTTAACGCAGTCCCGGCAGCAGATGTACTTCCATCTGTCCCGCAGCCACATCCACGTTCTGGATACACGCATGAATTGCCGGAATGAGCAGATCTTTTGCGCCGTCTTTACTCACAACATAGACATCATTGGCACCGGTCTGCAATACATCGGAGATTGTTCCAAGTTCTTCTCCTTCATCCGAAACCACCTGTATTCCGATCAGATCTGCAATAAAATACTCGTCTTTTCCTAATTCCACTGCATTTTCCCTGGTAACAAGCAGCTTTGCCTGCCGCATTCTCTCCACGTCATTTCTATCATCTATCCCCTTGAATTTCAGGATCACCATATTTTTAAAGAACTTAACACCTTCGATTTCAAGTTCTCTGGTTCCCCGACCCTGATCAAGGAGGACTGTTTTCAAATTTTTAAACCGGGCATTATCATCCGTGGTAGGAAACACTTTCACCTCTCCACGTACCCCGTGAGGAGCCGTAATCACTCCCACCTGAAATAAATCTTCCATAAAATCTCCTATTGTGCAGATTCTCTCATGAATTTGTTTCATAGAAAAACAAGCACCTCGCAACTGCGGGGTGCTTAATGCGGTATATCCTACCGTTATGTTATTGCATGATTTCCACAATAACTTTTTTGTCTTCTTTGGATGCCGCTGCTTTCACAACCGCACGGATTGCTTTTGCAATGCGTCCCTGCTTTCCGATTACTTTGCCCATATCGGACTGTGCAACCCTAAGTTCCAGCAGAGTTCCTTTTTCATTCTCAGACTCCGTCACAACAACTTCATCCGGGAAATCAACGAGTGACTTTGCAATTACTTCAACTAATTCTTTCATTAATTACATCCACCCTTCGGAATTATTTCTCGATACCAGCTGCCTTGAAGATTCTGTTAACGGTCTCTGTTGGCTGTGCGCCTGTAGATAACCACTTCTTAGCCAGCTCAGCATCTACGTGATACTCGCTAGGATCCTTTGTTGGATCATATGTTCCGATCTCTTCGATGCATCTTCCGTCTCTTGGTGAGCGGGAATCTGCAACTACGATTCTATAGAAAGGAGCCTTCTTCTGTCCCATTCTTCTTAATCTGATCTTTACTGCCATGATTTCACCTCCTCATAGGTTTTGTTTTTTATTTAAAAGGGAAGTCCTTTGAACATTCCTCTTTTACCACGTTTGCCGCCCATCATGCCGGGCATCTGTTTCATCATTTTCTTTGTCTGCTCAAACTGCTTGACCAGACGGTTGACTTCTGCCACCTGTACACCCGCACCTCTTGCAATGCGGTTCTTTCTGCTTGGATTGAGCAGATTCGGATTTTTACGTTCCTGCGGTGTCATGGAACGAATAATTGCCTCTATTCTCCGCATGTTTTTCTCCGCTTCGTCCGTATCAATCTCCGGCATCTTTCCACCGCCGAGTCCAAGTCCCGGCATCATGCCCATCAGACTGGACAAACCGCCCATCTTTTTCATCTGACTCATGGACTCTAAATACATTTCAAAGTCAAATTCATTCTTGCGCATCTTCTGCTCAAGTTCTTTGGCTTTTTCCTCGTCAAGATTCTCCTGTGCTTTCTCAATCATGGTAAGCACATCACCCATACCAAGGATTCGGGATGCCATACGATCCGGATAAAACTGTTCCAGATCCGAAAGTTTCTCCCCCATACCTGCGTACAGAATCGGTTTTCCTGTCACTGCGCGGATGGAAAGAGCTGCACCGCCCCTGGTATCTCCATCGAGCTTTGTCAGAACAACACCATCGATTCCTATCTTGTCATTAAATGTCGAAGCAACATTTACCGCATCCTGACCGGTCATTGCATCAACAACGAGAATGGTCTGGAATACATCCACCGCTTCTTTGATCTCCACAAGCTCATCCATCATCTCTTCATCGACATGCAGACGACCTGCCGTATCAATGATCAGAACATTGCAGTCTTCTTTCTTTGCATGTTCCACGGCTGCTTTGGCGATATCCGCAGGTTTGTTTTTATTTCCCATGGAAAATACTTCCACGCCCTGCTTTTCTCCATTGATCTGCAACTGTTCGATTGCAGCCGGACGATACACATCACAGGCTGCCAGCAGTGTCTTTTTCCCTTTGGTCTTTAATTTGCCTGCGATCTTTGCCGTGGTAGTTGTTTTACCGGCACCCTGCAGACCTACCATCATAATGACGGTCAGTTCTTTTCCCGGCCGGAACGCAATCTCGGTTGTCTCGGAGCCCATGAGCTTAACCATCTCTTCGTTTACGATCTTGATGACCATCTGTCCCGGATTGAGACCGCTCATCACATCCTGTCCGATTGCCCGTTCCTGCACATCTTTTACAAACTTCTTGACCACACGGAAATTTACATCTGCCTCAAGCAGTGCCATCTTGACTTCTTTCAGTGCTGTCTTGACATCGTCCTCTGTCAGTCTGCCCTTGCTGCGAAGATTCTTAAATACATTCTGCAATTTTTCAGAAAGACTGTCAAATGCCATACTACAGCTCCTCCAAAATCTGATTTGAAATCGTTGCGATCTGTTCTACGATCTGTTCATCTTTTGTTTGATGAAACTGTTCTGCCAGTCTGTGAATTTCCTCCACATCCTGCTTCACAGATAAGAACTTCTCTACCAGATGAAGTTTCTTTTCATAATCCGAAAGCTTCTTTCCACAGCGTTTGATCATATCTGCCACGCCCTGTCTGGTAATCCCCTCCTCCCCGGCAATCTCACCGAGAGAAAGATCATTGAACACGAAGTCCTCATAGATCCGGCGCTGATGTTCATTCAGTAACTCGCCATAAAAATCATATAAATAAGCCTGTTGTAACTTTTCTTCCACATCAATCACCTTGGATACTTTACCATAAAGAAAACAAGGTGTCAAGTATTTTTTCTTGACACCTTGTAATTTATTTTTAAATCATGGTTCTTACGATCTTTGGCTTATATCCGGCCTTTTCCAGCGCCTTGATAATCCGCTTCTTGTGATCGGTACCAAAACACTCCAATGTAATCCGAAGTTCAACTGCGGCATTCCGGTTCGTGGAAACAAACTGATTGTGTTCGAGTTTGATGACATTTCCCTGCTCTTTTGCCAGTGTCTCGGAAACTTTCGCCAATTCTCCCGGCTTATCCGGAAGCAATACCGAAACGGTAAAGATACGGTCACGGAAAATCAGCCCCTGCTGTACCACAGAGGACATCGTAATCACATCCATGTTTCCACCGCTTAAGATGGATACCACACGCTTGTCCTTGACATTTAAATGCTTTAATGCAGCTACTGTAAGCAGTCCGGAATTTTCTACAATCATCTTGTGGTTTTCCACCATATCCAGAAAGCTTACGATCAGTTCATCATCCGTTACCGTGATAATGTCATCCAGATTTTTCTGGATATATGGGAAAATTTTGCTTCCCGGTGTCTTTACGGCAGTACCGTCGGCGATTGTATTTACTGTCGGAAGCGTTGTCACTTTTCCGGCTGCAAATGAAGCCTGCATACAGTTTGCACCAGCCGGCTCCACACCGATCACCTTAATCTTTGGATTGAGCAGCTTTGCAAGTGTGGATACGCCTGTTGCCAGTCCGCCTCCCCCAATCGGAACAAGAATGTACTCTACCAGCGGAAGTTCCTTAAAGATCTCCATTGCAATGGTTCCCTGACCGGTTGCCACTGCCAGATCATCGAACGGATGAATAAAGGTATATCCTTTTTTTTCTGCCAGCTCCAGTGCATGTGCACATGCCTCATCATATACATCTCCGTACAACACAACTTCCGCACCGTAACTCTTGGTACGATTCACCTTGATCAGAGGCGTGGTGGTTGGCATTACAATTACCGCCTTACAGCCGTAGCACTTTGCGGCATATGCCACTCCCTGCGCATGGTTTCCGGCAGATGCTGTAATCAGTCCTCTCTGACGTTCTTCCTCTGAGAGCGTGCTGATTTTATAATAAGCACCTCTTACTTTGTATGCACCGGTAAACTGCATATTCTCCGGCTTTAAATATACTTTATTGCCTGTCTGGTCACTTAAGTAATCACTGTATACAAGTTTTGTCTCCAGAGTAACCTCTTTTACTTTTTCACTTGCTTCTTCAAATTTATCTAGCGTCAGCATCTTCATCGTTGTCCTCCTTATTTTTTACGTCAAACAATGCATTCACAAATTCATCCGGGTCAAATTTCTGGAGGTCATCAATGGTCTCTCCCACGCCGATATATTTGACCGGCACTCCAAGTTCCGCCTGAATTGCCACCGCAATTCCTCCCTTGGCTGTTCCATCCATCTTTGTCAGCACAATTCCGGAAATCTTTGCCACATCGGAAAATTCCTTTGCCTGAACCAGCGCATTCTGTCCGGTTGTCGCATCCAGCACAACCAGCGTCTCCCGATACGCCTGTGGATACTCTTTTTCGAGAATCTTGTTAATTTTTCCAAGCTCATTCATCAGATTTTTCTTGTTGTGCAGACGTCCTGCCGTATCGACCAGAAGCACATCTGCATTTCTGGCCTTTGCTGCAGCCGTTGCATCATAAACCACAGATCCCGGATCTGCGCCTTCCGTTCCGCCAATCATGTCAACTCCCGAACGGTCCGCCCACTCTTTGAGCTGATCTCCTGCTGCTGCACGGAAAGTATCCGCACCGGCAATCACAACCTTTTTTCCCTGCTCCTTCAGTTTACCTGCAAGTTTTCCGACGGTTGTGGTCTTTCCCACACCATTGACTCCGATCACAAGGACAACGGATGTCTCTTCTTCAAAGCGGTATGCCGTCTCACCGACCTGCATCTGCTGTTTGATGCTGTCGATCAGAAGCTGTTTGCATTCTGCAGGCTCTTTCACATGGTTTGCCTTTACTTTTTCACGCAGATCATCCAGAATCGCCTCGGTAGCCTTAACGCCCAGATCACCCATAATCAGAATTTCTTCCAGTTCCTCGTAAAATTCATCATCAATTTTAGAAAAACCGTGAAATACCGAATCAATTCCGGATACAATATTATCTCTTGTCTTGGTCAGTCCTTCGACAAGCCGGCTGAAAAAACCTTTCTTTTCTCCCATATCAGTTTCCTTTCTTATCGCTTCTTTCTTTTTACATAATCAATCAGTTCAAATCATGTTCAATCAGATCTACCGACACAAGTGTCGATACACCTTTTTCCTGCATGGTAATTCCATACAACCGGTCCGCTGCTGTCATTGTACCACGCCTGTGTGTAATAACAATAAACTGTGTATTTTTTGTCAGCTTATTTAAGTAACTTGCAAACCTTGAGACGTTAGAATCATCAAGTGCTGCTTCAATCTCATCCAGAAGACAAAACGGCGAAGGTTTCAGCGCCTGAATCGCAAACAACAGTGCAATTGCTGTCAGCGCTTTTTCACCACCGGACATCTGCATCATATTCTGCAGCTTCTTTCCCGGCGGCTGCGCGATGATGCGGATGCCACATTCGAGAATATCCTCATCCTCCACCAGTTCCAAAGCTCCATGTCCGCCACCGAACAGGTGCTTGAATGATGCATTGAATTCTTTCTGGATTTCCGCAAACTTTTCCAGAAACTGTTTTCTCATGCCGCTGTCGAGATCTTCTATGATGCCGAGCAGCGTCTGCTCTGCCTCAACCAGATCATCATGCTGCCCTTTCAGGAACGTATAACGTTCCGAAACTTCTTTGTATTCTTCAATGGCATTGACGTTGACTGTTCCCAGCTTCCGGATCTCATCCTTTACTGCTGCGATCAGTTTCTTTAAAGCAAGCGGATCTTCGTATTCACTGTTTCTTAATTCTGCTGCCGCATGCGGTGTCAGTTCATATTCTTCCCACAGATAATTTGTCTGTTGTTCTGCAGATTCATTCAGCTTTTCCCGCTGGTTGTTCAGACGGAACACTTCTTTATCCAATCCGTTACACCGCTCGGAAATTTCCTCCTGTTTCCGGAAAAATCCCCGGTATTCCGCAGACATCTGTTCTTTTTGTTCTACGCTTTCACGAAGTTTCTGTTCCAGTTGCCCATGGGAATCCGAAGAAGCAAGGATCGTCTTTTGGATTTCTGCAATGTCGTGCTGTTTCTTTTCCACATCTTCTTTGGAATTTTTCGCATTCTCCAGAAGCCCGGTCTTTTCCGTCTCAAATTTTTCCAGATCTCCATTGATACGTTCCACGTTTGTCTGGGCAAATTCTACTTTCTGCCGGATATTCGCTTCCTCAAGCTGAATTCTGGAAAGTTCCGATTCCGCTTTATTTTCCAGTTCTTTCTGTTCTTCAACCGTCTTCTGAAACGCTTCATTTGCATGCTGGATTTCCGTTTCCCGTTGTCTGGAATGTTCCAGTTCCTCCTTAATGCCTGTCTGATCTGCACGGATTTCTTCTACCTGCCGTTCCATCTGCTGCCGTTCCTTCATGAGACTTGAAAATACTTCTTCACTCTCATTTTTCTGCTGCATTGCACGATCCACATTGATCTTTGCAGTATTCTGACGAATAAATTCTTTCTGCAGGGTTTCTTTCACCTGTTCCAGCTCTTCCTCATTCAGCTCAATGGCCGTAAGAAGATCCTCCCTGCGGTTTTTTATCTGCGCAATCTCCTGAAGCAGACGATTCGTTTTCGTTTCCAGTTCCTCCACTTCGCGGCGTCTTGCCAGCAGATTGGATGAATTTTTAAATGCTCCACCCGTCATGGAACCACCGGGGCTTAAATATTCTCCCTCGAGAGTTACAATATGTAAACTGTAATGATTCTTCTTTGCAAGTGCAATCGCATGATCAATCGAATCTGCCACAAGCACACGCCCCAGCAGATACGCCGCCACTTCCTCATACTTTTGCTCACACTTTACCAGCTGACTAGCAATTCCAATGACTCCGGGCTCCTTCAGTGCTGCTTCATTCTTCGGATTTTTTCTTGCGCTTACACTGGTCAGCGGAAGAAATGTTGCACGTCCGAAACGGTTCTGCTTCAGAAATGCAATCATTTTCTTTGCCGTTGCTTCATCTTCCGTCACAATATTCTGAATGTTTCCACCCAGAGCGGTCTCAATCGCAATCTCATATTTCTTATCCACCTGAATCAGATCTGACACAACCCCGAGTAATCCCGGATTATGTTCTTTCTGTTCCATCACTTTGCGGATACTGTTTCCGTATCCGTCATAGCGCTCCGCAATATTTTTAAGCGACTCCAGACGAGACTGCTGCCTGTGAAATTCGTTTTGCTTTTCTTCCAGTGCACGGTCATTTTCCTTTGCCTTTGTTCTCCATTCTTTTTCCTTTGCACTTAATTCTTTTTCCTGCTCCGAAAGTTTTCGGATATGCGCACTGACCTCTTCGAGATCTTTTTTGCAGTCTGCAAGAACCGAATCCAGATCCGTTTCCTGCGTTTTTCTGTCCAGCAGACGCTTTCCAAGCTCTGCTTTTCGTATATTGATCTGCTCCACCATGGTATCGGAACGCTGCTGTTTGGCCTGAATATCTGCTCTGCGGTTTAACAGCGCAAACAATTCTTTCTGCCCCTGTTCCATTCCCTCATTACAGGATGCAATCTGTTTCTGTATCTCTGCCAGTGTCTGTGCTGCTTCTTCCTGTCGTTTCCGTACCTGTGCAAGCTGTTCATCACCGGAATGTTTTTCTTTCTCGTAGGAAGCTTTTGCCTCCTCCTTTTCCTTCTGTTCCCGCGCAATGGCATCCAGACGGCTCTGCAGATGTTCATCTGTCATCTCTGCCGTATGGATCTGCTCTGCCAGTATCTGGATCTGGCTTTCGAGTTTTTCCTTCATCACAGACGTATTGCTGATATTTTCCCGGATTGCATTGATCTTTTCGTCCATTTCCGTGATGCTTTCGCCCAAACGGTCATATTCCTGGCGGATCTTTTCCCTTGCATCCGTGCTTTCTTTCAGCTGTTCATCTGCAATTTTGAATTTTTCCTCTACTTCACGCTGCTCGGATGCGATTCTCTCTGTTTCCATGAGAAACATGTTGACATCATAATCTTTCAGCTCATTCTTCTTTTTTAAATAGGTTTTTGCCTTTTCCGACTGCAGCTGTAACGGTTCCACCTGGCGTTCCAGTTCCGACAAAATATCGTTTACACGAATCAGGTTATCTCTCTCATTTTCCAACTTTTTTTGCGCAGTCGCTTTTCGTTTTTTGAACTTTACTATTCCTGCCGCCTCATCAAAAAGTTCGCGCCGTTCTTCCGGTTTTCCGCTTAAGATCCGGTCAATCTGTCCCTGTCCAATGATCGAATATCCTTCTTTTCCGATACCGGTATCATAAAACAATTCAGAAACTTCTTTCAGTCGGCACGGACTGCCATTGATCAGATATTCACTCTCTCCGGAACGATACAGACGTCTGGCAACGGTGACTTCCTCATAGTCGATTGCCAGTTTATGGTCAGAATTATCCAGTGTAATCGCTACATACGCATAGCTGAGCGGTTTCCGGTTCTCCGTACCCGCAAAAATAACATCCTGCATGGAAGACCCACGCAGCTGCTTGACCGACTGCTCTCCAAGTACCCAGCGCACCGCATCCGCAACGTTACTTTTTCCACTTCCGTTCGGTCCTACAATGCCCGTGATTCCCTGGTGGAATTCAAATACAATTTTGTTTGCAAATGATTTAAATCCCTGCACCTCAATACTTTTTAAATACATGTACTATCCCCTTTGCTGATTTTTAAGCATCAGAAGTGCCTGATATGCAGCCTCCTGTTCCGCCGCTTTTTTGGTATGTCCGGTTCCACTGCCAATGACACGCTCTCCAATACATGCACGAACCGTAAAACTCTTATTATGATCCGGACCGGACTCATCAGTCAGCACATAAGTAAGCTGTTCATGTTCTCCCTGCACAACCTCCTGCAGGATAGTCTTGCTATCATAAAAGAGCTGTTTGTGTTCAATATCTGTCAGAATATATTTATGAATAAACTCTTTTGCATTAGCAAAACCACCATCCAAATAAATTGCCCCGATCACAGCTTCGAGTGCATCAGACAAAATAGATTTGCGACCTCTTCCTCCGGTCTGGTCTTCTCCTTTCCCGAGTAAAAGATACTCTCCTAAAGCAATATCCTTGGTACAGAGTGCCAGTGTCGGCTCACAGACAATGCTTGCACGAAGTTTTGTCAGTTCTCCTTCCGGCTTGTCCGGGTATTCTTTGTACAAAAATTCACTGGAAATAATCTCAAGCACGGCATCGCCCAAAAACTCCAGTCTCTCATTGTCCGAATGTTTCTTTAAGTGCTTCTCATTGGCAAATGAACTATGCGTCAGTGCCTGACGAAGCAATTTCTCATCATGAAAGTGATATCCGATCACTTCCTGAAATTTTTTAATATCTGTCACTTCTTTCCCCTTTCTGAAATAAAGGAGTCCGCCACCGGACTCCTTTCGTATCTGTGTTTAGTTTTCGTTCATTGCAGCTTTGATCTGTTCTACCGCATCTCCTACCGTAACAATCTTTTCTGCCTGCTCGTTTGGAATCTCAATATCAAATTCTTCCTCAAGTCCCATAATGATCTGGAATACATCCAGGGAATCCGCTCCCAGATCATCGATGAATGTGGTATCCATCGTAATCTCATTTTCATCCACGTTTAATACGTCCACAATAATCTTCTTTAATTTTTCGAATTCCATAATACTTCATTTCCTTTCTTATTCTTCTTCATTATTTTTGGAATCTACAATTCTTTCTTTGATAATTTCGTTAATATTCTCTTCACGGAATGTCACACACTGGTAAATGGAATTGGTAATTTCCTTTGCCTTGGAACTTCCATGGGTCTTTACCACAAGGCCATTCAGTCCCAGAAGCGGTGCTCCGCCATACTGGCTCGCGTCAAATGCTTTGAGTGTCTTCTTCAGTGACGGCAATGCCAGTGCCGCACCGATCTTGCTCTTTAAATTGCTCATCAGTCCCGCCTTGATCACACCGATCAATGTTGAACTGAGACCTTCATATAATTTTAAAATGACATTTCCGACAAATGCCTCGCACACAATGACATCTGCTCCACCGTGTGGAATCTCTCTTGCCTCAATACTTCCGACAAAATTGATATCTTCACATTCTTTTAACAATGGAAATGTTTCTTTTACCAGGGCATTTCCCTTTTCCTCTTCCGCACCAATATTTACAATCGCCACTCTCGGATTCTTAATCCCCACAACGTTTTCCATATAAACGGAACCCATCTTTGCAAACTGTAATAAATGTTCCGGCCGTGCGTCTACATTTGCGCCACAGTCGATCAACAGTGAAATTCCGGTTTCTGTCGGAATGATCGGTGCCAGCGGTGGGCGTTTGATTCCACGGATGCGTCCGACAATCGTTTGTCCGCCAACCAGAACCGCTCCGGAACTTCCTGCGGAAACAAATGCATCCGCTTCTCTTTGTTTTACCATATTCATACCTACAACGAGGGATGACTGTTTTTTCTTTCGAATTGCCTGAACGGGTGGCTCTGCCATCTCAATTACTTCAGGCGCATCCACAACCTCAATACGCTCCTGCGGATATAGATACTTCTGCAATTCTTCCCTTACCACATCTTCCTGTCCAACCAGAAAAACTTTGATATCTTCACGGGAAGAGACCGCATCAACTGCTCCCTTAACAATTTCTGCCGGTGCATTATCACCGCCCATTGCATCAAGAGCTACTTTCGTGATTGTCTGCATGGTCTGTTCCTCCTTATGCATCTACTAGAAAATATACTATATATCATTCCATAAATCAACGATAAATTGGCTCTTTCAGACACAAAAAAATCAAGAGTCAGCAAAACCGCCAACTCTTGATTTTTAAAGACCTATCCTTATTAGTCCTGCGCGATAATCTCTTTTTTGTTATAAGATCCGCAGTTCTTGCATACACGGTGTGGCATCATTAATTCGCCGCACTTGCTGCACTTTACTAAGGTCGGAGCAGACATTTTCCAGTTTGCTCTTCTCTTATCTCTTCTTCCCTTAGAAGATTTATTCTTTGGACAAATTGACATTTGTTTACACCTCCTTAAACCTGTTAAATATATCTTGGATTGCTGCCATTCTTGGATCAAGTTCTGTTCTCTGGCAACTGCAGGCTCCCTTATTCAAGTTCATCCCGCAGACTTTACAAATTCCTTTGCAATCGTCCTTGCACAGAACTCTCATTGGCCAGTTCACCAAAATCTCGGCGTAGACAAGTTTATCTACATCCAGTTCAAACCCAATCAGGTAATCCGGTTCCTCCATCTCTTCATCGACAAGCCCCTCTTCCCGAACAGTGAGTTTCTTATCTATGTCAAAACGGATCGGCGTCCGAACTTCTTCAAGACACCGCGCACACGGAATCATCACATCAATATCAACCGTACCCTTAACGAATACCGCTGCATTCTCCTCATTACGGATCTGCAATGTCACCGGCGCTTTGCGAACAATAGGAAAATCTCCCAAGCGGGAACGAAAGGAAGTGAGCGAGATGTCCGCCTCCTGTGTCAATTCCTTGTTTATGGATTTTGTAATGATTGAAAGATCAATTTTCACACTATTCTCCTATTCACACCTAAACAATTATACATAGGGTGTCCTGCTTTGTCAACTAATTTTTACAAATTATCAACAAATTTATCAACATTTATTTTACCAGTGCTACGGTCTCACGACAGATTGCAAGCTCCTCGTTGGTCGGAATGACACATACGGTAACTTTTGAATCCGGTGTGGAAATAATTTTCTCCACGCCACGCACATCGTTTGCCTTCTTATCAAGCTTGATTCCCAGATATCCCAGATAAGAAACGATCTTTTCACGAATGAAAGAAGTATTCTCTCCGATACCTGCAGTAAATGCGATCGCATCCACACCATTCATTGCTGCAACATATGCACCGATGTATTTTGCCACACGGTAAGCAAATACCTCACAGGCATCAATGGCGCGTGGATTTCCTTCATTATAAGCAGCTTCCAGATCACGGAAATCACTGGATACACCGGATAATCCCTCAACACCGGATTTTTTATTTAACACATTCATGACACCATCGATGTCGAGGTTCTCTTTCTTTGCAATAAATTCCATGATTGCCGGATCAATATCTCCGGAACGGGTTCCCATAACCAGTCCCTCCAGTGGAGTCAGACCCATGGAAGTATCCACACATTCTCCATTTAATACAGCACTGACAGATGCTCCGTTTCCAAGATGCGCTACAATAATCTTGCTGTTTTTCAGATCCAGTTTCAGATACTCTGCACATGCTTTGGATACAAAACTGTGGCTGGTTCCGTGGAATCCGTATCTTCTTACTTTATATTTCTCATAATATTCATATGGAAGTCCGTACAGGAATGCCTTTCTTGGCATTGTCTGATGGAATGCTGTATCAAATACACCAACCATCGGTACATTTGGCATAAGATCCTGACACGCACGGATACCGATCAGGTTTGCCGGGTTATGTAACGGTGCAAGTTCATTACACTCTTCTACCTTTGCAAGCACTTCTTCTGTCAGTACCACCGACTTTGCAAACTTCTCTCCACCGTGTACAACACGATGTCCAACTGCGTCGATTTCGCTCAGATCCTTTACTGCTCCACTCTTTGGATTATGCAGTGCATCAAGAACCATCTGAATGGCCTCTTTGTGGGTTGGCATCGGAGCTTCCGTGATCTCCTTATCCATTCCCTCTTTCTGGTAAACCAGTCTTCCGTCAATTCCGATTCTTTCGCATAAGCCCTTGGCAAGTACCTCTTCTGAATCAGAGTTGATCAGCTGGTACTTCAGGGAAGAGCTTCCGCAGTTGATTACTAATACGTTCATTTGAATTCTCCCTTGTCCTTATTCATTTTGTGGAAATCCACAATCTTTTTCCATTATAAACACATTTTCCTTCTTATACAAGTGGAAATCCTCGAAAAGCTGTGTTAATATTTTAACAGAAAAACAGGCAGAAGAAACGACCGAACAGGAGGCAAACGTGAAAACAGCAGGAATTATCGCCGAATACAATCCGTTTCACAACGGACACCAATATCAGATGGAAACCGTACGCCACCTTACAGGAGCAGATTTTGTGATCGTTGCCATGAGCGGGGATTTTATGCAGCGCGGTGTTCCTGCCATTGCCGACAAATACACGCGCACCCGCATGGCACTTCTCGGCGGTGCCGATCTGGTACTCGAACTTCCGGCTGTATGGGCGACCGCTTCCGCGGAATATTTTGCTGCCGGAGGCGTACAGCTTCTCGGAAAAACAGGCGTCGTTGACACGCTCTGCTATGGCTGTGAAACTCCGGAAAAAGAACTTATGCAGGCAATTGTCGAAGTTCTTTCCAAAAATGCTTCGGACTATCAGATGCTGGTTTCTTATGACATGAAGCAGGGAAATCCGTTTCCTGCCGCACGAAGCCATGCGCTGTGCTCCCTGCTGCCTTCCTTTTCTTCTGATGCGGTTTCTTCTTTTCTGGCATCTCCGAACAATATTCTGGCCTTAGAATACGAAAAAGCAATCGCCCGCTGGAATTCCATAAACAGCGTACATGACAGAACTTTTTCCAGTATGCCGGTCCAACGTATCGGGGAAGGTTACCATAGCACAAAAACAGGTGTAACCTATGCCTCTGCAACTGCCATAAGAAACGCCCTGCTTGCGCCATCTGAAAATGATGGTAACCACAACCATTCCATGTTCATAAGTACAGGCAGCTTTGATTTCGAACTTTCGCAGATGCTTCCCGATACTTCCGCCTCCCTCCTTGCCACTTTGGCACAGCAGAACCTTCTTCTGGACACGGATGCTTTTTCTCAGGCTCTCTACACCCGGTTATGGGCACTGTACGACGGAGGCTATGCTGGCTTTGCAGACTGTGGCAAGGATCTGTCCCACCGGATCACACAGCAGCTTGAACATTTTTTAAGCTTTTCACAGTTTGCCGATCTCTTAAAAAGCAAAAATACAACTTACACACGCATCTGCCGCGCTCTGCTCCACATCCTGCTCAACATCCGGCAGGACGATTATGCTGCGCTCTGGCAGCCGGATGGCATTCCGTATCTGCGGGTGCTTGGTTTTCGCAGGGATTCCTCTGTGCTTCTTTCCTCCATCAAAAAAGAAGCATCCGTTCCTTTGATTACCAAAGTTGCAGATGCTTCTTCTATCCTTCATGGAATTGCATACAAACGTTTTTTACACGATGTAGCCTGTGCTGATCTGTACCGCACTACATCTTCCATGCAGATACAGACCGAATTACCAAACGAATACCGACAGCCCATCGTCCTCGTATAACTTTTACAGTTCCATAATAATCTCTCTTGCCAGACTCTCCTCGATCGGCTTGGCATACACATTCGGTGCAAACTCCACTACATCGCCAATGCCTTTTTCGATCACAAAGCGTAACTTTCCGTCACGCACCTTTTTGTCGGTATAAAGCTTCTTAACCAGAGCCTCACGATCAATATAATCCGGAATCTTTGTCGGAAGTCCCACACGCTCATACAGCTTAGTCACACGCTCTTCCTCTTCCTCTGACATATAGCCAAGGCGTGCCGAAAGCAGTACCATAGCCGCCATTCCGATGGAAAGTGCCTCGCCGTGCAGGAGCCGGTAGTCACTGACAGTTTCAATGGCGCGTCCCACCGTGTGTCCTAAATTCAGGACTTCGCGCAGTCCGCTTTCTCTCTCGTCTTTCATGACAACATCATACTTGATCTTGCAGTTGTTCTCTGCGATATATTCGCAGGCAAACTTCTGGAAACTCATAATATCATCCAAGTTTTCCTCGATAAACTCAAACATTTCACGGCTCGCCAGACATGCATGCTTGATGGTCTCTGCCATGCCGCTTGCCATCTGACGTTTCGGAAGGGTTTTCCATGCGGCAATATCAATGTAGACCTTGCGCGGCTGATTGAAAAGTCCAATCAGATTCGTTGCAAGCGGTGTATCAACGGCAGTCTTTCCGCCCACGGATGCATCTGCAGCAGCCAGAAGTGTGGTCGCATAATTGATAAACGGTATGCCTCTGCCATATGTTCCTGCCAGAAATCCTGCCAGATCCGTAACAACACCTCCGCCGATTGCAATCACAGCACAATCTCTGCGGAACCCTTTTTCCAGCATGGCATCTTCAATCTTCGCCTTCGTCTGTCTGGTCTTACTTTTTTCTCCTGCGGGAAATACGAACAGTTCCACTTTAAATCCAGCCTTGCTCAGCTTTTCACTGATTGGTTTTGCATACAGATCCAGCACATTGGAATCCGTGATCACGGCAAATTTTTTGATTTTTCCCAGAAGACCGGTCTCTAAATCCTCTACCAGCTGATCCTCCAGATGGTACCCCATCTCAATATCGTAACTGTCATCCACCACTTTTTTCAGTTCTACATTAAATACGCTCACTTTGTCACCCCTGTCTGTCTAATCTACCCCGGCAGCAAGTCTTGCCAACCGGTCTGCCTCTTCATTTCCTTCTACCCCGGAATGTCCTTTCACTTTCACAAAATGAAGGGAAATTTTATCATTCACGGACTGTATAAAATCATAATAGGCAATCGTTCCCTGTTTGTTCCGCTTCCAGGCTCCGGTTGCCCACATCTCGATTCCCATATAGTCATAATAAATGGTTAAGTCGGTAAGTCCCATGGCAACAGCCTCTTTTACTGCAGCCATGCTGCCTAACACCTCTCCTGCCACATTGCGCATCGATGCCATCTGTGGATCATTGCCGCTTCCGCTGATCACGTGACGTTCTCCCTTTGTCACGAGAAATCCGCCATATCCATAGACGGAAGTAGCACTGTTAAACGAACCGTCGACAAACGCATAATTTTCCGGTTCCTTTTGTTCCTCTTTTTTTTCTTCCAGAAACTGTTCCGCTTCTGCGCGTGTCGCAAACCCTTTATAGACAGCTCCCGGAAATCCATGCACCATACTTTTACATGCATCCCATGAGGTATAAATTCCCGGAACTTTTCCCTTTTTTACCGCATAAAATTTTCCAGCCATAGATTATCCTTTGCCGTGCAGTTTTGCAATAATCTCTTCTTTTAAAAGCATCGCTCGGTCTTTTGCCACACGGGAAGCTGCCTGTGAAGTCAGAATCATGGAAATGAATCTGGATGCAATGTCCACCTTTCCAAGTTTATAAGCCATATTCGCCATCAACAGGTTTACGGTACTTTCTTCCATTCCGCACATTGGGAAATTTTCGGATGCAATCGCTTTTAAAAATCCCTCATATGCCTGTTCATAATACGTGGCTTCTTCTTTCCGGCATTCGGCAAGTGTTTTTTCATCTTTCTTCTCTGCCTTGGAAAGCTCCTCAATCCAGCCGCGGTACAGCCAGGATATCTTTAGGCACTCATATGCCTTCTCACTGTTCTTTCCCTTTTTCACCAGTGTATTATATAAAGCCAGTTTATACCGCTCAATGGCTTTTTCGTAAGAATATGGCTCCATCGGTTCTTCTTTTGGCTGCTTCTGCCCTTTGAACTTATGGCATACCCCTTCTTCAATCATCTTGACCTGACCGGTAGACAAATGGGTAAAATAGCGGTTCATCGCCGTATATCCGCACTGTGGGCAGGACGATACATCATATTTATTTGTATCAATGTACTGAAAACGCGGACGTAAATCAAAATCCGGTTCCATGCGCTTCACCCGTCCGGTTTTTACCATTCTTGTACGGAAAACATTATCACATACCGGACAACGGATGGATTTATCCAGTAAGAACTCAGTTTCGCTGTGAACCGGTTCTTTTTTTGGCACCGGTTCCGGTGCTTTCCGTGCAGGTGTATCACTTTTTTCCTCTTCAAAGAGGTGGTCTGTATCCATCTGATCCAGACCAAATTTTTCCAATCCCGATAATAAATTCATTCTACGCCTCTTTTTGTCTATTCTTTATTTTTTCGGCAGCTTAAAAGAACTCTTCAAAGAAACAATTCTGTTAAATACAGGCGCTCCCGGCTTTGAATCCTTATAATCTGCGCAGAAAAATCCTTCTCTTACAAACTGAAAACTCTCATATGGTTTTGCCTCTAACAATGCCGGCTCTACAATGCTCTCTGTCAGGACAGTCAGGGAATTCGGATTCAGATTCAGACTTCCGTCTTCATTATATACGCCAAGTTCTTCATTAATGAGGTTCTCATATAAGCGAACCGTTACTTTCTTTCCGTGTTCTGCCGATACCCAGTGAATGGTTCCCTTTACTTTTCTTCCATCCGGGCTGTTTCCGCCTTTTGATGCCGGGTCATATGTGCAGTGGATAACCGTAACTTTCCCGCTCTCATCCTTTTCAAATCCGACACATTTCACGAAATATGCATTCATGAGACGTACTTCATTTCCCGGGAACATACGGAAATATTTCTTCGGCGGTTCTTCCATAAAATCATCCCGTTCAATATAAATTTCCCTGGTAAACGGAACGGTTCTCTTTCCGAGTTCCGGATTTTCCAGATTATTGTCCACCGGAAGTTCCTCCGTCTGACCCTCCGGATAATTGTCAATGACAACCTTTACCGGATCTAAAACTGCCATCATACGTGGACGTTTCATCTTCAGATCCTCACGGATGCAGTACTCAAGCATTGCATAATCCGTAGAACTGTTTGCCTTGGAAATACCTCCAAGTTCGATAAATTTCTGAATGGATTCCGGTGTATATCCTCTGCGGCGCAGCGCTGCAATGGAAACCAGACGTGGATCATCCCATCCATCTACAATCTTCTCCTCAACCAGACGCTTGATATAACGTTTTCCGGTTACAACATTTGTCAGATACAGTTTTGCAAACTCGATCTGCTTCGGAGTCCCTTCCGGACTGGTCTTATATCCAAGTTCTGTCACAACCCAGTCATACAACGGTCTGTGATCCTCGAACTCCAGAGTACAGATGGAATGGGTTATTCCCTCGATTGCATCCTCAATCGGATGTGCAAAATCGTACATCGGATAAATGCACCACTTGTCCCCGGTATTGTGATGTGTCATATGTGCCACACGATAAAGGATCGGATCTCTCATATTGATATTGGAAGAAGTCATATCAATCCGTGCACGAAGTACACGACTTCCATCCTCACATTTTCCTTCCTTCATTTCTTCAAACAGCGCAAGATTTTCCTCTACGCTTCTTTTGGCATATGGGTCTTCTTTTCCCGGCTCTGTCAGAGTACCGCGATACTCACGGATTTCGTCTGCAGACAGATCGGATACATATGCTTTTCCCTTTTTAATCAGTTTAATCGCTGCTTCATACATCTGATCGAAGTAATTTGATGCAAAGAAGAGGCGATCTCCCCAATCTGCTCCAAGCCATTTTACGTCTTCCTTAATAGACTCTACAAACTCAAGTTTCTCTTTTGTCGGATTTGTATCATCAAAACGGAGATTGAATTCTCCTCCGTACTTTTTTGCTAACCCTGAATTTAAAAGAATGGACTTTGCATGTCCGATATGCAGATATCCGTTTGGCTCCGGTGGAAAACGGGTTTTTACCGTCTCACAATGTCCCTCTGCCAGGTCCTTTTCAATAATCTGTTCAATAAAATTCTTGGAAACCGCTTCATTTTCCATATGTCTATTCCTCCAGCACTCCTCAAATAAGAATAATTATAAGGATATTCCCGATATTTGTCAACCGGAACGCGCCTGTGTACGCTATTGCTCCTGTCCTTTTTCGGATTCCAGAATTCCGTCCAGCGCACGTGTTGAAAAATATGCAATCTGTTTCTTCCCGTTTTTTATTTTTTCTTCCGTTTTTTTCACTCTGTCGCCGGTTCCGGATGATGCACTTTTTCCCAGTGTAGAAATTGTAACCGCTCCCTGTGCATATCCGCCATTCCAGTTCTGTTCCATATAGCGGCCATTCAGCTTTGCATCAAACAGCTCTGTATAATAAACCGACCACACACTGACAACCGAAGTCAGCGCGGCCTTTCCTGCCATCTGACGCATATCAGAGTTTCTTCCAACCGCGTATACGCATTTTCCGCTTTCTTTTGCATTTTCAGCCATCTGCATAACAGCATCCAGATCGGTATTGGATGCAAGAACCACACCCCCGCTCCGGATCAGATCTCCGGCCGCGGTTGCCTCCGCATCACTGTTATTCCAGGCATCTATGTATTCTACCTGTAAAACAACCTTTTTACAGACGGCCTTTACTCCCAGGTAATAGGCATTAATATCTGCATGTGCATCATCGTTTGCCTCTGCCGCCACATATCCCAGTTTTACATTTTTCTTTTCGTCAAAACTCTTTGCGGGAATCTTTTTCTTTTCCTTCAGCTTTGCTACTTTCATTCCGGCCGTGACTCCTGCCACATAAGAAGCTTCGTAGGTATCCATATGTACATTGTAAAGATTTGTGAGTTCTGTTCCGTCTTCCGTTACCGTACTCTGTGTCTTTGAATCGTTGATAACTACAAAATCAACTTCCGGATTCTTTTCTGCTTCACTTTTTATTGCTTCTTCATAGATGGCGCTGTTTGCAATAATAATCTCACATCCCTGTCTGATAAGATCCTTTACCGCACTTTTGCAGCCATCATTCGCACCGACACGCTCTTTCCAGATGATATCCTGCTCCGGAAGACTGACATTTTCTGCTGCCGCCCGGATTCCGTCAATATGTGCCAGTGTATAGGCTTCTGTCTCATCTCCGTTTAAGATAACACCGATCCATCCCTTTTGTTCTTCCTCATTTTCCGGTGGAATTTCCACTTTCGTTTCCGCAGTCTGTTCGTTTTCCTGCTGCTTTTGTTCTTTGTCTGCTTTCTGTTCTCCTGATTCTGTCTGTGTTCCGCTGACACCTGCCATTCCTATCAGAACCGCAACGATAAGCAAAACACTTAAAAACTTTTTCTTCATGATTTTTTTCTTTTCCACTCACTAAATTTTATTTTACATGCTGGTGGGTAAACAGATGATCCTGACAGTATTCACGATTTCCCACGCATTTGCTGCAATAACGGAACTGTAATTCCGGATTTGTCAGCTCGGTTCTTCCACAGATGGCACATTTGTGACGTGCAATGCCGGACCCCGGACGAGGCTGACTGAACTGTGCCCGGAATTCTTTCTGGCGTTTCTTTTGTTTTCCAGACAAACGGGTCTTCATTGCATGGAAAAACCAGAACATATTGAGTACCGGAACCACTATCTGTACGCAGTTTAAAACACCCACGAGAATTCCCATTCCGGTTCCATAACTTGCAATTCCGATCGAGAATATACGAACCACCTGATATCCCAGATATACCAGTTCAAAAATTAACATCCATTTCATCCTGATCGGAAGGACAAAATACAGGCGTACCTCTCCCTCCGGCATGCACATGGCCAGCGCCAGCAGCATGGACATCAGAATATAATACGTGGACAGATACGGAGAAAAACCATATCCCAGCAGAATCCGCGTAACAACATATACGATCGCGCCCACAATGTCACACAAAATCACACTTCCCCACAAAAATACATTCATGCGGAATGTTCCAAGCATGGATTCCAGCGAACTGCCCCACATAAGCACACAGAACAGAAATAAGATTCCAAAAACATCCAGCGATGCCGTCGGTGTAAAAATCCATGTCACAACTCTCCAGATCTGTCCGTGCAGAATACTGCCCATATCAAAATTCATATAACTCATGAGTCCGGGTGCCGTCAGCTGTACCACGTATCCAATCACCTGCGCAAGTACAAAATATCTGCTCAGATTGGCGACCGCATGTCGTCCCCATTTGCGTTCCAGTTTATCCATCCAGTTCATAAATCTGTCTCCTGTCTACATAGAATAGTGTATGTATGGTTACGGTCACTTCTGACCTTTCTGTCAACCAATTATACGGTTTTCAAATCCCTCTTGTCAACGCAGCAGCACGTTCTTTCCAACATTTTATAAAATCTTTATGTTTTCAGTCGTTGTCTTTTGTCAATTCTTGTCGTATAATGTTTTAGGTTTTGTTTTGAAATCATACTTATTTATAATAAGTTTAGTTACTTACACATGGAGGTTACATTTATGAGTGACAAGCAGTTACATAAACTTGGAATTGATATTGGTTCCACCACCGTCAAAATTGCAATCCTCGACTCACAGGACAACATCCTGTTTTCCGATTACGAGCGTCATTTTGCAAATATTCAGGAGACACTGGCGTCCTTAATTGCCAAAGCATCCAACGAATTGGGGGATCTTTCTGTTTCTCCTGTTATTACCGGATCAGGCGGACTGACCCTTGCAAAGCATCTGGAGGTTCCGTTTACGCAGGAGGTTATTGCAGTATCCACTGCTCTCACTCATTATGCGCCACAGACCGATGTTGCAATCGAGCTCGGCGGAGAAGATGCCAAGATCATCTATTTTGAAGGCGGTAATGTCGAACAGCGTATGAACGGTATCTGTGCCGGCGGTACAGGTTCATTCATTGATCAGATGGCATCCCTGATCCAGACCGATGCTTCCGGATTAAATGAATATGCCAAAAATTATAAAGCAATCTATCCGATTGCAGCGCGCTGTGGTGTATTTGCCAAGACAGATATCCAGCCGCTCATCAATGAGGGTGCAACTCGCGAAGATCTGTCTGCCTCTATTTTCCAGGCGGTTGTCAATCAGACGATCAGTGGACTTGCCTGTGGTAAACCGATCCGCGGACATGTGGCATTTCTCGGTGGTCCTCTGCACTTTTTATCCGAACTGAAAGCAGCGTTTATCCGCACGTTAAATCTCGATGATGAGCACGCAATTACACCGGAAAATTCGCATCTGTTTGCAGCGATCGGTTCCGCATTAAATTATAAAGAAGACGTAGAGACCACTTTAGGATCTCTGCAGCAGCGTCTTTCCACCGGCATTAAGCTGGAGTTTGAAGTTGCCCGTCTGGACCCGCTGTTTGCCAGCCAGGAAGATTACGATGCTTTTACCAGCCGGCACGGAAACAATCATGTAGAAACCGGTGACCTGAAAAACTATTCCGGAAACTGCTATCTCGGTATTGACGCAGGTTCCACGACAACAAAGATCGCACTTGTCAGCGAGGACGGAAAACTTCTGTATTCATTCTATGACAACAATAACGGAAGCCCGCTTGCAACTGCCATCCGTTCCATTCAGGAAATTTACCGTCTGCTTCCGGAGAGTGCGCACATTGTACACTCCTGCTCCACCGGATACGGGGAAGCTCTTTTGAAAGCTGCATTGATGCTTGATGACGGCGAGGTAGAAACCGTCGCCCATTACTATGCCGCCGCTTTCTTTGATCCAAAAGTTGACTGTATTTTAGACATCGGCGGTCAGGACATGAAATGCATCAAGATCAAGAACCAGACCGTAGATTCGGTTCAGTTAAACGAAGCATGTTCTTCCGGCTGCGGTTCTTTCATTGAAACTTTTGCAAAATCCTTAAACTTCACGGTGCAGGATTTCGCCAAAGAAGCACTGTTTGCCAAACATCCGATTGATCTTGGTACCCGCTGTACCGTATTTATGAACTCAAAGGTAAAACAGGCACAAAAGGAAGGCGCCTCCGTTGCCGATATCTCTGCCGGACTTGCCTACTCTGTAATCAAAAACGCATTATTTAAGGTGATCAAACTGTCCGATGCCAAAGATCTGGGAGAAAATATTGTTGTTCAGGGTGGTACTTTCTACAATGACGCCGTTCTGCGCAGTTTTGAAAAAATTGCCGGTGTCCACGCAACCCGTCCGGACATTGCCGGAATCATGGGTGCTTTCGGTGCCGCACTGATTGCCCGTGAACGTCACGAAGCCGGCTATCAGACGACGATGCTGTCCATTGAACAGATCAATAAACTGTCCTACACTACCAAGCTTGCACGCTGCCAGGGATGTACAAACCACTGTCTGCTGACGATCAATAAGTTTTCAGACAACCGTCAGTATATTACCGGAAACCGCTGTGAGCGCGGACTTGGAAAAGAAAAAAACAAAGAGAATATTCCAAACCTCTTCGAATATAAGAACAAACGTATTTTTGCTTATGAACCTCTGTCAGAAGCCGAAGCAACCCGCGGGACCGTCGGACTTCCGCGTGTACTGAACATGTATGAAAACTATCCGTTCTGGGCAACGTTCTTTAAGAAGCTCGGTTTCCGTGTGGTTCTCTCTCCGCAGTCCACACGAAAAATCTACGAACTCGGCATTGATTCTATTCCAAGCGAATCCGAATGCTACCCGGCGAAACTGGCGCACGGTCATATTTCCTGGCTGATCCACCAGAATGTAGATTTTATTTTCTATCCGGCGATTCCTTACGAGCGCAACGAGTTTCCGGATGCAAACAACCACTACAACTGCCCGATCGTAACTTCTTATTCCGAAAACATTAAAAACAATGTTGAGGAAATTACGAGTGGACAGATGCGGTTCTTAAACCCGTTCATGGCGTTTACAAACGAAGAAGTCCTTTCCAAACAGCTCGTAGACTGTTTTAAGAAAGAATTCCATATTCCGGAAGCCGAAGTACGTGATGCCGCATCCGAAGGCTGGAAAGAACTTGCCATGACCCGTCTGGAGATGCAGAAGAAGGGCGAAGAAGTATTGAAATATATGGAAGAACACCATCGCCGCGGTATCGTGCTGGCCGGTCGTCCATACCATGTTGATCCGGAAATCAATCACGGTATTCCGGAAATGATTACTTCCTACGGTATGTGTGTACTGACAGAAGATTCCATTTCCCATCTGGGGAATCTGGAACGCCCGCTTATTGTCATGGATCAGTGGATGTACCACAGCCGGCTGTACTCCGCCGCAAACTACGTTAAGACCAGGGATGATCTGGACCTCATCCAGCTGAACTCCTTCGGCTGCGGACTGGATGCCGTAACAACCGACTGTGTCAGCGATATTCTGACCAATTCCGGAAAAATTTATACATGCTTAAAGATTGACGAAGTCAACAACCTCGGTGCTGCCCGTATCCGTATCCGTTCGCTTCTGGCTGCAATTCGTGTCAAAGAGAAAAAACATGAAAAACGCGAAATCAAGCCGGCAAATTACGAGCGCGTTATCTTTACTGAGGAAATGCGTAAAGATTACACCATCATCTGTCCACAGATGTCACCGATCCATTTTGAACTTCTCGTTCCGGCATTCCGTGCCGCAGGCTACAATCTGGTCATCCCAGATGTTCCGTCCAGAGAATGTGTCGATGTCGGTTTAAAGTATGTAAATAACGATGCATGTTATCCGTCCCTGATTGTCATCGGACAGATTATGAGTGCGGTAATGTCCGGCAAATATGACCTGAGCAAAACAGCAATCCTGATCTCACAGACCGGTGGTGGCTGTCGTGCGACCAACTACATTGGATTTATCCGCCGTGCACTGACCAAAGCCGGCCACCCGGATATTCCGGTCATCTCCATCAACATGGTCGGTCTGGAGAAAAATCCGGGATTTAAACTCACACCAAACCTGATCCAGCATGGTCTGTACGCTCTGGAATTCGGAGACATCTTCATGCGCTGTCTCTACCGTGTGCGCCCATACGAAAAGGTACCGGGATCTGCCAACGCATTACACGAAAAATGGAAAAAACGTGTCATTGACTTTGTTGGCAACACCAAGATTCTGTCCCACCGTAAATATCGCAAAATGTGCCGTCAGATCATCCGCGACTTTGACAATCTGCCAATGACGGATGAGAAAAAGCCGCGTGTCGGTGTGGTTGGAGAGATCCTTGTCAAGTTCCTTCCGGCTGCCAACAACTATATTGTGGATCTGCTCGAATCCGAAGGTGCGGAGGCAGTCGTACCGGATCTGACCGATTTCTTACTGTACTGCTGCTACAATCAGAATTTCAAGGCGGATTATCTTGGAGCTACCGCAAAATCCAAGCGCATCAACAATATGCTCATCCGCTTCTTTGAGTGGCTGCGCAAGGATGCAAGGGATGAACTTGCAAAGAGTAAACATTTTGAGCCAACTGCATATATTCAGGATCTGGCAAAACAGGCAGAGCATATCGTCTCCTGCGGTAACCAGACCGGCGAAGGCTGGTTCTTAACTGGAGAAATGCTTGAACTGATTGCACAGGGAGCAACCAACATCGTCTGTGCGCAGCCATTTGCCTGCCTGCCAAACCATATCGTCGGTAAAGGTGTCATTAAGGAAATTCGTCACGAATATCCGGGCGCAAATATCGTTGCAATCGATTATGATCCGGGTGCATCGGAAGTTAACCAGCTCAACCGTATCAAGCTGATGCTTTCTACAGCACAGAAAAACCTGAAAAAAACAAATTCATAATTCTGCGATGTTTCATCATAAGTCGCAAAAATACCCCGGCAACGGAAATTCCGTTTGCCGGGGTATTCCTTTTTTATTTTTCCAGTCAGTCTAACACTTTTTCCAGTTCAGCAATCACGATCCTTAATGCTTTGATCCGTGCATATTTTTTATCTACGGATTCTAAGATATGCCACGGTGCATAGGTAGTGCTCGTCTTTTGAATCATCTCATTGACTGCCCCCTCATACGCATCCCACTTATCACGGTTGCGCCAATCTTCCTCTGTAATCTTCCATTGCTTTTCGGGCGTATTCTGCCGATCGGTAAAACGGGCAAGCTGCGTATCTTTGTCGATCTGCACCCAGAATTTGATGATCACAGCTCCCCAGTCGTGCAGTTCCTTCTCAAACTCATTAATTTCATTGTACGCACGCATCCAGTCATTCTCGCTGCAAAACCCTTCCAGACGTTCGACCATCACACGCCCATACCACGTTCGGTCAAAGATTGCAATATGCCCGGTACGCGGAAGCCTTGTCCAGAAACGCCACAGATAATGTCTTGCTTTCTCATGCGGCTCGGGACTTGCAATCGGATGAACCTCATATCCACGCGGATCAAGTGCTCCCGTAATCCGCTTGATATTTCCGCCTTTTCCGGCTGCATCCCACCCTTCATAGGCAATGATGACCGGCACTTTCTTACGATACAGACGATTGTGCAGTTCTCCAAGTCTCTGCTGAAGCTGCTTTAATTCCTTTTTATAGACATCCTCCTCCATACACTTGTCCAACGGAATGTCACAAAGAAGCGGCATTTTTTTCAACGGAAATACATTCTGCAGAAGCGGAACCGCCATCTGGTGATTACTCAGAGCAATCTCAATCCCCTGGGTAAGCGTCTCAAGAATCTGTACTTCTGTCCATTTTCTGGACTTTGCATCAATGATATACCAGGGTGCGGATGGCATATTTGTATTTTTCAGATATCCGGAAAATACATCCATACATTTCTCATAATGTTCATTCTGCCACAGATCTTTTTTGCTGACACGCCATGTTGTGTCCTTCTGATGCTCCAGCTGTGCAATACGCCGTGACTGTTCCTTTTTTGAAATATGCAGAAAGAATTTCATGACCAAATAGCCATTGTCTGTAAGCTGCCGTTCAAACCGGCGGACACTTTCAATCCGATTGGCATATACATCCTCGGAAATGGTTCCGTGCAGACGCTCCTCCGTAATCTCATCCATCCATGCCGTATCCAGAAATACAAACTGTCCGGCTTCCGGAATTTTGGCAAAATGCCGGTACAAAAACGGTTTTCTCTTGTCATCCTCCGTCTTTTTCTGCATCGATACCACCTTAAAGAAACGCGGATCAATATTCTGGATGATCTGGCCGATTGCATAACCTTTTCCGGCCGTTCCCCAGCCTTCAAGCACAACAAGAACCGGTACTTTTTTTTCTTTAATCAAAAGCTGCTGCCGTGCCAGTTTCTCTTTTACCGCTTCCAGCCGTGCCTTAATTTCCTCCTCCGATGGTTTTTCGGATTTTTCCCACTCTTTTAGCATAAAAACCCCTCCTTATGCTTTTTTCTTATCATACCACAGCTGCTGATTTTCATCCACTTCTTTGCAAATTTTTTTGTTTTCACTTTTCACTGGCAAAAAATGCAATTCCGATGTATAGTATCCTATATATAAACTTTCGAAATCTGTGTTTTCGTAAATATAAAGGAGTATAAAAAATCATCATGCTGCAATTAGAACGTCAGAAACTTATATTGGAATATTTGAAACAAAACCGAAAAGCAACCACAAATGAACTCAGTGAAATGCTTGGAGTTTCCACCACAACCATCCGTACCGATTTAAACCAGATGGATAAAGAAAAACTTCTGACCAAAACACATGGAGGCGCACTCTACCACGATAACTCCGCAGACAATAAAGAACTTACCGGAAAAGCCTATTTCTTTCATGAACGTGCACTGGAAAATAAAAAAGAAAAAGAGGCAATTGCTGCAAATGCCATCCACATGGTAAAAGATCACATGTGCATCTTTTTAGATGCCAGCTCCACTGCCTATACACTTGGCATGAAACTGACCGGCTTTACAGAACTTACCGTTATTACAAACGGCATTGACCTTGCACTGGCTCTGAAGGATATCCCCGGGATCACCGTTATCCTGACCGGTGGAATCGTTACCTCTGCCTCTTCTTCCATTGAAGGTCTCCTCGGTGTGGATCTGCTACAGAAAATTCATACGGACATTGCATTTGTCTCTGCACGCGGCTTCTCCGTTGAAAACGGACTTACCGATTTCAGTATCTACGAAGCAGATTTAAAACGCATGTGTATCAAGGCTTCTGCTAAAACAATTGCATTGATTGACCACACCAAATTTGACACCTCATCCATCTCCAGCTATGCTTCTATTGATGATCTGAATCTGGTAATCACTGACTCCGGATTATCCGAAAATACAAAAGAAATTTATGAAAAAGCCGGCGTTGATCTGCTCATCGCCGACTAATTATCACTTTTCCATGTTTAACAATTTTTGCATTGCAGCTGCCTGAACCGGTCTGGAATAATAATACCCCTGAAACCATGTGGCTCCGAAGGAACGCAAATAATTCTGCAGCTTTTCATCCTCTACCCCTTCCAGGCAGCTCTTTAAATCCGCTTTATTTGCAAAATCAACCATGCTGCGCACCAGTGCCTGTTTGGTCTGATTATCTGTAATTCCACGGATAAAACTCATGTCAATCTTTATCTCATCCATCGGGGTCTGCAGCAGGACACTTGAAGATGCACTTCCCGTACCGTAATCATCCATTGCAAGTCTCACTCCATGTTGTTTGAGGTACAACAGTTTTTCTTCCATAAGGCTGACCGGCATGCTTCTACACCGCTCTGTCAGTTCCAGACACAACTGCCCCGCCGGAAAACCGGTTTCTTTCAACAATGCCATGACAACACCACAGAACGTTTTCCTTTCCAGCTGTTTTGCGGACATATTGACATTAATAAAAAAATCCGGATTTGATTTTCGAAACTCCACAGCATCCGTCAATGCCTGTTTCAAAACAAAATTTCCCAGATCATACATACATGGATTGCTTTCCAGCCAGTCAATAAACATTCCCGGTGGCACAATACCATATGGCTCCTTTTTCCAGCGGACCAGTGCTTCCGCTCCGACAATCTCTCCTGTCTGTGCATGTACGACAGGCTGATACTCCACATAAAATCCGTCACATTGGTTCAGCACAGACTGATGAATTACCTTCATCAGATCCAGATCCACGTCCCCATTGATCTGTACCAGATCATTAAAGAACATTAACTTATGATCCCGTCTGGTACGCATTTTTCCTAAAACATATTCCAGCTTACTCTGTACCGTGGAAATTTCTCCCTCATAATGATCAAGAATTATCCCACTGGCATATATCTTCAGGTCAAAATGGTTGTTTTCTAAGACAACACTTTCCTCCAGCCGCGCGCGAATCTTCTCCAGAAATGCCGCAGCCTCTTCACGGCTGGCATCCCTCAAAATAAATGCGTAATTGGAATTTCCCATACGATAAACTGCTTTATCTGCATCCATCATGTAAATAAACCGGTATGCAAGAACCTTTTGAATCCGGTCGCTGTAATTTGTTCCGTACAATATATTGATATCATTCATATGATCAATTTCAATTTCCAAAACAGCTACTTTTCGTCCCTGCTGAATATAATCCACAATATCTTTTTCAAATTTGACCTGACCATAAAGATCCGTCAACGGATCAATTTCCGGAATCACATTCTGATTCCGAAGCAGAACAATAAAATATCTGTTTTTGCCCTGCTCTAAAATCATATCCGTTATAATCTGCGTCATCACATACTTTTTGTCTTTTCCCATACGGATGTACAGATCGTTCTCCAGGTTGATCCCCCGCAGACGTTTTTTCATCTCTTCCGTATATTCCGGGCAGTCATATGGGTGTACGCTCTTTTCCAGCACTATTTTATATCCATCTTCACACCATCCCGATGGAATCCCCAGAAATTCTGCAGTACTTTCTGGAACAAATGTTAAATTATGCTGCATATCAGTAACCATTAAATAACTGTCCTGAGATAATTTTGAAATACGACTGATCATCTCCTGAAATATCTGAGATTTTTCCATGCAAAATTCCTGTTTTTCCATCGCTTCCACTCCATATACCTTCTGTCAATAGTCTATGTTTATGGTAACATATTTCTGCCATTTATGCAATTTTCAACTTTGACTGGTGCATACAGGGCAACAGCTGTTATACCCGTTAGTCAATGTAAACTACATACATCGCCTACACCTGCATATCCACATGATCCTCCCGCGCCTTTATCCCATCGGTTACCTTTAAATCTTTTTTGGAAACATGCGCGGCACTCTTAAACGATACATTTGCTTCATCTGATCCGTCGACATATTTGCGGTTTTTACAGGTCTGGCATTCCTTCTGTTTCCCATTTTCATCTACGCTTCCGATGCCGTTTTCTTTTCCTGTGACATGTCTGGTATCGCTGTCCGAAATTCCATAATTATATAAATATGATAGGTTTCCTACTCCTGTTATATCCATGGCGGACTCCTTTCTGTTTTGTGTATGCATAAACGATCACATCATTTTATTTCCAATATACCATAAAAATCAGAAATTGCATCTTTTTCATTTTAGGTATGTATCTTATATAATGACAGTGTGTTGACATTAGACGCGCATTTGAGTATACTATACTTGAATGGAGGTGTTCTGTATGGCAACAACTAATTTAAATATTCGTACAGACAAGGCAATCAAGGACCAGGCGGAGGAAATCTTCAATGAGCTTGGTCTGAATATGACAACTGCTATAAATATATTCCTGAGAACCGCTATCCGTGAGCATGGTATTCCTTTTGAATTAAAACTGGAAGTACCGAATGATACGACAGCCGCTGCCATTGAGGAAGGCAGAAAAATGATGAAGGATCCTTCTGCTCCGCGTTATTCCAGTATGGATGCGCTTAAGGCAGCTCTCGACGTATGAAATACGACATTCAGTTTACCAATCAGTTTAAAAAGGATTTGAAGCTTGCAAAAAAGCAAAATAAAGATCTTGATAAGCTGTTTGAGGTAATCGATATTCTGGCGAATGGCGGTACGCTGGATGCAAAATACAGGGATCATGACCTTACAGGAAACTACAAAGGTACGCGTGAGTGTCACATCGAACCGGACTGGCTGCTTATTTATGAGATTTGTGGAGATGTTCTTGTTTTGATGCTTTATCGCCTTGGTCCACATTCTGAGCTGTTTAAGAAATAAGTACAAATCGTTAAGGAAAGAATCGAAGGTGGTGCAAACGAAAAAGCAGTATTGAG